>QFCM01000001.1_pt1 | contig 699231 bp, 538 predicted proteins | sample 5346001 | NCBI WGS metagenome assembly QFCM01 (sample SAMN09062260, study PRJNA434731) | Human gut metagenome, whole genome shotgun sequencing project. | isolation source: stool timepoint D gemcode assembly | host: Homo sapiens | collected 2016 | reverse complement strand
TTTATTTATAAGTTCCTGAGCAACAAAAAGTTGCTCAGGATTTTGCCATGTCAGATTTTTCACTTATCTTAGTGTTGCAAATCAAAACAAGCGTAAATCGTAACAAGACATGGCAAAGGTACAAATAAAATCTGAAAAACTCACACCTTTTGGAGGAATTTTTTCAATCATGGAGCAATTTGACTCCATGCTTTCACCTATTATCGACCAGACACTTGGTCAGAGATGCCGCAGTATCATCGGATACCAGTACAGCGAAATTATTCGTTCTCTGATGAGCGTATACTTCTGTGGCGGTTCATGCGTGGAGGATGTAACATCGCATCTGATGCGTCATCTCTCGTATCATCCGACCTTGCGCACATGCAGCTCTGATACCATCCTCAGAGCCATCAAGGAACTGACACAGGAAAACATCTCATATACTTCCGATAAGGGCAAGACCTATGATTTCAATACGGCAGACAAGCTCAACGCCTTGCTTATAAAAGCCTTGGTTTCCACTGGTGAACTGAATGAGGTGGAAACCTACGATGTTGATTTCGACCATCAGTTCCTTGAAACAGAGAAGTATGATGCAAAACCGACATACAAGAAGTTCCTCGGCTACAGACCTGGCGTATATGTCATCGGTGACATGATTGTCTATGTCGAGAACAGCGATGGCAACACAAATGTGCGCTTTTATCAGGCTGAGACCCACAAGAGATTCTTTGCCCTACTGGAAGCCAACAGCATCCGTGTGAATCGCTTCAGAGCCGACTGTGGTTCGTGCTCGAAGGAAATTGTCAGTGAGATAGAGAAGCATTGCACGCACTTCTACATCCGCGCCAACAGATGCAGTTCGCTCTACGATGACTTGTTTTCACTGAGGGGATGGAAGACGGAGGAAATCAACGGCATCCAGTTTGAACTCAATTCCATTCTTGTTGAGAAATGGGAAGGCAAGTGCTATCGTCTTGTCATTCAGAGACAAAAGCGCATGGATGGAGAGCTTGACTTGTGGGAAGGTGAATACACCTACAGATCCATTCTTACCAACGATTATGACTCATCAACAAGAGACATCGTCGAATTTTACAACAAGCGTGGGGGCAAAGAGCGTATATTCGATGATATGAACAACGGATTCGGCTGGAACAGGCTCCCCAAGTCGTTCATGTCAGAGAACACTGTATTCCTTCTGCTTACGGCATTGATACACAATTTCTATAAGACCATCATTAGCAAGCTTGACACCAAGGCTTTCGGGCTCAAGGAAACGAGTCGCATAAAGGCTTTTGTCTTCAGCTTCATCTCCGTACCTGCCAAGTGGATCATGACAGCAAGGCAATACGTGCTGAATATCTATACTGAAAACCGGGCTTATGCAAGACCTTTCAAAACTGGATTCGGATAAAGTCCGTTCCTTATGGTTTTAATCTGCGTATTGCCTCAAGTCGCATTGTGGGGTAAGGGGAAGGTATGCACAAATCGGACAAAATTCACGCTCATACTATCATGATGCATAGTGTTCAAGCTCTTTACTGCAATTGAGATTGCCATTGAGATTGCTTGCGGATTTTAGGTATTAGAGAAAGAAAGCCGGGCAACCAAAAATAGGTGTCCGGCTTTCTCAGAATATATTCAGGAAATTCTCCTTATTTCTTATTCTGTCTTTGCTGCTGCAACTGTTCCTGTTGCTTTTGCATCGCCTCCAAGCGGGCAGCAAATCCGGTCTTTTTCATTTGTTTCGGATCCTTCTTATTCGCTTCCAGAATAGCCAACAATTTCGTTTCATTGGTCGTTTTGCGAAGAAGAATCATAGTTCCCACACTAATCAATGTCGATACGAAGTAGTAATAGTTCAAGCCTGACGGATAATCGTTCAAGACAAACAAGAACATAATCGGCATCAGATACATCATCCACTTCATCGCCGCCATTTGCGGTTGTGCTCCTGTGTCCTGCATCGACATTGTATACTTCGTATTCAAGATGTTTGTTACCGTCATCAGCAAGCAGAACAAGCTGAGGTGGTTACCCAGGAACGGAATATGGAATGGGAACGTGATGAATGCATCATAAGTAGAAAGGTCATCTGCCCACAAGAAACTTTGTTGACGCAATTCAATAGCGCTTGGTACAAACATAAACAAGGCCATTAAAATCGGGAACTGTAATAACATCGGCAGACAGCCGCCCATTGGACTCACACCATACTGACTGTAGAGTCCCATGACTTCCTGTTGCTTCTTCATTGCATCTTCCTGCTTCGGATACTTCTTGTTGATTTCGTCGATTTTCGGTTTCAGTACACGCATCTTCGCAGATGACATATACGTTTTCCAGGTAGCGGGGTAAACCACGACTTTTACCATGATAGTCAGAATCAACAGTACGATACCCATGCTCAAGCCCCAACCGGATAACCAGTCGAATACGTTGATTGTGATAAACTGATTAATCCAGCGAATCAACGGCCAGCCCAGATATACCAGTCTGTGAAGCTCCCATTTCTCAGTACGGCCTTTATCCAACGCTTTCAGTGTCTTAAAGTGGTTTGGACCGAAATAGAAGTGCATCTCTGTCGGTTCTTTTCCGCTAGGATCAAAGAAGGTATTCATTTCAGCGGAATAATCTTTGATATATCCGCTGCCTTGCTGTTCCATTCTTGATTTTACGGAAACCTTATCGAAGTCCTGTTCGGCGATGAATACAGAAGAGAAGAACTGATTCTTAAAAGCTACCCAGTCGATGTGTCCTTGCAGCTCCTGACTATCATCTTTGGCAGCCGACAAGTTATCTACATCATCTCCCGTTACTTTATAAGTCAACTCAGACAGACGGTTCTCATAAGTGAAACCTTTTTCCAGTTGGCGGGCACGTTGGGACCAGTCAATATCTACATAGTTAGTGCTGGCCAATTTGTCTGCCATACCTGTCGCTTTGATTTCAAAGTTCATCAGGTAGCTGTCCGGTTTCAGTGTATAGATGAAATCGATGTAGCTTGCGCTATCCGCAGCCAGACGCATAGTCACGCTGCTGTCCGTCTTGTTCACTGCTTCAAAGAAGTAATCCTTTGCCTGGATCGCCCCTTCCTTGTTATAGAAGTTGAAGTTCATCGAAGCATCATCACCGTCGAACAGTACAATCGGTGTCTTTTTATCCTGTGCCATGTACTCTTTCAGTGTAGCTGAATATACACGTCCGCCTTTTGTTGCAAAAGTGATTTCCGCTACATTGTTCTGGATGCTGATTTTAGAATCAGTTCCGTGCATGGCGTTGAAGAACAAGGCGGAAGAATCGGCTGTTGTTGCAGCTTCTTTCTTGTTGTTGGCCAATGCGGCTTCCGTTTTCGCTTTCAGCGCTTCCTCTTGCTGTTGTACCAAGGCAATGGAATCGTAGTATTTCTTCTGTGCAGCAATCTGCTCCTCGCTCGGACGGCTCAGAAAACTGAATCCTACCAATAATATACCTATTAAAACGAGACCTGTAATGGTATTTTTATCCATTCTTATTTTAATTACAAATTATAAATTACTTTTCGTTTTCGATAGCAGCTTTCACAAACGCCACGAACAACGGATGAGGGTTCAATACCGTACTGCTGTATTCCGGATGAAACTGAGTACCGACATACCACTTCAAAGCCGGAATCTCTACGATTTCCACTAGATCCGATTCCGGATTGATACCAGTGCATTTCATGCCGGCGGCTTCGTATTGTGCTTTGTAGTCGTTGTTGAACTCGTAACGGTGACGGTGGCGCTCCTGAATATGTTCTTGTCCATAAGCTTCAAAAACTTTCGAACCTTTCTGCAATACACATTCGTAAGCACCCAGACGCATCGTACCGCCCATGTTGGTAATTGCCTTCTGTTCTTCCATGATGTCAATCACGTTATGCGGAGTCTTTTCATCCATTTCACGTGAGTTGGCATCAGCAAATCCCAGTACGTTACGGGCAAACTCGATAGCGATACATTGCATGCCCAGACAAATACCGAAAGTTGGAATATCATGTGTACGCGTATATTTGATAGCAACAAACTTGCCGTCGATACCACGTTGACCGAATCCCGGACCGATCATCACCCCCGCCATACCTTTCAGTGCTTCGCCTACATTTTCGTCAGTCAGTTTTTCACTGTTAACGAAATGTACTTCTACTTTACGGTCGTTGTAAGTACCAGCCTGTGACAATGCCTCACGGATTGACTTGTAAGCATCCTGCAAGTCGTATTTTCCAACCAAAGCGATATTGATCGGTTCTTTTGTTTCTGCAGCATGCCGGCGTTCAAGGAATTTACGCCATGGACCGAGTCCCGGAGTTTCACCTACCGGCAATCCCATTTTTTCAAGAATGGTGCTGTCCAGTCCCTGTGCCTGCATCAGGATAGGAACTTCATAGATAGTTTCCGCGTCAATAGACTGCACTACGGCTTTGTCGTCTACATTACAGAATTGTGCTACTTTCTTACGCAGTCCGTCACTCAATGGATGTTCGGCACGCAATACCAGTATATCCGGTTGGATACCTACGCTCTGAAGTTCTTTAACCGAGTGTTGTGTCGGTTTAGTTTTCAGTTCTCCGGCAGCGGCAAGATAAGGAACATAAGTCAGGTGTACGCAAAGAGCGTTCTTGCCTAGTTCCCATTTCAACTGACGGATGCTTTCGAGGTAGGGGAGTGACTCGATGTCGCCTACTGTACCGCCGATTTCAGTAATTACAAAATCGAACTTGTATTTGTTGCCGAGCAACTTTACGTTCCGTTTGATCTCATCTGTGATATGAGGAATCACCTGAATGGTTTTACCCAAATAATCACCACGACGTTCTTTATCAATGACGCTCTTGTAGATACGTCCCGTAGTAATGTTGTTCGCCTTTGTCGTTTGTATGCCTAGGAATCTTTCGTAGTGTCCCAGGTCGAGGTCGGCTTCGTGTCCGTCTACGGTTACATAGCACTCTCCGTGCTCATAAGGATTCAATGTTCCCGGGTCGATGTTGATATACGGGTCAAACTTCTGAATGGTTACATTATAACCTCTTGCTTGTAGCAACTTACCGATGGAGGATGAGATGATACCTTTTCCTAATGAAGAGGCAACACCACCGGTGACGAAAATATACTTTGTTTCTCCCACAGCTATAACTGTTTTAATAATTGTTTACTTAGTCAAATTCTTACGAACTTAAAAAGCGCAAAATTATAAAAAAAAGAGGAAGATTGCAGACTTTCGCGGCTACAATTTTATTAAAAAATGCAATTTTGAAAGAATCCTATGATTTCTAAACAAAATAATGTAGCTTTGCATCCTAAACCATAGACAAATATGAAGAGAGTTATTATTTTATTTTCAGCTTTTACTCAGCTGTTATTCATGTTGCCGCTTTCTGCACAGGAGTCCGTTCAAGATTCCATAATTCCGGCCGATTCAGTGCAGATTGCTCCTGTACAGGCTGTCAAGCCTTCCAAGAAGGTAACAAAGTCTTCAACAGTGGTGGCGAAAGCCAAGGTGGTGCGATCGGATACGCTTTCAACGGAGCTTCAGAAATATTTGATGCTGAAACTCAATATGTCGGGACCGACTCCTAAGTTGGATACAGTTTCCTATTTATATAATAAGTATATTGCTCAGTTGGATTATCTGAATGATCCTTCTGTGCCGGCACGTTATATTCCTTCCGATCCCGATTATTTCCGCCTGTTTACTCCATTGGCATATTATTATGCTCCGATGAAACAATATTCTACAATAGACTGGAAGCCGATACAGTTGGATACTACTCCGAATCTGACGGCAGAGCTTTTGCCTTATGATACGCTGGTATTTACTAAAACCAAACGAGCCAATATACTGGTCAACAACGCATTAATGGATCTTTATCTGAAACGTCCGGAATTGGTTGTTACTACGGAAGACCGGATCATGAGCCGTGATGTTTTCCGTCGGGATGTGAAGCCGAAAATATCCCCGAAAGCAAACGTTATTCATTTGTTTCAGCGTGAGGAGATGAGTGATAATGTAGGGAAGGCCGATATTAAGATCAGCAAGCCTAACTGGTGGGTGACCGGTGGTAACGGATCGTTGCAGATCAGCCAGAACCACCTTTCGGACAACTGGTATAAGGGAGGAGAAAGTAACTTCTCCGGATTAGCTACTTTTCAGATATTTGCAAATTACAACGACAACGAGAAGATCTTGTTCGAGAATCAGCTTGAAGCTAAGTTGGGCATGACTTCCACTCCGTCGGATGAATACCATAAATACCTCTTTAATACCGACCAACTCCGCTTATATAATAAGTTAGGTTTAAGAGCACTTAAAAATTGGTATTATACGATTTCTTCAGAGTTCAAGACTCAGTTTTGCCATGGATACAAGGCTAATAGTGAAGATTTGGTTTCTGCTTTCATGTCTCCGGCAGATTTAGCAGTCAGTATCGGTATGGACTATAAACTGAACAAGAAGAAATTCAACCTTTCCGTGTTTATGGCTCCATTGACCTATAACTTGCGTTACATCGGTAATTCAGAAGTAGACGAAACTAAATTCGGCTTGGAAAAAGGCAAATGTTCAAAGAATGATTTCGGTTCTCAATTGCAATCGACATTCAATTGGAATATTATCACTGCCGTTACATTGGAATCCCGTCTCAACTATCTGACCAATTATCATTGGGCACGTGTGGAATGGGAAAATACTTTCAACTTTATTTTGAACCGTTATTTGTCCACAAAACTTTATGTGCATACTCGTTTTGACGATAGCTCCAAGCCGACTGAAGGCGACAGCTTCTTCCAGTTGAAAGAATTGCTAAGTTTCGGTATTAATTATAAGTGGTAGGTTGTATTCTTGAAAAAGCTAGTTAAAAAATAACGAAAGGCTGTCTAACTGTAAAAGTTATTCAGCTTTTTTATTTCTCTATTTGCTATATTGCTATCATTTTATTTAAATATAATTTATACGTAAGTAGTATAAGCTAAGTTTGTTTTTTTTAAGATATCGATATTGTATTGTTATGATAAGCGGCTTAACATTTAATAAAAGAAGCTAATTTTTTTTGTTATAAAGCATAATTTCTTATTGAATATAATATCATATATCCCATTTTTTATAACTTTGCATCGTCTAATACTTTTCTTGATAAGAGAAGTATCCCAATAACCTATCAAACAAACGATCAGTATAAACATATTAAAAAGAGAAAATACAGTTTCACTAACTGTATTTTTTTTGTTACTGATAAAATTTATTTTTATTATGTCTGTTTGACTAGTTATTTAAGGTGAAATTACAATAATTATAAAGAACAAGAATACACACAAATAATGAAACGAGGGATTTTTCTTCTGATAATGACCACGATAAGTGTGGTTCATACAGTAAATGCGCAGGATGTAGCGTTAAAGACTAATATTCTATCTGATGCTTTTATGAATATAAATGCAGGCATCGAGGTAGGGCTTGCTCCGCGTTGGACGTTAGACGTTAGTGGAGGATTCAATGCATGGACTTTATCGCATAGTCGTCGGTGGAAACATTGGGCGGTGCAACCTGAAGCTCGTTATTGGTTCTGTGATCGGTTTGCAGGCCATTTTATCGGAATCCATGTTCATGGCGGGCAGTATAATTTAGGCGGTATTGATATTAATTTCAAATTGCTTGGTACTGATTTTTCTACTCTTAAAGACACTAGGTATCAAGGTTGGTTTCTAGGTGGAGGTATTGCTTACGGTTATACCTGGATATTAGGGCGGCACTGGAATTTCGAAACAGAGATAGGAGTCGGCTATTCTTATACCCGTTATGACCGATTTAAATGTGCCGGGTGTGGAAAGAAGATAGAGAAGAACAAACCACACAACTACTTTGGTCCCACTAAAGCAGCGGTGAATTTAGTCTATTTATTCTAAAAGAGTATGCTATGAAACGAACTTACCTAATTATAACAGCCTTATTTGGAACAAGTTGTATGCTGAATGCCCAACAAACAACCGGAGTGATAGCCGACAATCTGAAGATTGAACGGAACGGTGAATATATGGTAGTTGATATGAATATGAATCTATCACATCTGGATGTGGAAAGCAATAGAGCCGTATTGCTCACTCCTCGTTTTATCAGTACGGTAGATACCTTGGAACTTTCTTCAGTAGGCGTTTATGGGCGTCAGCGTTATTATTATTATGTACGGAATGGTGAGAGTATGCTATCCGGCAAAGATGAAATGTCTTTTAAAGCACGTTCGAAACCTGAAAGTGTAGTATATCATGCAATAGTACCCTATTATAAATGGATGAATGGTGCCTCATTGGAGTTGTATCGCAGTGATTACGGTTGTTGTAATACGCTATTGGCGGAATGGAACGATCCATTGGGCTCATACGTTGAAGCGCTTCCTTTCAGTCCACAGTTACTTTATATTCATCCGCAGGCAGAAACTGTTAAGCATCGTTCACTTTCCGGTTCTGCTTTCATCGATTTTCCGGTTGATAAGACAGTGATATATCCTGAGTATCGGCGGAATACATACGAACTCGGTAAAATACAGGCCTCTATTGATTCAGTCCGTAATGACAAGGATGTAGTCATAACTTCCGTATGGCTCAAAGGTTACGCTTCTCCCGAAAGTCCATATTCTCATAATCGGGATCTGGCGATAGGTCGTACAGCTGCATTAAAGAATCATATCAAGCAACTATATCATTTTAATGACAGTGTGATTGTTACAGAGTATGAACCGGAAGATTGGAAAGGATTGCGTCAATATGTCGAAAAATCCAATCTTGTGCATCGTTCGGAGATACTGGGCATGATTGACAGTAGTTTAGACCCTGACGCGAAAGAAGCAAAAATTAAACGGACTTATCCTGAAGAATATCGTTTTCTATTGCAGAATTGTTATCCTGCATTGCGTCACACAGATTATCGTATTGACTATACTATTCGTAGTTTTAGTGACGTAGAAGAGATAAAACGTATCATGCAGACACAGCCTCAAAAACTCAGTCTCAATGAGTTTTATCTTGTGGCTCAGACTTACGAGCCGGGGAGCGTTGAGTTCAATGATGTGTTTGAAACAGCTGTAAGGATGTATCCTAACGATGAGATAGCCAATCTGAATGCGGCAAACTCAGCAATGCAGCGTAAAGACGTTGAAAATGCAAAGCGTTATCTCCAGAAAGGGGGAGATTCACCCGAGGCACTATATGCTCGTGGAGTTTATGCTTTTCTTGTTGAAGATTACACCGTTGCACGCAAGCAGTTGAATGAGGCGAAGAACAAAGGAGTGCAACAGGCTGAAATCATTTTGCTTGAGATAGATAAAATAGATAAATAATTTATTAATCCATTAATATATACTTATCAATACTTCGGTAAATTTTTACCGGAAAATTAAAAGTTAAACAATAGAACCGGCAGAAGTCGGTTCAAAAACACTAAAGAGGTCATTGAACTGTTGTCAAAAACGAATGGTTAAGCATAAAGAAATGTGCTGAAAGAAGTGCTAACCTGTTGATAATAAAGGGAAAAGAGTATTGCATAATTCGTTATTTTTTAGTAAATTAGAAGTTTCTCAACTCTTCTGATTATGACTAAAGAAACACTCCTTATGCAATACCAATCTGAGTGCCTGTCGGCTCTCAAATCAGTCGTGAATATACAAAAACCTTTTGAAAAAACGTTCATGGATGCAATGAAATTATTCATGGCCATTCCAGATCGTATAAACTTCCTCCAGTTGGGCAGGTATGGACGTTTTTCGGAACAGACCTACCGTAATCTTTTTGAGAATGAGACATTCGACTGGTTTGCGTTCAACGATTCTATCATCAGCAAGCATCTCACAGGTAGAAGAAAAGCCATCGCCATCGATCCTTCCTATATCCCCAAATCAGGCAAGAAGACACCTTGGATTGGTTACTTCTGGTCAGGCTGTGCAGGGGATTATAAACGAGGATTGGAAATCTTGGGCATCGGAGTCATTGACATCGACAACCACGAATGCATGACTTTAGGTTCCATTCAGACGCCGGATTGCAAGACCTTGGATAACATGGGCAAGAATCTGGTTGACTGGTACAGCAGCTATCTAATCAGTAGAAAAGACAAGCTACAGAGCCTATCCAAAACAGTGGTTGCAGACGCATTCTTTTCCAAGGAAACATTCATAACGCCTATGTGTGAGAGCGATTTCCATATCATCAGCCGCTTCAGGAACGATGTAATCCTGTACTATCCGACATTGGAAAAGAAAACAGGAAAACGGGGCCATCCCAAGTGGTTTGACGGCAGAATTGACTTTGCCAAATTGGATTTGACCCGGTGCAAGGAATACGAGGTGAACAAAGGAAAGCTATACGGATTGAGGGTATATGCAAAAGCTCTCAAAAGGTATGTTTCCTTAACCATCTGGTATCCGATGGACGGGAGGACAGACAAGTGGCAGCTCTATTTCTCTACAGACGATTCCATGGATGGACGCGAAGTGCTGGATTATTACAGGACCAGATTCCTATTGGAATTTTGCTTTAGAGATGGAAAGCAGCATGCAGGAATCACCAACTGCCAGTCAACTGACTTCAGAAAGTTGGATTTTCACTTCAATGCATCGCTTGCTGCTGTCAACTTGGCCAAAGCGGCATGCAAGAGGCTCGGAATAGCCTATTCCATATCCTCTTGCAAGTCATTCATACACAATGCTTATATGCTTGAACGATTTATTTGCGTGTTCGGGATTAAACCGGACATGCAAGTTATTGACAAACTTTTCAAAGAACTCATTTTATTTACTGCCATAGCCGCTTAGGCTTGGCGATTTTTTAACGAACTATTGTACTTATATGAAGTTATCAAATTTATTTTGGAACTTGTTAGGAATAATGGTTCTTAGTGCTTGTTCCAACAGTGACATGACTGAGAATGATCTCTCTGAAACTAATGTTGACGCTCGTTTTATGTCTGTCGATATTACGAATACTACTGGCTTTAGGACGCGAGCGGCAGGTGATCAGTCCGGAGATCTTTATGAAGAAGGGGAAAGTGTTGAAAATGATGTAGAATCGGTTCGTTTTTATTTTTTCAAGGAGAATGGTAGTCCTTGTCCAGTTAAAAGCGACGGTACGAATTACTATGACTGTAAAAAGGACGAAACTGAGTCTGCCGGACAGGATATGCCTAATATTGAGAAAAAGTTGAATGCGGTAATTGTTATCAATACCAGGGAGGGCGACAACTTAGACCAACTTAAATCTATGGTCGCTGTGATTAATCATGAGAAAATAGCACTGGGTACGGCTAGCATGGACCTTGCTACACTTCGAGGAAAGTTTGGTTCATATAGTTATGTAAAGGACTCAAAGTTCTTGATGACAAGTTCTGTGTTTGGTTCGGATAATTTCTGTTGTGAAGTGAACATACCGGCGAGTGCTCTCAAAAAGACTGAAGATGAAGCAAAAAAATCTCCGGTAAATGTGTATGTAGAGCGTGTTTTAGCTAAAGTACGGTTATATACCGATTGGAAGGATATGACTCTTAAAAATGATGTAACCTATGGCGATAATGATAAAAAATATACTGCCGTGAAATTAAAAAAGAGTAAGGACGGTTCCGAATTTATTCAAGTTGACAGTAAAGATGTATATGTAATCTTCACAGGTTGGGAAGTGACATCTACTGCTTCTCAGTCATACCTCTTTAAGAAAGTTAATTCCGCTTGGGCGTTCACACCGGTTTGGAGTTGGAATCATCCTGAATATCATCGTTCATATTGGGCAATGAATCCTGACGGTCTCACATTTGATTATTTACCGTATGATCAGATTGCAGGTAAAGTAGGTACTCAAGGCGCAAGCGACAACAGCTCTAAATCATATAATGGTACAAACTTATATTGTCAGGAAAATGCTGCAGATAAGTATGAGACCGGTAAGAAGAGTTCCTATAATCCGGCGACGGAGGTAAGTAACCGTACCCAAGCAATTATTGCTGCCGTATTAGTGACTATTGATGATAGTAACGTTGCTCATCCCATTGATCTGGCTAAGTGGGGTGGTACGGACTACACAAAAGATAATGCGATGACAGCAATGTTGAGTGTTGTGCAGGATCAGATTTATACTAAAACAATAGAGGGTGCAGGAACAGCAGATGCTAAAGAAATCTATACTCCGATTACCAAAGACAAAGTAGAGCTCGTTTCCGGCATAAAGTCAGGCAATGCCGATAACGAGTCAGAAAATAGTGGCAGATATTTGAGCTACCTTCAATTGAAGAAAGGCGTAACCGATACTTTTTATAAAGCCGATCATACAGCATACGCCAATCTTGACGATGTAAATGATGTTCTGGCAAATATGCCCGGAGCAAGGGTTTGGTCGAGTGGACAAGCTTACTATTATACTGACATCAAGCATCTGAACGATTTCCCGGGAGTGGATGACACCGACGGTAAATATGGAATTGTGCGTAATCATATTTATGACATTGCCATTAATTCGGTATCCGGTCTTGGAACGCCGGTTCTTGATCCGGAAGAAGTGATTGTTCCGCAGAAGCCTACTAATGACGAAACATATCTGGGTGCACGTATTAATATCCTTTCATGGCGAGTAGTAAAACAGAACATCGACCTTGAATGGTGACAACCTGTAATGAGGTATTGTAAACTATATACTATTACAACAATAATTATGTAGAATGGACAAACCGTCTTATATCAGAAATTTTGGGATGAAAGCATGGGTAATCCTTGTAGAATTACTTTTGTTGGTGTCGTGTGACAATGCTATTTATGACGATGAAGGCGATTGTTCAGTGACCTATCATCTGAAATTTCGTTATGACATGAACATGAAGTTTGCCGACGCTTTCACCCATGAGGTGAAGTCGGTCAGACTTTATGCCTTTAACTCTAATGGCGAGTTGGTGTGGCAAGCTGACGAACAGGGTGAAATCCTTGCATCCGGTGATTACACCATGAAACTGGAGCTTGCTCCCGGTGATTATCACCTTATGGCATGGTGTGGTCTTGATAATGGTGAGTCATTTACAGTGACCGATGCCTCGCACAATTGCCGGATGACAGACTTGCACTGTAAATTGAACCGTTATCTAGACAAAGCGACTGGTGTTTCCTATTCCAATAAGGACCTGCATCCTTTGTTTCATGGTTCTCTTGACGTAAGTTTGCCTGCCAATGACGACGGAGGTGATTATACATACGTCATGCCACTAACGAAAGATACGAATGTGTTCCGTGTAGTGCTTCAGCACCTTTCGGGACAAGATATAAATGTTGACGACTTTACTTTTTCTATTGAAGACCGTAATGGTTGGATAGCGCATGACAATACACTGAAAGAAGACGAGCCGATCGTTTATCGTGCGTGGTCTACTTATTCGGGTGAAGCTGGTGTGGACATTGCGACAGGAAAAGAAAGTCGTGTAACAACAATTGTCAAAGTTGCCGTGGCGGAACTTACGGTGAGCAGACTTGTCTTGCGGGACTGGAGTCTGTATTCGCGTCCGATGTTGATTATTCGTACCACTGAAGGGAAACTGGTAGCTTCTATTCCTATTATCGATTATGCCCTTCTGGTGAAAGGTAATTACAATAGAAAAATGAGCGACCAGGAATACCTCGACCGACAGGATGAATACAATATGACATTCTTTCTCGACGAGCAAAATCAGTGGATAAATAGCGTGATACTAATCAACTCATGGAGGGTGGTACTCTCTAACGTAGATGTAGATTGAGTAACATCTTTTGAAAAAAGAAGAAAAAGGAATGAAAGAAATACTACGACATATTGTATGGATGACAATACTTGTCAGCTGGGCTTTATTGTCGGCATCTTGTAGGGGAGGGGAGGTAAGTTATACGGACGAGGTACAGCCGGACGACGATACTGCCATACTCGTTCTGCGTACCGGTCTTCTTGATCAAACGCGTGCATCCGATAGGGTGAATGATGCAGTAGATAATCCTGTCGAATATATGTATACACTGCGTATCGTTATTCTTCATGAAAACGGTACTGTGGAACACAATATGTATATTGATTTCGGTGAGATTCCCCAAACGGAGTGTTACAGGATTTTCAAAGTGACACGGAATGAAACAAAGAAAATCTATCTGATAGCTAATGAAGAGAACGCATCTACTGATCTTCACGAACAATTGGAGACATTGACGACTGGTAACACTACTTTCGCAAGCATTGTTGACAATTTCGTTTTCATTCCCGATTATAAGAATCCTATACCAATGAGTTCGGTATATGACGTTCCGGTTAAAGCAGAGAATCTGGTAGAACGTGAATTCTATTTGGTACGTGCTGCAACGAAGTTCGCTTTTCGTTTCACGAACAAGCGTAAGAGTAAAGTCAGTATAGATGCTATTCATATTTCTGATATTGCCGGGGCTACTTATCTGATTCCTCATAAACGGGAACCGTTGTTCATGTCTTTTGACGATGAATCGCTTTATTGGATAAACTGGCTGAAGAAAGTAGCGGATGAATCTCAACAATCACCGGATGATGTGGAACTGGCAGATAGGAGAGGCTGGATACAAGCTTACGATATCCCTTCGGAAACTTCTCATCAGGAAGTCACAGTTAACGGACCATTAGAAGTGCCGAGTATGACGGGTGACCAACCCGGCAAAGCGGTCTTCCCGGTATTTTACCTTCCGGAAAGTAAAAAACTGAAAGCCGGATCGGCTACATACGGTGAACAAGAATACACCTTGAAGCTCGACATGTCCGAGAATGGCAAAGAACTGTCGTTTACCAAGACCTTTCCAAATCTAAAGGCTCTATTTCGTAACACACATGTACTGGTTGATATCACCTTTACGGAAAAAGACGAAGTAAAAGTGCAAGTAGTACCCTATGCGGAAGTGATTCTTGAGCCGGAGTTCGGACTCAAACCTGAAACTAAGAATTGATATTGTATGAGAAAGAAAGATATTATATTTTGTATTATTTTGCTTATGTTGCAGTTCATACCGACAGCTTGCCGGGATGATTACTTTATGAATGAAGAGATAGGCGAAGGCAATGCCACCCTTTCGGTAACCCTGTGTTTCGATCAGGAGGATGCAGCACTGGGGACTACCCGTGCCGAAGGAGGTGATGAAGGCAATGCCATTCAGAATATAAATTCACTCTGCATGTTGTTTTATGATACGACAGGAAAATTAGTTCATAATTATATAGTTAAAGGTGAGGGCCTTGTCATTGATCCCGATGTAAGTGGTTGGAGTTATAATCTGGAAGATAACCGGATAGATGAAGACAAAGACGAACAGGGTAACCAGTTCGAGGATAGTAAGACCGGTACGGCAATGTTCAAGCTCCGTCCGATAAAGCGGGGTAAGTATTATATCTATGCTGTTGCCAATATGGGAGATCTAACGCAGTATAAGGATAAAATTACTACCCGTGAAGGATTGAAAGCAATCTCCCTTCAGTGGGATCCTGATGATATTTCCCAAAATAGCGAGATGTTCGGTGTGTTCAGTCTCACTCCCGACCGTAATGCTCCGGATGATCTTGTTACCATTAATTCCCCGGGCGTACAACTTCATAGTTGGTTGCGTCGCGCCGCGTCCAAGGTGACTGTGGCATTTGACGGTTCCGGGCTTTATGCCAATGTGCAGATTTATATCGAAAACGTTATTCTGAAAGATATTCCCAAAACCTGTTCGTTGGGTAATCCGAATACTCCGGGATTAGTTTCAGAAGATGTTCCTGATCCGGATTCTTATAAGGATCCCGATTGGAAACCTGAGATGCATGCTCGTTCGGAACGCTATACTGCATCCAATGGTTTATATTCGGAAGGAAAGTCGATCAAAATCCAGAAATTGCCTGCAGATCTTTCCGTTCTTACGCCCGAAAACTATATACATATCTGCAATGATTTGCATCGCTATATGGGTAAGGGAGAAGAAGGAGATGAACAAGATATTATAACGAACACCCATGCCCATAAGGCACAATCGCTTTTCTTCTACGAGAATATGCAAGGAAAAGGTAAGTCTAAGAAGCAGTCGCAGAATGGCGTAGATATCGACTATCCCGACCCTGATGAGCAAGAAGAAGGCTCCGGTTGGAAAGACGAGAAACCTTATGGTACCTATGTTGAGGTGACAGGATACTACCGTTGCACGGCGGCAAACGAACATGTGGGAGCGGGACCTATCAAGTTCCGTTTTATGTTGGGGCAAGACGTTACTACCGACTATAATGCAACGCGTAATACCCATTATAAGTTGACTCTTAAATTCAAAGGTTACGGAAACGATGCCGACTGGCATATCGAGTATGAAGAACCGTCCGATATCTATGTGAGCACCCCTCAATATATCTCTTACCTTTATAATAAATCAATGAATGTGACCCTGAAAGTAGTGGGTGAAATAAAGCCCAATTCTACTTTGGATGCAAAAATCCTTGGTAAGGATGAAGATACCGGGTTTACAGGTTGGAGACCATGGGGAAATGGAACAAGTGCATTTCCGACAGTTCCTAATGACTTTTATTATTCAGGTTGGATTTATAACGACGGTCCATGGAACAGCTTTTTGTCATTGAGAAAGACCTCCCTTGTGAAGATTGTAGTTCCCGGATACGAAGACAAGCCCTCATGGCAAACCCCTATTAATACGAAATACAACGAGACCTATTATAATGAAAAAAATAAAGGAAACAGAAGTTATAAGATTAGCAATATTGGCGCCGATGATTTGGCAGACGGTGAATATTCGGTAAAAAGTAATGGAAATGAACATATTTTTACTATTCCGTTATATACCCGCGCCAAAGAGCTTGTGACAAAAACAGGCTTTACAGGAAATAATCCATATTCGGCCTACCCCCGAAAAGAGAGAATCAAGTTTACCATACAGGTGAAAGACGATGTCACAGGTACCTATGTTCCCAAGACGGCTTATTTGGACATGATACAAGTACGTCGTATTGAGAATCCGAAAGGGGTATGGCGTAGTGCGGGTAAGAGTGATAATTTTCATGTGACCCTCATGTGTTTGCCCTATGACAATGCCGAAGATTTTAAGCCGTTCAATTCAGAAGGAGCATGGAGGGCTACTATTATTGACGGAGGAGACGACTTCATCACATTACGTTCTACTGTCGAAGGAAGCGGAAGTGATAATGTACAACAGACAGGTGTGAAAAGTATAGAAGGAGCGGGGGAGCATCCTATAGATTTCTGGATTGATTTTAAGGGTACGATTCCGGAAGGAGCCACTCCTCGTTGTGCTATTGTACGTGTACGTTATCACAATTATACCTGTGAACACGATATCTTTGTACGTCAAGGTTATGCTCCTATCACCATTAACGGAAATGCGGAAAGTAATAACAATCCTGCGTGGACATCATATAATGTTTATCGTTTTGATGCAAATAATGCTCCGGTTTATACAAAGTCACCCTTGGAAGAAGGGTCATTGTTCCGTCGCGGAAACCGTACAGCTATTCTCGCTTCCAATAATGACAGATCCGGCTTTACGTTTGGTGTAGAGCCGACAGGTAGTTTCAATGTTCTTGAATTTGGATCGGCTACAACCTCTCAAAAGACTTGGTCGCAGTTGGCACCTTCAACAGACGATGTAACGAATCGTTTTAAAGAATGGTCCATTGCGGGAGATCATGAACGTATTGCTACAATCGAGGATTTTTACACCTTAGAATCTACCTCGATTCATAGTAACATTAATAAAGCCTATGGTGTTCTTTATGGAGACGGTGCAACCGAGACACAGAAATCGGTGAAGGAAGCATTTGGATATGATCATAATGAAGATCCGACCAATTCAAAAAAAGGTATGCGCGGATGTTTCGTTTTCAATGTAAATAATAGTCGTAACATATTTTTCCCTATTGGTAAATCCGGTTATGGACGTCGTAAAGGGATGACAAGTAACGGAGAGAAAGTAGGTACACTGCGTTATGCCCAACGTACCGATTACTATAATAACGACGGTACCGGGAATATTCAGTATGTTCCGCTGTTCTATGACCTGTTTGAACGTCCGGGAGCCATATATCAATGCCGAAACCGTCTGGAAAGTACCAATAATGAAGTGAAAAATTCGAGTGCATTTGATATAAACTATTTCACAATGGGCTTCGAAGGGTTTGAGAATGGTGCATCAAATAATAGTGATGGCAGTGACAGTGATGCATGCTTCATACGGACGGTGAAGTATTAGAGAATTACCCCACGGCATATTCTAGCTATAGATTTTGGCTGGTAAGTAAAAAAGAAAGCATTTTTTTCTTGTTTCTTATTTATTATTTTGCCTATCTTTGCAGCAGGAATTATTTCATTGCCTAAGTAGCAATGGAAAAAGTGGGGTAAAAAAATATGATCATTAGCAAAAATGACGATCGAAATGTTCTGCCAACAGATGTGATTGGCAGGAGCGTAGCGCACTCTAAACGCTGGTTAGTCGCCATTGTGCGTATCCATCATGAGAAAAAGACAAGTGAGCGCCTCACTAAAATGGGCGTTGAAAATTTCCTTCCTATCCAACAAGAAGTTCATAACTGGAGTGACCGTCGCAAGGTTGTCGACAGAGTCATCCTTCCAATGATGATCTTCGTCCACGTTGATCCACAAGAACAAAAAGAAGTTCTGACCTTATCCGCTATCAGCCGCTACATGGTACTACGTGGAGAGAGTACTCCGGCTGTAATTCCCGACCAACAAATGTTACGATTCAAATTTATGCTCGACTATTCGGACGAAACGATTTGTATGAGCACATCGCCATTAGCGCCGGGAGAAAAAATACGTGTAATAAAGGGGCCATTGGCAGGACTGGAAGGGGAACTGGTAGATATGAATGGGAAATCAAAAGTCGCCGTCCGACTGACAATGTTGGGATGTGCGTGTGTAGATATACCGGCAGGATGTGTGGAGCCGGTTTAGTACTTTCGATTGAATTTAAAAATTCAGATTAATCAATGAAAATGCAAAAACTAATGGGTGCGCTCATCCTCATATTGATGTTGGGCGCTACACCTGTGACTGCTCAAAATATGAGCGACTCTCAAGTATTGGAATATGTCAAAGAGGGGATTAGACAAGGGAAAGAGCAAAAGCAGCTTGCCTCCGAGTTAGCCCGCAAGGGTGTAACCAAGGAGCAGGCCCTGCGTGTGAAGCAGCTCTATGAGCAGCAGAACAACGTGAACGCTTCCAACGCCACGGGTACGGATATCAACGAATCCCGCCTTCGTGAAGAGATGAAGGAGAACACCTCGGATATGTTGGAGGACCACCCTAGTACCCAAGACCTCGCACGCGGTAATCAGGTCTTCGGACGTAACATCTTCAACACCCGTAATCTGACCTTCGAACCCAGTGTCAATATCGCCACCCCCTTGAATTACCGCCTTGGCCCCGGTGACGAAGTGATAATCGATATCTGGGGGGCGAGCCAGAATACTATCCGCCAGCAGATCTCTCCCGACGGCACTATCAATATCCAGAAGATAGGCCCCGTCAACTTGAACGGACTTACGATCGCTGAAGCGAACGACTATCTCAAGAAAACATTAAACAAGATCTATAACGGTCTTAATAATACGAACGACCCGACCTCTGACATCCGTCTGACACTCGGCAGCATCCGTACTATCCAGATCAATGTCATGGGTGAAGTGGTCCAGCCGGGCACCTACTCCCTTTCCTCCTTTGCCACTGTCTTTCACGCGCTTTACCGTGCGGGAGGTGTGAGTGACATCGGCAGCCTGCGCAATGTCCAACTGGTCCGTAACGGCAGGAACATCGCTACAATCGACGTCTACCAGTTTATCATGAAAGGTAACATTCAGGACGATATCCGTCTTCAGGAAGGCGACGTTGTGATAGTTCCCGCTTATGAGGTACTGGTCAAGATCGACGGCAAGGTGAAACGTCCGATGCGTTTTGAGATGAAGAAGGACGAGAACCTTTCCACGCTTATCAGCTATGCCGGCGGCTTTGAAGCCGACGCCTACACCCGTTCTTTGCGTGTGGTCCGCCAGAACGGTCAGGAATATGAAGTCAACACGGTCAAGGACATGGATTACAGTGTCTATAAGATGCGCAACGGCGATGTTGTGACGGCCGAAGCTATCCTTAACCGCTTCATCAACAAGCTTGAAATCCGCGGTGCGGTCTACCGTCCCGGTATCTACGAACTGAACGGCAGGCTGAATACCGTCCGCGAACTGGTCAACGAATCCCAGGGCCTTACCGGTGATGCGTTCCTGAACCGTGCCGTCCTTTACCGTCAGCGTGAGGACCTGACTTCCGAAGTAATCCCTCTGGATATCAAGTCTATCATGGAGGGTACTTCCCCCAATCTTCCCCTGATGAAGAATGACATTCTTTATATTCCCAGCATTCATGACCTGGAGGACAGGGGTAATGTGGTCATCCACGGTGAAGTGGCTCAGCCTGACTCGTATCCTTATGCGGATAACATGACCCTTGAGGACCTGATCATCCAGGCAGGCGGTCTGCGTGAAGCCGCTTCCGTAGTCCGTGTTGATGTATCCCGCAGAATAAAGAACCCGTATAGTACAGTTGATAATGATACTATCGGTCAGATGTATACGTTTGCCTTAAAGGACGGTTTTGTAGTTGACGGTCGCCCCGGCTTTGTCCTTCAGCCCTACGATGAGGTTTATGTTCGTCGCAGCCCCGGTTATCAACCTCAACAGAATGTTTCAGTCGAAGGAGAAATACTTTTCGGCGGTTCCTATGCGATGACCAGCAGGGAGGAACGTCTTTCAGACTTGATCAACAAAGCCGGCGGAGCCACCAACTACGCTTATCTTCGTGGTGCGAAGCTTACCCGTGTAGCCAATGCGAGTGAGAAGAAACGTATGGGTGATGTAATCCGTTTGATGAGCCGTCAGTTGGGTGAGGCTATGCTTGATTCCCTGGGTGTCCGCGTGGAGGATACGTTTACGGTCGGTATCGATTTGGAGAAGGCGTTGGCCAATCCCGGAAGTACGGCAGATATTGTGTTGCGTGAGGGTGATGTAGTCTCCATTCCGAAGAAGAATAATACGGTAACAATCAATGGTGCCGTCATGGTTCCTAATACTGTTTCTTATATGAAAGGCAAGGATGTAGACTACTACCTGAATCAGGCGGGAGGTTATTCAGAGAATGCGAAGAAGAGTAAGAAGTTCATTGTTTATATGAATGGTCAGGTGACTAAGGTGAAGGGTAGTGGTAAGAAACAGATTGAACCCGGTTGTGAGATTATAATTCCCAGTAAGGCTAAGAAGAAAACTAATATCGGAAACATTTTGAGTTATGCTACTACATTCAGTACTTTGGGAATGATGGTTGCTTCTATTGCCAATTTAATCAAGAAATAACGACTATATCTTAACTCGCTATGATAGAACAGACATCAGAAAAAAACATAAAGCAGAGAGAGGATAATCATAATGAAGAGATCGAAATCGATTTCATAGGTATTCTTCGTAGGATTATAGGTATTCGTAAGACAATCTACAAAGCTGCCGGTATTGGCTTGGTTATAGGTATCATTGTTGCTATAAGTATTCCCAAACAATATACAGTCAAGGTTACTCTTTCTCCTGAAATGGGAGGTTCTAAAGGCAGTGGTTTATCCGGTTTGGCCGCTTCTTTTTTGGGAAGTGGAGTTGTTATGAATGAGGGTACTGATGCATTGAATGCTTCTTTGGCTGCCGATATTGTTTCTTCTACACCTTTTTTATTAGAACTTTCTAAAATGAGAATCCTTATATCGAAAGAAGAGACTATGACATTAAACACTTATTTAGACAATGAATCCTCCCCTTGGTGGGGGTATGTAGTAGGGTTTCCAGGAATGGTAATCAGTGGAGTAAAGTCCATGTTTATTAAAGAAGATAAAACGGAAGCTATTAATAGTGCAAACCAGGGTACAATTGAACTGTCAAAGAAAGAATCGAAAAATATTGAAACTCTCAAGAGAATGATAACAGTTTCAGTAGCTAAGAAAACTTCTATAACTACGGTTTCTGTAACTTTACAAAACCCTAAGATGGCTGCAGTAGTAGCTGACTCAGTAGTGAGTAAATTGCAAGAATGTATCATTGACTATCGTACCTTCAAAGCAAAAGAAGATTGTCTCTATTTAGAGAAGTTGTTTAAAGAACGTCAACAGGAATATTACGTGGCCCAAAAAAAATACGCCGATTATATAGATTCTCATGATAATGTAATTTTGCAGAGTGCTCGTACTGAACAAGAGAGGCTACAGAATGATATGAGTCTTGCTTATCAGGTGTACAGTCAGGTAGCAGGCCAGCTTCAAGTAGCCAGAGCCAAAGTTCAGGAAGAGAAACCAGTTTTTGCTGTTGTAGAGCCTGCGGTGGTACCGTTAGATTCTTCTGGGACTAGTAGAAAGGTATATGTTTTAGCCTTTATTTTCCTATCAGTTTGTGCTGTTATTTTGGGGAAGTTATGGGGAGAAGATATATTGAATAAATTCAAAGAAATCCGTGCCTAAAATCATTTTATAATGCGATATGGTATCAACAACCAGTCAAATAAATAAAGTCGTAGAGTTTATTGCAGTATTGGGAGACTTGATCATTCTGAACTTGTGTTTGTTCTTTCTCCTTTTCTTTTGGGAAGAAGCATTTGTATCTCAACCTTTTTCTTGTAGAGTTTCATGGATGATGACCTCATTAAGTCTTTGTTATTTGGCATGTTCGGCGTCCCGTGGCAGAGCATGGAATAGTCGGGCGATTCGTGCCGATCAACTTGTGGTACGTGTGCTGAAGAATATTATCATTTTTTCGGTTTTTTGGGCGTGTATCATGGCTTTTAGTGGAATCTCCATAATATCTCCTCTATTTTTTATTATCTATTTTTTTATCCTTTTTGTCGTATTAAGTGTTTACCGCATTATTATCCGTCGTTTGCTGATTGATTATTGTGCGAAAGGTAAACATAAAAGCTATGCTGTTTTTATCGGTGGAGGAGATAATATGCATACATTGTATGAGGAAATGGAAAGCTCTTTGGCCGCCGTTTATGAAGTTGTCGGTTATTTTGATGTTACTCCGAATGATACTTTCTCCTCTCAATGCCGTTATCTTGGCAATCCGGACAATTTTGCCGATTTTATGTCCGGAAAAACATCCGTAAAACATGTATTCTGTTCTTTGGCAATGGATCAGGGACGTTATAATGTCCCTATTATAAACTATTGTGAAAATCATTTGCTTTATTTTCATGGTGTCCCTAATGTTTGTAAGGGATTCCCTCAACGTATCTGGCATAGTATGATAGGTAACATGCCGATTTTGAATTTGAGATACGAACCTTTAAGTAAAGTGGAAAATCGTTTCTTGAAACGGCTATTTGATATTGTGTTATCCGGTATTTTTCTGGTTACTATTTTTCCTGTTATTTACCTAATTGTGGGAACTATCATAAAATTGACTTCTCCCGGCCCTGTATTCTTCAAACAAATGAGGACAGGATTGAATGGCAGAGAATTCGAATGCTATAAATTTCGTTCCATGAGGGTGAATGATGAAGCAGACAAAAAGCAGGCAACAGTTGATGATCCTCGAAAGACTAAATTTGGAGACTTCCTTCGACGTTCTAATATAGATGAACTTCCTCAGTTTATTAATGTCTTTAAAGGTGAGATGTCTATAGTTGGACCTCGTCCTCACATGTTAGCTCATACAGAGACTTATGCGCGGTTGATTGATAAATATATGGTACGTCATTTTATCAAACCCGGTGTAACTGGTTGGGCGCAAACGCATGGTTTTCGTGGTGAAACGAAAGAACTATCCCAAATGGAAGGTCGTGTTCAGTCTGATATCTGGTATATGGAGCATTGGACATTATTGCTTGATTTATATATCATTTATAAGACTATAATAAATGCAGTCATTGGAGAAGAAAATGCTTACTAAGATTCTTTATTCCAAGATTATTGCCTGTCTATGAACGTGAGAATCAGTATTTGAGATCTATTTACTAAAAAATATTAACATATGAGTAAAAAAGAATATCTGAAGCAACAAATCCTTCAGTTAACTCGTGAATATTATAATGAAGTACATAAAAACTCTAAAGTCTTTGAACCAGGTAAAAGTCATATAAATTATGGGGGGCGTTACTTTGACGATGAAGAACTTGTTAATTTAGTTGATTCATCTTTGGACTTTTGGCTTACGGCTGGCCCTTGGGCTCATAAATTCGAAAAGCGCTTTGCTGATTGGTTGGGGATAAAATATTGTTCTTTAACTAATTCTGGATCTTCTGCTAACTTGTTAGCATTTATGACATTAACTTCTCCATTACTTGGTGAACGTCGTATAAAAAAAGGTGATGAAGTTATAACAGTAGCTTGTGGTTTCCCTACCACGGTAACTCCTATTATCCAATATGGATCGATTCCTGTGTTTGTAGATGTTACTATTCCTGAGTATAATATAGATGTAACGCAATTGGAAGCTGCATATTCAAATAAAACGAAAGCTGTAATGATTGCTCATTCATTAGGCAATCCTTTTAACTTGGAATCAGTGAAAGACTTTTGTGATCGTCATGACCTTTGGTTGGTTGAGGATAATTGCGATGCATTAGGATCAGAATATACCATTAATGGTGAACCGAAAAAGACTGGAACTATCGGTCATATCGGAACTAGCAGTTTTTATCCACCTCATCATATGACTATGGGCGAGGGAGGGGCTGTGTATACCAATGATCCATTACTCCATAAAATCATCAATTCCTTCCGTGACTGGGGACGTGACTGTTGGTGTGTTGGTGGTGTTGATAATACTTGTAGATATCGTTTTAGTAAACAGTTTGGTGAATTACCTGTAGGTTACGATCATAAATATGTTTATTCCCATTTTGGCTATAACCTAAAGTTAACTGATATGCAAGCAGCTATCGGTTGTGCTCAATTAGACAAGTTGGATTATATTGTATTGGCAAGAAGAAAGAACTTCCAGATTTTGCTTGACGGTTTGAAGAATATAGAGGGGCTTATACTTCCCAAACCTCAAAAGAACTCTAACCCTAGTTGGTTTGGTTTCCTTATTTCTGTAAAGGAGGATGCGGGTTTTACTCGTAATGAATTGTCTGAGTACTTGGAGAGTAAGAAAATACAAACCCGTAATCTTTTTGCTGGAAACCTGTTGAAACATCCTGCTTTTGACGAGATGAGAGACACAGGGGAAGGCTATCGTGTGGTTGGCGAATTAGCGGGAACCAATTTTATTTTAAACAATACATTTTGGATTGGAGTCTATCCGGGCATGACTGAAGAAATGCTCCAGTATATGATATCTGTAATCAAAGAATTTGTTTTATCTCGTAAAGTATAATAAGAATGAAAGCAGTCATTTTTGCAGGCGGCTTTGGAACCCGTTTGAGTGAGGCTACTAACCTTATTCCCAAACCAATGGTTGAAATAGGGGGAAAACCCATTCTTTGGCATATTATGAAAACATATAGTCATTATGGTATTAATGAATTCATAATTTGTTGTGGTTATAAGCAATATGTTATAAAAGAATATTTTGCTAATTATTTTCGTCACAATAGCGATCTGACCGTTGATTTGTCAAATAATAGTGTTGAAATTCTCGATAACCACTCAGAGAATTGGAAAGTGACAATGGTTGATACGGGATTGAATACCCAAACGGGAGGGCGCTTGAAACGAGTACAGAGATATATTGGTGATGAACGCTTTTTACTTACTTATGGTGATGGCGTATCAAATATTAATATAGCAGAGAGCATAAAAGAACATGAATTATCAGACTGTGCCATATCACTAACAGCTTATAAACCTGGCGGAAAATTCGGAGCGTTACAAATGGACTTGGAAAGTAATAAAGTACTTTCTTTTCAAGAGAAGCCTGATGGTGATCGTAATTGGATAAATGCAGGTTATTTTGTTTGTGAGCCTAAGGTTTTTGATTATATTCCAGAATGTGATGATACTATTGTTTTCGAGCGTAAACCTCTTGAAGATTTGGCAAAAGACGGTAACATGCATGCTTATCGTCATACAGGCTTTTGGAAACCAATGGATACTTTGCGTGATAATGTTGAATTGAATGAAATGTGGGATAAGGGGATAGCCCCTTGGAAAGTTTGGTAATCGATGAGTATAGATATATTTAATAATTTCTATAAAGGGAAGCGTATTCTTATAACTGGACACACAGGTTTTAAAGGTAGTTGGCTTTCAGTCTGGCTCCATGAGCTTGGAGCAGAAGTGATTGGAGTTGCCAAAGATCCAATAACTCAAAAAGATAATTATGTTTTGTCCGGCGTAGGAGAAAAGATAAAAGCAGACTTGCGTGCTGATATTCGTGATGGTCAACGAATGAAAGAAATTTTTCAGGAATACAAACCGGAAATTGTTTTTCATTTGGCTGCTCAACCTTTGGTTCGTTTAAGTTATGAAATTCCTGTTGAAACATACGAAACGAATGTGTTAGGTACGATTAATATATTGGAAGCCATACGGATGACAGATAGTGTAAAGGTTGGCATTATGATTACTACCGATAAATGTTATGAAAACAAGGAGCAGGTTTGGGGATATAGAGAAAATGAACCTATGGGAGGATATGACCCTTATTCTAGTAGTAAGGGAGCTGCTGAAATAGCAATAAATAGTTGGCGAAGAAGTTTTTTTAATCCTGAACAATACGAACTACATGGTAAGAGTATTGCTAGCGTGAGGGCTGGTAATGTAATTGGGGGTGGTGACTGGGCTTTGGATAGAATTATTCCCGATTGTATTCGTGCTTTGGAAGCAAATAAGCCTATTGAAATTCGTAGTCCAAAAGCTATTCGCCCTTGGCAACATGTATTAGAACCATTAAGTGGTTATATGTTGTTAGCTCAAAAAATGTGGGATGAACCGGTGAAATATTGTGAAGGCTGGAACTTTGGACCGCATCTAGAAAGCATTATCCCAGTGTGGAATGTGGCTTCTATGGTCATAGAAAATTATGGTAAAGGTGAATTAAAAGATCTATCTGATCCGAATGCTTTACATGAGGCGAAGTTACTTATATTAGATATTAGTAAGGCCAGATTTCAGTTGGGATGGGAGCCAAAGATGAATATTGAACAATGCGTGGCATTAACGGTGAATTGGTATAAGAGCTATTCAAGAGGAAAAGTTTATAATCTTTGTGTTGAGCAAATCGAAAAATATATCAATTAATGAATATCTTCATAACAGGAGCTACTGGCTTTTTAGGTTTTCATATTGTAGTGAAATGCGTAGAACAAGGGCATCGAGTCTTATGCTTAAGAAGAAAGGAGTCGGTTGGTAAGTTTTCGAAAAGAGTAGAAGCAAAGTTACATTGGGTAGATAAGGATGAAAGTTGTTGGAAGGAAACCATAACCCATTTTCAACCTGATGTGCTGATTCATTGTGCTTGGGAGGGGGTTTCTTCAGATTCGAGAAATGATAAGCGTGTACAATATCATAATCTTCAATTCTTTATGGACTTGCTTACTCTTTATAAGTACCAGCAAATTATAGCTTTAGGTAGTCAAGATGAGTATGGCTATTTGGATTCGATAGTTGATGAGAACAGCCCATTAAATCCTGAAACAGAATATGCCAAAAACAAAGTAGCATGTTGTGAGCAATTGAAGGCCCTCAACCGTGAATATGGATATGAATGGCAATGGATTCGTGTTTTCAATATTTATGGTGAAGGTCAAAATGAGAATTGGATTATTCCTGCTGTAATCAGAAGTTGCAAAAAAGGAGAAGAATCATTTCCAACAACAAAAGGCGAACAGCGATATGCGTATCTATATGTTGATGATTTTGCTAAAGCTATAATATCGATTATTGGTCAAAAGAATAAATCAGGTATATATAATTTGTCCTCGGCGCATTCAATAACTTTGAAAGAACTATTGTTGACAATAAAATATTTGATGAGGTCAAATATTAATTTTAATTTTGGTGCCTATCCTTATCGTTCTAATCAGTCTATGCTGATATGTGGAAATAGTAACAAATTTATAAAAACATTTGGAGAGTTTGAAAATACATCATTGGAAGATGGTCTGATTAAAACAATAATGTCTGTTGATTAAATGAAGGTTTCTGATTATATAGTCTCTTTTCTGGAAGAGAAAGGAGTTAATGTCATTTTCGGTTATATCGGTGGAATGATAACCCATTTGGTGGATTCTATAGATAAAAATCCAAATATTCAATTTGTTCAAACTTACCATGAACAGACAGCAGCTATTGCTGCCGAAGGCTATGCATTGGAGAGTGGTAAGTTTGGAGTAGCAATTTGTACTAGTGGTCCTGGCGTTACTAATATGATGACAGGTATAGCAGATGCGTATTTTGGTTCTATACCTGTTCTTTATATTACTGGCCAAGTAAATACATATGAGTATAAATATAGCAAACCGATTCGTCAGCAAGGTTTTCAGGAAACAGATGTTATAAGTCTGGTAAGGTCGATTACTAAATACGCTAAAATGGTTGATAATGCAGAAGATATTCGTTATGAATTGGAGAAGGCTATTTATATGGCAATGGAGGGGAGAAAGGGGCCAGTTGTGATAGACTTGCCAATGAATATTTCTCGTGCAGAGATAGAACCTGAAAAGTTGATTGGTTTCCAGTCTGAATCATTAGAAGAATCTTCTTTTGATTTTTCAGAGGTGAAATTATTATTAGATAAAGCGGAACGTCCGATGTTACTTTTAGGGGCAGGAAGCTTGGGATGTGAGGAACTTATTCAAAATTTTATTGATCAATTACAAATACCTGTTGTTACGTCTTTGATGGGGCGTGGCATTATTGATGAGACCTATGAACATTATGTAGGTATGATAGGTAGTTATGGTAATCGGTGTGCAAATATGGCTATTTCTAAGGCTGATTTGTTAATAGCTTTAGGAACCCGGTTGGATACTCGACAAACAGGAGCAATGATTGACAGTTTTTTACGTGATGGAAAGATTATCCATGTGGATATAGATAAAAATGAATTGGATTACCATCGTCTTTGTAATCGTCTGAAAGTAAATTTATCGGTATCTGATTTTTTACGAGGGCTAGCTAATGTAAATATATTGCATAAAGATTATTCGGTTTGGAATAGTTGGATATTGAAGATTAAGAAACTTTATAGTCAAGATCAGGAAATAGAGCGTTTTGTTGAGAATAAGTCTCCTTATCTGTTGATGCAGACTCTTAATGAGATAACTAAAGAAAATGATATTATAACGGTTGATATTGGACAAAATCAGATGTGGGCTGCACAAACTCTTCGTCTAAAGAAGGGACAACATTTTGTTACTAGCGGTGGTTTGGCCCCAATGGGTTTTTCTTTACCGGTTTCGATAGGTATAGCTTTTGCGAGTCCTCATAAAACAGTTTATTGTATTAATGGTGATGGAGGTTTCCATATGGCTGTGCAATCATTGATGCTTATTTCTCAATACAAGTTGAATATTAGAGTGATTGTAATGAACAATAAAGCATTGGGGATGATAACGCAGTTTCAACACTTGTATTTTAATGATAGAATGGCAGGAACTACCAGTGATAATGGTTATTGTGTTCCAAATATAGAAACGATATCAAAAGCCTATGGAATCCCTTATATTAATATTTCAAAGGAAAATATGAAAAGGGAATTTTTGATTAACTCTAAAACAACTTCATTTGTTATCTTTAATTATCAAATAGAAGGTTTGACAACAGTTTGCCCTAAATTAGCTTATAATAATCCGATTGAAAGCCCAATGCCATTGTTGGAAGATGAGGAATTTAATGATATAATGAACGTTTAATGGTAGTTCCTGTTTTTTTGAAGAAAATAGCCAGAAGTTTAGGTGTGGATGAGTCTATTACTTATCTTTCAATTACTAGAGTAGTTTAAACTGTATTCAGTATCGTACTATTTTTTACCTGTTTTTTTGAGTAAAGAAGAATAAGACTATTTATATATTTAGTGGTCTGATTTACTTGTATATTGTCATTTTGACCGTTGAGTATATATCTTCTTTGACCGAGTCGTAATTATCTTGTGATTGATGTTAAGAATTAATCAATACTCAAATATTGTAAAAATTATGTCTATTAATTATGACTATATGGGACTAAGTATAGGTGAGCGGAAATATTTATAAGATTTCAATTATAATTATGAATAAAGATGTTTGTGTTTATATTCTAACACACAATAGACCAAATGATATATTACGGTCTTTAAATTCCGTTAGACGACAAAATTTTCCTAATTTGAGAATAGTTGTTTCAGATAACTCGGATAATGACACTACTTTTAAACTATTAAAAGATGTCATTGAGAGTGATAAAAGAATAAGTTATATAAGAAGAGGAGAGGAATGTTCATCAAGTAATGCTCATTTTAATTGTATATTAGAAACTAACACTAGTGAGTATTTTATGTTATTTCATGATGATGACGAGATGTTGCCTAATATGGTAAGTTCATTATATGAATATCTATCGAGTCATGATGTGGTCAGTGCAGTAGGATGTAATGCATATTTGAATATTAATGGGAAAAATACAAAGAAGAAAAAGTTTTCCTCTACGACTATAAAAAAAATGGATAATAGTGAGGGAGTTGTAAGACAATATGCTATAAATGAGATTGCTCCCTTTCCTTCTTTTATGTATAGGAAATCAAGAATCGCTGGAATTAAGATGGATTGGCTCAAAGGAGGGAAATACTGCGATTGTTCGTTTATTTCTACTATTGCAAATAGAGGAGGAGTAGTATATTTGCCTCAATGTTATATGTCTTATTTTATATCTCCAAGTCAGGATAGTCAACATCATGAGTTTCTTCAGTACTTGTCTTTAATTAAATTCTTATCAACTCAAGTGGAAGATAGAAATCTGTTATTAAATATGCGGATTTTCAATATTTATAATTATCTGCGCGATTTACAAATGAAGACTGGAGATATTCCATATAAGAGAAATGCATTTTTTATATTTTGTAAATACTCTCTTTTTAATTTTTTCCCTAAATATATTTTACGTTTGTTGAAACTGTATACAAAATGATAAAAGTTTATATTCCTGGTCCTTTTAATATTCCAATACAAAGACAATTCCCGGATCCAGCAAAAACTGTATGGGGAAATTGTGAATTTGTTTTTTCGGAAATAGATAAGTATGATTATATTGTTGTAATTGATAATTTGAAAGAAGAAATTAAAACTACTCTTTCTAAAACTAAAAGAATAATTTTTTTAGGAGAGCCTCCTTATGTGAAAAATTATAATAAGAAATTCTTGAAACAGTTTGGGGAGGTGTATGGTTGTCACCAGAAGAAAGTAGAGCATGGTTTTGTGCGGTTATCTATTCCATTATTACCATGGATGGTCGGATGTCATTTACATGAAAATACACATCAGTGTAGCAGTGGTAAATTCTTGACTTATCAGGATTTTCAGAAAGATGAGGATTTAAAACCTCGTTTAAATAAAATTTGTTTAATAACTTCTAATAAGACATTTACAAGAGGACATCGAGATAGAGTACATTTTGTAGAGCGGGTTTTAAAAGAATATCCAGGATTAGTAGACGTATACGGAAATGGATATAAGTCAATTTCTGATAAATGGGATGTCCTTTCACGTTACAAATATTCTATTGTAATAGAAAATTGTTCTTATCCCAATTATTGGACGGAGAAATTAGCAGACTGTTTTTTAGCTGGATGTTATCCAATTTATTATGGATGTACAAATATAAATGAATATTTCTCAAATGAATCAATGGATGTAGTTGATATCAATAATTTTGAAGTTGCCATTCATCAGTTAAGAATGATTCTTTTATCTTCGAAATATGAAGATTCTATGAATTCGAGATGTGAATCAAGAAATTTAGTTTTGAACAAATATAATATGTTTTGTATTATATCGCATATTGTAGAGAATATGGAACAATTTTCTTTTCAGAAAAAAGAAGGTTATAGTGAAATAATCTCTCCTATGCAATATTCTATAAAAGATAGAATCATTCAGAAGATAGCATGGTGGTTTAATATTGTATTATAAATTAATGGATAAGAAAGAAACAGGACAAGTTTTAAAAACTACTACTATATTCGGTGGTGCTCAGGTCATAATAGTTCTCTCTGGGCTTGCGAAATCTAAGATTATTGCACTATTGATAGGGCCTGCTGGTGTTGGTATTTCTACATTGTACAATAATATTTTAACGATGTTGTCAGGTATTATTGGTTTAGGAATTGGTTTAAGTGCAATTCGTGAGATTGCAAAAGAAGAAGATATAGAAAAAAGATTAGAAATTGCATTATTAACAAAACGACTAATTTTACTTTTATCTGTTGCGGGATTTCTGATAACGTTTTTATTGTCAAGATTGTTGTCAGAAATTCAATTCGGAAACTCCCAGTATACATCAGGCTTTTGTATTATTGCTTTGGCTGTTGCTTTTACTATTTTTACAACAGGGACTGATGCATGTTTGAAAGGATTTAGAAGGACGAAACAAATTGCTGTAGCCTCCTTATACAATAGTCTTGGCGGAGTTCTCATTTCAGTCTGTATATATTATTATGTGGGCTTAAGAGGTGTTCCGTATGCAATTGTATTATGTGCTTTCTTATCACTCATTATATCATGGAATTTTAGCCGCGACATAGCTCCATATAAACGAGATAAATATACTATAAAAGAAACTGTCACCCAAGGATATCCTATGATAATATTGGGAATTATGTTAGTTCTTTCTTATTTGATTGATTCTATAGTTTCTAATGTTTTGAATATAGTTATTCGAATGAAGGGTTCTATTCCAGATGTTGGATTATATCAAGCAGGTATGTCAATTAGTGCTATGTCTATAAATATGATATTTGTAGCTATTGCTAATGATTATTATCCTAAATTGTCAAAGTACTGCAATAATAGAGAAAACATGAATGCAACTGTAAATTCCCAAATGTATGTTGCGACCTTATTAATTGCGCCTATATTAGCTTTTATGATTGTTTTTTCTTCTTTATTGATTCGAATGTTTCTCTCTGCTGAATTTCTTGATATAGAAAATTTTATTCATTGGATACTTTTTGGTTCATTGTTTATGGTGATGTCATGGTGTCTATATTATGTACCATTAGCTTTTGGGCACTCCAAAAGGTTTATGTACATATCACTGATAAAAGTTTTTATGCAATTATTAGTTCAGATTCCATTATTTCTACTAGGAGGATTGGTTGGGTTGGCTATAGGAAGATCCATTACAACGATAGTTTATGCTATAGCTATGTATATTTATGTATATAATATATATGGTGTTCGTATTAAATCTGAGAATATATATTTATTATCTATCTTCCTAATTTTGTTTGTGGTTTTAATTATTGCAAAATTAGAGTCACTATTAATTCTCCAATTTGTTATACTATTAATAATTTCGGTACTTTCTTTGTGGCTATTGATTAAAAATACAAATATTATCAATTTTATAAAAAGTAAAATTATTACAAAATGAAAAAAATAATTCGCTTTGTTTTCCATAGAATGGACACTCCGCAGTTTAATATTTTGCGAACTTTAGTTTTTAATTTTATGATGTTTCCTTTTCATCAAGCTATTAAGTTACCAGTTTTTATTTATGGTAAGTTTCGTTTTAGTGCTTTAGAAGGTAAAGTTATTATTAGAAGTAAAGTAAAAACCAAAATGATAAAGATAGGAATTAATATGGATTCGTTTTCTGGGAATTCTAAATGTGGTTCATTGTTTTTAATGAAACATTCATGTATAGAATTTTGGGGACCATGTGTTATTTCACTTGGTAGTAATTTTAGAGTTTCGGGGCACTTATGTATTGGTGCAGATGCTTTTTTTGGTTCGGAAAATAAAGTTATTTGTGAGGATGAAATTACTCTAGGAAAATGTTTTAGGTCAACATTTCAATGTTGTATTATGGATTCTAATTTTCATCCAATAATAGATATATCTACTAGATGTGTGTATCCAATAAATAAAAAAATTTCTATAGGAGATAACAATTGGCTTGGAAATAGAACTAATATTATGCCTGGAACAAAGACTGGTAACAATGTTATAGTTGCGTCCAAATCATTATTGAATAAAGATTATACAGCTTATGGAGAAAATATTCTATTAGGTGGATGTCCTGCAAAATATATCAAAAATAATGTAGCTCGGATATACAATGGTGAGTTTGAAAAATTAGTTAGAACTCATTATAACAATACGGATTCGATATATAAACTTAATAGTGGTGTAAGTTTGAATGATTTATTTTAACTAAGAATAATTTTATCTTGATAGTATTTATATCATAAGAACAAAGGTTTATGGGTAAAATTATTTTATGCTGTCCTTTTTATAATGAAAATTTGGTAGCAGACATTAATATAGCAGAAGCAAGCAAGTGGGTGGATGAGATTCATATAACTGAATTTGATAAATCATTTAAATATACGAATCATAATTATGTGTTTAAAAATGATAGTGAGAAAGTTTATTATCATCAAATGAATGCATCAAAGTTATATAAAAAACCACGTAAATATATTCCTCATTTTTTTGCTCATCCGATTAGTCGGTGGATGAATAAGATAGTAAGGGATACTGCTTGGTATAATGATGGTGTATCGCGTAATTATTCACTTTGGAATAGTAATTATAATGATGATGATATACTAATCTTATCAGATATGGATGAGATTATAGATAGTAGGTATGCTGATGAGATAATCGATGCGGTTAACCGTTATGACATTATTACTATCAAAATCCATTTTACAATGTTTTATTTTAATTTATTTTGTTCTAATTGGAGTGGACCTGCTTATTATTCTTATCGGATTTTTATAGTAAAAGGAGGATATTTAAGAAAGAATTTTTATAATGACTCCGATTATTTAAGAAAAATGGGAGAACAATCAAACTTATTGAATGAAGTGAAATGTTTAGAAGGGATAAAAGGGTATCATCATTCATGGTTAGGGGATGAGACATTTGTTGTAAATAAGTTGAAATCTTATGCACATACTTTAGATTGTCATTCAAAGGATATTATTGACAATAGAGGAGAAATAGATATTGATGTTGTGAAAAATAATATAAGATTAGGTAAATCTATATTTTCAAATGTTTCATTGAACGTAAATAATGAAATAGAATTACTGTACTCTGTTGAACAGTTGAGAAAAGATAACCCTAAGTTATTTTTATAGGATATGTTGATTCTTCAATTAAAAAGAGTATTTCCTTTTTTCTTATTATCATTCCCTGTAATTATTGATATAATTAATGGTTATCTGCGAGGTACAGATGGTACGGGGGAGAGTCTGGTTGGAATTCTTTATCGTGGAATGATTATTCTATTATCTGTTGTCTATCTATTTCGCACTAAATATTCTGATTATATCAAAATATTGATACTATCGAGTATTGCTTTATTAATATATCATATTCTTATAGGTGCATATTCTAATAGTGTTTTCATGAGTTTAATGAAAATAATGAATTTCTATTTTGTTTTGTGCATAATATTAAAGAATCACTATTTCTCTGATCCAGAGAAAGTTATAAAGGCCGCGATATTGTATGGAGTACTTGCAGCAGGTACTTTAGTGTATTGTTTTATTGTAGGTGCAGGTTATAATGCCTATACAGACGATACTTTTGGTACAAAAGGTTTTTTTGTGGCAATGAATGATGTTGGATTAACAATACTATTATTAAATATTTTAGCGTGTTATTCATTTCAAAGAACGGGTGACTTATTTTATTTAATTGCATTTATAATTATGTCTGTAGGATCTTGTTTAGTAGGTAGTGCAGCTTGCTATTTTGGAACGGCATTTATATTGTTTTTTCTAGCTTTAAGTATTGTGTTTGTTAAGTTTGCGGATTATAAAAGTTCTTATAAAATAAAATTTGTAACATTGATTTTAGTGGTGGCTACATCTTATTATGCAGTCATTAATATCATTTCGATTATTCAGCAGGATTCTTATCTTTCGAGAAAATATGAGGATATTGGTGCGATTTTTTTAGAAGCTTCAGGAAGAGGATATTTGATAGATGCATCGATTAAAACCATTAGTAACTTTAATTTTTTTGATTGGTGCTTTGGTAAAGGATATCTTTATTTGGTAGAAAACCAACATCATTTGTGTTATGGAGATCCGAAAGCAGCTGAAGTTGATCCATTAGATTTAGTAGGGCAATTTGGAATTTTCTTTTCTATTCCAATCCTGTTATTCCCTATAAAAAGATTAGTAGCATGTATGCGAAATTTTATTAAGTGTCATACTATACTAGATTATTGGTGCATAATAGCTTTTTCTTGTTTTATTGGTCATGCTTTTTATGGTGGACATGCATATACGAGTCCTTTAGTGCTTTCGTATTTAGCTGTTTTTATCTATGTATTAGATAATAGAAATATTCTTAATTCAACGTCATAAATTCTTTTGTTTAATAATGGTAGTGGTAAAAGTATCTGTTCCTAATTTATTTTTAGGAAATATGAATAAATATATTTAATTTTATGAATATTCTTTTTTTTGTAGAGAGCGGACATGGTAATTCGGCTCTATTAACAGAACAATTGATTGCGTTGCATAAACAACATAAGAAAGTATGTGGTATATTAAGCACAAAGGAACAGGAATCTGGTTTAATTGATAAATTAAACTCTTTATTAATCCCTAATTATATATTACCAGGGTTGGCGGAGCATCAATCTTTTAAGAAAGATGCAATTCAACTTAAAAAGATAATTGAAGAACAATTAATTGATGTGGTACACATTCAAACGAATTGGGAACTAGCACTTATCATCTACGTAAAATATATTCTAGGAGTTTGTAGAAAGTTTAAAATGGTATATACAATTCATGCATATCGAAATAATAAGAGGTATAAATCGTATTTAGTTCGGGTTCTCCTAACTTTTTTTCTTGCATTTTTTGTGGATAAAGTTATATGTATGTGTACATCATTGAAAAATAGCTTTCGTTGGTTGTCCTACAAAATTGCAATGATCCCTTTAGGGGTTGATGAGAATTTTTTTGAATGTCCTTATCAATCATTACCTATAGATAAATTGAGGTTGATTTATCCAGCTCAATTTCGAGTTGGAAAAAATCAGGATATAGTAATAAGGGCATTTGCAGAATATCGAAACATGACTCGTGATATGAATTCTATATTGATATTACCTGGGAATGGTGAATTATTGCAGAAGATGAAAGACTTATGTAAAGATTTGGGATGCGAACAGCAAGTATTATTCCCAGGATATTGTTCAAAAAGGGAGATACTTGAATATTATAAAAAAAGTAATAATGCTGTAATAGCAAGTGATAGTGAAACATTTGGGCTATGTATTGCAGAACCCTTTGTTTTAGGGCTTAATATTATAACTACAAGGGTAGGTGTTAGTTCAGATATTATTCGAAATAAAGAGGGAGGTTTCTTTTTTAAAACGCAAGAAGAATTGAAGTTGATATTTCTTGAATTATCAAAAAATCCTTTATTAATTCAACAAAATGGTAAACGAAATTTTCAAATGCGAGATAAGTTTAGGTGGTCTATTATTACTAAGGAGTATTTGAAGATCATAAATCAAATAGTCAGTAATGGGAAATAGTATTCTTCACATTTTCTGGCTATACATCGTGTTTTCATGGTAGAAAAAACAATTCATATTTTTTTATAAACGCTTAAATTAAGGCGCAAATACGATAAATCTATCTTTCTTTACTGCAAACTAAAAAAACAATGAGGATTTTATAAGGTTTAGGTCGAGGCAATGCCTTTAGGAATATTTTGTGAAGCGTTTATTTATTTGTGAAGTTGTAAGTCTACTCCACTTAGGAGTATCTTCGTAGACTTTTTACTAGAATTTCTAACACGTTTGCAGGGATTATTTGAGCTTGGCATTACATATAGATTTGACAGTATGCCATAGAAATAAATTGATATTTCTGACAGAAAATTGTTATGTATTTCAAGAAGCACTTTTATAGAAAAAATATGATCTAATTTGAGTTTTAACTTCGGAATGCCTCTTCTTATATAATTAATATTGTAGAGATAAAATTATAATATACAATGTTATTGAACTTGAAAAATTTATCTTTGATCGAAAATCGCCAAGAGTTAGTTTTTTTGCCTTCAGGTAAACTGCTAATAAATACTATAAATGCTCACTCTTATAATACGGCTCAGCAAGACTTACTTTTTGCCGAAGCTTTGCAGCAAGGTGATGTCTTAATTCCTGATGGCGCAAGTATTGTCAAAGCTTGCCGTTGGTTAAATGCAAAATCTAAACCAAAAGAACGCATTGCTGGTTGGGATTTATTCGAATTTGAAATGGAAAGGTTGAATCAGAGTGGAGGAAAATGTTTCTTTATGGGTAGTAGTGAAAAGGTGTTGAAATTGATAAAGCGGCGAAGTAAAGTAGATTTTCCTAATATTGAGGTAGAAACTTATTCTCCTCCTTATAAACCAGAATTCAGTAAAGCAGAGAATAATGCAATTATATCTGCTATTAATAAAGCTAACCCTGATTTGCTATGGATAGGGATGACTGCTCCAAAACAGGAAAAATGGGTATATACTCATTGGAATGAATTGCAGATTCATTGTCATTGTGGAACGATTGGTGCTGTTTTTGATTTCTATGCTGGAACAGTAAAACGTGCTCCTGTATGGTGGCAGCGGAACTCTTTGGAGTGGTGCTATAGGCTACTAAGAGAACCATGTAGAATGTGGAAACGATATATTATAGGCAATTTGTTGTTTATATGGAATGTGTATAAAGAGTGGTAGCGCTCACTATTATTGTGAATATTTATAAAACTGACACTGTTATATATTGATCAAAAACAATGTAATAGTTATAGGTGATTTATATACTAAAAAGGAGGAATTTCTAATTAAAGAGTATGTTCAATAATAACTTGGTGTAATTATACAGTAGGTTATTGATATTCTTGCTTGATGTGGACGAAATGCTGTATCTGTCTGTCGTATATGAAAAATGTAGTTTTTTAGTTTTAGATTGAAAACATGATTTTCTACATTATGTTGGCTAGGAAAGTTTGTAGTGATGTGTTTGAAGGGCTTTCAATAGGCTATGTAAAAATGAAATATTTATGTGGTATAAAATAAAATGTTGAGATGTAATTAGCACTTAGAGTGTTTGTATGTGAGATGAAGAGAATGTAGGTCCCTAGTTTCATGTTAACGCATGATTCTCCTACATTACATAGATTGGAAAGAGTACGACGGTACCTTTCCGGTCTATAACCCCGGCACCGGGGGGTATCCGGTGTTAATTTCCCACGATATCAACGGTCTGTGAAGATAGTTGATATTTTTAACAAAACAAACAGCTGCGGGAGACAGTATTACATTGCCTCCCGTAGCTGTTTATATATTAGAATACTCCTTTGTGCAGCTAAAGCACGGGCACTCCTTCATCGGATTCAAATCATGGTGCCCCACGATCAACGCTTTCGGAAACTGCCTGCGCAGTTCGCGTAATAGAGCCAGCAGGGAACCCCGTTGTTCAAGCGTTCGAGTATCCTTCGGGCAACAGTCAGCATCCAGTCCTCCTTCGTAGCAGATACCTATCGAGTGGGAGTTGTGGTTACGGCAGTGTGCCCCGACCTTTTCGAGAGGACGGCCACGGTGGATCTCTCCGTCGCGTGTAATGTAGAAATGATAGCCGATGTCGCGGAATCCCCGGTGGAGGATGTGGTCCAGTCGGCAGGCTTCCGCCGAAAGGGATTTCCCCTCCGGCGTGGCACTGCAATGAATGATAATCAGTGTGATAGTTCTCATCAGCTTACATACAGCTTTGCACTCCGAGCACACCCCCTATGGCGGTGGCGACAGTAATGATAATTTTGAGAACCAGGCTCCATACGGAGCGGCGTGACGATGAATTGCTCATAATTTATTTTTTTAAGGTTAAGAAATTAGACTGACGGATCAGGAGTCACTCCACCGCCGCCCGGGTTGGGATTCGGCGTATTACCGGAACCACCTCCTTCGGTAGTCGGCTTCTGATACTCCGCTTGCTGCTTCAGTTGGCTGTCGAGTTTCAGGTTGGTAGTCGAGAGGTTACCGGTGGCACGTGCTTTGAGGCGCATACCGGTGATATTCTTCTCCAACGAAAAATCCTCCAGCGTTTCGGCTGCCTTACTGCGGATTCCCACGCCGAAAATGGCGAGATCGTCAATTTTCACACTCTTGCCGTCGAGCAGCAATTCCTTGATACAGTCCACCATGTCGGTGAGTACACCTTTGATGACACCACTCGAGTACGGTGAATTGTGTTTCGACATGTGTTCGGCGAGCTTGGCCAGATCGAATGTCTCGTCGCTTACCGCACGGGCGAACCACTTGCCCGCATTCACACCTTTCTTCTGCTGGTTCTGATAGATTTTGTAACGAATCATAACACTATAAATTAAAGGGTTCAACATATTGTCGTGGGGAGCTGTTTCCCTTCCGACGATACAAAGATAACACCCCGTAATCCCGGAAAATCAGTTGTATACAATTGTATACGGTTGTTGTCGGTTAAGGGCAGTAACGGTCGGTTATTCAACGGAAAAGCGTAGGAAATGTGAAGGCTTTTTGTTACATTTGTAGCTAATAATTTAAAACTTATCCATTATGAAAGAATTCACGATACGTGCTTATGGACGCATGGAACTGGCGCAACTTTATTCTCCCGAACTGACCGATATTGCCGCATATCGAAAGATGAAGAAATGGATCGAACGGTGTCCCGGACTTCAGCAACGCCTGTATGATCTGGGCTACCAACCCGAACACCGTTCTTATACACCATTGGAGGTGAGAGTGATTGTGGATGCATTGGGAGAACCTTAGAGGGATTCGCTTTAGGATAACAAAAGCACCGCTTTAAGACAGCTAAAGCATAGCTTTATGCACTCTAAAGCTATGCTTTACGTCTTACAAGATACAACATCTTACAACACACACTACTGTGGTTTCGGGTACAGCAGGTACACTTTTCCGGGGGCTCTCTTACGCACGCACACGCGCGCGAGCAATCATATAGTTTCCTTTGCCGTCTACGTGAACCAGATCTCCGTAGTCTACCAGACGTTTCAGCCAGATGAGCGCGGTGTTCTCCTTAATACCCATGACAGCTGCCTGCTCTCGTACCTGTTTGCGGGTAAACGTGGTCCCCAGTTTCATGAAGAAAAAATCACGCTCGACGTTTGCCCGGCGACTGATTTCTGTGGGAGGAAGGAAAGAAAGTATATGCATGGCATGGCAGTAGAGGGGCTCGGCAAGTTGGAGCACCGCTTTGAAATCACTCGGAGTGATCTTGACATCCCAGCGGGTGATGATGCCGTCTTTGATATTGTCATCGGGAATCTCCTTGTCCGGAGTCAGGAGAGGGGTAGAAGATGCTTTGAGTTGATAGGGCTGTGCGCTTTCGAGCGCACGCAATACAGCCACTTCCGCCATGATACGGCATGTGTTGACACCCAGACGGGCCACGAAACTATACATCTCATTCCCGTTGGCTATACCCGAACGGGTGAAAAGGGCAGAGAATAGAGTGTCAAATTCTTGTTTCTGCTCGTCGGTGAGCCGGAGTGTGTGGAGACCGTGTGCCTTCAGTAAGTCCAGTTTCTTTTTCCAATCCAATCCTATGGTGGTGAATATCTCTTCTATGTCTATGTCTCCTGTCGTAAACTGGCTTACCCACTGCCAGATACCGGGCATATAGTAGAACAGTTGGCGGGAGAAAAGCCCGTTTTCCGCCGAAGGGATGAGGGCTTTTACCTGCGCCGGAGTTCCGGAAAGCAGGACGGAGAGGTAGCTTTTTTTAATTTCCCGGTATTCCTGGTCGGTACGGCGGTTGTAAGACAAACGGTCGTGGTCGAATGCTTTGCGCAGGGTGTCGCTCCAGTGTCCGTAATCCGATCCTATGGCGGTGGACAGGGTATCCGCTTCGGACTCACAGATAAATCCTGTTCCGTTGGCGTCCATGATGTTTTGCAGAATACCGGTGCCGGTATTGTTGCCCGCGATGAGGAACATTTTGTTGGCCGGTATTTGCGGGGCGTCTATTTTAGAACGTTCTTTGCCCATTGCTTCGTAGGCGGCTTTGGCTTTTTTGTAGGCTTTTATTTCTTCGGCCCATTCGGCGCGGAGCTGGTCATGGATAGGATCCACAAGCAGCCGTATGGATGACAGGGCACTTTTTCCGGAAGCAGGGAGAGCTATAATGAAACTTTGCATGCAGGGGGACTGGAGTTTACCGCCATAAGGACACCGTACATACCGTTCCATGCAAGAACCCAGAGCGGTCAGTGCTCCCAATAGCATGACATCGTTCTGTGCGTCGGTACTTCCGTAACTCATAATACGTTGCAGGAGTTCCGGCCAGTCGGCTGCCGGAAAAGTGGGTAGCGGCTGTTTGGGTTCGCTACCCGGCAACAGTTCCTCAGACTCCGGACTCTCGCTATTGTATACCTTATTACGCGCGCACGTGTGTGCGGAAAGTTTTTGCGCTGTACCTGCTGTACCTTTTGTACCTGTCCGGCTGTTTGCAACCTCCTCTTTGCGGACGGTAACTCCTGCCGCTTCGGCGAGATAGAACACCGTGCCTAGATGCATATCTCCATGATTGGCAGTGAGTGCGTTGGAGAATATCCGTTCGGCGTGTTCGCGTTGGTATTTGGCGGAAACCCGGCACAAGCGGTGGAAAAAGTCGCGTCCCTCTTCGCCGCAATCGGTTGCAATGGCGAACGCCAGGTGTACGTATTCGATGTAAGTGGGGGCAATGTCAGCCTTGGCTGTTTCTACTGCCTCCGTGAGGCGGCGTAATGATTCAAGTTCATTCATTTTTTTATAGATTGAGAATTAATAATGTTACGAAATAATGCATCCGGATCGTAATTGAGGAAACAGGCCCTTACGAGGTCTTTTCCCGAACAGTCCACGCCTTTGGAGGCATTTCTGCCAGAATTGTCAGGTTCCGGGCCGTATGCCATTTCGACATACTGCATGGCTTTGTTCATACTTTCCGTGATATTTTGTGCTTCGTCTTCGGGATACAGCGTTCCGGAAGGGACGAAAGCCTTCACTCCCCGGCCGCTCGGACTGACATATGTGAGCACGGGGCAGAGGAAGGGATCATCGAATAGCAGACGGCGCATACTGACGGCTTCGTCGTAGGAGTCGAGGTTGTCCACATCTATCACGACCAGCCCGGAAGGGGATACGAAACACTTGCTGTTGCGGCGTGTGAAGGTGCCGCAGGGTGTCACGTAAGGCAGCAGTGTCGCTTTGGCAGTCCGCATGTCCGGAGCGTTGCGTACCTGAGCGGTCAGGAGTTTGAGATTCTCGTTGCAGGTAATCATTTGGAAGACCTGCTCCACGGAGACTTCGCAGAAGGGGAGGAGCGTGGGAGGAGTAACCATTCGTCCCTGTTCGTTCCTGACAGGAGCGATAGGTGGCATGAAATATGACATTCTGTACTGGTTTGGCATAATCTTTGTTGTTTACGGGTCAAAAACTTTTCTTCTTTCAAAACGTGCTTGATTTTCAAAACACGACGTGAAACTACGAAAAACAAAAAAATAGACGGTTCTGATATGTCAGAACCAATGTGAAAATAAATAACATACTAAGGTGTATTTTTAACAACTAATAGATATTGAACATGAAAAAGAACTTCAAACACGTCCTTCTAGGTACTTTTATCGATGAATCGCTTAAATGCGCAAACTTGACAATGACTCACTTATGCAAAGAAACCGGTATGGGGAAAGCCAGCTATGAGAATATAAAAAAGGGGAGGATATGAAACTGCACTACTACGAATCCATTCTGAACTTCTATTGTGACAGCCTGACGGAAGAGGAACTGCTGGAGAAGATACGCGAATGGACACTGCGGTATCTCTGGTATAGAAAGAAGCGCGAGGAGGAGGAGGGTGGAAACGGGAATACCCGTGTGCGATAACGAAAACACAAAAAATAATGTTTGATTATACATAAAAAATACGGGGAATGCTTCGTAGTTCACAAATAATGATTAAATTTGCCGCGATTTGTAATGTTGAGTTTGCAAAATGACGAATAATACTATAAAGCATCTGGGTATTGTGGAAAACATACAGGGTTCTCATCTGTCGGTGAGGATCGTTCAGACATCGGCTTGCGCGGCTTGCAGCGTGAAGGGACACTGTTCCTCGGCAGACAGCAAGGACAAAATCATAGATATAATTGATACTGCTGCGGCTTCCTACCAGGTGGGGGAAAACGTAATGGTGGTCGGCGAAACGTCGATGGGAATGCAGGCGGTGGCCTTGGCATTCATTATCCCTTTCGTTCTTTTAATTTTTACATTGTTCCTTTTTATGGCACTGATAGAGAATGAACTGTATGCGGCACTTCTTTCTCTGGCTGTCCTTGTGCCTTATTACTACATTTTGTGGCTCAATAAAACGCGACTGAAACAAAAATTTTCATTTACTATAAAACCAATAAATAACTAAGAACATTATGAATTTGATTCTGATTGCAGTGATTTCATTGGGAGCGATAGCGCTCGTGCTGGCCGCTATTCTTTATGTGGCTTCCAAGAAATTTGCCGTGTATGAAGATCCGCGGATTGCCCAGGTAGGGGAAGTGTTGCCCCAGGCAAATTGTGGTGGATGTGGCTATCCGGGTTGTAGCGGTTTTGCCGACGCTTGCGTCAAAGCCGGCTCGCTGGATGGAAAATTCTGCCCCGTAGGCGGACAACCTGTCATGGCTAAAATTGCTGATATCCTCGGACTGGCAGCCGGAGAGGCTGAACCGATGGTAGCAGTGGTGAGATGTAACGGAACGTGTGCCAACCGTCCGCGTATTAATCAATACGACGGTGCTAAGAGTTGTGCTATTGCCGCTTCGCTGTATGGCGGAGAGACGGGTTGTAGCTACGGCTGTCTGGGTTGTGGCGACTGTGTGGCTGCCTGCCAGTTTGACGCTATCCACATGAACCCGGAAACGGGACTTCCGGAAGTCGACGAGGCGAAATGTACCGCTTGCGGCGCCTGTGTGAAGGCTTGCCCGAAGGCGATCATTGAAATCCGTCCGCAAGGCAAGAAGTCGCGCCGCGTGTATGTCTCTTGTGTGAATAAAGACAAGGGCGCTGTGGCACGCAAGGCTTGCACGGTGAGCTGTATCGGTTGCGGAAAGTGCGTGAAGACGTGTCCGTTCGAAGCTATCACGCTGGAGAACAACTTGGCTTACATCGATCCTGACAAGTGTAAATCTTGCCGGAAGTGCGTGGAAGTATGTCCGCAGAATACCATTATCGAGTTGAACTTCCCGCCGCGCAAACCGAAGGAAGAAGCTCCGGCTGCTCCGAAAGAAACGGTTACTCCAAAAGAAACGGCTGAGGCTCCGAAAGTAACAGAATAATAACAGAATAAAATACAGAATTGTATGTTAAAGACATTTTCAATTGGTGGAGTTCATCCACACGAAAATAAATTGTCGGCACATCAACCTATCATTACGGCGGAAGTCCCTGCGAAAGCGGTTATTCTGCTGGGCCAGCATATTGGCGCACCTGCCAAACCGGTTGTTGCGAAAGGAGATGTGGTAAAGGTAGGCACACGGATTGCCGAACCTGCCGGCTTTGTTTCGGCAGCAATTCATTCTTCGGTCAGTGGTAAAGTGGCGAAGATTGATACGATAGTCGATGCCAGCGGTTATGCGAAACCTGCTATTTTCATTGATGTGGAAGGTGACGAATGGGAAGAAACAATCGACCGCAGCAAGACACTGGTGAAAGAATGCGATCTTTCGGCGGAAGAAATTGTGAAGAAGATTGCCGATGCCGGTATCGTAGGTCTGGGCGGTGCTTGTTTCCCTACACAGGTGAAACTGTGTCCTCCTCCTTCTTTCAAGGCGGAATGTGTGATTATCAATGCGGTGGAATGTGAACCGTATCTGACTGCCGATCATCAGCTGATGCTGGAACACGCGGAAGAAATCATGGTAGGCGTGTCTATCCTGATGAAAGCCGTGAAAGTGAATAAAGCGTTTATCGGAATCGAGAACAATAAGCCGGATGCAATTCAGTTGATGACGAAGGTAGCTTCCAGTTATGCGGGTATCGAAGTGGTGCCTTTGAAGGTGAAATATCCGCAGGGAGGTGAAAAGCAGCTGATTGACGCGATCACCAAACGTCAGGTGGCAAGCGGTGCGCTGCCTATCTCTACGGGGGCTGTCGTGCAGAATGTAGGTACGGCTTTCGCTGTTTATGAAGCGGTGCAGAAGAACAAGCCGTTGTTTGAGCGCGTGATTACGGTGACCGGAAAGTCGGTGGCCCGTCCGTCCAACTTCCTCGCCCGTATCGGTACGCCGATGAAGCAGTTGATCGACGCTTGCGGCGGTCTGCCGGAAGACACGGGAAAGGTGATCGGCGGTGGCCCGATGATGGGTAAGGCGTTGGTGAACATCGACGTTCCTACTGCGAAGGGCAGTTCCGGCATCCTGATTATGAACCGGAAGGAAGCCAAGCGCGGGGAAGCACAAACCTGTATCCGTTGCGCGAAGTGCGTGAGCGCCTGTCCTATGGGACTGGAACCGTACTTGCTCGGAGCGTTGTCCGAAAACGGGGATTTTGAAACAATGGAAAAAGAAAGAATCATGGATTGTATCGAGTGCGGTTCCTGTCAGTTCACTTGTCCTGCCAACCGTCCGTTACTTGACTATTGCCGTCTGGGTAAAGGCAAGGTAGGCGCTATGATTCGTGCACGTCAAGCTAAAAAATAACGAATATGGAAAATAAATTAATCGTATCACTATCACCCCACGTTCATGGCGGAGACAGCGTACAGAAAAATATGTACGGCGTGCTGATTGCACTGATTCCGGCTTTTCTGGTGTCTCTCTACTTCTTCGGACTGGGTGCCCTGATTGTCACGGCTACTTCCGTGGCCGCTTGTTTGTTCTTCGAATGGGCAATCGGGAAATATTTACTGAAGAAACCTACCACGACAATCTGTGACGGCTCTGCTATCATCACAGGTGTGTTGTTGGCATTCAACTTACCTTCCAACCTGCCTGTATGGATCATCATTCTCGGCGCACTGTTTGCTATCGGTGTGGGAAAGATGTCTTTCGGCGGATTGGGCTGCAACCCTTTCAACCCGGCATTGGCAGGACGTGTGTTCCTGTTGCTTTCTTTCCCGGTGCAGATGACCAGTTGGCCGGTAGTCGGTCAGTTGACCGCCTACACGGACGCTACGACGGGAGCTACTCCGTTGGCATTGATGAAACAGGCGATCTACGGCAATACGGACGCTTTAAGCCAGATTCCGGATGCGTTGAGTCTGTTGATCGGACAAAACGGCGGATGTCTCGGTGAAGTGAGCGCGCTGGCTCTGCTGATCGGTTTGGCGTATATGCTGTGGAAGAAAATTATCACATGGCATATTCCGGTATCTATCCTGGTTACCGTATTCGTCTTCGCAGGCATCATGCATCTGGCGGATCCTGAAAAATACGTGTCTCCAGTGCTCCAACTGCTTTCCGGTGGTCTGATGCTGGGTGCTGTCTTTATGGCAACCGACTATGTGACGTCTCCGATGAGCAAGAAAGGTATGCTGATTTATGGCGTTTGCATCGGTCTGCTGACAGTGGTGATCCGTCTGTTCGGCGCCTATCCCGAAGGTATGTCGTTCGCCATTCTGATAATGAATGCATTCACTCCGCTGATTAATACCTATTGTAAACCTAAACGCTTTGGGGAGGTAGCGAAGAAGAAATGAAAAAGTTACAATCATCTTTGAAAAATATGTTGCTGGTGCTGACGGGAGTGACTGCTGTCTCCGTCGCGTTGCTGGCTTATGTGAACGAACTGACGAAAGGGCCTATTGCCGAGGCGAACGCCAAGACGCTGAACGAGGCCCTGAAAAAAGTTCTTCCTGAATTTACGAACAACCCGGTGGCGGAAAGCGATACGATCTTCAGCGAGAAAGACGGCAAGAAGAATGTCGATTTCATTGTTTATCCGGCCAAGAACGGTGATAATATGGTGGGTACGGCTGTTGAAGCCAAGTCCATGGGATTCGGCGGCGAGCTGAAAGTGCTGGTTGGCTTTGACGCCGAAGGTAAAATCTACAACTACTCCCTGCTGGCTCATACGGAAACTCCGGGACTGGGTTCGAAGGCCGACAAATGGTTCGGTGCTTACGATCCTGCCAAGGGTGAACAGGCGGTGTCACACGAGGAAAGCACGAAGTCTATCCTGGGCATGAATCCGGGTGAAGCCGCACTGACGGTCAGCAAAGACGGCGGGCAGGTGGACGCCATTACCGCTTCTACGATTACCTCACGCGCTTTCCTGAATGCCGTAAACGCTGCTTATCAGGCTTACAAAGCCGGAGGGGGAGAAGTGAACGGAGCTACGGGTGCTTCTCAAAAGGCCGCCGGTGAAAATGCCGATGCTGCTACGGGTGCTACAACTAAAGTGGAACTTACTGATTCTATCAGTGCTAATTAAGAAAGGAGACAGATATGAATAACTTTAAAGTAATGATGAACGGGATTATCAAAGAGAATCCTACGTTTGTACTCCTGCTCGGTATGTGTCCTACGTTGGGTACTACTTCATCGGCTATCAACGGCATGGGTATGGGACTGGCCACCATGTTCGTGCTGATCTGCTCGAACGTGGTGATCTCACTGATTAAAAACCTGATTCCGGATATGGTGCGTATCCCTTCGTTTATTGTGGTGATTGCGTCTTTCGTGACGTTGCTCCAAATGGTAATGCAGGCATACGTGCCGGGACTGTACGCCACACTCGGCCTTTTCATCCCGTTGATCGTAGTGAACTGTATCGTGCTGGGGCGTGCCGAAGCTTTTGCCGCAAAGAACAATGCGCTGGCATCCATGTTCGACGGTATCGGTATGGGACTGGGCTTTACCATTGCCCTGACTTTGCTGGGTGCTGTCCGCGAATTTCTGGGAACAGGCAAGATCTTCGACCTGACTATCCTGCCGGAAGAATACGGAATGTTGGTGTTCGTACTGGCTCCGGGTGCTTTCATCGCCCTGGGATATCTCATCGCATTGATTAATAGTTTCAAGAAAGCTTAACTCTATTAAATAAGAAAAGAATATGGAATATATATTGATATTTATTTCGGCAATCTTTGTAAACAACATCGTGTTGTCGCAGTTCCTGGGCATCTGCCCGTTCCTGGGCGTTTCCAAGAAAGTGGAGACTGCAATGGGGATGAGCGCCGCGGTGGCTTTCGTGTTGACTATCGCTACCATTGTCACATTCCTCATTCAGAAGTTTGTGCTGGATGTGTTCGGACTGGGATACTTGCAGACGATTACTTTCATTCTGGTGATTGCCGGACTGGTGCAAATGGTGGAAATCATCTTGAAGAAAGTTTCCCCCGCCTTGTATCAGGCGTTGGGCGTGTTCCTGCCGTTGATTACAACCAACTGTTGTATCCTGGGTGTGGCTATCCTCGTGATACAGAAAGACTATGACCTGCTGACAGGAGTTGTGTATGCATTCTCCACCGCTATCGGTTTCGGTCTGGCACTGGTTCTCTTTGCCGGATTGCGCGAACAGATGAGCCTGGTGAAAGTTCCGAAAGGAATGCAGGGCACACCGATTGCATTGATTACCGCCGGCCTGCTCGCCATGGCATTCATGGGATTCTCCGGCGTGGTGTAAAGACTTACAGTTGATAATTTAATATAGGATTGGAAACCTTGCTGTATAACATATACAGAAATGGGTTTCCAATCCTTTTTTTAATACCTGACTGCCATTAATTCGTACTTTAATAGCCTTTTATTAAATAAAATGCCGGCAGATTATTGCATTTCCATTTTATTTCCTTAAATTTGTAGCTCAAACGACAAAAGCCGAAAAACTAACCATTTATTAAAGAATATGAAAGAAAGAATTTTAGTAACGGGCGGAACGGGATACATTGGTTCTCACACCGTAGTAGAACTACAGAACAGTGGATATGAAGTAATCATCATCGATAATTTATCTAACTCAAATGCCGACGTTGTTGACAATATAGAGAAAGTATCAGGTATTCGCCCTGCTTTTGAAAAACTGGATTGTTTGGATTTCGCAGGTCTGGATGCTATCTTTACCAAATATAAAGGAATTAAGGCGATCATTCACTTTGCAGCGAGCAAAGCGGTTGGAGAGTCAGTAGAGAAGCCGTTGCTTTATTATCGCAACAACCTGGTTTCGCTGATCAACCTCCTCGAACTGATGCCGAAACATGGAGTGGAAGGAATCGTATTCTCTTCATCTTGTACCGTATACGGTCAGCCGGATGAATTGCCGGTAACGGAAAAGGCTCCGATCAAGAAAGCGGAATCTCCTTACGGAAATACAAAACAGATCAATGAAGAGATTATCCGTGATACGGTAGCTTCCGGTGCTCCGATCAATGCGATCATGCTGCGTTATTTCAACCCGATCGGTGCTCATCCTACTGCATTGCTGGGCGAACTTCCGAATGGCGTTCCTCAAAATCTGATTCCTTACCTGACTCAGACCGCAATCGGTATCCGTGAGAAACTGAGCGTGTTTGGCGATGATTATGATACTCCTGACGGTTCTTGTATCCGTGACTTTATCAATGTCGTTGACTTGGCTAAGGCACACGTGATCGCTATCCGTCGTATTCTGGAGAAGACACAGAAAGAAAAAGTCGAAGTGTTCAATATCGGTACGGGACGCGGAGTGTCTGTTCTGGAATTGATTAACGGTTTTGAAAAAGCTACCGGCGTTAAACTGAATTATCAGATTGTAGGACGTCGTGCAGGTGATATTGAAAAGGTTTGGGCTAACCCTGATTTTGCAAACCAGGAACTGGGTTGGAAGGCCGTGGAAACCTTGGAAGATACTTTACGTTCTGCATGGAACTGGCAATTGAAACTTCGTGAAAGAGGTATTCAATAAGATATATTTAATTATTTGTTGTAAAAACATGAAAATATAAACAAAATAGAAACAAATCGTGCATGCGATTTGTTTAATTGATGCAAGTCGACCTGAAGCTGTTTGTGAGTATGTGAATATACATGGATAGTACTTATACCTCCCCGGTATAGACAGGGAGATTGCATAGTAGTTTTGTCGTGTTTTATTTTGTGTTTGTGTTGTGACGGTACTACGACGTGAGTCGTGGTACCGTTTTTTTGTTTATTCGTTTGGAGTAGGTTCTATTTTATAAAATATTTATGCCATATTGATTTATAATCCATAACTGTTTAGGGTTCTTCTTCAGATTTGGTGGTAATTTAACCAGTCGGTGGTATCTCCATTCCCCTCCTTCGGGGAAGGAGGGGTGGCTGAAAGCCGGGGTGGTAGGTGGATACACAATGCTGATAATAACCGACTTACGCATTCACCTACCACCTCCCCCTACGGGGACTCCTCCTTCCCGAAGGAGGAGAATGGAGAATACTATCGACTATCAAATTATTGTTGAATACTATCGACTATAAACTATCAAATTATTATTTTCCTAAGTAAGTTTACCACCAAATTTGAAGAAGAACCCTATTTAGTATTTTTGTATCAAACGTGTTGAATATACAACCCGCTGCAATGTTGGGCTTCTAAGATTTGCAAAAGAGTCTATGTTGGTGAAGGACTATTCGCTTAGCGTACCTTTAAAACAAAATGCATTAGTCCCCCAATCTATCTCCGGCAGTGTGGTGTCGGCGGCGAACAAGCCGAATACGGAAGAACCTGAACCGCTCATGGAGGCATAGATTGCTCCCTGGTGATAGAGCTCTTCTTTTATTTCTCCGATAACGGGGTATTGCGGGAAGACACTCGCTTCGAAGTCATTGATTAATGTATCTTTCCACTCTGCGACCGGACGACGGATAACCTCTCTGACCGGATATTCGGGACGGTGGGGGCGGATATTGGCGAAGGCTTCCCGGGTGGATACGAAAACATCCGGCTTCACAATCATAATCCGGTAACCTTTCAGGGATAACTCTATCGGGGAGAAGATATTTCCGATACCTTCGGCGTAAGTCGGTGTGTTTTTGATGAAGAAGGCACAGTCGGCTCCCAGGGTAGCAGCGTAGTCCTCCAGTTGGTTGTCGGACAATTGGAGGTTGTAATGTTCATTGAGCAACTTCAACATAAAGGCGGCATCCGACGAACCGCCTCCCAGTCCGGCTCCTGAAGGGATATGTTTGTACAGATGAATCTCGACAGGAGGCAGGTGAAATTCCTTGTCTAATAACAAATAAGCTTTTACTACCAGATTATTTTCCGGATTGCCGGCTATTTCCATTCCGTGCTGGTGGAGCGTGAATTTCTGTTGGGCTTCGGGATTGGTTCTGATTTCCAAAGCGTCTTCGAGAGCGACGGGATAGAAAACAGTTTCCAGATTATGGTATCCGTCAGGACGTTTTTCCGTAATAGACAGCCCCAGGTTTATTTTGATATTCGGGAAAGTAATCATGGTGTTATTTATTTTTTATGCTACGATTATGTATTCGGGGGCAAAGTTACTAAAATCTTCATTTTTCCTTATTCATTCTTCATTATTATATTTTATCTTTGTCGTCCCGATTGAAAGAGGGCCTGTCGGAAAAGACCGCCCCAATAGAATCGTAAAATGATAAATCGTAAAAACAGAAATAATCCTAATGGCCGAACAGAAAAGAAATACCCGTAACACAAAGTCTGCTAAAGTACAACCGGTGAATGATTATGGTCGTATCCAACCGCAGGCACCTGAGTTGGAAGAAGCTGTATTGGGAGCTTTGATGATTGAGAAAGACGCTTATTCGTTAGTGAGTGAGATCCTTCGTCCTGAATCTTTTTATGAACATCGACATCAGTTAATCTATTCCGCTATAACCGACCTGGCTGTCAATCAGAAACCGGTGGATATCCTGACGGTGAAAGAACAGCTCAGTAAACGCGGGGAACTGGAAGAAGTGGGAGGTCCTTTCTATATCACCCAGCTGAGCAGTAAGGTGGCTTCTTCGGCGCATATTGAGTATCATGCGCGTATCATTGCGCAGAAGTCACTGGCACGCGAACTGATTACGTTTACAAGTAATATTCAAAGCAAGGCTTTTGATGAAACGCTGGATGTGGACGACTTGATGCAGGAAGCGGAAGGCAAGCTGTTTGAGATCTCGCAGCAGAACATGAAGAAGGATTACACGCAGATTAATCCGGTCATTGACGAAGCCTACAAACTGATTCAGAAGGCTGCGGCACGAACCGACGGTTTGAGTGGTCTTGAGAGTGGTTTTACGAAACTGGACAAGATGACTTCCGGCTGGCAGAATTCGGACCTTATTATTATTGCCGCCCGTCCCGCCATGGGTAAGACGGCTTTCGTGCTTTCCATGGCCAAGAATATCGCTGTGGACTTCCGGAATCCGGTAGCACTGTTCTCTCTTGAAATGAGTAATGTCCAGCTGGTCAACCGTTTGATATCGAATGTTTGTGAAATCGAGAGCGGAAAGATTAAGAGCGGGCAGTTGGCCGGACACGAATGGCAGCAGTTGGACTATAAACTGAAAAACCTGCTGGATGCACCGCTTTATGTGGATGACACTCCTTCTCTTTCGGTTTTCGAGCTCCGGACAAAGGCGCGTCGTCTGGTACGTGAACACGGGGTGAAAATCATTATTATCGACTACCTTCAGCTGATGAACGCGAGTGGTATGGCATTCGGCAGCCGTCAGGAAGAGGTGAGTACGATTTCTCGTTCGTTGAAAGGATTGGCGAAAGAGTTGAATATTCCGATCGTCGCACTGTCACAGTTGAACCGTGGAGTGGAGAGCCGTGAAGGTATCGACGGAAAACGTCCCCAGTTGAGTGACCTTCGTGAATCGGGAGCCATTGAACAGGATGCGGATATGGTGTGCTTTATTCACCGTCCGGAATATTATAAGATTTACCAGGACGATCGTGGTAACGACCTCCGTGGTATGGCAGAAATCGTGATTGCCAAGCATCGTAACGGTGCGGTAGGCGAGGTGCTGCTCCGGTTCAAGGGTGAGTTTACCCGTTTCTCGAATCCGGAGGACGATATGGTTATTCCGATGCCGGGCGAGACTGTCGGGCCTATGCTGGGGTCGAAGATGAATCGCGATAGTGTTGGTTCTGTCCCTCCGCCGCCGGCACCCGATTTTGAGCCGCAGTCGGGGAATCCGTTTGCGACACCGATAGGAGGAGACGGGCCGTTGCCTTTTTAGTCGTTACTTTATAGTCGTTACTTTTTTGTTGTTACTTTTTAGTCGTTACTTTATAGTTTTTACTATTGTAGATAAGTTTTCTGCATAGTTTCTCCTCCTTCTGGAAGGAGGAGTACCCGTAGGGGGAGGTGGTAGGAAAAATAATGATTTTACCTTTTTTTAAAATAAAGGAATATACCATGTTTCTACCTACCACCCCGGCTTTCAGCCACCCCTTCTTCCGGAAAGAGGGGAAACCATGCGGCAGGCAGTGTTACTCTGTGGTGAAATAACTCTCAATTTTCTTTCAAACCTTTTCGGTCAACCGAAAAAACTTATTAACTTTGCAAATCTTTTTGAGAAACAATAAAAAATTAATTATATGAATATCTCTTATAACTGGCTGAAAGAGTATGTCAACTTCGATTTGACGCCTGATGAAACGGCGGCTGCGCTGACATCAATCGGCCTGGAAACAGGTGGTGTGGAAGAAGTACAAACCATTAAAGGCGGTTTGGAAGGGCTTGTAATCGGCGAAGTGCTGACTTGCGTTGAACACCCTAACTCTGATCATTTACACATTACGACTGTCAACCTGGGAGACGGCGAACCGGTACAAATCGTTTGCGGAGCCCCGAATGTGGCTGCCGGACAAAAAGTAGTAGTGGCTACCTTAGGTACGAAACTCTATGACGGTGACGAATGTTTTACGATCAAAAAATCAAAAATCCGTGGGGTGGAATCTACCGGCATGATCTGTGCCGAAGATGAAATCGGTATCGGTACGGACCATGCGGGCATTATCGTTTTGCCGGCAGAAGCTGTTCCGGGTACGCTCGCCAAGGATTATTATAATATCAAGAGCGACTACGTGCTCGAAGTGGACATCACGCCCAACCGTGCTGATGCGTGCTCACACTATGGCGTAGCCCGCGACTTGTATGCTTATCTCATTCAGAACGGCAAACAGGCTACTCTGCAACGTCCTTCGGTAGACGCCTTCAAGGTGGAAAACCACGACCTGGATATTGAAGTGACAGTAGAGAACAGCGAGGCTTGCCCGCATTATGCTGGTGTGACTGTGAAAGGAGTGACCGTGAAGGAAAGCCCCGAATGGTTGCAGAATAAACTGCGTCTGATCGGCGTGCGTCCTATTAATAATGTAGTGGATATCACCAATTATATCGTTCATGCTTTCGGTCAGCCGTTGCACTGCTTTGATGCAGGCAAGATAAAAGGCAACGAGGTGATTGTGAAGACAATGCCCGAGGGTACTCCGTTCGTCACACTGGACGAAGTGGAACGCAAGTTGAACGAACGCGACCTGATGATCTGCAATAAAGAAGAAGCGATGTGCATTGCCGGTGTGTTCGGCGGACTGGATTCCGGTTCTACCGAAGCTACGACGGATGTGTTCATCGAGAGCGCCTATTTCCACCCGACATGGGTGCGCAAGACTGCCCGCCGTCACGGACTGAATACGGACGCTTCTTTCCGCTTCGAACGTGGTATCGACCCGAACGGAGTGATATACTGCCTGAAACTGGCTGCTATCATGGTGAAAGAATTGGCAGGAGGCACGATCTCTTCTGAAATTAAAGATGTGTTTACTGCTCCTGCGAAGGATTTCGTAGTGGAACTGAATTACGGGAAGGTGCATTCACTGGTAGGTAAAGTGATTCCGGTGGAAACAATCAAGAGTATTGTAACCAGCCTCGAAATGAAGATCACCAACGAAACTGCCGAAGGGCTGACATTGTCGGTTCCTCCTTATCGTGTGGACGTGCAGCGTGATTGTGACGTAATCGAAGATATTCTCCGCATCTACGGATATAATAATGTGGAAATTCCGTCTACGCTGAAGTCGAGCCTGACTACAAAAGGAGAAAATGATAAATCAAATAAATTGCAGAATCTGGTTGCAGAGCAACTCGTGGGTTGCGGATTCAATGAAATATTGAATAACTCGCTGACTCGCGCCGCTTATTATGACGGACTGGAAGCTTATCCGTCCAACCGTCTGGTGATGTTGCTGAATCCGTTGAGTGCGGACTTGAACTGTATGCGCCAGACTTTGTTGTTCGGCGGACTGGAAAGCATTGCGCATAATGCCAACCGTAAGAATGCGGATCTGAAATTCTTTGAATTCGGTAACTGCTACTATTTCGATGCCGACAAGAAGAATCCGGAAAAGGTGTTGGCTCCTTATACGGAAGACTATCATCTGGGCTTATGGGTGACCGGCAAGAAGGTGGTTAACTCGTGGGCACATCCGGATGAGAGCAGTTCGGTGTATGAACTGAAAGCTTACGTGGAGAATATCCTGAAACGCTTGGGACTGGATTTGCACAATCTGGTTGTAGGTAATCTGACTGATGACATTTTTGCTGCGGCACTTTCTGTACATACCAAGGGAGGCAAGCGTCTCGCATCGTTCGGCGTGGTGACTAAGAAACTGCTGAAGGCATTTGATATTGACAATGAAGTATATTATGCTGACTTGAACTGGAAGGAGCTGATGAAAGCGATCCGTTCGGTGAAGATCAGCTACAAGGAAATATCCAAGTTCCCGGCCGTGAAACGTGACCTGGCATTGTTGCTTGACAAGAATGTGCAGTTTGCCGAAATCGAGAAGATCGCTTATGATACGGAGAAAAAGTTGCTGAAAGAAGTGGAACTCTTTGACGTATATGAAGGCAAGAACCTGGAACCGGGCAAGAAATCGTATGCAGTCAGCTTCCTGCTTCAGGATGAAAGCCAGACTCTGAACGACAAGATGATTGATAAGATTATGTCGAAACTGGTGAAGAATCTGGAAGATAAACTGGGTGCTAAACTTAGATAAACTTTAAATTTCAATCTAAAAATATAAACCAATGGGAAGAGCATTTGAATATAGAAAAGCCGCAAAGTTGAAACGGTGGGGCCACATGGCTAAAACATTTACAAGACTGGGTAAACAGATTGCCATTGCTGTGAAGGCTGGTGGTCCGGAACCTGAAAATAACCCGACATTGCGTTCGGTAATCGCTACTTGTAAGCGTGAGAATATGCCGAAAGACAATATCGAACGTGCTATCAAAAACGCATTGGGTAAAGACCAGAGCGACTACAAGAGTATGACTTACGAAGGATACGGTCCTCACGGAATTGCTGTTTTTGTGGATACGCTGACTGATAATACAACCCGCACGGTGGCTGATGTACGCTCCGTATTCAATAAATTCGGCGGTAACCTCGGAACTATGGGTTCTCTGGCTTTCCTTTTCGACCATAAGTGTATGTTCACTTTCAAAATCAAAGAGGGCATGGATATGGAAGAATTGATCCTTGACCTGATTGACTACGACGTGGAAGATGAGTACGAACAGGATGATGAGGAAGGTACAATCACGATCTACGGAGATCCGAAAAGCTATGCCGCTATCCAGAAACATCTGGAAGAATGCGGATTCGAAGATGTCGGTGGAGACTTTACTTATATCCCGAACGACTTGAAAGACGTGACGCCGGAACAACGTGAAACTTTGGATAAGATGATCGAACGTCTGGAAGAGTTTGACGATGTGCAGACTGTTTATACGAACATGAAACCGGAAGGCGGAGAAGAAGAATAAACAGGCCATGGAATATGTTTATAAAACTCAGGGGACTTGCAGCACGAACATCGAACTGAACGTGGAAGACGGTGTAGTGAAAGAGGTGGCCTTCTGGGGAGGATGTAACGGTAATCTTCAAGGAATTTCACGCCTGGTGAAAGGCATGAAGGTAGAAGAAGTGATAAAGAAACTTGAAGGGGTTCGTTGCGGTGGCAGACCGACGTCTTGTCCCGACCAACTATGCCGTGCATTGCATGAAATGGGATATTGATTGACAATTTTTTTGTTCTTAATAGTTGATTGTAAGCCTTCGGCAAATTGTTTTTGCCGGGGGCTTCTTTTATTGTTCGGCAAAAAGCTTCTGTATGTCTTTCGGTTCTTTTCCGAATTTGTCGGTATTTTGAACTAAAATGGATTGTCAATCGTTACTTTATAAGTATATTTGTACTGGATAAACTATTATGCAAAGATGAAGAATATTTTTCAAGACTTAAAACGAAAAGATCATAAGCGATATCTGGGCGGACTGGATCTCTTTAAATATATCGGACCGGGACTTTTGGTTACTGTGGGTTTTATTGATCCGGGAAACTGGGCTTCCAATTTTGCCGCAGGTTCTGAATTCGGGTATTCGTTACTTTGGGTGGTCACCCTGTCTACTATCATGCTGATCGTTCTTCAACATAATGTTGCCCACCTGGGGATTGTCACCGGGCTCTGCCTCTCGGAAGCGGCCACTAAATACACTCCCAAATGGGTATCCCGTCCTATACTCGGAACGGCGGTGCTGGCTTCCATTTCCACTTCTTTGGCGGAAATCCTGGGCGGTGCCATTGCATTGGAAATGTTGTTGGATATTCCTATTATATGGGGGGCTGTGCTGACAACGCTTTTTGTCTCCATTATGCTTTTCACCAACTCTTACAAAAAGATCGAGCGTTCCATTATCGCATTCGTCTCGGTGATCGGGCTGTCGTTTATTTATGAGTTGTTTCTGGTGGATATTGACTGGCCGGCCGCAACGGTGGGGTGGGTCACTCCGGCTTTCCCGAAAGGAAGTATGCTGATTATTATGAGCGTACTGGGGGCGGTGGTAATGCCGCATAACCTGTTCCTGCATTCGGAAGTGATACAGAGCCACGAGTACAATAAAAAAGATGACGCCTCTATCAAGAAGGTGTTGAAATACGAGTTGTTTGATACGCTTTTTTCAATGATTGTGGGCTGGGCTATCAATAGCGCGATGATTCTGCTGGCGGCTGCCACTTTCTTTAAAAGCGGCATTCAGGTGGAGGAATTGCAACAGGCTCAGTCATTGCTGGAACCGCTGTTGGGAAGTAATGCGGCAATCGTGTTTGCACTGGCTTTGCTTATGGCGGGCATTTCGTCCACTATCACAAGCGGAATGGCGGCAGGTTCTATCTTTGCCGGTATTTTCGGCGAGTCTTATCATATCAAGGACAGTCACTCGCAGGTAGGCGTGCTCTTGTCTTTGGGAATTGCCCTGTTGTTGATTTTCTTTATCGGAGATCCTTTTAAAGGACTGATTATTTCGCAGATGATACTCAGCATCCAATTGCCTTTCACGGTATTCCTGCAAGTGGGGCTGACCTCCTCGCGGAAGGTAATGGGAGAGTATGTCAATAGCCGTTGGAGCACATTTGTGCTGTATGCCATTGCGATTATAGTATCGGTACTGAACATCATGCTGCTATTCTCCTAAAATGAACATGAATTAAAAATATAGAATGATGAAGATTATTACTTATAATGTAAACGGGCTTCGTGCTGCCGTATCTAAAGGACTGCCGGAATGGCTGGAGCAGGAGAATCCCGATATTCTTTGTCTGCAAGAGACAAAACTGCAACCGGACCAGTATCCGGGAGAGGTGTTCGAAGCATTGGGCTATAAGTCCTATCTGTATTCGGCACAAAAGAAAGGATATAGCGGAGTGGCTTTACTTACGAAGCAGGAACCGGATCACGTGGAGTACGGAATGGGTATGGAGGCATACGACAATGAGGGGCGTTTTATACGTGCGGACTTTGGAGATTTGTCCGTGGTCAGTGTTTATCATCCTTCGGGGACAAGCGGGGATGAGCGTCAGGCTTTTAAAATGGTGTGGCTGGAAGACTTTCAGAAGTATGTGCTGGAGTTGCAGAAGTCTCGTCCGAACCTGATTCTTTGCGGTGATTATAATATTTGCCACGAGCCGATTGATATTCATGACCCTGTCCGGAACGCAAAGAACAGTGGTTTCCTTCCCGAAGAACGGGAATGGATGACCCGTTTCCTTGCAGCGGGATTCATTGATTCTTTCCGTATGCTTTATCCGGAAAAACAGGAGTATACCTGGTGGAGTTACCGTTTTAACTCGCGTGCCAAGAATAAGGGTTGGAGAATCGACTATTGCATGGCCAGTGAACCGGTCCGCCCGTTACTGATGAGCGCACGTATCTTGAATGACGCCATGCATTCGGACCACTGTCCGATGATGTTGGAAATAAAAAACACGAAATAGTTTATGGAAGAAGATAGAATACAAAAAGCGGTGGAGCTTTTTAAGAGCGGATACAATTGCTCACAGTCTGTTGTGGCTGCTTTTGCCGATATGTACGGATTTACACAGGAACAGTCATTGCGTATGGCCGCCTCTTTCGGCGGAGGAATAGGACGCATGCGCGAGACGTGCGGGGCTGCGTGCGGGTTGTTTCTGGTGGCCGGCCTGAAAACGGGGGCTACGGAGGCGGCAGACCGGGAAGGAAAAGCTGCCAATTATGCGGTAGTGCAGGAACTGGCAGCCGAATTTAAAAAACGTAACGGCTCTCTGATTTGTGCGGAATTGTTGGGATTAAAGAAAAAAGAACCGGTTTCCACTATTCCGGAAGAACGTACAGCTCAGTATTATAGCAAACGCCCGTGCGCAAAAATGGTGGAAGAAGCGGCAAGAATCTGGGTGGAATATCTCGAAAAACACCCTAAATGAAGGAAAAAATGCTTTTTTTATTACAAAATCAGTAAAAAAACACTCAATAAAGTGTTCTATAACATAAAAATATCTATCTTTGTCCCCGAAATAAAATCTGAAAGTCGTCGGACAGGATGATTTGAAGCATGTCTAACTAAAATTTCAAAGTAAATGTTGAAAGAAAAAGCAGGTGTAATCGCAGGTACTATCTGGAATGCACTGAACGAAACAGAAGGAATGACTGCCAAGCAATTGAAAAAAGCAACTAAATTGGTTGACAAAGATTTGTTCCTCGGACTTGGCTGGTTATTGAGAGAAGACAAAGTCTCTGTGGAAGAAGTGGAAGGTGAACTCTTCATCAAATTGATCTAAGCGAGCAATCACTTAAGCAATAAAAAAATGCGTTGGTACATTGTCATAATGTTATCAACGCATTTTTTTATATTCCGCCATTTACGTATCTTTGCACACCAAAAAGATAAAATAATAAGAATTCAGCATGAAGAATATACGCAACTTTTGCATTATTGCTCATATTGACCACGGTAAGTCAACCCTGGCCGACCGCTTGTTGGAGTTTACCAACACCATTCAGGTGACCACGGGGCAGATGCTTGATGATATGGACTTGGAGAAGGAAAGAGGGATCACGATCAAAAGCCATGCTATCCAAATGGAGTATAACTATAAGGGGGAGAAGTATGTACTCAACCTGATTGATACTCCGGGGCACGTGGACTTTTCGTATGAGGTGTCCCGTTCCATTGCCGCTTGCGAAGGTGCATTGCTGATTGTCGATGCATCGCAGGGAGTACAGGCACAGACGATCTCCAACCTGTATATGGCTATTGAACACGACCTTGAGATTATTCCCGTTATCAACAAATGCGATATGGCCAGTGCCATGCCGGAGGAAGTGGAGGATGAGATTGTGGAACTGCTGGGTTGCAAGCGGGAAGAAATTATCCGCGCATCCGGTAAGACGGGTATGGGAGTGGAAGAAATCCTGGCAGCCGTTATCGAACGTATCCCGCATCCCGAAGGGGATGAGGAAGCACCGTTACAGGCTTTGATTTTCGACTCTGTATTCAACTCTTTCCGTGGAATTATCGCTTATTTCAAGATTGAGAACGGAGTGATCCGTAAAGGTGACAAAGTGAAGTTTTTCAATACCGGCAAGGAGTATGACGCCGATGAGGTGGGGGTACTGAAAATGGAACTGGTTCCCCGGAATGAACTTCGCACGGGAGATGTAGGCTATATCATTTCCGGTATCAAGACTTCGAAAGAGGTAAAGGTGGGAGACACCATTACCCATGTGGCTCGTCCGTGTGACAAGGCGATTGCGGGTTTTGAGGAAGTAAAGCCTATGGTATTCGCCGGGGTCTACCCGATTGAGGCGGAAGATTTTGAAGACTTGCGTGCTTCTCTGGAGAAATTGCAGTTGAACGACGCTTCCTTGACTTTCCAGCCCGAATCATCGTTGGCGTTGGGCTTCGGTTTCCGTTGCGGTTTTCTCGGGTTGCTTCACATGGAGATTGTGCAGGAACGTCTTGACCGTGAGTTTGATATGAATGTGATTACTACGGTGCCTAACGTATCTTACAATATATATGACAAGCAAGGCAATATGAAGGAGGTGCATAACCCCGGTGGTATGCCTGATCCGACGTTGATAGATCACATTGAAGAACCGTATATCAAAGCGTCTATTATTACAACGACCGATTATATAGGTCCGATCATGACGCTCTGTCTGGGCAAGCGTGGGGAACTGCTTAAACAGGAATATATTTCCGGCAACCGGGTGGAGATATATTACAATATGCCTTTGGGGGAAATTGTGATTGACTTCTATGACCGCCTGAAAAGTATTTCGAAAGGATATGCGTCGTTCGATTATCATCCGAACGGTTTCCGTCCCTCGAAACTGGTCAAACTGGATATCATGCTGAATGGTGAGCCTGTGGATGCGCTTTCTACACTGATCCACTTTGACAATGCGTATGATATGGGACGCCGGATGTGTGAGAAGTTGAAGGAACTGATTCCCCGCCAGCAGTTTGAGATTGCTATTCAAGCCGCTATCGGGGCGAAAATTATTGCCCGCGAAACGATTAAGGCGGTTCGCAAGGATGTGACTGCCAAATGTTATGGCGGTGACGTGAGCCGTAAGCGCAAGCTGCTTGAAAAGCAGAAAAAAGGTAAAAAACGAATGAAACAAATTGGCAACGTGGAAGTGCCGCAGAAAGCCTTCCTCGCAGTATTAAAACTGGATTAAAAAAAAGAACCGCAAGCAGTTTTTTCAGAGAGGTTTTCTGAACAAATTGCCTTGCGGTTAGTTTTTTAATACACCAGGTGATTGCTTTCTGTCTGCAGAGCTTTCCTTGGCAATCACTTTTGGAGAAAAAACAACTAGAAATATGAGAAAAGTTCTGTCTTTTTCGGGCTTCCTGATGTTGGGGCTCGTCGTATCGCAATTCCTGCCGGTGATAGCAGGTGAGGGGTATGGAACCGTGAAGTCCATATCGAATATACTACTCTATGTATGTCTTAGTTTTATAATGATTAATGTGGGCCGGGAATTTGTGCTCGACAAGTCCCGCTGGAAAAGTTATGCCGAGGATTATTTTATAGCAATGGCTACTGCTGCTTTGCCTTGGTTTATGATTGCTATCTACTATGTGTTTATCTTGCTTCCGCCTGACTATTGGAATAGTTGGGAGGCATGGAAAGAGAACCTGCTGTTGAGCCGTTTTGCCGCTCCGACATCAGCGGGAATCTTGTTTACCATGCTCGCCGCTATCGGGCTGAAGTCCAGTTGGATTTATAAGAAGATTCAGGTATTGGCTATTTTCGATGATTTGGATACGATCATCCTGATGATTCCTCTCCAGATCATGATGATCGGATTGCGCTGGCAGTTGATTATTGTCGTGGTGATTGTGTTTATGCTGTTGGCCGCCGGTTGGCAACAGTTGAATAAATACGACTGGCGTCAGGACTGGAAAGCGATCCTGTTCTATTCGGTTATCATATTTCTGGCTACGCAGATACTCTATCTCGGTAGCAAGGAGCTGTACGGAGAGGCGGGAAGTATCCATATTGAGGTGCTGCTTCCGGCATTTGTATTGGGTATGATTATGAAGCATAAGGAACATGACACGCCTGTGGAACGGAGAGTTTCTACCGGAATCTCTTTCTTCTTTATGTTCCTGGTAGGAATGAGTATGCCTCATTTTATCGGAGTCAATTTTGCGGAAACGCACTCGGGGGCATATTCGGTGACAGGTTCCCAGGAAATGATGTCGTGGGGGATGATTCTGTTTCATGTGGTAATTGTTTCTTTGTTGTCGAACGTGGGAAAGTTATGTCCTATGTTTTTCTATCGTGACCGGAAGCTGAGTGAACGACTGGCACTTTCTATCGGTATGTTTACCCGTGGTGAAGTGGGGGCCGGAATTATTTTTATCGCATTGGGATATAATTTGGGAGGTCCGGCATTGGTAATTTCTGTACTTACTTTAGTACTGAACTTGATTTTGACCGGAATATTTGTTCTTTGGGTGAAAAAACTGGCTTTAAGGAGCTATACTGATTAAATAAACTCTCTATACCCTATTATTTCCGGTAGTTATTATATGGAAATAATAGGGTATGGAACTGATCTACTAATAAGAATAGTTAAATAACTGTTTTATTTAGTTGAATAACTGCATCTTTTAGTTGTTTGTTCGATATTAAATACTATATTTGTGGCGTTATACTTGGTGAGTTAAACCGAAAATATAGAAATGTATGAAACGATTGACAGCAAAAGAAGAAGAAATAATGCGTATTTTCTGGGAAAACGGCCCGATGTTTGTTCGCGGACTATTAGCTTATTATGAAGATCCCAAACCGCATTATAATACCGTTTCCACTCTTGTGCGCGGGTTGGAGGAGAAAGGATTCGTAGGTTATACGCCTTATGGAAATACTTATCAATATTATGCACTTGTTTCGGAGAAGGAGTATAAAAGTTCTGCTCTTAAAGAAGTGATTTCTCAATACTATAATAATTCGTATGTCAATGTTGTGTCTTCTTTTATTGAAGAAGAAGGATTGTCTGTTGATGAGCTTAAAGCACTCATTGACCAGATTCAACGAGGGAAAAACGAAAAATAGTTTTTGCAATAATAGTTGGGAAACGCACTATTGATGAAAAGATGTCATTACTATGGGAGACTTATTGTTTTATCTGTTGAAATCCGGATGTTACCTGATAATATTCTATCTGCTCTTTAAATTATTAATGAGCGGAACTACTTTTTTTCGCTTCAACCGGGTGACTATATTGGCGGGGATCATAGGATGTATGTTTCTCCCTTTGATAGAATTTACCACTCAAGAGGAGACATTTTTAACTGTTCCTTTACAAACGATTCAGGGGATTTTTGTTGAGCAGGCGGACGGCATATTTTGGGACACAATGTTTTGGGTTCGGCCGCAAGTGGACGAAACCGGAAATATGCAGGCTATAAATTGGTGTCCTATTGCTTTGGGATATGTTTATCTGGCAGGCGGGCTGTTTGTTTTGTGCAGGATTTTGCTTTCCTTTTATCGGATGTTCCAGCTTATACGGAACGGAAAGAGGCGCTCCTATGGGAAGTATAAACTGATTGTAGTATCGGAACCTATTTCATCTTTTTGCTGGGGAAAATATATTGTTGTTTCCGTATCCGACTACTCACAACAGTCGACAGACGGGATCTTACTCCATGAGACGATGCATTTACGTTATCGGCATACACTCGATTTATTATGTATGCAGTGTTTGTTAATTCTTTATTGGTTCAACCCGGCCATTTGGCTGCTGAAACGGGAATTGCAGGAAGTACATGAGTTTGAAGCGGATAATGGGGTGCTTAATACAGGCATTGATGCAACGAGATATCAACTTTTATTGGTGAAAAAAGCTGTTGGTACAAGGCTCTACTCTATGGCCAACGGTTTTAATCACTCTAAACTTAAAAAACGTATTACTATGATGTTAAAAGAAAGAACCAATCGGTGGGCACGGTTGAAACTATTGTTTGTGGTGCCTGTAATGGGTGGAGCGCTTTATGCGTTTGCACAGCCGGAAGTGAAAGAAGACTTAGGACTAAATACGGTCCGGGAAGTATTGCAATCAAAAACCGGAGAAGATCAGGATATCTTCAAGTTTGTTGATGATGAAATGGAGGCATATTATAATCGTTCTCCTAAGAATGCGGAGCTGAAATATAAGATTCGGGAGCGACAGACGCATATCGTAAAAGTAGATGCTAATGGACAATTGACTTTGAACAATAAAACGATTGCTAAGGAAGACCTGAAAGAGGTACTTAAAAAAACAATGGTGGAACATAAGCGCCTGGCAAAAGAAAAGTATAACAGTGCAGAGGATCAAGTGGGAGGGGTCTTGTTTTCTCCTGATACTCCTAAAGAACAGGTAAAAGACTTGTTGTCTGTTATGCGGGATGCTTTTGTTGAAATTCGGGCTGATATTGCCCAAACATCGGGAAATAACAGTAAGGAATACCTTGATAAAGAATTTCCTATTTTGATTGGTTATGGCGATATTTCTATCAAGGATAGAAAGAAAAATCCATATAATAATTCTACTACAATGAAGATTACCGGCATTCATCTTAAATTACTCTCTGCCGCAGGCAAAGTAGAGAAAGAAATAACGAATTTTACTCTGGCTGAATTGGAGAGAGATTTGAAAGATTTCTGTACATTACAGGGAGATAAGAAGAATGAGATTACTGTCAGTATGAAGGTGGATAAGGGATGTGAAATGGGGATAGTGACCGATGTGAAGACAGTTCTCCGGAATAATTATTTGTTAAAGTTGAACTATCAATAAAATACTTATTTCTCCACTGATAATAGTTGGAGACTGCATAGTTAGAGATCGCAAAGTTAGAGACTACTGGAGTAATAACAGAATGACAAGTCGGTAGTATTTAAAACTCTCCTCCTTCAGGAAGGAGGAGTACCCGTAGGGGGAGGTGGTAGGTGAATGCATGAATTGTTTATTATCAGCATTGTGCATCTACCTACCACCCCGACTTATTATACACGCCCTCTAGCATTCAAGAAAGATATTCCTAACAAATTCGTTTTAGCGCTATTTTTTTCGGATTAGTCAAATAGTTCCCCGTCTTCTTCGATTGGAAGTATTTTCCGGCTTTCTTCATGTGGTAATTGTTCTACTTGACGTAGCTTCCGTTCGATAGCACGGGTTCGTTTGCCCATAACTTCTTCAAGCTGGTCACCGGCATTTTGCAGGTTCTTTTGTACTTTCTCAAGCAGTCCGCCGAATTTGCTGAATTCGGTTTTTACAGCTCCCAATACAGTCCAGACTTCTCCGGTACGTTTCTGAATGGCTAAGGTACGGAAACCCATTTGAAGGCTGTTCAGAATGGCTCCTAAAGTAGTCGGGCCTGTTACGACGATTTTGTATTCCTTCTGAAGTGTTTCGACAAGGCTTGTCCGCCGGATAACTTCTGCATAGATACTTTCGAACGGTAAAAACATGATTGCGAAATCTGTGGTAAAAGGAGGGTCGACATATTTGTCGTGAATATCCTTTGCCATTTTCTTAATGGTGTTTTCCAGTTGTTTGCCGGACGATTCGATCAAAGCGGTATCTCCCGCTTCGAAAGCATCGTAATACTGTTCGTATATGTCTTTGGGGAATTTGGCGTCAATCGGGAGATAGACCGTGCTGTTCACATCGTCTTTTCCCGGCAGTTTGATAGCAAATTCTACAAACTCCGTTCCGCTTTTCTTCGTTTTGACATTGGCGTCGTATTGTTCCGGGCTCATCATTTGCTCCAGTAATGCACCTAACTGTACCTCACCGAATGTTCCCCGCATTTTTACGTTGCTCAGTACCTTCTTCAGTCCGCCGACATCCTGGGCCAGAGATTTCATTTCTCCCAGACCTTTCTGCACATTTTCCAGTTGCGAACGGACAATCTCAAATGACTGCCCAATTCGTTCGTTCAACGTTTTTTGCAACTTTTCTTCAACCATTAGACGCATATCATCCAAGCGTTTCTCGGTCGATTTAATCAGTGTTTCCTGTTGGCGAGCCATTGTGTCGAATTTCTGCCGTTGTAATTCTCCTGTGGTCATCATATTCTTGTGGAGGACATCCTGGAGTTGCTGCATATTCTGATTTAATACTTGCGTCATTTCCATGCGCAACTCCCGGATACTTCGGTTCAGTTCTTCCCGGTTTTCTTGCATTTGTTGCCGTAAGGCTGCTTGCAGTTGTTCCGCTTGATTTTGGTTGTTGCCTTTCGTTAGTGATAGTACAAGTAATACTATCACTAATACGGCGATAACAATAAGTAAAATCGATTCCATTTAATAAGTCAGGATTTCATTTCCGGTTTCAGTAATCAGAATCATATTCTCCCATTGGGCAGAGGGCAATCCGTCATCTGTGCAGACAGTCCAGCCGTCAGCTTCGTCGACAAACACTTCATAGGTTCCCATGTTAATCATCGGCTCAATGGTGAAAGTCATTCCCGGTACGATCATCATGCCTGTTCCCCGGCGTCCGAAATGCTCTACATCCGGTTCTTCATGGAATTTCATGCCTACGCCGTGTCCGCAGAGGTCGCGCACAACGCTGAATCCGTTTTTCTCGGCATGTTCCTGAATAGCGGCACCCACATCGCCCAGTTGTTTCCAAGGTTGTGCGGCGGCAATACCAATTTCCATACACTCTTTCGTCACTTGGACCAGTTTGCGCATATCGGGACTTACGTCGCCGATCATAAACATGCGGGAGGCGTCAGAGAAGTATCCATTGTAAATGGTAGAGACATCCACATTGATAATATCTCCGTTTTTCAGGATTTCATTCTTGTTGGGTATCCCATGGCATACTACGTCGTTAATGCTTGTACAGACACTCTTGGGGAATCCTTCGTAATTGAGGGGAGCAGGAACGGCTCCGTGACCGGTTGTGAAATCATACACTAGTCTGTCAATTTCCTCGGTAGACATTCCCTCACGGATATTCTCCGCGATATGATCCAATAATGCAGTGTTGATTTTGGCACTTTCACGTATTCCTTCCAGTTGTTCGGGGGTACGGAGCACTTTACGAGGCGGAAGTTTGTATCCTTGTTTTCTATATTTCTGTATTTTGTTTTCTACTGCTGCCGGATAATTGGAGGGGGTAAACCGGAATCCCTTGATAAAGTTTTTCATTATTATATGATGTTATTTAATCGTTCTACAAAGGTAGAGAATAAAATGGAAGTTGTGTCTCCTTGGCTTCTAAAACTTTTCTTGTAGATTATTCATCATTATGAAATAGCTTTGAATACGGGTTCTATCTTTTGGATTTCAGACTCAAATCCGAACCAGTAGCCATGTCCGTCTTCATCAACGGGGAGAAAACACAGACGTAGTTTTTCCCGATAGGAACCATAGATGACTTCCCAACTCTCCGGGGGAACTTGCCGTTTGGTTCTGACTTTTTCGGCGGGAACTTTCTTTAATGACATACCTGCTTCGATCCATGCGATACTGACTTGAGTCAAGTAATCGGGATAATGATTTTTACAGAAATTATATAGGATCAATCCTCTTCTTTCCAGACTTAACGGGGTGTCGATGATATCTGCCTGAACTAAATGATCGAGCAACTCATGTAAGAAATGAGGATTTTCCAGAATAAGCATCCGGGTGATGTTTTGCCAGGTAGGAGTATTATAGAAGCCGTCTAACAGGCGGGATAGATAATGCGCTGTCTGTAACTCGTCTACTGAAATCTCACGTGTTTGGAGGACTTCATAAGGGGGAAGGGGCGAGTATTGAATGCCTAGTTCTTCTGCTCTTCTCCGCATCTCGGTACCGGGAAGTAACTTTAGGGATTCCAGTTGAATCTCTCCTGCGCCATATTCTGCCAAGGTACGGACGTCTTCGAATATCTCGGATAAGTGATAGAGTGGGAGACCTGCTATGAGGTCAGCATGCGTTTCCATATTCTTTAGTGAACAGAGATATTTTAATCCTTCCAATGCGTCGGATAACTTTCCGATACGGCGGCTTTGTTGCAGAACCGACTCTTTTAAACTTTGAATGCCGGCCTCCAAATGTAATAACCCCTTGGGTAAGACCGATAATTCCTGTTTTAATTCTTCGGAAAGGAGAGCCGGGTGAATCTCCAGATGAAAACAGATGTCTGGATATTGCCGGAATAAGTCCAGTAATTCTTTAGCCCGTTTGTTGTTGTAATTAAAAGTACGGTCGAGTACGCGCACGTTCTTAATGCCATGCTGGTGAATGTCATTCAGACGTTCACGGATAGCTTCCAAAGGAATGGTACGCACCGGCTTTTCACCACCGCTGACGCAAAAGGCACACGTGTTGAAACAACCTCGGGTAGTTTCCAACTGTACAAACGGTTTACTCCAGTTAAAAAAACAACTTTTCTCGGGGGAAACAAGTTGAGAGAAGTTCATGACGCGGGCAATTCCATTGTCCTGATAGCGACCGTTTTCATCCAAGTAACAAAGTCCCGTTATTGATTTCCATGTTTCTTTACTGTGATTCCATACTTTCAGCCATTGGGGGAATACTTCTTCACCCTCTCCACGGAACACTCCGCTGACAAATTTGTTCTTATATAAAAAGGCTTCATTATTTCCCAAAAACTCGGGACCGCCGAGTACGATGCAGCAATGCGGAAGTAATGCTTTAGCACGGGATATGATGTGTAGCAACTGTTCGTGATTGAATAACCAGTTGGTGGCGGCAATGATGTCCGGCCGGTGTTTGTGAATCCGGCTGACAACCATTCCGGTATTTTCATTTATGGTTGCCGATACTATACACCATTCAATAGTAGTGTCGTCTGCTATCTGGGCGTGTAATGCAGGGAGCGCCAACGATGAGTGTGCATAGGAGCTATTTAAATCAAGCCAAAGAAGTTTCATGTAGAATTTTTAATATTATCGGGAACAAAGGTACAAAAAACTTATGGCTTGGAGCATATAGTAAAATAAAAACGCTAAATTTGTATTTATAAACGCAATAAACTAGAAGATTATGAAACTGATTAAAAAATACGCAGGTTTTCTGCTGATGCTGACGTTGCTTGTCGGCTTTACTTCATGTGAGGATGATGAAGATATTTATGATGACCTCATGGGGAGAACATGGGTTGGAGATTTGGGATTTGGTACTAACAGAGATCCGATAGAAAGCGGTATTCGCTTGGATAATAACGGCTTGGGAATTGATTATCAGGTCTATGATTATGACGGCGCTTCTGCCGGTGACTTGCCTTTTCGTTGGCGGGTAGATTATGGAACTTTATACCTTGATTATGGTTATGATTTTGCTCTGCGTGAGGTGAGAGGTGTTCGTGTGAGCGGACGTTATATGCGAGGTGATCTATATCTTGATGGCGAGTTTTTCGGATATATTGAGTTGAGAATGCAATAAGAAAATAATATAATAGATATAGAAAGGAGCCATACTTGTGTATAAATGGTATAGCTCCTTTCTTTTAACTTGTATTTATTCTATTTTTTCAGAAACAACTTCTTGAATTCTCCCGGATAAGGTGTTTCAAACTCCATTAGATCTCCCGTTACAGGATGATAGAAACACAGTTTGAAAGCATGAAGGGCCAATCGACCGATCGGGTTAGAGTAATTTTCTCCTCCATATCTTCCGTCTCCGGCAATCGGATGTCCTAAATCCTGCATGTGTACACGAATCTGGTTTTTACGTCCGGTCTCTAAATCAAGTTCCACTAAAGAATATCCGTTGGCACGTTTGATTGTTCTATAATGAGTGATAGACTTTGAACCGCCGTCGTCATATCCACTGGAACTTACGTATAAAGTCTTGTCCGTCAGCCAGGAAACAACAGTATCATAATCTTTTTCCATACTTCCTTCTACTACGGCTACATACCGACGGTCGGTCACTATATCATGCCAGTTGTCGCGCAGAGTACGTTGTGTCTTTTCGTCCTTGGCAAACATCATCAATCCGGAAGTGTCTCTGTCCAGACGATGTACAATGTACACTCGGTGTTGACGTCCGGAACGTTGCACATATTCATTAAGTATGGTATAGGCTGTGCGCTCTTTTTGACGTTCCGTATTGACGGACAAAAGTCCTTGCATCTTTTCGACCACAATGATATATGCGTCTTCGTACACAATTTTCAGCAATCGGTTATTAAATTCTTTCCTTCCTTTATCTTTGCTGATTTGAACTTTCATTCCCGGTTTCAACGGAAAGTTGAATTGCGTGGTTATTACATTATCTACCAATACCACTCGTTTGCTGAGCAATGACTTTAGTTTTGTACGGCTTGCGTCCGGCATTTTGGCAGTCAGGAACTCCATTAGTTCCATTGGCTCTTTGACTGCATAATTGGTATATTGTGCACGTGCTTTTTCAGCAGGAGTTCTTCTCGGTCTTTTTTCCATTTCTTTTTTCTTTTAAGGACGATTCAATTAAAGATTATCGGAGTTCCAGCAATACCACATTTTCCACGTGGTGAGTATGAGGGAACATATCTACCGGCTGCACGGCCTTCACCTTATATTTTTCGTCCAGTAATTGCAGGTCACGTGCCTGAGTGGCGGGATTACAGCTTACGTAAACAATTCGTTTGGGTTCGGCAAACAAGATTACATCCACCACATCCTGATGCATACCTGCACGAGGAGGGTCGGTGATGATAACATCCGGACGTCCATGCTCGTTGATAAATTCCTGAGTCAGAATATCCTTCATGTCACCTGCATAAAACAGGGTATTCTTAATATCGTTGATTTCTGCGTTCACCTTTGCGTCTTCAATGGCTTCCGGCACATACTCGATACCAATCACCTGACGAGCCCGGCGTGATACGAAGTTGGCGATAGTTCCGGTTCCGGTGTAAAGGTCATATACAAGTTCATTTCCGGTCAGTCCGGCAAACTCGCGGGCTACCTTATATAAATTATATGCCTGTTCTGAATTTGTTTGATAGAATGATTTCGGTCCCACTTTGAAACGCAATCCTTCCATTTCTTCAAAGATATGATCGTTTCCTTTGAACACATACACGTCCAGATCATTGATCGTATCGTTGCACTTATTATTAATAATGTATAGGAGAGAAGTTATTTCCGGGAAAGAATCTGCCACGAATTGAAGCAACTGCTTGAACAGTTCCATTTCATGATCTTCCGTAATCTTGCAGATCACGATTACCATTAGTTCACCTGTGGAGGAAGTGCGGACAATCATATTCCGTAACATACCTTCTTGCGTACGCAGGTTGATAAATGAGTAGTCATGCTCATAAGCATAATCGCGTATCGCATTACGAATCCGGTTGGATATATCATCCTGCAACCAGCACTTTTCGATTGCCAATACCTTGTCGAATGCTCCCGGAATATGGAAACCTACTGCATTCATCTGGTCATACTTCACATCCTGACGGACTTCTTCGTTCGTCAACCAACGTTTGTTGGAAAATGTAAATTCCAGTTTGTTCCGGTAAAACTCTGTTTTTGCGGAACCTAAAATCGGCGAAATCTCCGGAAGTTCAATCTTTCCGATACGTCTCAGGTTGTCTTCCACCTGCTTTTGCTTGTATTTGATCTGCTCCGGGTAGGGTAGCACTTGCCATTTACAGCCGCCGCAAACACCATAGTGCTGGCAGAAAGGAACTGCACGATTGGGCGATAGTTCGTGGAACTTTACCGCTTCGGCTTCGGCATATTTATTTTTTTTACGCTTGATTTGCAGGTCTACGACATCACCCGGCACTACGTAAGGAACAAAAATTACCAGGTCGTTTACTTTTGCAATGGCTTTTCCTTCGGCAGCCACATCCATGATTGTTACCTTCTCCAATAAGGGAAGTTCTTTTTTCTTTCTTGCCACTTTTACACCAGTCTAATAATTACTTTGCAAAAGTAGGTATTTTTTTTGGAAAATTTTCGTGTATACAGAAATATTCCAGATTGTAATGTCGAAATTGCATTTTGATAGAAAGTTTTTTCTCAAAAAGTTTTCTGGTTTGCGAAATATACTTAGATTTGCGAACAGAAAAAAGTCATAATGTAACTTTAAACACAATATTATGGATAAAAAAAGAGTTTATACCTTTGGAAATGGTCAGGCAGAAGGAAAAGCTGACATGAAGAATTTGTTAGGCGGTAAAGGTGCTAATCTTGCCGAAATGAATTTAATCGGAATTCCAGTTCCCCCCGGATTTACAATAACAACAGATGTTTGTACAGAATACAATACATTAGGACGTGATAAAGTGGTTGAGTTGCTGAAAAATGATGTCGTAAAAGCCATTGCTAATGTAGAGGCGTTGATGAAATCTAAATTTGGTGACATTGACAACCCGTTGCTGGTATCGGTTCGTTCGGGTGCACGCGCATCTATGCCGGGTATGATGGATACTATTCTGAACTTGGGTTTGAATGACGAAGTGGTAGAAGGTATTATCCGCAAGACCGGTAACGCACGTTTTGCATGGGACTCTTATCGTCGTTTCGTACAAATGTACGGTGACGTTGTACTGGGCATGAAGCCTACAAATAAAGAGGATATCGACCCGTTCGAGAAAATTATTGAAGAAGTGAAACACGCGAAAGGCGTAAAACTAGACAATGAACTTGAAGTGGAAGACTTGAAAGAACTTGTCAAGAAGTTCAAGGCTGCCGTGAAAGAACAGACAGGAAAGGATTTCCCGACTTGTGCATACGAGCAACTTTGGGGAGCTATCTGCGCCGTATTCGATTCATGGATGAACGAACGTGCTATCCTTTATCGTAAAATGGAAGGCATTCCTGACGAATGGGGAACAGCTGTAAATGTGCAGGCTATGGTATTCGGTAATATGGGCGATACTTCTGCGACAGGTGTTTGTTTCTCACGTGACGCTGCTACGGGTGAAGACCTTTTCAACGGTGAATATCTGATTAACGCACAAGGTGAAGACGTGGTAGCCGGTATCCGTACTCCGCAACAGATTACCAAGATCGGTTCTCAACGTTGGGCACAGTTGGCCGGAGTAAGCGAAGAAGAACGTGCTGCGAAATATCCTTCTATGGAAGAAGCCATGCCGGAAATCTATCAAGAATTGGATGCGCTTCAGACTAAACTGGAAAATCACTACAAGGATATGCAGGACATGGAGTTCACCGTACAGGAAGGTAAACTTTGGTTCCTCCAGACTCGTAACGGTAAACGTACAGGTGCCGCCATGGTGAAGATTGCTATGGATTTGCTCCACCAAGGCATGATTGATGAGAAAACAGCTTTGATGCGTGTTGAACCGAATAAACTTGACGAACTTCTTCATCCGGTATTTGATAAGGACGCTTTGAAAGCTGCAAAAGTCCTGACCCGTGGTCTTCCGGCTTCTCCGGGTGCTGCAACCGGTCAGATTGTATTTTTTGCTGATGACGCTGCCGAATGGCATGCTGCCGGCAAGCGTGTGGTAATGGTTCGTATCGAAACTTCTCCTGAAGACTTGGCCGGTATGGCAGTTGCTGAGGGTATCCTTACCGCTCGTGGTGGTATGACTTCTCATGCTGCTGTGGTAGCTCGTGGTATGGGTAAATGCTGTGTATCAGGTGCAGGTGCTTTGAATATTGATTATAAGGCTCGTACCGTAGAAATTGACGGTGTTGTTCTGAAAGAAGGTGATTACATCTCTTTGAACGGAAGTACGGGTGTAGTATATAATGGTAAAGTAGAAACGAAAGCTGCCGAGCTTTCCGGTGACTTTGCCGAATTGATGACGCTTGCTGATAAATATACCCGTTTGCAAGTGCGTACGAATGCGGATACTCCTCATGATGCGGAAGTAGCACGTAATTTCGGCGCTGTGGGTATCGGTCTTTGCCGTACGGAACATATGTTCTTTGAAGGGGAAAAGATCAAGGCAATGCGCGAAATGATCCTGGCAGAAGATGCGGAAGGACGCCGTAAGGCATTGGCTAAGATTCTGCCGTATCAACAGGCCGACTTTAAGGGTATCTTTAAGGCAATGGCAGGTTGTCCGGTGACAGTGCGTCTGCTCGATCCTCCTTTGCATGAGTTTGTTCCTCACGATCTGAAAGGACAACAGGAAATGGCGGATACAATGGGTGTAAGCCTGCAATATATCCAGCAGCGTGTAGAGTCTCTGTGTGAACATAACCCGATGTTGGGTCACCGTGGTTGCCGTCTGGGAAATACTTATCCTGAAATCACTCAGATGCAGACACGTGCTATCTTGGGTGCTGCATTGGAATTGAAGAAAGAAGGTGTAGAAACACATCCTGAAATCATGGTTCCGTTGACTGGTATCTTATATGAATTTAAGGAACAGGAAAATGTGATTCGCACGGAAGCAGCGAAGTTGTTTGAGGAACTGGGAGACAGCATTGACTTTAAAGTAGGTACAATGATCGAAATCCCGCGTGCTGCGTTAACTGCAGACCGTATTGCTTCTTCTGCCGAATTCTTCTCATTCGGTACGAATGACTTGACACAGATGACCTTCGGTTATTCTCGTGACGATATTGCTTCTTTCCTTCCTGTTTATCTGGAAAAGAAGATTTTGAAAGTAGACCCGTTCCAAGTGCTCGACCAGAATGGTGTGGGACAGTTGGTACGTATGGCAACAGAAAAAGGCCGTGCAATTCGTCCGGACTTGAAATGTGGTATTTGTGGTGAGCACGGTGGCGAACCTTCTTCAGTGAAATTCTGTCACAGAGTAGGATTGAACTACGTTAGCTGCTCTCCGTTCCGAGTGCCTATTGCAAGATTGGCGGCGGCGCAGGCTGCTATTGAGGGATAGCTAAATACACTGGTTAGGTACTTAACTATCTAAAGAAATAGGCTGTAAATACTTGTGAAAGTATTCGCAGCCTATTTTATTTTGTCTTTGTTTTTGCTTTGATATCCGGTGCTTCTGAGGAAATCCTTGGTATTTATTATAAAAAACTAACTAAATGTTTGTTTAATCCTAAAAACAGCTTTACATTTGCACCTCGAAAAACAGACCTGAGTGGGGTCTAATTGTTTAATTTAAAAAAAATGAGATGAAAAAGGGTTTATTATTGATAGTTGTTATGGTGGCAGCTATCGCTGTAAAAGCACAAGACATTTACGTAGGCGGATCTTTCAACGTTTGGCGTAACAGCACAGGCAATACTACGTCTTTTAAAGTAGCTCCGGAAATCGGATATAACTTTAACGAAACATGGGCGTTAGGTGCTGAATTGGATTATTCACATGACTATAACGGAAGCTTATCAACAAATGCATTCTCTGTTGCTCCGTATATCCGTTGGTCTTATTATCAAAACGATGCTGTTCGTTTGTTCTTGGACGGAGCTGCTGCCATTGGTTTTGTGAAGGTAAAAGACGGAGATACCAGCAAGGCAGGACAGATTGGTTTTAGACCGGGTATTGCTGTAAAATTGAACGATCATTTCTCTTTTATTGCTAAATATGGTTTCTTGGGATACCGCAGAAATGTAAACACTCCCGGAGATTCTTTCGGTCTTAAACTTACTAGCGAAGATCTTTCAATCGGTTTCCACTACGCATTCTGATAGATAAGAAAAATCGAACAAAAAATAGGAAAGGGAGTTCCCAAAAATAGGGAATTCCCTTTCTTTATGTATAAACTCTATAATTTATGCACTTGTTAACGAAAAAGTTGTTTAATACAAATTACAATCATACATTTGTATTGTTAAACAATGAGGTCATAAAGACTTTAAGTATTAATTTAAAACTTTAAAATTATGAAGAAGAGTATTTTGTTTGTTTTGTTTGCCCTGATTTCAGTTGCGGGCTTTTCACAAATTACAGGTTGGAATGCAAAAGTTGGTATGAACTTCAGTAATTACACAGGTGATCTTGATATGAATGCTAAGGTTGGTTTCAAGCTTGGCGGAGGTTTTGAATATGCCTTTGATGATACCTGGTCATTGCAACCTTCTTTGTTTTTGACCGGTAAAGGTGCTAAGAAAGATGCGCTTACTGTCAATGCTTATTATCTGGAACTGCCGATAATGGGAGCAGCTCGTTTCAATGTCGCTGATAATACCAATTTAGTAGTGAATGCAGGTCCTTATTTCGCATGCGGTATTGCAGGAAAAACGAAGATAGCCGGAGAAAGTGTGAAAACGTTTAGTGATGATGGTGTGGATTTTAAGCGTTTTGATGCAGGTCTCGGTGTTGGCGTAGCATTGGAATTTGGTAGAATCATAGCAGGTTTGGATGGACAATTCGGTTTGGTAGATGTACAGAAGTTGGGCAATCCGAAGAATATGAACTTTTCTATTGTTGTAGGATATAAGTTCTAAAACAGAATATTGGCAAATAAAGAAAGCCGCTATGAAGATAATTTGTAGCGGCTTTTTTCGTATCTACGCTTTATCCGAATAATATCAACTCCTCTTTTAATCGGCTAACTTCTTTAATTTCTTGAAGTGCTCAATCACAGCCAAATAGTCTTGGTCGGAACATGCATCAAACCTGTTCCAAAGATCGCCTAATATTACTGCTCCTCCAAATCCGAAATCTTTGATTTCCAGTAAATTGTCTGCATTTATACCACCTAATGCCATAACTTTCGAGTCAATAATCTTAGTCCTTTGTGCATCGCGTAGTTCTTCGGCGGTATATGTGGAGTAGTAATTCACTTTAGAAATGCTGTCGTAGATAGGACTCATAAAAACATAATCATAAAAATGCTTTTTGTTTTTTACTTCCTCGACAGAGTGACAGGAACAACTGACATGTCCCGCATAATCATGCGGTTCTTTGGGATTACGTGCATTCAGATGAATCCCCATTAGATTAAATTCTTCTTTAAGATAAAAATGTTCGTGTGTCACGATGCGGCGGTGATACTTTTCCGGAATAAGTGTCAGTAGTCTTTCTGAATACATAGCTGGAGTCTCCGGCTTCCTGAGATGTAGAATATCCAGACCCTCTTCGAAAAGAGCAGTAATAATCTTATCTTCTTCAACGAAGAAGGTAGGGGTGGTAACTACAATTAGTTTCATTTCTTTCTGCTAAATTGAATTGTTTAGCAAAGTTAATAATTAACTATGTCAGAAACCAACGTTTATAGTGAAAATTTGTTAGATTGCAATGTCCGCAGGTCAATCGTCCATAGTTTACCGGTTAAAATATCACCGAATCCACAAATTATTTTCAGTACCTCCGTTGCTTCAATGCTTCCTACGACGGCGGGAGTGACTCCTATTACTCCTTTAGGGGGAGGTGGCATTCGCTTCATTTCCTCTTCATTGGGATAGAGGTCACGATAGCTCTTTTTCATCTCTCCGTAATTAAATACCGAAACCTGACCTTCAAAACCACAGATGGCACCATATACGTACGGTTTCCTTTGTTCAATGCAGATATCGTTAATCAGATAGCGTGTGGCGAAATTATCGCATCCGTCTACTACGATATCATATTTGCGGATGATATTGCCGGCATTTTCCTCTGTCAGCCGGGTGGAATAGGGCAGGATACTGATTCCGCTGTTTAGTGCGGAAAGTCTTTCTGCGGCACATACAGCTTTCGGTTTATCCAGTTCGTTCTCGGAATAGAGCACTTGCCGTTGCAAGTTGCTGATACTTACCCGGTCGTCGTCTACCAGTCCGATGCAGCCTACGCCTGCTCCTGCCAGATAGAGGGCAATGGGAGAGCCCAGCCCTCCCACACCCACGATGAGTACTTTTGCTTTTTTCAGCTTAAGCTGACCTTCTTCTCCGATTTCGGGGAGTATCATTTGTCTGTCGTATCGCATCCGTTTTTATCTTTTAAAGTCAAAAGCTTGGTCCCAGTCTTTCCATACCGGTTCACGTCCCAGTTTTTTCAGGTCACATTCTACTTCTACCGCTTTCCGTTCATCGCTCACATGAAACTGCTCCAGCGTTTGCGGATAACTATAATATCCGCCCGGTTCGGTTTTGCTTTCCGCACTCATGGTCGTCACACCCAGAGTTGCCATGTGGTTACGGATTTCCGCACTTTCACGGGTAGAGTAGGAGATATCTACATCGTGATCGAAGATTCGCATAGCAAACGTCAGTTGGGCAAGTTCCCGGTCGTTCATGATAACATTTGGCTGGAACCCTCCGTTTTCGGACGGACGCATACGTGGGAAGTTAACGCTATATTTTGTCTTCCAATAATGCTTCTGCAAGTAACGGAGATGATAGGCCAACATGGTTACATCCGTGCGCCATTCTTCCAGTCCGATTAAAACTCCCATACCGATTTTGTGTACTCCTGCCTGCCCCATACGGTCGAAACCGTTGACGCGCCATTCGAATTTGGATTTCATTCCTCTCGGGTGATAAATTTTGTAGTTCGCCTTGTTGTAAGTCTCCTGGAAGCAGATCACTCCGTTCAATCCGTGGTTCGTCAGTTCCTTGTATTCTTCTGTTTTAAGAGGCATTACTTCAATTTGCAGGTTGCTGAAGTAAGGCTTTGCCAGATCCAGTGCACGGGCAATGTAAGGGACACCTGCAGCAGCAGGATTTTCACCCGTAACAAGCAGAAGATTCTCGAAGGGTGCCAGTCGTTTGATAGCTTTGTATTCGTTGATGATTTCTTCCTCCGTCAGTATGGTCCTTTTCATCGGATTACTGATATGGAAACCGCAGTACACACAGGAATTGGTACATGAATTGGTGATGTAAAGCGGCACGAACATGGAGATTGTCTTGCCGAACCGTGCCATGGTATATTTCTGGCTGAGCCGTGCCATAACTTCCAGATAAGGAGTAGCGGCGGGCGAAATGAGTGCCATAAAATCATTGACGTCCAGATGCCCGGATTTGCCTAAAGCCCAGCGTATATCGGCATCTGTCTTGGAATAGATGGCTTTTGTCGTCTCTTCCCAGGATATTTTTTCTAATTCGTCTGAGAACATATTGTTAGAGTTATTTCTTGTTTTTCTTTAAATCACGTGATAGTCTCATAGCACAGAAGTTCGGTCCGCACATGGTACAGTATTCTCCGTCGATATGATGTCCTGCACGGAAATAGGTCTGTGCCCGTTCCGGATCAAGTGACAGGTCGAACTGGTCCTTCCAGCGGAACTCATAGCGGGCTTTGCTTAGCGCATTGTCACGTACCTGTGCTCCCGGATGCCCTTTAGCCAGGTCGGCGGCATGTGCAGCTATTTTATAAGTAATGACCCCTACACGTACGTCCTCCTTGTCCGGCAGGGCGAGATGTTCCTTTGGAGTAACATAGCACAGCATAGCCGTTCCGAGCCAGCCGATTTGCGCTGCACCGATAGCGGAGGTGATATGGTCATATCCCGGAGCGATGTCCGTGACCAATGGGCCGAGCGTATAGAACGGCGCATCATGGCATTTTTCGATTTGGCGTTCCATATTTTCCTTGATCTTATGCATGGGCACGTGTCCGGGACCTTCGATAAAGGCTTGCACATTCTTGTCCCAGGCGCGGAGCACCAACTCGCCCATAGTGTCCAGCTCGGCGAATTGCGCTTCATCGTTGGCATCGTGGATAGAGCCCGGACGAAGTCCGTCACCCAAAGACACCGCAACGTCATATTGAGCCAGAATATCGCAGATATCGTCGAAGTGTTCATATAGGAAACTTTCGCGGTCATGCATCAGACACCATTTGCTCATAATACTTCCTCCACGGCTGACAATACCGCATAAACGTTTGTCAGCGAGGTGTACGTTATGGCGGCGGATACCTGCATGAATCGTGAAGTAATCCACTCCTTGCTCGCATTGTTCGATGAGGGTGTCACGGTAGATTTCCCAATTCAGGTCTTCCACTACACCGTTCACCTTTTCAAGAGCCTGGTAGATAGGTACGGTGCCGACCGGCACAGGGCAGTTACGGATAATCCATTCACGTGTTTCGTGGATATTTTCTCCTGTCGAGAGATCCATTAGTGTGTCTCCGCCCCATTTGCAGCTCCACAATGCTTTCTCTACTTCTTCATCAATACTTGAAGTAGTGGCGGAATTACCTATGTTCGTATTGATTTTTACCAGGAAATTGCGGCCGATAATCATAGGCTCAGCTTCGGGATGATTGATATTGGCGGGTAATATGGCACGTCCGGCTGCTATTTCCTGACGGACAAATTCGGGAGTAATATGTGTTTCTATTCCTAACTCCTCGCAGTTCATATTCTCACGAATAGCTACATACTCCATTTCGGGAGTGATTATTCCTTTTTTCGCATACGCCATTTGGGTAATAGCTTCTCCTTTTTTGGCACGATAAGGTAGAGCGATATGTTCAAAGCGCAGGTGGTCCAGGCTTTTATCATCCCTTCTCATTCGGCCGTATTCCGAAGTGATTTCAGGTAGACGTTCTACGTCACCCCGGCTTACAATCCATTCCTCACGCATACGAGGCAGTCCTTTCTTTAAGTCGATGTTCATTTCAGTGTCACTGAACGGACCGCTGGTGTCATATACGTATACTTCCGGATTAGGCGTAGCTATTTTTTCTTCTCCTTCGAAACTGACACTGGGCACTTGTTCTACTTTCCGCATCGCCACGCGGATATTCGGATAAAGTTTGCCGGGTAGATATACTTTTTGGGAGCGGGGAAATTTTATTCTTTGTTCCATAATTGTTTTTTAAGCAACTGAGTAGTCAGGTTGTCGACTACGCTTTAATTTTATTTATCAAGAAATGCAGTTAATGGTGAGCTTGCCTCTGCTTCAAAATTGAAGGCTTGCAGTCCCAGCCCCGCTTCGTAAGCCTGTCTTCCGGCTTCAGTAGCGGCTTTGAAAGCTTTGGCCATTTCTACCGGGTTTCCGGCAACAGCTATTGCCGTATTCACCAATACGGCGGATGCACCCAGTTCCATTGCTTCGGCAGCATGGCTAGGAGCGCCGATACCGGCGTCTACTACTACCGGAATTCCCGCCTGTTCGATAATAATCTGCAGGAATTCTTTCGTTTGCAATCCTTTGTTCGTGCCGATCGGAGCGCCGAGAGGCATGACCGTAGCCGCACCTGCTTCTTCCAGTCGTTTACAGAGCACAGGGTCTGCCTGACAATAAGGCAATACCACAAAGCCTAATTTGACAAGTTCTTCCGTGGCTTTCAGTGTCTCGATAGAGTCGGGGAGCAGATAACGCGGGTCCGGATGAATCTCCAGCTTCAGCCAGTTTGTACCGAATGCCTCACGGGCCATTTGTGCGGCAAATACAGCTTCTTCAGCGTCCCGCACGCCGGAAGTGTTGGGTAATAGCTGGATATGTGGGTGGATAATATGTTTCAGCATATCGTCCTCTTTATCGTCCATGTCGATGCGCTTCATGGCTACGGTTACCATTTCCGTACCCGATGCCAGAATAGCTTGTGCCATTACTTCGTTGGAGTTGAATTTTCCTGTTCCCAGGAAAAGGCGGGAATTAAATTCACGTCCCGCAATTACTAACTTTTCCATATCCTATAAATTAGTTGTTATTTAAAATCCTTCTTGTTTCTTCTACCGGATCGTTTGCCCGGAGAATCGTTCCCGATAGGGCAATGCCGTTCACTCCCGTGCGTAGTATGGCGGGAATATCTTCGTAAGTGATTCCTCCGATAGCTACTACCGGCAGCTCGATATGTGCCTCCTGCATTTGCGCGAGGATAGAGACATAGCCTTCCAAGCCCAGAACAGGGCTCAGATTCTGCTTGGTCGTTGTAAAGCGGAAAGGACCGATACCGAGGTAATCTGCTCCGGCACGATAATGCAGTAGGACATCCTCGAACGTATTGGCTGTGCCGCCAATGATAAAGGCTTCTCCGAGTATCTGTCTTGCCTGATCGATAGGCATATCCTTCTTTCCCAGATGCACACCGTCCACTTCCAGTTTCTTAGCCAGTTCGACGTGGTCGTCCAGAATCAGGATAGCTTCATGCTCTTTGCAGAGCGGTTTTAGTTGCAAGGCTACCGCTTCCACTTCATCGAGTGGTGCGTCCTTCATGCGTAACTGAATCCATTTGCAGCCTCCTTCGAGTGCCATACGTGCCGATTCGAAGTAAGAATACCGTTCGGTCCGGTGAGTGATAAATTGTAGACTGATCATCTTACTATCCTCCGCAAGCCGCTTTGATAATTACCAGATTGTCATTCTCGTGCAACGAAAAACGTTCCCATTCGGTACGGGGAATCATTTTGTTGTTTACGGCGATAGCGATGCCTTGAACCGGAAGCTCCAGTTGCACTGTCAGTTGGGTAAGGGTAGAGCCGGGAGTTATTTCCACCTCTTTGTTGTTCACTTGTACTTTCATTGTCCTATCAAAATAAATAAGTTGAAAGTAAATACAAAGAGCGTGCTTTTATAAGAAAGGCGATAAGAAGAAACACAATCCCTACGTCAGTGCTAACTGCCTCAGGTTCCTAGGGTATAATCTCAGCCCCTCGTGGGGCACCCCTTTGTCTTTACGGGGGCAAAGTAAGCGAAAAAGAAACAGAAAAACACTAAATCAACCGATTTTTTTTCATTTTTCTGTTGATTCCCTTTCTTTGATAGGATGAGAGAAGATAAATCGCGCTCCGCCTTTGTAATCTTTGTCAATCCAGATATCACCTCCCATATATTGAATCGTCAGTTTACAGATAGCCAGTCCCAACCCTGTTCCCTGTACAAATTCATTCAACTTCTCGAAGCGTTGGAATACAAGTTCCTGCTTGTCTTCGGGGATTCCTGTACCGGTGTCGGTCACAGAAAATAGTATACACTGTTTTTCTTTGTCCACCGTGTAATCCAATGTAATGCTTCCTCCGGCGGGAGTGAATTTTAACGCATTATTCAGCAGGTTGATGATGATTTGTTGCAGACGCAACGGGTCGGTATAGAGCATATATGGCTCTTTGGGCATTTGCAGCCTGACGTCTGCATTCGTTGTTTTGTTCCGGTTGGTCAGGGTAATCATATTTTGGCAATGAGTCACCAGTTCGCACCATTCATAGTTGAATTGCAGCTTTCCCGATTCGAGACGCGATACATCCAGTACGTCGCTGATAAGCTGTAGCAACAGGTTAGAATTGGTCTGGATGATATTGGCATATTCTTGTAATTCTTCCGAAGGTTCTACGGAATTGATTAGCAAACTGGAGAAACCTACGATTGCATTTAATGGCGTACGTATTTCGTGACTCATATTCGACACAAAAGCACTCTTTAGCTGGTTGGCTTCCTCCGCACGCTCTTTGGCGTCACGCAATTCTATCTCCGATGCTTCCAGTTTCTTTTTATCTTCCCGTAGTTGTTTCGTTGTTCTTTCCAGACGATTCTTCAGAATTTTAGTCCGGTAATAGTAATACAATGCAATCATCAGTCCGCCTATCAATACAAGGAAGGTGAGCAGGATAAACTGTACTTCCGTTTTGTAAGCCACAAAGAAAGGGATCGGCTGGTTGATTACGATTGAATTAATGGGTAACTTCTTGTCTTCAAATCCCCATTCTTTTAATTTATTGGCATCAAATTTATATTTGTTGGGTAATATATTAATGCTACGGATGTCATTTTTCCCTTTATCCAGAAACTGATATGCGTATTCTCCCATTCCTTTGGCTATCCCTTCATATTGGGGGACATATCCTCCGATAGCCCAATAACCTATTGCGGTGGACGTCAGACTGAACACAGGCAATAAAGGATTTGCTTTGGAGAAAGCATAAACGGAATTATTCATATAGGTGATTCCTCTGTTATCAATTCGCCAGATGCCAAGCAGCATTACCGAATTTTTGGGGAGAACACGTAATTGGTTGACCGCCATATCAAGTGTATGGATTCGGCCGTCGATGTAAGTGATAGACAGTTCCGGATGATTTTTCAGATTCTTTTTAAACCAGGCCTGTTCGGCAAGACCGTTGTATGTATTATCCGAAACGAATGCCAGATGTTCCATTTCCGGATAGAAATATTTCATCATTTCTATATCCTTGTTAATATCGTATTCGTATGAAGAACAGTATTTTACATTATATTCTTTCATTCGTTCCGTCAAGTCAATGCTCTGGGGTTCATATTGTTGCATATCAATAGGCTCATCCGGAATTCGGATGCCGTTGCGGGATGCCATTGCAAAGAATACGGGGAGTCTTTTGTATTTCTCATCTTCGAGATGAAGGAAGCTGCTCCATGCCTCACCGCCGAGGAAAATAACTAATTTTGCACCCGGATGTTTATCCAGAATCTCGGTTAGCGTTTCTTTCCATTTATGGGCCTGTGACAAATCCGTTACATTCATATTTTCTACGATAGTGGAGTACTTTCCGCCCAGTTGGGTATAAGTCTGTATAAATGTTGATATGTTGTCGTAGGTATATTTAGTATCAGAATTATAGGAGGTAATGAAAAGTATCTCTTCTGCAGATTCTTCTGTGTTGGCAGCATTGCATAAACGGGGGGAGAAGAATAGGAGAGCAATGAAGACAATGAACAATATCTTATTTCTTTTATAAAGTGTCATAATTGTTTGTTATGTTGATTCAAGTATCGCAAAAATACAACTTATGTAGCTGATATCCAATAAATATATTACCTTTTTTTATGCTAGAAAAAAGGCCGCTGTGAAATTCACAACGACCTTTTCAATAGTATAGTTTAGTTTATTATATGCGTCCGGTTACATTCTTTTTTCTACCACATCCCAGTCGATGATATTCCACAGGGCGTTCACGTGGTCGGCGCGGCGGTTCTGGTAATCCAGGTAGTAAGAGTGTTCCCACACGTCAAATCCGAGAAGAGGTTTCAGTCCGGCGCGTACCGGGTTACTTCCGTTACTTTCTTTGGTGATATGCAGTTTACCGTTCTTGTCTACGGACAACCAGGCCCAACCAGAACCAAACAATCCGACTGCTGCTGCATTGAATTCTTTCTTGAAGTTCTCGAAGCTGCCGAAGTCACGTTTGATTGCTTCTCCCAGTTTGCCTCCGGGTTCTTTCTTCGAAGGTTTCGGGGCGAATTGCAGGAAGTACAGATTGTGGTTCAATACTTGTCCCGCATTATTGAATATAGCTCCGTCCGGTGCTGAGGCAACGATTTCTTCTACCGTTTTACCTTCATATTCTGTTCCGGGCACAAGGCTATTCAGATTATTTACATACGTTTGTAGATGCTTTCCGTAATGGAAATCTATTGTTTGCTGACTGATTACAGGTTCCAACGCATTGTTTGCGTAGGGAAGTTTTGGCATTTCGTAAGTCATGGTCATAATTATTAAAGACATTAATATAGTATTCATAATGTTACAAGTTTTAATTGGCTTGTTATACTATAATAACAGCAGGTTGGCGGAAAAGGTTCACTACATCTCATTTTATTTGTAAATGTACTGTACACGCTCTGTTTCCTTCGGATTGTCGCGTTCTGCGCGATAGATCCATTGTCCTGTATTATCATATTCGTAATAGGAGTTACCGTCAATCCGGTTACCATAATCATCGTACAGGCAAGTCAGGTAACCGGAAGTTTTCTGGTTATTGCCCGTTATGCGTTGGTAAACTATCCGGGTCAGGTAACCGTATTTGTCATATTCATACGATTCTTTTTGAGAAAGAATTTGATCCGGTACGTTGGCGAACAGCAGATTTTGGTGTTGTGATTCCGTCAGCCGTCCTTTTTCGTCATACTTATTGGCCTTATATGCCTGAAGTTCCCCGTTCTTGTTGTATTCCTTGGTTTCTGTCAGTTGTCCCTGCTTGTTGTAGGTGCTGACAGCGAATCTTCCGTCCGTATATTTCAGCGAGTCGCTTTCTATGCTTCCGTCGGCACCAATGCGGCGTGTTTGCCGGTAAATGTCCGTTTTGGTTTTCGGATTCGTCTTCACCTCAAAGATGCAGTGCCCTTGCGGATCGTACAGTCTGTTCGTTTGTATCTCGTTACTTATTTGCCCGTTTTTTTCGGTGATTGAAAGCATAGAGGTGAGCTGTCCTTTCTCATTGTATGTATAAGTGGTTGAGGTATTTCCCGTACTATCATTTTCTACGGACTTTATCAACCTTCCCTGATTGTAATATTTTACAGAAGTAGGAGTGGCGAGAATGGCTTGCAAGACGAATGGGTTACGTAGTGCATTTGCCTGGTCACGGAATTCTTTGTAATGATGTGTACAGAGAAAATCTTTCAGTAAACTCAAAGACTCAGAATTGACAATAGCCGGTTTCAACAGTTCAAAATCAGCTTTCTCGCTCAAGTACTCCAAATCGTCCAGATGAGTACGGGCGGCGGCAGTCAGGTACGGCGTATGCTTGTAGTCGTCGATAATTTGGCGGATCGCAGTGGCATTCCCTTCTTTTTGGAGATTGTCGATGTGCTGGAACAGGAAATTGTCGTAAAGCGAACGGACCTCCGCAAGATAAGGACGACTGTCTTTATCCCTAAAGAATTTCTGCATATCGGCATTATCGAAGAATGCTTTGAAATTTCCGGAAGAAGGATCTTTTTCCACAAGTTGATAGAGCCGTTTGTTTTCGGCAGCGTTGACTTGTGCGATGAACTTTCCGTTTGGATATTCTGCGAGATACGTCTGATAAGTGCCGGGCGTGGGTGTTTTTAGCATACATTCCAATAATGCCAGTTCGCGAATATCCCGTAGCCTTTGCAGCATTACGGAGTCGGCCGGATAATCAGTCGAGCGAATGCTGTCTATCACTGCTCGGCTGAAAGGAATCTTGTCCTTCGAACCTTCCAGGATGTAGATAATCGACTGTTCAGCTCTGTTCCGTACATCGGAAAGCTGTATTTTTTCTTCGTCACAAATCGTGGAAAAATTTCCTTGGAAAGCTTTCCCGTAACATCCGAAATAGTTTGTGGCAGCCTGTTCGCTATGTTCATTCCATAGTTGGTGGAGCACATCCAGCAGTGCCAGTTCTTCAGAGTAATAAGTTTGCGTCTCATCATCCAGCTTTTCGCGGTTCTTCTGCCATTTGTCGGCGTCGTTGTCGTTCAGATACCTGAGCAACTTTTCCATGCGGCTTTGTTTTTGCGCCATGACCTGCGGAATGCAGGTAATCAGGCACATGCCTAAAATAATTGATAAAAATATACCTCTTTTCATTGCTTTTGGGGGTTAGGTTAAAATAGTTAGTGATGAAAAATCATAAAAATACCTTCATTCTCAAATGAATATTATACTTTTGTATTGAGAACAAAATTGAACGCCAAGGGTTTGTTAAAAATCCTCATAGTTTTTATAATGCTGTTATGAATACCAATTATATAGAGGAGTTGAATGAGAGTCAGTGTGCTGCAGTGACTTATAACGACGGACCTTCGCTGGTAATAGCCGGTGCCGGTTCGGGAAAGACGCGCGTATTGACTTATAAAATTGCCTATTTGCTTGAGAACGGTTACAACCCGTGGAACATCCTTGCACTGACTTTTACCAATAAGGCGGCGCGTGAGATGAAGGAGCGTATTGCCCGTCAGGTAGGTATGGAGCGGGCACGTTATTTGTGGATGGGCACTTTCCATTCCATTTTCTCCCGTATCCTTCGTGCCGAAGCATCATATATCGGATTTACTTCCCAATTTACTATTTATGATACGGCAGATAGCAAAAGTCTGCTTCGTTCAATCATTAAGGAAATGGGGTTGGATGAAAAGACCTATAAGCCGGGAGTCGTACAGGCACGTATTTCCAATGCCAAAAATCATCTGGTCACTCCTACGGGATATGCCGCTAACAAAGAGGCTTATGAAGGCGATATGGCCGCTAAAATGCCTGCTATCCGTGATATTTATACCCGTTACTGGGAGAGATGCCGCCAGGCCGGGGCAATGGACTTCGATGATTTGCTGGTGTATACTTATATCCTGTTCCGTGATTTCCCGGATGTGCTGGCGCGTTATCGTGATCAGTTCCGTTATGTGTTGGTGGACGAGTATCAAGATACGAACTATGCGCAGCACAGCATTGTCCTGCAACTGACGAAGGAAAACCAGCGTGTCTGCGTGGTAGGGGATGATGCACAGAGTATCTACTCCTTCCGGGGTGCGGATATTGACAACATCCTTTATTTTACAAAAATCTATCCGGATACGAAAGTCTTCAAGTTGGAACAGAATTATCGTTCTACGCAAACGATCGTCTGTGCTGCCAACAGTCTGATTGAGAAGAATGAACGTCAGATACGGAAAGCCGTATTCTCGGAGAAAGAAAAGGGAGAGCCGATTGGGGTATTTCAAGCTTACAGTGATGTGGAAGAAGGGGATATTGTGGCGAACAAAATAGCAGAATTGCGCCGGGAGTTTCGTTACGGATATGCCGAATTTGCTATCTTATATCGAACGAATGCGCAGAGCCGTGTTTTTGAGGAAGCACTTCGGAAACGAAGTATGCCCTATAAGATATATGGAGGACTCTCGTTTTACCAGCGTAAGGAGATAAAGGATGTGATTGCTTACTTCCGGTTGGTGGTGAATCCGAATGATGAAGAAGCGTTCAAACGTATCATTAATTATCCTGCCCGTGGTATCGGGGATACTACTGTCGGAAAGATTATATCGGCGGCTACCGATAATGGTGTCAGCCTTTGGGCGGCACTTTGTGAACCATTGAGTTATGGGCTCAATATCAATAAAGGGACGCATGCGAAATTGCAAGGTTTCCGTGAACTGATTGAGGGTTTTATTACCGGTCAGGCGGATAAGAATGCATACGAAATAGGAACAGATATTATCCGTCGGTCCGGTATCATCAATGATGTCTGTCAGGATACGTCGCCTGAAAACTTGAGCAGGAAAGAAAATATCGAGGAGTTGGTGAACGGGATGAATGACTTTTGTGCTTTGCGGCAGGAAGAAGGTAACCCGAACATTTCCCTGACCGATTTTCTTTCGGAGATTGCCTTGCTTACCGATCAGGACTCTGATAAAGCGGATGACGGGGAAAAGATAACCTTGATGACCGTGCATTCGGCTAAAGGACTGGAATTTAAGAACGTATTTGTGGTCGGGCTGGAAGAAAATCTCTTTCCCAGTGGAATGGCAGGAGATTCTCCTCGTGCATTGGAAGAAGAACGCCGTTTGTTCTATGTGGCGATCACCCGTGCGGAAGAGCATTGCTATCTTTCGTTTGCAAAGACCCGTTTTCGTTACGGAAAAATGGAATTTGGAAGTCCCAGCCGCTTCTTGCGTGATATTGATGTTCATTATTTGCAATTACCGCATGAGGCAGGAGTGAGTCGTTCGGTTGATGAAGGCGCAGGGCGTTTCCGTAGGGAGATTGAGGGAGGCTTCACTCGTTCCGCTTCTCCGTCGCGTGCTTCTTTCGGTAGTAGTTCTTCCGAACAGCGTGCACGTCCGAAAGCACAGATTATAGCCCCCAGTGTGCCGAGAAACCTGAAAAAAGTGAGTGCGGTGAGTGGAAACAGTAGTGCACAGTCGGCAGCTTCGAATGCTGCGTCGGTGACGGGAGTACGTGCCGGACAGATGATAGAGCACGAACGTTTCGGACTGGGTGAAGTGATGAAAGTGGAAGGAACGGGAGATAATGCGAAAGCAACCATTCATTTCAAAAATGCGGGTGACAAACAACTATTATTGCGTTTTGCCCGTTTTAAAGTGATAAAATAAATAGTAACACACTAAATAGAGAAGGTCATGAAGAAACAAATAACAGTAATTTTGCTTTCCGCTTTGATTTTGAGCGGGTGTGCATCGGGGCGTATGGGAAATCCGGGAGCTATCATGGCAGGCGCTTCTATCGGAGGAAGTCTGGGCGGCTCGATAGGAGGGCTTATCGGAGATAATAATCATGGCTGGAGAGGCGGTTATCGCGGTTCTGCTATTGGAAATATTGTAGGGACCATTGCCGGTGCAGCGATAGGGAATGCATTGACAGCGCCGAGACAAGAACCGATAGAGGAGGATGCTTATATTCCTGAAGTACGGGAAGTTCGTGTCCGGAAATATAAGAAACAGCCACAGGTGCAGCGACCTCTTACCCAGCTGAAACTGCGCAGGATTCGTTTTATTGATGATAACCGTAGTCATGTGATTGATGCGGGAGAGAATAGCAAGATCATCTTTGAGATTATGAATGAAGGACGGAACCCTGTCTATAATATTGTCCCCTTGGTAGAAACAGTGGGCAAGGTGAAGCATCTCGGCATTTCTCCTTCTGTGATGATAGAGGAAATCCTTCCGGGGGAAGGTATTCGTTACACCGCTTCCATTCATGCAGGCGAGAAACTGAAAGACGGTGAGGTAACATTTCGTGTAGCGGTGGCGGATGAGAACGGAATAATTTGCGATTCGCAGGAATTTACCCTGCCTACACAGCGCTGAGACTAGAAATCAACACAATTATATTGGGTTTTATATAGCGACGGTATAGGGTCGGAATAGCGTAGCTATCCGGTCTCTATACCGTTGCTATTTGTATGCGATAGCGTCACTCTGTTGATACAGAAATAAAGTATGCCATTGGCAGGGTCGGAGTAAATGAAATCTCGCAGGATGTTTCACTTGCTATTTGCCAACAGGATGAGTTGTCTCAATATATGGATCGTAATTTGATGTCACCACAAGAAATTCATAAAATGGAGACGCTGAAAGAAGACGATAATCCTGTAATATTGAAATATTATTTGAAATGATGAAGTTTCCCAGTTGGGGAATAATGCCGATTGCTGGATAATGAAATATTAAGATAAGTAGTTTGCTTGGATGTACATGGAAAAAGAGGTATGAATGGCTAAAAATAGTTTTTAATATCGTCCGTTGGTTTTTGCAAATTATTACCTTTGCGCTATTCAAACAGATAAATAAGTCACGTGATGAGATTAATGAGAAAACAAAATGGCATGATTGTACCTATGAAGGTATCTAGGTGGAGTATATCAGTGTGGATTACGGACCTAAAAAATAGTATTGGTTTCCTATTTTTCCTTTTAATTTTCCTATCTTGTGGTACAAAGCATACGAAGTATGGAGACAATGTATTTCTCTATTCTGAATTTCTACAAGTGGAAGAGTTAAAAGGAGAAATCATAGAACTCGATACAGTCTTGTTTCGTTATCCCTTTCGGATACGAGTGGAAGGAGATAAAGTCATTGTAATGGATTTGCATGGTTTTGATAATTATGGACATCTTTTTCAATATCCTGATTTTCACTATCTATCTTCTTTCGGAATACATAGTGATTCACCTACGGGAATGCTATCAATGGAAAATCTTCGGTTTTATAACGAAGATGTATGGACATTAGACGCTAATAAAAGCGAATTAACTAAGTTCGATTTTTCATTATCCGGTGACTCACTACTTCGTGAGGAAACAGTAGCATTGGATGAAGCTGTCCTTCGGGTACTTGATTTTACGGTGTTTAATGATACTACATTTATTATTCCTGACTATTCGGGGGATAGTCGTCTGTGCATGGTAAATCGTAAAGGAAAACTTTTCGAGAGGCTAGGGAATATACCAACTGTGAATGAGGATGCTTTACAGCATGCCCGCCCGGCGTTGGCTCAAGCGTGGCGTAGTTTTCTAGATTATAATCCTCATAATGGTATTCTTGCGACTGTTACTCAATTAGGGGAAGTAGTCGAGGTTTATAACTTAAAGGATAGTACACATGTGATACATATTGGTGAGCATGGTGAACCGGACTTTGAAATATCTGCCGGATATGGTGTACCAGCTGGAATTATGGGTTTTAGTGATGTACAGGTAACTGATAGTGCCATTTATGCAGTATTTCATGGAACGACTTTCAAGGAGATAGCGAAACAAAACGGTAGACTTCCTGACGGTGGAAAGTACATTTATGTATTTAGTTTGAAAGGAGAACCACTATGCAAATATGTACTGGACCATTATATATATGGAATTTGGGTGGACGAAGCTACTAAAACAATAATGGCGACGGATGTAAATAATGATCAGCCCATAGTAAAATTTCGATATAGTTGAATTGTTACTCTTTATCTTGATAAAAACGATGAAAATAAAATATAAAATATTATTTATATCTGTTACAGTTGCATTGTTTCTGCTTGGTAGTTACTATTATTATAAGTATAGGCAGAGTACTATTGAACAGATGGCTAAAGAGGCTTTCGTGGAAGCTGTTAATAGTGAAGCATATAGGCGGATACCTGATGTGAAATTGACTGTTGGCTTTAATGGCGGAGATATACTGAGAAAGGATGATGTTCCTGAATATATTTATTGGTATGATGAGTCAGGTGAGAGGAAGTATAAGATTGATCAGGAGAAACATTGGAAGAATGTGACAATGAATTCTGACGTGCGGATAATACATTCGTGTGCTTTTAAAGACTATTCACTCAGTCTTGATTCTTTAAATTGCAATTGGCAGAACTTTCTAAAAAAGAAAAATCTAGTATGCCGTACTGGTATATGTATGTTTTCAACAGATTGGGATGAGAAAACAACCTCCTTGTTAACATCAGATAGTGAATGGTGGCAGAATCTACAACCCTTCTGGGTTTGTACGATCGGTTATCGTTGTGAAATGGAATGTCTGCTTTATCTTCAATACTCTTTTTCGCAAGTGTTGGAGTTTGCAGGGATAGTTTACATCTTGCTTTATATTTTTTTTATTTTTACTATATACAAGATAACAGCTATTATCCGAAGGAAAATGAATCCAGAAAAAATAATAATCGAGAAAGAAGTATTGGTGAAAGAAGTGGAGACTACTACTGCTAGATTATATCATTTAGGTGGTGATGTCTATTTTGATGCAGAGAAAAGAATAATGAGCGAGGGGGAAAAGAATGTATCCTTAACAAATCAGTCAGCCAAGTTATTAGAACTTTTTATGCAGGCAGACAATCATATTTTGTCTATTAACGCAATTGGTAAGGCATTATGGAAAGTTGATGGTAATTATGACAATAGGATATATCAGGTTTTAAATCGATTGCGAGGTTTCTTGAGACATTTTCCTTCTATATCCATCGAAATAGAGTCTGTGGGGAGTTACCAATTGAAAATCAGCGAGATATAAATCTTAAATTCTTTTATTTCTACTTTTATTAGCAGATGTAAGAAGATGTAAGATGTTTCTTTTGGATTTAATGCCCCACTTACTTACCTTTACCGTAGTTTATTTGAAAAATATAATATATTATGAAAAAAGGTATTTTTATGGCATTACTACTTACTATTATATTGTATAATTTGTATTTGGTAAATGATGGAAGTCAAATAATGTCAGGAAAGGGATGCCATGGATGATGATCCTTTGGCTTTTTTTATTAGTTCTGGAAAATCGGGGTGGGTTAGTTTAGATTTGAGTATTCCCGATAAATTATATAATTGGTAAACTGGTTGAGAAGGAAGAATGGACAATTACTGTTCTTGGCAAGGCGCATCGTCCGTTCTGAATACAGCCTAAAAAGGAAGGAGATGCATAGACATAAGAATAAAAAATAAAGGTAAGTGTTCCTTATCCTGCTGAAAGGATAGAGACGGAATAAATAAATTGATTAAAATATAAACGATGAAACGATAATATGAAAAAGAAACTAAATATAATAGCTTTTGCAATAGTTGTATGTGTAGTGAGTACATTAAATGTGAAAATAGCATTAAATACAAATGTTTTATGCGATTTGGCTATGACCTCAATTAATGCGTTGGGTAGTGGAGAAGATTCTATGGATGTGGGAGAAAATGATTTTCCTACTGACCCTTTCCCTGATTCAAGCAGTACTGCTGCGGAAAAAGTGACTAGAAATTATTTTGAATATTCGTACATTAAATTGTATGAAAATTGTTACGCAAAATATAAGACTCGAATAACGGAAATATCTTGTCCGGGATCTGGAGAAGTAAAATGTACAAACGGATTCTACTGTAGCAATCCTGAATATGTTGGTGAGGTTGATAAATATGGTGCTTGAATGTATTGAGAATCTATAAAAACTTAAATATTAGTTTAATGAATGTAAGATTAATAATTATTCAATTTGTACTAATTGCATGTACGAGTTGTTCTTCTGATAAAACACTTATAAAGGGCTGTGGGATTCCTATAGTATTGAATGAAATTAAAACAAGTTTGGTTGATACTGCCTTTTTTCAAGCCTCCTCAATAATACCATTGGAAAGTAATGATAACTTTTCCTTAATCCGGTCTATTGATAGAATATGTGTAATAGATGATACTTTTTATATGCTTGACCGCTCATTGGGTAAAGTTTTTATGTATAGTACTTCAGGAAAGTATTTGGGACAAATTAATGATATAGGTAGCGGTCCCGGAGAGTATATTCAGATTAGTGATATTACCGTGGATCAAAAAAGAAAAAATATAGTATTACTATGTGATCGGCCATATAAAGTTATGTATTATACTAATGCAGGAAAGTTGATGAAAGAAGTCTCATATTCTGACTATTATAGTGAATTTATAGTAAACGGTGATAGTATTTATTGCTATAAGGTAGGGCTGAAAGATGTAGATTATATTTTAACTTATACCTATCCTATGGATTTTCTAAGAAAGGAGGCTTTGCATGAAAGACCTTATTTTGATTCAGGTTCTTCTGGAAATTTTACATCTTTCGATGTGGGAAATAGGTTAACAATAAGTGATGCTGTATATTTTACACGCCCTTTGGAAAGTTGTATATATTCTATAGATAGAAATGGTATATATGAGAAATATGTGATTGATTTTAAAGAGCACCATTTACCAAAATCATTACTAGAAAAGAATATGTCTGCTGAAGATTTTCTTAATATATGCGATGAGAATAAGTATGTATGTAGCATTACTAATGTAGTGGGGAATCGTGACTATTTGTTGTTCAAAACGAATATAGGACTCTTTATATATGATAAACAGTTAAAACGATTAGAAGGTTATTACTTTATTTTAAATTCGCCTTTAAGAGGTGGTTCTCCTAATTATTTACCCGTTAATAATGCAAGTCAAATAATACAAATTATGCAACCTATGCAGTTTAAACAGTATATGGACATAAAAAAAGAAAGGAACAAAACGGATGACAAACTCAATCCGGTTTACGAGAATATATATCAAAATTTGCATGATGAAGATAATCCTATTCTGATAATTTACGAATTACCATATAAAAATAATATTATTGAAGAATAAACGATACATAGTCTTTTTCATATTTGTACTAACCTTGATTGTTAGTGTCTATCAATTTGGACGTAGAATACAGTCTGAAAAAATATATTTTAGATACTTAAAAAATATAAAGTGCGAATATGAAAAGCAGATAGAAAAGAGAAACTCTGCTTATTATATGTTAAAAGAAGATATTATATTGAATTTTCAAAATAATGGTTTGCGTCTATGTTTAAATGAAATAATATATGAAGATGGTACAAGCGCTTGTCATTTAAAGGATATTATATCTGATACATCTTTAGTAGTGCGACTATCTCAGTCGAATTGTGGGATTTGTGTAAATACACTGATGTCATTATTGCAGAAAGTAAATATGAAAAATGTCATATTTTTGACAGATTACGAAGATCAATGTTTTCTGGATGACTTAAAACTATATAGAATCAAAGGGCGCTTTTTTAAAATAGCATCTTTGAAAATTCCTATTGAAAGCATGGATATTCCATATCTATTTGTGATAGATAAAGATTTTATAATAAATAAAATCTACATACCCCATAATTCGATGACGGATCAGACCCTTTCATATTTGAAATATTTACAGAATTATATGAAATAACGTTTTTGCATATCTTATGATGTTGTTAGTAGATAGCTTTACTTTCATATTTTGTCTATTAACGCAGTTGGTAAGGCATTATGGAAAGTTGATGGTAATTATGACAATAGGATATATCAGGTTTTAAATCGATTGCGAGGTTTCTTGAGACATTTTCTTTCTCTATTCATCGAAATAGAGTCTGTGGGGAGTTACCAATTGAAAATCAGTGAGATATAAATCTTAAGTCTTCTTATTTCTACTTTTATTAGCAGATGTAAGAAGATGTAAGATGTATCTTTTGGATTCAATACCCCACTTGATTACCTTTGCCGTAGTTTATTTGAAAAATATAATATATTATGAAAAAAGGTATTTTGACGGCATTACTGTTTACTGTTATTGTTGCATTGTATAGTTTGTATTTGGCAAACGGTAAATGTGTTTACAAATCTAATATTAGCTCCTTGTTGCTAGAAAATATTGAAGCGTTAGCTGCGGATGAAGATGGATCAGATGATGGAGAGGTTGTAGGAGGAAAAATAAGGTGTATTGATGTTGGTAGTCTAGATTGTCCTCTTACTCATGAAAAAGTTAAATATATAGTTAGAGGTTACAGTCTTTGAGATGACTTCTTGGGGCTTTCTTGTCTTATAGATAGCTCTCCAGCAATACAAACCTGATTGAAAAAGTATGAAAACACGACTGTTTATATGTGTATGTATATTATTTAGCTTGCTTTCTTGTTCCTCTTCTGAAAAAGAACAGTTAGAAACAGCTTTGGCTTTTGCTGATACTAACCGGGCAGAACTTGAAAAAGTTTTAGAGTATTATAAAAATGATTCTCTTAAATTGAAGGCGGCTATATATCTTATAGAAAATATGCCTCTGTACTATACATATAAAGGAAGTGATTTGGATTCGCTACATATAGCGCTTGAACAATATGCGGTTTCAGATAGTTATGATAAACATTTAGAATATCTGAAACGCTTTCCCTATCGAAATTTGTTCAAGGAATATGATGCAAAAGTGATAACTTCCGAATATTTGATTGAAAATATAGAGTATTCATTTAAAGTATGGCGTGAAACTCCTTGGGGAAAGTACGTTTCTTTTGATAATTTCTGCGAGTTTATTCTTCCATATCGAATCAAGGATGAACCTTTGACTCATTGGAAAAAAGACTTCTATCATCGCTTCAAGCCTGTACTGGATTCTTTATATCAAGGAACGGATGTAGTGGAGGCAACCTCCTGTTTAAGTAATTATGCAACGAGTTTACATTGGAAATATCAGAATGAACTTACAGGTCCACATTTATCAGCTCAACTCTTGTTGGAACTACAACTTGGCGATTGTACGAGTATTGCAGATTTCGGATGTTATATGCTACGTTCGGTAGGCATTCCCGCTGGAATTGATACTTATTTATGGTCTCCGGTGAGTCATGTTGCTCATGTTTGGAATGTAGTACTTGATACAACTGGATATACAATTCCATTTAATTTTGGGGCGCGAAAGCTAAAAAGAGGTGAACAGTTTGGTTATAGACAGGGAAAAGTATATAGGCATACCTATGCATTACAGAAAGAACGTTTAGATGCTGTTCTACAAAATAAAAAGTTTGGAATAGCATTGGCGAACATTTGTTTGAAAGATGTTTCATCTTTGTATTTTCCTTCCAATGAAATAATGGTTGATTGTGAGTTGATAAAAGATAGAAAAGAAGGACATTCTGTATGGGTTGCTATCTTTAATAGGCGTGGCTGGTTTCCGATTGGCGAGGGGCGTTATAAAGAAGGGAAAGCTATTTTTAATGATATTGAAGAAGGGCTAATTTATATGACTTTGTACGCTCAGGATGGAAAGTTAAAAGAAGCCAGTTTTCCTTTTAAGATAGATAAAGAAAGTGGTTGCTTGTTGTATTATCGCCCGAAAGCAGACAGTTGTCAGATGAGTGTCACACGTAAATGGCCTCTACAAGGAGGTATACGGTCTTATATCCAACGTATGGCGTATGGTCGTTTTGAAGGTGCTAATCGGAAAGATTTCAGTGATGCAAAGGTTATGTTACAACTGAAGAATTATCCAAGAAAGATGTTCAATGAAGTCAAGATAAAAGATTCTTCGAAGTATCGTTATGTTCGTTACATATCTGCTGATTGGTTTCCTGGCGATATTGCGGAAGTAGCTTGGTATGCCGATACTTTGGGACAAACGAAGTTACAAGGTGAATTAATGTCTACTTTACCATATAAAGGAAGTCGGACAGTGTCAGGAAGGAGTGCCATGGACGGTGACCCTTTGACTTTCTTTACTAGTTCGGAAAAGCCGGGTTGGGTTGGTCTGGATTTGAATACTCCCAAGCAGGTAGGGAGTATTAGATATACACCTCGCAATGATGATAATTTTGTACGGGTAGGGGATAAGTATGAGTTATTTTATTTCTCGGCAGACGGTTGGAAATCATTGGGCGTTAAAGTAGCGGAAGAACCTAAACTGATATACAATAATGTTCCTAGTCATGCTTTATATTGGCTTCGAGATTTGACCAGAGGAAATGAAGAACAGGTATTTACTTATTATGATAATAAGCAAATCTTTACAGAAGGTTATTGGAATCTGCTGTTTTGATTAATTTTATAATTGTTAAACTGGTTGGGAAGGAAGAATGGACGATTGCTGTTCTTTGGCAAGGCGCATCGTCCATTCTGAATACAGCCTAAATAAGGAAGAAGGTATCCAATGCAAACATAAGAATAAAAAATGAAAGTGGCAAGTGATTGCCTTATGCCGTTGAAAGGATAGAGACGGAATAAACTGAATTATAATATAAACGATAAAACGATAATATGAAAAAGAAATTATTTGGAATAATGTTGGTCCTTGCAGTTATACTGTTTGCTGGTTATACTGCATATAATTCTCATGGAGATATAAAATTGTCTGATGTAACGTTGGCTAATTTGGAAGCTTTAGCAGATGAAAATGATGATAACTCTGAAGCAGGAGGAGCAAGTCATAGTTGTTATAAAAAATGGAGAAAAGCACCAGAGGATGACGGTTTTGCTCTATGGGGGTGGATTTGTCAGGAATGTGAACTTTATTGGTTATTGGAAGCTAAGTATACATCGACGTGTAATAAATAGTGATATGAAGTATAGTATTGTATTCTTCTTTCTATTATCTATTTTGGGGGTAAGTTGTGTTTCTCACAAGGAGCAAATAGTTGATCTTCCAAATCCCACGTCGTTATTGGCAGATAGTATAACAACTCCTCCGGTATTGTTGTCTGTGACACGTTTATTTATAGTTCATGATATGTTGGTTGCTTACGAACAACGGAAAGATACTTTGTTCTCTTTCTGGAAATTACCAGAATGCCAATATTTGTTTAATGCGGGGGTAAAAGGACAGGGACCTAATGACTTTTTGATATTAGATAGGAATTTTGTTGAATCTAAAGAGGGTTTTAAAGTTTTTGAATTACCCTCAAATAGAGTGAAAGAATTGAAAATAGATTCATCGGGTACTTTTAAATTAATCTCAGAACAGAGGTTGAAAGTAAACCAAATGCCACTAAATCGTTTCCTTTTTTTAGCTGATAGTTCTTATTGCTTCTTGTCTCAAGATGATAAATATGAATATACGTTACTGGATAAGAAACAGGATACTCATCAATTCAGCGATTACCCATTTGATTTATTGAAAAAGGATAAAGGCGATGATAATAATTTTGTATATAATAAATTGACTGTTTCTAAACCTGATGGAGAGATGTTTGCCTCTTTTTATGTATATATTAAGATGATGAGAATCTATAACCGACATGGTGAGATGTTGAATGAAATAGTGTTGGAGCATGCTAACTCTTCGTTAGATAACGAAGAGAAAATTACTTATTATCCTTACCCCCCATGTGCTGATAATAAATATATATATGTATTGACTAAACAAGAAGAAGAGCCAATTCTGGAAGTATGGACATGGAATGGTGAACTAGTTGAGCGGTATTCTTTAGATAAGAAGATTAGCAATTTTGTCGTTTCTAATAAGTATCATACCCTTTATGCTGTTAATAAGGATATTGAAGATAAGATATACGTTTATAAACTTCCTCTTTAAATTTACTTATTGAGTCCACTTTTTAAAGTGGACTCATTGAATTATAATATAAACGATGAAACGATAATATGAAAAAGAAATTATTTGGAATAATGTTGGTCTTTGCAGTTGTACTGTTTGCTGGTTATACTGCATATAATTCTCATGGAGATATAAAATTGTCTGATGTAACGTTGGCTAATTTGGAAGCATTGGCTGGAGAAAATGACGGAGGTGGAGAGAGTGGGGGATAAGCATATCTGTTATGATAGATATTCTATTTCAGGTTGTTCTATGTTTAAACAGTTTTTTTCCGCAGGTGAGGTTATTGGTCAATTCGTTGAAAGAGTTGGAGAGATAGGATCAAAAATGAAATATCATGATTGCTATAGATAATAAAAAAGTTATTTGGGTAATCATTCTATAGTGCACGATTGGGAACTGTATGTTTTATCGACAAGTGAAGGAACTATTGCTTGTATTGTTGTATGAATTAAATAAATTCTAGTAATGAAGTATTGCTTTTTAGGATTTTTAGCATTATTGTTTATTTCCTGTAAGGGAAATAAGCAGCAACTAGCTGCGTTATTAAAAGAATGGGAACAAAAAGAAATTATATTTCCTTCACATACAGTTTTTACTATTCAAGGTAAAGACACTGTTGATTTTTGTATAAAAGACCAATACAAAGTTTTGGTATATACCGATTCTACTGGATGTACTGGATGTAGATTGCGGCTCGCTGATTGGAAGAAGTTTATGCAACAGGTTGATTCAACTAGTGCTGATTCTGTTCAGTTCCTTTTTTTCTTCTTTCCAAAGAAGGGTATGGAGCTCCACCATACTTTAAAAATGGCTTTATTTAATAATCCGGTATGCATAGATACAATAGTTCGTTAAAAAATCGCCAAGCCTAAGCGGCTATGGCAGTAAATAAAATGAGTTCTTTGAAAAGTTTGTCAATAACTTGCATGTCCGGTTTAATCCCGAACACGCAAATAAATCGTTCAAGCATATAAGCATTGTGTATGAATGACTTGCAAGAGGATATGGAATAGGCTATTCCGAGCCTCTTGCATGCCGCTTTGGCCAAGTTGACAGCAGCAAGCGATGCATTGAAGTGAAAATCCAACTTTCTGAAGTCAGTTGACTGGCAGTTGGTGATTCCTGCATGCTGCTTTCCATCTCTAAAGCAAAATTCCAATAGGAATCTGGTCCTGTAATAATCCAGCACTTCGCGTCCATCCATGGAATCGTCTGTAGAGAAATAGAGCTGCCACTTGTCTGTCCTCCCGTCCATCGGATACCAGATGGTTAAGGAAACATACCTTTTGAGAGCTTTTGCATATACCCTCAATCCGTATAGCTTTCCTTTGTTCACCTCGTATTCCTTGCACCGGGTCAAATCCAATTTGGCAAAGTCAATTCTGCCGTCAAACCACTTGGGATGGCCCCGTTTTCCTGTTTTCTTTTCCAATGTCGGATAGTACAGGATTACATCGTTCCTGAAGCGGCTGATGATATGGAAATCGCTCTCACACATAGGCGTTATGAATGTTTCCTTGGAAAAGAATGCGTCTGCAACCACTGTTTTGGATAGGCTCTGTAGCTTGTCTTTTCTACTGATTAGATAGCTGCTGTACCAGTCAACCAGATTCTTGCCCATGTTATCCAAGGTCTTGCAATCCGGCGTCTGAATGGAACCTAAAGTCATGCATTCGTGGTTGTCGATGTCAATGACTCCGATGCCCAAGATTTCCAATCCTCGTTTATAATCCCCTGCACAGCCTGACCAGAAGTAACCAATCCAAGGTGTCTTCTTGCCTGATTTGGGGATATAGGAAGGATCGATGGCGATGGCTTTTCTTCTACCTGTGAGATGCTTGCTGATGATAGAATCGTTGAACGCAAACCAGTCGAATGTCTCATTCTCAAAAAGATTACGGTAGGTCTGTTCCGAAAAACGTCCATACCTGCCCAACTGGAGGAAGTTTATACGATCTGGAATGGCCATGAATAATTTCATTGCATCCATGAACGTTTTTTCAAAAGGTTTTTGTATATTCACGACTGATTTGAGAGCCGACAGGCACTCAGATTGGTATTGCATAAGGAGTGTTTCTTTAGTCATAATCAGAAGAGTTGAGAAACTTCTAATTTACTAAAAAATAACGAATTATGCAATACTCTTTTCCCTTTATTATCAACAGGTTAGCACTTCTTTCAGCACATTTCTTTATGCTTAACCATTCGTTTTTGACAACAGTTCAATGACCTCTTTAGTGTTTTTGAACCGACTTCTGCCGGTTCTATTGTTTAACTTTTAATTTTCCGGTAAAAATTTACCGAAGTATTGATGAATAAAGGACAAAGGCTTTATAAGTTCATACTGGGTTTGCTCATGCCGTTTCTGTTTTTGGCTTGCTCCTCTAAAGAGCGTATTAAGATAGACGGCGGAACTTTCAATGTTGACGGTAAGGATGTGCAGTTGATTTGCGGCGAGATGCACTACGCCCGTATTCCTCACGAATATTGGCGCGACCGTTTGAAAAGGGCACGTGCCATGGGATTGAATACAATATCAGTCTATGTGTTCTGGAACTTTCACGAACGACAGCCCGGTGAGTTTGATTTCAGCGGGCAGGCGGATGTTGCCGAATTTGTACGTCTGGCACAGGAGGAAGGCTTGTATGTGATTCTCCGTCCGGGTCCGTATGCTTGTGCTGAGTGGGACTTCGGCGGTTATCCTTCTTGGTTGTTGAAAGAAAAGGACATGGTCTACCGCAGCAAAGATCCCCGCTTCCTGGAGTATTGCGAACGTTATATAAAAGCGCTTGGCAAACAACTGGCCCCGTTGACGGTCAATAACGGCGGAAACATATTAATGGTGCAGGTAGAAAACGAGTACGGTTCGTATGCGGCGGATAAAGAATATCTGGCAGCTCTCCGCGATATGATAAAAGATGCCGGATTCAATGTTCCGCTATTTACTTGCGACGGTGGCGGGCAGGTTGAGGCCGGACACATCGACGGTGCATTGCCGACATTGAACGGAGTGTTCAGCGAAGATATCTTTAAGATCATCGATAAATATCATCCGGGCGGTCCGTATTTTGTGGCGGAATTTTATCCGGCCTGGTTCGATGTGTGGGGACAGCGCCATTCGACAGTCGACTATAAACGCCCTGCCGAGCAACTCGATTGGATGTTGGGACAAGGCGTATCCGTTAGTATGTATATGTTCCACGGAGGAACAAATTTCTGGTACATGAATGGTGCCAATACGGCTGGAGGATATCGTCCGCAGCCCACCAGCTATGATTATGACGCGCCTCTGGGTGAATGGGGAAACTGTTACCCGAAATATTATGCTTTCAGGGAAGTCATTCAGAAGCATCTGCCTCATGGAACCGTATTGCCCGAGGTTCCCGCCGACAATCCGACAACAACCTTCGCAACGATTGAACTGAAAGAAAGTGCTCCTTTGCAGGCTGCTTTTCACCAGACTACCGAATCGGAAAATGTCCTTTCAATGGAAGATCTGGGAGTCGACTTCGGTTACATACACTATCAGACTACCATAAACAAGGCAGGCAAACAGAAACTGATTATACAGGATTTGCGTGATTATGCCGTAATTCTGGTTGACGGAAAGCAAGTGGCAAGTCTGGATCGCCGTTACAATCAGAATAATGTAATGCTGGATATACAGAAAGCTCCTGCTACCCTGGAGATACTGGTAGAAAATACAGGACGTGTTAATTATGGTCCCGATATTTTGTTCAACCGGAAAGGAATTACGAACCAGGTGCTGTGTGGAGATGAAAAGTTGACAGGTTGGTCTATCACTCCTCTGCCGCTTTATAAAGAGAAAGTTTCGGAAATGAACTTTGGCGAAAGTATCCAGGGAAAACCTGCTTTCCATAAGGGAATATTTACCGTTCGGCAGAAAGGCGACTGTTTCGTTGATATGAGCCGTTGGGGGAAAGGGGCTGTCTGGGTAAATGGTAAATCGCTCGGGCGTTTTTGGAATATCGGTCCTCAACAGACTTTATATCTGCCTGCCCCATGGTTGAAAGAAGGGGAGAATGAGATTGTCGTTTTTGAAATGGAAGATACCGGAAACCGTGTTCTGCAAGGACTGGACCGGCCGATTCTCGACAGCCTCGGTGTAGACAAGAATTATCAGAAGGGACAGCTTCGTGTGGTTACGGGTACTCCTACGCTCGACGAAGGGGATATCATTCTGAAAGCTACTTTGAAAGAAATGAACGAGTGGCAACAGTTCGATTTCCCTGTTGCTGCAACCTTCCGTCATTTTTGCATCGAGACTCTTTCCTCGTATACGGATGACAATCAGGCTTGTATCTCGGAAGTGGAATTGCTGGATGATAAAGGTCAGGTGATTGATAAAACGAAATGGAAAGTTGTCTATGTAGACAGTGAACTGGCGGACCAGAATCTGGGAGTAGGGGAGAACTTATACGACGGAGATGTTTCGTCCTTCTGGCATACGGACCCGACAGCGAAAGCTTCTCATCCGCATCAGATCATAATTGATATGCAGGAGATATATAAAGTTACTGCTTTCCGGGTGAAAGTGCGCGAAGGCTCATTCTTATCCGGTAAAGTAAAAGAGTTCCAATTATATACCCGTCCGCAGTTCTTCCTGTTTCATTGATAAGATAAATCAGGGAGATACGTCAAAAAACTAAGTAATGTTTTACCGTAGGGATGTGGTTTGCCTGTCTGAAGATAATTTGTTATATGTCTTCAGGCAGGTATCTTCCTGTCCCTTACGGTAGATCTTTTTTGGGGATGGCATCTCTCTTAAAATCTATAAGCTGAATAACTTGAACTTAGTTTTCTACCAGAAAAGATTTTTCAATTTCATATCTCATATTCTCATGTTTTTTATATAACTAACAATACTTCGGTAAATTTTTACCGGAAAATTAAAAGTTAAACAATAGAACCGGCAGAAGTCGGTTCAAAAACACTAAAGAGGTCATTGAACTGTTGTCAAAAACGAATGGTTAAGCATAAAGAAATGTGCTGAAAGAAGTGCTAACCTGTTGATAATAAAGGGAAAAGAGTATTGCATAATTCGTTATTTTTTAGTAAATTAGAAGTTTCTCAACTCTTCTGATTATGACTAAAGAAACACTCCTTATGCAATACCAATCTGAGTGCCTGTCGGCTCTCAAATCAGTCGTGAATATACAAAAACCTTTTGAAAAAACGTTCATGGATGCAATGAAATTATTCATGGCCATTCCAGATCGTATAAACTTCCTCCAGTTGGGCAGGTATGGACGTTTTTCGGAACAGACCTACCGTAATCTTTTTGAGAATGAGACATTCGACTGGTTTGCGTTCAACGATTCTATCATCAGCAAGCATCTCACAGGTAGAAGAAAAGCCATCGCCATCGATCCTTCCTATATCCCCAAATCAGGCAAGAAGACACCTTGGATTGGTTACTTCTGGTCAGGCTGTGCAGGGGATTATAAACGAGGATTGGAAATCTTGGGCATCGGAGTCATTGACATCGACAACCACGAATGCATGACTTTAGGTTCCATTCAGACGCCGGATTGCAAGACCTTGGATAACATGGGCAAGAATCTGGTTGACTGGTACAGCAGCTATCTAATCAGTAGAAAAGACAAGCTACAGAGCCTATCCAAAACAGTGGTTGCAGACGCATTCTTTTCCAAGGAAACATTCATAACGCCTATGTGTGAGAGCGATTTCCATATCATCAGCCGCTTCAGGAACGATGTAATCCTGTACTATCCGACATTGGAAAAGAAAACAGGAAAACGGGGCCATCCCAAGTGGTTTGACGGCAGAATTGACTTTGCCAAATTGGATTTGACCCGGTGCAAGGAATACGAGGTGAACAAAGGAAAGCTATACGGATTGAGGGTATATGCAAAAGCTCTCAAAAGGTATGTTTCCTTAACCATCTGGTATCCGATGGACGGGAGGACAGACAAGTGGCAGCTCTATTTCTCTACAGACGATTCCATGGATGGACGCGAAGTGCTGGATTATTACAGGACCAGATTCCTATTGGAATTTTGCTTTAGAGATGGAAAGCAGCATGCAGGAATCACCAACTGCCAGTCAACTGACTTCAGAAAGTTGGATTTTCACTTCAATGCATCGCTTGCTGCTGTCAACTTGGCCAAAGCGGCATGCAAGAGGCTCGGAATAGCCTATTCCATATCCTCTTGCAAGTCATTCATACACAATGCTTATATGCTTGAACGATTTATTTGCGTGTTCGGGATTAAACCGGACATGCAAGTTATTGACAAACTTTTCAAAGAACTCATTTTATTTACTGCCATAGCCGCTTAGGCTTGGCGATTTTTTAACGAACTATTGTAACTAATTTATTCTCAATTAATTAATTTATGAGAAATAAAAAGGGACAGAGTTATTTCTCATAGTTTTTCTGTTGTTTTCCCTCATAATCGATTCATTTCTCATAGCCTCCTCTCCTGTTCTTTCTTCTCTCTACTCCATATTTTTCTCCTGCCTTGTGCTTTTCCCCTATCCTCTTTTTTGTTCCACTCCGGTGGCCGGGCTTTTTCACTCCGGTGGCCGGTTCTTTCCACTGAAGTTCCCTGTCCTGTTCATTGTAGTGGAACGAACAGCATGTCTTTTCGATTATCCGTTATTCTCCTCCTTCCGGAAGGATGATTCGCCTCAGGGGTAGGTGGTATGTAAATGTCGGAATGGGTAATTCCCCGCTTTTTATATCCGGCCTGTTTTTTTTAGTACCGAATAAATCTGCCTGCATTACTTGTTTCTTTGTTTAGTGCTTTTCTCCCTCGTTTAAATATAATAATGTGTATAGTTTTGTATTCTTCCCTTCGTAGCTTCTTGTATAGAAACGGCGGTTTTCTTCAACCTGCCTATCAATCAGCAAGTTAGTCAGATTATAAAAAAATAATCAGAAAAAAGAGTGATATATATTTGTTTTGTATCCTGAAAGGGAGTACTTTTGCACCCGCTTTCCGAGAGAAGAAAGCCTTGATGAAAATGACTTAGTGACAAAGCGCAGGACTGCTTGACTCAAGAACAAAAAAACTTCCGAAAAGTTTTGGAATATAAATAAAAAAGTTCTTATCTTTGCAGTCCGATTCGCAAAGAAAAGGTGTTTTGCTTGTTCTTCTTTCTATTTATTCTTTCCCTTTCGCATAGAGAGTCTGAGAAACGGATAAAAAGAAAAACTGAAAAAACTTCCGAAAAAGTTTGGTAGTTAAAAATAAACCTCTTACCTTTGCACCCGCTTTTGAAACGGAAGCGACAAGTTCTTTGAAATATTGATAAACAATACAAGTAGTACAAGAAAAGATAGAACCGTCAATACAATCTGTTATTTATGTTTATATATATGTAATAGATACAGGTATTTAGAATGAAGTCAATAAATTGTACGGCATCCTGAACAGAGCTATAATCGGCACATGCCGATTAAAAGATACTTTTACAATGAAGAGTTTGATCCTGGCTCAGGATGAACGCTAGCTACAGGCTTAACACATGCAAGTCGAGGGGCATCAGTTTGGTTTGCTTGCAAACCAAAGCTGGCGACCGGCGCACGGGTGAGTAACACGTATCCAACCTGCCTCATACTCGGGGATAGCCTTTCGAAAGAAAGATTAATATCCGATAGCATATATTTCCCGCATGGGTTTTATATTAAAGAAATTCGGTATGAGATGGGGATGCGTTCCATTAGTTTGTTGGGGGGGTAACGGCCCACCAAGACTACGATGGATAGGGGTTCTGAGAGGAAGGTCCCCCACATTGGAACTGAGACACGGTCCAAACTCCTACGGGAGGCAGCAGTGAGGAATATTGGTCAATGGACGCGAGTCTGAACCAGCCAAGTAGCGTGAAGGATGACTGCCCTATGGGTTGTAAACTTCTTTTATATGGGAATAAAGTTGTCCACGTGTGGATTTTTGTATGTACCATATGAATAAGGATCGGCTAACTCCGTGCCAGCAGCCGCGGTAATACGGAGGATCCGAGCGTTATCCGGATTTATTGGGTTTAAAGGGAGCGTAGGCGGATTGTTAAGTCAGTTGTGAAAGTTTGCGGCTCAACCGTAAAATTGCAGTTGATACTGGCAGTCTTGAGTGCAGTAGAGGTGGGCGGAATTCGTGGTGTAGCGGTGAAATGCTTAGATATCACGAAGAACTCCGATTGCGAAGGCAGCTCACTGGAGTGTAACTGACGCTGATGCTCGAAAGTGTGGGTATCAAACAGGATTAGATACCCTGGTAGTCCACACAGTAAACGATGAATACTCGCTGTTTGCGATATACAGTAAGCGGCCAAGCGAAAGCATTAAGTATTCCACCTGGGGAGTACGCCGGCAACGGTGAAACTCAAAGGAATTGACGGGGGCCCGCACAAGCGGAGGAACATGTGGTTTAATTCGATGATACGCGAGGAACCTTACCCGGGCTTAAATTGCAAATGAATTATGGGGAAACCCATACGCCGCAAGGCATTTGTGAAGGTGCTGCATGGTTGTCGTCAGCTCGTGCCGTGAGGTGTCGGCTTAAGTGCCATAACGAGCGCAACCCTTATCTTCAGTTACTAACAGGTCATGCTGAGGACTCTGGAGAGACTGCCGTCGTAAGATGTGAGGAAGGTGGGGATGACGTCAAATCAGCACGGCCCTTACGTCCGGGGCTACACACGTGTTACAATGGGGGGTACAGAAGGCCGCTACCTGGTGACAGGATGCCAATCCCAAAAACCTCTCTCAGTTCGGATCGAAGTCTGCAACCCGACTTCGTGAAGCTGGATTCGCTAGTAATCGCGCATCAGCCATGGCGCGGTGAATACGTTCCCGGGCCTTGTACACACCGCCCGTCAAGCCATGAAAGCCGGGGGTACCTGAAGTACGTAACCGCAAGGAGCGTCCTAGGGTAAAACTGGTAATTGGGGCTAAGTCGTAACAAGGTAGCCGTACCGGAAGGTGCGGCTGGAACACCTCCTTTCTGGAGCGATGTCGTTACAATGACTTCATGGTTCATTTCCTTTAGGGGAATATTGAACCGGGTTCTGTTCAGATTGTACTACTGGTACTTGTTTATTTATAAAATATAGATCAACCATCTATAGTAATATAGATAGAGATAAACAAGAGAAAACAGAAGCCGAGTCTAAAGACAGACACGGTTGAACTAGTCCTATAGCTCAGTTGGTTAGAGCGCTACACTGATAATGTAGAGGTCGGCAGTTCAACTCTGCCTGGGACTACTCCGAAACGACTCTTACGGGGGATTAGCTCAGCTGGCTAGAGCATCTGCCTTGCACGCAGAGGGTCAACGGTTCGAATCCGTTATTCTCCACATCCCCAGCAATGGGAAACGATCTTTGACATGATGTACAAAAAGTAAAATAAAAGTAAAGAGCTAAAAGTATATATCAAACCGTACTCTCTCCGATATTTCCCATTTCAGTAATGGATAGTTTTCGGAGCAGTCAGTTTGAAAGAAAGTAAGCAAGGGCGCATGGCGGATGCCTTGGCTCTCGGAGGCGATGAAGGACGTGATAAGCTGCGATAAGCTTCGGGTAGGTGCAAATAACCTTTGATCCGAAGATTTCCGAATGGGACAACCCGACATTCTGAAGGAATGTCATCCTGCTTGGCAGGAGGCTAACGCAGGGAACTGAAACATCTTAGTACCTGTAGGAAAAGAAAATAATAATGATTCCCCAAGTAGTGGCGAGCGAACGGGGATTAGCCCAAACCAATGTTGTTACGGCAATATTGGGGTTGTAGGACCACGTTGTCGCAAGACATTCAGTGAGAAGAATTCTTTGGAAAATGAAACCATAGACGGTGATAGTCCGGTATTCGAAGCTGAACGAAGCGTAGTGGTATCCTGAGTAGCGCGGGACACGAGGAATCTTGCGTGAACCAGCCGGGACCATCCGGTAAGGCTAAATACTCCCGAGAGACCGATAGCGAACCAGTACTGTGAAGGAAAGGTGAAAAGCACTTCGAATAGAAGAGTGAAATAGTCCCTGAAACCATGCGCCTACAAGCGGTCGGAGCAGCTTATGCTGTGACGGCGTGCCTTTTGCATAATGAACCTACGAGTTACTTTTTCCGGCAAGGTTAAGGATCTAGAGATCCGTAGCCGAAGCGAAAGCGAGTCTGAACAGGGCGATAAGTCGGAAGGAGTAGACGCGAAACCAAGTGATCTACCCTTGGCCAGGTTGAAGGTTAGGTAACACTAACTGGAGGACCGAACCGATAAGCGTTGAAAAGCTTCCGGATGAGCTGAGGGTGGGGGTGAAAGGCTAATCAAACTTGGAGATAGCTCGTACTCCCCGAAATGCATTTAGGTGCAGCCTTGTGAGTTACTAATGTGAGGTAGAGCGACTGATAAGATGCGAGGGCTTCACCGCCTATCAAGTCTTGATAAACTCCGAATGCGCATTAGTTCTATCACAGGAGTGAGGGCATGGGTGCTAAGGTCCATGTCCTAAAGGAGAAGAATCCGGACCATCAGCTAAGGTCCCGAAATAGATACTAAGTTGAACTAACGAAGTCAGATTGCTAAGACAGCTAGGATGTTGGCTTGGAAGCAGCCATTCATTTAAAGAGTGCGTAACAGCTCACTAGTCGAGGAGTTTGGCGTGGATAATAATCGGGCATCAAGTATCTTACCGAAGCTATGGGATCATTAATGATCGGTAGGGGAGCATTCCACTCCGCGTCGAAGGTGAAGCGTGAGCTTTGCTGGAGCGTGTGGAAAAGCAAATGTAGGTATAAGTAACGATAAAGGGGGTGAGAAACCCCCTCGCCGAAAGACTAAGGTTTCCTGATCAACGCTAATCGGATCAGGGTTAGTCGGGTCCTAAGGCTCAGCCGAACGGTGAGGCCGATGGCAGAACAGGTTAATATTCCTGTACTACCTTAAGGAGTGACGTGGAGACGGAGTCGTGACAACGCCGCGGACTGACGGAATAGTCCGTTGAAGGGTGTAGATGTTGATTGTGGCAGGCAAATCCACCACGAGAGTCGAACCTGATAGTATACCAATTCCTTCGGGAAACGGTAATAGTGCGTGTAAACATACTCCCGAGAAAATCCGCTAAACTTAATCCTTGAGGTACCCGTACCGCAAACGGACACACGTAGTCGGGTTGAATATACTAAGGCGCTTGAGTGATTCACGGTTAAGGAACTAGGCAAATTGACCCTGTAACTTCGGGATAAAGGGTCCCAACGAGAGTTGGGCGCAGAGAATAGGTCCAGGCAACTGTTTAACAAAAACACAGGGCTGTGCCAAATTGAAAGATCACGTATACAGCCTGACACCTGCCCGGTGCTGGAAGGTTAAGAGGAGATGTCATCGCAAGAGAAGCATTGAATTGAAGCCCCAGTAAACGGCGGCCGTAACTATAACGGTCCTAAGGTAGCGAAATTCCTTGTCGGGTAAGTTCCGACCTGCACGAATGGTGTAATGATCTGGACACTGTCTCAACCGTGAGCTCAGTGAAATTGTAGTATCGGTGAAGATGCCGATTACCCGCGATGGGACGAAAAGACCCCGTGAACCTTTACTATAGCTTAACATTGAATTTGGGTAATTGATGTGTAGGATAGGCCGGAGACTTTGAAGCGCAGACGCCAGTTTGTGTGGAGTCGCTGTTGAAATACGGCCCTTTGATTATTTGAGTTCTAACCCGTTGTAACGGGGACACTGTTTGGTGGGTAGTTTGACTGGGGTGGTCGCCTCCAAAAGTGTAACGGAGGCTTCTAAAGGTGCCCTCAGGACGATTGGTAACCGTCCGTAGAGTGTAATGGCATAAGGGCGCTTGACTGGGAGACATACAAGTCGATCAGGTAGGAAACTAGAGCATAGTGATCCGGTGTTTCCGCATGGAAGGGACATCGCTCAAAGGATAAAAGGTACTCCGGGGATAACAGGCTGATCCCTCCCAAGAGCTCATATCGACGGAGGGGTTTGGCACCTCGATGTCGGCTCGTCACATCCTGGGGCTGGAGAAGGTCCCAAGGGTTGGGCTGTTCGCCCATTAAAGTGGCACGCGAGCTGGGTTCAGAACGTCGTGAGACAGTTCGGTCTCTATCTATCGTGGGCGTATGAAATTTGCGTGGCTCTGACACTAGTACGAGAGGACCGTGTTGGACTGACCTCTGGTTTACCAGTTGTGCCGCCAGGTGCATTGCTGGGTATCTAAGTCGGGATTGGATAAGTGCTGAAAGCATCTAAGTACGAAGCCAGCCACAAGATTAGATTTCTTAGGGTCGTCAAAGACGATGACGTTGATAGGATGCAGGTGTACAGGTGGTAACATCATAGCCGAGCATTACTAATTGCCCGTCCACTTTCTTTCTGCGGGACGGTTGTTATATACGTTTAGCTTGTCAAATGTCTTTCATTTTACTTTTCGTCATGTCATAACCTTTTTCAGGTGGTTATAGCACGAGGGTTCCACCTCTTCCCATTCCGAACAGAGAAGTTAAGCCTCGTCACGCCGATGGTACTGCGTAACAGTGGGAGAGTAGGTAGCCGCCGTTTTTTATGAAGCCCCTTCAGTAGAAATACCGGAGGGGCTTCGTCTGTTTATAAACTTTGCAGGATGATTACTATGAAAAAAATAAAAGAGAGGGCTTCTGTTTGTGAAACGAGGGTGGACGTGCGGCAATTACCTATCACTCCATAATTCTGATTGTTCATAACGCTTGTTTTTATTTAGTTTTCAATAAGTCTCTGAAAAAGCTGAAAGCGGAAGTCAGGCGGTTTCTGACATAGCTTTTCGTTGTGTCGGTGTTTTTTTGCTTTCTCAGCATGGATTGCAGGAAAGGAAGTACATCAGATTGTGCGGGCAGATTGTAGTTGGCTGCTTTTGATACGTTGCCTATCTTAATGGTGACCGCTTTGGCCGGAAGAGCTTGGAACATATCTTCGTCCGTTGTGTCATCTCCCATTGCCATAACGAAATCATAACGTCTGTTAGCCAGCAAACGCTCTACTTCCGAGCCTTTGTTGCAATCCGGTGATTTGACTTCAACCACTTTGTTCCCTTGTAGAATTTGCAGTTTTTGCCGAGTACAGATCGAAACCAGTGCATTGACGAGTTGCTGTGCTCTCAGTGTGCCGAGCCATGCGTCGCTTTCTCGGTAATGCCATGCTAATGCTGTCTCCTTTATTTCCAGATGTGAACGGGGAGTTCTGTCTACAAACATTTGCAGGATAGAAAGAAGTCCTGTCCCCCATTCTGTCTTCTTAATCTTTTTGTGCCAAACCCCGTTTTCTTTATAGAATGCTCCGTGTTCGGCAGCCATAGATACGGGAAGGAGGCCAAACCACTTTTCCAGAATAAAGTGATCCCGCCCGCTATTGATGACTATATGATTGGCGGGATCACTGGCTAATTGTTGTAGAATAGAAATAAGTTCAGGTGTAGGTTTGGCATCTTCGGGACGTGGCTTGAGTGCTGTCAGTGTACCGTCGTAATCCAGCAATATCAGGCGTTGTTTTGCCTGATTGTACTTGAGCTTGATTTGGGCGATAGTGGTGGGCACGATACGTTTTTTCCGTAGCGTATCATTTTGGATACACGTCGTATTCAGTCCGTTGATGAAGTCGGCAGCCCATTTATTGACAGTTTGTACGGATAAAATGGCTTGCATTCGTTGTAAACGTGCCCTTTGATCTTCTTCGGGCATTTCAAGTGCCTGGCAGATGGCGTGCTCTATCTGTTCCGTATCGTTCGGGTTGATTTGGATAGCATCTGTTAATTCTACGGCGGCACCTGCCATTTCGCTGAGGATAAGCACACCCGGGTGATCGCATTTGGCGGCTACATATTCTTTGGCTACCAGGTTCATGCCGTCACGTAGCGGGCTGATCAAAGCAATGTCGGCAACATAATACATGGCGGTCAGTTCTTCCAGCGAGAAGCCATGGTAGAAGTAGCAGACAGGGGTCCAGTCCATTGTGGAGTAGTGTCCGTTAATGGAACCTATCTCTTCATCGATTTTTGTTTTTAATTCTGCATAACTGCCTACATGGTCGCGTGAGGGGACAATGACCATTGCCAGAGTCACTTTGCCATGATATTCGGGATGACGTTCGAGAAAAGTGGAGAAGCCATGTAGGCGGTGCAATATTCCTTTACTATAATCCAGCCTGTCTACCGACAGGATTAACTTGTGTTTGCCGAAAAGTTTTCGGGTGCGGTCAATAGCTTGGTGTACCTTTTCGTTTTCCGAGGCTTTATGGTAAAGCTCATAGTTAATCCCCATTGGTAGTGCGTCTACTCTCACTACACGATTACCGGTTTGTAGTTCATCCAGATTGAAGTCAAGATGAAGGACACGTTCTACGGTGCTAACGAAGTGGCGCATATAGTCATGAGTATGAAAGGCGATAAAGTCTGCACCCAGTAAGCCTTTCAGTATTTCGGCACGTTCCGGCAGGATACGGAAAAGCTCGTAGGACGGGAACGGGATATGGTGGAAATAGCCAATGCAGAGTTCCGGATATATTTTTCGCAACATACCGGGAAGTAACATCAGTTGATAGTCTTGTATCCACACCTTGTCTCCGGGACGTATCAGCCGGCAAATTTCATCGCAGAAAAGTTGGTTGACCTGCTGATAGGAGTGCCAAAAACATTTTTTATATAAGGTATAGGCGTAAAAATAGTGGCATAAAGGCCAGAGGGTACTATTGCTATATCCTTCGTAATAGTTCTGAATCTGTTTTTCCGATAAGAAGACCGGGTGAAAATTCATTTCCTGTAACTTCTCATTCATTTCTTGACGGTCTTTTTCGTTGTCTGTACATACGCCGGGCCACCCTATCCAATGTTTCTCATAAGAAGTTTGGAGAGAATCCAAACCTGTTGCCAGCCCGCCTTCACTGCGTGAAAAGACGAATGTTCCATTTGAACCGGCTGCTTTGACAGGTAATCTGTTTGATATAATATAAAGTTTCATATCTGTTTATAGGCAAAGCGTATACCAATTATTGTATAAGAGTGGTTAGCCGCTTGTTTTCAGTAGGTTATAAAAAGCTTCTTATATATTCTACCTTCCCAAAATGGAAATAACCTTCCAATTTGAAAAATCCTTTGTTTTTTCTCTTTCAGAAATTGCCGAAAAGTACTAACCTTTTCAAAATAGAATGCCTTTTTCAAAATGGAAGGGTTTCTTGTAAGGATAGATAATCTGTGAGATGTTTATAACTTTCTGGATATTAGTATGTTATGTGCTTTCTTGCTTTTGTGGCACGCATTTGGCATAAAGACTGGCAAGTAAAACTAATAATAATCACTTAAAAGAAAAAACATGGAAATTACATTATCATTTATTTTCTGCCTGTTAAGCGGCTTCGCCTGTTTCTGGTTATTCTGGAAATGTGTAGACTGGTTTGAGAATATTTAAAAAAAGGAGGAGAATTGATTATGTACACAGTATTATTTGTATTAGGTATTGCGATCTTCGGTTATTTGATGTATGTACTCGTCAAACCCGAGAAGTTTTAAAGTAACACACACAGTTTAAGGTAAAAAGTATATGAATACAGAAATTTTAGGCGTGGTTGTTCAGATTGCTTTGATGGTGATTCTGGCTTATCCATTGGGAAAATACATTGCCAAGGTCTATAAAGGAGAAAAGACCTGGTCAGATTTTATGGCTCCTGTCGAAAGAGTTATCTATAAAGTTTGTGGAATCAATCCTGACGAAGAGATGAACTGGAAACAATTCCTGAAAGCATTATTGATATTGAATGCTTTTTGGTTTTTCTGGGGAATGGTGCTTTTGGTTTCACAAGGTTGGCTGCCTTTAAATCCGGACGGTAACGGTCCGCAGACTCCTGATCAGGCGTTCAATACGTGTATTAGTTTCATGGTTAACTGTAACTTACAGCATTATAGCGGCGAGAGCGGATTGACTTATTTTACACAATTGTTCGTCATCATGCTTTTCCAGTTTATTACTGCTGCAACGGGTATGGCTGCTATGGCAGGTATCATGAAAAGTATTGCTGCAAAAACAACAAAAACAATTGGTAACTTTTGGCAATTCCTTGTAGTTAGCTGCACACGTATTTTATTGCCTCTTTCTCTGGTTGTAGGTTTTATCCTGATTCTCCAAGGGACTCCGATGGGATTTGACGGCAAGATGAAAGTCACGACTCTTGAAGGTCAGGAGCAGATGGTTTCCCAAGGTCCTACGGCTGCGATTGTTCCTATTAAACAATTGGGTACAAATGGTGGTGGTTATTTTGGTGTAAACTCCTCTCATCCGTTGGAAAACCCGACTTATCTTACCAATATGGCGGAATGCTGGTCCATCCTGATTATCCCGATGGCAATGGTGTTTGCACTGGGATTTTATACCCGCAGGAAGAAATTGGGATATAGCATATTCGGAGTCATGCTTTTTGCTTATCTGGTAGGCGTCTGCATTAATGTCAGCCAGGAAATGGGGGGGAATCCGCGTATCGATGAATTGGGCATTGCGCAGGATAATGGTGCAATGGAAGGCAAAGAAGTCCGTTTGGGAGCTGGTGCAACAGCTCTTTGGAGTATTACGACTACGGTGACTTCCAATGGTTCTGTCAATGGTATGCATGACTCCACTATGCCTTTGTCCGGTATGATGGAAATGCTGAATATGCAGATTAATACTTGGTTTGGTGGTGTCGGTGTGGGATGGATGAACTACTATACATTCATTATTATAGCAGTATTTATCAGTGGTCTGATGGTAGGACGTACACCGGAGTTCTTAGGTAAAAAAGTGGAAGCCCGTGAAATGAAAATCGCTACGATTGTAGCCTTGCTTCATCCGTTTGTAATTTTGGTATTTACAGCCATCTCCAGTTATATTTATGCGCATTATCCTGAATTTGTGGAAAGTGAAGGCGGTTGGTTGAATAATCCCGGATTCCACGGTCTGAGTGAGCAGCTTTATGAATACACTTCTTCGGCTGCCAATAACGGTTCTGGTTTCGAGGGTTTGGGTGATAATACTTATTTCTGGAACTGGACATGTGGTATTGTATTGATTCTTAGTCGTTTCATTCCTATTGTGGGACAAGTTGCCATTGCCGGTTTGCTTGCGCAGAAGAAGTTTATTCCGGAAAGTGCCGGAACATTAAAAACCGATACGTTGACGTTTGGGGTAATGACATTTGCCGTTATCTTCATTGTTGCCGCCTTGTCGTTCTTCCCGGTACATGCATTGAGTACGATTGCTGAACATTTAAGTTTGTAATAGATATGAAAGATAATAAATCAGCTTCTTTGTTTCAAAAGGAGCAAGTGATAGAAAGTTTGAAACAGTCATTCGTGAAACTGAATCCGCGGATGATGATAAAGAATCCGATTATGTTTACAGTAGAAGTGGCTACGGCGGTGATGTTCTTCGTGACGCTCTACTCTATTGTAAACGCTTCACAGGGGTCGTTTGGCTACAATATCGCTGTGTTTGTCATTCTGTTTGTAACATTGCTGTTTGCCAATTTTGCCGAAGCTATCGCCGAAGCGCGTGGTAAGGCACAAGCCGACAGTTTGCGTAAGACTCGTGAAGAAACACCGGCAAAAAAAGTAGAAGGTAATAAAATTATTACCGTAAGTTCTTCGCAATTGAAGAAAGGGGATGTATTTGTTTGTGAGGCCGGAGATGTGATTCCGTCGGATGGTGAGATTATTGAAGGACTGGCTTCTATCGATGAGAGTGCGATCACCGGTGAGTCTGCTCCGGTAATCCGTGAGGCTGGCGGAGATAAGAGTTCGGTTACGGGAGGAACGAAAGTATTATCCGATCGTATAAAAGTAATGGTGACTACTCAGCCGGGAGAAAGTTTTCTCGACAAGATGATTGCGCTTGTAGAAGGTGCATCACGTCAGAAAACCCCGAATGAGATAGCGTTGACTATTTTGTTGGCAGGTTTTACGCTCGTTTTCGTCATTGTGTGTGTTACCTTGAAACCATTTGCCGATTATAGTAATACGGTCATCACCATTGCTTCACTTATCTCTTTGTTTGTCTGCCTGATTCCGACAACGATCGGCGGGCTTCTCTCGGCAATCGGTATTGCCGGTATGGACCGTGCACTTCGTGCGAATGTGATTACAAAATCCGGAAAAGCAGTAGAGACTGCCGGTGATATTGATACGTTGCTGTTGGACAAGACTGGTACAATTACGATCGGTAATCGTAAGGCCACTCACTTCCACACGGCACCGGGCGTTGATTTGCACCGTTTTGTAGAAAACTGTCTGTTGTCTTCCCTGTCCGATGAAACTCCGGAAGGAAAGTCAATAGTGGAGTTGGGACGTGAATCGGGTATCCGTATGCGTAACCTGAATACGGCTGGGGCACGCATGATTAAGTTTACTGCTGAGACAAAATGTTCCGGTGTCGATTTGGCTGACGGAACACAGATCCGTAAGGGGGCATTTGATGCTATCCGTAAGATGGTAGAGAGTGCCGGAAATAAATTCCCGAAAGAGGTGGAAGAGATAATTTCTACTATATCAAGTAATGGCGGTACACCGTTGGTGGTATGTGTCAATCGGAAAGTAGTAGGCGTTATTGAATTGCAGGATATTATCAAACCGGGTATTCAGGAGCGTTTCGAACGTTTGCGCAAAATGGGTGTGAAGACGGTTATGGTGACCGGTGACAACCCGTTGACAGCAAAATATATTGCTGAAAAAGCTGGAGTAGATGATTTTATTGCTGAAGCTAGGCCGGAAGATAAAATGGAATATATCAAGAAGGAGCAGCAGGCCGGGAAATTGGTTGCAATGATGGGAGACGGAACGAATGATGCTCCTGCGTTGGCACAGGCAAATGTAGGGGTAGCGATGAATAGCGGTACACAAGCAGCGAAGGAAGCCGGTAATATGGTGGATTTGGACAACGACCCGACAAAGCTGATTGAAATTGTGGAAATAGGCAAGCAACTGCTGATGACTCGTGGCACATTGACTACCTTCTCTATTGCTAATGACGTGGCCAAGTATTTCGCTATCGTTCCGGCTTTGTTTATGGTAGCTATTCCCGAATTGGCCGCGCTGAACATTATGAATCTGCATAGTCCTGAAAGCGCTATCCTTTCGGCAGTAATCTTCAACGCGATTATTATTCCGATTTTGATTCCGCTGGCTTTGCGTGGCGTACAATACAAGCCGATTGGCGCAAGTGCCTTACTCCGCCGCAATTTGTTGATTTATGGTGTGGGCGGTGTGGTTGTTCCTTTTGTCGGTATTAAATTGATTGATTTATTAGTAGGTTTATTCTTTTAATTAAAAAACAATAGCAATGAAAACTTTATTGAAGTCTTTAAAAATAACACTTGCTTTTTGTGTCTTTTTCTCCGTGTTCTATATCCTTATCTTGTGGCTGTTTGCACAGGTTGCAGGTCCTAACAAGGGAAATGCCGAAGTAGTCACACTAAACGGAAAAGTAGTGGGAGCGGCGAATGTCGGTCAGATGTTTACAAAGGATATTTACTTCTGGGGACGCCCTTCCTGTGCGGGCGACGGATATGATGCGACAAGTTCAGCCGGTAGCAACAAAGGACCTACGAATCAGGAATACTTGGACGAAGTAAAAGCGCGTATCGATACGTTCCTCGTTCATCATCCTTATTTGAGTCGTAAAGAGGTACCGGCGGAAATGGTGACGGCAAGTGGTTCAGGACTCGACCCGAATATCACTCCCCAATGTGCGTATGTACAGGTGAAAAGAGTTGCACAGGCTCGTGGATTGAGGGAGGAACAGGTGAAGTCAATAGTTGACGAGAGTATAGAAAAACCGTTATTGGGATTTTTGGGGACAGAAAAAGTGAATGTGTTGAAATTAAACATAGCGTTGGAAGAAAAAAGTGGTAAGTAAGTGAGAATCTGGATTAGATAATAAAAGTATGAAAAGTTTTTTTAGCAAAAAGAGTATTTTGAGAACAATGGCTGTGGCAGCCGTATGTATGTTGGGAGCAACTAGTGTGAAGGCACAGGAGTTTACCATACAAGGTGATTTTGTAAGTTCGTATGTATGGCGTGGTATCTATCAGGGTGGCGCAGCCTCCTTCCAGCCGACTTTAGGATTCAGCGCGGGCAATTTTTCTCTTACTGCATGGGGATCAACTAGTTTGAGTGAAAGTAATAAAGAAATAGACCTGACTGCAGCTTATAAGTTTGGTGAAACAGGACCGGCGCTTTCTGTTGCGACTCTTTGGTGGGATGGACAGGGGGCCGGTAACTATTTCCATTTCAAGAGTGGAGATACAGGACATCATTTTGAAGCGGGATTAGCTTATACGCTTCCTGTTGAAAAATTCCCCTTGTCCATTGCGTGGTATACAATGTTTGCGGGTGCCGACAGAAAGATAAATGATAAAGGCGAAGATAAACAGGCGTATTCTTCGTATGTGGAGTTGAATTATCCGTTTAGCGTGAAAGGAGTTGATTTGAATGCTACTTGTGGCATGGTTCCTTATGAAACTCCGCAGTATAATGTGAATGGTTTTGCAGTAACGAACTTTGCTTTGAAAGCAACGAAAGCGCTGAATTTTAATGAGAGATTTTCATTACCTATATTTGTACAGGCTATATGGAATCCACGTATGGAGGACGCCCATTTAGTATTTGGCGTAACTTTAAAACCATAAATTAAATTAACTCATGAATTATTAGTGTGTGAACCCGTGATGATCGTGATGATTGTCACGGGTTAGAATGTTTTAAAAAACAGATAAAGATGGATGATAGAAAACAAAGTGTACAGCATTTCTTGGATCTGATTAAGAGATCCCACCGGGGTAAGTTTAAAATCTATATCGGTATGATAGCCGGTGTGGGAAAGTCTTATCGTATGCTTCAGGAAGCACATGAACTGCTGGAGAATGGAGTGGACGTGCAAATCGGCTATGTTGAAACTCACGGACGTGTCGGAACCGAGGCGATGCTGCAAGGGCTCCCTGTCATTTCGCGGCGTAAGATTTTCTATAAGGGAAAAGAACTGGAAGAGATGGACCTAGATACAATTATCCGTATTCATCCGGAAATTGTCATTGTGGACGAGTTGGCACACACGAATGTGGAGGGCAGTCTGAACGAAAAGCGTTGGCAGGATGTAATGGCTTTGCTGGACGAGGGAATCAATGTGATTTCGGCAATTAATATTCAACACATTGAGAGTGTGAACGAAGAAGTACAGGAGATTACAGGTATCGAAGTGAAAGAACGGGTACCCGACAGTGTTCTTCAGGAAGCGGATGAAGTGGTGAATATTGACTTGACGGCAGAGGAGTTGATTGCCCGTTTGAAAGCCGGAAAGATATATCGTCCGGAAAAGATTCAGACAGCATTGGACAATTTCTTTCGAACTGAGAATATTCTGCAATTGCGCGAGTTGGCTTTGAAGGAAGTTGCATTGAGGGTGGAGAAGAAGGTGGAGAATGAGGTTGTAATGGGAGTGGCTGTCGGATTAAGACATGAAAAGTTTATGGCTTGTATCAGCAGTCACGAGAAAACACCGCGGAGAATTATCAGGAAGGCGGCAAAGTTGGCAACCCGGTACAATACTACTTTTATCGCCCTGTATGTTCAGACACCGAAAGAGAGCATGGATAGAATTGGTCTGGCGAGACAGCGTTATCTGCTGAATCATTTTAAACTGGTGACAGAGTTGGGAGGGGAGGTCGTTCAGGTACAGTCTAGAGATATTCTGGGGAGCATTGTGGAGATTTGTAAAGAGAAGCAGATATCCACTGTATGTATGGGTAGCCCTGACCTGAAATTGCCGTATGCTATCTGTTCCATACTGGGATATCGAAAGTTTTTGAATAATTTGTCACGAGCTAATGTAGATTTGATTATACTTGCATAATATTAATCGTATGAACGTTATGAATATTAAAACGAAACTGATTCTTGGTATTGGAATGTTGGCCGGAATGATTATTCTGCTGGTAACTCTTTCGGTTGTAAATCTTCAAATTCTAACGGCAACGGAACCGGATAGCCCTGCTGCTATGCCCGGACTGGAACGTGCGTTACTATGGATTTCCATTACCGGCAGCATCTGTATCCTGACCGGACTTGTGTTGCTTTATTGGCTTCCCCGGAGCATTAGTAAACCGATAAAAGAACTGAAAGAGGGGATTCTTGAAATAGCCGATCATAATTACGAAAAGCGCTTGAATATGGATAAGAATGAGGAATTTCGCGAAGTTGCCGATAGCTTTAATCGAATGGCGGAACGGTTGACCGAATATCGTGCCAGCACTCTTTCGGATATTCTCTCCGCCAAGAAATTTATCGAAGCGATTGTGAACAGCATAGATGATCCGGTGATCGGTTTAAATATGGACCGGCAGATTCTGTTTATTAATGAGGAGGCATTGAATGTGCTGAATTTGAAGCGTGAAAATGTGATTCGTAAGTCAGCGGAAGAACTTGCTTTGAAGAATGATCTGCTCCGTCGGTTGATTCGTGAACTGGTGACACCAGGCGAACAAAAGGAACCTTTGAAAATATATGCTGATAATAAAGAAAGCTATTTCAAAGCGTCCTACGTTCCTATCATTAATACAGAAGCGGAAAAAGATGAACCTCGTAAACTGGGAGATGTCATTTTGCTGAAAAATATTACGGAATTTAAGGAACTGGACTCTGCCAAGACTACATTTATCTCTACTATTTCTCATGAGTTGAAAACTCCGATTGCTGCTATTATGATGAGTCTTCAACTGTTGGAGGATAAGCGTGTCGGTGCATTGAATGATGAACAGGAGCAACTTTCAAAGAGCATCAAGGAAAATAGTGAACGCTTGCTTGGTATCACCGGAGAATTGCTCAATATGACTCAGGTGGAAGCCGGAAAACTGCAATTAATGCCCAAGATCACCAAACCGATTGAACTGATAGAGTATGCTATCAAGGCCAATCAAGTACAAGCCGATAAGTTTAATATTCAGATAGAAGTGGAATATCCGGAGGAAAAGATCGGTAAACTCTTTGTCGATAGTGAAAAGATTGCTTGGGTATTGACTAACTTATTGAGTAATGCTATCCGTTATTCCAAAGAAAACGGTCGTGTAGTGATTGGTGCCAAGCAAGAAGATAATATCATTGAGTTGTATGTTCAGGATTTTGGTAAAGGGATTGACCCTCGTTATCACAAAAGTATCTTTGACCGTTATTTCCGTGTACCCGGAACGAAAGTGCAAGGTAGCGGGCTGGGGCTGTCTATTTCGAGAGATTTTGTGGAAGCTCATGGCGGTACGCTGACGGTGGAAAGTGAATTAGGCAAAGGAAGCCGGTTTGTGATACGGCTGAAGGCATAAAGCAAAGTGTCTTGTTTTTGTCTTTTAAAATATTTATATTTGCGGATAAGTTGAAACTAAAGAAACTATTGACAATAACATAATAAAAAAAAACAGAATCAGATGAAACAGGACATGATTGTTATCCTTGACTTGGGTAGTCATGAGAATACGGTATTGGCTCGTGCCATCCGTGCATTAGGAGTTTACAGTGAGATTTATCCTCACGACATCACAGTGGAAGAATTGAAAGCATTATCTAACGTGAAGGGTATTATTATCAATGGCGGCCCGAACAATGTCATTGATGGTGTGGCTATTGATGTAAATCCGGCTATCTATGCAATGGGGATTCCCGTTATGGCTGCCGGCCATGACAAAGCGGCTTGCGAAGTGAAGCTAGCTGAATTCACAGATGATATTGAAGCTATTAAGAATGCTGTGAAGGCTTTCGTATTCGATACTTGCAAAGCTGAAGCTAACTGGAATATGACGAATTTCGTCAATGATCAGATAGAATTAATCAAACGTCAAGTAGGCGATAAGAAGGTATTATTGGCTCTGTCCGGCGGAGTTGATAGTTCTGTTGTTGCTGCTTTGCTTCTGAAAGCAATCGGTGATAATCTGGTGTGTGTACATGTGAATCATGGTTTGATGCGTAAAGGGGAGTCTGAGGATGTCGTTGAAGTATTCAGCAACCAGTTGAAGGCAAACCTTATTTATCTTGATGTGACCGACCGTTTTCTGGATAAACTGGCAGGTGTGGAAGATCCGGAACAAAAACGTAAGATTATCGGTAGCGAGTTTATCCGTGTATTTGAAGAAGAAGCACGCAAGTTGGACGGTATCGACTTCTTAGGCCAGGGTACTATTTATCCGGATATTGTGGAAAGTGGAACGAAGACGGCTAAAATGGTGAAATCTCATCATAACGTAGGTGGGTTGCCCGAAGATCTCAAATTCCAACTTGTAGAGCCTTTGCGTCAACTGTTCAAGGATGAAGTTCGTGCCTGTGGTCTGGAGCTGGGATTACCTTATGAAATGGTTTACCGTCAGCCTTTCCCCGGTCCCGGTTTGGGTGTACGCTGCCTGGGTGCTATTACACGTGACCGTCTGGAAGCCGTGCGTGAATCCGACGCTATCCTGCGTGAGGAATTCCAGATTGCCGGATTGGATAAAAAAGTATGGCAATATTTCACGGTAGTGCCCGATTTCAAATCTGTTGGTGTACGTGATAATGCCCGTTCTTTCGATTGGCTGGTTATCATTCGCGCTGTCAATACAGTAGACGCCATGACTGCTACTATTGAACCGATTGACTGGCCTGTTCTGATGAAAATCACGGACCGTATTCTGAAAGAAGTGAAGAATGTGAATCGTGTTTGCTATGATATGTCGCCTAAACCCAATGCGACCATAGAATGGGAATAAAAGAATGAAATAAAATCCTCCTCGAAGGTTGGTATTGAAAACTTTCGGGGAGGATTTGTTGTATGAGGTTTGATATTAGTAAACCGCTTTTTTATTATTGCTTTTCATAAGCGCCTTTATCAATACAAGCTCCAACTTTCCTAGGATTATGATTAAAGTCCAGTTCATTCTCTGCGGGTGTATAGGCGGGATCACTTGTATCTATACACGGAGATGTGGATTGTAACTGAAAATCGAATACTTCTGTATCAATGAATAAAGGATTACTGAAAGCCGAAGCTAAATCACAGCCTGTGTTCTGTTTATATTGTTCGAAAGTTGAAAATATGCTACCCTTCCAGTAAAACTTAACATCGGGAGAACTGGAATAATAATGATTAAAATTCATATCGAGATTGAGGTGACTATCATCTACATATAATAGATTTGAGTTTGCGTGAGTTGAATAAAATATATTGTTTTTAATCGTAGTATTTTCCGTGCTGTATATGGCTATTTCTCCCAATCTGTCTTTCGCATTTTCAAAGGCTGTGTTATTAACAACTTGGCAGTTTTTTATGATTCTGCCTTCAGGGGACCAGCCCATTAGTCCGATTCCAAACCCTTCATTGTGATAACAGATGTTATTTCTGATTATATTATTAGTTACAAAATTGTTTGCCCTTTCACACCCTACGGTAATACCATAAACATTGTTGTGCGAAATGTTTTTCTCAACAAGGATATTTGAACTTCCATCCAAATAAATACCTGCGCCTCCCTCAACAGGACTTTTGCAGTATGAAACATGATTCTCAGAGATGACTCCGTTTCTGGCGAAATCTGTGGCAGGATTTTTCGAAATACCCCAATGCCCTGACGCATCTATACCGATGTTTCCTGTATTAGTCACTACGTTCTTAGTAATCAGAAAACCATCTACGTTTCCTGTTACTGAAATGGCTTCTGTCCAACCTGTCCGACAGTCTTTTACTGTGTTTTCTCTTATTATAATGTCGTGAATGGCTTTTGAGTCCAGATAGCCGGCTACTGTTATTCCTCCGGCATATACATTTGGCGGATAAACTGTTGCGGTGGCATTTGCATATAAGTTTCTGATTGTATTCGATTCTATCTCAATATGATGAGAAGCCTCGTCGGATGTAGTGGATATTTTTATTCCCACAGAATATGATCCCAAGCAATCGGCGAAGGTTAACCCTTTTACCTTTATATAACTCACGCCATTGAGATTCATTAGTTCTCTGGGTTTATTGTTGCCGCTTATAATAACTTCCTCGTCATTATAATTTTTGATTACGATGTATTTGTCAGCAGTTCCGGATACAGTTACTTTTATTTCTTCATAGTATGTTCCCCCCATAATATTTACTACACATCCCGGGGTAACTGTGGTGACAGCTTTTTGAATGGTACGCCAGGGTGATGTAAGTGTTCCGGGATTCTCATCATTACCGGTTGTGGAAACATAATACTCACTCTTTTCTACGGATGAAGCAGGAGGAACAGGAGGGTTTATCGGTTCTTCTCCGATAGATGACGAACTGCAAGAAAATAAAATAATCATCATACCCAAATTGGTCAATGATCTGAAAAGTCTTGTTTTTATATTTAATAATTTTGTTGTCATGATGTTCAAATAAGAATGATTTATAATAGGTTGATATCCACAGAGGCACTTTTCAAATTCTCGGATTCCACAATTAGACGTAGTTTTCCTTTTGCTCCTTGATGAGCCTTTATAACAACTAACATGAATCCGTTAAAAGTTTCGCGCTCTGTCGCTGAAAAAGAGATGAGTGAAGTTGGATCACCATTATCCGTTGCTACAATCTTACCTTCACCTTCTAATTTGCATTTAATCTTATGATTGGCCGTTGGTACAACACTTCCTGTTTTGTCACGGATGGAGACTGTGATAAAAGCCAGTTCATTGTCAGCTACTTTTATCTTGTCTTTATAGGCGGAGACTTGTAACAAAGCCGGTTCTCCTGTGGTTCTTACGCTTTCTGTTGCCCAGAGTTTGCCATTTTTGTAGGCAATGGCCTTTAATTCTCCGGGAGTGTATATAACATTCTCCCATTTGAATCTATATTGATACTGTTCTTTCTTTTTCCTGCCCAAAGATTCACCATTCAGAAAGAGTTCAACTTCATCGCCCGAAGAATACACAAACACAGGAGTTATTTTACCTATCCTATCCGGAAAATTCCAATGGGGGAGAATATGTGCCATAGGCTCGTCGGGCATCCAATGTGCTTTATACAAGTAATAACGATCTTTTGGAAAACCTGCTAGATCGACAATGCCAAAATAGCTGCTACGAGAGGAAGGACGCTCTTTTTCTATTCTCTTTAGTTCCTCTTTTGCTTTAGCCAGTTCTTCTTCACTGAGCGCGGCATGGTTGAGTAAGACGCTCATATCGCTATTGAAAGGAGTCGGTTCGCCTAGATAGTCAAATCCCGTCCAGACAAATTCACCACAAATAGCCGGATATTTGTCTAATGCAGCAAATTCGGCATCGGCAAGAGATGCCCAACCGGGGGCTTTCAAGTCATATGAAGTAACTTGATAACCTTTTGGAAAATAAACTCCGCGTGAACTTATTGTTGAACTGGATTCACTGGCAAAGCCTGATAAGTGTTCATGCCCCGGATAGTTGAGAAATGTTTCATAAAAATCAGGACCGCCATACCCCCCCGAAGGATAGTTCATGCCATGGACATCTACTTGGAGTTCTGTACCATTGATAGCACTTTTACCGGGATATGAGGCACCGAAAGTGACGGGGCGGGTTGAGTCGTAAAGCCGCACAATATCCCTGAGATATGCTGCTACTCCTTTTTCGGGATGATACTGTTCTTCTACTTCATTTCCCAAACTCCACATAATGACGGAAGGATGATTTCTGTCTCTGCAAACAAGTGCTTCAATGTCCTTTTTATGCCATTCGGAATAATGAACAGCGTAGTCATTTTCGTTTTTGCCACTAGCCCAACAGTCAAATACCTCATCGAGAATAAGTATTCCCATTTTGTCAGCAAGTTCTAACAACTCGGGTGCGGGTGGGTTGTGAGAGGTACGTATAGCATTAGCGCCAAAACTCTTCAATATGTTGATTTGGCGTTCTATGGCACTCTTGTTGATTGCTGTACCTAATGCACCTAAATCATGATGCATACATACTCCCTTCAATTGAACTCTTTTCCCATTTAACAGGAATCCATTGTTATGTGTGAATTTCAAAGTCCGGAAACCGAACGGCACATCGTATACATCTGTCAACGTCTTTCTATCGTATACTGATACCTTGGCTAGATAGAGGTTCGTATTTTCCAAATCCCATAATTGTGGTTTCTCCACTTTCAGAGATACTAAGCTACTGTCGATGGCGTTTGCTGCAATTTTGATATTCTCTTTAGCTCCCACTGCAACTCTTTCTCGGGGAATGTTTGCTTTATCTAATTTGAATATTTCAATTGTGTAACTGCTTCTAGCCGTTTTTTTCTTTCCATTAGCCAACTGAACCATCACGGATGCGGTGGCATATTGGCTATTGATTTCGGGCGTAGAAATAAATACACCCCATTGGGGAATATGAAGCTTGTTGGTTTTGACCAATCTGACATGCCGGTAAATACCTGCTCCGGGATACCAACGAGAACCCAGTTTCTCCGTATCCACTCTGACTGCAATGATATTTTCCGAATCAAAGCGAATATAGGGCGTAAGATTTACCCTGAAGGAAATGTAGCCATAGGGACGTTCTCCTATCTTCTTTCCGTTAAGATATACCTCCGCATTGGCCATCACGCCATCAAAATCAAGAAAAAACATTTTATCTTTATCTATATTTTTGATGTTGAAGCGTTTACGATACCAGCCGATTCCCCGCCAAGGTAGCTTACCTGTATAGCCATCCAGATTTTCCCTGAAAGGTCCTTCAATGCCCCAGTCGTGAGGGACATCCAATTTCCTCCAGTCTTTGTCATTAAAGGCTAACTCTTTAGGAGATGGAGAATCCGGACTGCCATTCCCAAAAGGCTCATCTATTCGTTTACCATCAGGCTGTAGACCGAATCTGTTGAATAGCCAGCCGTGATCGAAGTTGATGACTTCTCTCGTCGATTGGGAGTATAGCAGGTTGGAAAACATAAAGGAGCATAGTAAGACTAGCCCTATGTTCTTCAACTGGAGATGCTGAAAAAGAACAATATATTTCATGGTAGATGATTAGCTGAGGAGTGTACATCAAAATATCCACTTTGAAGTAGTGTTGATGTACTACCTCCTCTTTTAATTTAAAAATATGTGATGACTAATATCCCGGATTCTGTTTAATAATCCCTTGTCCCGCAATAATAGCTGATTCCGGTATTGGGAAACGATGATAGTTTTCGTTTATAATAGACACTTGTCCGTAATCGGTACATTTTTGTTTCATGGTTGCTACATAAGAACCATCGCGGATAAGATCCTGACGGCGGCACCCTTCGAAATAAAACTCGTGTGCACGTTCTATCAATAATTTATCAAGGAAATCACGAGCACTGCTGAAAGAAGAAGCTGTATATGCAGTTAAACCGGCACGTGTTCTGACTTGATTCAGTAAATTAATGGCTTCTGTTGTAACTGTATTTCCTTCTCTGACAATGGCTTCTGCCAATAGAGTCAACACATCGGCATAGCGGTATACAATCCAATCTGTCTGACACTGATTTCCTGCATTATTACTTTCTATTTTATATTTTAATGGAATGACACCGTCCTGTAAGGAGTTACTTCCCACTCCCTTGTTGGTTTCGTTAAGGGTAGTACCTTCCCATGTATCATACTCGGAGATGATAGTTTGTTTACGCTCATCTCCATCTTCGTATGTTTTAAAGAATTTCCATGTCATTTTATAACCTCCCCAGCCACCATCAAATCTTCCGGCATCGGATGCCTTGAGGTTACTTGGCATAACATGGGGATACCATAAATGAACCTGATAACCTGTAAGACAGTTTACAGACCAGATTGTTTCCGAGTTCTTTTCATTGGCGTATGTAAAGATATTGGCATAAGCTGACCTCTCGGCCCCTTTGTCTGTCACCAATGCGTATTTATATTCGGGCTTCTGCAATTCACGAGCTTCGGTGATAGCTTTATCCCACTGTTTCGTTTGCATATAGAATTTAAGTAATACCATGTGGCATAACCCTTTTGTAAATCTTCCGTAATCCGAACTACTTTTATCGTAACTATATGGTAAAACTTTTGCAGCTTCGGTCAGCTCGGTGACGATGAAATTGTGTGTTTCCTCTTCACTTAAACGTGGAAGGATTATTTCATCTTCTGCATTCTTGAGCGTCTCTAGATCGGCTACAATAATAGGACCGTACAGGTCGTATAATAAAAAGGCTAGAAAACCGCGGGCACAACGTAACTCTGCTATATATTGGTTCAAAAGGTCTTTATTCATGTTTACGTTTGTTATTCGGTCGATGGTAAGTGTCATTTTACTTATCCCTTTCAGGTAGTTTGTCCAAGGATAAGCAATGCGATCTTCGTCACTGGGGGTCCAACGAGCAAATTCCAGAGGTTCCCAAATCCATCCGCCCCATGAGCAGAAACCATATTCGGTAGCCATGTCCGAAATAAGCATAACTCCATTAGCTACATTATACAAACCTCCGTAATCGTAATTCTGGAATGGAGAATAAGCATTTCCCGTAACCAGGTCGCGGACATCACGTTCTGTTTGGGGGTATATCGAGGGGGTGATCTCATCGAATACCTCTGATTCTAACGCACAACTTTGTATCCCACACAACATGAGAGTCAAAAGTCCAATGATATATATATTTAAATTTTTCATTTTCATGTTTTTTCAGTTATTAGAATGAAATATCTATACCGAAACTAAAAGAAGTTACGTTTGGATAAGAGAAATTTCCTGTGTCAGTTTCGGGATCAACGCCGTTCCAGTTTGTAAATACAAACGGATTGCTGACGTTTGCAGAGATACGTACGCTGTTAGCTATTGATTTGGAAACAGGAATCGTATATCCGAGGGTGATGTTTCTACATCTCAGGTAATTAATCTTTTTGTGATAATAGTCTCCGAAATCGTATGCACTCTCAATGAGGTTCGGAACCGTTGTATTTTGATTTGCATTGGTGTATGAGTGCAATGATTGTTGTGATACATTTGTCAGACTGTTTCCAAGACCTACTATCCAGGCATCATAATAGCTGGCTCCGCGTAAGCGGCCAATTTCGCCATAGAAGTAAATATTAAAGTTGAGGTTTTTGTATCTAAGCGTATTGTTAAGACCTAAAGTGCATTTAGGATCTTGCGATCCAAGATTGACTTTATCATATTGATCTAATACATTAGGTGAGGTTCCCGTATCGTATAGATTCTTCAGTTTAATTTGGCCGGGTACTAAAGTGGGTTGCCATGCCGGTGCTTTTTCACCTACTTGTAACAAGCCATCAGATACATATGAGTAGTAAGAACGGATCGGATCTTTTTTTGATTCGTATGCGGCTGGCTTCCAATTAGGATCTCGTTCATACCAGTTGTCTTTAAAAGTATAGAACGTAAAATCAGTACTCCATGTCCAGTCTTTATTCATGATATTTACGGTACTCAGTGTTAGCTCAAACCCGCGTCCCTGGGTTTTACCGATGTTGGCTGCTATGGTATTAATTTCATTATAGGCGGGCAGACTTTTATTACTTACCAACAAATCAGAAATAATTCGGTTGTAATATTCCATGGATAGTGAAATCCGGTTATCAAAGAAACCCAGATCCAGACCGATGTTGAATTCACTTGTAGTTTCCCAAGTTAACTTTTTGTTTCCTCTTTTGGTTATTGCAGTACCCATATAACCGTCATTGCCGAATACCCAGCCAGAAACTACTCCGTAAGAGTCGGTCATATAGTTCCCTATGTTTGAATTACCGGTTTGTCCGTAACTGGCTCTCAATTTGCCATTAGAAAGAATGCTTGACAAAGGTTTCATGAATTCTTCATCACTGAACCTCCAGCCGGCAGACACTGAAGGGAAATATCCCCAACGGTAGTCCGGGTGGAAGTTTGATTCACCATCGGCACGAACGGTAACTGTCAGCAGATACTTTCCTAAATAAGAATAGTTTGCTCTGGCAAAGTATGAGCCTAAAGCACTTTTCCTGGCTGAGGAGTTTACATAAGGCTTAGTTCCGGCTCCGGCCTGCAGATTGTTGTAAAGAAACCCATCTGTAGAGAAGTCTTCGTTGCCGGCATATACGCTTTCTTGATTAAACTGTTGATAAGAATAACCGACTAGCGCTGTCAGGCTATGATTCCCGAAGTCTTTAGTATAGTTTGCCGTCAGTTCCATGAGATAATCTATATTATCACGTTGAAGGATGTTGGCTATCCCGCCTTTTGCAGCTCCGGCTACGGTAGTGTTAGGCACATAGCTTTTGTTTTTATCATATCTGCGGTCAACTCCCAGGTTAGCTTTTAAAGTCAACCCTTTTATTGGCTCTGCTTGTAAATAGCCATTAACCAGAACTCTGTCGCTTGTTGTTTTATCAGTAACTTCGAGCAGCGATATCGGATTGGGGTATTGTGCCATATCCGGGAAGATTGAATAATCGCCATTTTCATCACGGACGGGGACACTGGGGTCGAAGCGCAAAGCTGACGAAATAATACCTGCGTTTTCAAAATCATTGTCTCCCAATGATGAGTTGTCATATTGGTTGCGACTTAAATGAAGGGAGAAACCTGTTTTGATATATTTTGATAGTTCCTGATCCAGATTGACTTTCATTGTGAACCGGTCCATTGCATTGTTTTTTACCACCCCTTTTTGTGTAAAATAGTTTAGAGAGGCTGCATATTGTGTTTTCTCAGAACCGCCTGTCAATGAAACATTGTGAGATTGCTGCATTCCGGTACGGGTTACCTCGTCCAGCCAGTCTGTGGTTTGGGCGGTTGCAATTTCTTCATCTGTATATCTGGGAGTATAAGTTTTCGAAGAAGTGTCGGTTATATAATCGGCATATATGCCTTGTCCGGTCTCTTTCAACCATTTTTCATAAAGGTACATATTTCTATGTATTCTGTATTGCTTCCCATTCAACATTTTATAGTTGTTCTTAATGGTTTGCACAGAGAGATTGCCGGAATAGGTTACTTTGGCTTTTCCGGTTTTACCTCTTTTAGTAGTAATGATAATAACGCCATGTCCTGCACGTGAGCCGTAGATAGCTGTTGCACTGGCGTCTTTCAATACTTCAATCGACTCTATGTCATTGGGGTTGATAGACGATAATATGTTGTCAATTGTACCTGTTTTATAAAAATTCTTCTCCGAGTCGAGTGTTGAAGAGGCAGAAACCGGAAAACCGTCAATGATGAACAGGGGATCGTTTCCGGCATTGATTGAAGTTTCACCACGAATGCGGAACTTGGCTCCACCACCCACTTGGGCACTGCTTTGAGTTACCTGTAAACCGGCTGCTTTACCTGCTAATGCATGAGCAGTTGTGGAGAATGTACCTATAGGAGTGTCAGACATTTTCACTGAGGATATGGCTCCGGTAAGGTCGCGTTTCTTTTGAACGCCATAACCTACCACAACTACCTCATCCAGACTTTGTGTGTCTTCTTTCAATGTGATTTTAAAATGTGTCTGACCTTTTACTGAGACGTTTTGAGTAACATACCCCAAGTATGATATGATTAGTATGCTATTGTCGGTTACCGACAACGTAAATTTACCCTCGAAATCTGTGATGACTCCGGTTTTGGCTCCTTTCACAAGAACATTTGCTCCGATAATAGGTTCGCCAGTCTGATCAGTTACCGTCCCCGTTATTTTTCTGGTTACTTGTTTGAACAGAGCGATATGTTTATTGGATATACGATAAGATATATCTGTATTTTTAAAGAGTTCATTTAATACAGTTTCGATGTTTTTGTCTTTTATAGTGATAGAGCGTAAACTGTGTTTGTTGATTTCTTGTGTGTTATAAACAAATTTATATCCGGTTTTTTGCTCAATCGTATTAAAGATCTGTTCGTATGACGCGTTGTTGAAATTCAACGAGACAGATTGTGCTATCAGCGGATTAGTTGAAAAGAAAAAGCAGATGCAACTTATTAAGAATACGGAATAACTTTTCTTGGTAGAAAGAATAAAGTTATAGAATCTTAAATGGGTGTTTTTATGGCTAATAAATAATTTATTATTCATATTTTTGTATATTAAATATTTGATACTTGGCAGTTGTAGTGGGCTGCCGGTTAGCGATTACGTTTGGGGATGTTGGCGCATTCCCAAATGTTTTTTAGGGTTCAAGAGCTGTTCATAGTATTATTTTATAGGGTTTTACAATTAATAAATATAGATTTCTCCGCGTTTTTTCTCCATTTTATATTTTGCTGAAATCTGGAGAATAGAGAGTATTTCGTCCAGAGTTTCTTTATCTTCAAACGTTGCATTAAAAGTCTTTTTGCGTATAGCCTCGTTTTCAATATGTATCTTAACGTGAAATGCCCGTTCTAATTCTTCTCCGATTTCAGCCAAAGTGTTATCCTCAAAGCTAAATTTCCCTGTAATCCATGACATGACATTGTCCATGCGGATAGGAGAAATCATAATTTCACCATTTGACGGTGAATATTTAGCTTCTTGGTTGGGCATAAGAATTTTGGCAGATTTAGAAGATTGCCCTTTTTCATATAAAGCCACTTTTCCTTCAAGTAAGGATATTCTTATTTCATCATTGTATGTATCTGTCATTACATTAAAAGAGGTTCCCAATACTTCGACCTGCAATTTCCCAATATCTACAATGAAGGGATGATTCTTGTCTTTGCGAACTTGGAAAAAAGCTTCTCCCGAAATACTGACTTTCCTGTTTACATCCTCAAAAGAACGGGGGTAAACAAGGCGGGCATTGGCATTAAGCCATACAGTACTGCTATCCGGAAGTACAATCTTTGTTTTTGCATCCGGAACTGCTGCGACTTCATACCATACTAATTCCGGACGGCTTAAGTCAATAAAGTGAAAGGCTGAAACAACCAAAAGAGCAAAAGAGGCAGCAATGGAAAACCACTTCCATGCCGGAGAGATATTCTTACTTAACGATATTACCGGAGTGTTAATCCGTTCTTGTAGTCGTTTGTAGTTCGAAATAGTGTCATACTCCGGTAGTTTGAAACGAAGACGATTAATTAAATCATCAACCTTAGGGTCTTTTATGTTATAATCTTCTTTCATTGTGCTGTTTTTATATATAGATGACAGCAACAAATAAAAACTACGGGTTTATACTTGATTATTTTTTATATATTCCTACATTTGCCAAGCGTATACGGGAGCAATGTATATTTAAACCCTAAAGTCTATCTAAAATATGTAAAATGAAATGAATCCGGAAGGTTTACTAAATAAGATCATCACCGGTGATGAAAATACTTTGCGGCAATTGTTTGAACAATATTCGCAAAGATTGTATCATGTGGCTTATTACTATTTACAAGCAAAGGAACCGGCTGAGGAGGCTGTGCTGGATGTATTTACGACTGTTTGGAAGAAAAGGGAATCTTTAGGGCATATCAAAACTATTGAGCAATACTTATATACATCTACCAAAAATCAGGCACTTCATTATCTTCGCCGAAATTACTCTCCTGATAAAACGTATGTTTCTTTATATGAAGTGGAGTTAATACCTGAAAGTAATGATCCTGAAAGTTTTATGGAAGATAATGAATATGAGTTGCTTATTCAGGAAGCTATAAATTCATTACCTCCTAAATGTAAAGAAGTATTTAGGCTAGTACTGTCGGATAAGTTAAAAAACAGAGAGATAGCAGAATTATTATCCATAAGTGAAAGTACGGTGAATGAACACATCGCTTTGGCATATAAACGTATTACTTTGTATGTAAAGAAGCGATATAAATAGTACTTTATATATTTTCCTACTCAAACTGACCCGATAAAACTTGTAGAACCATGTTACATTGTATTTGACGCTAGCGCAAACCGGAGCTGAAAAAGAAAAAGGCACCCAAGAGTGGAAGCCTCTCAAATGCCTTATTCTTATCAAGTAGCGGGACCCGGGATTGAACCGGGGACCTCATGATTATGAATCTGCGTCTTCCAAAGGCTGACGCCTTTGAAAACTACCAGCAGAGCTATCCCTTTTTATTGATAATCAGTGATATATATACGTTTGTAAAATATTGTGATTTGATAAAAAAGAGATTTATTGTGGGGAAAATGATAAAATAGCGTCACCTATAGCGTCACCTAAAATACTGTTCATAACTTTCTGATTATGAGCGTAAATATTAGTGTGGTATGTTTTAAATCGAAAACTTTATCAAATGGTGAACACCCTTTATTTGTAAAGGTGAGTGAGGGTAAAAAGAGAGCAACTAAGAGTTTAGGATTATCTATTAGAGCCCAGTTTTGGAATTTTGAGAAGAACGAACCTAAAAAGATTTGTCCCAATAGAGAGGCTTTGATGAAGATGATAGAATCTAAAAAGCAACAGTATTTGGAGCAAGTTATTGATTTTAAAAGTGAGGATAAAAACTTTACTCCACAATCATTAGTTGATAAAATGGAGAATACCGTAGTTCCTCAAACGGTTGGAGAGTATCTTTTAAAACAAATTGAGATAATGAAAGTTGAAAAGAGAATTGGAAATGCTAAAGTATATCGCAGTACATATAATTCTCTTTTCGCTTTTTGTGGTAACTTGAATATATCTTTTGCGAGTATTGATTCGGCTTGGTTAAGAAGGTATGAGACTTTTTTGAGAAGTCGAGAGAATTCTAGCAATACTATAGGTATTCGATTTCGAGAATTACGGGCTTTGTATAACAAGGCGATAGAAGACAATCTTGTGCATGAGAAGAATTATCCTTTTAAACGTTTTAAGGTCGCACGATTTAGCAAAAAAACGTCCAAACGAGCAATAAAGAAAGAAGATATAAAAAGGATAATGAATGTGGACTTACGGTTAATTACTAAATATCACAGTCCATTACTTTATTTGAGTAAAGATTTGTTTTTGTTTAGTTATTTGGGATGTGGAATTAATTTAATTGATATTGCATATTTGAGATACGAAAATATAACAGAGAATCGTTTACGTTTCAACCGTCATAAGACAGGACAGCCTATTAACTTTGCACTACAAGGACGACTGCGAGAAATTATTTTGAAATATACTAAAGAAGGTTGCAGTCCTAAGGATTTTATTTTTCCTATTCTTGATAGAAGAATCCATAAAACACAGCAACAACAAGATGATAGAATAATAAAAGTAACTAAGGGCATTAATAGGAATCTTAAAAAGATTGGTCAATTTCTGAATCTTTCTATTCCTATAACAACCTACGTGGCAAGACATTCTTTTGCGACAGTATTAAAACGCTCTGGAGTGAATATTTCGATTATTAGTGAAGCATTAGGACATACAAATTTGTCAACGACACAATATTATTTGGATAGCTTTGAAAATGAGCAGATAGATGAAGCAATGAAGAATCTTCTTTGAAATAAAATGTCGCTTTGCTTTTATGGTGAAGCGACATTTTTTATTTTTGTGACAAAGTTTGAAAATATGGAATATCAGATAATACCAATCAATACAATAAAACGAATCGAATCATGGTTGAATAGTGAAGTGGGATTCAGCCGTTCAATGTTTCATAATGAACTGGACTATATATCTGATGTATATCTTTTGGGTAATAAGTTCCCAATGGAAATACAGGATTTGTACTTGTCAATAAAGAAGGAAGAGCAGGAGATTCCCTATCCTAATTGCGGGACAGATGAGGACAAATATGAATTTAGCATGACTGTGGGAAAGAATTTAGTCCTTGAAAGTGGTAATTTTAAAGCCGAGTATATTGAAACATTGTGGAATACATACAATAAAAATGAAGACGAAGCCTATGAACAGCAAGACCAAGATGTATTTTACGCTATTCTTCTTATTGTAAGTATCTACTATAAATACACACAGACCAATGGCTATTTTGATTTTGAGGATTATATTGCTGACCCAACACAACTAAAGTATAGTTATTCTGTCAGACCGGATATGCTACGTCTTTACAAGATGTTTCATGAGAAGAAAAAGACCAAGAGTAATATTGTCACGATTGAATATAACAAACAGAAAATAGAACTTACGAATGATGATAGTTGGTTTCTCAATATGATAACCCCATATCTTGATAAATATTTAGGAGTTTCAACTTTGGAAGAAGCGGAAACGGAATTGGATAAAGATTATCCCAGTATAGGTAAAAGAGGGAGGAAACGCGAAAATGCGATACTTGATACGATAACTCTTAGTATATATAACCTACTACGCCACTCATCATTTGCAGCCAAAGGTAAAGGATTAACAGATAACGAGGGAAATTTCATTCTTGGGTTACTGAAATATCTCAAACTGATTGATGAGGACAGTCCTAAAAATGACATATTGAATTTACGGGCTACAATCAGGAACTTACAAAAATATGAAGTTCGTCCAAATTGGTGGAAAATTCCTATGTGTAAAACATCTCCCAATAATCCGGTTGAGCATTTAAAATCATATTGGTAAAACATATAAAGATAAAAAATGATAGCCTTTATTTAATTGATGATTATTGTATGAATATATATAATCTGCTGATATATTGTGATTTATGATATTTGTGATTACATAAAGAATTAAGCATAAAAAAAGGGATTTCTTTATGTTTTTTTCTTCATTTCATACGCTTCTATTTCTCCGTAGTTTTGCAGCGTAATCAAAAACAAAGGTGCGCACCTCGTTTGAGATTCATTAATGTTTAATTTTAAAAAATAAAGATTATGAATTTAGAATTTGTAGAAAAAAAAGTAGTTAAGTCTTATGACAATGAAGGTGCAATGCAAACTGTAAAGGCAATGATGAAAAGAGGTGAGCAATTGGATGTTAAGTTTTACACTAACAAGGATAACTATCCATGTGCTTGGATTGGTTCCAAAAAGATCCAAGGTTTCTGTTTGATATTGAATCAAGAGGGATTAAGTTGGTTACGTACTTATTTGGAAACAGGAGAAGCGGAAGATTTTGGTTTTAATCCTAATAGTGTTACGGCTTATGGTGAGGGAGAAGATAATGATTTTCAACTATCAATTTTTAAGCAACTGATTTTAGCGGGAAAAGCATTACAATTTGTTCCTACGTTTCGTGAGTATGGAGCGAAAATTACTGCCAGTGCTTTTTTCAGAAAAGGAAAGATTTTCTTCCGGTTGGAAAGGACAGAAGAGTTATATGATTATTTATTGGAAAAAGAATTGATAGCATAATTGAATTATTAACGGGGGAAGGTGCAATTCCTTCTCTCATATTTATAAATCTATTAAAATTTAAGATTATGAAAAAGTTAAATGTAAAATCAGTAGAAGAATTGTCCCAGTTCATTAATGAAGCTAAAACTCCTGGAAATTTGTTGCAAGATGCACCCGATTTTGATGCAATCAAGCAGGAAGAGTACGAAAATGAAGGAATGGATGTGATAGACGTTAATGAGGAAGATGACAATAGAAATTAATCTTAATGAACTCGGTAGGGTGCAATACCTTACCGAAGTTCTTCCCGAAATTCCCACGAATACAATTCTTTATAAGAAGTTGACCGGACTTGGTGCTACCTATGGAGAAATCACCGCAAAACGTAACTCGATTATCATTGAGCCGAATGTTCCTGTTATTATCGGTAAATGTAATGACCCTAAACATAAAGATGATAATCTGTTCGGAGTATATGAAGGTGTATATACTGACGATATTGTAAACTACTTGGAGAAGAGTAAGAATAAGTATTATAAGATACTTACTACTCCCGAAAGTTTTCAGAAAGTAAAGGACGCATTTGAAGAACTGGAAATGAGTGCGCAGTGTTCTTGTTTTCTTCTGTTTGATGAATGTCATAAGCTAGTGAAGGATGCGGATTACCGGAGTGACATAACACTACCGATAGATGATTTCTTTAAGTTTGACCAAAAAGCATTGGTTTCTGCCACACCGATAGAATTGAATGACCCTCGATTTAAGGAGCAGAACTTTCAGACGATAGAAATACAACCGACTTTTGATTATAAAAAGGAGATTTGGCTTCATCATACGAATAATACGCTGCAAGCATTTAAAAATGTGCTATCCAAGCTAAACAATGAGGAAGCTGCGCCACTTCCGATTTGTGTGTTTATCAATTCAACCGATATTATATATTCATTGATGAAGCAACTAGACCTGTTGGAAGAATCTGCTGTTTTTTGTGCTCCGAAAAGTGTTGATAAACTAAAAAAGAACAGATTTTGTAATGTTTACGAACAGTGGAACAAGGATAAAATGAAGCGGTACAACTTTTTCACAAGCCGCTTTTTCAATGCTGTGGATATGGAGTTGGAAGAGCAACCTCATGTTATAATGCTGACCGATGTCTATTTTGCGGAACATACTATGATAGATCCATATACGGACGCAATTCAGATAGTAGGACGATTCAGAAATGGAGTTTCGTCAATTACCTATATAAGTAATACCAAAAAAGGATTGCCCCAAAGAAGCAAAGAGGAAATAAAAGGTTATCTTATTTGCAGTAAGGAGATATACCGAACGATGAAGAACTTTTATGATTGTGCAACAGACAGGGCTTCCCGTGATGCTTATCGTGCTGCATTGGAAAGTCTTCCTTTCAATAGGATGCTTGATAGGAACGGGAGAGAGAATTGGTTTGCAATAGACAACTACATGGATGAGGAATTGATGAAAAATTATTTCTATGATGAAAATTCTCTATATAAAGCATACGATAACTGTGATTCTTTTATTGTTTATCATGCGGGCTACTATTGTCCGTTGGGTGATAGCGAGCGGTTAAAGAGGGAAAATAAATCTCAATCCATTAAAGACAAGCGTAAAGAGATAGTCCGCCAGTTGGAGATGTTGGGAGATTGTGTTACTGAAATGGAACTGGAATACAAGCGGGATTTAATTGCGGCTGATTCATTTATTGTTGAAGCTTATGATACGGTAGGTAAGGAAGTGATTGAAAAACTCAAATATTCCAAGAAGAAAATCACGGAAGCCATGATACAGAAGCAATACAGTGAGAAGGCAACCGGAACGGAGGTAATCCGCTTAATAAAGAATTCATTTACTGTTGGTCAAAAATACACTCGTAAATATACCAAAGAAGAAATAAAGAGAATTTATGCTCTATTGAATATACATCCCCCTAAAGCTATAACAAGTAAGACTATAAGCGATTTTTTTATGGTGTCCGAATGTAAAGTCAAAGGTGAAAGATGTTATTTGTTGATTGAGGAAATTCTATAATGTGAAGGACATTTTTACTGAAAAAATACTTTTATATACCCTGTTCGAAAAATGTCCCTTACTTTGGAATAATAGACTAAAAGAATAACTTAGTAGCAAAAAGGAGATTTACTCATCACGGAGCGAATCTCCTTTTTTGTAAAGATTGATTTTTACATGATAAGAGTAACCTTTGGTGGTATGGGACGAGGTTTTTCCACGATATTTACCTTTAAGACTTTAGCTAAATACTTCCAAGTACAAACAGTTCCTTCCGGTATTTTTCGTTTTTTTAGTGCTGCTGCTAAAAATGGTAATGCGCTATAATGGTCGATGATTTTTCCTACTATTTTTTTATTATATGGTGGTATTGTAATGCTTTGTGATGCGAAAAAATCAGCCATTGGTATATATACCTTTGTATAAACTTCGTCATCATCCTTTCCTTTGACAATATCTATTTTGAATAAATGTGTGTTTGTAAGTGTGTATCCGTTTTGTTCTTCTTTTATCAGTTTCTTGTCGATACACTGATTGAGATAAGAGTCTAAGGTCGGGCGGGATATATTTAGTTTCTTGCAGATTTCACTTTTGTTGTATCCTGTGTAATTGGTGTTGTTTAGGCAGATACATTTTAATAAGATGAGGAAAGCTTTGAGTTTGTTAGGAATGTTTTCTTCCAATAAATCCAAGTCAATTCTAATCCAGTCAATTTGCGGTTTGTATAGATAATACGTACAGGTATTGAACACGCCTTTGTTACCAATGTTCTGTTGTGTATCTTTCCGTAGTAACCCTTTCTTTATTAGTTTCTCGATATGCTTGGATATATATTCGGTCTTGCTTATTCCTGTCAATTGGGATAGCGTTTCAAGCTTTACGTGTGAAATATAAGTGTTGTAATCTGATTTCGCTAATAAACAAAAATAAGTATATGCTTCATTTGTTGTAAGTCCTATGACTAGGCTTGCCGGTATTATTCTGTATCCCATAGTTGGCAAATGGTTGTCCGTTGATAAAATAAATAATCTTCTTTTTTAATAATCTGTTGAAATTGGAAGTTCCGAGACTTATTTTGGCTTCCTTTCTGTCTATATAAGTTTCATTGGTTAGTTGATTTACATACATGAAAAAAATAAGATTTAGAATGTGCTTTTGACTTCTGAAAGAAGGCAATGCTTATTAGTTATTTTCCAATGGTTAGTAGTATAGTCCACCCTGTTTTTTTACATGAGCGTGCCCCTGTTTTTTTACAAGTTGTTTTTTCGGAGTATAAGGATATTTTTCTGCAACTTTTGCCAGTTGCTTGTATAGCTCTGCATACTTCTTTTTTAAATAATCTCTGTCTATTTTGATTGTTACCTTGCGATTTACAATGTGTTCTGTTGTTTCATCTGTAAGGGTGGTACTTGTGTCAGGTGCTATTGGGATTCTTGTCTCAATCATGGGATTTTAAATAAAATGTTTTTCTAATGTGGTTAATCTGTATTCTCTGTTTCTGATAGCCTTGTGTCTGTATCCATACACCGATATGGACTTTATTATCTCTGATTCCGTGTTTCAAGGCTAATTCACGTAATTCTTGATAGGTATATACTTCTGACATGGTAGGTAATATGAAGAAATTTTCATAACCACAAGCGGTAGGGCAGACGTCAAACTGCCCTACTTTTTATGGTTATGCTACAAAAATGAAAAAGGTCGTCTAATACTAGTATATAGGCGACTGCAATAAAATCTATCAAACATGGCTTTATCTATGGGAGATTGTGAAAAAGGTAAATTACCGCATTGGTAGTAATTGGGAAATGGAGATAAAAAGCCCTCAATGCAATACGGTAATCCTTCCTTCATGGGATACACAAATTTACGAATAATTGGGGAAGCTAAAAAATGAATGATACTCATTTTTCAAACATTGGTTGTATGGTTATGCCACATTCTGTAATGGTCTAAAGTAGTTCCATTTGTGGAGAGTAGAAAGATATGCGTGCAATAAAGTACAGGTACTTATATATAATCCCCCCTACCTATAAAAATAAGAGCTTAAATATATATCAGCTCATTTCTCCTATGATTTACTGAATTGAAAGTTACATGAACACGTGAACAGTAGCTCTAACAACCCCCGAGGGTAGTTGGATAGAAAACGAAATATATTTCAATCCACGTAATCAATTTATAAATCATTTAAAATTTTATTCGTTATGAGAAATCTACAAATTATTGGCAATGTGCCACAGGCTAGAAAGGAAAACAACTTTGGTGAGTATGCAGAAGAAGCGGTAATAATCGAAGAACAACCAAAAGTTAAAAAAGAGAATCCTCATTTCTTGGAAGCTAATACACTAGAGGTAACAATGCAACATTTGAAAGAAGATTGTATTACACCCGTATTCGCCAAAGATAATGAGCTTACAATTCCTCACCCTGCATTTATTGATACTGTTTATGACGCTGCAAATACGTTTTTCAGTGGTGAAAGTATTGATAAGCCCGATATTCGTGTAAGTCACATTATCAAGGGGAGAATACCCGAAGCAATACACAAACCTGCAAATCAACTTCTTGAAAGTGACAAGACTATCTACTACGAAAGATGTGCTTTTATTATTCAGATTCCTACGATTTACGAAACGGTGAACGGAAATAAGTTAATATTAACTATTGGTGGTGTGAGAGCTTATAATCACACAAATTTGTATAGTAAAAAGGGAGCAGAACGCTTTAAAGTATTTATAGGCTTTACTTGTAAAGTTTGCACAAATCTATGTGTATCAACAGACGGTTTTCTTAGTTGCTTGGAAGTTACTAATACCAAAGATTTATATCGGGCAGTATTGGAAATGTTTCAGAGTTATCAACCTGCAAAACATCTACATTTGTTGCAAACACTTGGTAACTCATATCTCACAGAACATCAATTTTGCCAATTACTTGGGAGAATGAGACTTTATCAATCATTACCACAAGGTTATCAAAAAGATATTCCTAAAATGCTTATCACTGATTCACAAATAAATACAGTTGCAAAAGCATATATCAATGATAAGAACTTTGGGAGCTTGGGGAATGATATTAGTATGTGGAAATTGTATAATCTATTGACAGGAGCAAATAAGAGCAGTTATATAGATTCATTCTTGGATAGAGCGGTAAATGCAACCGAAATAGCAACGGGAATAAATGCCGCTTTGCATGGAGACACTAAATATAAGTGGTTTATTGATTGATTAAACAGGGGAATATTCAGAAATGGGTATTCTCCTATTTTATTAACTACGTAAAATAAAGAATCATGTTTTATTATAGGATACTTGTTTGGCTCTTTTGGGTGGTATTGTCTTTTATAACAGGTTGTGTTCCGTTAATCTTGCTTATTCTTTTAGTTGGCTTATGGGATATTGAAGAAGCGAATAAACCCCGTTAGTGTTCAAAACAGGAATGTGTTCAAATAAATCTGTAAAGGTGGTTTGAACACATTCTTTCATGTTATCAATTTAATCAAAGAATAAAATGAAAACAGCCGTAATATACGCTCGTGTTTCTTCAAGTAATGACAGACAGGACACGAGCAGACAAATAGAGGATTTAAAGAAATATGCTATTTCACAGGATATAGAAATAGTGAATATATTCCAAGAGCATATTTCAGGTGCAAAGAAAATAGAGGAAAGACAGATTTTAGGGGAATGTTTGGAATACTGTAAACGTGAATCTGTGAATATTCTACTTTTATCTGAATTGTCAAGACTGGGAAGGAGTACATTACAGGTTCTTCGCTCTTTGGATATATTGCATGAATCGAAAGTATCGGTTTACATACAGAACTTGGGCTTATATACTTTGCAACCAAATGGGGAAGTTAATCCAATAGCGTCTATCATGGTGACAGTACTTGCAGAAATGGCAAATATCGAAAGAAGCAATATCCAATACCGTTTGAATAGTGGTAGGGCAAATTATATTGCCAAAGGTGGTAAACTTGGCAGAAAGACAGGTTCAACCAAAACGGATGATAAGAAGAAAGAAGAATATAAAGAAGTCATAGCTTTACTAAGAAAAGGCTATTCAATCAGAAATATAGCTAAGCTACAAAGTATTGGTATTTCCACCGTTCAACGGATAAAAAATCAGTTTATAAAGCCATAGGTATAAATTATCAGTTGGGTAGAAAATTTTAAAATTTTGTTCTTATATAGGCAATTACAAATTTTCTACCTACTTGGATTTACTAAGAAGAGGCAGCTCTCAACTTTTAATAAACAATAGTTCTTGCTATTACAAACGCTTTTCGTAACTTTGTGGCAATTTCAGATACCTAATGTGTTAGGGCTGAAAGGACATATTAGTTAACGAAGAGCGTTTTAAATATTATTCTTAATCTGAAATCTCGACAATTTCAATCTCCAAGAATAATAGGCAAGAACGCTCACGTCAATGTTATATACCTATCTTGTTAAGATAGTCTATATATCGTTTGGCGTGGGCTATTGTTTATTATTTGGAGATGGGCAGTCGAGAGCCTCAGATTAGATAATATTCAATAGTTCCCACGCTTTTTTCATTGTATAACAGTCGATAGGGAACATCGACTACAATACATATATATAAGAAACAGATAGTCTAATCTTTAAAGTAGCAATACTTATTTAGTGTGCAGTTTTCGCTGTGTTCCTCACACTAATCCATTATTATTAATTGCTTTCTATAAGGAACATAGAAGCAAAATATATTATTCAATAATGAAGATATTCAGATTAATAGGTTTATTTCTTGTAGGAAGTAGCAGTCTATTCTCTTGTAGTAATAATGAGGATGAATTACTGTCCAAGGAGCAGGAAGAAAACGAACAAGAGACTTACACTATATCATTCGATTTAGGGGGTGAGTTTATTTCAACTTCTGAAACTCCATTGAGTAGAACCGAAGTTATTAGTAAGAAAATATATGGTATTAACGTGTATTACAAGAAAGATGATAATTCACCATATCAGAATTATGCTTATGGATTATTTGACAATATTGAAGATATGACTATATCTTTAATTGGAGGGTATAAGTATAAATTTGAGTGTTCTATGGTAAAGAATGATGTTGATACATTATATTATGATAATCATACATATTATGCACCATTTTATGATTATTACAACCCCAATAATGGCTATGGCTATAGAGGGATAAAGCTAAATAACAAATTTAATATTTCTACAACTAGTTCAACTTATATCAAAGGCTTAAAAAGTGGAACAACAAGTATTAGTAGTCGTAACAATTACGAAGGTTATAATTACTCTAGTACTAGTTATCCTAAAATGGATAGATTCTATGGTGAGTTGGAAGGCTATGTGCCAACTAAAGGCGGAATTGCTAATATAGATTTGAAGCGTACAGCATTTGGGCTTAAATTTATTGTAACTCCACCAATAGACGGAACACTTTCTATAGGTTCATATAGTCTGAATCCTAATATTAAGGTATCGGCAGATGATAGTACTTTAGAAACGTCATTTATGTGTACTTTTCAGCAAATTTATGAGTGTTGGCAAGCAGAGAACTACACACAGGACTTTACCATAATATTAACGTGGAATCGAGTTAATGGAGCAACTCAAACGTTTGAGAAGATAATTACGGCTAAACGTAATGTAATGACTACTATTAACGTAAATGTAAATGGTAGCAGTACAGATTCTTCATTAGGGGTTAAGGAAGAAGATACCCCAATGGGAAGTGAGAATGTTGATATGAACTTTAATGGAGGGGATTTAGATGATAACGAAGTAAATCCTAGTATGTAAATAATTAGAACTATAAAAATGAAAACATTAAGATTTATTGGAATGGCAATAATTGCCGTGGTTATAAGTGTGAATTTTGTTGCTTGCAGTAGTGATGATGATGATGAAAACGAAAGTAATTCTCCATTAGTAGGTACTTGGGTGAATATAGAGAATAGAAACTCTGTGGAGTACAAGGACGTAATGACTATTAATGCAGACGGTACAGGTTCAGATGCGATTTATATTAATGGTCAATTAGACAAAGACGGAGTAGACAACTTCAAATATACTTATGATGAGAAGAGCAAGGTCTTTACTTGGATATGGGAAGAAGATAGCGACGGAGAGAGTGATGTTTATTCAATGCACGTTCAAGAACTGACAAGCTCCAAACTGGTATTAGTTGATGATATGGATGAAGAAGGTGAAGGAGAGGTAATTACATATACAAAACAATAAAGTTAGTATCTGAATAAAAAAAAGAGAAACAGCATTTGAAGAAATTCATTTGCTGTTTTTTATAGTTTTCTATCTGTTTCTTTATTAAGAAATGGATTTTTTGTATTTTTGTGATGATAACTTAATGTCAAATCAGAACAGGTAATTAGGAAATCGTTAATTAGCGTCACCTATGGCGTCACCTGCCACCAATTGATGTATAAAAGAAAAAGGCACCCAAGAGTGGAAGCCTCTCAAATGCCTTATTCTTATCAAGTAGCGGGACCCGGGATTGAACCGGGGACCTCATGATTATGAATCATGCGCTCTAACCAGCTGAGCTATCCCGCCATCGTTTCTCGATTGCGGGTGCAAAGATAGATGTTTTTCTATAAACTCCAAAACAAATCACAACTTTTTTGTGTTTTTTCTTTAAGAAGGTTTTTAATTTTCTCTATAAACAGGGAGTTTGAGACTTGAAAATGAAAGAATAATTAAATAAAGTGTAGGATTTATGCCATGTATTTAGAAAAAAGTATTTATCTTGGCACACGTAAAAACAATTCGAAATTGCTATGAAAAAGGAAAAAATTCATTTGGAGTATTTGCTGAATGCGACATCTAAAAATATTCTTTGGGCAGCCATTAGTACACCTACCGGGTTGGAGGACTGGTTTGCAGACAAAGTGATATCCGATGATAAGATTGTAGAGTTTCATTGGGGAAAGACTGAGCAGAGAAAGGCTGAAATTACGGCGATACGTTCTTTCTCTTTTATCCGCTTCCGTTGGGAGGATGACGAGAACGAGCGCGATTACTTTGAAATTAAGATGACTTATAATGAGTTGACAAGTGACTACGTATTAGAAATCACTGATTTTGCGGAGCCGGATGAAGTGGATGATATGAAAGAATTGTGGGAGTCGCAAGTGGCTAAATTAAGAAGAACTTGTGGTTTTTAGTTAACTTTCAACTAAAAATTTTCGATGCTCCTTTTTTTGTGCTAATTTTGCGTCTTAAATGCACGAACCTATTAAGATGCTACGCATAAAGAAATTAGATATATTCATCGTAAAGAGCTTCATGATGCTCTTTGTGGGCACATTCTTCATTTGTCTGTTCATTTTTATGATGCAGTTCCTGTGGAGATATGTGGACGAATTGGTCGGAAAGGGATTGGAGATGAGCGTAATGGCTCAGTTCTTCTTTTATTCCGCATTGACATTAGTGCCAGTATCGTTGCCGTTGGCGGTGCTACTGGCTTCTTTGATTACTTTCGGTAACTTCGGCGAACGATACGAGTTACTCGCAATGAAGGCTGCGGGTATTTCCCTGCTCAAAATTATGCGTCCGCTTGTTTTTTTTGTCTGTGGTTTGGTGGGCGTTTCTTTCTATTTTCAGAATGTGGTAGGTCCCATTGCCCAAGCCAAACTGGGAACCCTGATTCTTTCTATGAAACAAAAATCTCCGGAATTGGATATTCCGGAAGGAGTTTTCTATTCCGAAATTCCCGATTATAATCTGAAAATTGCCAAGAAAAACCGGAAAACGGGTATGTTGTATGATGTGCTTATCTATGATCTGAAAGAAGGGTTTGAGAAAGCACGTGTTATTTATGCAGATTCCGGACGTCTGGAAATGACTGCGGACAAACAGCATCTTTGGTTGCATCTATATAGCGGAGACTTATTCGAGAATTTGAAAGCACAGAGTATGAAATCTCAGAATGTGCCTTACCGCCGTGAGTCGTTCAGGGAGAAGCACACGATTATTGAGTTTGACTCCGGTTTTAATATGGTTGACGGTGATATCATGGGGCGGCAATCCAGTGCTAAGGATATGGCGCAACTGCAAAGTTCCATTGACTCTATGAAAGTACTAGGAGATAGTATCGGAAGACAGTATTATAAGGAAGTGGCCGAAGGAAATTTCCGTGCGTCTTACGGATTGACAAAAGAAGACACCGCCAAAATAGAAAAGGCGGATATTCAGGAATACAATGTGGATAGTCTTTATGAAGTGTCGCCTTTAATGCAAAAACAAAAGGTGATATCTTCCGCTGTTAGCCGTGCGGAAAACATGGCTAGCGATTTGACTTTCAAGAGCTATACGATGGAGACTAATGACTACGCTATCCGGAAACATAAGACGGAGTGGCATAAGAAGATAACGATTTCCCTTTCTTGTCTGTTGTTCTTCTTTATCGGGGCCCCGTTGGGAGGTATTATTCGTAAGGGAGGCTTGGGAATGCCTGTCATTGTATCGGTATTGGTATTTATCATCTATTATATCATTGACAATACGGGATATAAAATGGCACGTGACGGTAAATGGATCGTGTGGATGGGGATGTGGACAAGTAGTGCCGTGCTTGCTCCATTGGGCATCTTTCTGACTTATAAATCCAATAAGGATTCTGTGGTGTTGAATGCCGATGCGTATGTTAACTGGTTTAAAAAGGTTTTGGGAATCCGCAGTGTACGTCATCTATTTAAGAAAGAAGTTATTATAAATGATCCTGATTATGAGCGTATCCCTGGTGATTTGGAATCGCTCACAGCAGAGTGTAGGGCATATATTACCAAAAATCGTTTGACAAAAGCACCGAATTACTTCAAATTGTGGATGTCTACTGAGAAGGATGATGAGGTAATGGCTATCAATGAAAAACTGGAGGTATTGGTGGAAGAAATGTCTAACACTAAGTCGGCCACTTTGCTAGGAGCATTAAACAATTATCCGGTCATTCCCGTTTCTGCTCATATACGTCCGTTCCATATCTATTGGCTGAATTTGGTAGCCGGGATTATTTTTCCTGTCGGGCTATTTTTCTATTTCCGTATCTGGGCATTCCGTATTCGTCTGGATAAAGACATGGAACGGATTATAAAAAACAATGAACAAGTTCAATTCATCATACAGAAAATTAATAAATAAGAGTGTTATGGAAGAAATTAAAATGGATAGAATAGAAGATGCGATTGCTGACTTCAAAGAAGGCAAGTTTGTTATAGTAGTAGATGATGAAGACCGCGAAAATGAGGGTGACCTGATTATTGCCGCTGAAAAAATAACTCCCGAGAAAGTTAACTTTATGTTGAAACACGCACGTGGAGTACTTTGCGCACCTGTCACAGTATCCCGTTGCAAGGAACTGGATTTGCCGCATCAGGTGAGCGACAATACTTCTGTATTGGGAACTCCTTTTACGGTTACGATTGATAAATTGGAAGGTTGCTCAACGGGAGTGTCTGCTGCTGACCGTGCCGCTACGATTCAGGCATTGGCTGATCCTGCTTCTACACCGGCCACTTTCGGACGTCCCGGACATATCAATCCGTTGTACGCACAGGAAAAAGGAGTACTTCGCCGTGCCGGACATACAGAGGCAACGGTTGACATGGCACGTTTGGCCGGCCTTTATCCGGCAGGTGCTCTAATGGAAATCATGAGCGATGACGGCACAATGGCCCGTCTTCCCGAACTTCGCGCAATGGCGGACGAACACGGATTGAAACTGATTTCTATTCACGACCTGATAGTCTACCGTCTGAAGCAGGAATCAATTGTAGAAAAAGGGGTAGAAGTAAATATGCCTACCGAACACGGAGCGTTCCGTTTGATCCCTTTCCGTCAGAAATCGAACGGATTGGAACACATGGCTATATTTAAAGGTACATGGAATGAAGATGAACCGATCTTGGTGCGTGTCCATTCGTCCTGTGCTACCGGAGATATTCTCGGTTCACAGCGCTGTGACTGTGGTGAGCAGTTGCATAAAGCAATGGAGATGATTGAAAAAGAAGGAAAAGGTGTCGTTGTTTATCTGAACCAGGAAGGCCGTGGTATTGGTTTAATGGAAAAGATGAAAGCCTATAAACTTCAAGAAGACGGCATGGATACCGTTGACGCTAATATTTGCTTGGGACACCTTGCTGATGAGCGCGATTATGGAGTAGGTGCGCAGATTCTTCGCGAACTGGGGGTACATAAAATGAGACTTTTGACAAATAATCCGGTGAAACGTGTAGGGCTGGAAGCCTATGGATTGGAAATAGTAGAAAATGTACCTGTTGAAACAGTTCCTAACCCGTATAATGAACGATACTTGAGAACAAAGAAAGAAAGAATGGGGCATACATTACATTTTAATAAGTAAATTGCCATTTCGTTTTCATATATCAAATATAATCGCTTATTTTGCAGCGAATTTCACTCAACAACAATAAAATAGATACAAAATGAATCAATTATCAGATCGTTTGAACAGCTTGTCGCCCTCGGCGACGCTTGCCATGTCGCAAAAGAGCAATGAGCTTAAGGCACAAGGCGTTGATGTTATTAACTTAAGTGTAGGAGAACCGGATTTCAATACTCCTGACCACATCAAGGAAGCTGCTAAAAAAGCCGTTGATGATAACTTTTCTCGTTATTCTCCGGTACCGGGTTATCCGGCTTTGCGCAATGCTATTGTTGAGAAACTGAAAAAAGAGAACGGTCTGGAATATACAGCTGCTCAGATTTCATGTGCGAATGGTGCAAAACAATCAGTTTGTAACGCAATCCTCGTACTGGTTAATCCGGGTGACGAAGTAATTGTGCCGGCTCCTTATTGGGTGAGTTATCCTGAAATGGTGAAACTGGCGGAAGGTACTCCCGTGATTGTTTCTGCCGGCATCGAACAGGATTTCAAAATTACACCGGAACAATTGGAAGCTGCTATTACTCCGAAGACAAAGGCATTGATTCTTTGCTCTCCGTCGAATCCGACAGGGTCTGTATATAGTAAGGAAGAATTGGCAGGACTGGCTGCTGTATTGGCAAAACATCCTCAGGTGATAGTGCTTGCTGACGAGATTTACGAACATATCAATTATATCGGTGCACACCAGAGCATTGCACAGTTCCCGGAAATGAAGGAACGTACAGTGATTGTGAACGGTGTATCCAAGGCTTATGCCATGACAGGCTGGAGAATAGGTTTCATCGCCGGTCCGGAATGGATTGTAAAAGCTTGCAATAAGTTGCAGGGACAATACACTTCAGGTCCTTGTTCCGTATCTCAAAAAGCAGCTGAGGCAGCCTATACAGGTACGCAGGAACCGGTGAAAGAAATGCAGAAAGCTTTCGAACGTCGTCGTGACCTGATTGTGAAGTTGGCTAAGGAAGTTCCGGGATTTGAAGTGAACGTGCCGCAAGGTGCTTTTTACCTGTTCCCGAAATGTAGCTACTTCTTTGGAAAGAGCAACGGTGAACGTAAGATTGAAAATTCGGACGACTTGGCAATGTACTTGCTTGAAGATGCTCACGTGGCTTGTGTAGGCGGTACTTCATTCGGTGCTCCTGAATGTATCCGTATGAGCTATGCTACAAGTGACGAAAACATTGTAGAAGCTATTCGCCGTATTAAAGAAGCGTTGGCTAAGTTGAAATAAGACTCATAGCTTAAAAAGATAAGGGCGCGATTTGCATTATGTAATTCGCGCCCTGTTTATTTAATTATTTCGTAAATCATCCGGTGCCGGAAAATAAAAAAGGCCGCCTTCCGTGGAAAGCAGCCTATACTTTTTGTAGATTGTATTATTCAGCCGGGTGAATTGCTTCAGACGGACAAACATCTGCACAAGTACCACAGTCAGTACATACATCCGGGTTGATAGAATAGATATCACCTTCAGAGATAGCTTCTACCGGACACTCGTCGATACAAGTTCCGCAAGCAATACAATCGTCACTAATTACGTAAGCCATTTTTCTAAGATTTAAATTATTAGTACTAATTTCTCCGGCAAAAATAAGGCTTTTATTGATTAGTTGTTATGCTTCTATGATTAAATTGACTTAATTTGTACGTCTTCTAAATAAGCAACATCCCTAATATCTGCTATATTTTTCGTATTTTTGCAGCCAAATTACTAATATATAGCGATTATGCCTTTAAATTTACCCGACAAACTCCCTGCGATAGAGCTATTGAAGGAAGAAAATATTTTCGTGATTGACACTTCCCGTGCTACGCAACAGGACATCCGTCCGTTGAGGATTGTAGTTCTGAACCTGATGCCGTTGAAGATTACGACAGAAACAGACTTGGTGCGGCTGCTTTCGAATACACCTCTTCAGGTAGAGATCTCCTTTATGAAGATCAAGAGCCATACCTCCAAGAATACGCCGATAGAGCACATGAAAACGTTCTATACCGATTTCGACCAGATGCGTCACGAGAAGTACGATGGTATGATTATTACCGGTGCTCCTGTGGAACAGATGGATTTCGAGGAGGTGACTTATTGGGATGAGATTACCGAAATCTTTGATTGGGCACGTACGCACGTCACATCCACCTTATATATATGTTGGGCTGCGCAAGCCGGATTGTATCATCATTACGGTGTGCCCAAATATCCGTTGGAGAAGAAGATGTTCGGTATTTTCGAGCACCGGGTACTACAACCTTTCCATTCTATCTTCCGTGGTTTCGACGATTGCTTCTATGTGCCGCATAGCCGTCATACAGAGGTGAGGAGAGAAGATATTCTGAAAGTTCCGGAGCTGACTTTGCTTTCCGAATCGAAAGATGCAGGCGTATATATGGTAATGGCTCGCGGCGGACGTGAATTTTTCGTGACCGGACATTCGGAGTATTCTCCGCTGACACTGGATACCGAATACCGTCGTGATCGGGATAAAGGCTTGCCAATAGAAATACCTCGTAATTATTACGTAGACGATGATCCCGATAAAGGCCCCTTGGTACGTTGGCGTGCTCATGCCAACTTGTTGTTCTCCAACTGGCTGAACTATTTTGTTTATCAGGAAACGCCTTACAACATTAATGATATTGAATGATAAAGCAGCGTAAGATAGAACTTCTGGCTCCCGCGAAAAACCTGGAGTGCGGAATTGAAGCCATAAATCATGGGGCGGACGCCGTATATATCGGTGCACCCAAATTCGGTGCCCGTGCAGCGGCTGTAAACTCTTTGGAAGATATTGAAGCACTGGTAAAACATGCCCATTTGTATAATGCCCGCATTTATGTTACTGTCAATACGATTCTGAAAGAAGAAGAATTGCAGGAGACGGAAGAGATGATTCATGCTTTGTACCGGATAGGTGTGGATGCATTGATTGTGCAGGATATGGGGATTACGCAGTTGAATCTTCCGCCGATACCGCTTCATGCCAGTACGCAAATGGATAATCGCACGCCGGAGAAGGTTAAGTTTTTGAAGGAGGCCGGTTTCCGTCAGGTGGTTCTGGCTCGGGAATTATCGTTGCGTGAGATAAAAAAGATACATGATACTTGCCCGGAAGTTCCTTTGGAAGTATTTGTACATGGGGCTCTTTGTGTCAGTTATAGCGGGCAGTGCTATGTCAGCCAGGCTTGTTTCGGGCGTAGCGCCAACCGGGGAGAGTGTGCGCAGTTTTGCCGTTTGCCTTTCAGTCTGGTAGATTCGGATGGGAAAGTGATGGTCAAGGATAAACACCTGCTCTCATTAAAAGACTTGAACCAGAGTGATGAGTTGGAACAGTTGTTGGATGCGGGAGCTTCCTCATTTAAGATAGAAGGTCGGTTGAAAGATGTATCTTACGTGAAGAACGTCACGGCTGCTTATCGGCATAAACTGGATGCTATCTTTGCCCATCGTCAGGAATATGTACGGGCCTCTTCAGGGACTTGCCGCTTTGACTTCCGGCCGCAACTCGACAAGAGTTTCAGTCGGGGATTTACCCATTATTTTCTGCATGGCCGTGATAAGGAAATCTTCTCTTTCGATACACCGAAATCTTTGGGAGAAGAAATGGGCACGATGAAAGAGGCACGTGGAAACTATTTGACTGTTGCCGGATTGAAATCATTCAATAACGGCGACGGTGTCTGTTATATTGACGAGCAAGGGCGTTTGCAGGGCTTCCGTATCAATCGTGTCGACGGCAACAAGCTCTATCCGCAGGAAATGCCGCAAATCAAGCCGCGCACCAGACTTTACCGTAACTTTGACCAGGAATTTGAACGTATACTTTCCCGTAAGTCGGCCGAAAGAAAGCTGTCCGTAAGTATATTACTGGCCGATAATAACTTCGGCTTTTCTCTGACACTGACAGATGAAGATGATAATAGTGTGACACTTTCTCTTCCCCGTGAAAAGGAACTGGCACGGACGCCGCAAACGGATCATTTGAGGACTCAGCTTGCCAAACTGGGCAATACGCCTTTCGAAGCGGAGAAGATAGAAATCTCCTTTGCAGATAACTGGTTCCTGCCGTCTTCCGTATTGGCAGATTTCCGTCGTCAGGCAGTGGAAAAACTGATAGCTGCCCGCCGGATTAATTATCATCAGGAACGCGCTGTATGGAAACCGACCAACCATGCTTTTCCGCAAACCGCATTGACGTATTTGGGAAATGTGATGAATACCCGTGCCGCCTCTTTTTATCAGGAACATGGCGTACAACAGATTGCCGGGGCTTATGAAAAAGAACGGGTGGAAGATGCGGTACTGATGTTCTGCAAACATTGTTTGCGGTATAGTATGGGTTGGTGTCCCATTCATCAACGCGTGCGGTCGCCTTATAGAGAACCCTATTTCCTGGTGTCGAATGACGGAAAGCGGTTCCGTCTTGAGTTCGATTGCAAGAATTGTCAAATGAAAGTAAAAGCAGCGCAATGAGAATGAACCACCGCAGAATGATTCGTTACAGACGACACAGAGGATATGGAGCTTCTGCCCTTTCTTTTGTAACTGCCTGTTGGAATGGCTTGTGGAAGGAGACACTTTTCTCTGTATCCTCCGTGTCCTCTGTGGTGAGTTTGCTGTTGTGCTTGTTTTTTCTTTCGTCCTGCCATTATGCCCGCCCCAATCTTTCTTCCGAAGAAATGCCGCAAAAAACGAAGGACTCTTTGAATTACCTTTATGAACGGCACTATACATGGAATACGAATCTGGAGTTAACGGCAGATTCCATTTTGTTGGAGTGCCTGCCTATCAAGGATACGTACATAAATCTTTATCGGGGAGATCGTGTGGTAGTGGCCGAGTTTGCCGTACATCCTGCCGATAGTGTAGATAGCGTTTGGGTGAAGCTGGCACATACGCAGGATGAACAGGGGTGGATACGCGAAGTGGAGTTGAAACGATCTTTTGTCCCTACGGATAGTATTTCTCAGGCCATTCATTTGTTTAGTGATACGCACGCCTCCTATTTCGTGGTTATCTTTGCACTTTTTGTCGGTGTCTATCTGCTTCGTGCCTTCCGTCGGAAGCAGTTGCAAATGGTGTATTTCAATGATATTGACAGTGTTTATCCGTTATTCCTGTGTCTGTTAATGGCCTTCAGTGCAACGGTTTATGAATCAATGCAGGTGTTTGTGCCGGACACATGGGAGCATTTCTATTTCAATCCTACTTTGTCGCCTTTTAAAGTTCCTTTTATTCTTTCAGTCTTTTTGTTGAGTATCTGGCTGTTCGTGATAGTCTCTCTGGCAGTGCTTGACGATTTATTCCGGCAGTTGACCCCCGCAGCGGCAATCTTTTATCTGCTGGGACTGATGTCCTGTTGTATATTCTGCTATTTCTTCTTTATTTTAATGGCGCATATATACATAGGTTATTTATTCCTCATCCTTTTTATTCTTGTTTTTGTAAAGAAAGTATATCGGAATAGTCGTTATAAATATTGTTGCGGGCGTTGCGGGGAGAAGTTGAAAGAAAAAGGTGTCTGCCCCCATTGCGGAGCAATCAACGAATAATTCTATTGCTGACTTATCGTATTCTTTTAAATAACTTTTTTAAGTGATGAAAATCAGAGCTACCGAACTAAAAGATCTTCCTAGAGTCATGGAGATATATGATTATTCCCGTGCCTTTATGCGTACAAACGGAAATGTAACTCAATGGATTGGCGGCTATCCGTCCGAAGCGTTGATTCGTCAGGAAATAGAAGACGGCCATAGCTTTGTCTGTATGGACGGTCAGGGGGAAATCTTGGGAACTTTTTGTTTTATTTTAGGTGAAGATCCTACCTACCAGCATATTTATGAAGGGAACTGGCTCAATGACGAACCGTATGGCGTGATCCACCGTTTAGCAACAAACGGTAAACGGAAAGGAGTATCAGATGCCTGCCTGAACTGGTGTTTTGAACAATGGGGCAATATTCGTGTCGATACACATCAGGACAATAAAGTGATGCAGCATATTCTGACAAAATACGGCTTTCAGCGCTGCGGCATTATTTATGTGAAGAACGGAACAGAACGTATTGCTTATCAGAAAAAACTTATTAAACAGTTATAATAGACATAAGTCTATGGATGAGAAAATGTTTCCAAACGTTGAAACTCGGTTTTCAAGGCTGGAAACTGGAGTTTCTCTATAGGGAAACTAGAGTTTCTGCGTATGGAAACTAAAGTTTCTAAGCGTTGAAACTGAAGTTTCTAACTATGGAAACGCCAAGAAACTTATGGCTTTGTACTTCTTAGTGAGTAGGAATAACTTTCCGTAGCTATGCCGACAGCCACATAATATCTGTTGCGGGTGGTAGATCGATGCTATACTTTTCAGCTTTATGGTACAGCTTCTCGGGCAGATATTTTAGCTCATTTTGAATACAAAAAAGAATCGATAGAGTGCAAAAAGTATTTTATCCTTCTACTTTAAACCGGGAAGCTTGTTTTTCTTGTAACTTTGCAGCCAATTTAAGAAAAAGAAGCGTAGAATGATAAATAAATACGAAGAACGGCTGGGGACGGAACGTATGTTGCCGCTCATCTTTAAAATGGCACTTCCCGCAGTAGCTGCGCAGTTTGTCAATCTGCTTTATAGCATTGTCGATCGTGTATATATCGGACATATTCCGGGCATCGGAACCGATGCGCTTGCCGGTGTCGGAGTGACTACTTCCCTCATTATTTTGATTTCCTCTTTTTCTGCGATTGTCGGTGGCGGTGGTGCGCCGTTAGCCGCCATTGCGCTCGGGCAGGGAGATCGTTTGCGTGCCGGTAAAATATTGGGAAATGGTTTCGTCCTTCTGATATTGTTTACCTTGCTTACGTCTTTTATCGCATATACATTTATGGAACCCATTCTCCTTTTCACGGGAGCTTCGGCGAATACATTGGAGTATGCCGTGGATTATCTTTCCATTTATCTGCTGGGTACTATATTTGTAGAAATATCGACAGGACTGAACAGCTTTATTAATGCACAAGGGCGTCCTGCCATTGCTATGTTTTCCGTTCTGATCGGTGCTTTGCTGAATATTATCCTTGACCCTATTTTCATCTTTGGGTTTAATATGGGTGTGAAAGGAGCAGCTTTGGCCACAGTGCTTTCACAGGCTTGCAGTGCGGCCTGGGTACTGACTTTCCTTTTTTCCAAACGCGCCTCTCTGCCTTTGGAGAAACCTTATATGAAACTGGACAGAAAAATAATCCTTTCCATATTGGCTTTGGGAGTTTCTCCGTTCATTATGGCGAGCACGGAGAGCTTGGTCGGGTTTGTACTTAATAGCAGCCTGAAAGAGTTCGGAGACATCTACATCAGTGCATTGACAATTCTGCAGAGTGCGATGCAGTTTGCCAGTGTACCACTGACCGGATTCGCACAGGGATTTGTTCCGATAATAAGCTATAACTATGGGCACGGCGATAAGCAGCGTGTAAAAGAATGCTTCCGTATTGTGCTGATAATCATGTTCTCTTTCAACCTGTTATTAATGCTTTTCATGATTCTGTTTCCTTCAACGGTAGCTTCCGCGTTTACGAGTGACGAAAGACTGATTGAAACAGTCCGTTGGACGATGCCTGTATTTTTGGGCGGTATGACTATTTTCGGATTGCAGCGTGCCTGCCAGAATATGTTTGTAGCGTTAGGACAGGCTCGGATTTCTATTTTCATTGCTTTGTTGCGTAAGGCAATACTGTTGATTCCGCTGGCATTGATATTGCCGCATTTTATGGGAGTGACAGGTGTATATGCGGCTGAAGCTATATCCGACGCGACAGCGGCGATATGTTGTACGTTGTTGTTCTTTTGGCAATTTCCCAAAATATTGGGAAAGATTCAGGGGAATACACTACGCACGAGTTAATTTCTGTTTCTGCTGGATGTGATATTCGGCGAACGCCCTGATTACACATGACGCGATAAGTAATATCGGAGATAAACTTCGCATACTCAAAGATTTTACTTACATTTGTTCCTATAAATAAAATGTAAGTAAAAAACATGAGAAAACAACTATCAGTTACATTAGCTTGTTTCCTTCTTACTTCGGCTACGGCGCTCGCTCAAAGCTGGAAATCTTATGAAAATACTGCGAAGGGAAAGACTTATGAAACATCCGATTACGTGACATTGCTGGATAGCACGTTGGTATCTGTCCAACCTACCGGGCAAGGCTCGTTTGCTGTGTGTAAAGTGATTAAAGTACAGACTCCGAGAGGGGCAGTGGCTAACCGGGTAATTAAATACGATTATGACCCTCTGACCGCCTATGCCGAGTTTAAGCGTGTAACCGTCTATCGTGCCAATGGCAAGGTTGACGAACTGGATGTAAAGAAAACCTGTGATTATGCTGCTCCTGCCCGGGCTATTTACTGGGGAGCGAGACAAATAATGCTCGAAATCGGCGCTTTGCAACCCGGTGATGTTGTGGATTATGAGATAGCCAAGAAGGGGTTCACTTATGCGTTGCTTGGAGCCGGTGATGAAGACGATTCTCGTTTTATCCCGCCTATGCGCGGGCAATTTTATGATATTGTTCCTTTCTGGAGCGCTGCCCCCACCGTGCGTAAAGTTTATAAAGTAGCTGTTCCTATGGAGAAAGAACTGCAATTCCAGTTCTATCAGGGGGAATGTGCTTCGTCCATGCGTTATGAAAATAATAGCAAGGTATACACTTTTGCCATGGATAATGTAATGCCTTTCGGCAGAGAGCCGAATATGGTGGATCTTTTCGATGCAGCTCCCAAATTGATGATGTCTTCCACTCCTCAATGGAAAGACAAATCTTTGTGGTTCAACAAAGTGAATGAAGACTATGGTAGTTTTGCCCCACTGCCCGAAGCGCAGAAAAAAGTGGATGAACTGATAAAAGGCAAGAAGACCGAAATGGAAAAGATTGCCGTGCTGACTCATTGGGTGGCTGATAATATCCGTTATGCCGGTATATCCATGGGAAAAGGAGAGGGCTTTACACTTCACAATACCAAGATGAACTATACCGACCGTTGCGGAGTCTGTAAAGACATAGCGGGTACACTGATTTCTTTCCTGCGCATGGCCGGTTTCGAAGCCTATCCGGCTATGACAATGGCGGGTAGCCGTGTGGAAAGCATTCCTGCCGACCATTTTAATCACTGTGTGGCAGTGGTGAAGTTGAGCAACGGAACATACATGCCACTCGATCCTACCTGGGTTCCTTTCTGTCGCGAACTATGGAGCAGTGCCGAACAGCAGCAGAACTATCTGCCGGGTGTGCCCGAAGGTTCTGATTTGTGTATCACTCCGGTTTCAGCTCCCGAAAATCATTATGTGCGTATCAAAGCCGATAACCGCTTGGATGCAGACGGTACTTTGCGCGGTACTTTCACTCTTACCGCCGAGGGGCAGAGTGACAGTAATATCCGCCGTATCTTTACTACCGGATTCCGGAGCGAATGGAAAAATACAATGGAAAGCCAGCTTTTAGCCATATCTCCCAAAGCTAAATTGCTGAGCGTAGACTACGGCAAGAATCCTAAAGACTATCAGGCAGCACCTATTAAAATCACTTTCCGTTATGAAATACCGGACTATGCATTGAAAGGTGAGAAGGAGATGTTCTTCCGTCCGTTGGTGATGAATAACCTTTATAATCAGGTACGCTCTTATTTGCGTATCGATACTTCACTGAAAGAGCGTAAGTATGGTTTTAAAGATGGATGTTCGCGTTTGGTTGAACTGGATGAAACGATTCAACTTCCGGCAGGATACAAGCTGGCGAATGCCGACAAGAATGAGACAATGCAAGGTACGGGAGCCGATTTTGAGGGTTCATTGGCGCAGCAAGGAAACAAAGTGCTGCTTCACAACAAACTGGCTTTGAAGAAACGTGTTTATGAGGCTGCTGATTGGGATAGTTTCCGTAATGCTGTGAATGCGCACAAAGCGTATGGTGAATATTTAGTGATTAAAAAGTAGAGCAGAATGAAAAATATACATTATTATATAGTTACGCTGGTGGTACTCTTATTTATGGTAGCTCCGGCAAAAGCGGTATCCGAAGCCGAATTCGGGAAATTGCACAAAACGTACATCTTGCATACTGACGGTAGCCAGGAGATGCGTGTACAAAAGGAACTGACATTGTTTACCCATACGGCAATGAATCGTCTGTATGGCGAAAGTTTTATTGTTTACAATCCGGAGTTTCAGGAATTGAAGATTCACGAATCGTATACCCGTCAGAAAGATGGCAATATCGTTAAGACGCCCGAAAACGCGTTTGTTGAGGTACTTCCTTCTGCTGCAGCCGATGCTCCGGCATATAATGGTCTGAAAGAAATGGTTGTAGTCCATACCGGATTGGAGCTGGGAGCTACTATTTATCTGGATTACTCGGTTATTACCCGTCCGGGGTATCTTCCCGAACTGGATGTGTGCGAGCAGATAGAGGAATTATCTCCTATCAGGGAGTATGTGCTTTCGGTATCGGTACCCGAAAACAAACCTTTGCATTATGAGTTATTGAATGGAAAAGCTGTTCCGGTGGTGAAAACAGCGGGTGGTGTAAAGACTGTGACCTGGGCGTTGAAGAATGTGCAACTTCGTCCTAGTATGCTTGCTGTTTCTTTGCCGGCAGGTAACGTACAGGCTATTGTGGCTTCTACGTATGCTTCAAAAGCCGATGCGTTGAAAGTGATTAAACGGCAATTTGAAAGTAACGACAAAGAAGTTTCTGAACTGGCAAAGAGGTTGACTGCCAATACACAAAGTTCGGAGCAAAAAACGAAACAACTCACTGCTTACGTGCAAGGATTAGGAAACTGCCGTTTGTCATTGTCACAAACCGGGTATCGTTTGCGTCCGGTTGCCGAAGTGATTCGTTCGGCTTATGGAACGGAAGCGGAGAAAGCGGCTTTGCTGGCTGCTTTGCAACAGGCAAGCGGCATTCAGGCCGAAGTAAAGGCTGTCTTTCCTAAAACAGAAGATAAGGATGCGGCAGGACTCGCTGCTGTCAGCAGACTGTTTGTTGCTGATAATGCTATTGCCGATATACAGGATTTTGTATCTGTTGTCAACATGGACGCCCGGCCGGTGACTTTGGAAGGAGTTTCCCATGTTATTTCGCAAACCGACACATTACGAGTGACGGCAGAAGCCGGAAAAACTTTGGAAGCAGGTTACCGGAAATTTGAACTGCCACAGGCGCGGAATGGTTGGGCTGCTTATGAAGGACGTTCAACAGTTGTAAATACGACTCGCCCGGTTAATCTGTTATTGAGATATTTACCTGATGAAACTTATACTTGTATTGTGAAAGTTGCTGACGGGATGAGGCCGGTAGTGCTGCCGACTGATAAGAAGATTGATAATCCGGTAGGTACCGTAGGAGTTACAGTGAAAAAAGCGGCAAAGGAGATAAAGATTGTCCGTACCTTGAAACTGAAAAAGCAATTGATAACTCCGGCCGAATATCCGGCATACTATCGTTTGATGTCGGAATGGTTGGATACCGGTGAAAGCGTTTTGTTATTTTAATCTGTCTTCTGCTGTTTTATAGGCGATGAAGCAGCAGAAGACTTCGATACGCTGCTCGGTAAAGTGGAATATGGGGAGTGTTTTCAAAGTTCCTTTTGATATGCGGAAGGCCTTAAGTAAAATTTTACATAAGGCCTTCCGCATATCAAAAGGAACGAAATGTTAAAATATACCTAGGGGTGTGGGGACAGACGCTCCTGCGGTGTATTTATATTATAGAGAAGCATTAAATCTGGATACAAATAAAAAACACTCGTCATGAAAATGGATAAACTAAAAAAGGATGATATTCAGTTAGAAAAAACAGTATCTGAATTAAAGGAGAGGCTGAAATACAAAGATGAACAGAACCTAAACTTAATCCAGCGTAATCGAGAGCTGAAAGCTAAACTCGGATCGCTGTTATCTCTTAAAAATGAATTAACTGAAAAAGAATTATTATTGACAGTTGGTTTAGAGTCATTGTTGCTTTTGAAGAAACATCGATATAATCACATCAAGAAAGAGGAAGACTGGCTGTTGCTTTACGATGCTGTCAATATATTATATGGAGATATTAGCCATATAGTTTCTTCCTTTGGCCTAACCTCTCAAGAGATGAAGGTTTGTTACCTTACTTATATAGGAATCGCCATCTCTGAACAAGCGAAAGTCCTGATTATTGAGACAAATACAATCAAAAGGTATAGAAACAGGATAAAAAACAAGTTGAAATTAGGAGAAGAAATTCTACTATCTGTCTACCTAAATCTCAATTCAAAGAAGATAAATAAGGATTAAAATACAGATAATCAACAAAATGAACGTATGGATAATTTACACATTTTGTCCTCCTCCAATAATTGCATGATATTATAATCCAGACTATTTTTGTCTCACAATAACAAATATATTACTTAATGCTATGAATACATCAACATTTGCCAAAACGATTGTCTCACATTGGAGTGTTATTGCAGTTGTTGCTGTATTGATATATTATAGTATATTTTCGCACGAATTTCAATTGTATTGGGATGATCAGTGGCTAGTGATTAATTCGATGACGAACGACGGGATATCATTGAAGAATTTGCAGACTATATTCCACAGTATTAGTAACGGTCAATACTCCCCAATCAATCAATTATACTACACGCTTATTCATCTATGCTTCGGCTACAGTAGTTTAGCCTTTCATATAGGTAATTTGCTGTTTCATATATTCAATGCCTGTTTAGTGTACTTATTGGCCTATTCTTTTATAAGAAATCATTTTGATTCTAAAAAGGCATTGGGTATATCCTTCTTCACCGCACTGTTATTTGCCATACACCCGGTTCAGGTAGAAACCGTTTGCTGGATTAGTGCGTCGAAGATAGTGCTTAGCACTTTTTTCTATTTGTCGGCACTGATATGCTACATACAATATATGCGCAATAGTAAATGGCAGTATCTTCTAGCGAGTGTGGTCAGTAGTATATTGGCTATGGGCTGCAAAGAACAGTCCGTTATTATAGTTCCATGCTTGTTGCTGTTCGACTGGATGCTGTTCAAAAGAAATATGCGTTCCTTGAAAGTGTATATCGAAAAAGTATATTATCTCATTCCTGCTATTGCCATCTTTATAGTTACCCTTGTGGCCAACAAAGATACAGGAGAAGAAATCATAGGATATACGATAGTAGATCGTTTTATATTCCTTTGCTATTCAGTGTTTAAGTATCTCTTGATTTCGGCTATTCCTTTCAAGCTTTCCTATCTTTATCCTTTCCCCTTTCAGGTAGGCGAAAAGATACCCATGGCTTTATGGATATACCCATTTGTTATCCTATTCATAGGATATGTGATATACCTGAACCGCAGAAAGCCATTATTGGTCTTTTGCACGCTGTTTTTCATATTACATCTGTTGCCGGTGCTTCATGTGATTCCGCTACCCCGCTACGTTGTTGTAGCTGACCGCTATCTGTATATACCGTATATTGCGTTTGCAATTGGGCTTTCCATATTGTCATATCATCTATACGAACGCCAAAGAAAGTGGATTCTATATGCCGGATTCCTATATTGTTCATACCTATGCGTTTACACCGCCAGCTATGCTCCTGCATGGAAGAACTCAGATACTTTGAAAGAGCACTTTAAAGAAGTTTTAAAGAAAAGAGAAACTAACCTTAGTATTAATTTTAAACACGAGAAACAATGAAAAAGAACAAAATCGTAGTATTAGCCGGAATGGCTTTACTAATGGTAGGAACTATTTTAAACGTGCATGACGCGCTTAATGAGTTCGGAGTAATGGAGATATCACTGCATCCGCAGGTGATGGCGCAGACGGGGACGACATCCGGAACTACAACTAACATGGGAAAACAATTAGAGACAGATGTGAAATGCACAAAAACAACCACCACCTCGAGTTCTTCATCTGTCACAACGGGTACTAGAACCGATACTAATATCAATGGTGGTATTAGTGCAGGTAATGGAATCATAGGTGGTTCTATTGGAGGTGATCATTCATGGGGCTCAAACTCTTCATCTGGTTCATCAACAACCACTACTGAAACTGTAGTACAAGAATTTAATGCTAAAAAGTATTACTGTGGTCCAGCCACAAATTACGTTGAAGTTTGTAGTATTACTGATCCTTGCCGTCAGTAATGATTAAAAATGCTAAGTTCATGGATTCCTAATGCTATGGACTTAGTATATAATTTTTTTAAATATATATTGTATGATAAACTATAAGTCATTATCAAAATTGTTCACACTTTGTTGTAACATTGTTACAGTAATCATTCTCTTCATAAACATTGGCTGTCAGACACCCCAAAATAAAGTTTCAACAGGCGAGCATATTATTTCCGATTCAACTCTTATTCATATAAATGTTGATCCGGATGGAGAAGAATCCTATGCTTTCGACAGCTTGATCGATGATATATCATACATCAAATTGGAAACAAACAGCGACTGTTTAATAGGAAACATACATCAGATACTTTGCTCTAATGAGTATATTTTCATAATGGATGTTTTTGTTGCAAATGCTGTATATTGCTTTGATAAACACGGCAATTTCGTTCGGAGAATCGGAAAAGTAGGACAAGGTCCTGGTGAATACTCGCGTTTATGCAAAATGTGTCTAACAAGCGATCAAAAACAAATAGTTTTGTATGACTGGAATCGTCTTCATTATTACGATTTGAATGGGAAGCATATAAAAGATGTATCTCCTAGCTTTTATGCAAATGATATTGAATTGATTAATAATGATTTTATTGCTGGGTTTATAGAAGCTGGTATGGACGATGATTCTCAACGGCAAATGCTATCTGTTTATGACAAAGATTTCAAACTACTTTATAGAGAATTCCCAAGTTTTTATAACGAGGTATTTCACTTAAACAATGGAATGCATCCTTTACGTAGTTTTGGAAATGACATTTATTTAAAAGAGCCATGGACGCATAATATTTATAAGATAGAGAAAGATCGTTGTTACGAGAAATATAGAATAAATATAACTAATGGTGGATATCCAGAAAGACCAGAGGACATGAACAGTGATACATATATAAAAATAGTCGGAACAAAAGTTCATATGGCAGACTATGTTATATTAGAGGACTATGCATTGTTCTATTTTAGCAAAAATGGATTCACTTGGTCTCCTTTCGTTATTTATTCTCATAAAACGAAAAAGACTTATAAGTGTAATGGCAGATATTACAATCCTTTATTTTTTGCACATTCTCCAGGAAATACACCCATAGTTTGTTATGACAAAGAAACTTTTCTTATTCCGCAATCTGCCACTACTGTTATGCGTATGAAAGAGCGAATTTATAATTCGCCATTAATTAACGATAGCAAGTTAATGCAGTTATATGATGGATTAACGGAAGATAGTAATCCTGTCTTATTCCTCCTACATATTAAATCTATTTAAATGTAACAGGATGAAAAAGAATATCAACATATATATTGTTGGCATATTAGCACTATTATTACTAGGTGTCAATATGGTCACTTTAAAGAAGTATAAGGCCCTAAAGACGTATTGTCAGGAACAGATTGCTGATAAATCCATTACCGGACAAAAAGAAATGGCACTATGGGTAAATTCTCAAATTGCTTTCTCGGTGAATGGAATGAAAATGCCAAATATCTTATTAAAAGAATACAATGGTGTCACAATTCCGCTTGAGGAATATATGAAAGGGAGAAAAGAAGTGTTAGTAGTAAGAGTCAACGAATTATATTGCAGTGATTGCGTCAATTTCATACTTCAAAAAATAGGGCGTTTATCTAAAGAATTAAATCTTGACGAGAATATTTTGCTTATTGGAAGCTACCAATCGTCAACAGCTCGTAGATATTTAGAGAAAAACATGAAATTGCCTTCTACTGTATTTGATATAGAAAATGGAAATTTATCTCTCCCATTGGAAGAAGAAGGTTTTCCATATTGCTTTTTGTTATCAAGTGACATGACAATTTTACATGCTTTCATACCCGACAAAGCTGTTCCTGATTTGGCAAACAATTATCTTAAAAACATAAGTCAACGATATTTTCAAACCAATTAAAAATTTAGAATTATGAAGAAAAGAATTTTATTGTTATGCTTGTTTTGCATGACATTGGGTTTTGCCTATTCGCAAGAGCCTGATCCTCAGATAACAAATATGACTAAGGTTGTTATTTGCACATCTGATAAAAAATCGCTTATAAAAGCTGAGAGTTTAAAAGAAATATGGAAACCGGCTTATATCCATACTATCTCAATAAGTCCAAAGGCTAATCTCAAAGCACTTATTCGGTTGGAAGAATTATTGCAGAAAACTCCGATGTTATACAATCCGGAAAATACACTGATTATTTGTACAGACAAGTATCTTGAACTTATAAAGGAAGCGGCAGCGGGGTATAAACTCGTTCAACTCCCCAATTTGGGATCTTCGGAATCTATGATTGTAGAGGGAAAGATTACTCCTTTGACGAAGGAAGACAACGAACCGGGATATGACTTTAAATTTGTAGAAGAGAAAGCTCTATAGTTCTGCCTATTAGATGCAAATAATGAATCATGCAGTTCCTGAAAAAACATATTACTGAACTATGTTTGATGCTATTATTGTGCGGCACCCTATGGGGAGCCGTGCAATTAATAGTGTCGGGGCATATATTCAACGGTGACTTTGCACTTTATATCCGACAGGCACAAAGCATACAATACGGAGATATGCAGCAAGTGTTTTCGGACATGCAGGAGATGATAGCCCATTCTACTTATCAGCGCTATTCACCTATACTTTACCCGTGGGGATATCCTCTGCTACTATTTCCGTGTGTGGCATTGTTTGGCATCAACTATTTTGCCTTCAAAATTGTAGGAGTTATCTGTCTGGTAGGGGCTTTCATCTTTCTCTATTATCACCCTATTCTCTCGAAAGAGCGTTTCAGAATGTCCGTCCTACTCGTTTTAACTTTGCTGACAGGCAACATATTCTATTGGGGGTATGTTAACTCCGTCAGTAGCGAACTTCCCTTTTTCTGCTTCCTCATGTTCTCCTTTTGGACAATGAACAAACTCTATGCATTGAAGGAACAGACCGAAAAGCGAACTATACTATACATCGGTTTAGGTATTCTTCTTTTTTTCACGGCACAGATTCGTACGGAAGGATACTTCTTATTTATTTCCTTAATCGTACTTCAATGGAAAAACAGATTATCAGGATGGAGGTTTTTCCTTCCTTATGCATCTGCTCTATGCATTTGGTTTGTCTTTACTCTTGTTTTTCCTTCGGGATATACAGAACATTTTGAGCACTTTAAGGTGGTGACTCTGACAAACCTACTTCACAACATCCAAACATTTTACGAATATCCTGCTCAGATCTTATATATTCCTTTTTCACTCTTCAATCTTTTCTTTTGGGTGAATTGCTTGCTCGGCTTATACATAAGTAGCCGGAAATTAACGGCGGAGTCAGTTTATCTGGTTTCTACCATAATGCTCTTAATCTGTTGGCCTTATGATGTAATAAGGTATTGGCTTCCCCTTTTTCCATTATGTTTCATATTCTTCATTCAAGGATTCCGATTTATGTGTATGGTGTGGGGCAAAAAAGCGGGAAAATGGGTTCTCTATCCAATTATAGGCATACTAATCTGTTCTGTTTGGAAAGTTTCAATAAAATATGCGACCTCACCCATACAGATTTATACTACCATAAATCCGAACGTGGAAGGCGAGAGTGCTCAAGAAATGTACGCCTTCCTCCGTATGAATACCGCTCAGGACGATTGGGTAGCCTGCGGAGAAAGTCGCTCTATCTATTTATATACGAATCGTCTTTCCTGCAATATTTCGGGAGAGATATCCAATCTTCCTGCCAACGTCAACTGGTATGTCGAGTTTCTGTATCGTGGTTCCTATCTTCAATACCCTCATGGGGTGATCAGATTGAACCAGAACCGTTTTCAACAAGTATTTTGTAATCAAGATTTTGCAATATATAAAATACTAACACCATGAAAAGCACAGACATTGAATATTCTATCATTTTGCCTTGCCTCAATGAAGAAAAGACATTAGGCATATGTATCCGGAAAATCCATCAATTTTTTTCAAACACCGGATTAACTTATGAAATTATAGTCGCCGATAACGGTAGTACAGACAATTCCGCTCTCGTTGCTAAGAATAATCGGGCGGATGTGATACAGGTAAGTCAGAAAGGATATGGCAGTGCTTTGAGACATGGCATCGAACATTGCAATGGGAAATATATCATTATGGGTGATGCTGATGATAGTTATAACTTTCTTGAATTATCATTATTTATCGAACGATTACAGGCTGGTTATGATATGGTAATGGGAAACCGCTTTGCAGGTGGAATCACGAAAGGGGCTATGCCATGGCTTCATCGCTATGTCGGCAATCCGTTCTTGTCGTCCTTGGGGCGTTTTTTATTTAAGAATAATATTGGAGACTTCCATTGTGGTCTGAGAGCTTTCACGAAAAAATGCTATAACATTATTAACCCGCAGTGTAATGGTATGGAGTTTGCTTCTGAGCTTGTTGCCTTGGCTTCTATTCATCAGATGCGTATTTGTGAAATCCCGGTGACTCTCTATCCCGATGGTCGGAAACGCAGACCACATTTGCGTTCATGGCGAGATGGGTTCAGACACATGGTGTTGCTTTACAGTCTTTATCTACTGAGGAATTGAAATGAAACGTATCAAATTTCAGACGTTAGCCAAACTGGGGACTTGTATGTTACTTATATTGCTTTTGGTTAAGGTATTCATTGGCGAATGGGTATATATTCCGTCTGATAGTATGTTTCCTACGATAAGTGCAAGAAGTCTGGTTTGGAACTCGAAAATTACATATGGGGCTTTAATGCCTCAGCGAATTGTAGAAACACCTGTACTCAATTTACTCTGTCTGATACCAGCCGTAGCCAAAGCTGATAAAAAAACAAATTGGGGGTATCATCGTGTGTGGGGATACTCTTCTCCGCAGCGTATGGACGTTGTTATATTCAAGTGGGATGAAAATGAAACGCAGTTATACGTTAAACGAATTATAGGGATGCCGAAAGACACAATACAGCTTAAAGATGGGATCGTATATATTAATAATAAGGCTATTGAGGAAAAAGGTAAACGAATTGCTTCTCATGATAATTTTGGTCCTATCGTTATAAAAGAGGATTGTTATTTCGTCATGGGAGATTTCAGGTATAATTCTTTAGATAGCCGGCAAAGAGGACTTGTTCCGCTCCATTGCATATCAGGAAAAGCAATTCATAAGTTATGGAATCGAAATAGTGACTTATCTTTATTTGAAGCGATTGAATAGTGTAATCAAACTTCAGCTCATGTTTTTCGATCAGAAGTTCAACATCTAGTTGGAATTTTCCGTTGCTGTTGACTACTCCAATATAAGTTCTATAACCGGTAACTCGACATTTGGGCGTTCTACAGGTAAAGTGATGATAACATCGTCAGCTCCTGTGTTTTCGGTCATATGGCTTCCTTTTTTGGTTTCAGTCCGAAATTTGAGTTCTGAATTGTCATTCAATAATTGAGCATATTTGATTTTTCCTTTATATTGTTTTAGATATAAGGATTTGAATGGCCATTCTAACACGTGTATATACAGTCGGTTAGTATTGGGGTTATATGTGAGAATACAATTGTTGGGACAAGCATATTCAGTTGGTGCGGCAGTACATCCATAAATGGCGCTACTATGAAAACGCATCCAATGTGCCAGGCCGTTTAAACGTTCTATAGCACGTTCGTCAAAAACACCTCTTGCTGTTGGCCCGACGTTTAGTAATAGATTTCCACCCTTACTGACAGTTTCGGCTAACATAACAATTAGTTGATGTACACTTTTCCAACTGTATTCATCACGATGGTAACCCCATGAGCCGGAGAATGTTTGACAGGTTTCCCAAGGAACTCGTTGGCTGTTTACTGTGGGCCACTGTTGTGGCATGAATTGTTCTGGAGTGATGTAATCCCAGCCTTGTCTATTTTCTGTTAGTCCGAGGCGGTTGTTTATAATAATCTGTGGTTGCAATTTTCGTGCTAATTTGACAATACCTTCTGCATCCCAGTCTTTACTATTCTTTCCATTCTCTCCTTCAGCATACGTATAATCCATGAAAAGTTCATCAATTTGTCCAAATTCAGTGAGCAATTCGGTTAATTGGTTTTTCATATATTCCCTGTATTTTGCCATATTACGGTTCTTATTTAATTCTTTCAAGAGTTCGGGGTTTTGTGGCATTTGGGGGTGGTTACGGTCAATGGTGAAATCGGGATGATGCCAATCCAATAGCGAATAATAAAATCCGATACGTATACCTTCGTTACGAAAAGCATTAACTAACGGTTTTAAGATATCCTTTTTATAAGGTGTATTGGTTATTTTATAGTCCGTATATTTACTGTCCCACATACAAAAACCATCATGATGCTTAGTCGTGAAAACCATATATTTAACTCCGGCTGCTTTTGCCATATACGCCCATTCTTCCGGATTATACAAATCGGGATTAAATAAGTTTTTGTAACGGTTGTAATGTTCATCGGACATTTTTTCTCTGCTTTTTACCCATTCGTGGCGAGCAGGCATAGCGTAAAGTCCCCAGTGGATAAACAGACCAAACCTGTCATGTGTCCACCAAGACATATGTTCCGATTGGTTCAATGAGGAATCATATTGATTTTGAACAATATGTGTCGCATTCGCCTGTTGACAAACGAAAGACAGGAGAAAGAGGGTATATATAATAGTTCTTTTCATACTTAGTACTTTATAGGTAAAATTCTGTTCATCGAATCTACAAAAATAGCTGCCATTCGTTGTTGCATATATGATTGTTCTCCCCGTATGGGATGATGTCCATAAGCTATGCCTTCTGTAACTTGAATATCCGTGGAATATAATTGGCTGAAAGGTTTTCCTGTGACAGGATGTAATACATTTTTTGAGAATCCGATATATTTATCAAATTCAATTAAAGGAAATCCCCATTTAGCGGCGAGTTTTCTGATACTTTCATTGTAAACGGTGCGACAATCATGCCAGTGTGTACATAATACAATAATTGCAGGTTTACCATAAGGAGTATTATAGTATTTGGATGTAGTATCGTTACGTAATTCATAGCATTCCGTGAGGTAACGTTTGATGACATAATCATAGGCTGCCGCGTAATTGCTGCGATCAAATGGTACTTCATAATCCGTGTATTTATCTTTCAGTTGAAGTTCTTCATAAACATCTTTATTGTGTACTTGCATAATGACTAATGCATCAATATTTTCCAGTTCTTCTTTAGAGTAGAGGGTACCATTGGCCATTCGGTTTGCTGTATTGGCTATGGCTTCTCCACCTATGGCCCGGTTTATGGCTTCGGCATTCAGTTTGCGACAACCGATTTCGAACCAACCGTTTTGCGGAGAAGCGAATGAGGCTCCTGTCAATAAGATTTTGTATTCTGTTGTTTTTGACAGGTTTTGTGCTACTGCTATTCCTGTGAAAATATAGAATAACAGCACGGTTAGAAATGTCTTCTTCATATTTTCTTATTTTTTATGGTTTATCTGTAATTCTGTATTTATCTACAGTAGGATTTAGTCCTTGTTTTAAATCGTGATACAATGGAGGTTTGTTAAAGTCAAAACTATAAGGCTCATAAAGTGTGGCACAATCCGGATGAGTCTCTCCGAATAGTTTGTATTCTTTCCATAACCGGTCATAATTATCGATGGCTTTGCGAATACTTTTTGTGTCATATTGACCGTTCATATCTCCTTCGTAGCCTTTGAGCATGATGATCCAACCCTGTTCATAGATTGAATATAAAAGTAATCCGTACTTGGCGGAAGTTTGTAAGTAACGTCTTAGTTCCGGATTGCCTGTTTGTATTTTATCGGCTAATGCTACAATCTCTTTCCAGATAGCAACACTTTGGGATTTTTCTAGTATGATTTTATGAGTTAGTCCTTGTTCTATAATAGTTTTGAGATTCTGTCTCAGTTCTTTCTCTCCTCCGATGAATTGATCTCTCGTCCACCATACATTGATGGGGAGAATTAAAGATGCTCTTCCTCTGACAATCGCGTCAGCAGACAAAAGAGAAAGACGATGAAAACGTTCGATGTCTTTTCCTTTGAATCCGTTGGCTATGGCGTATTTCTTAAATAATTCCTTTTCCGGTAACGACATCCGGTTTGCCCAATTGGCCAATATTGCAACGTTTATGTCACACCATAATTCATTTTTGATATAGGGACCTCTCCAGCCTCCTCCTCTTGACCATGTCCAAATACCGGCAAAATTGGGATTTGATTTTAACTGGTTCAAACAGTAAGGCTGGGAATCTGATTTTAATTCTTCAAATCCATTAAGTACACCGTCTGCAATATAGTTCGGGTATGCTCCTTTGCCTTCATATTCGCGTTGACATTCAATTTCTACAATTTGTTTGTGCTTACCTATTCCTAATGTAGGGTTGAATTTATACGTTCGGTGATAATCCCCCTGTACGTGTTTTATGCATAGATATAGATTGGGGTGAGGTTCAACGTTGTTTGTTACGGAAAGGTAATATTGGGGATTGATATGGAAGTAACCGAAATCCCATGTGCGATAGAAGATTTTTTTATTTTGACGTATGCATACTTCTTCTCTCAGCAGATTTATTAGGTTACTGTGTATTTTTTCTCCTCCATCGGTTTTATAAGCAGAATTATGTTCCCATGATTTTTCGTTTCTGGGTATGGGGCCATTACCTGTGTGGTAAGGAGTATTTTGCAAGTAAGTTTCTCCTACGCGAATAACCAGACCGTCAAGTTTCGGGAAACGTTTAAATATTTCTTGAAGCATGATTCGGTGTATCTCTTGTGTTTTGGGGCGAGTGAAGTCAATTCGTCCTGTCGCGTCACAAATTTCATTTTTATAAATTTCCACCAGGCGTTTGGGAAGTACGATGATATCAGTAAAGTAATATGCTTCCAATCCGGCTTTATGGATAGCTTCAATCTTGTTTTCTATACGGGTGGCAACAGAATCGATCCATAAACGTTCTTTAGAACCGGTAGGACATATTCTCGGGTCTAAACTGCTATATGTTATGGCTGTATGTACAGATTGAAATTCATTAACTACTTGCGCGTTAAAACCATATTGCACTAAATTCCCAGGTTCATTGAACCATGTGTTTGTGAAAGGTTCACCCGGATTATGATGAACCATATCCATAACAATAGGAGTTTGAGCAAACAGGCAACTCCACAGTGTGTTCGCTAGCAAAAGGACTGGAAATAGGTGTTTTCTCATGATAATATTATTGATTGTTATTAGTAACTTGTTGATCTTCGATAGAATCAAAACCCTTTTGTTGTTGTTTTATAGAATTGATTAATTGTACTCTATCCGGTAAGGAAGTGCGATATTTATCTATATATAGTCCGCATTTCTCTAATTGGTATTCTGTTATAGAGCTAACTCCCAGAATATTTTTCAGACTTTTTAGAATAGATATTTCCCGGAAATTTAAGTTGGGAATAACCAAGTCTGTATTACTGCCGAAGTATGAATATTGAAAATCTTCATCTTTCCCTTCTTTTCGTAATCCGCAACGGCAGTTGATAAATGTGTTATCTGCTATGCTGTTATTAATGGGTAATTCCAGATGGTCGGTCTGTAAAAATGTACTTATGCCTGGGTAGATGTTGTCCCAGTTGCCTTTGTTAATCCGGAAAACATCGAACAAATGGGTGAATTCAGGATTTTGTGCATTATAATTTCGTTTTTTTCCACGGGCATCAATACTTATGCCTGCTGCACTACAATCAAAATATAGATTATCGTGAACGTAATTGCAGTGACCTCCACCTATAATGGTACCGGAAACGACTTGATGGACTATGTTTTTATAAATTGAGTCCCCCGCATGTCCATCATCTGCATACAATGCATTAGCTCGTGGTGAATGATGAATAAAATTGTGGCGTAAGACGTTGCCTCGTGAAGTCCAGTCCCAACGACTATAAAAGGCTCCGACATCACCTGTGACCCGAGCTATGTCGAACACTTCATTATATTCTAGGATGTTGTTGTTTCCTCCATAGATAAAGGCTGCATGGGGAGCGTTGTGTACCATATTGTGCCGGACGGTAATTCCCACTGCTTTGCCTTCTTTTATGCCGATTCCTGTAGTAAAGGTTCCCAGTTTTACAGCAGGAGCATAACTGCGCTGTATCTCACCAAAACGGGTAAAATAATTGTTCTCTATTAAGTGTTTGCAAGCAATCAGATTTTTTCGGTCACCTCCTGATACCTCAATACAGGTGCGACCGATATATTCAAAGTTGTTGCTTTGTATTCTATTTTGTTTTCCTCCCTGAATGATTAATGCGTCTCCTAATATATTTTTGAAGTTACATCCGGCAATCAGACATTCTGTGGCATTTTTTATGATGACGCCATCGCCTAAATGATTTTTGAAGGAGATATTTTCTATTTTTATATGATTTGAATTTATAATGTTAATCAATGGGGTAGTGTCTGATACAATACTCAATAAGTTTTCATCAAAATGTTCGGGAGGGAAAAGATATAATTTTTGAGTTGTAAAATCAATGCACCATTCTCCTGGATGATCTATTTCTTCGAGAAGATTCTCTACATAATATTCTTCTTTTCCCGAACCGTACGGACGATGATATTTGGAACCGATGCCGCCAAATATGCCTACATCTTTTCCTTCCTTTGTTTCTATCCCTACGCTGTGAGTGACAGTTTGTTTGTTCGGGTCTATTTCCTTTATACGTACAGTCCAGGCCTGCCAGGGGATACGCCAGTATCCTGTAAACCATAGACCGTTTTTGACGGCATTCACCCATTTGCCGTGTTCTGGATCACTATATTCAAAAGTACCTCCTTGTTCGTTTGTTCCGAAATTGTCCAATACCCTTTTCATATATAGATAACCTTTGTTGGGGTAACGCGAAAGAGGGAGTAGCTCATTGTTGTAAATGAGTTGTGGAAAGTTCTTACGCTCTTTCATTAAATCGGGAAAAAAAGGAACATTGATACCTATTTCCGATAAGTCTATCTCCATAATAATACCTTGAGCATTCGGGTGAACTCTGTTTTTTGTTTGAGTATCTTTGACAGGTCTCAGTTTTCCTTTCAAGGGTTTATCACACCGCAACTGTACCTTTCCCGGATTTTTACCTTTTATTATTATCCCTTTCTTGCAGTTTTTTATATCTATGCTTTTATGAAGGATATAGTCTCCGTCATGAAGTAAAATGGAGCTTCCGTTCATAGATGCTTTTTCGATGGCTGCTTGTATGCCCCTCTCTCCTTGGAGTGGGGAAAGCTGGATAATACTTTGCCCCCGGCTGGGAAAGGAAAAAGTACAGGCTAATAATAAGATCAGTAAATGTTTCATTGTATTATATTGATTGTTGAAAATAGAACAAGTGCAAAAGTACCGTGATTTAGCCAATCTTTTTAATAATGGCATTTCAAAATATATGAGATTTGTTTCATGAGTTATTCGAAGTATTTTATATCATTGCAGAAAATATGAAAAACATGACGGTTGAGACTGACATAAATCATTCGAATTTGCGTATCATGTAACATGTATTATATAAATGTAACCAGTGTTGTTATGAAGATGTTATTCTCATATATTTTGAAGCATGAGTATTAATTGCCGTGCTGTCTAATGCCTAATTTTGCATCCGTAGTTAAACAACACTAAGTAACCTTTATTAAATTTTTAATTATTATGAATTCATTTACACGTATTGGATTACGATCTCGGTTCCTGTTGGTGCTGATGATTGGACTTATTTTACCGATGTTGTCTGTTTGGGGACAGAATGCAACAATTACTGGTAAGGTAGTTGACCCCAAAGGAGAGCCTCTTGTAGGTGTTTCGGTTTTAGAACAAGGTACAACGAATGGTACTGTTACTGATATGAATGGTCGGTATAGTATTGTTGTTCAGAAAGACTCTTCTCCTCTTCGATTTAGTTATATGGGGTTTGATAATCAGGAAATTGTTCCGGGAAAACGTCGGGTTATCGATGTTACATTGACAGAAAACTCTGTGGTGATTGATGATGTGGTGGTGATTGCCTATGGAACTAAGAAACGCCGTGATATGATAGGGTCTGTTTCTAAAATTAAAAGTGATGAAATGTCGCTGATGCAAGGTGGGCGTTTTGAGAATTCTTTGCAGGGGCTGGCTTCCGGTGTACAAGTTGTGAATGACGGTATGCCGGGTAGTACTCCACAGATAAAGATTCGCGGTATCGGTTCTATTGCATCGGGGAGTGATCCGCTTTGGGTGGTTGACGGTATTGTAGGTGGAGGTTCTACGATGGTGAACTCCAATGATATTGAATCAATAGAAGTATTGAAAGATGCTGCTGCAACTGCAATTTATGGTTCCCGAGGTGCGAACGGTGTGATCATTGTTACAACGAAGAAGGGAAAAAAGGGAGGACTTAAATTCGACGTTCATTATGAAGGTGGTATTACTCCTATCACTAATTCAGATTTAGGATTGGCCAGTACGAAGACATACTTTAATATAATGGATGAGGCTCGTGCTAATGTGGGATTAAATCCGCTTGACCCACAGAAAGATATTATCGAACCGTATTATTCCAATTGGACTTCTCCGATAACTCGTGAGGAAGCTATGAATACGGATATGGATTGGGTCGATTTGGTGACTCGTATGGGACATTTCCATGATATAAACGTGGCCTTGAACCAAGGGGGAGAGAACTCAACGACTTACGCGTCTGTTAATTACCGTTCTGATGAGTCCAGTTTGAAAGGGCTTAGCATGAATGCGGTCAGTGCACGTTTGAATAGTGAATTTAAGAAAGGAATTGTGACTTTGGGAACTCAGTCTTTTCTGAAGTTCGACCGTAAAAAATCGACGAATAAATGGGCGGTAGTTTCTGATAAGTTTCCGTGGCGCAAAGTGTATGATCCGGAAGACCCTACAGGGTATTGGAATCCACAAATGGCGGATGGTCATCCGACAGCTACTCTTGACAACGATTATCAGTTGAGTACAGGTGAGAATTTTAGTTTCCGCACAACATTATATATGGATGTTAACCTGAAGTGGATAAAAGGGCTCTCAGTTCGTGCAGATGCAAGTTATGGGTATGGATTGGCGCAAAGTGATTATTGGTTGTCCGGCTTGATTACGAATACTGGCAATGTAGATGGTAACCAAGGTAATAAAAGCAAGAAAACGACTAAGTCCCAACAATATCATGCTTTTGCCAAATATAACCGTGAATGGACAGATCATGGTCTGGATATTGTAACGGGTATTGAAGCAAATAGGAGTTATACGGATAATGCTGTTGTTGCCGGTAAGAACTTGAGTGGTGAGTTCCAGGAACCCAAGATTATTGGTACAATGCTGGGGAATAACAGTGCTTATATAGGTGGTGAGAGTTACACATTCAGTTTCTTTAACCGTATCGACTATAAGTTCAAGCAACGTTATTTACTTGGAGCATCTTTTGTACGCGAAGGATCATCTAAGTTTGTGAAAGAAAACCGTTTTGGAGACTTCTATTCAGTATCAGGTGGTTGGATTATTTCTGATGAGGCTTTTATGCGTAATGCCGGTTTTATTTCATTGTTGAAGTTACGTGGCAGCTATGGAGAAACAGGTAATCAGAACATTCCTTCGGAAGTGACGAAGAATTCGTATAGTATAAAGAGCAAGCAATATTACAATAATATGCAGAATATGTTCTTATGGAATATCGCTAATAAAGCAGCTAAATGGGAGAAAAACAAAAGTATTGACTTGGGACTTGATTATGCGCTGTTCAATAATAAAGTAAATGGTTCTATTGCTTATTATCGTCGTACGACAAGTGACATGTTGATGCGTGTGCAATTACCCGCATCTGCCGGTATCACCAATAGTGGCGGTAATGCTGACAATAATTCTATGTGGGCAAATGTTGGTTCGATGTATAATCAGGGATTTGAATTTGACATTAATGTTACTTTGGTCAAGAAAGACTTTGAATGGAACATGAACTATAATTTGACGACAAATATGAATAAAGTGACAGCACTTGATGCGAGTGTTGATGCAAAAGGGACCGGTATCATCAATACACGTCCGGGAGCGATCACGAAGAAAGATCTGGCTTTGGGTACTTATTTTATGGCTGAATGGGCAGGAGTTGATCCGGAGAAAGGTATCGGCATGATTTATGAAATAGATCTTGACCGTTACAATAAGACCGGTGAGACAGTGAAAACCGGAAGATTGATTCCCGCTACTCAATCAAACGTAAATAAACATCGTATAATTCAAGAAGGTAAAACGGCTCTTCCGAAAGTTTATATGGGCTGGACAAATAACTTTAAATATAAGGCATTCGATTTATCATTTATGTTCTATCTCTCATTAGGTAGTTATACCTTTAATTATCATAGATATACAAAATCATTTGTAGGAGATGGACGTAATAATGTGACTGCTGATATTTATGAGAACTCATGGAAGAAACCGGGAGATATTGCAGAGTATCCGCAACTTCGTTGGCAAGATAAATATAATTATGATGACAATGGAAATGACAAGCAAAATGTAACTTATATAAAACATGATGCCGGTCACACCAAGTATCTGGAGAAAAGTGCTTATTTACGTTTGCGTAATTTGACTTTAGGATATACACTTCCACAAAGAATCTGCTCGAAAATAAATATTGATGCTTTAAGAGTGTATGTCTCAGCTGTCAACCTTTTCACCATTACTTCATTTAACGGCTATGACCCTGAAGTAAGAGTAAAGAACCAAACAGGTGCCAATGCGCAGGGAGCTGTATTCTCCGGTAGTGAAATGCCGCAGACCCGTATATTCTCCGCAGGTATTAACTTTAAATTTTAATTAAATATTTGATAGTATGAAAGCGATAAAAAATATAATGATAACCTTATCCGGTATTGCACTTCTTGCTTCCTGTGATATGGATAAATTTTTTGAACTGGATCGTCCGGAATCTAATCCTTGGTTATCGGTTGATGATTTGGAATATTCTGTTGCTGATCCTTATAATACTCTTTTTCAGAATCCTAACTGGCAGGCACCTATCGGTATTATCCCTTATTATCAGGAATTGGTGGCAGATTTGTCTACGGTTAATCCGCAAGGGGCTTATGAGCAGGAAGCACTTTACTGGTATCCTCGTCAGATGTCTACCTTTGATGTAACAGGACAACAATTTGAGAAGACCTTTTCAATATTATATCGTTCTGTAACAGGAGCTACTTCTCCGTTGACTTATATTGAGGAGAAGGAGAAAAAAGGAGAGCCAGTTTTTGCCAATATGACTGAAAATGATAAGAAGACGTTGGCACGTCAGACCGGAGAACTATATTTTATGAGAGGGTATACCTATTGGCTGATTAGCCGAGCTTTTGTTGCTCCTTACGACCCGGCAGGCGGAGAGGGGAATAATCGTAAGTTCATTCCGTTAATCAATAGGCTTGATTATTCACAAGAGTCTGCACGCAATCCTTATATGGGGACTGTGAAAGAAGTGTATGATCAGATGTTGTCTGATTTTGCTAAAGCTAAAAGTCTGATGCCTGAAGATTATTTTGTGCGTGGTCGTGCCAATAAATTTTCAGCTGCTATGATGTTGATGCGTGTAAAATGGTTAATGGGAGATAAAGACGGAGCATTGGAAGAAGCTGATTATGTGATTACTAAAGCGGAAGCCGGAGTAGCACCTTTTGATTTGACTGAAGAACCGATTGTTGCTTTTAACCGGAATGCCGAACAGCAATATACAGTAGACCCGGTATCAAAGGAAGTTATGTTTGAGTGTGCGTTCACTGAAAGCAATCAGGGAAATAACGTAGCTATTCCGTTAGCTCGTATGTGTAAAACTGGTATTTATAATTTCAAGTCAAAGACATTTGATGCTAGTAATAAATTATGGTTGGAAGGAGCGCGTGGCAGTCAGAATTGGCAACATGGTGGTTGGGCTTGTGCTTACTGGAATCCTCGTTTAATTAAGTATATTGGCTGGGCGGTAACAGATGATCCTATGGATTTGACGAATTATGTTCCGAGTGCAGAAGCCTTGGCTGATAAGAGATTTACTCAACTGCATTATTTCCTGAAAAACTATACGGATGGAGGAGATAAAACCATACATGAAATGGCATATAACAAGACAAAATGGAATGCTTTTTGGAATGATAAGTATTATCGGGCTCCGTATGGGAAGTATTCCCAAGTACCGTTGATTCGTTTGGCGGAAGCATATCTGACGCGTGCGACCTTAGTCCTGTCTAAGAATGTATCTCAAGCTTTAGGAGATGTGAATAAGATTCGTCAACGTGCCGGATTGACTCCTTTGAAGAATGTAACTGAAGCAGATATAGAAAAAGAAAGAATCAAAGAGTTTGGTTTTGAGAATGGAGACCGCTTGCTTTATTTAGTAGCTATGCAGAAGACAATTGATGGGCAAAAGAGAAATCCGGGAGCTGTTTATGATAATCCGAATACTGATGGGGATCCGATTCCTGCAATGAATCCGCCTTACAGTACTATGTATGTACCGTTGCCTTCCATTGAATATTTGTATTCAGGATCTTATCAGCAACCTTAAAAGAAGGTGAGGTTCTAAAAAAGAAGTGCCGCTATCGTAAGACATAGCGGCACTTCTTTTTGATAATAACTCTGTTATTTCCTGTACTTCTTTATATATTCGGAAGGAGATAAGCCGTATTCTGTTTTGAAGCATTTTCCGAAATAAGATATTTCATTAAAACCGCATCGATAAGAAACTTCGGTCACTGTATATTCTGTGTTTTGAAGCATATCTAGTGAAGTTTTTAACCGTATGTCAAGGATGAGTTTACTGGGCGACATACCTGTTACGGCTTTGATCTTGCGATATACCTGTACGCGGCTCATACCGATTTCTTCACTGAACTGATCAATGGAGTAGGCAGGGTTTTCTATGTTTTTGTTTATTATTTCCATTACTTTTTTCATAAACTTTTCTTCCATGGCACTATAAACAGAAGTTTCTTTAGCTTTCTGTGGCTCTCTGTTGATTGATACCATTTCCGTTCCATATCGTTCTGCGAGTTTTTTCCGATTAGTCAACAGGTTGGCAACACGTACAACTAACAATTCCGGATCGAATGGTTTCATGATATAATCGTCAGCTAACGATTCATAGCCTTCGCGCACTTGCGATGAAGTGACACGGGCTGTGAGCAATATGATCGGAATATGTGAAGTTACCATATTGTTTTTAGATAATCTTGTAAACTCAATACCGTCCATATATGGAGTCATAATGTCACTAATCACCAAATCAGGTATTTGTTTTTGTTCTATTTCATAGCCTTCTTTACAATTTACGGCAGTATAGATATTATAGTATTTGCTGAGCAATGATACCAGGTAATTACGTACATCCTCATTGTCTTCTATTATGAGCAGAGTCATTTCCTTGGGTGAAGTATTAGTCTGAGATATCTCGCAGGGATTGACATCTGTTGCAATAAGTGCTTCTACATCAGAATAAGTATGGGTGGATTTTACTATCTTGTCTTTGCTAAGTAGTTGGTTTTCGGTATAACTGTCTTTACCTAATGGGAGGGTGAAAGACACGGTCATTCCATGCCCTTCTTTATTATCTATCCAAATACGTCCGCCATGGAGCTCAATGATACTTTTTGTCAGATTCAGCCCAATTCCGCTTCCCAACACTTTCTCACCTGCCTGGAAGAAAGCTTCGAATATACGGGGCATCATATTGGCAGGGATTCCGGAGCCGCTATCTTCTACTTTAATCAAAAGAATCTTTCCTGCGGGGAGGCCCAAATTTTCAGGCTTCTGAATATCTTCAGTATTGGTTTCCATACTTGAGATGATAATATATCCACCGTTGGGAGTATGCTTTAAAGAGTTGGAGAGCAGGTTAAAGAAAACCTTTTCCAATAGAATGGCATCAAACCAAGTGTCTGTTGAGGAGGTCGTATCATTAAATTCGATAGATATGTTTTTCTTTTCGGCAACAGGCATAAATAGTTTGATGATTTCAGGTATGTAAGTACCTAGATTGTAATTGCTGACGTGAAGTTGCATTTTCCCGGCTTCCAGCTTGTGAAAGTCCATTAAACGGTTTACCAGCCATAATAAACGTTGGGAATTACGGTTGATCAGCTCCAATGGTTGGCGATATGCCGGAGGCATATCTTCTTTATGCAACAGGTCTGTGAGCGGAGCTATGATTAAAGTGAGCGGAGTACGTAGCTCATGTGAGAAATTGGTGAACATCTGTACACCCATATTGTGACTGATTTCAATATTCTGTTTCTCCATCTGTTTTAACTGAAGATCCATCTTCAGTTGTGCTTCCCGGGTTTTATAACGTATGAACAGCATAATCATGCTAATAGTGAATGCTAGATAGAACAAATACGCATACCATGTTTTCCATAGAGGAGGAGTGACTGTAATTGATAATGAAGCATTTCCATTGCTCCATATATCGTCATTATTGCAAGCTCTTACTTTAAAAACATACTTACCCGGCGGGATATTAGTATAGTTAACACTCCGTTCGTGTGTCGGTTCCGACCAACCCTTATCAAATCCTTCAAGCATATAGGAAAATTTATTGTTGGAGGCAAACACATAACTAAGTGCGGAGAATTTGATTGTGAATGAGGTTTGGTTGTATCTTAATTTGATTCTCTGATTTGAGATATTTACCCATTGGGTAGCTTTATTATCTTCCAGATAATCTGCCCAAATTCTCATTTTTGTAATATATACGGGAGGTATAAATGTATTTCGTCTAATTAATTGGGGATTAAATGAAAGGAAATGATTATTTCCACCGACATAAAAAATGTTGGATGAACTTTTCAGGCAAGCGTGTAAATTGGTTTCCAGCAAAGAATATCCATTTTTATTATCCCAGTTAGTGAAAGTCTCTGATTTGGGGTCAAAACATGACATGCCTTTTAAAGTAGAAACCCATAATTTACCGTTATTATCGGCCACAATACTGTTGATAGCATTATTGGGAAGACCGTTCTCTTCATTATATATCGTGAAACTTTCTTTGATATTATTATATAATCCTATGCCTCCGCCATAAGTTCCTATCCATAAATTTTCCGATGCATCAGTATACAGCGTACTGACATGATTGCTTGGCAGGAATTGTTCCGGACTTTTTTCTTCACTACCAAAATGTTTTAATTCATGAGTCTGTGTGTGATAGCGATATAGACCGGCTGCACGAGTCCCCATCCATATATAAGGTCCTATAGCTTTTAAATCTTGTACATTGATGATAGAAAGTTCTGTGGCACGACCCTTTACTGGAAAAGACTCTTCCAATTGGTTGTTCTCCATGTGGTAACGTAGTATGGGGCTGTCTACTCCTAAAGCAATCCAATAAATATTATCAGTACCTTTGGCAATACGTCTTACTTGATTATAAGGAAAATCGGGTATTTCTTTTATTATGCGGCGGGTTTCCATATCATAGAGATATAGTCCGCAATAATAAATACTAATCCATAAAAGATGATCTCCTTCTTTCTGTATATACTTTACTTCATTGTTTGTTACCGAGCGTGGAACATGAAGCGGGCAGTACTCATAACTTTCGTCTTTGGGATTGTAGATGATTAAACCACCGTCCGTGCCTAACCAAAGTTTCTCTTTATATTCCACTATGGCATTAATGTTTCCGATACTTTTCTGGAGCTTATATTCTGGTTTATGAGGAATAAAGAAATTACTGTATGGTGTGTACAAATTAACACCTCCTCCGTAAGTTCCGATCCATATATTATTTGCTTTATCCCTATATAGAGAGATGATGGTATTTTCACTCAAACCGCAGCTTTGTTCCCGTTGGTAATAATTGATAAGCCTGTTTGCTTGCCGGTCATAAATCAGCACTCCTTCACGTGTGGCAAGCATAAGATTTCCTTCCAACGTTTCTACAATGTAGTTGACTTGGGAGTTATTGAAATTTTTGCCATTTTCCATTGTCAGGTTGGCATCTACAAGTTTACGGTTTTTACGGTCAAACCATTTAAGTCCTGAATCCCACATACCTACCCACAGGCGTTTATCATTGTCTTCATATAAAAAGTAGATTTTATGTTCATCACCGAATTGAAAACGCTCTGTAACATAGGTGACAGGATTCATGATGCACAATGTGTTGTTGATAAGATAGCAGATTTCATTTTGACTGTTTTGCATAAGCCAGAAGACAGAACCGTTGGTTGAAATGGGGATAAAATCATCAGTTTCCTTATTATACAGATTGAGTCCTTTCATGCTGCCTACCCAGATTCTTTTTTGGTTATCGCACAACAAGTGTTTGATGCAATTGTCCGATATAGTATACTGGTTCGCCGGATCATGAAAGTATTGAGTGAATGTATTTGAGGATACATCGTAGCGATTCAGTCCACTGTGAGTCCCTATCCATAGAACTCCGGGTGATTCTTCAATAATGGTGGTAACATCACTGCTGGATAGGGAGTGCGGCTGACCGTCGGCGCGAAAAACTTCGAACTCGGTACCATCAAACCGGTTCAGCCCATCCCGCGTGCAAAACCACATAACTCCGTTACTGTCTTCCAAACTACGTATAACGGTGTTTTGTGAGAGTCCGTTACTTACGTTATAGTTCTGAAACAATATGTTGTTGTCTTGCGCTCTGCAAATGGAAATAAACAGAAGAAAAATGATGAATGCAATGTTTTTCATGTCCTGATAGATATTTTTAGTAGAAGCAAATATAATTTGTTTGCAAGTAACTCGCAAACAAAATCGAGGCTGAAAACGAAAAACGTAACCTGTGTGATAGTAATGTAACCGGAGTAGGAATAAAGATACATGTATGGAAAAGATTGAAACATGATTTCTAATGGATTAAAATAAGGAGTGCTATTTTTGTAACATGAAAAACAAAGTGAAATGAATTATGAAAAACTCTTTTTTAATAGTTACTGCTACATTGCTTGTATCCGTGTTCTTTTCTTGTACAAAAGAAAGAGTGACAACCGGTTCGGTTAATGAGGTTTATGAATTTCAGTCGGTAGATTCCACTTGGAAACTTTTGACTTTGCGTGAAAAGATAGGGCAGACAATGTTAATGTTACCTGATCGCAAGAAAGAATTGGATTTGGGAGACGGCTCATTGGACGTGTACTTCAAACGTTACCCGGTTACAGGTTATTTTATGGGGTGGAAGTTGTTTACAGGAGTTCCGGAGGAAGAGCGGGTTGATTTTGTGCGTAGTTCTGTCGAGGAATATCAAAAAGCATCAGAGCTTCCTTTATTGTTTCAACAGGATTATGAATCGGGAGTAGGACTTCAAGGGATGACTCCTTTTCCGAAAGAGATGGCACTGGGAGCCGCAAATTCTCCGGAATTAGCTTATAAATATGGTAAAAGTGTAGCATTAGAATGTCGTTCGTTGGGTATAAACTGGGTGTTACATCCTGTTGCAGATTTAAATATGAATCCATTGAATCCTATTGTAAATACACGTTCAGTTTCGGATAATCCGGAAAAAGCGGTTTGTTTGTTGTCCGAACAGATAAAGGGGTTGCAAGATAACTCTGTTGCCGCTACAATCAAACATTTTCCGGGAGATGGGGTTGATTATCGTGATCAGCATTTGATGACAACTGTCAATTCCTTGTCTGAAGAAATGTGGAAGCAATATCATGGAAAAGTGTTTGCCGAGTTGATTAAAAAAGGAGTTGCATGTATCATGCCCGGACATATAACTTTACCTTTCTATCAGAAAGAAAAGATAAATGGTTATCTGCCTCCGGCAACTTTATCCCATGAGCTATTAACCGGGTTATTGAAAAAAGAAATGCATTTTAACGGGGTTGTGGTATCGGACGCGATGACAATGGCAGGTTTCCGGGGCTGGTATAAAAATGATTTGGAAGGGCAAGTTGCCAGCTTTTTAGCCGGGGTAGATATATTGTTGTGGCCTTCTTACGAATACATGGATACGGTAGAAGTACGGATTCAACGTGGTGAAATTCCAATGGAACGGTTGGACGATGCTGTTCGCCGTGTTTGGGCAATGAAAGAACGTTTTGGGTTATTAAATAAAAACAGGGAGTTGATACGTCCTGTCTCAGCAGAAGAAAAAGCTGAAATACGGGAAGCTGCCAAAGAGATAACAGAGCGTTCCATAACTTTAGTACGGGATGAAGATCATAAGTTACCACTTTCTTTGGAAAAAGATAAAAAACTGTTATTGGTGGCTGTAACTCCCGTAGCTCATAAAGGTAACGACCGTGATTTTAAGCGATTACAGAATTTGCGGGATGAGTTTGTGAAGAATGGTTTTGAGGTTGATTTCCGCCGTAATATACTTTATGAAGATCAAGGTTGGCAGGATAATGCGACTGAAGTGTATGATAAAGTAATCTTTCTGGTAGCACGGAATACTCATACTCCATTTGGCCCGCTCCAATTATGGGACGATGAGGCTCAGTCCGTATGGGCTGCCAATTCTATGGACAAAAGTAAAGTGATTGTTATTTCATTAGGTAGTCCTTACATTGGAAATGAATATTTTGAACGTGTCAAGACTTATATAAATACTTATTCGAATGATGCTTCCACTCATTCTGCTTTATTACGGATATTGTTGGGACAGCTTCCGTTCAAAGGTAAGTCACCGGTCAACTTGGAGCATAAACTGTTTACATTTTAATCATTATACTTATGAAGAAATTTTTATTTAGTGGAATTATAGCTTGTCTTATCGGGTTTTGTTTGAGTTGTACTACAACAGAAGACTCTGTAGGGTTACAGATGCGTGCAGGACTTCCTAATTTTAATTATAAGATACAAAAGAATGAACCCGTATCTGTCGTTTTTTTGGGTGGAAGTATAACAAATCATCAAGGATATAGAGTGCAGATTACTGATTGGCTCAAGCAACAATATAGTAATGTACAGTTTACGTCAATAAATTCCGGAATTGGTGGGACCGGATCCGATTTGGGTGTGTTCCGTACAGAACGGGACGTGTTGCAGTATCATCCGGATTTGGTATTTGTCGAATTTGCTGTGAATGATGCCAAAACTGACTCCTTGGTGATCGCTCATTCCATGGAAGGAATTGTACGTAAGATCTGGCATCATAATCCGCATACGGATATATGTTTTCTCTATACGCTAAATGAACCAATGTTGGATGACTTGAAAGCAGGAAAGAATTACCGTTCTGTGCGGTATATGGAGACAGTAGCAGACTATTATGATATTCCGTCTGTTAATTTTGCCGATGATGTTCTGGAATTGTTGAATGAGGATAAGTTGGTTTTTAAAGGAGATTCAAAAAAGGAGTATAGTGGTAAGATTGTGTTTACGAATGATGGGACACATCCTACTTATGATGGCGGACATCCTATATATACAAAGACACTGAGCCGTTCCCTGTTACAAATGAACAAGGCGCAGGAAAAGGCACATGCATTGAAAGCTCCGTTGTATCCGGGTAATTATGAGAAAGCTAAAATGATTCCCGTAACAGAGTTTGAACATTCCGAAGGTTGGAAACTACTCTCGAAAGATGATAAAGCCTTTTCAAATTTTCAGGGAGACCAAAAAGCATTGCCGGTTGTTCTGGAATCCTCGGATTCGGAAGATTTTGTGAAAGTGCATTTTAAGGGAATTCGAGTTGGGGTGTTTGACTTAATCGGACCTTCATCCGGAGGAATGACAGTAGAGATAGATCAGAATGATCCTTCCTATATCCGTAGGTTTGATAAATATTGCGGAGATCGTAATCGTACTAATTATTGTCTGTTTGAGTCCTTGAATGAAGAAGAACATACAATTATTATTCGTCCGGACAATAGACGTTTTGAGAAGGCGGAAATCTACAAGATGAATCCGAAGCGAATAAAGGAAACTGAATATTTCAATGAGTTTAATACCTATCTCGGCTATATTCTTTTAGTGGGTGATATTATACAAAATTAATGGTGCAAGACTGATGGTATAAGGCTGTTATTGTAGTCAAACTATAAATTAGATTACAATAATAGCCTTGTTCTTCAAATGGCATATATTTGTGGTCGGAATATACCGCTTATCAACTCTTTTTGAACCATTTGTAAACCCATTTGCCCACTTTCTCATAGTGTCGGGTTTCAGTATCGGTGTATAGCTTGGAGAAGAAAGAACTGTCCAGTGGTTCACCCGATTGATTGGGATATAACACAATCAGGCTATTATTAGAGAAATATTTTCCTAATTGTCTCGGCAATTTCTCAAACGAGTTGTCATAAGAAATCGTTCCGGGACGGGCGCTGATAATCACTAACAGATGGTCGTAGCTTACTTGCCCTGTCAGTACCAGTAAATCGTTCCAGTCCTCTAAAAGAGAGAAATCCGTCAGTACCTGTTTATGTCTTTTCTTTATCCACGTTTGCAGGCGGGCGGTTGTCTGTTCGTTTGCAAAGAAATGCACACGACATCCGAGCGTGCTTCCCATTCGGCAGAAATGCTCCAACCAACGTGGAAAGCCGGATTCATATTCCGCTTTCGGAGGGACGGCAATAACGATTCGCTTTATCGTATTGACCGGTATCAGGAATTTAGAGATAATAATCTCGCAATTTAATCCTTTCAGCAGGTTTCCGGCAAGCATTCCGAAATATGAATCAGTGATATTCGCTTTGCGGTGCAGCCCGGTGATGATACTCGTTACTTCATTCTCTTTCACAGAGTGGATGATGCCGGAAGCAATATTCAAGTCATAGCGGGTCAGCTGTTTCAGCGAAACATTGGCTGCTGTTGTTGTCATGGCCGCTTTTTCCAAGTAGCGTTTACTTCGCATTCTCAGGTTATCGGAAGTGCTGTCGTCGTTGATAACGTGCAGTGCCAGAAGATTGTCCTTTAGTTTCGTATCACGTATCACTAAAGAAAGGTTCATCATGTCTTCAATGGTGTCCGGATTGGCAAGAGATACCAAAATCTTTTCAGTTTCCGTCGAAGACTCTTTTCCCGTTTCCGAATCATCCATGGCCAGCTTCTTGGCCGCCCGTTCGGTTATCAGGGAACTGACTACGCAAGTAACGAGGATCAGCAGAACCGTCCCATTCAGTACATCATCATTCAACAGACGTTCGCCGCCGGGCAGGATAATATTATATCCGACCAATACCGCCGCCAATGTAGCTGCCGCCTGTGCATTACTCAATCCGTACATCATGTTTCGTTCGAGAACGGACATCCTGTATATCTTTTGCGTGAGCCAGCAGGCAATCCACTTGCCCGTCAGTGCCATTACAATCATTACGGCAGCCACCTTCAGGGCATCTCCGTGTCCGAAGATAACACGCAGGTTGATCAACATTCCCACTCCGATAAGAAAGTAAGGAATGAAAAGCGCATTCCCGACGAACTCCAGATGATTCATCAACGGAGAAACGTGTGGAATGAGTCGGTTCAGTACCAATCCTGCGAGGAAAGCCCCCAAAATTCCTTCCATTCCTACGAACTCCATGAGTCCTGCTCCAAGAAAGACCATGGCAAGGACGAAAATGAACTGCATCACATGGTCATTGTAGCGGTGAAAGAACCAGCGGCCGATACGCGGGAAGAAATAGATAATTAGTCCACCTAGGAAAATCACTTTTACTACCAGCCATAACCAGAAGAAACCACCGGTCTCTCCTTTGAACAAACCGCCTATGACAGCCAACACCAACAATGTGAGTGTGTCCGTCACTGCCGTTCCTCCTACCGCAATGCTTACGCTACGATGACGTGACACCCCGAAACGGGTGACAATGGGGTAAGCCACCAGGGTATGTGAGGCATACATACTGGCTAGCAGTACGGATGTAATTATACCATATTTCAGATAAGACACATTGGCAACGAATCCGATTCCGATAGGTACAATAAAAGCGAGCAGCCCCAGGACTAACGCCTTGTTCCGTGTCTCTTTGAAATCTCCCATGTTCATTTCCAGACCGGCCAGGAACATGATATAATACAGTCCCACTTTTCCGAATAATTCGAAACTGCTGTCGCGTGCCAGAATGTTGAATCCATGTTCACCCACAGCCAGTCCCGCCAGAATCATACCGATGATATGCGGGATGCGCAACTTGTTCAATAAAATAGGGGCAAACAGTATAATGAGAAGTACAAGGAGAAATATCCATGTAGGGTCGGTAATAGGGAATGTTAAATCAAGGCCAATCCAATCCATAATTTGATGATTTCGTGATATCTGTTGCGCAAAATAACTTAAAAAAATACTATAAAGAAAACGTTTGCCGGTAAAATATTGTTTTACGGGCAATCTTATTTCTTTTCAGTTCTGGAAATCTTTTTACTTCTCCTGTGACATTGGGCAACAATGTGTGGGTTGGAGGAAACTCCAACATTCTGCTCGGCGTCACAATCGGTACTGGAATATCAATGCCAATATCTTCGTGAGCGATTATGACACGATGAAGGTGATCTTTACAAACAAGCTTTTCGGGGAAGAAGCCGGACAAGTGCCGGAAAACGCCGAATGCTGGAAAATGTTGAATGCGGGGTTAGGGGATGTATGTAAGCATTGTCCGTCAACCATGTTGTATGGAACAATAGCGGTGAAAGAAAATGCATACAATAGATGTTAGTGATGATTTTACTCTCATACTCTCATAGATAGCTTCAATCCCTTTATACATCGTTGTTTGCGGCTATGAGAGTTAAGTTGGAGTAACCTGAGGGTAATTTTTACCCTCAGGTTACTAATTCCCACTATTTAATCTGTAACATGTTTATTATTAGTATAATAACCGTTTCCTGGTACATAAATCGGTTGCATCACTCCACCCTCATTTTTCAGTTTTCCTTCGTCACGTAGCCGCCGGATATGTCGCATTGCCGTGCTTCTTGTCATTCTGCAGAGGTCTTGGAAGTCACATCTCCGCATGAATGGGTGTGTTTGGAAGTATTTCGTCAGTTTCCGGTCTATTTCTTCGTTCGTCAGTTGGGAGAAGTCGAGCCCGCCTTTGAGACTTTTTACTTTCAGTATCCCAAATTCATTTTTCAATGTCTGATCGGCACGAAACTGGATCGCTTTCAATTTTACTTTGGTAGCCTTTCGTTTGGTATCTATCGTTACGGGTTCCGTACTGGTCAGGCAAGGGCGAAAATAACCGATACCGTCCAGATGTACTTGCCGTCCGTTTGCCAATTCCTGTCCCATGATATGCGAAAGGGCGTCGAGTACAGCTGTGACGTCCGTTTCTGTCAGCGAACAACGTTCTTGAATGCGTCGGCTCAATACGTCGGTTCCTATCGAACCGTTATATTTTAGACGTGGGTGCAGTGTCTTTTCTCCTTGTTCTTTGTCCGAAGGCTTCGGGTTTTCATACCAGTCAAATAATATTGCCATAGTTTCATGTTTTGTTTTAAAGTAACCGTTCTTGTTATGTATTCTCTTAGGTAGTTATACGTTAATGCTTAGAGTTTGTTTTGTTAAGCCTTAATGCTTCTCAGGAGCTCACTGCTGTGAATAAGATTGCTTACACTTGTTAACGTTTTTGTTTACAACTGATAGCTTGTTTGTTCACACTGGTGAGCTTCTGGTAACTATTAAGCAAAGATACATCAAATCTGAGTGTAATACAAATAAAATGCGGATATTAATCAGGAGAAATGCTTGCTTTCCGGAAGCTTATAGCGTATCTTTACAGGAATTAAAACAATAAATTCCGATTGTAGAAAATAGACAAAAATAGAATGAATATTACTTTTATCAGGCAAGATAGCGGGAGTGGAAAAGAAACTCTCAGTGTTTGTGAGGCAGGCACATTGTTCGACAAAATGAAAACGGAAACAAAATCGGGACACATTATGACTTTGCGCGAACTTATTGAGTCCGTTGGAACAGTTATTTCATTGTTATCCTAGTCCGTTGGATGAGGAAGCGGAAGAAGGGAAGTGGATGACTTCCATGCAGATATTGAACTATTTGCAGACAAAGACACGTGACAGGTTGGCTATCAATAAGGTGGCACAATTCGGATGCACGCTTCAAAAGCTGAGTATTCCTTCCCGAAAGTCTTATCGGGGGACACTTTATCATTTGGTAAGGATAGAGTGAGTGTCCTATTTGTTCAATTCGGTTTTCTGCACATTTTAGGGGGCGGTATCAAAGAGGAATTGTTTTTTATTTTGAGTCAGGTATTTTATAGGGATTAATAGTATTTTTCAATCCCGCCGAATCCTGTTATTCTTTTATTTTCTCTCGTTTTATTGATAAAGTTGTTTAATCGCTTTTCAAATTTTTCAGGCCGTTTCCTTGCTGCTTCAATGTAGGCAATTCGGATGCGTTTATATGTGTCGGAAAAAAGTTGATAATTGTTCCATACAGTTTTATCTTCTTTCAATCTGGCAATTATATCCTTTTTCGCCACTCTTTTCTATCTTTAAAATATTTTATTTCTATTGACATGGTAGCAGGTCATTCTTAGAGTTATTATCCGTCCCTCTGCTTTGGAAATAGGCAATAGATCTTTTTGAGTATTGAGGTAACTTCCGGAGTGAAATGATAGCCACATAGTCCTTATCAGCTTTGTGTTCCATAATTATACCTGTATTTGTTGTTCAATAGCGCAAATATAGGCAATTGCGTATGATTCCCATTGCACGGTTCCGACATTTATTTTTTATTAAGAAGGAAATTATATCTTTATATCCACCCGTTCATACTTGTTATGTTTCCAAGGAATTTCCTACTTATTTCATACGATTCTCCTCTCTAAATTGTTTGGGAGTCATTCCTTTCATTTGTTTGAATGTTGAACTAAAATATCGGGGATAAGTAAAACCCACTTCACTGCTTATTTCATTTATGTTTAAATTTGTATTGGTAAGCAGTGAGATCGCTTTTTCGATACGTAATCTGTTTATATAGTCATTGACTCCCAAACCTGTTATAATTTTTATCTTGTTGTATAAAGAAGAACGGCTAATTGTCATGAGATCTGCCAATTGCTGGACGGAGAATTCTTCGTCAGATAGGTTTTCATGTATAATTATATTTATTTTTGTCATGAAATCCTCATCTGCTTTACTGTTTGTTAAAGTCTGGAGAGAAGTCGACTGGTTGATAGATATGTATTGATTGTGTATTTTCTCTCTATTTTTTAAAATATTTCCGATGACGATCTTTAGAGAGTCTAGATCAAATGGTTTGGGGATGTAAGCATCAGCTCCGGATTTATATCCGGTTGTTATCCCTGTCTGGTCATAACGTGCTGTTAACAGTATTACAGGGATATGGCTTATCTGGATGTTGTTTTTTATCTGACGGCATAATTCAAAACCATCCATTTGCGGCATCATCACGTCACTAATAATAATAGAAGGCTGTTTCTTCTGACAGATTTCTAAGGCAGAGACTGCATTGTCTGCCGCATAAACTTTCTTAAAGAACTCAGTTAAAGAACTTATGAGATATTCCCTTAACTCCTTTTCGTCCTCTACAATAAGCACAGTCTTTCCGGTACAATCGAAATGTGTATCTTGGATGCTAGAAGGGAGAGGAGAGCCTTTTTGCTGTAAATGGGCGGATTCTTCTTTTTTATTTGTATTGAGCAATGGCAGCTCCAAATAGAATGTAGCTCCTTTGTTTGTATTATTATAGGCCCTTATAAGCCCCCCGTGCATTTCCATTATTGTTTTGGCATAATATAATCCGAATCCACTTCCTCGCTCTTTGTGATTACCTTTGTGGAATTTAGTGAAGAGATTTGCCATATCCGAATCTTCTATACCGCTTCCTTCGTCTATAACAGATATTCTGACTGTGTTTTCAAGACGTTGCGTGCTTACTGTTATATTGCTGTTTGCCTTACTGAATTTTAGTGCATTCATCAGTAAGTTTGATAGTACTGTTTGACACTTTTGTTTGTCAAACCATACCTCCTCTATGTTGGGATCTATTTGTAATTGTATGCATATCTCTTTTTCTTTTGCCTCATTCATATAGTCTTTGATAACCTCGGTTACCCATTCGTTCAATTGAGTTTTTTGTATTTTCAATTTATTATAGTCTGCCTCCAAACTGCTCCAGTCCAACACCATATCTACTATTTCCCTCATGTGTTGTGCTTGGTTGAATAGTAGTTGTAATTGTGGTATCAGATGCTGAGGTAATCCTTGCATCTCACTTTTGTCCATGAGACGTTTTAGTGGGGCATAAATCAATGTTAAGGGAGTACGTAATTCGTGATTTATGTGAATGAGGAAATCTATCCTCTTTTCATTCAGATATTGTCTGTATTCTTTTAGTCTCTTTTGTATTTTTGCTTCCTTTTTTATATTAAAAATGAATATTCCTGCAATACCCCCTCCTATAAGGCTAATACAACATAATATTATAAACCAGTCTGTTTTATACCATGGTGGGGTAATATGGATATTTGTGAGAAGGATAGGAGTGGTATAATTTCCGTCTTTTGTCATACATGCTACTTCGATGCGGTATTTACCGGTAGATAGGTTGGAAAGATCCAATATCGGATTATATGATTCGATTATCTTATCAACATTTCCTTTTATGATATATCGGAATGGAACTCGCTGGAAAATATCTTTATTTTTAATATATACCCGTAGGGCGAGTGCATTATGTTCCCATGGAACTTTTATATTTTGGGTGTCTATACCGGATGTATACGGTTGCCCGTTAAGTTCTATGCTGTAAAGTGCTATTTCCGGATCTGGTTCATTAGGCTCTGGGATGTCTGTGTTTATTCGGACCAGTCCTTCTATGCCACCAAAGTAAAGATATCGGCTGTTTTTTTCAGCCCGTTGTTGATAAGTAAATATTATTTCATTGGGATAAAATCCGTCGCTTCTGTTCCATTGAATAAATCTGTTTTCTTTTATGCAGTAAGAAAATAGTTGGTTTTGTGCACAGATCCATATCCTTTCTGAAGAAGGCTCATAACGGAGGGCGGTAATATCATTGAATAACTGTGACCTGATTTTAAAATATCTTTTCTCTTTTATATCATAATATCCCATTCCTGTTGTTGTTCCTACCCATATCTTATTTATTCCGTCGTAATCAATCGCACTGATAACTTCTTTCTCATCCAATTGAAAAAGAAGATCAATGCTGTCATTCTTGTTAATGATTCGGAATACTTTGTTTCCATTCATTGCCAAGGATATCTTTTTGTCGCAGTAGGCTATGACCGAGGCTTGTAATTGATAATTGTTATCATTTTTGATTGGAGAGAATTTTTTATTATTTATATTATATACCCATAGCTCCTTACTAAGTATATATATTTTGTTTTCTGTCACTCGGTGAGCGCGTGGAAGATATCCGTAAAAGCACTGCCTGAAGTTAATACTGTCGTTTATTATCACAAACGGTCGATAAATGCCTGTGTTTTTTTCAAACAGGAAAAGTCCCTTTGTGTAAACAGATATCATTAGTTCTTTTTCTGATACTGGGGCTATGGAAATCACTTTATCCCCATAGGTAGACGAGAAGTGCTTGAAGTTTCCCGTTTGAGGATCATACAAGTTTATTCCGCCTCCGTCCGTACCAATCCATAACTTTCCATTAGCTTCCTCGTAAAAACTCGTCACAGATTTTTCGCTCAATCCATTATTATATCCTAAAGGACAGTCTTTATAAGTACGTATGTAACTTTCTTTGATATTGAAAACTCCTCCTCTAACACTTCCCGCCCATAAACATTCGTTGCTATCCTTATATAATACAGTAATAGAATTGACAGGGAGTGAATTTTCATCTCCGGCAATATGATAGAGGTTAGAGAATTTTTCATTGCGTAGTTCCAGGCGATTTATTCCTCCGCCATCAGTTGCTAACCATAGATATCCTTTCTTTTCTATTATATCCAATACATAATTGTTTGTCAATCCGGAGTTGTTGCTCGTATATTGTTTTATAAGTTTTCCTGTTTTCTCATAACAAAACAGGCCTTGTCCCCAAAAAGATAAATATATATATCCGTTTGAAGCCAGACATGCTCCTTGCAAAATATTGTTTGGACAAGAGAAAAAACGCTTTAATTGCATATTGGGGTAATTCAATATATATATTCCATCCCTTCTGGTGACGATTAGCACCTCCTTTGGGGAAACTGCTATAATTCTTTGTACCCTATATTTGGTAATGTCACTGTCCGTAGCACCTTTGGGGTTGATGCATACTGCTTTAAAAGAGCGTTTTTGGTAATCATATTTGTATATTCGATTCTCACTTCCGAAAAGTACTCCTCCATTTATGCATAAGGAAGAATAGATGATATCATGATTGAAGGGAATAAAATTCCCGTGTGTCTCATCATATCTAACCATACCTTGTCTGGTAGATATCCATATGTCGTTAAGGGAATCTTGGGTTAAATGTATAATGTGATTGCTTGGTAAGGAATATCTGTCGTTGGGGTGGCTTTTGAATATTTTCAGATTTTGTCCCGTATAAGAATTCAGACCATTTTTTGTTCCTATCCATAATTTCCCTTTCTTATCTAAAAGTATGGATTGGGCGGTAGATTGAGACAATCCTTCCGCTACGGAAATAGACGTAAACTGGTAATTTATGTCATGACCTGATGTAGATGATATGCAAAGTAGTGTTAATATTGCGAATATACCAAATAACCTGTACATTTTTATCTTTTCGTGTTGTTTAAAGCTGATTTTTTCTATTTAACAACGTATATACATAAAATGTTTATTAATTATTCTGTTTTTGATAAAAAAATGCAGTATTGGATGATATATGACTTTTTTTAAATGCTTTCTGACTATGTTTAGTTTTATGAGCTCTTTCTTTGCGCTTGTAAATAATAACCCCTAATTTATTAAATATGATTTTCTTTATTCCTTTGTTTATACCTCCGTAATTTGTGATGTTTTTGGAGTGGATATATGGTATTTGAACGCCTCTTGTTGATAGGTGTTTTAAACATGAAAAACATAAAAGAGTATGAAAAAGAGTTTTATTTTATTTGTTTTTCTTCTGTGTTCGATTGTAGTTGTGGCACAGAAGAAAAGTATTACGGGCATAATAACGGATACTGCGGGTGAGGCGGTCATTGGTGCCAGTATTGTGGAAGTTGGAACAACAAATGGCACTGTTTCTGACGTTGATGGTAATTTTACACTCTCGGTTTCTGATAATGCCAGTATACAGGTTTCATTCATAGGTTTTTCTTCCCAGACTTTGAGTGTGCAAGGAAAAATGAATTTTAAGATAATCTTAAAAGAAGACAGTGAGCTTTTGCAGGAAGTTGTTGTGACCGGTTATGGCGGAAAAGTTTCACGGGCAAAACTGACGAATTCTATATCGACTGTCAGTCCCCAGATATTAGAGAAGGGTATATATACAAATCCCTCTCAGGCACTGTCGGGTTCTGTTCCCGGTTTAAAGGTTTCTCTCACTTCGGGAAATCCTACTTCATCTCCTAAAGTTATATTACGTGGTGGAACGGAATTTGATGGTTCGGGAGGACCCCTGGTGATAGTGGACGGACAGCTTCGTGATAATTTTGATGATATCAATCCTCAGGATATTGCATCTATGGATGTTCTGAAGGATGCTGGGGCTACGGCCATATACGGTGCCCGTGCAAGTAATGGTGTAATTTTAATTACAACAAAATCTGGCCGGGCAGGACATCGGGAAATTAATTTCAGAGCAAATATAGGTCTCGGTTATGTTAATAATCCCTACGACTTTTTGGGCGCGGAAGACTATATTACAGTCCTTCGTACAGCCTATAAAAATACCCCGTGGGCAGCTACGGCAAATCTTACAGGTTCTACGCCTTTTGGTACGGGTAATAAGCTCGGTGCGAATATGGTGTGGAATATTATGGGGAAAACGGATGAAAATGCCTATCTTTTGGATATGGGCTGGCGAGAAATGCTGGATCCTTTGGACCCTTCTAAAACAATCATTTATAAAGGGACAAAACCAGAGGAATATAATCTTCGTAATCCGGTAGTGACACAGGATTATACGGTTAGTATGTCGGGGGGGAATGATAAAGGAACTTATTATGCAAGTTTGGGTTATAACGACTCCCCCGGAGCCCCTATCACTACCGAATATAAACGTTATAATTTCACATTCAACGGTTCGTACAAAATTGCAGATTGGTTGAAAACGACTTCCAATGCGACTTTCAGCCGGGCTAATTATGTATGGTTAAACAACGCCTGGGGGACGGAAAGTGATTATTTTGGTCGGGTGATGAGTACTCCTCCTACTGTCCGTTTTGAAGACGAGGATGGTAATCCGACATTGGGTCCTAGTCCCGGGGACGGTAATCAGACTTATGTTGCAAAAAGTTACGATCAGGATAATGAACGGACAAAGTTTACCCTTATGCAGTCATTAGAAGCTAATTTATTCAAGGGATTGGTCTTGAGGGCTTCTGCCAGTTGGTATTATTTTCATACTGTACAAGAAAGTATGCGCAAGGACTATGAGACGGTTCCGGGGCAATGGAATCGAACTCGTTCAACTAGTGCAAGCTATTCTCGTCAGTTCTCTCAGACCTATAATGCTGTTCTAGATTATACGACTGTATTTTCTGCTGTTCATAATTTGAATATTATGTTTGGTAGTGAATTTTATGATCAGTATAATAACGGTTTCTCTGCATCCGGTTCTGGTGCTGCTACCGATGATTTTAAAGATTTAGGTCTGACCGATGCAGGTGAGGGTAAACGTCAGATAGATTCGAATCATAGTCGTTACCGTATTCTTTCTTATTTTGGACGCTTGAACTACGACTATGAGGGTAAATATTTGTTCTCCGGGGTATTTCGTTATGACGGTTATTCTTCTTTGCTGGGTAAGAATCGGTGGGGATTTTTTCCGGGAGTTTCCGGTGGCTGGGTTTTTACGAAAGAGGATTTTGTTAAGGAATCACTTCCTTTCCTCTATTATGGAAAGCTGAGGGCTAGTTACGGTTTGAACGGTAATGCCAGCGGAATCGGTCCATATACTCTTCAAGGTTCATATAATTCTAATAAATACCATGGTAACAATGGTTTTCTGATAGGTACTTTGCCTAATCCTTCTTTGCGTTGGGAAAAGACGGCCAGTTTTGATATAGGCTTGAATGTAGGATTCTTGGGAGGACGCTTGAATTTGGATATCGATTACTACAATCGTCTGACATCTGATAAGTATGCAGACTTCACCCTGCCTTCGACCACGGGATTCTCTTCTGTTAAGAACAATAATGGAAAATTACGTAATAGCGGAATCGAATTACAACTCTCTGGTAAGGTGTTGGATGTCAATGATTTTACTTGGGATGCTTCTTTTAATATAACTTATAATAAGAATAAGATTATAGCCCTTCCTGATAACGGGCAGGTACGAAACAGACAGAATGGACAGCAAGTGTATACCGGTCGGAAGGTTGTAAATCCGGGTACAGGTAAGTTGGAAGATGAGAAGGTGTATGTCGGAGGTTTTCAGGAGGGAATGGAGTATGGGATACTTGTCGGTTACCAGGCCGAGGGTATTTACAGAAGTGTTGATGATATTCCGGGAAATTTGGTTGTGACCTCGGGGAATATTCAAGGTAAATATCAATATGGCCCTGAAGCTTGGAATAAACTTTCTGATAATGAGCGGGCAAAAGGCATAGAGTTAAAACCTGGAGATGTGAAATGGAAGGATGTAAATGGAGATGGGGTGATTGACCAGTATGATCAGGTTGTAATAGGAAATACTACTCCTCGTTGGTATGGTGGTTTTAATACCACAATGTCTTGGAAGGGACTTAGTTTGTATGCCCGTTTTGACTTTGCGCTTGATTATTGGGTTTATGATGATAAGACTCCTTGGTTTTTAGGATGTATGCAGGGGGCTTACAATACGACAAAGGATGTTTTTAATACATGGAGCGAAAGTAATCCAAACGCAAAATATCCCCGTTACGTATTTGCTGATCAGGTGGGAGCTGCCAATTACTATCGTACCTCAACTCTATTTGCCTCTAAGGGTAACTATTTAGGGATTAGAGAATTGTCTTTGTCATATACTCTTCCTCAAGAATTGTCTAAAAGACTATATATGCAGAAACTGCAATTCTCAATAACGGGACAGAATTTGGGCTATTTAACTTCTGCCAGGACGGTAAGCCCGGAGATTTCGTCAGGATATCCCTTGCCACGTACCGTTATATTTGGCGTTAATGTTACATTTTAATAATTCGAAGTGAGATGAGAAATTTAAAATTTATACATATTATGGTGTTGAATATAGCTGCTATAGTGGCTACATCATGTGGGGATATGCTGGATCTCGCCCCGATAGATAATTATGGAAGTACCAGCTATTGGAAAACAGAATCCCAAGTCAGTGCATATATTGACGGTCTTCATAAACAATTGCGAGATATGGCGGAACAGCATATTATCACTTTTGGCGAATTAAGGGGCGGACATTATAAGGATGGCACAAGTGCAGATGGTCTGGCTATCTCTAGTGGGGAAATCCGTTTACAAAATCTGTCTAAGGAGACTCCCGGAGTTACCAAGTTTGGAAATATTTATGGCTGTATAACCAATATCAATCTTTTTATAGCTCGTGTAACTGATGCTAATTTCATTCCGGAAGCTAAAAAGAATTATTATCTTGGACAGGCGTATGGTCTTCGTGCCTTTTACTATTTTGATCTTTATAGAGTCTATGGTGGGGTACCAATTCGTCTTGGCGTGGAAGTTATCGATGGAGTGCTTGATCCGAATAAACTTTATTTGGGGAGAGCTAAACCAAGTGAAGTTATATCACAGATTAAAAAGGATTTGGAAACCTCCCTACAATATTTTGGAGAGAATTCTGATTTTAATTCATATGGACATGGTACCAAGGTGTATTGGTCAAAGGCGGCCACAGAATGTTTGGCTGGAGAGGTATATTTATGGAATTCCAAAGTAACTATTGGTGATAACAAAGCTACCGAATCGGATTTGTCAAAGGCCAAGAAGTACTTGAAAGATGTAGAGGGTAACTATGGACTTCAATTGCAACAAGATTTTAAACGTATATTCAGTGCTGATAACAAAGGTAATAGTGAGGTGATAATGGCTGTGTCTTATATGGAGGGTGAAGCAGAAAACTCCCTTTCTCGTGGATATACCTATTCTCTTGTTTCCGGGACGACTAATAAAGATAGTTTTAGAGAAAATGGAACGCCATGGGATGATGCGCTTGATATACAGAATAATGGTCAACAGAAATATGAGTATAAACTTTCGCTTTATAATAGTTTTGAAAAAGGTGATACTCGTTGTGACGCCACATTTATGCCTTCATATCGGAAAAAGGAAAGTGGAGAATTGTATGTATATGGTACTCATGTATGTAAAAATTTGGGCTCTCTCAATGCTCAGGGAAATAGAGTCTATGATGGTGATCTTATTCTTTACCGTTTATCCTGGGTATATCTAGCATTAGCCGAGATTGCTAATATGGAGAGTGATAATGCAAATGTTGAGAAATATATAAATTTAGTCAGAAATAGGGCGTATAAGTCTGAGGCAGGTTCACATATATATAAGGCATCTGATTTTCTAACTAATGAATTAGCTATTTTACATGAAAAGGATAAGGAGTTTGTACAGGAAGGACAACGTTGGTGGGATTTGTGCCGCATGAAGAATGCAAAGGACGGTATTCCATTAGTGTTCTGTATAGAAGGTGATATTGATAATAAAGTTGCTATTCTTGATCAGAAGACTGAGGCATATAAAGTTTTATGGCCGTTGGATCAGAATATACTTGATAATGATTCGGCATTGGAGCAGACTCCTGGTTATGAATAGAAGAAGATATGACGAGAATATGTCCGGTTGGAAGGGAGGAGTTTCGTATTCCGGCTAGATATACTTTTATATCTGTTTATGGTAGTATAAAGATAATATAAAATAATACGAAGTTGAGTTATGAAAAAAAGTATAATACCCTTATTAGCAGTTTTATTTTTCGGATGTTCAAACGACTTTTCTGACAGTTCCATTGATGTGCTGCGATCAGAGAAAGAAGATTCCGTTGAAAGAGTGGATAAATCGTGGGTTCTGATTTTTTCAGATGAATTTAATATCGATGGGGCCGTTGACTCCAAGAAGTGGAATTATACTCCCAGGGGAGATGTTGCTCATGCCTATTATTATAAGCCGAATGATACATCCGTTGTTTGGTGTGAAGATGGTTTGTTGAATCTCAAGTTTATGAAGGATGAAACAGATCCCCGCGGATATAAATCTGGAAGTATACGCACTGATAGTGGAAAGTTTGATTTTACTTATGGTAAAGTAGAGATTAAAGCTAAGTTTTCATCAGGGAATGGTTCGTGGCCGGCTATATGGATGATGCCTGCCAGTTCAGAATACGGAGGATAGCCTGCAAGTGGTGAAATAGATATAATGGAGCATATAAAAGATTTAGATGTTGCTGTACAAACGGTACATACTACTGGTACGGAGCAAAAGACATATCCTTTTGGTCATTCAGGGTCTAAATTCAAGCAGGGTGAATGGAATATATGGGGAATAGAATGGAACGATAAGAAAATTGATTTTATGGTAAATGGAGAAGTTTGCGCAACCTATTATAACAAAGGTTTGGGCGCAGTACAATGGCCCTTTGATATTCCTTTCTTCTTGATATTGAATGTTGCAGGTGGAAAGGGAATGGCTGGTCCTATAAATGAGAAACATTTGCCTTTTACCATGCAAGTTGATTATGTGCGGGTATATCAGTGGAAATAGTCTTTTGTAAAATAGATTTATAGGGTCCTGAATGTACTCTATGATTTAGAATAATATTTATGGTGTAAAAGTTTGTTTTTGAGGTGACAGTGCCTGTCGAAGGGAGTTGTCAGCACTCTTGTGGTGACAACTCTTCTTTCGATGAGGTAATATTGTTTTTGAAGAAAGAATGGTTTTTTAATCTTTTTAATTTATAATCATATGAGATCAATTTTGTGCTATTTATTGTTTGCTATAGGTGGGACTGTTACTTATGTATGCGCAGAAGAAAAGGAGCAAATCGGATCGGATACACTTGAAAACATTTTATTTGTTGATGATTTTGATGCGAAATGTATTGTGCCCGATACAGCTATCTGGAAACTTTGTACGTATGCCAACAACGCCTGGTCACAGTATTTTAGGGGTGTGGATGGTTACGAAAATGTAAAGGTGGAGGAAGGCTATTTGAAGTTGAGGGCCTGTAAGGACAACGGGACTTATAAAAATGGCGGGGTGTTTTCCAAGATAGGTTTTCCCTGTGGTACACGTTTGGAAGTTAAGGCCAGATTAACCAAATTGGTTCGTGGAGGTTTTCCTGCTATCTGGCAAATGCCTATAGGAGCACCGGAATGGCCCAGAGGGGGAGAAATAGATCTTATGGAATGGGTACAAGGGAGTCCTAAGCAGATCTTTCAAACGGTACATACTTTTTATATAAATGGTGAAAATGGTTCTGCAGGAGTAACGAACAAGGAGGCTGATAAGAATTTTGATGTAACTAAAGATCATGTATATGCAGTGCAGCGGACTGAAAAGGAATTAATATTTTATGTCGACGGCAAAGAGACTTGGAAATATGAGAACCAACATTTGGATAAGGAGAAACTACAGTATCCATTTTGTGAATATCCCTTCAATATAATTCTGAATTTTTCATTGGGAGGTGAATTGAATGGTATGATGACATGGCCGGGAGAAATCCATGATGAAGATTTGCCGGGAGAAATGTGGGTTGACTGGGTGCGTGTTGTGTTGTTGGATAATAATAAAATCAATGAATGAATATCACTTCTGGAAAACGTGTTTCTAAGAAGGGGGAGATATGCTGAAATAGGTTCTTTATGTTATGTAATTATTTCTCCCGCTTGAATTATAGCCTAAACTATGAATCTCCAAATTATGAAGCCTCTATATAAATGATAGTTGTCTGATGCATAAAATATAATGTCGTTTATTTGTAACAGATTGAGATAGGAATTGCCTTCTTTTGCAAAGTGTTATACAATGTTTGATTTGGTATGAGATAGCTGATTACAATTAGTTCACTTTGCCGGATTAGTGTTTGTTGAATATGGAAAAGCAACAGAAAAATATGACTTTACGTAGAGGACCGTAGAATCGTGGTCGTGGGTAGGTCCCATTACAGCAGCTGAGAAAGACGTACATAAACATATATACTCACAATGGGTGATTTTATTTTGTATTGTAAATGAAAGTAGTAGTTAGTCAACTATATAGCTAAAGGTAGAATGTTGGGAATGATATATATTTCAGCCCCAATTCTGCTAATAATAAATTTAAATAAGAATTATGATGAAAAAGATTTTTGCAGGCTTATTGCTATCTGGTATTGCCATTTGCCATGTAAGTGGACAAACAGCTTTGGAAGGAAACAAATTTTCGGATAATTGGTCAATCGGTATTAATGTAGGTGGCGTGACCCCATTGACTCATCACTCGTTTTTTAAAAACATGCGTTCGGCAGTTGGAGTTCATGTAAGCAAGCATTTAACCCCTACCTTTGGATTAGGTTTTGAGGCAATGGGTTATTTTAATACAACAAAAAGTAAAACAGCATTTGATGAATCAAATGTAAGTTTGTTAGGATTGGTGAATTTAAATAATCTTTTTGGAGGTTATAACGGTATTCCAAGAAGTTTTGAGATTGAGGCTGTGGCTGGTATTGGCTGGATGCATTATTATGTTGGTAGAAACATGGGGGAAGATCAAAATGGTATGTCTACTAAGTTGGGATTAAATTTTAATTTTAATTTAGGGGAAAGTAAGGCGTGGACTCTAGCTCTCAAACCGGCTCTTGTATATGATATGAATTCTATGGGTACGAAACCTGTATATTTCCATTCGGGGCGTGCCGTGTGGGAGATTAGTGCAGGCTTCGTATATCATTTCAGATGTAGCAATGGTGAACACCATTTTACTAAAGTAAGACCTTACGACCAGTCTGAATTTGATGCATTAAATGCTCAAATAAATCAACTTCGTTCAGAACTTGAACGCAATGATAATGTATTGCAGGATGCTAACCAAAAAGTGACAGATTTAGAAACGGCTTTGGAAGAATACAAGAATCGAGAACCGAAAATTGTGAAAGATACGATTGACAATAGTAAAAAAACACTAGAGTCTGTGATTACTTTTCGTCAAGGTAGAATAACTATTGATAATTCTCAATTGCCTAATGTTGAACGGATTGCAATTTACTTGAGAAACCACAAAGAGGCAGGAGTTGTAATCAAGGGTTACGCTTCTCCGGAGGGTAGTGAAGAACTTAATGAGCGTATTGCGCGACAGCGTGCCGAGGCAGTTCAAAAGATGCTGGTTAATAAGTATGGGATTTCAAAGGAGCGAATTGTTGCTGAAGGACAGGGAATTGGCTATATGTTTGAGGAACCAGATTGGAACCGGGTAAGTATTTGTACTATTAATTCTAAATAAGAAGTGATAGAAAAATAGAAGATGTATAATAAATAGAAGCAGTTCTGCTTTATAATCATCAGGCTTCCCCATTTATCGCAATAGTTTGTGTGGTGGGGGAGTTCCTTGTACTTAGGAAGATATGTAAAATGAAGTAAGTATATTGAAAGATGATATTGCTTGTGGCTAAGTTAGGGCTATATGTGTCATGTAGGGAGCGAGAGTCGTTAATGGATGCAGATATATATTCCTTTTTAAGTATATGTTTATAGAATTACAGTTTTTGTTTGTAGTTTAAAAGTATGTGTCTTAAAAAAAACAAACATAGTAAGCGAAGCGAGTTGTTTTAAAATTAAACTACTTAAATTATAACATGAAATTACTTTATTTGTCGGAACATCATTCCTGTTTTAATTATGGAATTAAAATTGACAGTGGTTTTACCCAATACAGATTGGCTGCGCAAGAATCCGGACAGATTGATAATAGTTGTTGTTTTTGTATTTTATTTCTTTTGAAAGGAGAACTATCCGTTAATATAGGCAGGGAGCATAATATACATCTTTTAGAGCATAATATGCTGCTTATACCGCAGCATGAAGAAAATAGGGTTGAAGGTATTGTGTCGGCAGAATGTCTGTTGTTGTTTTGGAATAAGCAGATAACGGCTTGTGACAAAATGTATTTTGAATCAATCTCACATGTAAAAATGGAGAACGGTAATAATTGTATTTTACCAATCCGAAAGCCTCTGTTACATATTTTGAGGCAGTTACTTTTTTATCTGGATACAGGATTGCTATGTAGGCATATGTATATCCTTAAGCAGCAGGAAATCATTCTTGCATTGAGGGGGTTTTATACTAAATCAGAACTTGCTGCTTTCTTTTCTAGAACGACTGGAGTAGGACGGAAGTTCGAGGATTTTGTACTGGATAATTATAAGAATGTGAAAACCGTGAAAGAATTTGCAAGTTTGTGTTGTGTTTCGGAACGCTCTTTTAATCGTAAGTTTCAAGAGAGTTTTAGTCAGAGTCCTTACCGATGGATGCAGGAGCGGAGGGCTGAACTGGTTCGTGAGAAAATTTGTGATCCGGATATTGCTTTCCGGGAAATAGCTATGGACTTTGGGTTTAGCTCTCCTGCACATCTGACTTGTTATTGTAAAAAGTTATTTGGTGCAACTCCAACTGAACTGAGAAATAATTATAATAAGGGAAATGAAACTTAGACTGTAATGTGTTCATAGCTCTTGTCTTTTAGGGATCTTATTAGAAAGATCTCCGTGTGTATAAAGATAGGAAATACTTCTCGTAATTTCTTGGTATAAGACTTCCTTTGTTTTTTTAACTCTCGGTTTAACTGAACCATGTAATCCAGCACAATTCAGGCATAAAAAAAGAGAGTTACTTTCGTGTAACTCTCTGATTTCTAAGTGATCCGCCTGGGGCTCGAACCCAGGACCCCAACATTAAAAGTGTTGTGCTCTACCTGCTGAGCTAGCGAATCAATCCTTATTTGCAAATCAGTTATTTCCTGATTGCGGGTGCAAAGGTAGTGACTTTTATTTAATTTGCAAGCGTTTCGTGGAAAAAAGTTCCAATTATTTTTCCTTTTTACTGCTTGTTTCTTGATTATCAGTTGTTTCTACTTCATCATATTTTATCTTTTCTTTGTTGATAATAAAGCGTTGGTAGTAAGAGAGCATTAAAGTTGTTAACGGTAAAGCAATAATCATTCCCAACATTCCCATTAATGAGCCCCAGATAGAAAGTGATAAAAGGATAATGGCAGGATTTAGGCCGGTAATCTTTCCCATAATTTTGGGGACGAGAAAAGTATCCTGTATAATTTGTACGATAACAAAGACAGCTAATGCGCACGCAATGATAATCCAGAAATTCTGCCCCGTATCCGCTGCTTTGAGGATAGCTAGCAATACAGTGGGAAGGAAACCTATGATTTGCAGATAAGGAACCATGTTGAGAGCACCGATGAAAAGTCCCAGAGCGATAGCCATTGGAAAATCAATAATGAGGAAACCTATGCTGAACAGGATACCTACGCAAAATGCCACCAAAGCTTGACCACGAAAATATCTGTTCATACCGTCCTGCACGTCATGAACCAGATTGGAGGCAAATGTACGGTACTTGTTCGGAAGCAGGTGCAACCACCCTTCGGCTATTGCTTCATAATCCAGCAATATAAAAATAACATATAATAAGATAATAAAGGACGCAAGAATGCTAAATAGAATATTGAGAGATTCTGCAAGCAAAGCCCACATCCTGGGCACGGTATCCTTGATAGCTGCAAGAATATTCTCCTCGCTTAATATACGGTTGAGCGCTTGAAGGTCGATATTCTCATGGATAAACTCGGAAAGATTTTGAGGGACGTTGTTGCCGGCACCGTTGGTGAGGTAAGTCACGAGCAAGTCATTCATTCTGCTGATTTCCGAAATCATTGGCGGTACTAACAGATAAAATAAGGATACTCCGACAACTGTAATCAGGAATAATGCACAGAGGATAGAGACGATACGACTTTTCAACTTCAGCTTGTATTGGAAGAATTTGACCAGCGGATAAACCATGTAAGCGATCAGCCACGCAATAAAGAAGGGCAATAACACTCCGCTCAGTCGTTCCACCAGCATTAATATTCCTACCACCAATACACATCCGATGGCACCACGTATAAAACTGTCGAATGTTATTTTTTTCCTTTCCATATATGTAATTGTTAGTTTATATTTTTTGTCCGTCCTCTTCGAGCGCACGGAGATAACACTCCCTGCAGAGAGGCTCATATTCTGCTGTTTCTCCTAAAAGAACCTGTTTGTCATTCTTCACCGTGCGATGCGAGAAAGAAGCCAACTGTCCGCATTTCACACAGATAGCGTGCACTTTTGATACTTCGTCTGCAATGGCGCATAACTGAGGCATTGGTCCGAAAGGGTTCCCTTTGAAGTCCATATCCAGTCCGGCGATGATGACACGTACACCATTATTGGCAAGCTGGTTGCAGATATCAATTAGTCCGCTGTCGAAAAACTGAGCTTCGTCAATACCCACTACATCTATTTCGGAAGTGAATAGCAGGATACTTGCCGATGAGTCGATAGGAGTAGAAGCGATAGAGTGACTATCGTGTGAAACCACATCTTCTTCCGAATAACGGGTGTCGATAGCTGGTTTGAATATCTCCACACGTTGGCGGGCAAACTTGGCTCTTTTCATTCTACGAATTAGTTCCTCCGTCTTTCCGGAAAACATGGAGCCGCAGATAACTTCGATTCTACCTCTTCTTTTAGTCTCTTGTATATGATCTTCTGAGAATAATACCATGATATGATTTCGTGCTTCCTTGATTAAATAAATGTGTGTACAAAGGTAGCATAACTTTTTTGAAATAAAATAGTGTTGGCATTGTAACTTTCTTGTCTCGCTTTTGTAAATCCGCTCCGATACTTTTGCAGCCGTAAATCAGGATTTATTTATTAATATAATTAAATGAAAACAATGTTTAAGGTAAAAGTTTGTTTGTTGATGCTGTTGTGCAGTGTGGCTGCTGCAATGGCAAATCCCCCTGTGCCTGTTGAAAAGGTGAAAGGTACGATTAAAACGCCGAACGGAGAACCCGTTATCGGAGCTACTATTATTGAGAAAGGAACAACTAATGGTACCATAACGGATGTCAATGGTAACTTCGTATTGAAGATTATGAACAAGATAGGCGAACTGGAGGCTGCTTGTGTAGGGTTCAAAAAGGTTGTGTTTAAACCGGAAAAAGAGATTGTCAGTCTGATAATGGAAGAGGATACCAAAGTGCTTGGGGAAGTCGTGGTTACTGCCCTGGGTATCACCCGCGAGGCTAAATCATTGGGATATTCGGTACAGAAGTTGGGAGGTGACGGAGTGGTGCAAGCGCACGAATCCAATTTTGTGAACGCGTTGAGCAACCGTATTGCAGGTGTGCAGATTACGAATTCTTCTGGTGGCATCGGAGCTTCTTCGAGTATTCAGATACGTGGTCAAAACTTCGTGGGCGGATACAACTATAACAACTCTCCTTTATTTGTGGTAGACGGTGTGCCTATTAGTAATAACAATGAGCAGTCTACTCGAAGTTTCACCGGACGCCAGGACTACAATAATCCTAATTTTACATCAGGTGAAGCTGAAGTAGACTACGGAAACGCTGCCGGAGAGATAAATCAGGAAGATATTGAGAGTGTTTCTATTCTGAAAGGTCCGAACGCTTCGGCTCTTTACGGTGCACGTGCCGCTAACGGAGTGATTCTGATTACCACCAAAAGCGGGAAAGGGCAAAAAGGACTTGGAGTGACATATAGCTCTACCGTTTCTTTTGAGACTGCCCTTCGGCTTCCGAAATTTCAGAACAGTTTCGGCCAGGGGATGGAAGGAAAATACGCTTATGTTGACGGTGCCGGAGGTGGTGTGAACGATAAGGACGTAGCCAACTGGGGCCCCGCAATGAACGGGCAGCTTATTACTCAGTTTGACTCTCCGTTGGATGATAACGGAAACCGGATTGCAATCCCTTTTGTGTCCGGAGGTAATCAATTGGAAGATTTCCTTCAGACGGGACATAATATCTCTAATACAATCACGCTGAGTAACTCGAACGATAAACTGAATTATCGCTTGACGTATACTAATAATCAGCAGAAGGGTATTGTCCCTAATACCGGGCTGGCGAAGAATACGATAGGTTTGTCTGCCGGATATCAGATCATTCCACAGTTGCGTGCCGATGTGACTATGAACTATGTACATACCAACAGCGACAACCGGGCAAGTACGGGAGCGAAGAACGCTGACAACATCATGGCTATTTTCTTGAAAATGCCGCGAAATGTCAGTCTGAATTCCTTGCAGCAGCAGTGGCGTGATGGAAAAGAAAATGTAGCCCAGAATACACCTATCGGTGATGAAACGTCTACAGGAATCAACAACCCTTATTTTGTGGTCTACAATAATCTCAACGGAAATACCCGCGATCGTGTCTACGGAAATCTTCGTTTGAAATATGATATTCTCAAGGGGCTGTCTTTACAAATCCGTTCGGGGCTTGATGTATATTCGGACAAGAGAACGATGCGTCATGCCGTAACTTCACAATCTTTCTTCAACGGTTATTATCAGGAAGATGACGTTTCTTTTATGGAAATAAACAATGACTTTCTGTTGAGTTACCGTCTGCCGGATGAGGCTGTAAGAAACTTCGGGTTCAGTATTTCTGCCGGAGGAAATATGATGAACCAGATATCCAAGCGACTGGGGGCCATTGCACCGGAACTGACTATTCCCGGGGTATACAACCTGACAAATAATGCTAAACCGATTCTTGCGGGTAATTCTCTTACACAGAAGAAGGTGAACAGTTTGTATGTAACGGCACAGTTCAGCTATTTGAACGGATTGTTTCTTGATCTGACAGGAAGAAACGATTGGTCAAGCGCGTTGCCCAAGAAAAATAATTCTTATTTCTATCCTTCGGCTTCTCTGAGTGCTGTGCTGACAGACTTGTTCGATATAAGGAGCAATATCCTGACATTTGCCAAAGTAAGAACAAGTACCTCTATGGTACGTCGGGATTTGGAACCTTATCAGACGGCTTCCAACTTTATCATTTCTCAAGGGTGGGGAGGTAACTCTACTGCAACTGCCAATAATAACTATCCAAACCCGGATATCAAACCGGAGAAAGTAGTATCCTACGAGTTTGGTGGTGATTTTCGCTTTTTCAATAGCCGCGTAGGGATCGATGTGGCTTACTATAAAAGTATTACTACTGATTTGATTATTCCGATCACGCTGAATCCGTCTGCCGGATATGATACGAAACTGATGAATGTTGGAAAGATGACTAATCAGGGAATAGAGTTAATGGTCAACGTGGTTCCTGTGCGTACCAAAGACCTTGAATGGAGCTTGAACTTCAACTTCTCCAAGAATAAGAACAAAGTAGTTGCTTTGGCGGAAGATAAAGGAATCTCACGTATTCGCCAAATTGAACGGTGGGCCTCTCTGGAATTACGTACTGAAAACACTAAGGGCGATGGTTCTTATGGTTCTCTTTACGGTGATTATCTGGTATACAAAGACGGACAACTGCAACTGAAAAACGGCCTGCCGGTAGAAGAAAACGGTGACTGGGGATATTTGGGAAATGTGAATCCTGATTGGACGGGTGGTCTTGGTACGGATTTCAAATATAAGAACTGGACGTTCAGTGCGCTTTTCGGATTTCAGCACGGAGGTTCTGTTTACTCACGTACTTATATTGAAGGGATGAGAAATGGTTCGTTGAAAGAATCTCTGGCATGGCGTGATGCTGACGGAGCCGGAATGATTGTAGCAGACGGTATCGATGTGGAAACGGGACAGAAGAATACAGTGGCTGTACCGGTGAGAAACTACGTGCAGGCGTACTATGACAACGATATGATTGCCACCTTCGACGCTTCTTACGTGAAGCTGCGTGAACTGAAAATCGGATATACCCTTCCAAAGAAATGGCTGAAGAATACTCCGTTGAAAAACGTCTCTGTATCAGCTTTCGGACGTAATCTCTTTATCTGGACGGATGTCCCCAACATTGATCCGGAAGTTGCTTCTTACGATGGGCAACTGAAAGGGATAGAAACAATGTCTTTACCTTCTACCAGAAGCTTTGGATTCAATCTTAACGTAACTCTCTAATAAACAACAGAAATCATGAAAAGAAATAAAATAACTTTGTTGCTTGCCGCATTTCTACTGGTGTGTGGTTGTAGTGACTTCGAAGAGATTAATGTCAACCCCAATAATCCCCCGACTGTTCCTGCCAATCTTCTTTTGCCGACTGTTATCAGTACTGCTGTTTCTTCAATGACGGGTAGTGGCAATGGAGCTGCCGGACAGTTTATCCAACACATTAACTATATCGGAGGAAGTAACGAAAGTTTCGGGCGTTTCAATATAACCGGGGCTTCTTTCCGCGAAGAATGGAATGCTCCGATGCGTAGTGTAAAGGATATTAATAAGATCCTTGATATTGCAGAGAAAAACAATCAGCCTCAGTATAAAGCATTGGGATTGATCTGTAAAGTATATGTTCTCTCATTGATGACGGATGCGTATGGTGATATTCCGTATAATGAAGCTGGAAAAGGAGATGTCAGCGGATTGGAATTTCCGCATTATCAGGAACAGAAGGAAGTGTATCGATTAATGCTTGCCGACCTTGAAACTGCAAATCAGCTATTGAAGTCATTAAAGGCTGACGCTACTATTAGTGACGATATTCTTTTTAATGGAGATGCAGTGAAATGGCGTAAATATGCAAATTCTTTAAAAGTACGTATCCTGATGCGCCAGTCGGCGAAGAAAGATGTGTCTGCCGATATAGCTGCGATCTTCAACAATGCACAGGAATATCCCGTCTTTACTTCTATTGACGACCAGGCAACACTGGTGTATAACAATACCGTTGATTTCTACAAGTGGTATATACAACCTAAAAACCTGCCTTCTGACGGATCGGGTGTTATATTCGGAGATAATTTCCGGGTAAGTGAAGCCATAGTAGATGCTCTGCAAACCAAGGATGATCCTCGTTTACCGGTTTATGTTGCTCCGACAAAGCATTCTTTTGAAGCACATCGGGCAAATGCTTCTGTACCTTTTGTCTATCGCGGGCAACCGGCGGGACTGAGTGCGGCAGAGCAGAATGAGATTGATAAGGATGATTATTCAGTATTGAGCAGTACGATCCGAAGCGAAAGCCGTGCTTTCGTGATGACTTTTGCTGAACTTCAGTTTCTGAAAGCGGAAGCGATTATCCGAGGTATGATAACAGGGAATGCAGCCGATGAATATGCCAAAGGTATCAGAGCTTCTATGCAGAAGTGGGCTGCTATTTCTTCTGATGACGTGGACGTCTATCTGGCACGTCCGGATGTGGCATTGAATACAGCTCAGAATGAAGCATTGAAACAAATAGGTACACAGGCATGGATTGATAGTTTTCTGAATGGTTTTGAGGCATTCGCAAATTGGCGGCGTACCGGGTATCCGGAGTTGAAGGTCGGTACATCGGTATCAAGTGCTATTCCCGTGCGCTATATCTATTCGGATAACGAGCAGAACAACCCGAATCTGATTTCATGGACAAATGAGAAAATCGGACGCATGGTGAATGAAACAGATATGGTATGGTTTCAACCTCAGAAATGGAATACAAATGTTAATCGATAAATGATAGATAGAATGAAAAAGTTATATAGTATCGTAGGAATGTGGATCGTGTCGGCCTTTTGTTTATTGTCGGCTCAATCACGTGTTTATTCTTCAGTCGAGAATGTACATTCTCATAATGATTATTTGCAGAATGTACCTTTTTATACTGCATACTCCGCACGGTGTGCTTCTATCGAAGCTGATGTGTTTCTGGTAGACGGAGAGTTGTATGTGGCTCATAAAAAGAATGAAATTAATAAAGCCCGTAAACTCCGGAATCTTTATTTGAATCCGATCAGGGAACAATTTGAAATGAATGGCGGCTCCGGTTACCCGAACGGAAAGAGCTTCCAGCTACTGATTGACTTGAAAACAGATTATAAGGAAACAATGAAGGTGTTGGAACAGCAACTATTGGAATATCGGGATTGTTTTGATGTAAAGAAGAATCCTTTGGCAGTCCGGGTGGTTGTCAGTGGCTTTCTCCCTTCACCGGAAGAATTTTCCAATTACGCAGATTTTATTTTCTTCGACGGAAGACCCCGATTCATCTATACGCCGGAACAGAGCCTGCGTATACCTATGATGAGTACTTCTTTCCGGACATTGACTCAATGGAACGGATTGGGAAGAATGGTAGAAACCGATTACAACAAGGTAAAAGCGTTTATAGATAAAGCTCATGCCGAAGGGAAAGCGGCACGTTTCTGGGGGTGTCCCGATACCAAAACGGCTTGGAATACTTTTATGAAACTAGGATTGGACTATCTGAATACCGACCATCCTGCTTTGCTGGATGATTTCCTGAAACGTTATCCGAAGAACTTTTATACCAGCAAGGGAAAGTTTCATGAGATTTATCAACCCACCTATAAAAATGACGGAAGCAAGAAAATGCCTAAGAATGTCATTGTGCTTATCTCCGACGGCGGTGCGGGGCAAGGGCAGATGTGGGCTGCGGCTACGGCTAATGGCGGCAAGCTGAATCTGATGCAAATGAAGAATATCGGACTGTTGAAAACGAATCCGACAAATGACTATACGACTGATTCGGCTGGAGCTGGAACTGCATTGGCTACCGGGCAGAAAACCCGTAACCGCCGTATCGGTACCGACTCTCTGGGTAATAAAATACAAAACATAACGGAAGCTTTGGCCGCAAAAGGAGTTCAGACAGGAATCATCAGTAATGACGGAATCACGGGAGCTACTCCTTCCGCTTACTATGCTCATCAACCGGAACGGGACATGGGGCAAGAGATAGCGGAAGATTTGCTTACTTCGCCTGCAGATCTGGTGATAGCCGCACCGGTGGAGGCTTTTGCAGCAAACGATAGTCTGTTGACGAAGCAATTGCGGGAGAAGAATATAGCAGTCTGTAACCAATTGCCCCAGCTGAGTCAGGTTCCTTTAAACCAGCGTGTTATCTGTTTGCAAGGAGATGACTATGGAAAGAATTTTCGGGTGATAGAAGAATCTTTCAATACAGTGATAACCCGTCTTTCGGCAGGTAAGAAAGGTTTCTTCACCATGATAGAAGGAGCAAAAGTTGATAAAGGCGGCCACGCTAATGATTTGTATACAGTGGTGGACGAATATCTGTCTTTTGACCGCTTGGTGGGGAAAGCTCTCGAATATGCCGATCAAAACGGAGAAACATTAATACTTGTACTCTCTGATCATGAGACGGGAGGATTGACTTTATTGGACGGTGATTATAAAACCGGAACTGTAACTGGGAATTTCTTTACGAATGACCATACAGGGATTCCAACGCTTTTATATGCTTATGGCCCCTGTTCACAGTATTTCTGCGGTTTTGCTGAAAACTCATCCTTATTTGATAAAATTCTGGGTTTCTATAAGTAATAGATACTGTCGATTCTGATAATATGGATAATATCCCCGAATGTATCTTTTTGCATTGCCGAAAAGTACATTCGGGGATGTTTTTTAGTACATAATTTAATATGCAAGAACTGTTAAATTATCCATTATTTTAAGTTATTGCATAAATTATTCCTACATTCGCACCATATTAAATAATAGACGGACATGAAACAGAAGCTATTAACAGATATCGAGTTGGATGTTCATGAGTTGAAATACCTCATGGAGTCATTCTCAAAGGAGTCGACTCAGACTTTGTCTGAACTGTTGAAGCGGAGTATTACACGGATGCAGGGACATTTGGATGAACTCTTGCAGGATGTGGATACTGTTTGTGAAAGTTTGCCGCCTTCTCCTATCGTAGAAGAATATAAAGAATCAGACACTTTTGTAGCGGAACCGGAACCTCCTGTTGTGGAAGAAACAATTGAGGAGGAAGAGGAAGAACCTGTTGCTGATGAATCAGTGACAGAGGAGTCTGTATTTATTGAGGATGAGGTGAGTAAACCGACCGTATTGGGAGAAAGTATCAAACTGTCCGCCGGAGGGTTACGTCAATCTATCAGTCTGAATGATTCATTCCGTTTCTCACGCGAGTTGTTTGGTGGAGATACAGACTTGATGAATCGTGTGATCGAACAAATATCAGTCATGAGCTCCTACAAGACTGCTGTTGCATTTCTTTCCTCGAAAGCCGATATGAACGAAGAAAATGAAGCAGCAATTGATTTTCTGGAGTTGTTAAAGAAGTATTTTAACCAATCAGCGTAATAAAAAATATATGGGAAAGTTGTATGTAGTACCTACGCCGGTAGGAAATCTGGAGGACATGACCTTTCGGGCTATCAAAGTTCTGAAAGAGGTCGACTTGATTCTGGCAGAGGACACGCGCACTTCCGGTATCTTGCTGAAACACTTTGAAATAAAGAACGCAATGCAGTCCCACCACAAATTTAATGAACATAAAACGGTGGAAAGTGTTGTTAATAGAATAAAGGCAGGTGAAACAGTTGCGTTAATTTCGGATGCTGGAACGCCCGGAATTTCCGATCCCGGATTTCTTGTCGTTCGTGAATGTGTACGTAACGGTATCGAAGTAGCGTGCTTGCCGGGGGCGACAGCCTTTGTTCCGGCACTTGTAGCTTCGGGATTGCCGAATGAAAAGTTTTGCTTCGAGGGGTTTCTGCCTCAGAAGAAAGGACGGCAGACACGATTGAAGGCATTGGCAGAAGAACATCGTACAATGGTGTTTTATGAATCGCCTCACCGATTGTTGAAGACATTAACTCAGTTTGCCGAGTATTTCGGAGCTGAACGTCAGGTAACCGTGTCGCGTGAAATATCCAAGCTCCATGAGGAGACGGTTCGCGGCAGTCTGGCGGAATTGATAGAACACTTTACCGCTACCGAACCGCGGGGCGAGATTGTGATAGTATTAGCAGGAATAGACGATTAAAATAACTTCATTTAAAAACGTAAAACGTAAACGTATGAAAAAGTTAGCAGTTTTATTTGTATGCGCAGCCATGTTGGCTTCGTGTGATGGCTTTAAAGGTGGAAGTAAGGACCTGAAAGCTGAAAATGACTCTCTGTTGATGGAACTGAACCAGCGCAATGCTGAACTGGATGATATGATGGGAACTTTCAATGAAGTTCAGGAAGGTTTCCGTAAGATCAATGCTGCCGAAAGTCGTGTAGACTTGCAGCGCGGTACTATTACCGAAAATTCTGCTAGTGCCAAACAACAAATCGCTTCTGATATTGAATTCATCTCCAAGCAGATGGAGGAAAACAAAGCTCAGATTGCTAAATTGCAGGCTCAGTTGAAAAATAGCAGTTATAATTCTGCTCAGATGAAAAAGGCGGTTGCCGCTCTGACTGCTGAATTGAATGCTAAACAACAACGTATCGAAGAACTTCAAACCGAACTGGCTTCCAAGAATATCCGTATTCAGGAACTGGATGCTGCTGTAAGCGATCTATCTGCTGCCAAAGAAACGCTGGTTGCCGAAAACGAAGCGAAAGCTAAGACAGTTGCTGAACAGGATAAGAGCCTGAATGCTGCATGGTTTGTATTCGGAACAAAATCCGAACTGAAAGCCCAGAAAATTCTTCAAAGTGGTGATGTGCTGAAAAGCGCTGATTTCAACAAGGATTATTTCACTCAGATTGATATCCGTACAACAAAAGAAATCAAGTTGTACTCTAAACGTGCTGAGTTGTTGACTACTCATCCTGCCGGTTCTTACGAATTGGTGAAAGATGACAAAGGTCAGTTGACTTTGAAGATTACGAATCCTACTGAATTCTGGAGTATATCCAGATACTTGGTTATTCAGGTAAAATAAGGTAGACACCTCTTTTGAATTGCCAATGTGCTGATTCCTGAATGCAAGAAATTAGCACATTGGCTTTTTGTTTCTTATATATACCCCCGTAACTGTTGATGAAATATAGAAATCTTTTTTTTGATCTTGACGACACTATCTGGGCTTTTTCCCGTAATGCTCGCGATACTTTTGAAGAAGTCTATCGGAAATATTCATTCGAACGTTATTTTGATTCGTTCGATCATTATTATACGATTTATCAGCAACGGAATACCGAACTCTGGATTGAATATGGTGAGGGGAAGATAACGAAGGATGAACTGAACCGGCAACGTTTTTCTTATCCTTTGCAGGCGGTAGGAGTGGAGGATGAGACCTTGGCTGAAAAGTTCTCGGAAGATTTCTTCGCAATTATTCCTACCAAAAGCGGTTTGATGCCTTATGCGAAAGAGGTGTTGGAGTATCTGGCTCCGAAATATAATCTTTATATACTGTCCAACGGTTTTCGGGAATTACAATCACGTAAAATGCGTTCAGCAGGCGTAGACATCTACTTTAAAAAGGTTATCCTTTCCGAAGATCTCGGGGTACTGAAGCCGTGGCCTGAAATATTCAACTTTGCTCTTTCCGCCACTCAGTCCGAACTGCGCGAATCATTGATGATTGGTGACAGTTGGGAAGCGGATATAACCGGGGCACATGGAATAGGGATGCACCAGGCTTTTTACAATGTAACCGGTCGTACCTCATTTCCTTTTCAGCCTACTTATCACATTTATTCTTTGAAAGATTTGATAGATTTATTATAGATTTTATGGATTAAGTCGTATTTTTGTCGTGTTTAATAAATGCATAAAAATGCGATACTGCCATGGATAGTACACTTCTCCCGTTTGCCTTGCTTTGTTTCACTTCGTTCTTTACGTTGACCAATCCTTTGGGGACAATGCCCGTCTTTCTTACAATGACTCATGGAATGACGGATAAGGAACGTCAGTCTATCGTGCAACGTGCCACCATTGTGTCGTTTGTCACATTAATGGTTTTTGTTTTTGCCGGTCAGTTTCTTTTTAAGTTTTTCGGGATCTCTACTGATGGATTTCGTATTGCCGGTGGGGTGATTATCTTCAAAATCGGTTTTGATATGCTTCAAGCCCGCTACACGCCGATGAAGTTGAAGGATGAAGAAATAAAAACTTATGCTGATGATATTTCAATTACTCCTCTCGGGATACCAATGTTGTGTGGTCCCGGAGCGATAGCGAATGCTATTGTTTTGATGCAGGATGCTCACAACTTCGAAATGAAAGGGATTTTGATAGGAACTATCGGACTGATTTATCTGCTGACTTTCTTTATTCTCCGTGCTTCCACGAAATTGGTGAGTGTCTTGGGAGAGACGGGGAATAATGTAATGATGCGTCTTATGGGATTGATCTTAATGGTGATCGCAGTAGAATGTTTCGTCAGTGGGTTGAAACCGATATTGGTGGATATAGTGAGAGAAGGGATGGTTGGTGTCTTAAAATAAGAATAGTGAAAAACCGGGTAGTGGAAAAGTTACTCACTACCCGATTTTTTGTTGTTTGCAGATGAATGAATTATCTGTTACCGCCTGCCCACCAGACTTTTTCGTTATAAACATACTGTCCATTTCCATAAGCAGCTTTCACTTCTGCGTTTGTCGTTGTGTCACTATTGCCATATGGACAACGTAAGGGGAAAGGCTTGGTATTCTGTAATTGAATGAAACTTTCAGTAGGTGCTGTCATTCTACGGAGGTCATTATAAGATTCTGTAGCTTCTCCGGAAGCTCCCCATAGTGCAAAATATTTTTGTATCATGGTAGTTTTCAGAGGCTCATTCGTATATGTAGCTTCTACAGTGTTGTCAAAATAGCTATTCGCTTCTTCTTCCGTGATAGCGCTAGCTGGGTTTAGTAATGTGTTTCCCAATTCTTTTCTGGAAATACTAAAACTGTTCTCTGCATTTAGCAATCCGGCTACCACAGCCTCTTTCAAGGCGCTTTTTGCATCACGTCCCAATCGGCATAAAGCTTCTGCTTCTAAGAACTTTAACTCATGGAAGCTCATTAAAAGAGTAGGGGCTGTTGCTGAATACATAAACAGAGATGTACCATATTTGCTGGTTCCTTGTTCCGGTGTTCCGCTAGGTGCATATACATCAGTATCAGGAGTCCCCGGAGCTTGTGCTTTTCCTTCTTTCTCTTTGTCTAGTTTTGTAATGAATGCCCTGGACAGACGTGGGTCATTATATTCAGCTAGTTTGCTTCTCATGCTTTCGCTTGCTCCCAATGCTGCACGTGCTTTGAAGAAACCATAAAGTGGATTTATGTTATTGACATCATATACACTGAATGCTGCCTGTTCTTCTGTGTTTTTAAAAGACTTGCTTACATACTCCAACACTTTCTCCATATCAGCGTCTTTATTAGTTGACCTTTGAAGTAGGTGCATCGTATAGCGTGCTTTCAGGGCATATGCAAATTTGAGCCATTTTTCTGCATCTCCTTGGTAAAGTAAATCTTGACTGGATGGATCTATTAAATCCTCTTGTTGTAAGTCTGCAATAGCGTCATCCAGATATTGCATTGCTTGTTTATAAATATCCTCTTGTTTATCCATTTTGGGATTTAGATAAACGGGGGAACCATTTTCGTCAACTAAGGCAGCTTGGCTGCACGGAGCATCGCCAAACATATCTGCTATTAATGCACAGTTGTAGGCTGCTAATACTTCGGCCATGCCTTTGGTTGTATAATTGCCGTAATCTATCCCTCCATCACTACATTGGTTAATTATGATACGGGCGGATTTTAATGTTGAGTACAGGTTGTTCCATGTATTATTGAAAGTGGAAGATGATGTCGGTTCACTTTCTCTGGTTTCTGCATAATACAATTGATTGTCAACACCTACTTCATATTCAATATATGAAGATAGATAAGTATTTAAGTCTCCTCCTGCATTTGAAAACGCGGTAGAGGTTATTACATCAGTTAGGATAAATCTTCCAGCCACGCTTTGTGTGTGTCCATGATCTTTATTTATTCTATCCATTGCATCTTCCGAACATCCGGAAAGGACAACTGATAAAACGCCAACGGCAAAAAATCCTTTAATTATAGTATATGTTTTCATCTTTCTTTTTAGCTAATTAGAATTTTACATTAAATCCGAAGCCATAACTGGCCGTTCCGGGTAAAGAGAAACGTTCGAATGCGCCTCCCATATTGTCATTGCCTTGTGAAGCCTCTGGGTCGAATCCTTTACATTCTGACCAAACTAATATGTTACGTGCAAAGACATTTACGTTTACGTTTAGCCATTTTTTGGAGAGGACCGGATAGCTTATGGATAATTCACGTAACTTAATATAAGAGTTGTCATAAATATAAGACTCGTCAATAGACCTTCTTCTTGTGAAATAGGATTGAGCATCAGATACCTTTATGTCATTAGGAGCATAAATCGGATTTCCATTGGTATCTTTACCCGTTTCTTTAACTGAGTTTTCTACAATAAAATCAGTTTTACGCATATCTCCAGATAATTTACTCACACCGTAATAGTTCATCTCGCCAGCGGTACCGGAATACATTTGACCGCCTTGTTTCCAATCAAATACAGCTGAAATGCGGAACTTGTATAATTCAATATTAGTATTGAACCCCAGGCGGAAATCGGGAGATACAGTTCCGATAACCGCATCTTCTCCTTGCATGGGGAGCCCGTTTTGATCTACAACTATCTTACCTTCATTATTGCGCATATAGCTTTTTCCATAGATTACAGGGAATTTGTCACCAATTCCGGCACGTACTTGTGGAGTAACAAAACCTCCTAACATAATGCTTTCTACTCCTGGAGCCAGTTCATCAACATAATTGTCGATTTTGGAGAAGTTGAAGGCAAAATCAAGTTTAAAGTTCTTTGTATCTACCGGAGAAATGCCCAAGGTCACTTCATGAGTATTAGTATGTATCTTACCTCCGTTCATTATCATACTTGAGGCTCCGGTTGAACCGGCTAAAGGAACTTCAAATATCTGATCCTTTACATTCTGACGTGAGTAAGTATAATTCAATGTGACCAATCCGTTGAAGAAAGTAAGATCAGCTCCTATCTCGTATGATTTTGTATTCTGTGGCTTTAAGTTGGGATCATATACTTTATAGTATGGTACATAAGCCATTGCTCCGGCTATTGGGTATACAATAGGATTCCCCATATAGAAACCGCCACCATAAGCGGGAGTGTAGTAATAGCTTTGAGTATAATCTCCTGCCATACCTACTTCTGCGTAGGAGGCACGTATTTTACCGAAAGTTAATATATTGTTCTTTAACGGTGCCAATTCTGTAAAAATGAATCCTAATGAGACTGATGGATAAGTGAAAGAACGATTGTTACGAGGCATACTTGAAACGATGTCATTACGTATACTTCCACTTAAGTAGAGCATATTTTTCCATGCAACTGATACATTTGCAAAATTACCTACGGTTCGTTTTTTATTGTATTGACTTTCATTGGAAAATACAGAAGCATTATTTAAGTGATTCCAGCCCGGAAAGTTGAAATTCATGCTATACGCATATTCGTATTTTGTCTTTTTATCAACAAATTCATTACCGATTAAAGCGTCTAATGCCCATTCATCATTAATATTCCATGTGTAAGAGGCAGTCAGTAATGAGTTTAGCTCATTAACAGTATAGTGATATTCCGAATCTTCACCTGTAGCGGCCCAAGTGCTTCCATATCCATAAATTTCAGAATAGTTAGTTGTATAAGCATCGTCACCTATTTGATACTTAATATCCAGTTTATGGTTGTCGGTCCCGAATTTAGTGGAGTATTTCACAAAGGCATTTCCAAAGAAGCGTTGTGAACGTTCTGAAAATTGATTATTATCGACAGCCCAGTAAGCATCGTCAATCCAATCACTACGATAGGTATTTTGAGTATATAGGTCACCTTCTATATGGGAAGGAATGCCTGCCATATTATAACTAACAGGAGCATTGTAAACAGTAGCAACTACACTTGTGTTGGCAGTAGATTGTTTTGTGATCTTTGAAGTCACAAAATTCCCATTAAATCCGGTAGTCCAGTTGGGGTGCAGTTGTGCTTCTGCTGATAATTTTACATTGTATCTATCCATACCTGTTGAGGGAACAATACCATTGGTAGTGGTATTACCCATAGAGAAAGAGTAGTTCCCTTTATCAAATTTTTGGGCTACATTCACATTGTTGCTCCACGATACACCAGTTTCGAAGAAGTCTTTCATGTTGTTATATGCTTTTGGAGTAGCCCAAGGGTCCATACCGGCTGCTGCAAGCTGAGGAACGTAATACCTGTCTGGTTGTTTACCATACTTATTGGTGTAACTATTATTAGTATTTCCACCATAGTTAGGATCATTAGGTAATTCTGAGATTCTAGGACCCCATGCAAAAGGTGATAAGGGATCAAATACTCCTTTAGAGCCTTGTGCGTATTCTTGTTGTAACTCTGGCAGGGTTGAGATCTTATCGAATGAAAGGTTGGTGCTAAAAGTGATGTTTGGTTTCCCTTTATTTGCTCCTTTACCACTTTTAGTAGTGATAACAATAACACCGTTCGAGGCCCTCATTCCATATAATGCAGAAGCAGCCTGTCCTTTCAGTATATTAATACTTTCGATGTCGTTAGGATCAATATCGACTGCACGATTAGCATAGTCTGTGCCATATGCTCCGTCAGTAAGAGATGTACTAACATCGGCAGTAGAAGCAATTGGCATACCGTCAATTACATATAAAGGGGTATTATCTCCTGTGAAAGAACGGGAACCGCGAATGGTTATTTTAGAAGAGGCTCCCGGCATACCCGATGAAGGAGTGATGTCAATACCTGATACTTTTCCTTGTAATGCACCTGCTAAATCCGTATTGGCCGCCCGTGTCAGTACATCTGATTTTACATCTTGTACAGCATATCCTAATGCTTTTTTCTCACGTGAGATACCCATTGCTGTCACAACTATCTCATCTAATTTTTGTGCATCAGCTTTCAGTATGACTTTTAAGGTCGGTTTAATAATGACTTCCTGAGTCTGCATTCCAATATACGAAATCTGCAAAGTCTTTGCAGAACTTGGTACATTTGCCAAATTAAAATTACCATCCACATCTGTGATTGTACCTTGAGTAGTACCTTTTACTAACACAGAGGCGCCAACAACTGGCTGCCCGTCTTCTTCAGAAATCACAACACCTGTGATCTTCTGAGTTTGGGCAGTTACCAGACTTATGCCCACAAAAAGGCATGCCAATAACAGCATCAATTTTCTTTTCATAAATTCTCTCTTAAAGTTTAACTTTACATTAATTGTTTCTTTACTCTAACAATTTGCAAATATATTAATAAATATGAAACTAACAATTCATTTAATAAAAAAAGGTTGCAAATATGGCATTCTGTTATTCAATTGCTAATATTTATGCTAATAAGCATAGATATTGGCTGCAAAAGTTTTGATTTCAAAACTCAGAAGCGACACTTTGCAAAAGCAAAATGCTCATTTTAATATTTCACATACTCATTTTTAGTCACAAAACACCTCTATTAACAAACCTTTTTGCTTATTTTGAAAAAACATCAATAAAAAAGTGGCATTTAATTTAAAGTTTTGTGAATACTTCATTTTTGAGGATTTATTTTTTTAGAGATATTAATGCATATTCAACCCTGGCGTAGCACAGAACTACGTCTAATTTGTTCTATTATTAATTAAAAAACTGAAGTATGGAAAAGATTAGTTACAACCTTGTGTTTAACAGAAAAAAAAGATTGAATAAAAAGGGAATGGCATTAGTACAGGTAGAAGCTTATTTAAATAGAAGAAAAATATATTTCTCTACTAAGATATACCTTAAACCTGAACAGTGGGATACGAAACGTAGAATGGTAAAGGGACATCCTAATGCAGACGTATTGAATCGTATGTTATACGAGCACATTGCGGCTATTGAACAAATAGAACTTGGATTATGGCAACAGGGGAAGAGTATTTCTTTGGAGTTATTAAAGGATTCCATCGATAAACCTGTAAGCAACGGTAGATTGTTCTTAACTTTCTTCAGAGAAGAAGTCGCTAATTCTTCTTTGAAAGAAAGCACCAGACAGAATCACCTGTCTACTCTGGAGCTACTCCAAGAATTTAAGAAGGAAGTACAGTTCACGGACCTGACATTTGAATTTGTGTCTTCATTTGACAATTATCTGCAATCCAAGGGATATCACCTGAATACGATTGCCAAACATATGAAACATTTGAAACGTTATGTTAACGTCGCTATAAATAAGGATTATATGGACGTGCAGAAATATGCATTCAGAAAATATAAAATAAAAAGTGTAGAAGGCAGACATAGTCATCTATCACCGGAAGAATTGCATAAATTGGAGGATTTACAGCTAGGAGGAAAATATGCAAAATTGCAAAAGACAAAAGATTCCTTTTTATTTTGCTGTTACGCCGGATTACGATACTCCGACTTTACCAGTTTGACATCTGCAAATATTGTTGAGTTTCAACAGGAAACGTGGCTTATTTACAAATCAGTCAAAACTGGTATTGAGGTACGTCTACCATTATATCTATTGTTTGAAGGGAAAGGTATTCATATATTGCAGCGCTATAAGGATGATCTTAATCGTTTTTTCAAATTGAAAGATAATTCGAATATTAATAAGGAACTGAATATATTAGGGAAACTGGCAGAAATTGATAAACGTATATCATTTCATACCGCCCGCCATACAAATGCTACCTTATTAATATATAGTGGTGCTAATATCACTACTGTACAAAAGTTGTTAGGACATAAAAGTGTAAAAACGACTCAGGTATATGCGAATATTATGGATATAACTCTTGTACGGGATCTTGAAAAAGCAATCTACTCAAAAGCCGGTGGCAAACATAAAGGAAACTAATCCTAAATCTTCCAGGATTAAGCTCTCCGGATACTATTAGTTAGTACTCGTTATGCATAGCTTTATTCGTCTAACAACTGTTAAACTTTCGTCTGACAGTTGTTTCTCTTTCGTCTAACAGTTGTCAGACGAAAAAACAACATCTGTCAGACGAATAAAATTATGCAATAACAAAGATTGATTTATTAAGTACGAGAAGTAGATAGTTACTAACTTAAAAATAATCCACAACCGTACGGAAAGAAGTAAATCATTTTAATTTATAAAATAAGATACCACATAGAATAAACAATACTTCGGTAAATTTTTACCGGAAAATTAAAAGTTAAACAATAGAACCGGCAGAAGTCGGTTCAAAAACACTAAAGAGGTCATTGAACTGTTGTCAAAAACGAATGGTTAAGCATAAAGAAATGTGCTGAAAGAAGTGCTAACCTGTTGATAATAAAGGGAAAAGAGTATTGCATAATTCGTTATTTTTTAGTAAATTAGAAGTTTCTCAACTCTTCTGATTATGACTAAAGAAACACTCCTTATGCAATACCAATCTGAGTGCCTGTCGGCTCTCAAATCAGTCGTGAATATACAAAAACCTTTTGAAAAAACGTTCATGGATGCAATGAAATTATTCATGGCCATTCCAGATCGTATAAACTTCCTCCAGTTGGGCAGGTATGGACGTTTTTCGGAACAGACCTACCGTAATCTTTTTGAGAATGAGACATTCGACTGGTTTGCGTTCAACGATTCTATCATCAGCAAGCATCTCACAGGTAGAAGAAAAGCCATCGCCATCGATCCTTCCTATATCCCCAAATCAGGCAAGAAGACACCTTGGATTGGTTACTTCTGGTCAGGCTGTGCAGGGGATTATAAACGAGGATTGGAAATCTTGGGCATCGGAGTCATTGACATCGACAACCACGAATGCATGACTTTAGGTTCCATTCAGACGCCGGATTGCAAGACCTTGGATAACATGGGCAAGAATCTGGTTGACTGGTACAGCAGCTATCTAATCAGTAGAAAAGACAAGCTACAGAGCCTATCCAAAACAGTGGTTGCAGACGCATTCTTTTCCAAGGAAACATTCATAACGCCTATGTGTGAGAGCGATTTCCATATCATCAGCCGCTTCAGGAACGATGTAATCCTGTACTATCCGACATTGGAAAAGAAAACAGGAAAACGGGGCCATCCCAAGTGGTTTGACGGCAGAATTGACTTTGCCAAATTGGATTTGACCCGGTGCAAGGAATACGAGGTGAACAAAGGAAAGCTATACGGATTGAGGGTATATGCAAAAGCTCTCAAAAGGTATGTTTCCTTAACCATCTGGTATCCGATGGACGGGAGGACAGACAAGTGGCAGCTCTATTTCTCTACAGACGATTCCATGGATGGACGCGAAGTGCTGGATTATTACAGGACCAGATTCCTATTGGAATTTTGCTTTAGAGATGGAAAGCAGCATGCAGGAATCACCAACTGCCAGTCAACTGACTTCAGAAAGTTGGATTTTCACTTCAATGCATCGCTTGCTGCTGTCAACTTGGCCAAAGCGGCATGCAAGAGGCTCGGAATAGCCTATTCCATATCCTCTTGCAAGTCATTCATACACAATGCTTATATGCTTGAACGATTTATTTGCGTGTTCGGGATTAAACCGGACATGCAAGTTATTGACAAACTTTTCAAAGAACTCATTTTATTTACTGCCATAGCCGCTTAGGCTTGGCGATTTTTTAACGAACTATTGAATAAATAAAACCTATTTTTATTAACATCTGAGGAATATTCTCAATTAAGTAATTCTAGTATTTGCATTCAATGGAAATTGTTGTGGAACAAAATAACAAAGTCAAAGTGGGTTCTTTTCAAAGTCTAAACGATTATTTACTAAATACTTATCTCTTTTTCAAGTAGATATTTAGTAGCACAATTTCTGTTTTTATATCATTGCTACTATAAATAATAAGCTATAAATTAAAGATATAGGTTGTTTTTTATTAAGAAGAATGACAAGATACTTATGTTTTGCAAATAGTTATAATCTATTGATAATAAGAGCAATATCGAACGACCAAGTTCTGCAAAGACTTTGCAGATTTCGTATATTGGAATGCAGGCGCAAGAAGTGGCAATTAAACCCCATTTAAAAATCACATTGAAGCCGGATGCTAAACAATTAGATGAGATTATAGTTGTTGCTTATGGTACTGCTAAGAAATCAGCATTTACCGGTTCTGCTTCAACTATTAAAGCTGATAAATTGGAAGAGAGAATTGTGTCGAATATCACCAATGCCCTCTCCGGACAGGTGGCCGGTATTCAGACAGTAAATGCTAACGGAGCTCCGGGAGCGTCTGCGACAGTTCGTATCCGTGGTATCGGTTCTATGAGTTCAAGCAATGCTCCGTTGTATGTAGTAGACGGAGTACCTTATGATGGTGATATGTCTTCCATTAACCCTCAAGATATAGAATCCCTTTCTGTATTGAAGGATGCGGCTGCTAACTCTATTTATGGAGCACGCGGAGCGAATGGAGTTATCTTGATTACAACTAAATCTGCTAAAACAGAAAAAGCAAAGGTCACATTTGATGCCAAATGGGGGTCCAATTCGCGCATGGTTCCTCAATATGATGTAATTGGAACGGCAGAATATTACGAAACGCAGTACAAGACTTTGTACAATTCCAAGATCTATACCGGTTCCTCTAAGGCCGAAGCTTATAATTATGCAGATAAAACTTTGTTGGACGCAAAAAATGGTGGATTGGGATACCTTGTTTATACCGTGCCTGATGGTGAAAAATTGATTGGTAACAATTTCAAGCTTAATCCGAATGCTAAGTTAGGGTATTCTGATGGTAAATATTATTATACTCCTGACGATTGGTATGACGAAGTATTCAGTTCAAATTTCCGTCAGGAATACAATGTTAATATCTCAGGCCGTTCTGACAAATTGAATTACTATGCAAGTGTCGGTTACCTGAATGATTCCGGTATTATTCAAAATTCTGCTTACAAACGTTATACCGGTCGTGCAAAAGTTGATTATCAAGCTAAAGAATGGTTAAAAGTAGGAACCAACATTGCATACACTTATTCGGATTCACAAGCTCCTGACTATCAGGATGGTGATTCTTGGGGAAGTTCTGCTAACTTATTTTATGTATCCAATACAATTGCACCGATCTATCCTTTATATGTACGTAATGCTGACGGAAGTATTGCTATCAATCCCAACACAGGGTATAAAATCTATGACTCGGGTAACAACAGCGGCTTTTCTCGTCCTTCGGTAACTGGAAATGCGGCTAGAGACATCGAACTGAACCGTCAGCATGAATATACCGATTTGTTAAGTGGAAAATGGTATGCTAACATCACTCCGATTGAAGGTTTGACGCTGACTGCCAATATTTCTGCGAATGTACAGAACAGCCGTTTGAACCAGTTGAGCAGTGCTTTCGGATCTGCATCGGCAGATGATGGTTCTGTTTTTGTACAGCATACCAGAATGATGGGAGTGAATAACCAGTATCTGGCAACCTATGCACGTACGTTTGCCGATAAGCATAATGCAGATTTATTGGTCGGTTATGAACAATACCGTTATAAGAATCAAGTACTCTACGGAGAAAACACCAATCTGTACAACCCATATATCGGTGAGTTGAATAATGCCGGAGGTATAGACAAGAAGAATGCGAAATCATATACGGACAATTATATGACCGAAGGTATTTTGAGCCGTTTGCAATATAACTATGACGGAAAATACTTCCTCAGTGCTTCTTATCGTCGTGACGCTTCTTCACGTTTCCATAAAGATCACCGTTGGGGTAACTTCGGAAGTGTAGGTGGAGCTTGGCTGATTAACCACGAAAAGTTCATGGAAAACGTGAAATGGGTGAATATGTTGAAATTGAAAGCTAGTTGGGGTGTGCAGGGTAATGACAGACTGCTGATTACTGTAAACGGTGTACAGCGTGACAACTGGTATGCTTATCAAGACCAGTATGATGTGAACTACGCTAACGGGCAATATTCACTGATTCTCAAATATAAAGGAACGAAAGATCTGACTTGGGAAACGTCTTATGCTTTCAATATCGGTACTGACTTTGAATTATTCAACAACCGTTTGAATGGTACTATTGAATATTTCAGCAGAAAAACTGTCGATTTGTTGTATAACAAACCGATCCCTGTATCATCCGGTATCAGTACAGGCTATGAGCCGACCAACGTGGGCGATATTATGAATAAGGGTGTTGAATTGGATTTGAACGGCATTATCCTTCGCGGAAAGGATTATGAATGGGCTATGAACTTCAACCTGACGCACTATACCAATAAAATTACTGCATTGGATCCGGATTTGGAGAAAAATGGCGGTCAAAAAGGTTCTTATTATATTTACCGGGTAGGAGGATCTCTTTACCAGTCTTATTTGAAAACATACGCCGGAGTAGATCCGGATACGGGAAAGGCATTGTATTATGTGGATCCGGATAATGGTGATTATACAAAGACTTCTAACTATGAAGAAGCCCAACAAGCGGATCAGGGTACTACGTTGCCAAAAGTATATGGTGGTTTGGGGACTTCAGTGCGATTCTACGGTTTTGATTTCTCATTGCAGCTTTCTTATCAGTTGGGCGGCAAATATTACGACGGGGCTTATCAGGCATATATGCACAATGGAAATAGTGGTATGCAAGGTACAAACTGGTCTACGGACATCCGTAAAGCGTGGACACCGGACAATCGTTATACTGACGTACCTCGTTTAAGTGCAAGTGATGCAAGCTACCAACAGGATTCCAGCCGTTTCCTTGTTAGCTCGGATTATCTCAGCCTTAACAATATTACATTGGGATATACAATACCGAAACGTTTGACCAGCAAACTGGGACTATCTCATTGTAGAGTTTATTTGACGGCTGACAATGTAGCTCTTTTATCGGCACGCAAAGGTCTTGACCCGCGTTTGGGATTAGGTCTGGGAAGCTCGACTGCTGAAAGTGGTGCCAATACTACCAGTTCATATTCTGCGATGCGTACTATCACAGGAGGAATTTCTCTTACGTTTTAATTAAAAAAGAAAGAACTATGAAACGAATAAATAAGTTTGCACTTTTTATATTGGGAGCATTATCGTTTGCTTCCTGCTCTGACATCAATGACATTGAGAGTGAGGGCTACCGAATTACAGGTGAACAGATAGATGATGCTACATCTGTCATCCCTTCCCGTGTGGAGGCTAAAATTGCAGGTATGTATAGCAGCATGGGGACAGTGTGTGCTGCATTTCCTTCTGATACCAGAGATGATGACGGTGGTTATCCGACAGTTTGTCTTTCTCAGGATTTGAATGGCCCGGATATGATCTGTGCCAATAATGGTTATAACTGGTTTTCTGTCAGCAGTGAATATAGTGACCGTTATGCTACGTATGCCAATCCCTTTGCACGTTATGCTATCTTTTATAATCAGATAAAAGCGGCGAATGATATTATTCTTTCTATTGATCCGGCGACGGCGAGTGAGACTGAAAAGTATTATTTAGGACAAGCTAAGGCGGTTCGTGCGTTTGATTATTTATGTCTGGCACCTTATTATCAGTTCCGCTATGCTACCAGTAAAGACCTTCCATGTGTGCCGTTGATAACGGAAGAAACGACTAATTTTGTCAATAATCCTCGTGCTACGGTAGGTAAGGTCTACGAACAAATTATAAGTGACTTGAATAGTGCTATTGATTTGTTGGAAGGATATAACCGTCAGGGAGATAAGACTCGTATCGACCAACAGGTTGCTTATGGGTTACGTGCACGTGCTCACTTGTATATGGGAATGTGGCAAGAAGCATACAATGATGCTGATAAGGCAATGGAAGGCTATACTCCTTATACTAAAGAAGAAGTGTCCAAACCTGCTTTTTATGATATATCCGATCATAACTGGATGTGGGGAATTAACGTTTCTGTACCTATGGTGAATAAGAATGCGTATGCAACTCCGGCAGGACAATTAGGGTCATTCTCCAGTTATGCTTACACGGCGGGAGTAGCCATGTATAAGACTATAAACTCCTTGCTTTATAAGAAAATCTCAACATCAGATGTCCGCAAACAATGGTGGGTCGATGAAAACCTGAAATCAGACGCATTATCTGGACTTAGCTGGGGCTCTGCAATTGGAAATGATATTTCGACATTGGAAATAGAAGATGTAAAAATGAAATTTATCAAATATACCAATGTGAAGTTCGGAATGAAAAGTGGTATAGGAAGCTCCAATAATGACAATGACTGGTGTATCATGCGTGCCGAGGAGATGATTCTTATCAAAGCGGAAGCTTTGGCACAACAGAATGACGAAGGTAATGCTGCTAAAGAGCTTAAGGTATTGCTGGATGAGCGTGATGCGAGTTGGAACAAAAGTTCTGTAACTGTTGATGATGTTTGGTTGCAACGTCGTATTGAATTATGGGGTGAAGGCTTCTCTATGGCAGATATTATGCGTTTGGGTAAACCTGTTGTTCGCTTCCAGGGAAGTGACAAGGGAAACTGGCCGGATGCTTTCTGTTTCAATATTGCTGCTGATGACCCTTGGTTGCTGTTGCGTATCCCGCAGAAAGAAAGCAATAACAATGCCGGTATCGTGAATAATACCGGAGGTAACCTTCCCGTAGCAGGGCAGAATCCGAATTTAAAAGATGGTGCAACTGATTAAAATGAATACTACAATGAAAAAAGTAACAAAATATATAGCTTTATTAATTGGAGGAATAGCATTGCTAAGCATGGCTGCTTGCTCCGATGATGATGGACGTACTCCTTCTCCGGCAGTTGATCCCAATTGTATTGGTGCTTCTTTTGTGGGAGATAATATTGGATATGAAGAGTTGGAAGATACTGATCCTAAAGAACTGACGTTGACAATTAGCCGGGATAAGACAGAGGCGGCTGCAACTGTTGCAATTGAGGTACAGGCTAATACGGAAAATATTTTCAACATCCCTCAGAGTGTTAGTTTTGCAGCCGGACAGGCAACGGCTGATCTGGTTATAACTTTTGAAAATGCACAGCTAAAAGAGGAGTATTCGTTTCAAATCTCATTGGAAGCTGCGGCCGTTAATCCATATAAAGGAAACGGACATGCTAGTTTCACTGTTCAATGTTTGAAATGGGTGGATGTTTCGGGAACATTTGCTTTCAAAGACTGGGTATTTGATGAATATAATGCTGGTAAAGAATATAATGTAAAAGTACAACGTGTAGATGGCGAGAATCGTTATCGCATTGTTGATCCGTTCTCGCAAGCTTTGGCAGAGTCAGGAGAAGAAGTTGGTGAACCGGATGAATATTTGTTCTTCACGATTAATCCGAAAAACAATGGAGTCGCTTTCGATAGTTATAATACCGGGTACTTGACAGAAGAAGGATCAGATATCCTAGGATTTAGCTCATTGGACTATTTAGGGGTAGATGATGTGGATTCTAAATATGATCCGACAAGCCATAAGATGACTCTCAATGTCTATTATTACGGGGATGGTCTGATTGGACAAAAAGAATCTGTGCTTACAGTGCCGGATGACTTTAAATTGATACTTGAGGATGAGTGATTCGAATCTAATCAATATTTGAAAGACGATTAACATGAAGAAATAGATCATTTCTTCTTGACAAGAATAAATAGAGAGTATGTTCGCGTTTTAAAAAAACGTAAGCATACTCTCTTTTATTATCTCATTGAAATCATTATCTTTGTCCCCGTGTTATATAGGAAAGAAAAAAGTAAAGAATGAAAGAATTTGTAATATCCGAAGCCAAAGTAGAAATAGCAGTGCTTGTGGGACTCATCACTCAGACGCAGGATGAGCGTAAAACGAACGAGTATCTGGATGAATTGGCGTTCCTTGCCGAGACGGCTGGGGCGGAAGTAGTGAAACGATTTACGCAGAAGTTGCCGACAGCTAACTCGGTGACCTATGTCGGTAAAGGAAAATTGGAGGAGATTAAACAATATATCCGGAACGAGGAGGAAGAAGAACGTGAAGTGGGAATGGTTATCTTTGATGATGAACTTTCTGCGAAACAGATACGTAATATTGAAGCTGAGCTGAAAATTAAAATACTTGACCGTACATCACTGATTCTCGATATATTCGCGATGCGTGCTCAGACTGCTAATGCAAAGACGCAGGTGGAACTTGCCCAGTATAAATATATGTTGCCACGCCTGCAACGACTCTGGACTCACTTGGAACGCCAGGGAGGCGGTTCCGGAGCCGGTGGCGGTAAAGGTTCCGTGGGGCTTCGCGGACCGGGAGAAACGCAACTCGAAATGGACCGCCGTATCATCTTGAACCGTATGTCGTTACTGAAAGAACGTTTGGCAGAGATTGACAAGCAGAAAGCTACCCAGCGCAAAAATCGTGGACGCATGATACGCGTTGCATTAGTAGGTTACACTAATGTCGGAAAATCAACCATGATGAACCTTCTCTCGAAGAGCGAAGTGTTTGCCGAGAACAAACTATTTGCTACTCTGGATACCACTGTGCGTAAAGTGATTATCGATAACCTGCCGTTCTTGTTATCCGATACGGTAGGATTTATCCGTAAATTGCCGACTGATTTGGTCGATTCGTTCAAGTCGACGCTCGACGAGGTGCGTGAAGCGGATTTGCTTGTGCATGTAGTCGATATTTCTCACCCCGGATTTGAAGAACAGATCGAAGTGGTAAACAAGACACTTGCCGAAATTGGCGGCGGTGGCAAACCCATGATACTTGTATTCAATAAAATAGACGCTTACACCTATGTGGAGAAAGCGCCGGATGACCTTACCCCCCGAACGAAAGAAAACTTAACACTCGAAGAACTGATGAAGACGTGGATGGCAAAAATGGAAGACAACTGTCTCTTTATTTCCGCCCGCGAAAGAATCAATATGGACGAACTGAAAAGCGTAGTTTATCAACGAGTGAAAGAATTACACGTTCAGAAATACCCCTATAACGATTTTCTTTATCAGATCTACGAAGAGGAGGAATAATTAATCAATGTGCTGCTTTGCTGATTGGGGGAAGCGGCACATTACTTATATTTATTAATATGAAAGATTATCGTAGACTAACTGAAGATGAAGTGCTTCAGTTAAAGAGCCAGTCGTGTCTGGCTGATGATTGGGGAAATGTATCAGTTGCAGAGGGGTTTAATTGTGAGTACGTTCATCACACCCGTTTTTCGGGAGAAGTGAAACTGGGTGTATTTGATGCTGAATTTACATTGCCGGGAGGCATCAGGAAACATTCCGGATTGCGTCATGTAACTTTGCACAATGTGACAGTAGGGGATAACTGCTGCATTGAAAACATTCAGAACTACATTGCTAATTATGAGATCGGTAATGATACCTTCATTGAGAATGTGGATATCATTCTGGTGGACAGGCTTACTACTTTCGGTAATGGGGTAGAGGCGACAGTTCTTAATGAAACAGGAGGGCGTGAAGTACTCATTAACGACAAGTTGTCAGCGCATCAGGCCTACATATTGGCGTTGTACCGTCATCGTCCTGAACTAATCAGTCGCATGAAAGCGATTACGGATTACTATTCCAATAAGCACGCTTCTACTGTCGGCAGTATTGGTGATCATGTGATGATTCTCAATACAGGTTCAATCAGAAATGTCAGGATTGGTGATTATTGCCACATCTGTGGAACCTGTCGGCTGACCAATGGCAGTATCAATAGTAATGTGACGGCACCTGTGCATATCGGTCACGGGGTGATCTGCGACGACTTTATTATCTCTTCCGGTTCAGACGTGGACGACGGAACGATGCTAAGCCGTTGCTTTGTCGGACAAGCTTGTAAACTGGGACACAATTATTCTGCTTCCGACTCGTTATTCTTCAGCAACTGCCAGGGAGAAAATGGAGAAGCGTGCGCTATCTTCGCAGGCCCTTTCACGGTGACTCACCATAAATCGACTTTGTTGATTGCCGGAATGTTCTCATTCATGAATGCAGGTTCGGGATCTAATCAGAGTAATCATATGTATAAGTTGGGACCGATTCATCAGGGGACCATGGAAAGAGGGGCAAAAACGACTTCTGATTCATATATCTTATGGCCGGCACGTGTCGGAGCTTTTTCTTTGGTAATGGGACGTCATGTAAACCATGCCGACACTTCCAATCTTCCTTTCTCCTATTTGATAGAACAACGGAATACCACTTATCTGGTTCCCGGAGTGAATCTGAGAAGTGTCGGGACAATCCGTGACGCCCAGAAATGGCCGAAACGTGACAAACGGAAAGATCCGAACCGGCTTGATTATATCAATTATAACCTTTTGAGTCCATATACCATTCAAAAGATGTTCAAGGGACGTTCTATTTTGAAGGAATTGAAACGGGTATCCGGCGAAACCTCTGAAATCTACTCTTACCAGAGTGCAAAGATCAAGAATTCTTCTTTGAATAACGGGATTCGTTTCTATGAGATTGCCATCAACAAATTCCTGGGGAACTCTATCATAAAACGGTTGGAAGGCATTAATTTCCAAAGTAATGACGAAATCCGCCAGCGCCTGAAACCGGATACGGAAATCGGTGTCGGCGAATGGGTGGACATCTCCGGACTGATTGCTCCCAAGAGTGAAATAGACCGATTGTTGGACGGTATCGAAAACGGCTCTATTAACCGCCTGAAATCTATTAATGCCAGTTTTGCGGAAATGCATGAAAACTATTACACGTATGAATGGACCTGGGCATATAATAAGATTCAGGAATTTTATGGCTTGAATCCGGAAACGGTAACTGCTCAGGACGTGGTTACTATCGTGAAAGCATGGCAGAAGGCTGTGGTAGGGTTGGATAAAATGGTTTATGAAGACGCAAAGAAAGAGTTCTCGCTTTCTTCAATGACCGGATTCGGTGTTGATGGTTCTCGCGATGATATGAAACAGGATTTCGAACAAGTACGTGGTGACTTTGAAAGCAATACATTCGTGACTGCAGTTTTGAAACACATCGAGGACAAAACTGCTTTAGGAAATGAACTGATTAAACGAATCGAACATATACAATAAGTGAACCAAACTATGAATCGATGAGCGGTGGACATTGTACAATAAAGTACAATTCGTTCACCGTCTTCATTTGTACCTCGTCATTCTCCGTTATTCATTCTTAATTCTTCTTCTTTCCTTTCTCATTCTTCATTCTTAATTATTACCTTTGCCTCACTAACTAACATTACGTAATAAAATAAGAAACTTATGGCAACACCTCCGTTTAAGTATCAACCCATGTTTGAAAAGGGAAAAGATACAACTGAGTATTATCTGCTTACGAAAGACTATGTGTCGGTAAGTGAGTTTGAAGGAAACCCTATCCTGAAAATTGAGAAAGAAGGTCTGACTGCAATGGCCAATGCTGCTTTCCGTGATGTATCATTTATGCTTCGTCGTTCGCACAACGAACAGGTAGGAAAAATCTTGGGCGATCCGGAATCCAGCGAGAATGACAAGTACGTGGCACTGACTTTCCTGCGTAATGCAGAAGTGGCATCGAAAGGTATACTTCCATTCTGCCAGGATACCGGTACTGCTATTATTCACGGTGAAAAAGGACAGCAGGTATGGACAGGGTATTCTGACGAAGAGGCTCTTTCGCTGGGTGTTTACAAAACATATACTGAAGAAAATCTGCGTTACTCTCAGAATGCACCTCTGAATATGTATGATGAGGTAAATACAAAATGTAACCTTCCTGCACAGATTGACATTGAGGCTACTGAAGGTATGGAGTATGAATTTCTTTGTGTAACAAAAGGAGGTGGTTCTGCCAACAAAACATATTTGTATCAGGAAACAAAGGCAATTCTGAATCCGGGTACATTGGTTCCGTTCCTGGTTGAAAAGATGAAAACATTGGGAACTGCTGCTTGCCCTCCTTACCATATCGCTTTCGTTATCGGCGGTACTTCTGCCGAAAAGAATTTGCTGACAGTGAAGCTGGCTTCTACTCATTTCTATGATAACCTGCCGACAACAGGAAACGAATATGGTCGTGCATTCCGTGATGTCGAACTGGAGAAAGAAGTATTGGCAGAAGCTCACAAGATTGGCCTTGGCGCTCAATTCGGTGGTAAATATCTGGCTCATGACGTACGTATCATTCGTTTGCCCCGCCATGGTGCTTCTTGCCCGGTAGGTTTGGGAGTATCTTGCTCTGCCGACCGTAACATCAAATGTAAAATCAATAAAGAAGGTATCTGGATTGAGAAACTGGATTCAAATCCGGGCGAACTTATCCCGGCAGAATTACGTAAGGCAGGCGAAGGCGATGTTGTGAAGATTGACCTGAACCGTCCGATGTCCGAAATACTGAAAGAGTTGACTAAATATCCGGTATCTACCCGTTTGTCATTGAATGGTACGATTATCGTAGGTCGTGATATTGCTCACGCCAAGCTGAAAGAACGTTTGGACCGTGGCGAGGACCTGCCTCAATACATTAAGGATCATCCTATCTACTATGCAGGTCCGGCAAAAACTCCGGAAGGCATGGCTTGTGGTTCAATGGGCCCGACTACTGCAGGACGTATGGATTCGTATGTGGAACTGTTCCAGAGTCACGGTGGCAGCATGGTTATGTTGGCGAAAGGTAACCGTAGCCAGCAAGTGACGGATGCTTGTCAGAAATATGGTGGTTTCTATCTGGGCTCTATCGGTGGTCCGGCAGCTATCCTTGCTCAAAATAATATCAAGAGCATCGAATGTGTGGAATATCCGGAACTGGGCATGGAAGCTATCTGGAAGATTGAAGTAGAAGATTTCCCGGCATTCATTCTGGTAGATGATAAGGGCAATGACTTCTTCAAACAGTTAAAACCGTGGAATTGCACTAAATAATTTGTTTGCAGTTCTGATTCAATAAATGATTTATTTAAGGGATACCTGTCAAATTCGTATAGGCATCCCTTTTTTACTAACTCTCTTTTTCTAATCACTAACTATTATGAAACCACCGACAATCGAATTAAACAATCCGAAGAACCAACATATCGTCTGGTTGGATGTAGTACGCCTTATTGCCATGTTTACAGTTGTTTGCTGCCATTGTACCGACCCATTCAACTTCTATCCGGGCACAGCTCCCAATATTGGGGAAATAAAATTGTGGGGAGCCATTTACGGTGCTGTACTTCGTCCGTGTGTGCCTCTGTTTGTAATGATTACAGGCGCATTGCTCTTGCCTGTCCGGGGTGACGCTTCTACTTTTTATAAAAAACGTATTCCCCGTGTTTTTTATCCGTTCTTAATTTGGTCTATTATCTATAATCTTTTCCCTTGGATTACCGGCTTATTGGGGTTAGACCCAAAGATTATCCTTGATTTCTTTCCTTATTCCGGTGAAGAAGTGATGCAGCAATCCCTTTCAGTAGCTATACAATACATTCTGACAATTCCTTTTAACTTCTCCCTTTTGGCAGTGCACATGTGGTATATCTATCTGCTTATCGGACTCTATCTTTACCTGCCTGTTTTTTCGGCATGGGTGGAAAAAGCTTCGCAACGGGCTAAGTTAATGTTCCTGCTGGCTTGGGGAGTGACATTGTTGCTACCTTATTATTATCAGTTTGTTTCCCCTTACTTATGGGGCTCTTGCTCTTGGAATTCTTTTGGAATGTTATATGCATTTGCCGGTTTCAACGGATACTTATTGTTAGGACATTATCTGAAAGATCTCGATTGGAGCCTGAAGAAAACATTGGCAATCGGTATTCCGATGTTTGTGGTGGGGTATGTCGTGACGTTCTTTGGTTTCCGTTACATGACAGCTTTGCCGGATTGTACGGACGAAATGTTGGAACTCTTTTTTATCTATTGTTCTCTCAATGTGGTGATGATGACAATTCCTGTATTTATGTTGGCTAAGAAAGTCAATGTCCGTTCGGAAAGAGTACGGAAGGCATTGGCTAACCTGACCGTATGTGGTTTCGGTGTCTATATGATACATTACTTCTTTACCGGTCCGTCAGTGGTATTGGTAAGAACACTCAATATACCTATTCCTTTACAGATACCGATAGCTGCGATAGTCGCTTTTCTGGTGTCCTGGTTGATTGTAAACTTGGTGAATCGTATCGGTAAACCTGCTAAATACATCATGGGATAATCTGTAAAACGATATACTATAAACGCGATAAACGGTGAACAAACTGCGCAATATACTGCCAGTTGTGTTCACCGTTCATCGTTTATTATTCACGTAGTTTTTCTATTCTTCCAGGTATTTTGTAATCTTTCCGCTGATTTGCAGCAAAGAGATCTCGCAAAGTTTGGTGTTATATTCTGCGGAGAGGATGCGTTCTTCTGCATCCAGCAAACTCTTTTGTGCTTCACGTACCTCAAAACCGGAAAGGTCTCCCTGTATATAACGATCCATGGCAATATCGTGATTGTCTTTGGCAGTTACGAGGTTCTGACGTTCCAGATTCAGTAATTGAAGGTTGTTGCGATAAGCCTGCCATAAATTACTAAGGTCGGAGCGAAGGGTAAGCTCCAATTCCTGACGTTCCAGACGGCGGTTCTTGAAGGCAAGGGTTGCATTCCGCTTTTCACGGCGGCGGTTGCCGTCGAATATATTAAATCCGACAGTTACTCCGGCATTGAAGCCCAAGTTTCCCCTCCGGCTGGTTGCATTAATATCGTACTTATTAAAGGTATATCCATATCCCGTATTCAGTTTAAGGTACGGATAGTTACGTGAATTTACCTTTTTATAATCCAATTGCGCAAGTACCGTATTCTGATCTGCTTTCAGTAAAGAAGCGTTCGTTGCCAGTGTGCCATTCCATAACTCCTCAAATTTCAAATCCCCATGTACGTCGATCGTGGAGTCTTTGATTATAATAGCCTGATTAACATTCTTGTTAGCCATTAGCTCATTTAACTGGATACGCGATGAGTGCAGCAATTCCTGTTGTTTGATATATTGAGCACTGTCTGCATTGAAGTCTACTTTCGCCTGTTGATAATCCAATCCTGAGAACTTTCCGACAAGATGACTCGCTTCTGCTATACGCAGGCGTTCTTTGGAGAGCGACATTGCATAATGAAAGTTTTTCAGACGGATCTTCTGTTGGATAAAGTTGTAATATTCCGAGGTCAGGTCCGCAATGAAATCCTCAATGGCGATACGGGTGTTAGTTTCTCCCTGACGTTCCAATTCCTTCAACTGTTTGTACGTTGTACTGATATTGAATCCGTCGAAAATAGTCCAGTTGAGGTTAAGCCCGACGTTGACGGTCTGGTCATAGACCCCATTGTTTTTTGTAATCTCTCCGGTGGCACGGGCCTTACTTTCAATATTATCCAGGTTTCCGGTATATCCGGCAGAGAAATCCAATGTAGGGAAGTATCCTGCATTCCCTAACGTTGCATTGTTCTTGCTGATTTGTTCCTCGTTATGGACGATGCGCAACGAGTAATTGTTTTGCAGTCCTTCCTCCAAACACTCTTTCAGTGTGAGGACTTGTTGCGCCTTCGCAGTAGAAACTGACAAGAAGGCACATGCGGTAACTATATATATGATACGTTTCATGCAAATTCCTTTCTGTTTCATTCGGTTAGTTTTTTGATTCGGTTGGTCGAGATATAACTGTAAATAGCCGGTACGATATACATGGTAAGTAGGGTAGAAACGACCATACCACCTACTACTGCCGTACCCATGGCAATACGCTGATTACAGCCTTCTCCGGTGGCGAATGCCAACGGGATAAGTCCCAGAACTGTAGAAGCGCTTGTCATAAGAATCGGGCGGAGACGTTGCAGGGCGGCATCTTTGATAGCACTCATTTTATCCTCTCCGGCCTCCTGTTTCTGATTGGCAAATTCCACAATCAGGATACCGTTCTTTGCCACTAGACCAATCAGCATAATAATACCAATCTGACTGAAAATATTCATTGTTATATCTCCGAAATACATGAATACCAATGCTCCGGCAATAGCCAACGGTACTGTCAACATGATAATCAATGGATCTTTAAAACTCTCGAATTGCGCAGCCAGAATCAGGTAAATCAGAAGAATAGCCAAGACAAAGGCAAACATCAGACTGGAAGAACTCTCACGATATTCTTTGGAGTCACCCGCCAAAGCTGTTCGGAACGTGTCGTCCAATGTTTCCTTGGCAATCTTATCCATTTCGTCCAGTCCTTGTCCGATCGTTTTTCCGTCTGCCAATCCTGCGGAAATAGTAGCTGATACAAATCGGTTATACCGGTATAACTTTGGAGGAGCGATACCACTTTCCAACTCAATCAAGTTATCCAACTGAATCATATCCCCATTGCTGCTGCGAACATAAATGGCTTTCAAATCGGCCGGCTTATTCCTCTGCTGACGATTGATCTCGCCGAGAATCTCGTATTGCTTTCCGTTCATATAGAAATATCCCATACGCTGGCCACTCAATCCGTATTGCAATGTTTGAGCAATATTCTTGGTACTAACTCCCATGATACTGGACTTGTCACGGTTAATCTGAATACGGGCTTCCGGCTTACTGAACTTCAAGTCTACGTCTGCCATCTGAAAGACCGGATTCTCATATACTTTAGCCATAAACTTGGGCAGTACTTCTTCCAGCTTCTCCAGATTAGTAGCTTGAAGCACATACTGGACAGGCATACTTCCACGACGTCCTCCGAAAGAAGACTGCTGTTGCACAAACGAACGTGCCATTGTCTTGCTCCGTATTTCTTTCGAAATCTTTTCGGCAACTTCCATTTGCGTGTAGTTACGATCTTTCATGTCTTTCAGCGTGATACGCACGTTTCCGCTACCACTGGATACACGGGCAGTAACAGATTCTGCGTCAGGAAGAATGGAATCGACAAGCTGGTTGATATCTTCCGTATAATCCCGAATATATTCATAAGTGACACCCTCTGCACCTCGTGTGTTGATACTGATTTGAGAACGGTCTTCAAGAGGAGCCATTTCCGCAGGAATAGCATTCCATAGAACTCCAATCAGGCAAATAGTAATAAAAGTGAAAGGAAGGGCAATCCAACGTTTGTTCAAGAAAGCAGCTAGCGAACGGCTGTATAGCCGGTTCATGCCTTCAAAGAACGGTTCGGTCTTTGCATAGAACCAGCTTTGCTTTTCCCGTTTGATCAGTAGTTTGGTTGCCAACATCGGAGTGAAAGTCAGTGCCGCGAACGAAGAAATGATAACCGAACCCGAAATTACGATACTGAACTCTCGGAATAACCGTCCCGTCATACCGTCCATGAAGACAATCGGGAAGAATACGGCAACCAGTGTGATCGTCGTTGAAATAACAGCAAAGAAAATCTCTTTCGCTCCTTCGATCCCTGCCTCTTTCGGGCTCATTCCCTTTTCAATGCGGATGTAGATATTCTCCGTCATAACAATCGCATCGTCCACCACCAGTCCCACGGACAACACAATGGCAAGCATGGAAAGTACATTAATAGAGAATCCCGCCAGATACATAACGAAGAATGCTCCGATAAGGGAAACGGGAATCACGATACATGGTACCAGTGTCACACGCCAGTCGCGCAGGAAAAGGAAGATGATGATGATAACGAGTACAAAAGCCTCATATACAGTAGACTTAACCTCATTGATAGACGCACGAATAAATTTGGTGTTATCAAACCCATAATTATAGTGCACGTCTTCCGGCAAGTCTTTTTTCATTTGTTCCATACGCTGGTATACAGCGTCGGCGATTTCAATATGGTTTGCACCCGGCTGTGGAATTACTACCACGCCGACCATGGGTACGCCGTTCATCTTCATGTAGCTCTTGATGTCGGCTGGCCCCAACTCGGCACGTCCGATGTCACTGAAACGTACAATTCGGTTGTTCTCCTCCTTGATAATCAGGTCATTGAATTCATCTGCCGTGTGCATCAGTCCTAATGTACGGATCGTCAACTCGGTAGTATTTCCTTCGATACTACCGGAAGGAAGTTCTACGTTTTCATTGTCAACTGCATTTTTTACATCGATAGGAGTAATTCCGTAACCTGCCATTTTCACAGGGTCGAGCCAGAGACGCATGGAGTAACGTTTCTCTCCCCAGATAGACACACTACTTACATCGGAAATTGTTTGCAACTGTTCTTTGACTGTCAAATCTGCGATTTCACTCAACTCCAGCAGCGAACGTTTGTCACTTTGAAGAGCAACCATTAAGATAGGCATGGCGTCCGCATCCGCTTTTGAGACGGTAGGAGGGTCACAGTCGCGAGGTAAATAACGTTGTGCACGTGAAACTTTATCACGAACGTCGTTTGCGGCGGTTTCCAGGTCGACAGACAATTCAAACTCTACGGTAATACGACTTTGTCCTTGCTGGCTGACACTGGATAAAGAACGGATACCGGGGATACCATTGATATTCTGTTCCAATGGTTCGGTTATCTGATTTTCGATAACATCGGCATTAGCTCCCGGATATGAGCAACTAACAGAGATAATCGGATTATCTACTGACGGATATTCGCGGACACCCAGATAATTGTATCCGATAAATCCGAACAGGAGAATAATGATTGTCAATACAGTGGCTAATACCGGGCGGCGTATACTTAATTCGGATATATTCATAAGGCGCTGGTATTAATCAATGTTATCAAGTTTCACAGCCAGTCCGGTGCGGAGCTGCAGTGTTCCTGAAGTAATGATTGTATCTCCCATGTGTAGTCCTCTTATCACTTGCACTTCGGATGCTGTACGGATACCGGTAATAATATCCACCGGTTCGGCTTTCCCCGATTTATACAGGTAGACTTTATCTTTCCCCATTTCCGGCACAATAGCTTCCGTAGGGATAGCGATTGCATCGGGAATCTCTTCCTTTTTCAATAAAACACTGGTATAGCGTCCCGGCAGCAGGATGTGGTTTACATTCGGATAAAGTGCGCGGGCTGTGAATTGGTGCAGATTCGGGTCGATTGCCGATTCTACTGCATATACTTGTGCGCCGAAGGCATCTAGTTTACCTTCAACGCTGAAATTCAGGTTGGTTCCTTTTTTAATCTGCTTGGCATAACGTTCTGGTACGGAGAACTCTACTTTCAGCGGGGCGATTTTAGTCAGCTTCGCAACGACAGTGGTCGGAGAGGCGTACGTGCCGACACTGACCTGTCGGAGTCCGATAATCCCGTCAAACGGGGCACGGAGCTCGGTCAATTCGATATTCGCTTTCACTATTTCAATATCGGCATTCAGCGTTGCTAAATCTGTCTTAACTTGTTCGTAGGCTTCCTTGCTGACTGCATCCCGTTTCAGCAGGGCGTCCTGACGGAAAACACGGTCTTCTGCCAGTTTCAGTTGTGAAACCAGTCGTTGTAGTTGTGCCTGTAACTGTCGGTCGTTTACCTTGGCTAGTAACTGGCCTTTCTTGACAGACGTACCTTCTTCAAAGTTGATTTCGACTATTTTTCCGGAAGTTTCGAAAGACAAATCTACTTCTTCATCTGGTAGAAGTACACCGGTAGTCGTAAATTCATCCGTCAATAATTGTGGTTTTATGACTTTGGCATTTACGTTTAAGATTTGTTTTCCTTTTTTTTGATTACCACCCATTACTTTGTCGGCGGCTGCCAGTTCGTCGTTTTTCTTTGGTAATTGTGAGTAGATTCCTCCTCCGATAATTCCGGCACCAACGAGGATAATGATGCCCCATTTAGTTTTCTTATTCATGGTTTAGTATCGTATGTATAGCATGTTATATAATATCTTCACAAACTTAGACACTCTCTGAAAGGAAAGGTTTAATGAGAGAAATGGTAAAAAAGAGTTAATCAATCGAAAGAAAAAAAGAGTGCTAGTAAGCAGCCCGGTACTTTCCTTCTTCTTTATCCTCCAGCATATTCAGATAAGAAGTATAGCGGGATTCGCTGATTAAATGCTCCTCTACCGCTTTGTGCACAGCACATCCCGGTTCGTGACGATGCGTGCAGTTGCCATATTTGCACTCGGAGGAAACTTTGAATATTTCAGGAAAATAATGACCAATTTCTTCTTCCTCCATATCGAATGTTCCGAAACCTTTGATGCCCGGAGTATCAATAATATATCCGTCTCCGTCCACCGGGAACATTTCGGAGAAAGTGGTGGTATGCATTCCCTTATTGTGATAAGTGGAGATTTCGCCGGTTTTTGTTTCAATTCCCGGCAGTATAGCGTTGATAAGAGTCGATTTCCCTACTCCCGAATGTCCGGAGAAAAGAGTAATCTTACCTTCGAGCGCCTTTTTGATTTCGTCTATTCCGTCACCGTTCTTTGCGGAAACCTTGAAACAAGGGTAGCCGATATGCGTATACAGGTTAATAAGTGCGTCCAGATAATGCAATTCTTCTTCGTTGTAAACGTCTACCTTATTAAATACTAATTTGACGGGAACCCGATAGGCTTCTGCGGACGCAAGAAAACGGTCGATAAAAATGGTGGAAGTCTCGGGATAGTTGACAGTTACCACCAACATACATTGGTCGAGGTTGGCGGCAAGTATATGCGATTGTTTAGAAAGATTGGAAGAACGACGGATGATGTAGTTCTTCCTATCTTCTATTTCGTTGATAAAAGCAGTGCCCTCTTGATTGGTTATAATCTGAACACGGTCGCCCACGGCTATCGGATTGGTACTGCGAATCCCTTTTAACCGGAAATTACCTTTGATCTTACATTCAATAAATTGTCCGTCGTCGGTTTTCACCTGGTACCAACTGCCCGTGTTTTTGATTACTAATCCGTGCACTTGCTTTTTGTTTTTTAAACGGTCATGATTTCTTTATCCTTTTCAGCCAGCATATCATCTATTTGCTTGATATACTTATCGTGGATTTTTTGCAGTTTGGCTTCCGCATTCTTCTGTTCATCTTCTGCCAATCCGTCTTTTACAGCTTTTTTCAGTGCGTCGATACCGTCACGGCGGGCGTTGCGTACGCTCACTTTGGCAGTTTCACCTTCTCCTTTACACTGTTTGGCCAGTTGTTTACGACGTTCTTCGGTCAATGGGGGAATACCGATACGGATTATTTCACCATTGTTTTCGGGCATGATGCCGAGATCAGAGTCGATAATGGCTTTTTCGATTACACGGAACATACTTTTGTCCCACGGCTTGATAGTGATGCTGCGTGCATCAGGAGTCGTTACGGCTGCTACATTGCTGATAGGAACCATGCTTCCGTAAGAATCTACGCGGATACCGTCCAACAGTCGGGTACTCGCTTTTCCGGCGCGGATATGTGCCAGCGCTTCTTCCAGATACATAATGGCCATATCCATTTTCTCTTGTGCATTGTCAAGGCAAGTCTTTACGTCTACCATATTTTTTGATAATTAAAGTTGCTATTCGATTGATTAAGTAGCAAAAGTATATTATTTTTTGTTCACCTGCAACAGCATACTCATCTTTTTTATGAGTGACTTACCGATGATGATTAGGGTAACTGCTGTAATAATCATCAAAATACCGACCATTAAGCGGGGTGTCAGCTTTTCGTGAAACAGAAGGACACCGAAAAATAAAGCGGTCACAGGTTCCAGAGCCCCCAGTATGGCGGTCGGAGTGGAACCTATGTAATGGATAGCCAATGCTGTGCAAACCAGTGATACGGCAGTAGGCAGGATAGCCAGTGCCAATACATCTCCCCAAAGCCACGCGGTAGGTATCACTTGCAAATCCGTCAGGAAGTTCAGACGGACGATGTAGACCGACAGACCGAACAAAATAGCGTAAAAAGTGAGTTTTGTTGTCGATAGGTTTTTCAGTGTCGAGCGGTTGACACCTACTATATATATGGCATAAGATAGCGATGATAGCAGGACAAAGATGATTCCAATGGTAGACAACGGTTTGCCTCCGTCTCCCTGATAAAGCAGGGCAATGCCGGCGAGAGCCAGTAGAATGGAAAAGACGGTGATTGCTGAAATCTTCTCTTTAAAAAACGCTCCCATAATGACCGCTACCATTACCGGATAAACGAACAGGATCGTTGACGCGATTCCTGCATCCATATAGTTGTAGCTCATGAACAGTAGTAAGGAAGAAAACGAAAACAACAATCCCATAATAACCAGCGGAAGAATATCCGCTTTACGAAGGGCGAAAGATTGATGCTGCATCTTCATCAGTATCCCTAGTACGATGACAGCAAAAAAGTAACGATAAAATAAAACAGTATCGACGCTCATGCCGGCTGCATAGAGCGGGAGTGTAAAAAGAGGATTCATACCGTAACTTGCGGCGGCAATCGCTCCATAAATAAAACCTTTGGTTTTGCTGTTCATTGCTTTAAGTCTTTAAAATGGCGTGCAAAAGTACACAGTTCACTGATGATAAACAAGTGTTTAGCCTGTTGATAGTATAATTTAATCTTTCGTGTGCTAAAAACTATTATTTCGGCTGCATAAAACTAATCCTGTTTATGCGATCGGAAGATTAAATAAGTGTAGCCGGAAGAATAATTCTTAGGCAAATAGGGAAACTATATGCACGGAAGAAATTGTACCCTTAGAACCAAATCGCCTTTTTCATTGTATCCTATCCAATGCTTGGGAGTTTCTCGTCTTGTACAGATAAACAGGGGGCAGGTAAAATCCGGCTTCTCGGATTTGTTGAAGAAATTTATAGAAATTAATAGCGATAATGCGATAGGAGAGTATATATGCTCTGTCTATCGCTCATCGCTATAATAAATCCTAATTCCCTTATTTACCGGGAACGTCCTCTTTTTATAATTAGTTGTGTACAATTGTACCTATTTCTTCTCCGCTGATTACTTTTTTCAGATTGCCTACCGTATCCATGTCGAAAACGACAATGGGCAGGTTGTTTTCTTTGCACATACAAGTAGCCGTCAGATCCATTACTTTCAGGCCACGTTTCAGCACTTCATCGTAAGTGATGTCGTGGAACTTGGTTGCCGTAGGGTCTTTCTCCGGGTCAGCTGTATAAATGCCGTCCACACGAGTCCCTTTCAGCATCACGTCTGCCTCGATTTCGATTCCTCTCAATGAAGATCCTGTATCGGTAGTAAAGAAAGGATTTCCCGTTCCTGCAGACATGATGACGATTTCACCGTTTTCCATGTGTTCGATCGCTTTCCACTTACTATAAAATTCGCCGATCGGTTCCATGCGGACTGCTGTAAGCACACGGGCTTTCACCCCGGCAGCTACCAAGGCCGAACTCAATGCCAGACTATTGATAACAGTTGCCAGCATCCCCATTTGGTCGCCTTTCACACGGTCGAATCCTTTATTGGCTCCACTCAAACCACGGAAAATGTTTCCTCCGCCAATCACGATGCCGATCTGTACGCCTTGTTCATGAATTTCTTGGATTTGTGCAGCATATTCTGCCAGTCTTTTTTCATCAATGCCATATTGCTTTTCGCCCATAAGGCTTTCTCCGCTTAATTTCAGCAAGACTCTTTTATACTTTGCCATACCTTTTTTATTTTATTATTTGCCGCAAATATAGAGATAATTTATTGGATAGCCTCATTGAGGTACGATTACTTTTCTCACGATTTGCCTTCCGATAAAGGTTTGTACAATTCCTCTCAATGAAAGATAAATGAGGAAAGCGAGCCACAAAGCATGATTGCCTAAAAAGTCATGGAAAGCATAGTAGACGAGGAAAAAGCTGGCAGAAGCAATCAGCATTGAATAAAGCATGGAACGGGTGGCAGTGGTACCGATAAAAACTCCGTCCCACAGAAAAGCGGAAAAACCGGCCAACGGAATGGCGAGTGCCCAATAGAAGTAGGTGTCGGAAGCGTTTATTACTGAAGTGTCATTAGTCAGTAATTCGAGAAAGCCTTTTCCGCCTATTGCATACAAAAGGGTGAATGCCGCAGAAAGACCGACGCCCCAATAGAACAGGTGATTGACTGTGTTACGGAGAGCCGGTTGGTTTCTTGCGCCTATATAACGTCCTGCTAACGCTTCACCGGCATAAGCAAAACCGTCCATGATATAAGAAAAGAGAGTGAATAATTGCATGAGCAATGTGTTTACGGCTAATACGATCTCGCCTTGTGCGGCTCCGGCTGAAGTGAAAAACATAGTGACGATAACCAAGCAAAGTGTACGGAAGAATATATCCCGGTTGACCTGAAAGAAGCGGTACATAGCTTGTTTCTGCCATATCTCCCGCCAGGCAATTCGTTTGCGGAGTTTGCTGTAATAACGGATATATAGTAATATTGCCATTATGAACCCTGCATATTGGGCGATAAGGGTTCCGGTAGCTACTCCTGCCACTTTCATGTCCAGCAGATAGACAAGGCATAAGCTGGCTGTGATATTGACGATATTTTGCGTAATGGCGATATACATCGGGAAACGTGAATTTTGCATTCCGATAAACCAGCCTGCAAATCCATACAACCCTAACATGGCAGGTGCTCCCCAGATACAGATATAGAAATAGGTGGTTGCCAGTTGTTCAACTTCCGGAGTCGTCTGTATAAAAGTAAATGCAAGTTTTAGGATAGGATACTGGAGTATTAACAGACAGATTGCAATGGATAGACCGACGCCGACGGAGCGGAGTAATAACCGGGTGATTTCATTCAAGTCATGTTGCCCGTAAGCCTGCGAGGTCATGCCGCTCGTCCCCATACGGAGGAAACCGAAAATCCAGTAGATGATGTTGAATAACATTCCTCCTACGGCAATGGCTCCGATATAGGCCGGAGAACCGAGGTGACCGACGATAGTTACGTCAATCAATCCCAGTAAAGGGACGGTGATATTCGATATAATGGACGGTATGGCAATCTGTAATATGCGTCTGTTTTCGGAGTACAATTTTATATTTATCATCTTGTAGAAACACTTTTATCTAAATGATTGTTCTTTTCGTGAACAAAGGTACGTTTTTTATTTTTTTTGTTGTATCTTTGTGTGTCACGAACTAAATAGCAATGTAACGGATTATGAGAACCTTAACTATATTTTTTTTGTCTCTGTTTTCATTGCCGCTGATGCTGAATGCACAGTCGGTTGATGAGATGTTGCAGAAAGTGTCTGCCGCTATTGAAGCCGGACAGCAAGGGCAGGCTATGAGCTATTTCCGTCAAACGATTAGCTTGAATATAGATCGTACGGAAATGTATTATTGGACAAATATTGATAAGAGCAGTGAGATTAGTGTGAAGTTGGCTAACGAGCTGGCTATTGCATTTAGAAAGAAACGAAATTACGACAAAGCTTATCTGTTCTATAAAGAATTACTTCAAAAGGCTCCCAATAATGTAGCTTATCTGGAATCTTGTGCAGAAATGCAGGTATGTCGTGGGCAGGAAAAGGATGCTTTGCGAATGTATGAGACGATATTGCAACTGGATGCGGACAACTTAGCTGCTAACATCTTCTTGGGTAATTATTATTATCTAATGGCGGAACAGGAGAAAAAGAAGTTGGAAACCGATTATAAGAAAATTTCTTCCCCTACAAAGATGCAGTACGCACGATACCGCGATGGATTATCGAAATTATTTGCTACGGGATATGAAAAGGCAAGAAATTCTTTGCAGAAGGTTGTTTTAAGGTTTCCTTCTACGGAGGCGCAAAAGACGTTGGACAAGATATTTATAATAGAAAAAGAGGTGAAGCGCTAAGCGGTTCACCTCTTTTTCTATTATAAATGCTATTTTATCATTCTCATCGGAAGTTCCTGTTCCCCGGATAGCGTACGAGTAGTTGTTCTTTCTACTTTGGGACCGGGAACGAGAGGACTATGCATCAACACATAGCGAATACGTTCTTGCTGATTGGGAGTGAAACGGTTTACCCAAGATATATCATAGTCCATTATGTTGTTTGGAGTGGATGTTAGATTAGTGACGCAGTCTTTTCGTTCAAACAATTTGTTAAATTCGCTAAGACTCATGTTCTTTATGCCGTTCTTTGATTCGATATAACTTTGCATCCAATTGCTATATGCTTCTCTATCATAGGTTGGAGTGTCATCGCAATAGTCTGTGTCCATACATGTATTAAGTCCTTCATCATCCGATTCGGAGAATGTATGGAATAATCCGAGATAATGGGCTAATTCATGGGCGATTGTTGCCACTATATCAGTAGAACTGTATATTTTTTTAGATTCATTACTTGGTGTACTGTTTATATATGTATTATTAATAGAAATACAATGAGGATATTTGAGCGAACTGTGGCTGGGAATACCATTTAATTGATTTAGTCCTTCTAGATAATCGGGCTTGATTGTATATGGTAAATGAGATATACCTAAAATTACACCTTCAGAATTCTCATCTTGCTTGAAAGGGTAAAGCATGATATTTATGTATTTGTCGGTATCCCACAAATATTTAAGATTAGCTTTGTCTGTCATAAAAACCTCACAGTCTTGCACAGGATTGCTTACTTGAATTGGATGTACACCGGGCTCATCAAGTTTTACCCCTTGAGGATTTTCTGTGGCGAGAACAAATTCAAGGTTCATATCTACGCTGTTACTGCCCAAACGATTTTGATAATATTTATTGCAGGCTGTTATGATCTCCTGAATTCGTCCTTTTTTAATATTCTGTTGTTCATTCTGATAGAGAACATGAAAGACAACTGGAAGTTCATAATGATATTCTATTAGTGGAGGATCGGTGGAATCCGGTTTTGACTCCGGTTCGGAATCTTCACAGCCAATAAGCAACCATAATAATGGAAGCAGGAAAATTAATCTTGTTTTCATAAATAAGGGAGTTTTTCATATAAAACATTGGTTCCAAAGATAATGTTTAAATCAGTTCGTGGACTACTTATTTCAATAAATATTCCACTTCTTTAAACATATAACCTCTTTTTGTTTGTGTTTCGTCCTCTAAAATGAGTCTTCCTTCAGGTTCAACACAAACAATATTAGCCATAAATTCGCCATTGACGTCTTTATACCGGTACATTCCCTCTTTTCTAAAAAGCGACCTTTCATATTGGGCGGTTATGAGTGCCGTATTGTTTTTTTGAAGTAAGTCGTAATAAATTTGAATACGTAGCATTATATGCTCTAATATATTGAATATATCATATTGTTTTCCTGTGATCTGAAATAATGATACGGGATTGGGAGCAGAGCTGTGAAACACTTCCTGATTGATATTTATTCCTACTCCTGCAATGCTTTGGCTGATATTTCTTCCCATTAAGTCATTTTCTATCAACATTCCGCATATTTTCTTATCTTTCCAATAAATATCGTTCGGCCATTTAATAGAAATATCGGTGGTGTAAGTATCCAGTTCTTCCTTGATTGCTAATGATACAATTTGAGAGATAAGGAACTGTTGTTTGGCTTCCAAAAAGACTGGAAAAATCACAAAACTGAAAAGAAGGTTCTTATCAGGTTCTGCTTCCCACGAATTGCCACGTTGTCCTCGTCCGGACGTTTGAAAGTCTGCAACCACAGTAGTGAACTCTTCTGTTTGTTGTCGTGCGCAAAGAGTTTGCAAATAATTGTTGGTAGAGTTCGTTTCATTGATATGAACCAATGGGACCGGAAATCGTTTAGGGGAGCGCATCATATTCTGTACGTAGCTTTTTAGTAAACTTCTTGATTACTTCATCATAAGAATGATCGATCAGTTCTTTTATAAGTTTATCATCTGCATCACTGTCGAAGCGGACGCTGTTCCAGTATTTCTTGTTGAAATGATAAGCTCCTTCGATGCCGGCATAATGTTCGCGCAGTTCAATCGCTTTTTCCGGATCACATTTTAATGCAATACTGTTTGCTCCTTCCAGATCAATAAGGGCAAACATCTTATTCATCACTTTTATGACAAGTGACACATCATCGAAAGGGAAAGATTCAGTTGCTCCTTTCTTGCTGAGGCAGTATTCTCTGACAGTTTCTACGTTCATAACTAATAATTATATAATAAATCTGTATACTCCGTGTTACTCTGTATTTTCTGTGATGAGCCTCGGAACTTCTTAGAATAAAGGAGGAAGAAATGCTTCCTTGATATGCTCAATCTCGAAATTGCCGTTTTCACCCACTACCGTAATGATATCGAAGCGAACCGGAATGTCAATCTGAAATAGCTTTATGTACGTATCCGCAGCACGTACTGTACGTCTTATTTTCGGTACATCCACAGCATCTTCCGGTTGAGTAAACTCGGTGTTACTGCGAGTCTTTACTTCCACGACCACCAGTTCATTATCTTTTGCTGCTACAATGTCCAGTTCGAAATGTCCTTTACGCCAGTTCCGGTGGCGGATGAGATAATCTTCCTTCTCAAGATAAGCCGCTGCTGCGTTTTCTCCGGCTTTCCCTAAATCATTATGTTTGGCCATCTTTTTTTGCAAATTTACTGCTTTTATTCTTTGTTTTTACAGAAGTAAAAGTAATTTTGCAGAAGATATGAGAAAAAGGAGTAAAAAGTGCCTGAAAATGCACGTCGAATGCACCAAACGGGAACGACGGATGAGCATTTTGTTGAGCGACGACGAACAACAGATTGTTGATCGTTATCTTGAGAAGTATAAGATAACGAACAAGTCACGTTGGCTTCGCGAGACGATTCTCATGTTTATTCACAAGAATATGGAAGAAGATTATCCGACCCTTTTTGGAGAACATGATATGAGACGATAAGAAGATGCTGGACGATACTTACTTCATGAAACAAGCCCTGATAGAGGCGGGCAAAGCTGCCGAACGGGGAGAAGTTCCGGTAGGGGCAGTCGTTGTCTGTAAGGAACGAATTATTGCACGTGCTCATAATCTCACAGAAACGTTGAATGATGTGACGGCTCATGCCGAAATGCAGGCTATCACTGCTGCTGCCAATGTGCTTGGTGGTAAGTATCTGAGTGAATGCACACTCTATGTTACTGTTGAACCTTGCGTGATGTGTGCCGGTGCCATTGCTTGGGCGCAGACCGGAAAGCTAGTGTTTGGTGCCGAAGATGAGAAACGCGGATATCAGAGATATGCGGCAGACGCTTTGCATCCTAAGACAGTTGTTGTAAAAGGCATATTGGCTGATGAATGTGCTGCTCTTATGAGAGAATTCTTTGCGGCGAAACGAAAATAAAATTTATTCTTTTATTTCCTCGAAATCTACATATTCACCATCATCTTGGGTGAATATTTTTTTGTGCTTTCTTGCCGAAGTATTCTCGGACAGAATTTCCTCTTCATCATCATTAGAATTGTACGACCCTTGATTGTAGCTTTGTTGGCTTTGTCCGGTCTTTCCGTGATGTGACGATGACGAACGGCGTCCGATCCCGAAAATTGTTCTTAACAGAAATCCTACAATCGAGAGGCCAAATACGATAATGGCAATAATAAAAAAGAGTATAAATAAAAGTATATGCATCGGGCTATGATTTTTTAGTTGTAACTTTGATAAAACTCATAGTACAACAAACGTGCCAAGAGATTGTTTATTTCATTTTTCTTGTAAAAAGTGAAAGTAAAATATACCATACAATGATGGCTGCAAAGCTGGCAATTTCCAGAAATACAAGGAAGGGAATGCAGATAATCAGGAATATAAAACTTATTTTGTTGTCCTTCCATGAGAGATTCTTGAATTTCAGGGAAAACATCGGTATCTCGGATACCAACAGCCACGAAAACAGACATACTAATATAAAAAGGTAGACAGGATGACAGGTTTCGGAGACCAGCAAGTCATGCGCGCCTGCCACTAAAGAACCCCAGAACAATGCATTTGCAGGAACTGGCAGCCCTACGAAAGAGCTTGTCTGCCGTGTGTCATTATTGAACTTGGCCAAGCGCAGCGCGGAGAATACGGAAATCAAAAATGCCGCATAGGGTAGGTAAGGAGCAATAAACTCCATGGTTGCCGGATAGTACATCTCTTTGAACAGAGAGAAGACAATCAATGAAGGAGCGACACCGAAACTGACGTCATCTGCCAATGAGTCCAGATCCTTTCCGATGATTGAGTGAGCGTTGAGTGCACGTGCCAGCAGTCCGTCGAAGAAATCGAAGATAGAGCTTAAAACGATGAAAAGTAATGCCAGCTCATATTTGGCTTCAAAAGCCATAACGCAAGCGATACAACCGGAGAAAAGGTTCAGGCAGGTTACTGTATTGGGAATATTATTTTTAATAACGTTTGTCATTGCGACCGAATTATTTAAGTTTGGCGATAACCGTCTGGTTACCGGTCGTTAACTGTCCCATACTGACACAAACTTCTGTACCAAGGGGCAAATATACATCCACACGGGAACCGAATTTGATGAATCCCATGTGCTCGTCAATATAACATTCTTCGCCTACTTCAGCATAGGTGACGATGCGGCGTGCCACAGCCCCGGCTATCTGGCGGGTAAGTATTTCTACTCCTTCCGGAGTTTCGATAACGACTGTCGAACGTTCGTTTTCCGTGCTGGCTTTCGGCAACCAGGCTTTCATAAAATTACCGTTGTGGTGGGCGACCTTCTTGATTGTTCCATCCACCGGATACCAGTTGGCGTGCACATTAACGATGCTCATAAAGATAGAAACCATTAACCGGCGGTCGTGGAAATATTCATTCTCGTCTACTTCTTCAATGACGACAATCTTTCCGTCGGCGGGGGCTACGACTATTTTTTCCGTATCTTGTCCGAAAAGGCGGATGGGACAGCGGAAGAAGTTCACCATTAGCAGATAGACAACGATGCTCGCCACTGCTACCACATAAAAAGGTATTTTGCAATCGATCCCCCAATAAAGAGCGGCATTAATCAATAGCAGCAGCAAGAAGCTACCCCATAATATATGTGTTCCTTCGCGGTGAATACGTATCTTTTTTAATTTCTTTAGTCGACCCATGAATGCTGTTTAATGATATTGTCTGCAAAAATATACTTAATTTAAAAAATCAGCAAGTAATTCAGCATAGAAATGTGAATGTTGATAACTTTTTGAGGATTATTTTTGTTTATAACGCGGGAGGTAGTAATTTTATGCCTTCAAATAAAGACTTATCATTATGCAGGATTTCGTTCATTTACACGTCCATACGCAATATTCCCTTTTGGACGGTCAGGCTAGCGTCGCTCGTCTGGTCGATAAAGCAATGCAGAATGGAATGAAGGGTATTGCCGTGACCGATCATGGAAATATGTTCGGTATTAAGGAATTTACGAACTACGTCAATAAGAAGAATAGTGGTCCGAAAGGTGAAATCAAGGACCTGAAAAAACGGTTGGTGGGAATTGAAGCCGGCTCCATAGAGTGTGAAGATAAAGAGGCGGAGGTTGCAGCTTGTAAAGCAAAGATAGTGGAGGCGGAAAACAAACTGTTCAAACCGATTATTGGGTGCGAAATGTATGTTGCCCGCCGCACAATGGATCTGAAAGAAGGCAAACAGGACCAGAGCGGTTATCACTTGATTGTATTAGCCAAGAATGAGACTGGCTATCATAACCTTGTAAAATTAGTATCGCACGCATGGACGCGCGGATATTATATGCGTCCGCGTACAGACCGCAGCGAACTGGAAAAATATCACGAAGGATTAATGGTTTGTTCTGCTTGTCTCGGTGGCGAGATACCGAAGCGGATTACCAATGACCAGTTTGCCGAAGCGGAAGAAGCTATTCAGTGGTATAAGAACCTGTTCGGCGATGATTTTTACCTTGAAATGCAGCGCCATAAAGCAACTGTTCCCCGGGCCAATCACGAGTGCTACCCTTTGCAGGTAAAGGTGAACAAATATCTTATGGAATATTCCAAGAAGTTTAATGTCAAGTTGGTTTGTACAAATGACGTTCATTTCGTGGATGAAGAAAATGCCGAAGCACATGACCGTCTGATCTGTTTGAGTACCGGTAAGGATCTGGATGATCCTACCCGTATGCTCTATACCAAGCAGGAATGGATGAAGACACGAGAAGAGATGAACGAGCTCTTTGCCGATGTGCCGGAAGCGTTGAGCAATACATTGGAACTTCTCGATAAAGTAGAATATTACTCTATCGACCATGCCCCTATCATGCCTACTTTTGCCATTCCCGAGGATTTCGGAACGGAAGAAGAATACCGGCAGAAGTTTACGGAGAAAGACCTTTATGATGAGTTCACTCAAGATGAGCATGGTAATGTGGTGTTGAGTGAAGAAGATGGAAAGGCGAAAATCAAGCGTCTAGGCGGATATGATAAATTGTATCGTATCAAACTTGAAGGGGACTATCTGGCTAAACTGGCTTTCGACGGAGCAAAAAGAATATATGGTGAACCGTTGACGGAGGAAGTGAAGGAGCGTATGAACTTCGAATTGTACATCATGAAGACGATGGGTTTCCCCGGATACTTCTTGATTGTGCAGGACTTTATCAACGCCGCTCGCAAAGAGCTCGGAGTGTCGGTAGGTCCGGGACGTGGTTCGGCTGCCGGTTCGGCGGTGGCCTACTGTCTGGGTATCACAAAGATCGACCCTATCCAGTACGACTTACTGTTCGAGCGTTTCCTGAACCCGGACCGTATCTCATTACCTGATATTGATGTGGACTTTGATGATGACGGTCGTGGCGAGGTACTTCGTTGGGTAACGAATAAATATGGTCAAGAGAAGGTGGCTCATATCATCACGTATGGCACAATGGCTACGAAACTGGCTATCAAGGACGTTGCCCGTGTGCAGAAACTCCCTCTCTCGGAATCCGACCGTCTGGCTAAACTAGTACCCGATAAGATTCCCGATAAGAAACTGAATCTCCGCAATGCGATAGAATATGTCCCGGAGTTGCAGGCTGCCGAAGCCTCTTCCGATCCTTTGGTACGGGATACGATCAAGTATGCCAAGATGCTCGAAGGAAACGTTCGTGGCACTGGTGTGCATGCCTGCGGTACGATTATCTGTCGTGATGATATTACCGACTGGGTGCCTGTCAGCACTGCCGACGATAAGGAGACAGGTGAAAAAATGCTTGTCACCCAATATGAAGGCTCGGTGATTGAAGATACCGGATTAATCAAAATGGACTTCCTCGGACTGAAAACTCTTTCCATTATTAAGGAAGCCGTCGAGAATATCCGCCTGAGCCGCAGCTTGGAAATTGATGTAGACCAGATAGATATTAACGACCCTGCCACTTACAAACTATATAGTGACGGACGCACAATTGGTACATTCCAGTTTGAATCTGCCGGTATGCAGAAGTATCTGCGCGAATTACAGCCTTCTACTTTTGAGGATTTGATAGCCATGAATGCTCTGTACCGTCCGGGACCTATGGATTATATTCCTGATTTTATCGACCGCAAGCATGGACGCAAGCCTATCGAGTATGATATTCCGGTTATGGAGAAATACTTGAAAGATACCTACGGAATCACGGTATATCAGGAACAGGTGATGCTTTTGTCACGTCTGCTGGCAGACTTTACCCGTGGTGAGTCCGACGCCCTTCGTAAAGCAATGGGTAAGAAGTTGCGTGACAAGCTGGATCACATGAAACCTAAATTTATTGAAGGAGGACGTAAGAATGGACACGACCCGAAAGTACTTGAAAAGATTTGGACGGACTGGGAAAAGTTTGCGTCTTACGCTTTCAATAAGTCACACGCTACTTGTTACTCATGGGTCGCTTATCAGACAGCTTATCTGAAAGCAAACTACCCATCTGAATATATGGCGGCTGTAATGAGCCGAAGCTTGTCGAACATCACGGACATCACGAAGTTGATGGACGAATGTAAGGCAATGGGTATCCAGACATTGGGACCGGATGTAAATGAGAGTAACCTGAAGTTTACGGTAAATCATGATGGTAATATCCGTTTCGGACTCGGTGCCGTGAAAGGAGTAGGTGAGGCTGCTGTACAAAGCATCATGGAGGAGCGTAAGAAGAACGGTCCTTTCCTTGGAATCTTCGACTTTGTGCAACGCGTCAACCTGAATGCCTGTAACAAGAAAAATATGGAATGCCTGGCATTGGCCGGCGGATTCGACAGTTTCCCGGAACTGAAACGTGAACAGTATTTTGCCGCTAACTCGAAAGGTGAATTATTCTTGGAAACATTGATGCGTTATGGCAACCGCTATCAGGCAGACAAAGCTGCTGCCGTCAATTCTCTGTTCGGAGGCGAAAACGTAATTGACGTCGCTACCCCCGAAATTCCGCAGGGAGTGGAACGTTGGAGCGATCTCGACCGCCTGAACCGTGAACGTGACTTGGTTGGTATCTATCTTTCCGCTCATCCGTTGGATGAATTTTCCATTGTGCTGGAACACGTTTGCAATACTCGTATGAGCGAACTGGAAGATAAAGCAGCCCTGGCAGGACGCGAAATAACCATGGGAGGAATTGTGACCAGTGTTCGTCGTGGAGTCAGCAAGAATGGTAATCCGTATGGCATTGCCAAGATTGAGGACTATTCCGGCTCTACCGAAATCCCGTTTTGGGGAAATGACTGGGTGACTTATCAAGGGTACCTCAATGAAGGAACTTTCCTGTATATCAAGGCCCGTTGCCAAGCCAAACAGTGGCGGCAGGATGAACTGGAAATCAAGATTACCTCTATGGAACTTCTTCCGGATGTGAAAGAAGAACTGGTACAGAAAATCACGATTCTTATTCCTTTGTCGGTATTGAATACAGCTCTGGTTACTGAACTGGCAACCCTCACGAAAGAGTCTCCGGGCAATACGGAACTTTATTTTAAGGTGACGGATGACAGCGATACCAACCACATGTCGGTCGATCTGATTTCCCGCCCCATCAAACTTTCGGTGGGAAGAGATTTAATAACATATTTAAAAGAGCGTCCGGAACTTGGATTCCGCATAAATTGATTATATTTGTAGCGCAATAAAAACGAGAAGATATATATTAATAATAAACTTAATACTTATAAGAAATGGCTTTAGAAATTACAGACAGCAACTATAAGGAAGTTCTTGCAGAAGGCAAGCCGGTTGTTGTTGATTTTTGGGCTCCTTGGTGTGGCCCTTGCAAAATGGTGGCTCCTATTATTGAAGAATTGGCAGCAGAGTTTGAAGGACAAGTAATCATCGGTAAGTGTGATGTGGATGAAAATGGCGATATGGCTGCCGAATACGGCATCCGCAATATCCCTACCGTCCTGTTTTTCAAGAATGGTGAGATTGTGGACAAGCAGGTCGGTGCAGTCGGCAAACCTGTATTCGTAGAAAAAGTAAAGAAGCTTTTATAGTCGATCATACTTAAGACTTAAAATATATGGGACTGGAAGACGATTTTTTATTAGCAGATGCCGATGATGAAAAGACCATCGAGTTTATCAAAAACTATCTGCCTCAAGAACTGAAAGAGAAGTTCTCGGACGATGAGTTGTATTATTTCCTTGACTTAATCGACGAGTATTACTCTGAAAGTGGAATTCTCGACGCTCAACCCGATGAAGACGGCTACGTTGACATCGACTTGGAAGAAGTGGTGGCTTACATCGTAAAAGAAGCCAAAAAGGATGAAATGGGAGAATACGATCCCGAAGAAGTCCTCTTTGTGGTTCAGGGAGAAATGGAATACGGAGACTCTCTGGGACAAGCGGACTAGAACGCGGTGTCCGGTCTCATAGTGGATAATACAAAATAAAAGAGGCTGTCTCATTTTTCTATTTTGAGACAGCCTCTTTCTGCGTAGGGAAATTGAAATTTCTAACCGTGGAAACTAGAGTTCCCAAGTGCGGAAACGACAATGAACGCATCGCTACGGATCTTTGGTACAAAGGGAACGGGCAGTAAATAAAGTAGTCTTTATATCTCTTCCAATGCATAATACTGATAATCCCGAAGCACTGTTTGAAGGAATTTCTCCTGATTGTTGTCGCGTGGAGTAATGGAAAGCAACTCCTGCACCTTTTGGGCTAGTAGCAAGATACGTCGCGGACGGTCTTTCTCACTGGATTGCAGTGTTCGTGTAATGACATTTACCTGTTCGAGTGATAAATCGGCGGATTGCGGATAGACCGGATGATAATCTTTGGTCAGATAGTCAAATTCATCAAGGCTGACGTGTATCTTACGATAGTTTTTTTCCTTAATCACCATTGTTCCGGCAGCAAGATCCCCCATTCGTTGACTGTTTTTTGTCAACAGGACCACCAGAATGCCTAAACCGCCCGTAATTGGACCGTCAATAGGAAAAAGCAGCCAGCGCAACAGGTAAGAGCTGATACTGGGGGTGGTACCGTCGGCTTTGACAACACGGATATTCATTATACGCTTGCCGAAACTCTGCCCGTGGTTGAATGTCTCGCAAAGAAAAGAATAACCGAGTATCGGTAAATAAATGACGCAGAGAAAGAAAATGAGGGTAAATCCCGAAGGCAACCGCAGTTCGGTTAAGAGGGTGGCAGTAGAATATACGTAGATTACGATTAGGAAATAATCGATAACTAATGCCAACAGTCGTTCGCCAATACTGGCGGGCGTCTGGCTGATACGGACGAATTGGCCGGTTATAATCGTAGATTCTGCCATTTCTGATTAAACATTCTTAGGATTCCGTTGCAAATATATCATATTTCTCTTACTTTTGCTTCCGGTTTCGGACAAAACTTATCCGAAATCCCTTGGAAAGCATGAAAGAAGTTACGTTTATCCGTCGGAACATTGAAAAATGGAAGGAAACCGAAAAGGTAGTGGAGCAGGCCGCGGGCTTGTCTCCCGACCAACTTGCCGACGTATATACGGATCTGACTGCTGATCTGGCATTTGCCCAGACACATTTTCCGACTTCACGCATTACTATCTATCTGAATAATCTTGCTTCGGCACTGCATAACGAGATTTACCGGAACAAACGGGAAAAGTGGTCGCGAATCATCACGTTCTGGACGCGTGAAGTTCCGCAGACAATGTATGATGCCCGGCGTGAACTGCTGGCTTCCTTCATTATCTTTATTGTCAGCGTGCTGATAGGAGTGATATCCGCTGCGAATGACCCGAACTTTGTCCGCCTGATTTTAGGGAACGGCTATGTGGATATGACTTTGGATAATATTGCCAACGGTGAGCCAATGGCGGTCTACAACGGCTCGGACGAAGTGCCGATGTTCCTGGGAATTACGCTTAACAATGTGATGGTTTCTTTTAATTGTTTTGCAATGGGGCTGTTGACTAGTTTCGGTACAGGATATATGTTACTTAGAAACGGAATCATGATAGGTGCCTTTCAAACCTTCTTTTATCAGCACGATTTGCTTTGGGAATCCAGTCTTGCTATCTGGCTGCATGGAACGCTTGAAATCTGGGCAATTATTGTGGCTGGTGCCGCCGGACTGGCTTTAGGTAACGGTTGGCTTTTCCCCGGCACCTATTCACGGTTGGAGTCTTTCCGTCGGAGTGCAAAGAAGGGAGTAAAGATTGTCATAGGTACCGTTCCCGTATTTGTAATGGCAGGTTTTATTGAAGGCTTTGTCACCCGACATACGGAACTGCCGGATCTGTTGAGGCTTGGATTCATTCTACTTTCGTTGTCATTTATTATTTTCTACTATATTTATTTACCAAATAGAAAAAAACATGGAATCACAGAAACCTAAGATCGCGATGTATGTGAAACGTCCTTTCGGTGAAAAGTTAAACGCTTCTTTTGATTTTCTAAAAGAGAATTGGAAATTGTTGTTGAGGTTTACTACTTATCTGTTGTTGCCTCTTTGCCTCATTCAGGCGTTGAGCCTGAACGGATTAATGAGCGGGGCATTGTCGATATCCGCTATCGCAAGTAGTACGGCAATGGCTGCGTCTTCTTCTTCGCTCATTGCTTTCGGCTCTTATTATGGATTATATATGTTCCTTTATCTGATTGGAATAATCCTCTTGACATCGTTGGTCTATGGGCTGATCCGGACATATAATGAACGCGAAGAACGCTTGCAGGGAGTAACTCTGGGTATGCTGAAACCTCGGTTGTTCCGTAATATAAAAAGACTGCTATTGATGACAGGTGCTTGTATATTACTGGTACTGTTTGTTGGCATTTTTGTAGGTCTTCTGGTTGCTTTGACGCCTTTCACATTGTTTCTGACTATTCCGTTTATCATAGCTTTCTCCGTACCGCTTGCTCTGTTGGCGCCCATTTATTTGTTTGAGGATATCACTTTAATGGAGGCTTTCAAGAAAACTTTCCGGTTGGGATTTGCTACTTGGGGAGGTGTCTTTCTAGTTTCATTGTTAATGGGAATTATAGCTAACGTCCTGCAAGGAGTAACGATGATGCCTTGGTATATTGCTACTGTCGTGAAGTACTTTTTTGCAATGAGTGATGTCGGTGGAAGCGGTGAGGTTACTGTATCGGCAGGATATAGTTTCTTCCTCTACTTAATGGCGATTATTCAGACATTCGGCGCTTACCTGGCAATGATTTTCACCTTTGTCGGCATGGCTTATCAATACGGGCACGCCTCGGAAGTGGTGGACAGCATTACGGTGGAAACTGATATTGATAATTTTGATAAACTCTAAAAACAGGTTCAGGTAGATGATAACTTCCCCGGCTGATACATTGGTTTGTGATTCTGCACAGCTTGCGGCTTTCCGGTCCGATGCTGCGTATGATTATAATCGTGAGCTGATAACTCCGGAAATTAATATTTTCGAGTGGATTCGCGGTCAGTTCGGGGAGTTGTTGGGTAAAATATTCGGTAGCCGTTTTGCGGAGGAGTATTCCGGGCTTATCATGATTTGCCTGGCCATTCTTCTTTTGCTTCTGATTGTTTGGTTTGTTTACAAAAAACGTCCCGAACTGTTCATGCGTTCGCATAAAAATTCACTTCCGTATACTGTTGAGGAAGATACCATTTATGGCGTTGATTTTCCGAAAGGCATTGATGAAGCACTGTCCCGTCGGGATTACAGGGAAGCGATACGTTTGCTCTATTTGCAGACACTGAAACAGTTGAGCGACGCCGAACGTATTGACTGGCAGCTTTATAAGACACCTACGCAATATATCTATGAAGTGCGGCTGCCGGCTTTCCGGCAAATGACCAACCACTTCCTGCGGGTACGTTACGGTAACTTCGAAGCGACGGAAGAACTTTTCCGTGAGATGCAGGCATTGCAGGAAGAAATAGAGAAAGGAGGCGCTGTATGAAAGGAAGCCACTGGTTTATCATTTTCATTGTAGCCTTTTTGGTCATAATGTTCGCTGTGGAATATCACCTGCCGAAGAAGTTTGTGTGGACACCTACTTTCGGTCATTATGATGACCAGCCTTTCGGATGTGCGGTGTTCGATAGCTTGTTGTCTGCTTCTTTACCCAATGGATACACATTGTCGAAAAAGACATTCTATCAGTTGGAGGAGGAAGACACGTTGCATAGCCGGGGAATACTGGCAGTTGCCCATGACATGGCATTGACGGACATTGATGTGAAGTCTCTCCTGAAAATGGCGGAACGGGGAAATAAGGTTATGCTGGCGAGCACTATGTTCAGCCGGTACTTGAAGGATACATTGAACTTTGAATCTTATCGTTTTTATTTCAGTCCGTTGGCTCTCAAGAAATATGCCACTTCGTTGTTGGCAAAAGATAGTTTATGCTGGGTGGGAGATTCGGCAGTCTATTCTCCGCGAACGTTCTATTTCTACCCTCAGCTTTGTTCCTCCTATTTTTGGGGCGATTCGTTGCCGGGAAAAGAGTTGGCGAGGAAAGCGCTTCATGTGAATGAGTACCGGTATGAGGTAGAAGTCGATTCCGTATCTACGGAATCGGAGCAGGACACACTTCGTTATGTTCCTGTAGCTATGACCTGTCCGGTTGGGAAAGGGGAGGTGATTCTTGTCTCCACTCCTTTGATTTTTACCAATTACGGTATACTCGACGGGAATAATTCGGCTTACATATTCCGCTTGTTATCTCAAATGGGCGAGTTTCCTGTTGTCCGTACCGAAGGATATGTCAAAGAGACGGCGGAAATGCAGCAGTCTCCTTTCCGTTACCTTCTTTCCCGGCAACCGCTTCGCTGGGCGTTGTATCTGACGATGATTGCCATATTGCTGTTTATGATATTTACGGCACGGAGACGGCAACGTGTAATACCGGTTATCCGCGAACCGGAAAACAAATCCCTTGAGTTTACCGAACTGATAGGGACTCTGTATTATCAGAAGAAAGATCATGCAGACTTGGTCCATAAGAAGTTTATCTACTTTGCGGAAGAATTGAGAAGAGAGATTCAGGTGGATATAGAGGAAGTGGCGGACGATGAACGCTCTTTCCGCCGGATTGCGCAGAAGACGGGAATGGATGCGGAGGAAATCGGTACGTTTGTCCGCGAAGTCCGCCCGGTGATTTACGGCGGCCGCGTCATTTCTGCGGAACAGATGAAACTGTATATAGATAAAATGAGTGAAATAATCAATCATATATAAAGAAGAAACTTATGGAAGAGAACACTGAACAACGGATAGATTTAACTCTCTTTTCCGAGAAGATACAAGGACTGAAAGAACGGATTGCCTCCGTCATAGTCGGTCAGGAACAAACGGTGGACTTGGTGCTGACGGCTATTCTGGCAAACGGTCATGTGCTGATAGAAGGTGTGCCGGGAGTAGCGAAAACGTTGCTGGCCCGTCTCACGGCCCGGTTGATTGATGCAGACTTCAGCCGCATCCAGTTTACCCCGGATTTAATGCCGAGCGATGTGTTGGGAACGACCGTATTCAACATGAAGACGAATGAGTTTGATTTTCATAAGGGGCCGATATTTGCGGATATTGTATTGGTGGATGAGATAAACCGTGCTCCTGCCAAAACGCAGTCGGCCTTGTTTGAAGTAATGGAAGAACGTCAGATAAGTATTGACGGGACGACACACCGAATGGGAGAACTCTATACGATTTTGGCTACCCAGAATCCGGTGGAACAGGAAGGGACTTACAAACTTCCCGAAGCGCAGCTCGACCGCTTCCTGATGAAGATTACTATGGATTATCCCTCATTGGATGAAGAAGTGAATATTCTGGAACGTCATCACTCCAATGCCGCCTTGGTGAAACTTGATGATATCACACCTGCTCTTACGAAGGAAGAGTTGTTGACGCTCCGTGCTTTTATGAAGAATGTGTTTGTTGACCGCACGTTGCTTCAGTACATTGCCCTGATTGTGCAGCAGACACGTACCAGCAAAGCTGTGTATCTGGGAGCTTCTCCACGTGCGTCCGTTGCTATGATGCAGGCGTCCAAAGCCTATGCTCTCTTGCAGGGACGTGATTTTGTGACACCGGAAGATATTAAGTTTGTGGCTCCGTATGTGCTTCAACATCGTCTGATTCTGACTGCCGAAGCGGAAATGGAAGGCTATTCTCCGGTGAAGGTGACGCAGCGTTTGATTGATAAGGTTGAGGTTCCGAAATAGATAATGCATGATAGTCCAACTGTCATGTTCCGATTACGGTCTTTAGTTTTTAACTCTTAATTTTTAGCAGACAAGTTGTATTTAACGAATCGTTTCTATATTGTCTTTGTGTTGGTTATCCTGTTTCTGGGTAGCGGATATGCGTTTGCTCCGTTGTTTGTTGTCGGGCAGTGGGCGCTTGTGGCTTTGATTGCGTTAGTGTCGGCGGACGGATTTCTACTTTATCGTACCAACGCGATTCAGGCAGAACGTCACTGTGCCGACCGTTTCTCCAATGGCGATGAAAACGAAGTGGCTATCCGTGTGGAAAATAGTTATCCGCGTCCCGTCTCTTTGGAGATTATCGACGAGATTCCTTTTATCTTCCAACAGCGGAATATCAATTTCCGGATACAGCTTCAGGCAAATGAAGGGAAAACGATTAGTTATCGTCTCCGCCCTACGCAGCGGGGTGTTTACTCTTTCGGGCGGATCAGGGTGTTTGTAACCGGTCGGATCGGATTGATTTCCCGGCGTTATACTTGTGGGGAGCCGTTGGATATCAAGGTATATCCTTCTTATCTGATGTTGCACCAATATGAGTTGCTGGCTATGAGCGACAATCTGACCGAATTGGGGATAAAGCGTATTCGCAGAGTGGGGCATCATACGGAATTCGAACAGATAAAGGAATACGTCAAAGGGGATGATTACCGGACGATAAACTGGAAGGCAAGTGCCCGCCGGCATGAGCTAATGGTGAATGTTTATCAGGATGAACGTTCCCAACAAATTTATAATGTGATTGATAAGGGGCGCATTATGCAGCAAGCTTTTCGCGGTATGACGTTACTCGATTATGCAGTCAATGCATCGTTGGTGCTTTCGTATGTTGCGATGAGAAAGGATGATAAAACCGGCCTGGTAACTTTCGATGAACATTTCGACACCTTTGTGCCGGCTTCCAAGCAACCCGGACATATGCAGACATTGCTCGAAAATCTTTATAGCCAGCAGACTACTTTTGGCGAAACGGATTTCTCCGCTCTTTGTGTTCATCTGAACAAGCATGTCAGCAAGCGCAGTCTTTTGGTGCTATATACTAATTTCTCCAGTATGGGGAGCATGAACCGTCAGTTGGCTTATTTGAAACAACTGAATCGTCAGCACCGTCTTCTTGTGGTCTTTTTCGAGGATGCCGATTTGAAAGAATATATCGCCAACCCTGCCAGGGATACGGAAGGCTACTATCGCCATGTCATAGCGGAGAAGTTTGCTTTTGAAAAACGGTTGATTGTTTCCACCTTGAAGCAGAATGGAATCTATTCTTTATTGACCACGCCGGAGAATCTTTCGATTGATGTGATTAATAAGTACTTGGAGATGAAGTCACGGCAATTGCTATAGCTTTCTGTGTTTCTACAAAGAAGAAGATAGCCATTCCTATTAAGATAACTCCGAGTATTCCATAAAAGAGTCGTGCCCGGTTGCGCCCTACGTTCCGGACAATGGTTTGTGCATTGCGGGTGGTAAAGAACCAGTTCCAGTTGAGCAATGACGCCAGCAGGGAGATGATCCCTGCCAGTGCAAAAATTCCTTGTACGATATATTGTCCGGTCATAGTTTGATGACTCTGCTTCCGTCCTCCAGTTCTTCAATCGTAACTTTTACGGCATCGCCTGGCAGCAGTTCTTCTACAAGTTCCGGCCATTCGATGAAGCAAAGAGCACCGCTGTAAAAATAATCTTCGTAGCCCATGTCGTACACTTCACTCAGTTTCTTGATGCGGTAAAAGTCAAAGTGATAGATCAATTCCCCGGTTTCGTCCGAACGGTATTCATTGACAATAGCGAACGTGGGAGAGCTGATGACATCCGTAACACCGAGTTCTTCACAAAGGGCTTTGACGAATGTAGTCTTACCGGCTCCCATTTTTCCGTATAGTGCGAATACAGTGCTGTCGCCCATAGCAGCGATAAATTCACGGGCTGCTTCGTGGATACTTTCTAATGATTGAATCTTGATTTCCATATATTAATCTGTTATTATGACTGTTTTTTGAAACAACTCTTTCCAATTTTGCAAACGGCATAAATCAGAATGGAGAAGAATATGATTGAAGCTCCCGAAGGGACTTTCCAATGGTAGGAGATGAACAATCCGCCCAGACATCCCAGAAAACCGATGCCGATAGACAACCAGATGATTTTCTTGAAGCTGTAAGTGAACAGGTTGGCGGTCATTTGCGGGATGGTGAGCAGCGAGATGGCCAGCACGATACCTACCATACGAAGGCAGGCAACGATGGTCAGCGCAATAAACATCATCAGCAGATATTCGAATATCTCTACCGGGATCTTTTGCGAACGGGCAAACTCCCGGTCGAAAGCGATATATACGATTGGACGGATGAACAGATAGAAAAATCCGGTTAACAGCAGAGCCAATATGCCGAGCATCCAGAGGTCAGTCTGATTGATTGTCAGGATGTTCCCGAACAGATAGGCGGACAGGTCGGGGGCAAAGCCGGGTGACAGGAAACTGAACATGATGCCTAATGCCATTCCTAACGTCCAGAATACGGCAATGGCAGAATCTTCGCGCATATCTTTACGTCTGCTGAGCCACTCTACACCAAAGGCGGAAAGCACGGAGAAGACGGCTGCCGACAATATCGGGGAAATTCCGGCAAACAGTCCCAATCCTATTCCTCCGAAAGAGGCGTGAGTGATCCCTCCACTGATAAACACCAGTCGGCGGGTAACAATATAGGTGCCGATTATCCCGCAGGCAATGCTTGCCAGCAGGCTCCCCAACAAGGCGTGCTGAAAGAATATATATTGTAATAGGTTCATATTCTTCTTTCTCCGATAATCAGAAATACTTCGTCTTTGAGATTATCCGGCAACTCGATACCACGAAGTTGAAGACTACGTATCCAGCCGGCAACTTCGTCGTCTTTTGTGGTATATAACACATCACGGAACTGCTCTGTTTCTTCTTCCGTATACATATTGCCTTCACGACCGATGAACTGGTCCAGTTCTTCATCATCGTAATACTCTATTTTCTTACTGACGGCAGCCAGCAGGCTATCCCGTTCGCATACTTCGTGTTGGCCGCAGCATTCTGCATCCACTTCCTTCACTTCCGGCATACGGTCCAGTTCGCCTCTTTTTATCTTCTGTTGTAGTCTTTTGTTGCGGATATACCCGGCAATCAGCGCAATGATACCCAGCAATATCAGACTTATAATGAGTATCCACATAGTTATATCAAATCAATTTTCGGCAAAGTTACTTATTTATTTGTATTCTATTATAGTTGCTATCTATTTCTTTCGTACTTTTGTACGTTGCTAACTTAAATATAATAAGTAATGAAGCGAAAGAGTCTATTGTTCGTTTGGAGTTACGTATTTATCTTATCTACTATCTTTATTTCTTGTAAAGATACGGATAATAGTGTGTTTGGAGATGATTTTGATTTTCCGGCACTAACGGATGCAAATACGATTCGTTTTACAGTGAATGTTACAGGAGATTGGCGCCAATTGAACATTGTTGCAGACGGTGGACGAATGGTAATAGACTGGGGAAACGGTCGAATGCAGAAAGTTGAAGATCCTTCTTCGATGGCTGGCGGAGTGACATATAGATATGGAAATAAAGGATCGTATAACGTAAGAATCTGGGCTGAAGAACTACAACTTATTGATATAAGCGGTCTGTTGATTTCTATAAGTGATTTGCATTTGGGGAATATGCCGGGAATGAAATCTTTGGTTCTGAATAGTATTACCGATACCCGTGAATTGAATTTGAATACTTTTTGTCCTAATGTAGAAAGTATTAATATCGGTAGTTTCGCAGATTTGGAACATTTGGAGGTTGAGCATTGTTCCCGATTACGGAATATACAAATTTATTCTAATCCTAAATTAACTTCAATGGAGCTTGGCAATCATCCGGAAGTGGAAGAATTGTATTGTTCTTATAATGGTTTCTCCTCCTTTTCATTAAAAGGTTTACCCAAATTGCGTTCTGTGGATCTGGGATATAATAGTGCATTGGCGAGTCTGGAGCTAGATGAGAATAATGGGATTAATGCATTACTGATAAGTGGGTGTGCTTTTCAGTCGGTTGACGATGTCTTGGAGTGTTGCCCTTCTCTGAATGAGTTAAGTTGTTCCGGTAACAGATTGACGGAACTTGATTTGACTAAGCATTTATCTATAAGGGAACTACATTGTGACCATAATCGGTTAACCCGTTTATTAGTTCCGGAAGGACAATATTTCGGACATCTCTATTGTCATTCCAACCAACTGGGTGAGGCTGCCTTGAAGACTTTGTTTGTTTCTTTAGGACAAGTTCCGAAACCGACTCCTGAATATCCGAGACCTCCTCAATGCCGGATCTCTTATAGTGATAACCCTGGAAATAAGGAGTCTTTAAAAGAAATACTGAAAGAGAAAAATTGGATAGTTGATGAGGAATAAGATAGTAAAAAGGCGACTTCTTATGAATGAGAAACTACTGATCGTGTGAATATTTGTTTGTCGATATTGCGTATATACCTTTAAATCTTGAATATAATGAAAGAGAAAGTCTTGTTAATTTTCTTTTTGTGTAATGTTGCATTATTTGTATCAGCTCAGTCTCACATGGAAAAAGGATTGCAAAGTATTAGCCGTTCTTCTACTGAAGCTATTATTAATTTTTTAGCAGGTGACGAGTTGCAGGGACGCGAAGCCGGATTCCATGGCTCGCGTGTAGCTTCGGAATATATTGTTTCTTTGTTGCAATGGATAGGAGTGCAGCCTCTGAATGAAAGTTATTTCCAGCCTTTTGAAGCCTATCGCAAAGAAAGGCAAAAGAAAGGTCGCCTCGAAGTTCATCCCGATTCTATTGCTAAACTGAAGCAGGAGGTTCATCAAAAGCTTTCCATGAGAAATGTATTAGGCATGATTCCCGGTAAAAATACAAAAGAGTATGTAATCGTAGGCGCTCATTTTGACCATTTGGGCATAGATCCAGCTCTCGACGGAGACCAGATTTATAACGGAGCCGACGATAATGCATCCGGTGTATCCGCTGTATTGCAAATAGTAAGGGCATTTGTTGCCAGTGGAAAGCAGCCGGAAAGAAATGTAATCTTCGCATTTTGGGACGGAGAAGAAAAAGGGTTGCTTGGCTCCAAATATTTTGTGCAAACTTGCCCTTTCATCTCTCGAATCAAAGGCTATCTGAACTTTGATATGATAGGTCGTAATAACAAACCGCAACAGCCTGAACACGTTGTTTATTTTTATACGGCTGCTCATCCGGTTTTTGGAGATTGGTTGAAAGAAGATATCAAGAAGTATGGTTTGCGGTTGTCACCGGATTACCGCGCATGGGATAATCCCGTAGGAGGAAGTGATAACAGTTCATTTGCTAAAGCTGGTATTCCGATCATCTGGTATCATACTGACGGACATCCCGATTATCACCAACCGTCCGATCATGCCGACCGCCTGAATTGGGATAAGATTGTGGAAATCACTAAGGCGTCCTTCCTTAACATGTGGAAAATGGCGAATGAGAGAGAGTTCTGACACAACAAAATGTGTGACTATGCTGAGACATCTGGCTGGAACGATAATACTTATATTGTTTGGTATATCTTGTGCCGAGCAACGTAGTTGGACTGAGGTAACTTTTGAACATGATTCATATATTAAAGTTCCATTGACTATCAATGGTGATGTTCATTGGTATATATTTGACACTGGGGCTGGAGTCTCAACTATTCTTTCTGAATTGGCAGTAAAGTATAATCTTCGAAATGAGAGGGAAGAGGAACTGGCAGAGAAAATAGAGCAAGGAATTAAAAAAAAGGATTCTATCGGGCGTTTTTCCGTTCCAGCGGTGTTGGTGCCTTTTTGTATTGGAGAAAAAGATTTTTCAAAGATAGACTCTAGTAAAGTAACAAATATTTTTGCGGTAGGGGAACTGAAACACTATGGTGTAAGTGGTAAGAATCTCAGTGGGGCAGTTATAGGGCGCACTTTAATAAATCAATATAATTGGTTGTTCAATTTTCGAACAAATAAATTATTAATAGCTGATTACGATGTAGATATCCCGTTATCTTTGGGAGCAAGTTGTTTGGAGATGCGAATAGATTGTGGTGGAAACAATATGTGTGCTGATGTATTGATTAATGATACTATGCCAATGAGGTTTATATTAGACTTAGGCCTGTATTCCCAACCGGTTTCAGTTGGAGATTATAAGCTTATGTGTGATTTGCTTTTACCATTTTCTCCGGAGGATAAACTGAAGAACTATTTATATGAAGATTATTATAATACTTATCCTTTAACAATATCGGGTAAAATACCTGAAATGGAGGAGCATGGCCGGATTTCGACTTCCTTGGATGACTCGGTTTTTCTAATACTTTCTTCTGGAATGAAGTTTAATAATCAGCATCTGACTGGTGTTGGTATGTATAAATTGCCTGATTATTTTCTAAAAGAGGAGATTTATAATGGCTATCTGACAAATCATTTTATAAGGCGTTTTGGAAATATGTATATAGATTCTAAGAATCAAAGAGTTGTTTTGTTTGATTCTCCTCAAGATTCAACTTCTCTTTTGGTTACAGATTTACAAGAGGTTGTGCAAAAGCTGAAACAGGGTATATATGAATACAGAACGAAAAAGAATAACTCTCTGTTACAACGTGTCTTTAGGAAATAAGTTCTGAAGGGTTTATTCTTTTGGATATGGAAAATAGCAAATGAAGAAGGCTATTAGAAACAGTACATTGTTATAAAAAACTTCAGCTATTTCTACTCTGGGGGAAGGAGAAATAGCTGAAATATTTATAGTAGGCCGATATTAACTGTTATTCTTTATCCCAGCCCGGATTTTGTGTTAAGTTGGGGTTCAACGCGATTTCTTCCAGCGGAACCTGATATAAGTAGTATTTTTCAAGCCATCCTTTACCTTCTTTGATAGGATCGTTGAACAGATAGATATATCCTTCAGTCATAGAACCATTGGCGCCGTCCGATGTTCCGGTCGTTTCGTTCAGTAGGGTTAGTGAACTTAGTTCGTTTTTGGATATCCACATACCTTTCTGTTGCATATTTACAAACCATGGAGCCATTCTCCAACGACGCACATCATAGAAACCGAATCCTTCACCCATTAACTCGATGATGCGTTCGCGGCGTATTTCCCAAAGGACAGGGTCTACCAAGATACCCGTTGTATTGTTTTTCGGATAGTATTTGCCACGTTTGGGATCGAAATTCTCGTCAATATTAGCAACTGTCATCTTTTCTACTCCTGCTCGGGTACGTAACTTGTTAATTGTTTCTTCAGCTACATTTTGGTCAAATGCGCCGGTTTCGTACATCGCTTCTGCATAGTTCAACAGTATTTCTTCTATTTTGAAGATCGGTTTATCGGCTGTATTTACCTGTGCATTGTTATAGTTCTCTTCCCAGTTATCCCAATTTTTCCATACGTAGTATCCCGAACGGCAGGCAACATAAGCATGCGGTCCGTATTTCTTCCCTTCGATTGTGTATTGTGCACCGCCTTGCAAGTTGGGAACCCGTCGTACTAACGAAGCACTCCAGTTTTGTCCCGGCAAGCGTTTCATGCCCACTCCCGGATTACTGCATGACTCGTTTGGACCCATGATGTCAATATATTCGCGGTCGGCAGGATCGCTGGTATACGACCATGTGGTATAGTCCCCTTTACCGTCCACTACTTTATAGGGCGGCATGATAGTATGGTACATACGTGGGTCTCTGTTACGGAAAGTCGAATAGATATCTTTGTCTCCGGCATATAATTCAGAATTGGAAATAGTCTTTCCATCCTTACAAAGATACAGATCTACCGTTCCTTGATGCATCTCTATGTCGTGGGAAGAAGTGTGTTCGTAATAACATGAGTGTCCCGGTTTGATTGTTTCCAACCATTGTTGGTAGAGGATGATGCCCGGAACTGTACTCAAATCGTCCGTAGTCCACATTTCGCCATAACCGGCACCCGGTTGTCCGTCTGTTCCTGTATACAGAGAAGGATAATCTTGCATCAACAGTTTCGAAACGCGCTTACATTCTGTGAAATATCTGTCGTAACTTCCCAGTTCATGGTACTTTCTCCAGGTACCTTCCCGAAGAGTGAAACGGGAAATGGCTGCTCGTACACAGTTCTGGTTGATAGTGTTAGAGCCATCCTTTTTTTCATAGATCGCTGTGTTGCCGATATTCGATTCTGCCCACAGCAAACGGTCTAATACCTTGTCCGCTACTTCGAGGCGGGGCATACGGGAACCGTAAGCTTCTTCCGAAGTATCGTCCAACGGAGTATCTACCCAGGGAACATCACCAAAGCGGTCAATCAATTCCATGTACCAGAAAGAATGGAAGAAATATCCCACGGATTTCCAGTGGTTCTTTTCTTCTTCGGTCATGTTGGAGTCATCCACGTGCGACAGCATGATGTTAATGCGGCGAATGAAGGAAGAAAAGTTCCAGCCGTTGCCGGAGGTTGCGTTTGTCACTGTCTGAAACGCATATTTATTTTGGCTGCTTGCACCTCTTTGTTCCAGATATCCGGCATATACGTCACCGAGATAGTGAGAATTACGTCCGATAGCGGTAGTGGAGGTGGCTATGTTTGTGTTGGAAAACATTTCATAACAAGGCCACATGAAAGCTTTGAAATTGTCGTATGACTGGAAAGCATTTTCTTCCGTCAAGCTGGTCACGGGGTATTTCTCTAAAAAACTGTCATTACATCCCGTCAATGTCATCCCTGTGAAAAGGGTTAGAAATAATAGTATCTTTTTCATAACTATGTATCAGATTAGTAATTTATAACGTGATATTTACTCCGAATGAAACCGTACGGAATGCCGGGTAGTTCCATTCAATTCTCTCTGGGTCGATACCTGAAGGCAGTGAAGTGAAAGTTGCTACATTTTCTATGCTGACAAACGCCTTCATCTGATTCAGGAAAATCTGGTTTACCCATTTCTTGGGTAATTTGTAGGATAGGGTTATGTTTTTGATGCGCAGATAGGAAGCATCGGACAGATATTTGTCGCTCTGTCTCAGATTCGAACCGGAGTTGCCGCGATTACCGTAGATGCGGGGATATTTAGCGTTAGGATTTACTGCACTCCAATCACCGTTATCAGGATCTTTAGGCATCCAATAGTCACTCAATCCTTCAAAAAGAGGAACAAAGTTATCACCGTTCATCGGGAAAGTGAGTACATTTGAAATCCAGTAATCCCGTTTTCCTGTACCTTGCAAGATAACATTCAGGTCGAATCCCGCATAATTCATTCCGAGATTGATACCATATTGGTAACGGGGAGTTGTGTTTCCGATAACCTTACGATCTCCCGGGTTGTCAAATGTATTGTCACCGCTGGTAATTACGTTGGTGGAAGTATCATCGTCACGTAGATTCTTAAATTTCACATCTCCGGGACGTACATTATAGCCGTTGATAGAAGTAACTCCCTCTTTTAGTTGCCAGGAAGAGGTATCCACAAAGTCGTCAACAGTATAATATCCGTCTACGACATATCCCCAGATTTCTCCTAGTGTTTGTCCCGGATAGTAGGAGCTCAATAATTTGGTAGCTGCATTATCGTCATATTTAATGATTTCTGATTTATAATCGGAAAGATTGAACCCGATTCGATAGCCTACCTTACCTATTTGGTCTCTCCAGTTCAGGCTAAGTTCCCAACCTCGTGTACGCATATCGGCTGTGTTCTGATAGGGGGCACTGGCACCTACAACAGCAGGCAATTGTACACCGGGGGCAAGCATCCCGTTCGTGTTCCGTTGATACCATTCGAATACTCCGCTCAGACGGTTGTTGAACAAGTTTACGTCCAATCCTACGTTGATTGTTCCTACTTTCTCCCATGTGAAATTCTGGCTTACTAATGCGGGCAGGGAACTGATAGAGGTTACATACGTATCATCTATAATCCATGAAGTGGCTTTATTATTTACGCTCATAGACGGGGTGAAGGTGTACGGATTGATGTTTTGGTTGCCGATGACACCGTAAGAGGCGCGGAGCTTCAAACCGTCCAGCCAATGACGGGTGGAATTCATAAATCTCTCCTGGGCAATTTGCCAGCCGGCAGATACAGAAGGGAAAAAACCGAAACGTGAACTCTTGGGGAATTTGGAAGAACCGTCATAACGGCCGTTTACTTCCAGCAGATATTTGTCGAGATAATTGTAGTTGACGCGGAAGAATCCTCCACGGATAGCATACTCACTATATGAATCAGTGGCTTTTATCGTACCTGTTCCTGATGACATTGCCGGAACATCGAGTACTGCCTGATTGTATGAGTACGTATCCAATGTCTCTTGATAGCTGGATTCCTGGTTAAAACCAGCCATTACTTTAAAGTGGTGGTTACCGAAGTCTTTGTTATAAGTAGCATATACGTTAATTGAATTATAGTTCGTATGTTGTTTGTACTTTCTCAGATAATCATCTACGAAGGATTTGGAACTTCCTCCCTGGATGGTTGTATAGTCGTATTGTCCGGTGTACCAGTGGTAATCATATATATTTTTATCAAAGGTATATTCAAATACCGCTTCCAGCCCTTTCAGAGGTTTAAGAATGGATTTGAGGAAAATACGCGGATTATCGTTCTTGTTGTTTACTGGGTTTGAGTATAATATCTGGTTGCGGGGAGTGAAGAGAGGCAAATCCTCGTCTGCCAGTGTGTTTACGGAAGCAGGCAGTTCACCTTCCGGATAATAGGAAACCAGACGAGTGTTGTATACTCCTCCCATTCCTCCCGGTGAGGTTTGTAAACTATGGGCATAGCTCATTGTGATCTCCTGTGTAAACCACTTTGTCACGTCGGCAGAAATGAATGAATTGACATTCATGCGTTCGAATTTGTCTCTGTCGGAAATCAGGACACCATCGTTCGAGTTGTAACCTCCCGAGATACGGTACCGGAGTTTATCAGTACCTCCGCTTGCAGAGATGTTGTGTGTCATCTGGAAACTGGTCTCCATAAAATTCTTATATAAATCCTTTTCGTTCAGATAATAAGGAACTCCGGATTCGTCTACATAGATGCCGTCGCCTACTGTGTTGAATGAAGAAGGATCTTTTTGATATGCAGTCAGGTATTCCATCCATTTGCTGACGCTAGGTGAACCTAGCGACCAGTATGCGTCAGAGTATCCACAGTCCAGATAGGCTTGCAGATAGTCCATTAAAGGAGCTTGTTTTGGTAAGTTCACTGCCTTGCCGAATGCAAAGTTATTGTTGTAATTCAATTCAAATCTGGAAGCACCTTTCGGACGTTTGGTAGTAACCAGGATAACACCTCCTGCTGCACGTGCACCGTAAATAGCAGCTGATGCAGCATCTTTCAGCACATTGATAGATTCGATGTCTTCCGGATTAATCATGTCGATATCCCCTTCCACATTGTCTATCAATACGAGTGGTTTGATTGTGTTTCCATACGTTCCGTCCGAGTTTTTGACACCTAATGAGTAAGCTCCGCGGATTTGGAAAGACTTGCTGGTTCCCGGTGCATTACCGCCGTTAGAAACGAACAGTCCAGGAACAGCTCCCTGTAAAGCATCGGCAGCATTCAGAAGCGGACGGTCCCCCAGCGCTTCATCCATTTTCACGGAAGAAACTGCACCAGTCAAATTAGCTTTCTTTTGCGAACCATATCCTACAACAATAATTTCATCCAATGTTTTTGTATCGTCTTTCAGTACTACTTTGAAAGAAGTTTGATACCCCACTTGTATTTCTTGTGTTATATATCCTATATAAGAAATACTGAGCGTTGCGTTGGCCGGCAAGTTAATTGTAAAATTTCCATCAATGTCGGTAATAGTACCGTTAGTTGTGTTTCCTTTTTCTAATACAGTGGCACCTATTATCGGCTCACCTGCCGTATTAGTCACATTACCTGTAATCTTTTTGGTCTGTTGGACAGTCGTTGTTACTTCATTCTTACTTGTGAGGTAAGAGTCTGCAAGCGCATTGTTCGGATAGAATAGGCTACTGGAAATACCAAGTCCTATAAGAACTAAGGCATTTGTTGTTAATTTATATGCCTCTTATAATATACTTTTTAGGGGGAAATCTTTTTCATATATGCTAATCTTTACTCTGTTAAAACAGTCTTTTATTATTTTTTTTAGTATTACTGCTTGATTTTATAAAAAATGTACTTATATTTGCGAAGTAATGTTATGGAAACCTTATACCAGAAGTGGGAGTTTTTTATATCAGCGAGACGTGAAGATAGTTCATGATTTTGACGCTATATTTCTGATTTATAAACCTATAATTGATGTACTTATGAAAAAAAGTTCTCTGATTGACTTAAATGTATTTCGGAAAGTTCTTATAGTACTTGGTTATTTTCTTATTAATTGTTGATTTCTGTTATTTTATATTGGGGAGTTACATTTTTTGGCGTACCCCTTCCATATAATTGATTTAATAGGCTTTTGATGCTTTATTGAAATCCTCCACTGTACCGGGCAGCTAGTCTCTGTTTATAACCTGAAACCCGGCTTGCTTTAAGTCTTCCCAGTATCCGGGATATGATTTGGTAACGACTTGCGGGTCGGCAATTAGCATATTGGGGTGACAGATTACGGCTGGTGCAAACGCCATCGCCATTCGGTGATCTTCATAGGTTGTAATCACTGGAGTTTCTTCCGGTTCACAGCGTTCACCGTTCCACATCAATATACTGTCATTCTCTTCCTCTATAACGTATCCCAACTTTTTAAGTTCGGTTCTCAGGGCGGCAATGCGGTCAGTTTCTTTTATTTTCAGACTTTGCAGTCCTGTGAAACGGAAAGGAATGTTCAACAGAGCACACGTAACGACAAATGTTTGCGCCAAGTCCGGAATATCAACGAAATCTTCTTCCAGTTTTTCCGGTGCTTTACCTGTCTTTTTTAGTTTTACGCCTTGCGGGGTAAACTCCGTTGTTATTCCCAAGCGTGAGAAAACCTCTGCTCCCCGGCTGTCTCCCTGATAACTATTGTGAAACAGTCCTACTAGTTCAATTTCCGCTTCTGGAGATAATGTGGCAATCTGATACCAATAGGAAGCTGCACTCCAGTCGCTCTCTACTTTGAAAGGAACGCTTTTGTAGGATTGTGGGGCTACGGAAATACTGTTGGGGGAAGTCCATACGGCTCTGGCTCCGAAATCCTGCATCAGTTGCAGTGTCAGGTTTATATAAGGACGGGAAATAATTTCTCCGCTCAAATGCAAGGTTAGTCCGTCTTTGAGTGTCGGACCTATCATCAGCAATGCTGAAATGTATTGGGAACTGACATTGCCTTTCAGGGTAATTTCATTCCCTTTCAGTACTGAACCTTTAATACGGAGAGGAGGGTATCCTTCCTTATGGACGTACTCTATTTCTGCTCCCAACTCACGCAGTGCATTGACCAATATCTGTATCGGACGTTGCTGCATACGTGCCGTTCCTGTAATAACCCGTTCTCCCGGAGTCACACTCAGATAGGCGGTAAGGAAGCGCATAGCAGTTCCGGCAGCCATGATGTCAATCGTCTCTTGCCCTTCGGTGAGAGCTTTTATCATCACCTGTGTATCGTCACAATCAGACAAATTTTCCGGTGAATAAATACCTTTACCCAGCGCATTGATAATTAATGCACGATTGCTGATACTTTTGGAGGCAGGCAACTGGATCGTTGCTTTTACCGATGGAGGAGGGATGAGTTTATAGAGCATCATTTCTGTCTTCTTTGGTTTGAGGTGACAAAAATAGTCATTTTCTTTGATTCTTCTTTCTGAAAGTTCAATATTCTGTTGTTTGTCTTGGTTTGTAGCGAGGAAGTTTTATATTTGTGCAATAAAAGTTATCTAAATGAAAATACCGAATATCCGTTTACAGAATCAGCAGTTGTTGAATCCGCTTTTCTGCCAACCGAAAGAGCTTGTGTCTTGGTTGGGAGCTATGCAGGCACAGAATTATTCTATGGTAAAGTGGGCAATGGGAACGCGTTTGAAGTCAGCAACGATTCAGACCGTAGAGGAAGCGTTGCGAAAAGGTGAAATCTTGCGGACTCATGTAATGCGTCCGACATGGCATCTTGTAGCGGCAGAGGATATTCGTTGGATGCTGAAGTTGTCTGCCCGGCGCATCAAGTCGGCTAATGACTCTTTTGCCAAAGGGTATGATTTGGAAATAACTGATGAACTTTATGCAAAAAGTTATAATCTGCTGGAGAAGATTCTTTGCGGAAACAAAAGCCTGACCAAACAAGAAATTGCTGAGCACTTTTGTTGTTCGGGGATTTTGGTTGAGGCTGATAATCATCGTATGACCCGGTTTATGGTACGTGCTGAGCAGGAAGGCATTGTTTGTAGCGGAGAAGATAAAGGTGGAAAATATACCTATGCTCTTTTGGAAGAACGAGTGCCGCCTGTGCCGGAGATTACAAAAGATGAAGCACTGGCACGTTTGGCCAGGAGTTATTTTCGTAGTCATGCTCCGGCAGTGTTGCAAGATTTTATATGGTGGTCCGGACTGCCTGTATCGGAGGCTAAACAGGCTATCTATTTAATAGAATCAGAATTGACGGCAGAGCAATGGAATGGACAAACATGGTATGTCCATGAGGCTTGCCGGACTCGCGGTAAAGTGTCCGGTCGTTTGCATCTTCTTCCTTCATACGATGAATATCTGTTAGGATATAAAGACCGGACGGATGTTTTGCCGAAAGAGCATTATCCCAAGGCATTTACCAATAATGGATTGTTTTATCCGGTTATTCTTCATGAGGGACAAGTGATAGGAAATTGGAGTAAATCTGCTAAAAAAGGAAGCGCATCAATAGAGTGTTCATGGTTCAGGTCGAATGATTGTGTAGATGAAACTGTACTGAATCAGGAAAAAGATAAGTATATGCGGTTTTGGCAATAATCTTTTCTCCATTTATTTAGAATAACCGGATTTTTTTAAAACAGAGATAGCAATTCATCGAATCTTCTTACTTGTTTAAGGTGAACGTGTGTAAAGCTATCTACCACTTCATGCTTCCACATTACTTCGAAAGGAATATGTACTCCGTATCCTCCTAAAGATAGGACAGGTTGAATATCTGATTTCAGGGAATTGCCAACCATGACAAGTTCCGAAGGGGTAATTTGCAGTATGTTCAACATTCGCTGATATTCTTTCTCTGTTTTATCGGACATAACTTCGATGTGATCGAAATAGGGAGCTAAGCCGGAACGTTCCAGTTTATTTTCCTGATCGAGCAGGTCGCCTTTAGTAGCAACCACCAGTTTGTACTTTCCTGTTTTTTTTAGTGTTTTCAGGGTTTCTTTGACTCCCGGCAACAGTTCGATAGGCATTTTTAATAATGATTTTCCTAACTCAATAATATGTTGGATATCTGTGGCTGAAATCTTTCGTCCGCTAACTCGCAAAGCCGTCTCGACCATAGAAATGGTAAAAGCTTTGGCGCCATATCCGAGACATTTCAGGTTGTTCATTTCTGTTTGAAATAAAGCGGCCGAAATATCTTCGGGAGTTCCGTAGGACTTTAACAGGTCTGTGTATTGTTTTTCTATATCCTGGAAAAAAGGTTCGTTACTCCACAGGGTGTCATCTGCATCAAAGGCAATTACTTTAATAAGTTCTTTCATCGGTTCTCGTCGTTAATAGGAAATCTTAAATAATATGTTGGGTATTTCGTTGGGCAAAGTTACAATAAAAAAGACGAATAAGGGCGAGTTCCTTGTTTTTAGAATCAAATCCCGGTTTAATTGAATAGAAATCTCTATCTTTGTTACTCATTTTTTAGTTTGGACTTAAATTGAATATGCAACAATGAAAATAGGAGATAAAGTACGCTTCCTTAGTGAAGTAGGTGGCGGAATCGTAACCGGATTCCAGGGAAAAGATTTTGTTTTGGTAGAAGATGCGGACGGCTTTGACATTCCGATGCCGATACGTGAGTGCGTAGTGATAGAAACGGATGACTATAACATGAAACGAAAACCTGGTTCATCGACTCCGAAAACGGAAGGACCTGTCAAGCTCGTAAAACCGGAAATGCCTGTCATTCAGCGTCAACCGGAAGTACGTGGTGGAGATACACTGAATGTTTTTCTGGCTTATGTGCCCGAAGATGCGAAAGCAATGATGACTACTCCTTTCGAGGCTTATTTGGTGAATGATAGCAATTATTATCTGTATTATACTTACTTGAGCGCAGAAGGAAAGGCATGGAAAACTCGTTCGCACGGATTGGTGGAACCTAATACAAAACTGTTGCTGGAGGAGTTTACAAAAGATGTACTGAATGATATGGAACGGGTAGCTGTGCAACTGGTAGCTTTCAAGGATGGTAAAACGGCTGCTATCAAACCTGCCGTTAGTGTAGAAATACGTATTGATACGGTGAAGTTCTATAAACTTCATACGTTCGGTGATTCTGACTTCTTTGAAGAACCAGCTTTAATTTATGATATTGTGAAAGATGATATGCCGGCCAAGCAAGTCTATGTTTCCGCAGAGGAGATCCAAGTTGCTTTATTACAGAAGAAATCTGTTGATAAACCTAAATCGCAGCCGATCGTGAAATCCGGTCATGGGAGTAAGAATGGAATTATCGAAATAGATCTTCACATTGATTCATTGCTGGATGACACACAAGGTATGGGTAATAGTGAGATCTTAAACTATCAATTGGATAAGTTTCGGGAGGTAATGGAAACCTATAAGAACAAGCGTGAACAAAAGATTGTTTTTATTCACGGAAAAGGGGACGGAGTACTTCGGAAAGCTATCATTGACGAACTAAAACGGAAATACAGTAATTGTCGCTATCAGGATGCCTCTTTCCAAGAATATGGCTTTGGAGCTACAATGGTGACTGTTAAATAGGGATATTCCTAGATGTTTGTCGTGAGGAAGCAACAGAACAAAATTGTCGTGATAAACTTGGGGAATTCATAATAAATTCGTTTTTATTGTTTGATGTGCTAAATATACAAAAGAATTACATAAGAGACTATAATAAAAAGAATAAACGTGCTATCTATTTTTATTAGAATGAAATTGAACAAAAGAATGTGACCAGGAAAGGAACGCTGAAGTCTACCACAAAACCATGAAAGATAGAAATAATGACAAATTCTTTTCCGGAACATCGGGTGATGATTGGAAGCGTAGTATCCATAGTTGTAGCTCCACCAACAGAAATAGGGGCTAGTTTTCCGAAATATTTCACTAGTAAAGGCGCTCCGAGTAAGGCTGTAATTTCACGCATGATATTGGAGAGCAATGCAATAGTCCCCAATTCCGGTCCTTTGTATTCGGTGATGAATATACTGGAAAGCGAATAATAGCCGAATCCTGCTCCTATTGCCATACATTCTGATGATGAACGTTGACTCATGAAGAATCCTGCTACGGCACACCCTGCCAGTGTACCCAGTATTGTCATGATAGGCAGGAACATGAGACGGGGATTCAGTGAGCGGAAACTTTTCAGGGTGTTCGGATCATTTCCGATGCTGGTACCTACACAGAACATCAAACCGCAGAGAGCATAATAACTAAGTTTACTGTCAGTAAAGTCGTAAGGAATCAGATGAAAGAATCCGCACAGGGTACCCACGATAAAGAATGAGACGATAATCAGGCTGCCTTTCATGCTTTCGTCTCCTTTCCTCTATTCCTTATATACAATAAGTACCAGAGCCCCCAGGCGAATAATGTGCTGCCGATAACCGCTGCCAGCGTAATAATAAGTGCTTCGAGTCCTAATGTATGCAATCCTTTGACAATAATATCATTGCCACCTACATCAATACCTAGCAGAAATAGCAGTACCCATATAAGGAAAGTGATTATTTTATGTATCCACGTGAGACGTTTGCTACGTAATAGATAACCAAACAGCATCCCCGTCAGCATAATTCCAATGATGATAAACATAGTCTGTACTCGTTTTTGGTTGCAAAGATAGTTGAAAAAGTGCTTTGCTCCTAATTAAAACTGTCGGGAACTTTCTTTCGGATGAAGGAGTTGTTGGAGAATTTAAGGTAAAAGCTGAAATAGGAGGACCGATTGTAGTAAGATTCCCTATTTTATTAATATATTTGGCAGCAAATCAATACAAGATAAATGCGGAGGATAAAACTATATTATTTGTTTTTCTTCAGTACGTTGAAAATCAATGTACCTTTCTCCGTGTTGGCCAGTCTTCTTATAGTAAAGTGGGATTGGAGTATATTTTTTGAACCTTTTCCTTATATGTTAGGGGGATTGGGTATTGTTGCAAGTTTGCTTTACAAGGAAATTCTTGAAAAGGAAGCCTACTATTTTTATTATAATTCCGGTATTCCGAAGCGGAATTTGATAATTTCCGTATTTGCTGTTTATTGGTTCATTCTCTGGATTATGAAATTATGCATCATTTGCTTGAAATAGATAGTGTTATCAAGAACTTCGGTACCCGGCAACTACTGTCGGATGTCTACCTGAGAATCAATACGGGAGACGTCATCGGATTGTTCGGCAGAAATGGCACGGGGAAATCCGTACTTATGCAAATTATATTCGGTACAATGAAAGCCGACAGGAAGTTTATCCGCTTGGATGGATGCAAAATTCTTCCGGCTCCTTACCGACATTCCGGAACGATTGCTTTCTTGCCGCAGCAAGGTTATCTGCCTAAACATCAAAAAATGAAACAATTGGTACGTTATTATTTGGATACGGATGTCGTGTCTGATTTTTATAAAGATGATGAAGTGGCACAATCGTGTATGGACCGACGTGTCTCACAGCTTTCCGGAGGTGAACGGAGATATCTGGAAGCCAAGTTACTGTTGCTTGGCGACACTAAATTCGTATTGTTGGATGAGCCGTTTGATTATTTATCTTTTCATTTGGCGGATAAACTGATAGAGCTGATAAAAAAGCATTCGGTAAATAAAGGGATTGTGATCAGCGATCATAATTACGGAAAAGTGCTGGAAGTTGTTAACCGGCTCACTCTGATTCGTGAGGGCGTATTGCTGGAGCTTACTGATAAACGTGGACTGGTGGAGCAAGGTTACCTTTTGAGTGAGAGCTACTTATAATATGAATCGTCTGAGTAACTTCCGTGCTGATTCCTACCATTCCTGTACCTCCGTGCACATTGCTGGGATATTTGATCGGTTCGTTGATTGTTTCATCGTAAGCGTCGGAGTCTACTAAATTGAGTGCTTTCAGGTAGTAATATTCCGTTTCTGTGATACTCATCAAGCGGATAATGACGTCCATTCCTGAAAAATATCCGGAATCGCTACCTGTTTCGATTTTAGTATTGTTGTAAACTGTCATAGTGTAGGAAGTGTTTCTGAACCGGGTGTCGTCGAATACACCATAAATATTTTTAGCTGTATCGAATAGTCCGTTATCTTCATCATCACCGGTGGTGGGTTGTCCGTCTGTAAGAACGACATCCTCGCGGCCAATGAAGTTATAACTGTGTTTTGTCCAATAGATGTAATCGTCTCCTCCTCCTTCTTCGTGGTTATATCCCCAAAGTGTAGTCTGCTTATCTATCACGATACGGTAATAGTTTGTTTCATTGGGACGGTCGTTGATCGTAATCCGATAGCGCAGATATTCTGTGGTATATCCGCTTTGTGCAAGCGGAACGGTGACAGTATCGACATTTTCTATTTCGAAAGGGCGTTGGGGAACGTTGATTTCCGTCCATGCATGATATTGTCCGTCGTCGGTAATAGCGTCAATGCGCACTGCGTCTCCGGGGGTAAATCGGGAAGTAATGCCGAATCTGCATTGTGGATTACCTTCCGTCTCGGGTGGGAGAGGGCGAAGGCTCTCTTTTAGTTCGCCGTTGATACGTACCTCTACGGTTACATTTTGTACATGAGTACTATTTTCTTTACTTGTGAAGTTGAGGAAAAGAAGATTATCCGTGCTCTCCGCATTAATCAAAGCATTCATCACTAGTTTGGGCGGATTATTGTTGATGTTGAAGGGTAACTCATTCTCGCAGGACGACATCATTGTGACTGTAACGAACAGTATAGATAGGTAAAAAATAGTTTTCATATTCAAAATTTATAAGTATAAGTAAAAGAAGGAATCAGTGGAAGTAAGGTGTATTTCTTGATAACGCTTAGTCCTTGTTTGTTGTGGCCTCGGTATACCCATGCCGGATTCATGGCGTTGTATGCATTGTATAGACTGATATTCCAGGTTCGCATACCGTGTTTGGTCTTTTTATTGAAGTTCACTCCCAAGTTGAGGCGGTGGCTTGCAGGGAGGCGGAAGTTGTTACGATGTTCTATGTAAGACACATCTCCGATAGTAGGTGAACTATTGGTATTATCGTAGGTTCCATACCATAGAAAACCGTTGTTTGCACCATTGTGAGGGCGGATAACAGTAGTCTTCTCTTCCGGAATGGTACTGGTGCCTCCCGTGTAGAATACCCAAGAGGCTCCAATATCAATACGGTCGCTGAACTTATGATTAATAGTGAGGTTAATGCTATGTCGGCGGTCATATTTATATGGAAACCACTCACCGTTGTTTATGCCTCCTTTCGTAAACTTACGGTCGCTTTTTGAAAGAGTGTATGACAGCCATCCGGTTGTCTTTCCTGCTGTCTTTTGTGCCATAAACTCAATTCCTGCCGATCGTCCTTTTCCCATTTCTACCTTATTTTCCCAGCCGGAGGAAGAACCGAAGAAACTGACACCGTCTTTGTATTCGAGTACATTGCGCATATCTTTGTAGTAACCTTCTACCGAGAACTCCCAACCGTTTATACCTGTGTAATATCCGCCTAAAGCATATTGGTGAGAACGCATCGGCTTTATTTTTTTTGTGACAGGGACCCATAAATCCGTGGGCATGGCGATAGGCATGGACGACAACAAATGCACATATTGGTTCATTTTTGTATAAGATGCTTTGATAGTAATATCCTTATTAAGTTGATAACGTGCCGAAATGCGTGGCTGTAAGGAGAGATAATTCTGATCTTGTACGTGAAACAGGGAAAGGTGCAGGCCTAGATTCAGCCGGAGGCGGGAACCAATCTTGAAGTTATCTTCCGCATAGGCTGTAACTTCGTGTGCATGAATCCTGCTGTTGTTTGCATTATGATAAGTGGTATCCCTGTCTATTCTGTTATCGGTTTTGTCTGAGATGACAGAAGTCGTTACGTCCGGTTGAAAACGGTGGAAAAGATAGCCGGTGCCGAATTTTATATGATGGGCAGGCGTTGGATTATAATCGAAGTCAATCTGGTAACTCCAGTCGGTAATACCGGAATGATAATTGGAGGAATAACGGTTGAGAATGATTGCTCCCGCACCGGTAGAATACTGGTTATTGGTGTATGCGTTAACGTCGAATAAATAGTTGTTATAGGAAACTGTTGTATTGCTGAATAACCGGTTATTGAAAATATAGTTCCATCGGGCGGAAACAATCGTGTTTCCCCACCCCATATTACTTCCGTCCTTAAAGTCGGTATTACCGTCATAATCGGCTGCAAAATGGTCTTTCCCGTGGTAAGCACTTAGGAACATCCGACTCCGGTCAGAAAACTTATGATTAATTTTTGCATTCATGTCATAAAAGTAATAACTGTATTTTTCATCATCCGGCATGAAAGGCTTTGCCAGTAAGTCCAGATAGGAGCGACGTGCTGAAATATTGAATGATGTTTTTCCTTTGATGATAGGCCCTTCCAGGTTAATCTTGCTGGTTAGCAGTCCGATACTGAACGTACCGTGGTATTTCTGCATATCTCCATCGTTGGTACGTACATCGATAACGGAGGAAAGTCGTCCGCCGAAGCGAGCGGGAAAGGAACTTTTAAACAAAGTGACCTTTTTCACCGCTTCGGGGGTAAAGACGGAGAAAAAGCCGAACAAATGGTCTACATTATATACAGGTGTTCCGTCCAGCAGGATAAGGTTCTGGTCGGGACTTCCTCCGCGTATATACAATCCGGCGGAACCGTCCACTCCGGCTTGTACTCCGGGCATAAGTTGAATGGTTTTCATCACGTCTGCCTCTCCCAATATGCTTGGGGTGTTTTTTATTTGTGCCATTGGAATCTCTACGGCACCCATTTGCGTGGCTATTGCTCCGGCTTCAGCTTTGTCGGAAATAATGATAACTTCTTCCAGTTGCGTATTTCCCTGCATACGGATATTCAGCAGAGTATCTTTGGAAAGAGTGAATTTGCGTGTTTCCGTAGCATAGCCCAGATAGGAGAAACGCAGTTCGGTTTCTCCTTCAGGCAGTGTGATACTGTAAAAGCCGTAAGGATTGGTGGTGGTTCCCTGATATTGATGACTCTCAATGATGTTACTGCCAATCAACGTCTCGGAAGACGTCCCGTCAGTGACATATCCGCTGATAGTAAACTTGCGGCTTACGGGCTTTTGTCCTTTTTTCTCTTTCAGTAGGATGTAGCGTCCGGAGAATTGATAGCTTATAAGTTCGTCTTTAAACACAGTGTCCAACACCTCATGCAAGGGCATCTCTTTTGCTTTCAGTGTAATTTTGTGCCTGATACCCACTTCTTCACCATAGATAAAAGAATACCCGGTTGAATTTTCAATCAATTTGACGAATTCTTTGAGAGTGGCATTTTTCAGTGTAAACGAAAGACGTGTATTTATATTTTGGGCGTACGTCTGTGTAGTGGTAAGGAGTACCATGCCTATCAGGATGAATGTTCTGACAGGCAGGTAATCTTGGGAAATTATCTTCATTTTAAGTCTGGTTTAGTGGTAATGACAATCTGTTTATTATTTTGTGAATAGTTGAAATAACCTGCATGATGTAGTACAGATAAAATTGTTTCCAAGTCTTCTCCATTGCGGAATCGTGCCGAAATCCGATAGCTTTGTAGTGACGTGTCGGCAATATGAATCGGCGTATCGAATGAATTGGACAGTTCGCGGGCGATCTCTCCTAAGGGAAGATTGTCGAATATAAACTCCCCGTCTCGCCAGGAAATTTCATCTTTTGCATTTTTCGTCACCTGACGGGTCAGTTTATTTCCCACCTTATTATATATAGCAATTTCATTCGGTTTCAAAATCATGCGGACAGAATTACTTTTATTGCTGACTGCTACCGAACCTGTCAATAAAGTAGTCTTTACCTCCGGGTTGTTACGATAGGCGTCCACATTGAAGTGAGTTCCCAACACTTGTACGTTGATGTGCTCGGTCTGTACGATAAACGGGTGCTTCTGGTCTTTGCTAACCTCAAAATAGGCTTCTCCGGTGAGTTGTACTTCCCGGTTGTCCGACTTGAACCGCTTCGGATAGGATAGCGACGAATGACGGTTCAACAGTACAGAACTGCCGTCGGGCAGGATGACATTACGTGTTTCGGCCATTGTGGATACTGTTTGGAGTGAAGTCGGTTGCATATATAAATATACTGTTCCTACCGAAAGACAGAGCAGAATAACAGCTGCCGCTGCTGCCAATATACGCATACGCGTCGGGAATAAACACCGGATATGTGGTTTTAGTCGCTTTTCCAACTGCGGATAGCTGGCTACTGCTGAAAAGCGCCCACGTGGCGAGCGTGTGGAAGCGATGAGCTTGCTTAGTATCGTTTCCAATTCTGTATCGGTATACTTCATATTCTATTCGGTTTATTTGTTGATAAAGACCGGAGGTAACCAGAATTTCCCTATTCGTATTTAGCAAATAAAGGTTAAATATAAACGTATTCCATTTTCTTCTTAATAACTTTCTATCTGACTGCTTGCAATCATTTCCTTCAACCGGCTGACAGCTTTCTGAAGTTGGGCATCTACGGTTTTGGTGCTAATACCGAGCTCCTCGGCTACTTGGGCATAACTTTGATGTTCCTCTCGGATACGGATGAAGACTTCACGGCAACGTTCCGGCAAGCGGTCAAGCGCCTTGACGTAAAGAGCGAATAATTCTTCGGTAATTAATGTCTCCTCGGGTGAACAACTTTGTTCCTGCGGTTCCGGCAAGCAAGAAGAATGGACAGTGGTGTACTTTGATTCCTTCTCCAGATAGTTGAGTGAAGCGTTTTTGACTAGAATGAAACAATAATCCTCGATGTTTCTTACATCGAGCAGTGTGTCCCGTTGTTTCCAGAGTCGGAGAAAAACATCAAGTACGATTTCTTGTGACCATTCCTCTTGCTTTACGTAATAGTAGGCAATACGGAAAAGACGGTCATAAGTCATGTCGTAGAAGTCGCGGAAAGCAGTTTGCGAATCCTGCTCCTTCATTTGCCGTAATAACTTTCTAACTTCAGATTCGGTCATCGGCTTATAGTTTAATTTTTTAGTCTACCCAGAGTAAATCGCTCATAATACTATCGGAAATGAAAATCCCTTCACGGGTCAGGCGTAAAGCGCCCTCATATTCTTCCAATTTGCCGCTTTTCAGGTAGGGAGTTGCCATTTTCCGGCAATACTCCCACATCTCAATCCCGAACAGTTGTTTTAGCTTTTCTATGGGGGTACCCCATACGGTACGCATGGTGGTGATAATAAATTCGTTGTAACGGGTGGTCGGGCCGAGATACTCGGTTTCGAAGACCCGTTGCCCTTCTTCAATACCTTTTATATAGCGGTCGATAGAAGAAATGTTCCATTCGCGTGTTGTTCCATTGAAAGAATGTGCAGAAGGTCCGCATCCTAAATAAGGAATTCCTTTCCAATATGAAGTGTTGTGACGGGAATAGTAGCCGGGACGACAGAAGTTGGATATTTCGTAGTGTTCGTATCCTGCCTTTTGAAGATATTCTATCAGTAGCGTGAAAAACTCCAGACTGGAATCTTCGTCTACTTCACATATTTGATGTTGCTTCAACATATTATATATAGGTGTATCTTCTTCATAAATCAGATGATAAGCGGAAATGTGTTCTACATTCAGGCTGATAGCTTGTCGAAGATCCTTCTCCCACCGTTCCTTGGTTTCTCCCGGCAGTCCGTATATGAGGTCGATACTGATATTTTGATAACCGGCTTCCCGGCATCTGCGGACGGCCTCGGTGGCAGTCCGAGCATTATGGCGGCGTTTCAATAATTTGAGAGTTGCGTCATCGAAAGTTTGTATTCCCATACTGATGCGGTTGAAGGGAAGAGCCGATAGCATTTGCAGGTATTCTTTGGATAAATCGTCCGGATTGGCTTCCAGGGTAATCTCCCGGCAATCTTCCAGTCCGTAATGCTTTTGTATGGCTTTAAATATTTGTTGGAAATCTTCTTCTCCTAATTGGGAAGGAGTGCCGCCGCCGAAATAAACAGTTTCTATCTTTTCCTCTTTCAAATATTCTTTCCTCATTTTCAGTTCATTGCATAGGGCATGTATATAGCGTGTTATTAGTTCACTACGGGTAGTTGAGTAAAAATCACAATAGATGCAACGGGTCTTGCAGAAAGGAATATGAAGATAGATACCTGCCATAGCTATGCTGTTTGAGTTTTGTAGGTGCAAAAGTAAGACTATTATCGGATAATATATCAAAGAATTGTTTTCTCTTAACACAAAACACCGCTGTATATGAATATTTCCGAATAGGTAATGAACTATTAAATTGTTTCTGTTGAGGAAGCAAATTTATACTAAGCGGAATTGTTCATGTTAAGTATATGCTACATAACATTGTTTAGTAACACTGCCCTAAATGTTGTTTTTCCCCCAATAAATCCCTAATTTGCGCAACACTAAATGAATGGTATGTGAGTCATACTAAGTAATTATTTAAATCTTGTGTATTATGAAAGTATATCAGACTAATGAAATCAAGAACATTGCCTTGTTGGGAAGTTCTGGCTCTGGGAAAACCACTCTCGTGGAAGCGATGCTTTTCGAGAGTGGTGTTATAAAACGTCGCGGATCTATTGCCGCAAAAAACACTGTTAGTGATTATTTCCCTGTTGAACAAGAGTATGGTTACTCCGTTTTCTCCACCGTTCTCCACGTAGAATGGAACAATAAAAAACTCAATATTATAGATTGTCCGGGCTCGGACGACTTTGTAGGCAGTACTGTAACTGCATTAAATGTGACCGACACAGCAATTATTCTTCTTAATGGCCAATACGGCGTCGAAGTCGGTACGCAAAATCATTTCCGATATACAGAAAAACTGAATAAACCTGTTATTTTTCTAGTCAACCAGCTTGATAACGAAAAATGCGACTATGATAATATCCTGGAACAATTAAAAGAAGCTTATGGCTCTAAAGTTGTTCCTATCCAATATCCTATTTCTACCGGTCCTGGTTTCAATGCTTTGATTGATGTACTGTTGATGAAGAAATATTCGTGGAAACCCGAGGGTGGGGCTCCTGTGATTGAAGATATTCCTGCCGAAGAACTGGAAAAGGCTACGGAAATGCATAAAGCATTGGTGGAGGCCGCTGCCGAAAATGATGAAGGGCTAATGGAAAAGTTCTTCGAACAAGACTCTCTTTCGGAAGACGAAATGCGTGAAGGCATTCGTAAAGGATTGGTTGCAAGAGGTATGTTCCCGGTATTCTGTGTCTGTGGAGGTAAGGACATGGGTGTTCGTCGTTTAATGGAATTTTTGGGAAATGTTGTTCCTTTTGTTTCCGAAATGCCGAAAGTACAGAATACGGAAGGTAAAGAAGTGGCTCCGGATGTTAACGGTCCGGAATCTCTCTATTTCTTCAAGACAAGTGTAGAACCGCATATCGGTGAAGTTTCCTACTTTAAAGTAATGAGTGGTAAAGTGCGCGAAGGAGACGACTTGTTGAATGCGGACCGCGGTTCGAAAGAACGCATTGCACAGATTTATGTCGTAGCCGGTGGCAACCGTGTGAAAGTGGAAGAACTGCAAGCCGGTGATATTGGTGCTGCCGTGAAACTGAAAGACGTGAAAACGGGTAATACCCTGAACGGGAAGGACTGCGATTATAAGTTTAATTTTATCAAATATCCGAATTCAAAATATTCCCGTGCGATCAAACCTGTGAACGAGGCTGATGTGGAAAAGATGATGACTATCTTGAACCGCATGCGCGAGGAAGATCCGACATGGGTAATTGAACAATCAAAAGAACTGAAGCAAACGCTGGTGCACGGACAGGGTGAATTCCATCTACGTACTTTGAAATGGCGTCTGGAAAATAACGAGAAACTTCAGGTGAAATATGAAGAACCGAAGATTCCGTATCGTGAAACGATCACAAAAGCTGCCCGTGCAGATTATCGCCACAAAAAACAGTCTGGTGGTGCCGGTCAGTTCGGTGAAGTGCATCTCATTGTAGAACCTTACAAAGAAGGTATGCCTGTGCCCGATACATATAAGTTTAACGGACAGGAATTTAAGATAAATGTGAAAGGTACCGAAGAAGTGCCGTTGGAATGGGGTGGTAAACTGGTGTTTATTAATAGTATCGTAGGTGGTTCTATCGATGCCCGTTTCTTACCTGCTATCCTGAAAGGTATTATGGCACGTATGGAGCAAGGCCCGTTGACAGGTTCGTATGCTCGTGACGTTCGTGTTATTGTGTACGATGGAAAGATGCACCCGGTAGATTCAAATGAAATTTCCTTCATGCTTGCAGGGCGTAATGCTTTCAGCGAAGCCTTCAAAAATGCAGGCCCGAAGATTTTGGAACCGATTTATGATGTAGAAGTATTTGTGCCGTCTGATAAAATGGGTGATGTAATGGGGGATCTCCAGGGACGTCGTGCCATGATTATGGGTATGAGTAGTGAAAAAGGTTTTGAAAAGCTAGTGGCTAAAGTACCTTTGAAGGAAATGTCATCTTACTCTACTGCTCTTAGTTCGCTGACCGGCGGCCGTGCTTCGTTCATTATGAAGTTCTCTAGTTATGAGCTTGTTCCGACAGATGTTCAGGATAAGTTGATTAAGGATTTTGAAGCTAAACAGACAGAAGAATAACTAGTAATTCTCTTGATACTGTTAAAACCGTCGTCTTTTTTAAGTAAAAGACGACGGTTTTTGTTTAACTATGATTAATAAAGATAGAAAAACGCAAGGAAAAGATTTAATTTTTTATTAAATTTGCAAACCAAAGAAGGGGTTTTATTGTTGTAGTAATCAGAATACAACCTAAATAGCCTCTTACGGTTAATTTCCGGAAAGTTCCGGTTAAATCAAGTTAATGTGTTAGGAGTGTTAATTAGGGAATGTTAATTTTGTTGCTATGAAGAAGTCAACAATTTGGATATTAGGTATTGTAATGGGGCTTTCCTTCCTTAGCCTGCTGTATTTGCAGGTAAGTTATATAGAGGAAATGATGAAAACCCGGAAGGAACAGTTTGACTCGGCTGTACGCAATAGTTTGAGCCAGGTTTCCAAGGATGTAGAATATGCTGAAACCCAGCGTTGGTTGGTTGAAGATATTACAGAAGCAGAAAGAAAAGCTCTGACTGAGAATAATTCTTCATTAAGACAGGATGATGTGGTTCAGTCAACACAACGATTCAAAGTGAAGTCACGGGATGGAAAAATTATTTCTGATTTTGAAATGAGAGTAATGACTATCAAACCGTCCGAACTTCCTAAAGTAATGGTACGTGGGCGAAATACGATTCCCCAGACTTCTAATTCGATGTTGGAGGCTATTAAGAATCGCTATATGTATCAGCGGGCTTTGCTGGATGAGGTGGTCTTGGATATGATTAGGCGTGCAAGTGACAAATCAATTGGAGAACGGGTTCGGTTCGGGGATTTGAACGGTTATTTGCAAGCGAATTTATATAATAATGGTATAGATCTGCCTTTCCATTATGAAGTGCTTGATAAAGAAGGACGAAGTGTTTATCGTTGTGCGGACTATGAAGAGAAAGGAAGTGATGAGGCTTATCAGCAGGCATTGTTTAAGAATGATCCACCTGCAAAGACGAGTGTTTTGAAAGTTCATTTTCCGGGGAGAAGGGATTATCTCTTTGATTCGGTGAGCTTCATGATTCCGTCGTTGATATTTACGCTGGTATTGTTGGTGACATTTATCTTTACGATTTATATCGTATTCCGGCAGAAGAAGCTGACGGAGATGAAGAATGACTTTATCAATAATATGACACATGAATTTAAGACACCGATATCGACCATTTCCTTGGCGGCACAAATGTTGAAAGATCCGGCGGTAGGTAAATCTCCACAGATGTTCCAGCATATATCGGGAGTCATTAATGATGAAACCAAGAGGTTGCGTTTCCAAGTGGAAAAAGTGCTTCAGATGTCGATGTTCGACCGTCAGAAGGCAACTTTGAAGATGAAAGAGATTGATGCGAATGAATTGATTACGGGAGTTGTCAACACTTTTGCATTGAAGGTGGAACGGTATAATGGTAAGATAACATCGAACCTTGAGGCTACTGATCCTGTTATATTTGCGGATGAGATGCATATTACAAATGTAATCTTTAATCTGATGGATAATGCGGTGAAATATAAGAAGCCGGAAGAGGATTTGGAACTGAAAGTAAGAACGTGGAATGAGTCGGGTAAACTGATGATTTCGATACAGGACAACGGTATTGGTATCAAGAAGGAGAACCTGAAAAAGATATTTGAAAAGTTCTATCGTGTACATACAGGTAATCTGCACGATGTGAAGGGCTTTGGTTTAGGATTGGCTTATGTGAAGAAAATTATCGTAGAACATAAGGGGACGATCCGGGCGGAAAGTGACCTGAACGTGGGAACTAAATTTATTATTGCATTACCTTTATTAAAAAATAATTGATATGGACGAGAAACTGCGTATTTTATTATGCGAGGATGACGAAAATCTTGGCATGCTTTTAAGAGAATATTTACAGGCAAAAGGTTATTCTGCTGAGTTATATCCTGATGGAGAAGCCGGTTATAAGGCTTTCTTGAAGAATAAATATGACTTGTGTGTATTTGACGTTATGATGCCTAAAAAAGATGGCTTCACTCTGGCACAAGATGTCCGTGCAGCGAATGCTGAAATTCCTATTATCTTCCTGACAGCTAAAACGCTGAAAGAAGATATCCTGGAAGGATTTAAGATTGGTGCGGATGATTATATCACCAAACCGTTCAGTATGGAAGAATTGACATTTAGAATTGAAGCAATCTTGAGACGTGTTCGTGGAAAGAAGAACAAAGAAAGCAATATCTATAAGATTGGTAAGTTTACTTTTGACACTCAGAAGCAAATTCTGGCTACGGAAGGCAAACAAACTAAGTTGACTACGAAAGAATCTGAATTGCTAGGCTTGCTTTGCGCACATGCAAATGAGATTCTGCAACGTGACTTTGCTTTGAAAACAATTTGGATTGACGATAACTATTTCAATGCACGTAGTATGGACGTGTATATTACGAAATTGCGTAAGCACTTGAAAGAAGATGATTCTATTGAGATTATCAATATTCACGGAAAGGGTTACAAGTTAATTACACCGGAGGTTGAATCTTAATGAAAAGACATCCGATAGCTGGAAATAAAAAATCCCGGAAACATTCGTTTTCGGGATTTTTTATTGATTTCTACGAAATTAATCAGCGATCTTCTTATTAATAACGATATAAGAAATGAGTCCCAGTACTACCAGTACTACTGAGGTACCCAGAATGGCGTTGTTGTTTACATTGCCTGTAAATGAACAAGCCAGTAGGATAACTACTCCGATCAAGATTAATATCAATCCTAAGTTCTTTAATAAGCCTTTCATGTGTGTGTATTTTAATAGATTATTATATTCCAGTCACAAATTAAAGCATAATTCTTTAACGGGCGAAATTATTTGGATAAAAAATCCATTATAAAGACAGGATTTAGTGGATTTTATGAATTGTGTGGTTGTTTTACAGTTTAATCTTTCGTGTTGAAGAATACCTTTTTCAACACTTCCTGCCCGATACTCAGTTCTTCGAGGGTGATACCATGGAGTGCCTCTTTCAGTGTTTGCCCTGCTATGATACGCGCCTTTTCTTCCAACTCCTTCCCGTCTTTGGTCAGGTGGATCAGGTTGGTACGACGGTCTTTTTTATCGGAAATGCGCACGACAAGGTGTTGGCGTTCCATATTATCTATCAAGCGGGTCATACTGGGTTTGTCTTTAAAAGTTGCATTACACAACTCTTGTTGGGTAACACCGTCTTTTTCCCATAGAAAAATAAGCACTGTCCACTGTTCCGGACTGATCTCCAATCCGTTCTGACGGAAGTTACGGTATAGTTTCCGATTGATTGCTGCGGAAACTTTGCCATTCAGTATGGCGAATATAAGCCGGATATCAAAGTTAAATTGCTCTATCATGAAATTATTGTTTAAACAACTTTGCAAAGGTAAGCCACTTCTCGGATAATTCCTACATTCGGATACAAAAAAAGATTAAATGTTTGTAGTTCAAAATAAATTGTCTAACTTTGCACCCGCATTTAAAATCAAATAATTTATTTATTTAATTAAACGAAGTATGAATCAATACGAAACCGTTTTCATTTTAACTCCCGTTTTATCTGATGTTCAGATGAAGGAAGCGGTAGAAAAATTCAAAGGTATTCTTCAAGCTGAAGGTGCTGAGATTATCAATGAAGAAAACTGGGGACTGAAGAAATTGGCTTATCCAATTCAGAAAAAGTCTACAGGTTTTTATCAACTGATTGAGTTCAATGCAGATCCTACTGTAATTGACAAGTTGGAAGTTAATTTCCGTCGTGATGAACGCGTTATCCGTTTCTTGACTTTTAAGATGGATAAGTATGCTGCAGAATATGCTGCTAAAAGAAGAAGTGTTAAATCAAACAAAAAGGAGGATTAATCATGGCACAACAAGTTCAATCAGAAATCAGATATTTAACTCCGCCGTCAGTAGACGTTAAGAAGAAAAAATACTGCCGTTTCAAAAAGAGCGGTATTAAGTACATCGACTACAAAGATCCTGAATTCTTGAAGAAATTCTTGAATGAACAAGGTAAAATCCTTCCGCGTCGTATCACGGGTACTTCTTTGAAGTTTCAACGCCGTATCGCGCAGGCTGTGAAGAGAGCTCGTCACTTGGCATTGTTGCCTTATGTAACTGACATGATGAAATAAGAAGGAGGAAAAGTATGGAAATTATATTAAAAGAAGACATTGTAAACTTGGGTTATAAGAACGATATCGTAAACGTGAAATCCGGATACGGTCGTAATTATCTGATCCCAACCGGAAAAGCGGTGATCGCTTCTCCTTCTGCAAAGAAAATGTTGGCTGAAGAACTGAAACAGCGTGCTCACAAACTTGAGAAAATCAAGAAAGATGCTGAGGCAACAGCTGCTAAGTTGGAAGGTGTTTCTTTGACTATTGCAACTAAAGTAAGTTCAACCGGTACTATCTTCGGTTCTGTTGGCAATATCCAGATTGCTGAAGCTTTGGCTAAGCTAGGTCACGAAGTTGACAGAAAGATCATCGTTGTAAAAGACGCTGTGAAAGAAGTAGGTAACTACAAAGCAGTAGTGAAACTTCACAAAGAAGTTTCTGTTGAAATTCCTTTCGAAGTAGTTGCAGAATAAGAGCAAATTTACTTCATATACGAAAAGCGATTTGTTCTGATGAATAAATCGCTTTTTTTATTATTCCTGCTAATATTATGAGATTCAAATGTCGTTTTCTGAAGAAGAAATTTTTGCTTCTGCTGATTACTTTAGGAATTGGCAGTGCTCTTTATGCGAATGATGAATTGAAGTCTCTAGCGGATTCATTGCGCAGGATGATAGATGAAAAACCACTCTTCATTCAACAAAAAGAGCAACGGATCAATCGGATTAAATGTCTGCTGAAGGGATCAGGCCTGACTCTTGAACAAAAATATAAGATAAATTTTCAGTTATGTAACGAATATAAGAAGTTTGTCGTTGATTCGGCCATTCATTATGTCGATCAGAATTTAGAGATTGCCCGTAAATTGAATAACAGGGATTTAAAGAACCAGTCATCTTTGCAGCTTAGTCTTTTATATTCTATGTGCGGTCGGTATAGGGATGCGGAGTTGATTTTGGAAAAAATAAAAACCTCAGAACTTTCCAAAGATTTATTATCTGTTTATTATGAAACTTATTCCCGTTTCTGGGAGTATTACTCTATCACTGCCAATAGTCGCTATGGGAAGCAGCGGGCAGTATATCAGGATTCATTACTATCTCTTCTGGATCAAACTTCTTTTGATTATAAATTATCCCGGGCATATTATTATGGAGGGCGCGATTCCATAAAAGCGAAAACAGTTCTTCAGGAATTATTAGATACGGAGGAAGTGGGGACGCCTCATTATGCCATGATTACTCATGCGTATGCATCATTCTGCTGGCATCAGAAAAAAATGGATGAGAGAAAAAAGTACCTGATGATGTCTGCTATTGCGGATATCCGGAACGCAACACGGGAAACCGCTTCCTTGCAAGCATTGGCATTGATACAGTACGAAGAAAAGAATTTGTCTGACGCTTTTAAGTTTACACAGTCTGCTATTGATGATGTTGTTTCTTCCGGTATTCATTTCCGTGCAATGGAAATTTATAAGTTCTATTCTATTATTAATACTGCTTACCAGACAGAGGAGGCTCGGTCAAAATCAAATTTGATTACTTTTCTTATTTCAACCAGTATCATTCTTTTTCTTTTGGTCTTGTTGGTGATATGTATTTATATTCAGATGAGAAAGATTCTGAAGATAAAGCGGGCGTTGGTGCAGAGTAATGAAAAACTTTTGCGATTGAACGAGAAACTGAATACTATGAATAATCAGTTGAACGAACAGAATAATCAGTTGTCGGAAACTAATAATATAAAGGAACATTATATAGCTGAGTTTTTTGATGTATGTTTCAGTTATATCAGTAAAATGGAGAAATATCAGAATGTTCTGTATAAATATGCTATCAATAAATATTATGATGAACTAATTAAGAAGTTAAAATCGTCGGCACTTATTGATGAGGAACTTAACGCATTATATGCCCGTTTTGATAGGGTGTTTCTTAATTTGTATCCCACTTTTGTTTCCGATTTCAATGCTTTGTTGAAAGAAGAAGAACGGATTGTCTTAAAAACTGATACATTATTGAATAGGGAACTTCGTATCTATGCCTTGTTACGTTTGGGAATTTCGGATAGTGGGAAGATAGCAAATTTCCTTCGTTGCTCTACTAGTACTGTTTACAACTATCGTACAAAAATGAGGAATAAATCTGCTGTTGATCGGGATGAATTTGAAAATGAAATTATGAAAATTTGTCTCATAGATGAAAGATAAACCTCGAATCACACAAAAAAGTTTCCAATCTTTCTACATTTTTAGCCCTCCTTTGAATACTTAATGTGTTGATTATTAAGTAATAATATATTTTTAAGTCTACATAAATTCGTGTAAGCTAAATGAAGTATTGTTTATTTGGCTAGTTTTGCAATATCAGTTTCCGGTTAATTAGCTTGATAATGAAAATTGACCGATTTATATTGTTTGCACTTAAATTTGCTATGTTTTATGAATACACAATTCTCGCTAGGCACGAAAATAAAAGTAGGAATAATCGGCTTTGGTAGAATGGGAAGATTCTACTGGGATGCGATGCGGAAAAGTGGCCGATGGGATATTGCCTATATTTGTGATACAAATCCTGCATCACGTGAATTGGCAAAAGAATTATCTCCGGAATCTTATGTAATAGAAGATAATCAGAAAATTTTTGAAGATGAAAGTGTGCAGGTTGTCGGGCTTTTTACATTAGCTGACTCCCGAATGGAACAAATAGAAAAGGCCATTCGATATGGAAAACATATCATTGCAGAAAAGCCTGTTGCAGATACAATGGAAAATGAATGGAAAGTCGTGGAAATGGCCGAAAGTTCAGATGTCTTTTCTACGGTGAATTTGTATCTGCGAAATTCCTGGTATCATAACCTGATGAAAGAATATATTCGGCAGGGCGAAATCGGTGAGTTGGCTATTATTCGTATTTGCCACATGACGCCTGGATTAGCACCGGGTGAAGGGCATGAATATGAAGGTCCTGCTTTCCATGATTGTGGCATGCATTATGTAGATATTGCCCGTTCGTATGCCGGATGTGAATATCGGACATGGAACGCCCAAGGAGTGAATATGTGGAATTACAAAGACCCATGGTGGATTCAATGTCACGGGACTTTTCAGAATGGAGTAGTTTTTGATATTACGCAGGGGTTCGTTTATGGACAATTATCTAAAGACCAGACACATAATTCATACGTCGATATTATCGGAACAGAGGGCATTGTACGCATGACACATGACTTTACTACCGCTGTAGTCGATTTGCATGGGGTGAACCAGACACTTCGCGTTGAGAAACCTTTCGGTGGCAAAAATATTGATGTATTGTGTGATTTGTTTGCCGATTCTATCGAAGCCGGGCAACGGGACCCTCGCTTACCATTATTGCGCGACTCTGCTATTGCATCCGAATATGCATGGAAATTCCTCCAAAACGCACATATGCACGACTTACCGGCTATCGGTGATCTACGTACGCTTGAACAAATCCGGGAACGAAGAAAAAATATGAAAAATGGATACGGATTGCTACATAGTAATCTACCACAAATAACAAACCCTTAAAATTACTAATTATGTCAGACATTTCGAGAAGAGATTTTCTTAAAACGGGCGCTATGGCTTTGGCAGGCATTACCATTGCTCCAAGCTCTATTCTAGGTATGAGCCACGGACACGTGTCTCCCAGTGATAAATTAAATATTGCAGCCGTAGGTATTGGTGGCATGGGGCATGCCAATATCAATAAAGTAAAGGGTACGGAAAACATTGTGGCTCTTTGTGATGTGGACTGGAAATATGCAAAAAGGGTATTCGATGAATTTCCTAAAGCAAAGAAATACTGGGATTACCGTAAGATGTATGAGGAAATGGGTAAATCCATTGATGGGGTAATTATTGCTACTGCCGATCATACGCATGCTATCATCACTGCCGATGCAATGACAATGGGTAAACATGTATTCTGCCAGAAACCCTTGACTCACTCTGTTTATGAATCTCGTTTGTTGACTAAATTAGCTGCTTCGACTGGTGTAGCCACTCAAATGGGTAATCAGGGAGCATCCGATGAAGGGACAGATTTAGTTTGTGAATGGATATGGAATGGTGAGATAGGTGAAGTGACTAAGGTGGAATGTGCTACTGACCGTCCTATCTGGCCGCAAGGACTAAATGCTCCAGAAAAGGCGGACCGTATTCCTGGTACCTTGAACTGGGACTTATTTACCGGTCCGGCTAAGTTGAATCCGTATAATGAAATTTATCATCCTTGGAACTGGCGCGGCTGGTGGGACTATGGAACAGGTGCGTTGGGTGACATGGCTTGTCATATCCTGCATCAACCGTTCAGAGCTCTGAAACTGGGCTACCCTACAAAGGTGGAAGGTTCTTCTACTTTGTTGTTGAGTGCTTGTGCTCCGCAGGCACAGCATGTGAAAATGATTTTCCCTGCCCGTGATAATATGCCGAAAGTTGCGTTGCCGGAAGTTGAAGTTCATTGGTATGACGGTGGTATGATGCCTGAACGTCCGAAAGGATTTCCGGAAGGAAAACAGCTAATGGGGCCTGGTGGTGGGCTGACTATTTTTCACGGAACAAAAGATACATTGATCTGTGGATGTTACGGTCAGCAGCCATTCTTGTTGTCGGGCCGCGTGCCGAATGCTCCGAAAGTTTGCCGCCGTGTACCGAATGCGATGAATGGTGGTCACGAAATGGATTGGGTACGTGCCTGTAAAGAAGATAAGTCAAGCCGCGTCATGACTAAGTCTGACTTCTCGGAGGCAGGTCCGATGAATGAAATGGTAGTGATGGGAGTATTGGCTATCCGCTTGCAGGGTTTGAACAAAACGTTGGAATGGGACGGTGTCAATATGTGCTTTACGAATATCAGTGATACGGAAACTCTTAGAACTTGTGTAAAAGACGGATTCAAGATTCACGACGGTCACCCGACATTTGACAAGACTTGGACAGATCCGGTTAATGCAAAACAGTTTGCTGCCGAGTTGGTGAAACATAATTATCGTGAAGGGTGGAGATTGCCCGATATGCCTCGGTAAGAATAGATGAAAGAAATTAAAAGATTAAAAATTAAATAACTATTAGTATGAAGAAAGTATTTTACCCTTTAGCTTGTCTTGCAGCAGGAGCCTTGGTTGCTTGCGGTGGTCAGAAATCAGGAAGTGCTCAGGCCGATCAACCCAATGAAGTAGCATTGGCATATTCAAAATCATTGAAAGCACCCGAAACGGATAGTTTGAAATTGCCTGTTGATGAAAACGGTTACATCACGATCTTTGATGGTAAGACGTTTGACGGATGGCGTGGTTATGGAAAAGACAAAGTTCCTGCTAAATGGACTATTGAAGACGGTTGTATCAAATTTAACGGAACCGGTGGCGGTGAAGCGCAAGACGCTGATGGCGGCGACCTGATTTTTGCTCATAAGTTTAAAAACTTTGAATTGGAGTTGGAGTGGAAGGTTGCTAAAGGTAGTAATTCCGGTATCTTGTATTTAGCTCAGGAAATTACTTCTAAGGATAAAGACGGGAATGATGTGCTTGAACCTATCTATATTTCTGCACCTGAATATCAGATTTTGGATAATGCCAATCATCCGGATGCAAAATTGGGTAAGGATAACAATCGTCAGTCGGCTTCTTTGTATGACATGATTCCGGCAGTTCCTCAAAACTCCAAGCCGTTCGGTGAATGGAACAAGGCTAAGATTATGGTTTATAAAGGTACAGTTGTCCATGGACAAAATGATGAGAATGTACTTGAGTATCATCTGTGGACAAAACAATGGACTGATATGTTGCAGGCAAGTAAATTTAGTGAAGAAAAATGGCCTTTGGCATTTGAACTGCTGAATAACTGTGGTGGTGATAATCACGAAGGTTTTATCGGATTGCAGGATCACGGCGATGATGTTTGGTTCCGTAATATCCGCGTGAAGGTATTGGACTAATCACATAGATAACTCGAAATTCCGCAAGTGAATGAATTTATGTTTGTTTGCTTGTGGAATTTGAATCATTGTAAACTCCTGATATCTAATTATATGAAGACTCGAATTTGCTTATGTGTGTTAGCTGCTCTTCTGATGATTCCGGTTGCAGTGACGGCACAGACTAAGAAAACTAAGAAAGAAGTGGCTATTCAGCTCTATTCTGTTAGAGATATATTGAATAGGGTAGACAATAAGGACGGAAAATGTGATCCGGCTTATACTGCCATTCTCGCGAAATTGGCAAAAATGGGATATACCGGTGTTGAAGCGGCTAATTATAATAATGGAAAATTTTATGATAGAACTCCCCGACAATTCAAGAAGGATGTCGAATCGGCCGGAATGAAAGTTTTGTCTTCGCATTGCACACGTGGATTGTCGAAAGAGGAACTGGCTTCCGGTGATTATTCAAAATCACTTGAATGGTGGAATCAGTGTATCGCCGACCATAAGGCAGCAGGAATGAAATATATCGTAGCTCCCTGGATGGATGTTCCTAAAACATTGAAGGATTTGGAAACTTATTGTGCTTATTACAATGAAATAGGTAAGCGCTGCAACCAACAAGGCTTGCGGTTTGGCTATCATAATCATGCACATGAATTTCAGAAAGTGGAAGGTCAGGTGATGTATGACTATATGCTGGAACATACGAATCCTGAATATGTTTTCTTCCAAATGGATGTTTATTGGGTCGTTCGCGGACAAAACAGTCCGGTAGATTACTTTAATAAGTATCCCGGTAGGTTCAAGATATTCCACATCAAAGATCATAGAGAAATCGGGCAAAGTGGAATGGTCGGTTTTGATGCTATCTTTAAGAATGCAAAGACAGCGGGAGTTCAATATCTTGTTGCTGAGATAGAAAAATATAGTATGCCGGTAGAGGAAAGCGTAGAGGTGAGCCTTGATTATTTATTAAATGCTCCTTTTGTAGAGAAGTCCTATACTAAATAGCGTAATTACTTGGATTTAAGATATAAAAAAAGTCTGTGCATGCTTTCGCATGTCAGACTTTCAATTCTCTCTAGCAGTTTCTGAATTATTCAGCTGTTTCAGCTGCTACGCTATCAGTTGCCAATGTATCAGCTACTGCTGCGGCTGCTGCTTCTTCAGCTGCTGCTGCTTCTACTGCTGCGATTGAGTCAGCGATACGGATAGAATCTGCAGTTGCTTTTGCAGCGTCTGCTGCTTTGTTACCACATGATGCGAATGATACAGCTACGATAGCTACTGCCATTAAAACTAATTTTTTCATTTTCTTTGCTTTTTAAAAACGTAATACAATCAATTGCTTTATTAAAACGCTGCAAAGGTATGTACTTTTTCAATATGTTGTTCTCTAAAAGCCAACTTTTTTTATGTTTTTTTTCGGAAGGTTGGTTAATACACCTTCACTTTATGTTTTTAAACATGCTAATCTATTGTAATACTGTTATATAGATATCTTTTGATACTCCGTTTCGGAGTCTTTTCAAATTCTGTAGGATATAGCTGGATTTTGCTGATTTTTTCATAAGCAGCCACACTGTTATTCAGATTCTTCAGATTTTCATCCATAATTGTTTTCAGATTATCCGGATTGTTCAACCCGAGAGAGTCCAATGCTTCATAGTCAGCATAAACAAGTGCCACCAATTTCTTGTTGTACTCGATAACAAGGCTTTCAAGGATAAAAGGCAGGTTGTTGAGTTTGGTTTCCAGTTCTTCGGGGAAGATGTTCTGCCCGCTTGAACTTAAAATCATTGTTTTCAATCGTCCGCGAATGAAGATGTTGCCGTTTGCATCCATTGTGCCGAGGTCGCCGGTACGTAGCCAGCCGTCTTCGGTGAATACTTCGTTTGTAGCTTCGGGATTCTTATAATATCCCACCATTACATTCTCGCCCCGGACTTGTATTTCTCCGGTTTCTGCCTCCGGGCTTTCCTTGTAGATGCGTGCCTCCATAATGTCCAGAATCTTTCCGGAGGAGCCTAGAACGAACTCATTCCATGGAGCATAACTAATAAGGGGACCACATTCTGTCATTCCATAACCAATAGTAAAAGGGAATTTTATTTTGTAGAAAAATTCTTCCACTTCTTTGTCCATAGCTGCGCCGCCGATAATAATCTCTTTGAAACGGCCACCCAGTGCATCAATCAGTTTTTTGCGTATCTGATTGTAGATTTGCGTATCAAGCAAGGGGATGTTGAGTGCCCACTTCATACCTTTCTTATTAATGAGCGGCTGAATGATGTTCTTGTATATTTTTTCGATGACTAATGGAACAGTGATAATCAAATTGGGTTTCACCTCCTCGAAAGCCTTCATAATGATTTTGGGAGAAGGGATTTTACCGAGCAAGGTGACATGGGTTCCGACTGCTGTCGCTGTCAGAAAATCAAATGCACAGCCGTATGCATGAGCGAGCGGGAGGAAAGAAAGCACTTTATCTCCCTTTTTCAGTAACTCGGTCCGAATACCGAAAGTGACGTTTCCTGCCAGGTTGTTACCTGTCAGCATGACTCCTTTACTGAAACCGGTCGTTCCGGAAGTGTAGTTCAGGAGCATTACTTTATCGTTGGATAAAGTGGTATATTGTATATTTTCACGGCTGAATCCTTGCGGATAAGAAGAATGCATTTCTTTATCAAGATTCTTCAGGAATTTCTGTATGGTTTCTCCGTCCCGTTGGTAGAGACAACGGAAATCGGTTAATGAGAATACACCACGCAATCCGGTGAGTTTTTCTTCCTCCAGGTTATCCCAAATATTGTCACTGGTGAATAAGAAAGTTGATTCGGAATGGTTGACAATATGGTGAACATCGTTTGGAGAAAAGTCCTGTAAGATAGGGACAATAATTGCTCCGTATGTAATTGTTGCCATATAGGCGATGCACCAATGGGCATTATTTTTGCCGATAACGGAGATCTTATCTCCTCTTCGGAGGCTACAATGTTTGAATAACAGGTGTAAACGGGCGATTTCTTCGGCTACCTGACCATACGTATATTGGGTATTTTCTCCATAATCGGTGTAACAGGGCAAATCCCAATTCTCACGAAAACTGTTTTCGTATAGTTTAATGAAATTCTCTTTAATCATTGCACGTTTTTTAGTGAATTGTGCAAAAATAGGAATAAACTTTCGTATCCTAAAGTGTTTTACTAATAATAATGTGTAACTTTGCACGAAATATGTGTTTATAACAGCTTATGATAGATACCACTGTGTTTCAAAATAAGACAGCCGTTTATTATACATTAGGTTGCAAATTGAATTTTTCAGAGACTTCAACTATCGGTAAAATCTTGCGTGAAGCAGGGGTCAGAACTGCGCGTAAAGGAGAAAAAGCAGATATTTGTGTGGTAAATACCTGTTCGGTGACGGAAATGGCGGACAAGAAGTGCCGGCAGGCCATTCATCGGTTGGTGAAACAACATCCCGGTGCTTTTGTGGTAGTGACCGGATGCTATGCGCAACTGAAACCCAGCGATGTGGCACAGATAAAAGGAGTGGATGTCGTGTTGGGTGCTGAACAGAAAAGTGATTTGCTCCGGTATCTCGGCAACCTGCAAAAACATGAAGAAGGAGAGGCTTTTACTACTGCAACCAAAGATATCCGTTCATTTTCACCCTCGTGTTCCCGTGGAGACCGTACCCGCTTTTTCCTGAAAGTGCAGGATGGCTGTGATTATTTTTGTTCGTATTGTACGATTCCTTTTGCCCGTGGGCGTAGCCGTAACGGAACAATCGCTTCTATGGTGGAACAGGCTGGGCAAGCTGCTGCCGAAGGCGGAAAAGAAATTGTATTGACAGGTGTCAATATCGGAGATTTCGGTAAGACAACAGGAGAAACCTTTTTTGATCTTGTAAAAGCATTGGATCAGGTTGAGGGCATAGAACGTTACCGTATATCTTCCATTGAGCCAAATCTGCTGACAGACGAAATTATTGAGTTCGTATCCCGTTCGCGTAGTTTTATGCCTCATTTTCATATTCCGTTGCAATCCGGTAGCGATGAGGTGTTGAAATTGATGCGTCGTCGTTATGATACCGCTCTTTTCGCATCGAAGGTGAAAAAGATTAAGGAAGTGATGCCGGATGCTTTTATCGGTGTTGATGTGATTGTGGGTACTCGCGGCGAGACGGAGGAATACTTCGAGGAGGCTTATCAGTTTATCGCCGGATTGGATGTGACACAGTTGCATGTGTTTAGCTATTCCGAACGTCCCGGCACGCAGGCATTGAAAATAGACTATGTTGTTTCTCCGGAAGAAAAACATCAGCGCAGTCAGCGGCTGTTAGCGCTTTCTGATGAGAAAACGCAGGCTTTTTACGCCCGACATATCGGGCAGACAATGTCGGTTTTAATGGAAAAATCAAAAGCGGGGACTCCGATGCATGGGTTTACGGAGAACTATATCCGTGTTGAAGTGGAAGCGGACAACTCATTGGATAATCAGGTAATCAATGTCCGTTTGGGAGATTTTAACGAAGATAAGACAGCACTTAAAGGTACAATTCTGATATAAGTATGAAATCGAGATTTATCTATTGGCTGGTATCCACTGGAATGTGGCTGTTTTCAGCTCTTCCTTTTCGGGTTCTGTATATACTTTCGGATTTCAATTATCTGTTGATGTATTATGTGGGAAAATATCGCCGTAAGGTTGTCAGAGGAAACTTGACGAAGTCATTCCCGGAAAAGACTCCCGCTGAAAGGTTGCAGATAGAGCGTAAATTCTATCGTTATCTGTCGGATTATATGCTTGAAGACTTAAAACTTCTGCACATGTCGGCTGAAGATCTTTGCCAACGGATGATTTACAAGAATACGGAACAATATCTCGAACTGACGGAGAAGTATGGCGGGATTATTGTGATGATTCCGCATTATGCCAATTATGAGTGGTTGATCGGAATGGGAGCAATAATGAAGCCGGGAGATGTACCCGTACAGGTCTATAAGCCATTAAGAGATAAATATCTGGATGAACTGTTTAAACGTATCCGTTCTCGTTTCGGGGGATACAATATTCCTAAGCATTCTACTGCACGGGAGATTATAAAGTTGAAACGTGAAGGAAAGAAAATGGTTGTCGGTTTGATAACCGACCAGTGGCCTAGTGGTAATGACAGGTATTGGACTACATTTTTAGGTCAGGAAACAGCTTTCTTGAATGGGGCGGAACGGATTGCCAAGATGATGAATTTCCCGGTCTTTTACTGTGAACTGACTAAAAAACGCAGAGGATACTGTGAAGCGGAATTTAAATTGATGACGGAAACTCCTAAGAACACAGCCGAAGGAGAAATTACTGAAATGTTTGCCCGGTATCTGGAACAGACAATCCGTTGGGAGCCGGCTTATTGGCTGTGGTCGCATAAGCGTTGGAAAGCCTCCAGAGAAGAATGGGCAGACATCGTGGAACAGGAGAAAGAAAGGCTGAAAGAGAAGCAAAAGCAATGAAAGTATCAGTAGTCATTTTGAATTGGAACGGGTGTGATATGCTTCGCACTTTTCTTCCGTCGGTAGTCCGGTATTCGAAAGGAGAGGGGGTAGAGGTTTGTGTGGCTGATAATGGTTCTACGGACGCTTCGGTGGAGATGCTCCGACAGGATTTTCCTTTGGTTAGGGTGATTCTATTGGATCAGAACCATGGTTTTGCAGACGGATACAACTTGGCTTTGCAGCAGGTGGAAGCCGACTATGTTGTTCTTTTAAATTCGGATGTTGAAGTAACGGAACATTGGTTGGAACCGATGATTGCGTATCTTGATATTCATCCGGAAGTTGCTGCCTGCCAACCGAAAATACGGAGCTGGCGGCAAAAAGATCATTTTGAATATGCCGGGGCGGCAGGTGGCTTTCTGGATAAATATGGTTATCCCTTTTGTCGTGGACGTATAATGGGAGTGGTTGAGAAGGATGAAGGCCAGTATGATAAGGTCATTCCCGTCTTTTGGGCAACAGGCGCGGCTTTGGTTATTCGTCGTGCCGATTATAAGGAAGTGGGCGGACTGGACGGACGTTTCTTTGCGCACATGGAAGAAATTGATTTGTGCTGGAGGTTACGCTCTCGCGGACGGGAGATTGTTTGTGTCCCTCAAAGTAAGGTCTATCATGTAGGTGGGGCTACACTTAAAAAAGAGAACCCCCGAAAGACCTTTCTTAATTTCCGTAATAACCTTGTCATGTTGTATAAAAATCTCCCGGCAGAGGAGTTAAATAAAGTGATGCGTATCCGGGCTTGCCTGGACTATGTGGCGGCATTTGTTTTTTTGCTGAAAGGCGATTGGGATAATGCTTGTGCCGTGATGCGTGCAAGGAAAGAATATAAGCAGATTCGTCCTTCATTTTCTTCTTCCCGTGAAGAAAATATGAGAAAAAAAAGGTTGGATCTGATACCTGAACGGACAAAAAATAGTATCTTGTGGCAGTTTTATGTGAGAGGATGCAAACGATTCTCTCAATTGTCGGACTTAAAAGGATAACGAAATGGAATCAAAAGTTAGAAAAGGTATCGGGTTGGTAGCACATGATGCCATGAAGAAAGATCTCATCGAATGGGTATTATGGAATTCAGAACTATTAATGGGAAATAAATTCTATTGTACAGGTACTACCGGTACCTTAATATTGAAAGCACTGAAGGAGAAACATCCGGATGAGGAATGGGATTTTACGATTCTAAAATCCGGTCCCTTGGGAGGTGACCAGCAAATGGGATCGCGCATTGTAGACGGTCAGATTGATTATCTTTTCTTCTTTACTGACCCTATGACACTGCAACCGCATGATACGGATGTAAAAGCATTAACCCGTCTGGCAGGTGTGGAAAACATAGTTTTCTGTTGTAACCGTTCGACGGCTGACCATATAATCTCCAGTCCTTTATTTATGGATCCTGATTACGAACGTATTCATCCCGACTATTCCGGTTATACGAAACGTTTCGAGAATAAGCCTGTCGTGACGGAGGCTGTGGAATCTGTGAATAGAAGAAAGAAGAAGAAATAGAAACTTCCGGAAGATTAATTGCAGAAAGAATATAATTTGTAGGGTATCCCAAGCTGGATACCCTTTTATTTTCTACTACAATACAACTCAATGCCTGCGGCATCAATGTCTGCTCCCATAGGTGGATTCCGCTTAGAAAGGCGAAGCTCCACTTCCTCAATATCAGGAAATGTCTCGAAAAGTTTTTGTACGATTCTGCCACCGGCATGTTCCAGCAATTTGGAAGGAATCGCCATTTCGGTTTTTATCACATTATGTACTTCGGCGTAGTTGACTGTATCTGCCACTTCATCCGTTTGTGCGGCTTTGCTGATATCTACTTTGAGTTTCAGGTCAATGACATACTCATTTCCGATAAGATTCTCTTGTGGTGCTACTCCGTGGTAGGCGTAGCAACGGATATCTTTTAAAAAAATAGTACTGTTGTTTATCTTCATGTTATTCTTGGTATCTCCCATTATTTTAGTCTTATTTTTGGGGAGCTCTCCCTGTATATTTGATAAGTTCGCCTATCTTCTTATTAAGTTCTTTAGCCTTCATTAGTTGTTCCAATGTGAGATGCATTCGATATCGCCAGTAATTTCTCGGGTTCGACGGTACGTTGATCCGTTCTTCCTGCACATTGGGATTTCTCCATTTTCCGTCAATCGACAACCAGTCTTGCAGGGAAAGAATACAGAGAATTGAGTTACTGTTGAGATGGTTACGTACCACCTCCTCGCATAGTTCGGGGGTTGCAACAGTTGGAGCAATACCATAATGTCCCAAAATCGTATTATAATAACGTTGGGTCTGTTGGTAATCTTCTTCCCACCAGCCACGTAAAGTGGACATATCGTGAGTAGAGATCGTGCAGACAGACCGGTATGGATATTCGCTCAGATGTCCGAACTCGTGCAACGGATTCTTAGGCATTCGCTGAATCTCCAGGCTAAGGATGCGTAAGTCGTTCATTACCGATGCAACGCAATCGGGAATCATTCCCAAGTCTTCTCCGCAAACTAACATACGGGTGGATTGTGTCAGTTGTGGTAACTTCTTCATTGCCTGTTGCTGCCAGAATGCATTGTGCCGGTGATAATAATACTGGTCATAGAGCTTGTTAAAAGCATTCTTTTCTACCTCACTCAATGAACGGAAAATAAAGTCGCGCTGTACTCCGATGCGGGGATGATATTTTCCTTCCTCTTTCTTGTCCGGAACAAACAGTACGTTGCTAATTAAAGAATAAAGTCCTTCCCGAATCCAAATACTGTCTTCATCTTTTCTGTCGGAAAAGAAATTTTCCACTTCCCGTTGAGTCTCAAATCCCGGTTTCATGTGGTAGATACCGGATACATCAGTTGTTTGAAGAAAGTTCTGTTTCACGAATTCGGTATGCGGTCCGAACACTTGCCCGAGGAAAGACTCATGGATATAAGGAAGCAGATATTCGTCACGGAATGTAAAACCGAAACTCTCAATTTCTTCCCGGCTCATAGGGAGAGAAGGGGTAAATTGTCCTAATAAGCCGTGTACAGCGTGCATCGGTATTTCCCAAATACGGAAGAAGCCGAGAATATGGTCGATCCGGTAAGCATCGAAGTATTCCGCCATTTTTTGGAAACGTCTCATCCACCAGCGGTAACCGTCCTCTTCCATGATATCCCAGTTGTAGGTAGGGAATCCCCAGTTCTGTCCGTTTATCGAGAAATCATCGGGAGGTGCACCTGCTTGTCCGTTGAGGTTGAAATAATAAGGCTCCGTCCAGGCTTCCACACTATTCCGGCTGATACCGATAGGGATATCTCCTTTCAGTGCGACACCTTGCTCGCGGGCATATTGGGTAGCGGCCAATAACTGCAAATGCAGATGATACTGAATATAAAAGTAAAGGGCGATATGCGGATAATCTGCCGTCTCCGGCTGGCACATCTTTTCTATCTCCTTTGCATGGTAAGTAGAATATTTAGGCCATTCACGGAAATTCGGTGTTTTGTAGGCATCCCGTAAATAACTGAAAACAGCATACGGTTGCAACCATTCTTTATTGGCATCGAAAAACTCTTTGAAACCTTTGGAAGATAATGTCTTTTCTCCGTCCTGCCGGAATAATAGGCGGTAATACTCCCATTTGGTTTGGTTGACTGCTTCATAGTCAATGGCCGGCAGACTGTTCAATTCTTTTTGTTTTTCGTTGAACTTTGCTACCGCTTCTTTGTCTTTGAGTGTTCCCATTTGCCTTATATCCGCGTACATCGGGTGAAAAGCATAAATAGAAATACTATTATAAGGATAAGAATCAGTCCATGCGTGTGTCATTGTTGTGTCATTGACCGGCAGAATCTGTATCACCTTCTGATGAGTAGATACAGCCCAGTCAACCAACCGTTTCAGATCACCGAAATCCCCGACTCCGAAGCTCTTTTCTGATTTTAAGGAAAATACGGGTATAGCCATACCTGCTCCTTTCCATGCAGGAATATCGAAATAGACATACCGGTCGGAGATTACTAGTGTCTCGTTGGTCTTTAGTTCCGGATCGGCTAAATACCGGTTAGGATTCTTCTCCCAACAATCCGCTTTCTTTTCCTGTTTGTTATAGAGGATAAACTTATATTCCAGCGGGAACTTCAGTTTACTTGCATCCAGTTCTATCTGCCATTCCGGAAAGTTTGCATCACTCATGAGGACGGCCTTCTCCGGATTCCAGTTGCCTAATGTCTTTTGATTGCCGCAGATTGCCAGGCAGTAATCCTTGTTGATACGTGGAGCATAAGCCTTGATAACCAGCCCTTTTTTGTGACTTTGCGGAATTTCTTCCCTTTCAGGATGTGCCAGCAGGGCTTCTGTAAAAGCAGAACTGTAAAAGCATAATTGCTCGGGAATATTCTTCCAGCAGTCATTGATTCTATATTTCTTCTTGGAGGTACCGGACAGGAAAAGACATCGGGAAAAACTGTCCCATTCTTTGCGGGTCACAATTCCGTTCTGTTCTATCTGGTAATTGTAATGAATCGTCAATCCTTCGTTGGGAACTTCGAATTCCAGTTCTGCCGTCCAGTAGATACCGTCTGTGGTATGCAAAGGGACAGATTCCGGAGACAGCCCGGCAATTCTGACCTCTTCTCCCCAGTTGGTGCGGTATTCTATATTAAATGATAAAATCATATATATTAGATTTTGATTGGATACTAATGATACTGCAAGTATAAGACATTTTTTTGAATAAAAAATAAAAGGAGCCGCACCGGACTCCTTTTAACCTTTTGTTTATATATTAATTAACATACAAGTATGTTTATCCGCATCTGGAAGCGCCGCAAGTCGTACAAATCAGACAGCCTTCCTGATAAACCAAAGTTTCGTTGCCGCAGTTCGGGCATTTCTTTCCTTTGGCTTCCGTTCCGTCCTGAATGTATTTCTTCAATGCACGTTCCACACCATTTTTCCAGGTATTGATACTTTCGCTGTTCAACTGGAGCGAACCGACCAGCTTGATTACTTGTTCAATCGGCATCCGGTAGCGGAGTACGCCGGAAATCAATTTGGCATAATTCCAATATTCTTTGTTGAACTTTTCGGACAACCCTTCAATAGTAGTCTTATATCCGCGTTTGTTTTCAAACTGGAAGTCATAACGTTTTGTTCCATCTTCGTCTACATTCTTGATGATACGCCCGCAAGTCACACTCTTAGGCAACAAGATACCTTCGTCATCATCCTGCAAACCGGTAAAGATCTCATAAGGATGTCCGTCCAACAATCCGACAAATGCCACCCATTTTTCCTTGTTGTTCTGGAAACGGACAACGTCAGCTTCCAAAACTTTTGGGCGTACCTCTACTACCGTAGGCGGTTTGCAAGGAGGAAGTTCCTCTTTTTTCTCTGATTTTGTAGAAATCAGTACTCCGGAACGTGAACCGTCACGATATACCGTACAGCCTTTGCAACCGGATTTCCATGCTTCTACATATAACCGGTTCACTAAATCTTCGTCTACATCGTTCGGCAGATTGATAGTTACACTGATAGAGTGGTCAACCCATTTCTGGATTCTTCCCTGCATCTTCACTTTCATCAACCAGTCTACGTCATTGGAGGTAGCTTTATAGTAAGGTGATTTGGCAACCAGTTCGTCAATTTCTTCCTGTGTATAGCGTCTGGCAGGATCATAACCGTTCGCTTCCATCCATGTAACAAACTTATGGTGGAATACAATGTATTCCTCGAATGCGTCTCCTGTTTCATCAACGAAATCCACATGTACATTGGTGTCATTCGGGTTGACCTTTCTTCTACGTTTGTAAACAGGCAGGAATACAGGCTCGATACCTGAAGTGGTCTGCGTCATCAAACTGGTTGTACCGGTAGGAGCGATAGTCAGACACGCAATGTTACGGCGTCCGTACTTCTTCATTTCTGCATATAGCTCCGGATCAGCTTCGGCAAGGCGTTTGATGAACGGATTATTCTGTTCGCGTTCGTTATTGTAGATTTCAAAAGCACCGCGCTCTTTTGCCATTTCGACAGAAGAACGATAGGCACCCAAAGCCACTGTCTTATGTACTTTTTCAGAGAACTCTGTTGCTTCTTCCGTACCATAACGCAATCCTAAAGCAGCAAGCATATCGCCTTCGGCAGTGATACCCACACCGGTACGACGGCCCTGACCGCTCTTCTTATATATCTTTTCCCAAAGTACACGTTCCGCACGTTTCACTTCTTCGTTTTCCGGATCTTCATCAATCTTCTTCATGATACGCTCGATTTTCTCCAGTTCGAGGTCGATGATATCATCCATGATGCGCTGAGCCAGAGCCACGTGCTTCTTGAATAAATCAAAATCAAAATATGCGTCCGGCTTGAACGGATTCACTACATAAGAATATAGATTGATAGCCAGCAATCGGCAAGAATCGTAAGGACACAATGGTATTTCACCGCAGGGATTAGTAGATACTGTCTTGTAACCCAGATCAGCATAACAATCGGGCACAGATTCACGGATAATCGTATCCCAGAACAATACACCCGGTTCTGCTGATTTCCATGCATTATGTACGATCTTCTTCCATAGGGTAGAAGCGTCGATTTCTTTTGTGAATGCAGGATTGGCAGCGTCAATGGGATATTGCTGTACATAAGGTTTGCCCTCTACGGCAGCCTGCATGAAAGCATCGTCCAGTTTGACTGATACATTTGCTCCGGTAACCTTTCCTTCCGTCATTTTTGCATCAATGAATGCTTCGGAATCCGGATGTTTGATAGACACACTTAACATCAACGCGCCACGACGTCCGTCCTGGGCAACTTCACGGGTCGAATTGGAATAACGTTCCATGAACGGAACAAGGCCGGTAGAAGTAAGAGCCGAGTTTTTAACGGGAGAACCTTTCGGGCGGATGTGAGACAGGTCGTGACCTACGCCACCACGTCTTTTCATCAATTGCACTTGTTCTTCGTCGATTTTGATGATAGCACCATAAGAGTCTGCGGCGCCGTCCACTCCGATTACGAAGCAGTTGGATAATGAAGCCACCTGATAATCATTACCGATGCCTGTCATCGGGCTGCCTTGGGGAACGATATATTTGAAATGATCCAATAGATCATATAGTTCCTTTGCAGTCAGTCCGTTCGGGTACTTAGATTCGATACGTGCCACTTCATTTGCAATTCTCCAATGCATATCTTCCGGAGACTTTTCGTAAATATTTCCGAAAGAGTCCTTGACTGCGTATTTGTTTACCCAAACCCTGGCAGCAAGCTCATCGCCTTGAAAATATCGTAAAGATTCTTCATAGGCTTCATCATAAGAATAAATTTGTTTTTCCACGATGTTATGTGTCTTAGATTTTATTTTTAATAAGTAATGTGTAGAAGTTTACTTATCATTAACAAATGTGGTTGCAAATCTAAGAATGTTTTTTCATCTATCAAAATAAAAATGAAATAATTTATTAACAGGTTGCAAGTTTTCCATTTGTCATTGCTAAGTAATTGATAAACAATGAAATCGCAGAAAGGTTTAAAGGTTAAAGTTCTCCAAAAAGAAAACTATTCTTTTCTGTCGATATAGCGGAATGAATTTTTCTTTTTATATCTTTGCAAAAAAAATATATGTTTGAAACCGTAAAGAACAGAAGAACTATTCGGAAATATCTACCAAAAGATATCGCTCCCGATTTGTTAAATGATTTGCTTGAAACCTCTTTCCGTGCTTCTACAATGGGAGGAATGCAACTTTATAGTGTAATTGTCACGCGTGATACAGAAATGAAGGAGAAACTTTTGCCTGCACATTTTAACCAGCCAATGGTAAAAAATGCACCGGTCGTGCTTACTTTTTGTGCCGATTTCCGTCGTTTTTGTAAGTGGTGCGAACAACGAAAAGCTGTACCGGGCTATGACAATTTAATGTCTTTTATGAATGCCGCCATGGATACTTTGCTTGTTGCCCAGACCTTCTGTACGTTGGCAGAGGAAGCCGGACTGGGAATCTGCTATTTGGGAACAACTACTTATAATCCGCAGATGATTATTGATACTCTGCAACTTCCGGAGCTGGTATTCCCTCTCACAACTATAACGGTAGGCTACCCGGACAGTATCCCTGCACAAGTTGACCGTTTACCTTTGGAAGCGGCTGTACATCAGGAAACCTATCATGACTACACATCCGAAGATATTGATAAACTGTATGCCTATAAGGAATCGTTGCCTGAAAATAAACAATTCATCGAAGAGAATCAGAAAGAAACGCTTGCTCAGGTTTTTACAGACATACGTTATACAAAGAAAGATAATGAATTTATGTCCGATAACTTGTTGAAAGTACTTCGTCAACAAGGTTTTTTGAAATAAGTACTTGAAATAAACAGCAGGTATCAAGTATTATCGCAGTTACATTTGCTTTATATGCACACGCATGGATAATACTTAATACCTGCTATTTTTATCGTTGATTTAGTTTCTCTTCTTCAGCAGTGATTCAATTTCCTGTACTTCTGCATGAAAGCTCTTGTCTACTTCCAGTTGGCCTTTTACTGTTTTGCAGGCGTGAAGTACTGTTGCATGGTCTTTGTTACCAATGAATTTGCCTATCTTGGATGTTGAAAAGTCTGTGTGATTTTTAGCCAGGTACATGGCAATCTGGCGTGCCTGAACCACTTCTCTTTTTCTGGATTTCGTATGTATAGCAGACGGTTCCAAGTCGAAATGCTTGCATACGACTTTAAGAATATCGTCAATTGTTACAGCTTTTGTTTCGTTGTGAACTACGCCATGCACAATGTGTTGTGCCAAATCCAGATCTATTTCCTTGTTGAAAATGGTAGAACGTGCCATAATCGCAATAACGATACCTTCCAGATCGCGTACGCTCTCATTCACATTTTCAGCAATATAATCAATCACTTCCGGTGGGAATTGCAATCCGTCGCGGTGTATCTTATTACGTAGGATATTTTTGCGAAGTTCTACGGTCGGCTTTTCGAGTTCGGCTACCATACCCCATTTGAAACGGGTCAACAGACGTTCTTCGATACCTTGCAGCAACACTGGAGCGCGGTCGGAAGTCAGAATGAGCTGCTTGCCGTTCTGATGCAGATGATTGAAGATATGGAAGAAGTTGTTCTGAGTTTTGGTAACTCCGGCAAACTCCTGAATATCATCAATGATAAGTACATCAATAGTCTGGTAGAAGTTGATAAAGTCGTTGGTCGTGTTGTTACGTACTGAGTCTGTATATTGAACCTGAAATAAATGCGCCGAAACATATAAAACTCTTTTTTCGGGATATATTTCTTTGATTTTCGTGCCGATTGCGTTTGCAAGGTGCGTTTTTCCTACTCCGGAAGCTCCGTAGAGAAATAACGGGTTGAAAGCGGTACCTCCCGGTTTTTGTGCTACGGCTTCGGCAACGCTTCTTGACAGTTTGTTGCTGTATCCTTCGATGAAGTTCTCAAAGTTATAGTTGGGGTTTAAGTGTGGATCCAAATCCTGAACAGCAGGAGCTTGCAGGAAATTGGGTGCTTTGTTGGCACCAAATATACTTTTGGGAGTAACAGCGGTAGAACGATTGCTTGCTTCGAGATTCACGGTTTGATTCGGAATCGAAGTCTTGTCGACCATGACGTTGTACATCAACTTGGTGCCTTCGCCAATGACCTTATATAATGTCTTGCGGATTAGATCTACGAATCTCTCCTCCAGAATTTCATAGAAAAACTGGCTCGGGATCTGCAAGATCAATGTTTTGTCCTCATATTTTAATGGAACAATCGGGGCAAACCAAGTATTATATGTCGTCTCGGGAACATTGTCTTTAATTACCTCGAGACAGCGGTTCCAAAGTACGGCATGATTTGATTCAATCATAGTAACTTTTAATACATTTATTAATTAAGCAAAACTTCTACGCTTGCAAAATTCGGAATCTTATTTGGAAAAAACAAATCTATTTTTTCTTGTTTATTTCATGAAAACAATAATGTGTTTACTTTCAGTGACTTATACATTTCTATAAAAACATGATGCCTCTGAAGGCTATTGCGTTTTTATAAGTATCTGTATAATAGCTTTTTATATCCCTAAATTATGTAGCTTTTCTTTCATTTATCTGTTTGTACGGGAATATTATTTCGGTTTGTAGATAGACATTTGCAGAGTGATCCACATTCTTTTTACGCTCTCTCGTTATTTAGATAAAATCTATATAACGATGAAAACTTACTTATCTTTTTTACCGAATAATGAGAAGTGAACATAACGCTTCGGATGTGCTTTCAGGTCTTCAAGCAAACTGGCGGCATTCTCTGTCGTTGCGTTCAGATTATTGTATAATGACGGATCGTTGAAAAGCAACCCAAGCGTGTTGTCTTTGCTGTTCAATTTCTCTGTAAGTATTTTTACGTTAGCCAAAGTTTCGTCTATTTTTTTGAAAGTAGCTGCATAATCTATTTCCTTTAAATTACCGCTAATGGCTATGAAGTTGTCTCCGATTGTATTAAGTTTCCCGGTGAGCTGGGGGATGTCTTTGCTCATTAGTCCTTTCATCTGTGAGCTGACTACTGCGAGGTTGGCGGTGGTAGTCTCCATTGAATGCAGGGTGGCGGGGATGCTCTTGTCTCCCAGAATATTGTTCAGGGAGATCAGAATTGAATCCAGCTTGGGCAACATTTCCTGCACTTTAGGCATGAGCTGTGCCACGCTTTCCATCATTCCGTTATTCAGTTTGCCGGGAATCGTATCTCCTACGGCATATTTTTCGCGCGGATTGTTGGCGAGAAGGATGTTCATGCGCACACCTCCCATTAACTCGGATACCAGTTCGGCGCTACTTCCTTTGGGGATACGCAGTTCCGTATCCAGTTCAACTTCGACGATCACATTTCCCGGGTTCACGTAGTCATAATAGATGTCACGTACAATACCTACGCGGACACCGTCTGCAAATACCGGACTTGATTTGGTCAGTCCGTTTACGTTTTGAAATTTGGCATAGAAATAACTGGAAGGCTGGAACATGTGTATACCTTTCAGCCAATTAATTCCATAAATCAGTACGCATAGTGCTATTATACCTGCAATACCTATTCTGACTTCTTTTGTAATGTACTTCATTTTATATTTTTATTTATTTTTTCTTTTCTTGAATTCGGCGATCGCTTCGTTGACGTTCATTTTCTCACCGTTCCGGAAAGCGATGATAAAGGCATCCTTGAATTGTGCCGTGATGCTACGTTTCGTACGCAATACCTTATTATAATCGGCAGAGGCACCATACGTATATTTATAGATTCCTTTTTCTTTATAATAGTCCACTCCTTTCAGTCCTTTCAACCTTTTGTCATTTTTAGTGAGAGGCTTGGAAGAGGTGAGTATCTGTATCTTAAACGTAATTTCACTGTCATTGGTTGCACTTTCTACTACAATAGGACGTTTGGGCGTTGTTTTCGCTGTTACGGCAGGCTGGGGAGAAACTTGTGCGATTACCGGAGCATTTTTCTCCTCCTGTTCTTCGGCAGGAATAATCGTCTTGCTGACTCCTGTCAGGCGCAGTTCATGTTCTCTCTTGTAATTCAGAAAAGCACGGTAAATTCCGTTCGCCATTGTATTGGCACCTGCTTCCGAGTTCAGGTAACGTTCTTCCTCGGGAGTGGAGATAAATCCTAGTTCCACCAGAATGCTGGGCATGGCACTTGCTTTTAATACAAGGAATCCGGCTTGGTGCACGCCCCGGTCCACTCGTTTGCAAGTATGTCGGAATTGTTTCTGCACCAGTGAAGCCAGATGCACGCTCTGCTCCATATATTTATCCTGCATAAATTCGAATATGATATAAGATTCTGCAGAATTCGGATTAAAACCGGCATATCTTGTTTCGTAGTCGCTCTCGTAGAGAATTACGGCATTCTCTCGTTTGGCAACTTCTAGGTTGGCTTCTGATTTGGCCAGACCCAGGGTCCAGGTAGAAGCACCTTTTGCTGTACGGTTGTTTGCCAGTGCGTTGGTGTGAATGGAGATGAAAAGATCGGCTTTCGCGTTGTTTGCGATTTCCGCCCGTCGTGCCAGAGGAATGAACACATCTTTGCTGCGCGTATAAATCAGTTTGACATCATCACAGTTCTTTTTTATCAGATTTCCTACTTTCAGGGCAACGTTCAGGTTGATATTCTTCTCTTTAGAGATTTTGCCGATAGCTCCCGGGTCGTGTCCGCCGTGTCCGGCATCAATGACTACGACAAAATCTTTCCCCCATAAACGGTTGGTGCATGAGGGCAGGAAAAGTAGCCAGAGGCAAATGCATATATATAATATGTATGGTCTATTCAGTTTCATATCTGTAATACGTTGCAAATGTAGTAGAATTTTGTAGAAAACTCATTATTTGCCATTAAGTTTTGTGTTTTTTTCGGTTTAAAGGTAGCTTTTCTCCTGAAATCTCCGTTACTTTGCACCCCGAAGTTAAAATGTATGCCGATGCTTAAGTTTTTAAAGAATTGGACATTACCTATCGCTATGTTGGTAGGCGCTGTGGGGTATCCTTTGTTCATCAGTCTATCTTTCCTGACTCCTTATCTCATATTCACGATGCTGCTGCTCACTTTTTGTAAAGTATCTCCGCATGATTTGAAACCAAAGCCACTTCATGCATGGCTGTTGTTGATCCAGATTGCGGGGGCGCTGGCTGCTTACTTGCTGCTTTATCGTTTCAATAAAATTGTGGCGGAAGGGGTCATGGTTTGCATTATCTGCCCTACGGCTACTGCTGCGGCAGTGATTACTTCCAAATTGGGAGGGAGTGCGGCGAGTCTGACTACTTACACATTGCTGGGGAATATTGGAGCAGCTATTGCCGTCCCTATTTTTTTTCCTTTGGTGGAGGTACATCCCGATGTTAGTTTTTGGGGAGCATTCTTTGTTATATTGAGTAAAGTATTTCCATTATTGATCTGTCCTTTTCTGGCTGCGTGGCTGTTGAGCAAATGTCTGCCGAAAGTGCATCAGAAGCTGTTGGGCTATCATGAACTTGCTTTCTATTTGTGGGCAGTCTCTCTGGCTATTGTTACAGCCCAAACGTTGTATTCGCTGTTGAATGACCCTGCGGACGGCTTTACCGAAATAATGATTGCAGTCGGGGCTTTGGTTGCTTGTTGTTTGCAGTTTTTCTTAGGGAAAACAATCGGCTTTGTCTATAATGACCGTATCAGTGGCGGTCAGGCATTGGGGCAGAAGAATACGATTCTGGCTATTTGGATGGCACATACCTATCTCAATCCGTTGTCTTCTGTTGCTCCGGGATCGTATGTGCTGTGGCAAAACATTATCAATAGCTATCAGCTTTGGAAAAAGAGAAAGAATGAGATGAAAAATTAAATATAAATAACTGAAATATAGTGATTTATAGAATGATGCGCACGGATTTCAGAATACCAATAAATCCAAAGCAAACGTACTTGACTATTTGTTGGATATGAGAGCGCAATCTAAAGAGCGTGGCAGTCTGAATTATGAAAAGATTATTGGCAACACTATCCGTGAATTGAAATTGTGACTTTACGGCAGAAAAGTTGTCCCGATTATCCCGACCTTGACAAGCAAGACTATCTTGTTTTGAACTCTGTTTCCAATCTCCCAGCTTGTGAAAGTCGGGGCTTTGTGCATAAAAAAAAAGAGGTGTGCATTTTGACACACCTCCTTATTTTTGTACTTTTGTCACATATAACAAAACGCAAATGGATATAAATCAGAATTATAGAGAAGCAGTAAAGACCATAAAAGAAGCTATTCTGCGCAGCCAGTACCGTGCAGCCACATCGGTGAACAAAGAACAGCTATCTCTTTATTACGGCATCGGACGTTACGTGTCGAAAAATTCCCGTATAGGCTTTTGGGGTAAAGGAGCAATAGAGCAAATATCTTCTCTGTTGCAAAAAGAATTGCCGGGGCTAAGGGGATTTTCAACTTCGAATATAAAGAATATGCGAGTTTTCTATGAAGAATGGGAACCTGTTCTAAATCGCCAGCCATTGGCTGGCGATTTGGTATTAGATGAAAAATTGCTGTTGAGCGTAATTCGCCAGCCACTGGCTGATGAATTCAATTGGGCTGATTTCCTTTCAATCGGTTTTAGTCATCATACCGAAATAATATCCAAAGCTAAGACTTTGGAAGCAAGGCTATTTTATATACATGAGTGCGCTACTCGCTATTGGAGTAAATACACTTTAAGGGATTATTTAAAAGCAGACCTCTACAGCCATCGGGGAACTTTGCCTAACAATTTCGCACAAACATTGCCTGATACTAAGCAAGCTCTAAAAGCTGTTTGTTCATTTAAAGATGAATACTTGCTTGATTTCATCAATGTGGAGGAACTGGATGAACACGAAGAGGATTTAGACGAAAAGATAGTAGAAAAGGCGATTGTTGCCAACGTAAAGAAGTTCATTATGACCTTTGGGCAAGATTTCAGCTTTATAGGCAATCAATATCGCATGGAAGTTGCAGGAGAAGAAATGTTCATTGATTTGCTCTTTTTCAATCGGGAGCTTAATTCCTTGGTCGCAGTCGAGCTGAAATCCGGAAAATTCCGTACATCTTATTTGGGGCAGTTGAATACTTATCTATCCGCCTTAGATACATATATCAGAAAGCCGCACGAAAACCCTTCTATCGGAATAATACTTTGTAGAGAGATGAATCAAACCTTTGTAGAGTTTGCCGTTCGTGATTATAACAAGCCGATGGGGGTTGCTACTTACCGTGCATCTAAAGATATGCCGGAACGACTTCGTAACGCTCTGCCGGACGTTGAGGACTTGAAAAAGCTATTGTAAGGCAAAAGCCTTGTTTCTTTTTTGGCAGGTAATTGCCTTTTGTTACCTTTGCACATGAAGTCCACCACTAAGCGAATTTCTTCGTTTTTTTGTTGCTATTTTGTTACCCATTGTTAGTGATAGGTGGGATTCTTCTTTGATAATCAGACTAATATGCTATTTGGTATATAATATGTGGCAGAATATTATTAATTCGTGGCAACTGTGGAAGAAGAGAAAGAAGGAAATGGAATAATGATTGCAGTACATTGTAGTTGCATCGGTGAATAACTGATATTTAGGAGCTACTGCCACGATTTTCGCCGCTATTTTCCAACTGTACCGTTTCTCAAGGCAAAAAATAACTTTCATGACTCTCATCCTTTTTGCTAATATGCTGGTATACTGATAAATAAGTATGATAGATCATTCCGAACTCCGGTATCTATCATACTTTCTTCATGAAAAATGAGCATCTGTCATTCCTGTTTTACTGCTTTTATTGCTTAATCTTTCCCAGTATTTGCCCGCACATAAATTATATGGCTACCGCTTCCAATGGTGTCGAGTACCCCTTCTTTCACCCAACCGTTCAACTCATTCAGTGCTTTGTTCTTCAGGAGTCCCGTCAGTTGTGTATATTCCTTGCGTCGTATCATCGGACGTTCATCCAGAAATTTCTCCAACCTGCGACGACGTTCTTCCACCGGAATTTCGGCAGAATGTGCAAATCCCGACTTCGCTTTTTCTACAAATCCGCGAACCTTCTTTCGGAAAGAAGATGAAGGACGAAAATTTACATTGTCGAAATAGATGGACTGCGCATGTATCTCTTTGGCATCCATTACCGGACGTGCTTTCAACTTGGCTGAAAAATATCCGAGGTCGCCCAATTGAACGTGATAACCACTGATTAAATATTCAGATATTTTATTTTCAATAGCCAGCTGAACTCCTTCGATGTCTGCCGGGGTAAAACTGGAAGCCTGGGCGATCTCTTTTACAATGCGTTGAAAGTCGATAGTCCCGTTCGATACGATGCGGGGATACAACGGCTGTTTATCTTCATCTTCTTTTGAAGACGGCTTTTTGCGAAAATCATACTTTGCGTACATCTCTTTTCTTTTATTGGTTAATGTGGGTGAAATGCCTTTCCAAAGGCGCTCTAATGCTTGTTTTGCAGTAAGATAACCTACCTCTGCTGCCTGAATAATCAGCTTGGAGCAGCTGCTTTTTTCGGGCACACATTTGTGGGCTGTACAGCCTGCGAATGTAAACTGCACAGCCCGCATACATGGGCTGTACGGCACACGTATGCGGGCTGAAGTCTTACTGCCTGCAAAGATACATTATCCCGGCTTTATTTGCAAATTTAGTAAGTATTATTTCTGTAAAATAAAGCCGTATGATGCGGCAAATAAAGATACGGAAATTTGTTTGGACGAAGTGCTTGTTGTATCTTTGTATAGTTATAGTGCAGCTTTCCCTTTTACTAGAATGAATAATAAAAAAAGATGAAAATAACATTAGTCAGAGACGATGGCAAGGTAAATACCTTACGGACGTTGAAAATAGAGCTCCTTCTGGAGCAGATGAAAACGGAAGTCAAGGCGCAACTTGTCTCCAAAATGAGGGAAGCTTTGAGATATACTCTTCCGGGAAATTCGATTGAAGGGGTGCGTAAGGTTCCCAAAGTGATTCCTGCCGCAGCTTTTGTCCGTAAAGAAGGAGTGATGACTTTGAACGAATATAACGGCATAGTGATGATGGAAGTCAATCATCTTTCGGGAAGGACAGAAGCCGACGAGATAAAGGAATTAGTCAAAGAGTTTCCGCAAACGTTCCTCGCTTTCACAGGCTCCTCCGGTAAATCTGTCAAAATATGGGTACGGTTCACTTATCCGGACGATCGCTTGCCGGTCTCACGCGAGCAGGTAGAGCTTTTTCATGCGCATGCTTATCAGACGGCCGTGAAATATTATCAGCCGCAACTGCCTTTTGATATTGAACTGAAAGAACCGTTGCTCGAACAATATTGTCGGTTGACGTACGATCCCGAACTTTATTTCAATCCGGAAGCGATGCCCATTTATATGAAGCAGCCCGTCAGCCTTCCCTCCGAAACGGCTTTCATCAGGCGAACGCGGGAAACCGATTCTCCTTTGCAACGAATGGCGCCCGGATATGAGAACTATGAAGCGTTGTCGGTGCTTTTCTCCGCTGCATTCAACAGGGCGCTTGAGGAATTGGACGGATATCGGGAGGGAGACGATATACAACCGTTGCTGGTGTGTCTGGCGGAGCATTGCTTCCGGGCGGGTATTCCCGAAGAAGATACCGTGCGGTGGACGAAGGCGCATTACAGGCTCCCTTCGGACGAGTTGCTGATTCGCGAAACGGTGAAAAGTGTATACCGGACCGCCAAAGGATTCGGAAAGAAGAGCAGTTTGACGGCCGAACAGCTTTTCGCCATGCAGATGGATGAATTTATGAAGCGTCGTTATGAATTCCGATACAATGCGTTGACCACGGAGGTGGAATATCGCGAACGGCATAGTTTCAACTTCTATTTTCGCCCGGTAGACAAGCGGGTATTGGCGAGTATTACGATGAACGCCATGTGTGAAGGAGTGAAAATGTGGGACAGGGATGTCATCCGTTATCTGGATTCCGACCATGTGCCTATCTATCATCCTGTGGAGGATTTCTTGTACCACTTGCCTCGCTGGGATGGTAAAGACCGGATTCTGGAACTGGCTAACCGCGTTCCCTGTGATAATCCGCACTGGGCACCGTTGTTCCGGCGATGGTTCCTGAGCATGATTGCCCATTGGATGGGGATGGATAAAAGACATGCGAACAGCACTTCGCCTTTGCTGATTGGCCCGCAGGCATACCGGAAGTCCACTTTTTGCAGAATGCTTCTTCCTCCTGCTTTACAGGCGTACTATACGGACAGCATTGATTTCAGTCGGAAGCGGGATGCGGAGTTGTATCTGAATCGCTTTTTGCTTATTAATATGGATGAATTCGACCAGATAAGTCCCACCCAGCAGGCTTTTCTGAAGCATATTCTGCAAAAACCGGTGGTGAACACGCGCCGTCCGAATGCTTCGGCGGTGGAAGAACTTCGCCGGTATGCTTCGTTCATCGCTACAAGCAATCATCGGGATTTGTTGACGGATACTTCCGGTAGCCGTCGTTTCATCGGCATTTATATGACGGGAGGCATAGATGTGTCGCGTCCCATTGATTATGAACAATTGTATGCACAGGCGTTGGAACTGCTTTATCATAACGAACGTTATTGGTTTGACTCCGAAGAAGAGGCTATCATGACGGAAAGCAATCGTGAGTTTGAACAATCACCCGCTATTGAACAGTTGTTTATGGTTTATTATCGTGGGGCAGAAGAAGAGGAGGAAGGTGAATGGCTGTTGGCTATCGACATCCTGCGAAGGATTCAGAAAGCAAGTAAGATGACATTCTCTGCCAGACAGGCTTCTTATTTCGGACGTATCTTGCAACGGCTTGGGGTGAAATCCAGACGGAAAACGTATGGTACGTATTATCATGTCGTACCTTTGGAGGTAAAATAGATACTTCATTTTAATAGTATAAGTATGATAGATACCGGAGATAATAGTTATCTATCATACTTATAGCTTTAGTTATAAGGGATTTATGAAAAAGAATGAAAGTATGATACTTGTTTTTTATTCATAAAGAAGATATTTGTTTCTCATCTTCTTGTAATCCTGTAATTCCTTTTGCCAACTATTCCGGATAGTCTCTTCCGAATCGCCTCTGAGGATAGCTTTGCGTACACTATCCGTGCCCATGAGCAAGTCAAACCATCGGGCACGGGAGAAGAAAGCGGTACCTTCGCCGGATAAACGGTAGAAATGCAGGAAATAGCGGAGTGTAAATCCGTTCACATCGTCTGCGTTCCGGAGGTCTTCGCCATAGCAGACTACATTTTTGTGCATCGGATTCTTGTCAAAACCGGGGAGAGAGCGGGGAGTGAAAGTAAAATCTCCGTATTTCTTGTTGGGTGCGCCCAATACTTGGAAAGGAAATGTCGTTCCTCGCCCTACGCTGACGCTGGTAGCCTCAAACGGGCAGAGTGACGCATACAGGCGAATGGACTGATCGTTCGGCAGGTTGGGAGAGGGCTTTATGGGAAGCGAATAGGGTTCTCCGTGTATCCAACCCGTGGCTGGAATTACTTTTAATGAACAAGGATTTTTCTTGTGGGCAATCCAGCCTTCTCCGTTAATCATTCGTGCCAGTTCGCCGATAGTGCATCCGTGGAGTACCGGGATAGGAAGCATACCGACAAAACTCCGGTAGGCCGGTTTGAGTATCGGACCCTCTACATAGTCGCACGGATTGGGCCGGTCTAGTACAATCATTTCCTTATTGTTTTCTGCACAGGCTTCCATTACGTAGTACATTGTGCTGATATAGGTATAGAAACGTGCTCCCACATCCTGAATATCGAATAAAATAACGTCGATGTCTTTCAGTTGGGCGGCAGTCGGCTTTTTGTTGTTTCCATAAAGAGAGACGATACTGACTCCGGTACGGGAATCTTTGCCGTCTTTCACAGTCTCCCCCGCGTCTGCATTTCCACGGAAACCATGTTCGGGGGCAAATACCTTGACTACGTTGATATGCTGTTTCAACAGAGTGTCGAGCAAATGAGTCTGCCCCGTTCCTACAACAGAGGTATGATTGACCACCATTCCGACACGTTTGCCTTGAATGAACGGCAGATATTGTTCGAAGCGTCCGGCGCCTGCGACAACTTTGCCGCTAATGCATTCAGGAAAGACTGTAACAAACAGAAAAAAAAGAATGAGGGAAGTTCTATTTCTCATGTCGGTGATTTTTTGTAATATTGCACAAAAATATTAATTTCTCATCAAGAGAACAAAAAATAGAGCACATGAATCCATACGAAATCATTGATAAGTATTATCCGGAAAATACGGAGCAGCGGCAAATCTTAGTAATACACAGTCTTTCTGTGGCCGGAAAGGCCATGAAAATACTGGATGCGCATCCCGAACTACGTTTGAACCGGAGTTTCGTGAAAGAAGCCGCCCTATTACATGATATCGGTATTTTTCAGACCAATGCGCCTACGATTCAGTGTTTCGGTTCGCATCCTTATATAGCTCATGGTTATTTGGGAGCTGAAATCTTGCGTGAAGAAGGTTTCCCGCAGCATGCACTGGTTTGCGAACGCCATACAGGGGCCGGACTATCCTTGCAGGACATTGTCGACCAGCAGCTTCCTGTACCCCATCGCGAGATGTTGCCCATAACTCTGGAAGAACAGTTAATCTGCTTTGCCGATAAATTCTTTTCTAAGACTCACCTGGACGAGGAAAAGTCGGTAGAGAAAGCCCGTCATAGTATTGCTAAATATGGTGAAGAAGGCCTAAGCCGTTTTGACAGATGGTGTTCTCTCTTTTTATAGCACTAAAAAATAATTAAATAACGAAGATTCTAACTCATAATTGGTGAAGTTTATGTACTTTTGCCACTTCAAGCGTAAACTATTAGTTAATGGCGCCATTGAAAGCAAAAATACTTATATCATCTATACTGCTGATTGTCTTACTGATGCTTCCCGATGAGGCTACGTCTCAACGTCGAAGAAGAGGAATGATTGCCCCCAATACTGCACAGAATGATTCCCTTCACGGAAATGATTCATTGAAAGCAGATACGGTTACGGTACGCATTGACTCTATCGCACCGGCTAAGAAGAAACAACCGCTCGACGCACCGGTTATTTATGAATCTAACGACTCCACAGTTTTTACTTTGGGCGGAGCCGCTACGTTGTATGGTAGCGGAAAAGTTAATTACCAGAATATAGAGTTGGCAGCGGAAGTTATTTCAATGAATCTGGATAGCAGCACGGTGCACGCCTACGGTATCAAAGACTCTTTGGGAGTGGAAAAAGGTAAACCTGTATTTAAAGAGGGAGATACCGCTTATGATACGGAAACTATCCGGTATAACTTCAAAACTAAAAAAGCGGGAATCACCGAAATCGTAACTCAACAGGGGGAAGGATACGTGACCGGAAGCAAAGCCAAGAAGGGGGCCAATGATGAAATTTTTATGGAGCATGGGCGCTATACGACTTGTGACCACCATGACCATCCTCACTTCTATATGCAGTTGACAAGGGCCAAGGTGCGTCCTAAAAAGAATGTAGTGACGGGACCTGCCTATCTGGTGGTGGAAGATGTACCTTTGCCGTTGGCTGTTCCGTTCTTTTTCTTCCCGTTCTCCAGCAGCTATTCTTCCGGTTTCATCATGCCGACTTATATGGACGACTCCAGTCGCGGTTTCGGTCTGGCAGAAGGCGGATATTATTTTGCTATCAGTGACATCATGGACCTGAAAATGACGGGAGATATCTTTACCAAAGGTTCGTGGAGACTTTCCGGATTGACCAACTATAATAAACGATATAAATACTCCGGTACGCTGCAAGCGGATTATCAGGTCACTAAGACGGGGGACAAAGGGATGCCGGATTATGCAGTTGCCAAGGACTTTAAGATTGTCTGGAATCATCGCCAGGATGCCAAGGCGAGTCCGAACAGTACTTTCTCTGCCAGTGTAAACTTCTCGACCAGTAGCTACGAACGCTCAAATATCAACAACCTTTATAATTCACAGTTGTTGACTCAGAATACCAAAACATCAAGTATCAGTTATTCACGCAGTTTCCCTGATATCGGTCTGACGCTTTCCGGAACGACCAATATCGCACAGACCATGCGTGACTCTTCCATTGCGGTGACGTTGCCCGACTTGAATATATCGTTGAGCCGTCTCTTCCCGTTCAAACGCAAGAAAGCGGCCGGGGAAGAACGCTGGTATGAAAAGATTTCTCTTAGCTATACAGGACGTCTGACAAACAGTATCCGTACGAAAGACGACCGTCTGTTCAAAGCCGGACTGAGCGAATGGGAAAATGCGATGAATCATAATATCCCTATCAGCGCTACTTTTACTCTGTTCAAATATTTGCAGGTTAATCCTTCGGTGAATTATACGGAACGTTGGTATACCCGTAAGGTAAATCAGCAATATAATGAGGAAACGCGTAGACTGGAGGCATTGCCGGGCGATACGATTAACGGTTTCTACCGGGTATCCAACTATTCGGCAAGTTTGAGTCTGAGCACCAAATTGTATGGTATGTACAAACCTCTTTTCATGAAGAAAAAGGAAATACAGATTCGTCATGTGTTTACGCCACAAGTTAGCCTGAGCGGTGCTCCGGGATTTAGCAAGTATTGGGAGGAGTATACTGATTATAACGGTGATACACAATATTATTCTCCTTTTACCGGACAGCCTTATGGCGTTCCTTCCCGTGAAGGTTCGGGAACAGTCAGTTTCTCGATTGCCAATAACTTGGAAATGAAGTATTACGACGCAAAAGAAGATACGGTCAAGAAAGTGAGCCTTATTGATGACTTGAGTGCAAATATGTCTTATAATATGGCGGCAAAGGAACGGCCGTGGAGTGATTTGAGCATAAATCTTCGTTTGAAGTTGACCAAGAGTTATACCTTTAATATGAATGCGTCATTTGCTACGTATGCTTATACTTTTGATAAAAGCGGTAATGTAGTTACCGGTAACCGGACGGAGTGGTCGTATGGTCGCTTCGGACGTTTCCAGGGATATGGTTCTTCATTTAACTATACTTTCAATAATGATACTTGGAAGAAGTGGTTCGGACCGAAAGAGGATGAAGATAAGGATAAGAAGAAACCGGAAGGTGATGATGAAGATTCGGAAGGCTCGGAGGAAGACGGAACTGTCACTAAGAAGGTCGAGAATGCGCAAGCGGACTCGGACGGTTATCAGGTATTCAAAATGCCTTGGTCTTTGAGTTTTAGTTATTCGTTCAATATCCGTGAAGATAGAACGAAGCCTATTAACCGCCACTCTATGAGATATCCTTATACGTATACACATAATATCAACGCGAACGGAAACGTGAAAATATCCAATAACTGGTCGCTTTCATTCAACTCCGGTTACGACTTCCAGGCAAAGGAGATCACACAAACTTCTTGTACGATTTCCCGCGATTTGCACTGTTTCAACTTGTCCGCCAGTCTTTCACCTTTCGGACGGTGGAGATATTATAATGTTACTATCCGGGCAAATGCAAGCATTCTTCAGGATTTGAAGTATGAACAGAGAAGCCAGACGCAAAGTAATATCCAGTGGTACTAGGATAAGCGTAGAGTTGAAAGATATATAATTGCATTGTTACAATATTATGGAAAAAGAAAATGGCTGTGCTATTCATTGGGTAATAGCGCAGCCATTTTCTTTTTCAACTCTCAACTTGTATTCAACTACCAGTTGATTTCCGTTTCTCCATGTGCCTTTAAATAATCATTTGTCCGGCTGAAATGCTTGTTGCCGAAGAAACCGTTATAGGCGGATAGGGGAGAAGGGTGTGCAGAGGTAAGCACTAAATGCTTGTTCCGGTCAATGAAAGCTCCCTTCTTTTGAGCGTACGAGCCCCATAAGATAAACACCAGGTGCTCCTTGCTTTCTGCCAGGGCACGAATAGCGGCGTCGGTAAATGTCTCCCAACCGCGGTTTTGATGAGAACCGGCTTGGTGTGCACGTACAGTCAGTGTTGCGTTGAGTAGCAGTACACCTTGTTCGGCCCAGCGGGTTAAGTTTCCTGTGGTAGGAGCATCTGTTCCTATATCTGCTTTGATCTCTTTGAATATATTCACCAGTGAGGGCGGGAATTGTACTCCGTCGTTAACGGAGAAACAAAGTCCGTGTGCCTGACCCGGTCCGTGATACGGATCCTGTCCGATGATTACTACTTTTACCTTATCGAAAGGACAAAGGTTGAAAGCATTGAATATCAACCTTCCGGGAGGAAATATCTGATATTGGCTATATTCGCTTCTTACAAATTCTGTAAGTGTGCGGAAGTAGTCCTTGTCAAATTCCGGTTGCAAATGTGTTTTCCAACTTTCTTCTATCTGTACGTTCATAGCAATTATATAAGGTGTATATCAAGTTCCTCGCATTCTTTGCGCATATCTTCGGGCCAGATGCTGGCCTGTATTTCTCCGATATGTGCTTTCCGAAGGTAGAACATACACAAACGTGACTGTCCGATACCTCCACCGATAGATAACGGGAGAGTGTCATTCATCAAGCGTTTGTGGAAATAAAGTTCCAGTCTTTTTTCTTCGTGCTCCTCTTTCAACTGACGTTGCAAGGCCTCTTTGTCTACACGTATACCCATAGACGAAAGTTCGATAGAACGTTGCAGTACATCGTCCCAAAGCAACAGGTCACCGTTTAGTCCGGGCAGACCGTTCAAGCCGTTTGTTGTGTAGTCGTCGTAGTCCGGAGCACGGCCGTCATGTTTCTTGCCGTCGCTCAGTTTGCAGCCTATGCCGATAATGAATACGGCACCGTATTTCTGGCAGATAGCGTGCTCACGACATTTAGGTTCCAGGTTCGGATAGAGTTGGCGTAACTCCTCGGAGTGGATGAAATGTAACTTTTGAGGCAGGCACGGCTTGATTTGAGGATACATTTCGTATACCATATATTCTGTGCGAATCATGGCTGCATAAATGCGGTTAACGATTTCTTTCAGGAAGTTTACGTTTCTGTCTTCGTCGGTAATAACACGCTCCCAGTCCCATTGGTCTACATAAAGTGAATGTAGATTACCCAGTTCCTCGTCGGAGCGGATTGCGTTCATGTCGGTATAGATACCGTATCCCGGTTCAATGTGATAATCGGCTAAGGTCAGTCTTTTCCATTTAGCCAGTGAATGAACTACTTCTGCTTGTGCGTCGCCCAAATCTTTTATCGGGAAAGAAACAGGTCGTTCTATTCCATTCAAATCATCGTTGATACCCATGCCTTTCAACACAAACAGGGGGGCTGTTACACGTCGCAGGCGTAGTTCGGATGATAAGTTTAATTGGAAGAACTCTTTTATTTGCTTGATTCCCAGCTCGGTCTGTTTCAGGTCGAGAAGCGGTTTGTAGTTCTTAGGTTTTATCAAGTAACTCATAGGTTTGTTAAATGTTAATTGTCGGCAAAGATAGGAATAAAAATGATATATGTATTGAGATTTCTCTAAAAGATTGTCAAATTGATAAAGTATGTGCTATAAAGCATTTCAAAATAACAGAGTGTTAACAGGTGTGGGTACCTTAATAACTATAAAAAAAGAAGAATCATTAGGAAGATGAGAAGATTTTTTATACTTTTGTCCTCGCATAAAAAGAATGGCCCCGTAGCTTAGTGAATAGAGCGTCAGATTCCGGTTCTGAAGGTCGTGCGTTTGAATCGCACCGGGGTCACAGATGAATCCCTTGATAATCAGTAGATTATTGAGGGATTTTTGCATTTAGTGGTGTTGTTTTAAGCGCTGATAGTGTTACATATTGCATAAAAAATAAGAATTAGTTATTAAAATAAGGTAAAGCGGCAAGTTATTTCGATAATTGTATGTTCTGTTGTGAAGAAATAGTGGAATGTGAATTATGGAGAGTGGTTATTGTAAAATTCGGATAAAACGTTTTATTCGGATCATTCAATATCTATGAGTTTACGTTTGGTTATATTGATTTTGAGAAATAATTTTGTATGGCAACAGTAAAAGTAAAATTCCGTGCATCTTCCGTCGCTACGAAAGAAGGTACACTTTTCTATCAAGTGATTCATAAGCGTATAGTAAGACAAATACATACCGGATATAAGTTGTTTCCTGCGGAATGGGACGCGGTACATTCGGAGGTTGTTCTGTCTTCGGTAACCAGTGAAAGTCGGAGAGATTACTTGCTTTCTTTGAAAAATTCTCTGTTGGAGGATAGTGTAAGGCTGAAGAATATTATTACCCGTCTTGAGCGTTCAGGCATTGCTTATACTTCAGATAGTTTGGTGGAACTTTATTGTGCATCCACAGAGCATAGTGGTTTCATATCCTTTACTCTTCATCTTATCAAGGAGTTAAATCAAATTGGTAAACACCGTACCGCTGAAACTTATATGACTACATTAAACAGCTTCGTACGTTTCCGGAAAGGGAAAGATGTCTTGCTGGAAGAAGTTGATTCCAGTTTGATGATGAAATATGAGAGTTATTTGAAGTCTACCGGTATTTGTCCGAATACCACCTCTTATTATATGCGGAATCTTCGGGCTATTTATAATCGTGCTGTGGAGAAGGGCTTGACGGTTCAGCGAAGTCCTTTTAAATATGTTTATACAGGGATAGACAAGACGGTCAAACGTGCTATTCCGTTAGAGGAGATTCGCCGTTTAAAGGAACTTGATCTGACAAAGAGTCCTTCTCTAGCTTATGCGAGAGATATTTTCATGTTTTCATTTTATACCCGTGGTATGTCATTCATTGATATGGCTTTTTTGAGAAAGAAAGATTTGCAGAACGGAATTCTGTCTTATCGCCGGCAGAAGACGGGGCAACAATTATTTATCAAATGGGAGAAGCCAATGCAAGAAATAATTGACAGGTATGATACTCAGGGGAGCCCTTACCTGCTACCTATTATACGAGATATGGAGGTAGACGGAAGGAAACAGTACAAGAAAACTGCCCATTTGGTGAATCAAAAACTGAAAAAACTTGGGATGCGGTTGGGGTTATCTATACCTTTAACTACGTATGTTGCCCGCCATGCCTGGGCTAGCATTGCCAAGAGTAAAAATATTTCCTTGTCTGTTATCAGTGAAGCTATGGGACACGACTCGGAGAACACTACCCGCATTTATCTCGCCTCATTGGATACTTCTTTGATAGATAAGGCAAATAGTCTTATTCTTAAATCATTGTAGAGATAAGATAATCTACCATATAGCCATGAAACTGTAAATCGGAAATATGTATCAAAGGATATGTATGATTTACTGTTACTTTTTTTACACATTAAAACTTTCCTAAAGTAAGGATATAACAAAGTAAAACAGGATCCGGATACGATTTAATAGTCATTATACATCATTCTTAATTCTATAATGATATCGTGCTGGTTATTAAAGAGAAACTACAAGAAGGGATAATATTGATATAAACTAAATTTGTTTAGCAAAATATAGTTCTCTCTATAAGAGAAATACTAACGGGCACAAAGGTACGTAATTTATTGGAAATAACAGCATAAAACAGATGTAATTTTGGGTAATTGCTTCTTCTAGAGAAGGATTTACTTAACAAATGTTTAATTATCATTAATTATATAATGATTGTAATTATCTGATATCTAAGTTGTTAAATTAAAACTTACACCCTGTTATTTATCTTATAGAGAGAAATAAGAAGTAAGGTTGTAAATAGACCTTGAATGCATCTTGTATGGTGAAGATGAAACAGTCTGATAATAACGGGGAGGAATCTCTTATTTTTGTAGAATTTGATTGTAACTGCTTGATATATAGTTTTATATATAATCGGGCAGGACTAGGATAATTGTCTTGAGGTTTTATGGCGCTTCTGAAGAATGAACAACGGATGCATTGGTATGTAATGCGTGACCTCAAACGTCCCAATGCAAAATTGCCTGCTTATAAGCAGCTCAGTGATGAACATCTAGAAGTATTTACTCCTATGCAATGGCGGTTAAAGTTGAAAAATGGCAAACGAATCCGTGAAGAAGTACCGTTTATGCAGGACCTGCTTTTTATCCACGATACAAGAGAAGTTCTAGATCTGTTTGTTCGTAAAATACCGACCCTTCAATATCGTTACCAGAAAGGTGGCGGTTATTGTCAGCCTATGATGGTTGCCGATTTGGATATGGAGCGTTTTATACGTGCTGTCCGAGGTTCGGAAAATCCTAAATATTATTTACCTGAAGAGATAAGCGATACAATGTATGGTCGTATGATCCGTATTATTGGAGGTCCTTTTGAAGGTTATGAAGGCCGTCTGCTTACTACCCGTGGCTCTAAAGTCAAACGTCTTCTTGTCGAACTGCCTAATTTCTTTTCGGTGGGTGTAGAAGTAAATCCTGATTTGATAGAAATAATATAATTATGTACGATTATATACTATTATTCTAGTTGTTTATAATCAGCGTTGTAAGAATATATGATAATTAATTGGGGGATTTAAATTATGAAACACGCATTTGACCGTTTTATTCACTATTTACAGAAAAACTACTTTAGCTATTGGGTTGTATTGGGAATCGATACATTCATAGCTTTACTGTGTACTTGGGTGTCATTTATTGGCATTCATTATATTACGGAAACTTCCAAAGAAATAGTTTCACTTTTCCATATCTTGGCGGTTTCAGTTATATCGAGTGTTTTGGGGGCTACTCTATTTCATACTTATCGTAATACGATTCGTTTTTCTCAGTTGAAGGAATTATGGAGGTTGGCGGGAAGTGTGCTCATAAAGGCTGTCTGCATAGCCATTGTCATTTGGTTTCTTCTGCCACAGACGGGATTACATAACAGTCAGAAAATAATTTTTGTACTGTTTGACGCTATGCTTACTTTTATTGTCATGGTTGGGTTTCGTATACAGTTGATTATTGTTTATGAATTCTTGCTGAATGTACTGAATAAAAAGAATATGCGTATTCTGATTTATGGCATTGATGATAAGAGTGTGGCATTGAAAGTCCGATTACTGAACAGTTCTCATTATAAAGTTGTAGGCTTTTGTATTTACGGAACAGGTAATTCTATTCGGCGTGTGGCTGATCTTCCTGTTTATTCTTTTAAAGATGAAGATTGCTTCAATAAACTGATTCGTAAGAAATGTATCGGAGGCATCTTGTTTGCCCGCTATGAGAATACCCGTGAAGAGGAAGGACGTTTGCTTCAGTATTGTAAAAGAAACGGGTTGAAAACACTGATAGCTCCGAGTATTAGTGAGGCTGACGAAAACGGAAGTTTCCACCAGTGGGTACGTCCTATCAAGATTGAGGATTTGCTGGGTCGCTCAGAAATTCATATTAATATGGAGGAGGTGATGACTGAGTTTTGTGGCAAGGTTGTGTTGGTGACAGGAGCTGCCGGTAGTATTGGTAGCGAGCTTTGCCGGCAATTGGCTCAGATGAATATCAAGAAACTGATCATGTTTGACTCTGCCGAGTCACCTCTGCATAATGTCCGTCTGGAATTTGAGAAGAATTATCCCGGTCTTGATTTTGTTCCTGTCATTGGAGATGTCCGCGTGAAAGAGCGTCTTCGTATGGTGTTCGATATCTATCACCCTCAGGTAATCTTCCATGCTGCTGCTTATAAGCATGTTCCGTTAATGGAGGAAAATCCCTGTGAAGCTGTGCTGGTCAATGTGGTCGGTTCGCGTCAGGTTGCTGATATGGCTGTAGAATACGGAGCTGAGAAAATGATCATGGTTTCTACCGATAAGGCGGTGAATCCGACCAATGTAATGGGATGCTCGAAACGTCTGGCAGAAATCTATGTACAGAGTCTGGGATGTGCTATTCGTGAGGGAAAAGTGAAAGGTCATACCAAATTTATCACTACCCGCTTTGGAAATGTCTTGGGTAGTAACGGCTCTGTAATTCCCCGTTTTAAGGAACAAATCGAGAATGGTGGTCCTGTCACAGTGACTCATCCCGATATCATCCGTTTCTTTATGACTATTCCCGAAGCTTGTCGCCTGGTAATGGAGGCCGCTACTATGGGTGAGGGCAATGAGATTTTTGTCTTTGAGATGGGCAAGGCTGTGAAGATTGTTGACTTGGCTACCCGTATGATCGAACTTGCCGGTTATCGTCCGGGTGAAGATATTGAAATAGAGTTTACGGGATTACGTCCGGGTGAGAAACTTTATGAGGAAGTCCTGAGTGATAAGGAGAATACGATTCCTACTGAAAATAAGAAAATTATGATAGCTAAGGTACGTCATTATGAATATGCTGATATTCTTGACACTTATGCGGAGTTTGAGAAGTTGTCGCGTACAGTAAAGATCATGGATACAGTGAGGTTGATGAAGAAAGTAGTACCGGAATTTAAATCCAAAAATTCACCGCGGTTTGAGGTTCTGGATAAATAATCAGAATAATCTATAACACTAACATAAATCAACAATGGATATGAAAGATTTAAAGATTGCTGTTGCAGGTACCGGATATGTTGGTCTTAGTATAGCAACACTTTTGTCGCAGCATCACCAGGTGACGGCAGTCGATGTGATTCCCGAGAAAGTAGATATGCTTAATCGTAAACAATCACCTATTCAGGATGAGTATATAGAGAAGTATTTGTCCGAAAAGGCATTGAATCTAACTGCTACGCTTGACGGTGCTAAAGCATACAGTGATGCGGATTTTGTAGTCATAGCAGCTCCTACTAATTATGATCCGGTGAAGAATTATTTTGATACTCATCATATAGAAGATGTTATAGATCTTGTTTTAAGTGTCAATCCTGATGCTGTGATGGTAATCAAGTCTACTATTCCTGTAGGATATTGTCGGGGACTTTATTTGAAATATGCCCGTAAAGGAGTAAAGAAGTTTAATTTGCTTTTTTCTCCGGAATTTCTTCGTGAGAGTATGGCTCTTTATGATAATTTATATCCAAGTCGTATTATTGTTGGTTATCCAAAATTTATAGAGAGCGAACAATTTAAAGAGGAAAATGAAGCAATCAAGGCTGTTGCGGATATTCCTGCCCTAGAGAAGGCTGCACGTACTTTTGCCGCATTGCTTCAGGAAGGAGCAATTAAGGAAGATATTCCTACCCTTTTTATGGGTTTGAAGGAGGCGGAAGCTGTTAAACTGTTTGCTAATACCTATCTTGCTTTACGTGTTAGCTATTTTAATGAACTTGATACTTATGCGGAGATGAAGGGGCTAGATTCTCAGTCTATAATACAGGGTGTTGGTTTGGATCCTCGCATTGGCACACATTATAATAATCCTAGTTTTGGTTATGGTGGTTATTGTTTGCCGAAAGACACGAAACAACTATTGGCTAACTATCAGGATGTACCCCAAAACATGATGAGCGCTATTGTAGAGAGTAATCGCACAAGAAAAGACTTCATAGCTGATCAGGTTTTGTCTAAAGCTGGTTATTACACTGCGTCCAGTCAATGGGATGTTCACAAAGAACAAAATATAGTGATCGGTGTATATCGTCTGACCATGAAGTCAAATTCAGATAATTTCCGTCAAAGTGCTATTCAGGGGATTATGAAGCGTATTAAGGCGAAAGGTGCAGAGGTTATTATTTACGAACCTACGCTTGAAAATGGCACATTGTTCTTTGGTAGTAGGGTTGTGAATAATTTAGAGGAATTCAAGGAAAGTAGTCGTGCAATTATTGCCAATCGCTATGACACTTGTCTCGATAATGTGAAAAACAAGGTTTATACACGAGATATTTTTGGAAAAGATTAAATAAATGAAAAATATACGGCTATGAGTATTTTTACAGATAAAACCCTTATGATAACCGGTGGAACAGGTTCGTTCGGTAACGCAGTATTGAATCGTTTTCTTCGTACTGATATTGGTGAGATTCGCATCTTCAGTCGCGACGAGAAGAAACAGGACGATATGCGTCATGAATATCAGTCAAAATATCCTGATGTTGCCCACAAGATAAAGTTCTTTATTGGTGATGTGCGCAATCTTCAGTCTTGTCGCAATGCAATGCCTGGAGTAGATTATATTTTTCATGCAGCTGCCCTCAAGCAAGTTCCGTCTTGTGAGTTCTTCCCAATGGAGGCAGTAAAGACCAATGTTATTGGTACTGACAATGTGTTGACTGCAGCTATTGAGGCAAAAGTTGGTGCAGTCATCTGTTTGTCAACAGATAAAGCGGCGTACCCAATCAATGCGATGGGGATTACTAAAGCAATCGAGGAAAAAATAGCAGTGGCAAAAAGCCGTTATTCCGGTAAGACAAAGATTTGTTGTACACGTTATGGTAATGTAATGTGTTCTCGTGGTTCCGTAATACCACTTTGGATAGAGCAAATCCGTAATGGTAATCCTATTACTTTGACTGAACCTAAGATGACACGTTTTATTATGTCATTGGAAGAAGCTGTTGATCTTGTACTTTTTGCTTTTGAACATGGTCAAAATGGTGATATTCTCGTACAGAAGGCTCCTGCTTGTACTATTCAGACTCAGGCTGAGGCTGTATGTGAACTTTTCGGTGGCAAGAAAGATGATATTAAAGTAATTGGTATTCGTCATGGTGAGAAGATGTATGAAACACTTTTGACAAATGAGGAATGTGCTAAGGCAGAGGATATGGGTAATTTCTACCGTGTACCAGCTGACAATCGTGGTTTGAATTATGATAAGTTCTTTAAAGAAGGAGAGATAGAACGCAACATCATCTCTGAGTTCAACTCCAACAATACACGTATACTTACAGTTGAGGAAACCAAGACAAAAATAGCTGCTCTTGAGTATATCCAGAAGGAACTCTCTGGTGAAGGTAACTTTGTTCAGTAAGAAAATATCAAAGATTTATGAAGATACTGGTAACAGGGGCTAAAGGTTTTGTGGGACGAAACCTTTGCTCCCAACTTAATAACATAAAGGAAGGTAAGGCTAGCTTGTATAAAGATGTACAGATAGATAATGTTTTTGAGTATGATCTCGGAGACACTAAGGAAGAACTCGACCACTACTGCGCAGAAGCTGATTTCGTTTTCAATCTCGCAGGTGTCAATCGTCCACAGAATCAGGAAGAGTTTATGAAAGGCAATTTTGGCTTTGCCACCACTCTTCTTAATACGTTGAAAGCACATAAGAATACTTGTCCTGTAATGCTCTCATCTTCAGTTCAGGCTTCTCTTACTGGGCGTTTTGGCAACTCAGAGTATGGTCGTAGTAAAAAAGCTGGTGAAGAACTTTTCTTTCAGTATGGTCATGAAGTGGGAGCAAGGATGCTTATCTATCGTTTTCCGAACCTTTTTGGCAAATGGTGTCGTCCTAACTATAATAGTGCTATCGCCACTTTTTGCAACAATATTGCCAACGACCTCCCTATTCAGGTTAATGACCGTAATGTTGAAATGGAACTTCTTTATATTGATGATCTTGTTGATGAAATGATTTCCGCCCTCGTAGGTAAGGAACATCGTTGTGAGTTTGAGGGACTTGAGGTTATTCCAGCTGTCGAAGGCCACTATTGTTACTGCCCTGTTACTCACAAGACAACTCTCGGAGAGATTGTAGATATCATTAGTGAGTGTGCGGCATCTGTCAGTCCGGCAGGAGGCAAGCCCCAGACTGCATTGGTTTTACCGCAAGGTAGCCTTGAATACAAACTTATGACTACCTATCTTAGTTACCTTCCAAAAGAGAAAGCTGTTATTGATCTTAAGATGAATGTAGATCGACGAGGTTCCTTTACTGAACTTATCCATACCCTTAACAACGGTCAGGTCAGCATCAATATCAGCAAACCGGGAATCATCAAAGGTGAACATTGGCATCACAGCAAGTGGGAAACTTTTATTGTTGTAGCAGGGCATGGCCTTATCCGACTCCGTAAGGAAGGAACAGACGAAATATGGAACTATGAAGTGAAGGGTAACAGGATTCAGGCAGTTCATATACTTCCTGGATACACCCACAATATTATAAACTTAAGTGAAACCGAAGACTTGGTGACCGTAATGTACTGCAATGAAGTTTTCAATCCCGATAGCGCAGATACCTACTTTGATCCAGTTGAAAAGAAATAACATAATGGAGAACAAATTTCCTAAATTTGATTATAGCGATATAAAGTGGCAGGGGAATGGTAAATTGAAACTTATCATAGTTGTTGGTACTCGTCCTGAGATTATCCGTCTTGCTGCTGTTATCAACAAGTGCCGCAAGTACTTTGATGTAATTTTGGCTCACACCGGACAGAACTACGATTACAACCTTAATGGCATTTTTTTTAAGGATCTTAAACTGAAAGATCCCGAAGTCTACATGGATGCTGTTGGCGATGATCTTGGTGCCACCTGCGGTAATATTATCAATTGCAGCTACAAACTGTTTAATCAAACTAAGCCCGATGCTGTCTTGGTACTTGGTGACACTAACTCTTGTTTGAGTGTAATAGGTGCTAAGCGTTTACATATTCCAATTTTCCATATGGAAGCAGGTAATCGTTGCAAGGATGAATGTCTTCCTGAAGAGACAAATCGCCGTATCGTGGATATCATTTCTGATGTCAATATGGCTTATTCCGAGCACGCTCGTCGTTATCTTGCAGAGTGTGGGCTTCCTCGTGAGCGTACCTATGTTACCGGTTCACCGATGGCGGAAGTACTTCATGAGAATTTGGCTGAGATTGAGGCGTCAGATGTGCACCAACGTCTTGGACTTGAGAAAGGAAAATACATCCTGCTTTCAGCCCATCGCGAGGAGAATATTGACACGGAGAAGAACTTTACTTCTCTTTTTACTGCTATTAATAGAATGGCAGAGAAATATGATATGCCTATTCTCTATTCTTGTCACCCACGTTCTCGTAACAGACTAGTGGCATCAGGTTTCCAACTTGATAAGCGTGTTATTCAGCAAGAACCTCTTGGTTTTCATGATTATAATTGTCTCCAAATGAATGCCTTTGCTGTTGTATCGGATTCTGGTACTCTTCCTGAAGAAAGTAGCTTTTTCACTTCAGTTGGTTATCCTTTTCCTGCTATCTGTATTCGAACTTCAACAGAACGTCCTGAAGCCTTGGATAAGGCATGTTTTATACTTTCTGGTATTGATACTGAGGGGCTGCTTCAGAGTGTAGATTTGGCTGTTGAACTCACTAAGGACGGCCAACATGGTATTCCGGTACCGAATTACATTGACGAAAATGTTTCAACGAAGGTGGTGAAGATCATTCAGAGTTATGTAGGAGTAGTGAATAAAATGGTTTGGCGGAAATTTTAATTGAATCACTTTTCTTTTATACATTACGTTTTACGTTTTGACAAAGTTTGAATAAACAAATAATATGAGAAAAAAAATTATGTTAATCTTCGGAACACGACCAGAGGCAATTAAAATGTGTCCTCTTGTTAAAGAGTTTCAGAAGAGAAATAATGAATTTGAAACAATCGTTTGTGTTACAGGCCAGCATCGTGAAATGCTTGATCAAGTTCTTAATCTTTTTGACGTGAAGCCTGATTATGACTTGAATATCATGAAGCAGGGCCAAGATCTGACTGATGTGACTGCACGTGTTCTTACAGGTCTTCGTGATGTGTTCAAAGAATGTCATCCTGATGTAGTACTTGTACATGGTGACACCACTACTTCTACCGCGAGTGCACTTGCTGCGTTTTATGCACAGATTCCTGTAGGGCATGTAGAGGCAGGCCTTCGTACTCATAATATTTACAGTCCATGGCCGGAAGAGATGAACCGTCAGATTACTGGGCGTATCGCTACCTACAATTTCTCTCCAACTCCTCTCTCTGAGAAAAATCTTCTTGAAGAAAAGGCTCACGGTAACATTTATGTAACAGGTAATACTGTTATTGATGCCCTTCACATGGTAGTAAATAGGCTCAAAAAAGATGAGATTCTTGCAAAGAAGCAAGACGATATACTTATGCGTGCCGGTTATAATGTAACTCGTCTTACCGATTGCCGTAAACTTGTACTTATCACTGGGCACAGAAGAGAAAATTTTGGTGACGGATTCATTCGTATGGTTACTGCTATGAAAGATCTCTCTGAAAAGTATTCTGGGATTGATTTCGTATATCCTATGCATCTTAATCCTAACGTACGTAAGCCTATACACGAAGTATTTGGTGAGGAACTCACTCGGTCAAATTTCTTTTTCATCGAACCGCTACAGTATCTCGAGTTTGTATATCTCATGAGCAAGGCTACTATTGTTCTCACTGATTCAGGCGGAATTCAGGAAGAGGCTCCAGGACTTGGTAAACCGGTACTCGTTATGCGCGATACCACTGAACGTCCTGAAGCTCTAGCTTCTGGTACCGTTCATCTTGTTGGTACAGATTACGACAAGATTATGAATGAGGTTAGCACTCTTCTCGATGATGCGGTGGCATATGAAGCAATGAGTAAAGCTGTCAATCCTTATGGTGACGGACAGGCTTGTCGCAGAATTGCAGACGTACTAGCAGGCAAGGAGATTGAACGTTATGAAGTCTGCTAATCTTATTCTAATAATAGAGAAAACAAATAAAAAATATTAAAATCAAACTTATGATTAATGTAATAGGATTGGGGTATATCGGGCTTCCGACTGCCCTCATGATGGCTTCTCATGGAGTTGAGGTCATTGGTACTGACTATAATAAGCAACTTGTTGAAACACTCAATGCAGGTCGTACTACTTTTAAAGAGAATGGTCTTGATGAACTTTTTCAAAGTGCTCTCAAAGCTGGCATTAAGTTTACTACAGAGTATCAGAAAACAGACATGTACATTGTGTCGGTTCCTACTCCATATGACAAATTTTCAAAGAAAGTTGATGCTTGCTATGTAGTGGCTGCCGTTAAGGAAGTAATGAAAGTTTGTCCCAAGGGGGCAACTGTAGTTATTGAATCAACTGTTAGTCCTGGTACCATTGATCGCTATGTACGTCCAGTTATTGAAGAAAATGGGTTTAATATAGGTGAAGATATTAATCTTGTACATGCTCCTGAACGTATTATTCCTGGTAATATGGTTTACGAACTTCTTCATAATAATCGCACTGTTGGTGCAGATTCTCGCGAAATTGGTGAGAAAGTAAAAAAGTATTATGCGAGCTTCTGTCAAGGTGATATTGTTGTTACTGATATTCGTACAGCGGAGATGACTAAGGTCGTTGAGAATACTTTTCGTGCTGTAAACATCGCTTTTGCTAATGAACTTGCACGGATATGTCGTCATGATAATATGGACGTTTACGAGATTATTCGTATTTGTAATATGCATCCTCGTGTAAACATTCTTCAACCAGGCCCTGGTGTAGGTGGTCATTGTATCTCTGTTGATCCTTGGTTCCTTGTTGGGGATTATCCGCAGCTTGCTAAAGTTATTGACGAGTCTATGAAGACTAACGACTCACAGCCTGCTTTTGTCTTAAATCGTATCTATGAGATTATGAAAGAGAATGGTATCACTGATAATCGTAAAGTAGGTCTTTATGGTCTCACTTATAAAGAGAATGTTGATGATTATCGTGAGTCACCGGCTCTTCAAATGTTAGAGGCTCAGGAACGTCATCTTGCACGTCCACTTCGTTGTTATGATCCGTTCCTTGAGAACCATAAGATTGCTGATAACCAATACAGCAATTTTGATGAGTTTTTGGATGATATAGAGATGGTTGTTATTCTTGTTAAGCATGACCACATCAAACTTAACTGGGACAAACTTAAAGGGAAAGTAGTTCTTGATTGTTGTAATATTTGTCCGTTGGAGGGAAGATACCATATCTAATTAAAAAAGGATACTAATTGGATAATATTATTCATATTGTTCAATTAGTTTCTTTTAGATATGAATAGGTCGGTTAGAATAAATAAGGTAAGATAATGTCTTAACAAATGAAATAGTTAGAATATTTTTAATCAGTATTTTGTAATAGAAATGAATTTTGTAAAGAGAATTATTAAAGTGTTAATTCCTTTCTACTCTTCATATGTTAAGTCTGTAAGTTCGGGAGTACATAATCAGTCTTATTGGAACTATGTAAGATTTAGACTAACAGGTAATTGTAGCAAAGCGGGATATTATCCAGTACATCCGACATGTACAATTGCAAATGCAAGAAAAGTCTATGTAGGCTGTAATGCAACAATAGCACGACCTGGGTGTTACATTCAGGGAGCAGGCACAGTTTATATTGGAGACTATGTTCAATTCGGGCCGAATGTGGGAATCCTTAGCGCAAACCATGATATTTATGATCAAAGGAAATATAATGCGGCACCGATAACAATAGGAGATTACTCTTGGATCGGTATGAATAGTGTTGTTACAGCGGGTGTCATCCTGGGACCGAGGACGATTGTGGCAGCTGGTGCAGTAGTAACCAAAAGTTTTCCTGAAGGTTTTTGCATATTGGCTGGAGTACCTGCTAAAATAGTGAAATATCTTGATAAGGATAGTTTTCGACCTTGGCATTTAGAAAATGAATATTATGGATATATACCGAAGGAAGAATTCGAATCTGTTAGAAAGAAATACTTAGATATATAAATGTCACAAGAGCAGACATCAAATTCCAAACAAGCAGTTTGGGTAGCCATAGGTGGTTTCTTTTCGTTTATTGTAGGTATCGTTAGTCCGATGATTTTGAGTCGATTCTTCGATAAAGGAGATTACGGAACATATAAGCAAGTGATGTATGTGTATAATACCCTTCTTGCTGTTTTTACACTTGGTCTGCCTAAGGCATATGCATATTTTTTGCCAAAATTTGCAATAGAGTATTCAAAAGATATTATTTCCAAGGTGACGAAAATCTTCTTTATTCTGGGAGCAGTATTTTCTCTTTTTCTTCTGTGCTTTGCAGGACCTATTGCATTAGTAATGAATAATCCGGATCTGAAGATGGCTTTGATAGTGTTTTCTCCAACACCATTCCTTTTATTGCCTACTATGGGACTAGATGCAATTTATGCATCATTTCGCAAAACTAAATATTTAACATATTATACAATTGCTACAAGAATACTTATTATCATTTGTATTGTTTTGCCAGTGATAATATTCTCTGGAAACTATATACATGCGATTATTGGATTTGATGTTGCTTCTCTGATTACATTCTTTTTTGCACTTTATCTGAAGTCATGGCCTGTAAAAGAGGTAGAACATTTGAAGTCATCTTTGACCTATAAACAAGTCTTTAAGTTTGCACTTCCGCTTTTATATGCGTCATTATGGGGAGTAATACCTTCTTCTGCAAACCAATTCTTTATTAGTAGATATTTTGGAAACGAAACCTTTGCAGAATTTTCAAACGGATTTATGGAACTTCCATTTGTCGGAATGATCTTGGGGTCGATTTCTACCGTTCTTTTACCTGTATTTTCAGGCATGGACAAGGGAGAAGGTATGGGGAATGAAACTCTTAATATTTGGAATTCTGCTCTTTTGAAATCAGCAAAGCTTATTTTCCCGATATTGATATTTAGTGTATTCTTCGCAAGACCGATAATGACCTGTATGTATGGAGATATGTATGCTCAATCATCGATTTACTTTGTTATTAAGAATTTGAGCGGACTTTTTTATATTATTCCATTTTATCCGATTATTCTTGCTATCGGTAAGACTAGTGCATATGCGAATGTACATATGGTTGCAGCATTTGTTATTGTGATTGCTGAATACATCGTTTGTACAATATGTGATTCTGCTGTATATGTTGCGATTACTTCAGAATTGTGCCTATTATTTAAAATATGGCTTTTGATGAAAGTTATTGTAAGCTATGCACATAAGAAGATTACAGATTTGATTCCACCAAAACCGATGCTAATATTAACTATTATTTCAGTGTTGGCTTGTGTTCCCCCGTTTCTTTTTATTCATTTTGTAGAAATGAATAAATTTACAACACTTTTCCTCAGCTTTGGGTTATTTTTGATTGATTACTATATCTTGTGCTGGATTAGTAAAGTTACTTATAGGGATATTGTTAGTGGGTTTCTGAAAAAAGGTTCAAGATTAGGGTCTGTAATAAAAGTTCTCCCTTAGTTTCTTAATAATTCATAAGTAGAGATGATAAGAAATGATAAAATAATAAGGAACAAACTCCTATTATTTATTCTCAATCCATTTATTTTGGCGATTACTTCGCTGAAAGATATAAGGGATGGAGTTTCGCATAAGTTCCTATATGCTTGGTTTCTTATATTTGGGATTGGCTTTTGTGCCATAAGCGAAGCTGCCGATTCGTTTAGATATGTTGAAGAATTCATGATTGAGCATAATTATACATGGTCCCAATACATGAGGGAAATCAACGAGTACTTCACTTTTGAGTCGAATATCAAGGATATATATACATTGACGGTGAATTTTTTTGTCGGACGATTTACAAATAATTACCATTGGACGTATTTTATATATGCTGCGGTATTTGGATTCTTTTATATTAAGTCGCTGAAGATTTTTTTGCGTTACAATAATGTTAGTAACAACATTGTTTTCTATGTGTTGCTATTCATGTTTTGTTATAGTAATCCAATCTATAATATTAATGGTGTTCGCTTTTGGACAGCTGCTTGGATAGGAGTTTATGTGGCACTCAGTGTATTTGTAGACAAGAACTATAAAAAATTACCCCTGTTAATATTGCTGCCTTTGGTTCATGGAACTTCTGTTATTTGGGTGGCGATAATGGCGATTGCCTTGTTACTTAATCGGTTTCAGACTATTACGATTGGACTTTTCATTGTTTCTTCATTTGTCTCAGCTGTATCCTATCTTGATATTCTGAACGATTATTCCTATTTGCTGCCTCAATTTTTGCAGAATCAAATATGGTCATATACTGAGTCAGAGATGGCACAGGAAAGATTAAGTGGCATAAGTGAATATGGAAAGGCTTATGCAGACTTTTTAATAGCATTACCTGGGTATTTTCAGATACTGTTGTCTTATTTGCTCATCCTCAATCGCAAGGAAATTAATCGGGATAAGTGTGCAGGACATGCTTTGACTATTATGCTTGCATTGGCTGCTATAACCAACTTTCTTTCCGGCATTCCTTCAATGGGGAGATTTAAAGCATTAGTAACTCCTATGTTGGTGATAGTGTGGGCTTACAACTATGGAAGCTTAAAAAAATACGATAAATACTTTAATGTAGTACCTTTCCTTTATGCCTATTCTCTTCTTTATTGGTGTAGACGAATGAGTGCAATTTCTGAATTATATTTGTATATTTTTCCAGCTCCATTAACTGTAATCAAATATCTTTTCTTATGAAAATCTTAATAATATCAAATCATGCATATCCTGCACAGGGACCTCGTGCATTTCGCACTACGGAATTGTCTGAGCAACTTGTAAAAATGGGACATGAGGTTGTTCTCTATACAGTTCAAGGAAAATATGACTATACACAGTATGAGAAAGAGACTGGTGTGAAGAGGAGGGACATTAACCCTAGGTTTGCAACTTCCGCAGATGATGAGACGCATAGATACAATCTCTTTGACAAATTCATGTACCATTTTTTTCACCGTCTACTCATGTGGCCGCAGTGTGAATTTCATTATGCTGTAGATAAAATTATTAAGGAGAATCCGGATATGGATATGTTGATTACTATTGCCTATCCTCATTCTATTCATAGTGGTGCGGCACGAGCTAAGAAACATTATTCAGAGATTTTCCCGAAAATATGGATTTGTGACTGTGGTGATCCTTTTATGCTTAATCCATTTATTAAGGCCCCAAAGTTTATGAAATATTTTGAAGATATGTGGTGTTCGATGTGTGACTATATTGTTGTTCCTACAAAAGAGAGTTATAAAGGATATTATGAGCAGTATTGGGATAAGATTCGAGTGATACCTCAAGGCTTTGATTTTTCAAAGACTCCTATTAAAGAATATAAGAAAAATGACATTCCAACTTTCCTTTTTATGGGTTCAATTTATCCGGGAGTTCGTGATCCTCATGCATTTATGGACTATCTACTGAAGTTTGATAAGCCATATAAGTTTATCATGATGATGCGTACACCCCTTGAAATGAAATATGTGAAGGAATCTAATGGTCAGATAGAGTATATTATAGGTAAGGGGCGTAAGGATGTAGTATGGGAGTGTAGCAAAGCAGACTTCCTTATCAATATTACTAACCCATCTAACGTACAGACACCTAGTAAACTAATCGATTATGGAATCGCAGGCCGTCCTATCCTTGATGTGCCTAATGAATTCTCTGATCCTTCACTCTTCTTGAGTTTCTATGAAGGAGATTATTCAGGACAGCATAATATTGATTTTTTGGATGATTATAGAATCGAAAATGTCGCTCGTCTGTTTGTAGAATTAGCATAATAATTAATTATGAAAATATACGGAAAAACAATTCGATTGAGCCAATTATTCTTTTTGGTTGTCTACTATGGTTTTGCTCAGTATTTACCAGATTCCTATTGTGTTGTTAGACCATTGGGGAGAGGAAGTAATTGGGTACGAATATTTTGTGTTAAACGTATTTTTAAGAAATGCGGGCATATTAGGACTATTAACCGAAAAGTTCACTTTGCATCGGGCCGTAATATTGAAATGGGTGATGAATCTGGAATAGGAGCAAATACTTCTATTCCAGGAAATACTGTTATTGGAAGCCATGTTATTCTGAGTCGAAATTGTTTTATCCTTGATAAGAATCATATTTTTGAAAGGACTGATGTTCCATTAAATGATCAAGGTTGTTATCCTCCGAAAAAGACTATTATCGAAGATGATTGTTGGATAGGAATGAATACACTGATAACTCCTGGACGTCACATATCGAAAGGAACAATTGTTGGAATGGGATCGGTTGTTACAAAAGATTATCCGCCTTATTCCATAATTGGAGGGGCTCCTGCTAAGTTGATCCGAAATCGTTTGGCAAAATAATGAAAATTCAGTTATATCATGAGAAATGAATATCAAGAGAATGTTGTGCTTGATTTTTTTTATGATAGTATTAGGGGAATTGGATTATGGCTTAGTTTCCAACACTTTTCGTGGGAAACTATAAATAAAATTCTATGATAGATATTTGTATATAGAATAGAAGCAATATTTGAAGATTTATGAAAATACTATTAGCAACCTCATCTGTGACTCCGAATGCGGGAATACCATCTTTCAATAGAGAATTGTGTAGTCTTTTGAATAAAGAGAATGAGGTCCATCTATTGGTTGATGAGAATATTAAATCGTATCAGGGGTATGTGAAGACATATTCCACATATGGAATTAACATTTATAAATTCGGTGATGCTTCAAATATCTTAAGTAAATTATTGATTGAAAATTACGATGTAATAATTAATAGTAATTCTCATATTATGTCTTTATTGGCTGCATTTATAGATAATAAAACACGATTGATAACAGTATCACACTCTTTAGGTACAATGGATTGTGATAATGCTGCATTTAATAGTGAGTATATTGACAATATTATCGCTTTATCCAGTAGTTGTAAGAATTACATAAGTCATCGTTTTGGAATAAAAAATAGTGATAAAATTAAGGTTGTGTTTAACTCTGTGACTGATAATCCAGATTCGGCCACTAAGAGACAAGCGAAAATGACAGCAGAGAAGATCAAGATTGTTTTTGCCGGTGGATCTGCTGCTAGTAAGTCCCCAGATGTAGTTGTACCAATTGTTAATGAGTTATGCAAATCTAATTTACCTTTCGAATTTTATTGGTTGGGCATTACAACTCCTCCGCTTAAGAAGTTCCAGCCTTTCAAAGATATTCGTTTGATATTACCGAATGATGAAAGAGTAATAGTCACTGGACTTATTCCTCAACAGCAGGCTGCTGAAATTATAGCTTCTTGTAATGTATTCCTTGCCCCTTCTCGTAGGGAGGGATTTCCAATGGCTTTATTAGAGGCAATGAGGATAGGATGTATTCCAATTGTGTCTGATTTCAGGATAGCTAATCAAGAGATTATTCGAGATGGAACTAATGGTTTCATTATTTCACACAAAGATATTAAAAGCTTTGTTGGTAGGCTGTCGGATATTATTAAGAATCATGCAAATTATAAGAATGTTTATGAGGAGTCATATAAGACTTTTGTTAAAGAGCTAAGTTTCCCTGTATGGAGAAAACATATCTATTCTATCATTTCAGGAGGTGCTGTATATCATAAACAAAGACGAATAATGAAAAAGTATACCTATAAGGTTGTTGTGAGTCGGTTTAAATTACTAGATAAATATAATCTTATAGAGAATTATATGATAGAGGTTTTGCCATGTGCAATTAAATTTTACAAGTATTACAAAAATAAATAATTATGCCAGTAGTAGAAGATAAAGGTAATCGGAGAAGCCGGTTTAATTCTTGGTTAGGTGATTTTGTCGCTAATGTGTTAGGTCAGCGTGTGAACTATACAATGCGTTATTATAGCCATCGTCATCATTTACCAAATTTCAAACACCCGAAAGATCTGTCAGAAAGAATACTCTCTGCAATGCTTTCTAAGGATTTTTTGAAATATGCAGACTATGCTGACAAGGTAAAGGTGCGTGAGTATGTTAAGGCTAAGGGGCTTGAAGATATTCTTCTCAAACAATATGGTGTTTGGGAGAATGCCAATCAGATCCCGTTTGATCAGCTTCCTGACCACTTTATCTTGAAGGCTAATAACGGTAGTGGAGGACACTACATCTGTACCGACAAATTAAAGATGAACATTCCTGTTGTCATTAAGGAAATGAATGCAACTCTTGAGGGAGCATCACATCTTCGCAATACCGAACCTCATTATTGTGCTATTAAGCCAATGATTTTAGCAGAGGAATTGATGGGTGATGGCTCTGTTCTTCCTACTGATTATAAGTTTCATTGTATCAAGGGTAAGGTGGCAGATGTTTTTGTTGTTTGCGAACGTGAGTCTGGAGCAAAGTATTGTACACTAGATACCAATTGGCAACAACTTCCTTACACCAAACCAGAGTTTATGCCTGCAAGTATTCCTCCTAAGCCAGAGCATCTAAAGGAAATGGTAATTCTAGCAGAGAAGCTTTCCAGTGATTTTGAATTTGTCAGAGTTGATCTCTATGATTTCAACGGCAAAATCTATTTTGGTGAGTTAACTTTCAGCCCTTGGGGTGGTATCATGAACTCATATTCTAATGAGGGTGTAGAAATCCTTGGTAGAAAATTTGACGAATAATACTTGATATGAAGTTTGTTATCTGTGGCGATTTTGTAAGCCAAGACCCAAAGAGAATACAAGTTGATCAACGTCTGCTGAATTTACTCAAGTGTGCAGATTATGTAGCTGTCAATTTTGAAGCTCCAGTTAGAGGGGTGGGAAGAACTATATATAAGAGTGGTCCTGCGTTGACTCAGTCTTTGGATTCTCCTGCGTTTATCGAGAACCTTGGAGCTAACATCATTATGCTGGCTAATAACCATATGATGGACCAAGATAAGGAAGGATGTGAGACTTCTATCAGAGCATTCAAAGAGGATACCCTTATTATAGGTGCTGGAGATTTTAAGGATGCCTATAACCTTCGTGTGGTCGAGAAGGATGGAATCAAGGTTGGTCTTTTGTGTTTGGTGCATAAGGAGTTTGGGGCTTTAGGACTTGATTCAAAGCCTTCAGATTATGGTACTGCTTGGATCAATCATCCTCTTGTCAATAAGACTATTCTGAATGCCAAGAAGGAATGTGATCTGCTAATTGTCCTGCCGCATGCAGGAGTAGAGGATGTCGTTGTACCCCTTCCAGAATGGCGTGCTCGCTATAAAGAGTTTATTGATATGGGAGCTGATACCGTTATCGCTTCACATCCTCATACTCCACAGGGATGGGAAGAATACAATGGCAAAAAGATTTTTTATAGCCTTGGCAATTTCTTTTTTCAGTTATTCTCTAACCAACATGGTGAAAACTGGTACAAGGGACTTATTGTAGAAATGGACATTAATGAGGATATGCAGCTATCCTTTGAAGTACACAACACGAGGTTCTCAGAAACTAGTCTTGAACTAGATGAGAGTGCAGAATGTAAGTTATACAATGGTTATTTGTGTGAGCTTCTAAATGAAGAAGATAAGTATTGGAAGTATCTCAATACCACCCTCAAATCTCTGTGGATTGAGTATAAACTTTACTTACTGAGGGGATTGGGTGCTGTATCTCCCACAACTAATATGCATATTCTTTCTCATGCGGTTTATGGCCTTTTGAAAGGTCCAGACATTCCGATGATGCTTAATAATTTTCAATGCGAAAGCCATAGATGGGCGATTGAGAGGATGCTGAGGATGTAGTAAAGGATAAAAAGAATATTATGGCAAAGAAAATCGCTATGCTTTTCCCTTATGCACCATTATATAGGGAAGCGATATATAAACTGTTGGACAAAGAACTTGATGTGGATTGGTTCTTTTGTGGCAATGCGAAGCGTAATCTGAAGATGTTTGACTACTCTTTGCTTAAGCATTGTGATTTGTCAATGGAAGAGAAGAAGGTTTTGGGTCCTATGATGTATTACAAGGGTATCAAGAAACTGAATATTCAGCAGTATGATGCCATTATCTGTCCCGGTGTTATCCGTTCTTTCTCAGAATGGTGGCTTTTGCAAAAATTGGGCAAGGGTATGAAAGACTCAAAACTTTACCTTTGGACTCACGGGTGGTATGGTAAGGAGTCCTGTTGGCAGAAAAGTATCAAAAAGTTTTTTTTTAGAAAGGTGGACGGATTTTTCTTGTATGGAGACTATGCCAGAAATGAAATGATAAAGGAGGGCTTTGATGCCAGCAAACTGCATGTCATCAAGAACTCTCTGGACTATGATAAACAGCTGGAAATTCGTAATAATATTGTTGCTTCTAATGTTTATAAAGAGCATTTCAAAAATAACAATCCGACTATTATTTTTATCGGTCGTTTAACTCCTGTGAAGAAACTGGATCAGATTGTGGAGGCGGTTGGCATTCTCAAACAAAAAGGTGAGAATTACAACATTGCCTTTGTGGGTGATGGTGAGATTCGTCAGTCATTGGAAGTGGAGGTAGCTAAATATCAGCTTCAAGATAATGTGTGGTTTTATGGTCCCTGCTTTGATGAGAAGATCAATGCGGAACTTATTTATAATGCCGATCTCTGTGTGGCTCCTGGAAATATCGGACTTACTGCTATGCATGTACTTATGTTTGGTTGTCCTGCTATTTCCCACAATAACTTCAAGTGTCAGATGCCTGAATTTGAATCTATTATCCCAGGTCATACAGGTGCTTTTTTCGAGTACGACAATGTGGAAGATCTTGCTCGTAGTATCTCTCAGTGGTTTATATCAAAGAGCGGTTGTCGAGAAGAAGTCCGTAAAGCTTGCTATAAAGAGATTGATGATTGTTGGAATCCTCATTATCAGTTGAATCTCATAAAAAAAGTACTTGAGATTAAATGAAACTTGTTAGACGTATTATAGGAAAGTGTTGCCACATATTTCACACAAATGTAGCTAAATTCTTTCCTGAAAGAGGAAGAGTATTGATGTTGCATTGGGTGGGAGATGAGGTACAGGATGAGGAGACAGAGCCTTTTCGTATCTCTACGGAGCAATGCAGGGAGTTCCTTCAGTGGTTAAAGAATAAGAAAACTATCCGTTTGGAGAATTGGGAGAAAGAACAGGATTTTTTTGCACTTACAATAGATGATGTTCCTGAGAATTTCTACCATAATGCTTATCCTTTGCTGAAGGAAGCAGGTATTCCGTTCACTCTCTTTGTGAATGTGTCACTTTTGGATAAAGAGGAATTTATCACTCGAAAACAACTTGTGGAGATGTCTCAAAACGGACTTTGCACTATCGCTTCTCATGGTGTAAGTCATGGGGAGTTCATTTTACTCAACAAGGACCAAGCATTGCAAGATCTTCAGGATTCTAGACGTGAGTTGGAGCAGATCATTGGTAAATCTGTAGAGATGTTTGCTTATCCTTACGGCTCTTATTATGCCTGTGGTTATACCAATAAGCATTTGGCAGGAAAGGTGTATAAATATGCCTTTGGTACAGTGGCCTGTCCGATTACTAAGCCAGCATTCCTGAAAAAGTACTATTTGCCAAGGATTAATGTCGATGTGAAATTTCTAAATATGTTAAAATGAAGAATGTAAGTGTAATCATACCATTCTATAGTCATATCGACTAACTCTATGAGGCTATTGAGAGTATATTGCCTCAATCCTATCCCAAACATAAAAGCATTATAGTGAATGATGGTGCGAAGGAGAATATAATAGAATTCTAGCAGAAGTATGGCGATAAGATATTAAGAGAACGGCTGAACTTGATGATTCGTGATTTATGAATTCTATATTCTCTATGTAAAGTTCTTCGGAAAGAAATCAATATTGTAAAGGGCTTTTTTATCAAATGCTGTTAGGCTATACCATACGCGCTAGAAAGGATGCGTGTAAGATGTCTTTTCAAGCATACTTCGAAAGATAAAAATAATAAATAGGTGTGATATAATGAATAGTAATGTAATACTCCATTTTATATGGAATATCAATAGTAGGAAAAAAGTAGTGTTATGCATCTCGGATTGTGTAACTTTAAAATATATGAGATATGCAGCCTAAGTTTTCAATAGTAATGCCTGTCTATAATGTTGAGAAGTATTTACGAAATTCAGTTCAATCTGTTCTCAACCAGACAATATCGGATTATGAGTTGATATTAGTAGATGATGGCTCTTTAGATGGTTGTCCAAAAATATGCGATGAATTTGCAGCACAATATTCCCAAGTAAGAGTGGTTCATCAAGAGAATACAGGTCTTTCAGGTGCCCGAAATACAGGTTTTGCTGTTGCTAAAGGAGAGTATGTTTATTTTCCGGATAGTGATGACATTATTCAGCCAGACACGTTAGAGTATTTCGAAAGGGTAATTGTAAAAGTTCCAAATGTAAAATTTGTAATCTCTGATTTTCAGGATGTAATAGAAAATGATGTATTTAAGTCTACCAGTTATGATAATGGTATTGAAGTTTATTCTCGTTCCCAAATACAAGAATTATTTTTGAAACGTCAAATTAGAATATTAGCTCCTGGATCATTACTGAACATTGAGTGGTATAAAGACCACAAATTGACTTTTGAAAATAATCCATATGGTGAGGACCAGCTGTTTATCTGGAAAGCCCTTCTGAATGTAGATGAAGTCGTGCATATCAAGAAGCCGCTTTATAACTATCTTCATCGTCCAGGGTCAATAATGACTGCATCGAATGTGTCGAAAATAGTGAAGGCATATCCTTTTTTTCAAAATTTGCAAGAGATTTATCTAAGGTCGGACAATACCACTCCATTTGTTAAATTGTATTTATTATCATTTTGGGTAAGAGGTATTTTACACTCGTCAGCCAAGATTGTTACATACAAGGAATATAAATCGATTCTTGCCACCTTTGAGGCTGATAAGCATTGTGAAACTCTTAAGTCATATCCGTCTTTCATAGTTAAACTATTATCATATTCGTATTTTATAAATAAAAGACTTTTTTATTTAGTCAACAAGTTGCTTTAATTTTGAAACCTTATTTATCCGTTATAAAGCGGAAGCCATTCCTCAGAAGTAAGCACTCAAATTAGAACTCTCTTTTAAAATCAAGACTTTTGTTGCAAACTAAAATTTATGTATAGTAGTGACGATCTCGAAAGATTTTATTTCAAGTACCAAACTGAGACTCTACTTCATGGAGAATTTCTCTAATTATTTTGTATCTATAACTAAGTTTGTTGTAGAATATTTTGTAATATTTTTAGATTTATTTAATAGAAAAAACTAAGAAGACTTTCTTTTATACGATACATCAAAATTGAACTATCATATAGCAGAGCAAACTGAATGATAATAAATATGAAATTCTAAAAAATATAAGTATGAGTGAAGATGAATTTGAAGATGGATATCAAGATGCTGATGATATTAATTCTGTTGAAGACAATGCTGATCTAATAGTTTATTCACGAGATTGGACAGTAGCAACAATTTTAAATCAAATAGAATAGGGAAATATTGACCTTAATCCTGGTTTTCAGCGACGTAATGCTTGGAATGACACAAAGAGAAGCAGGCTAATAGAATCTATATTAATAGGTTATCCCATTCCTGAAATTGTGCTTGCTGAAAGTAAAGGAAAGAGGAATTCGTTTATTGTTATAAAAAGTATTTACAACCGATTATTACTCAATATTTTATAGGTAATAAGTCAGAAATATGGTCGTTGTCTTTAATTGTACATTCTAAAGGGTGAAGATTTAACGCTTTTATTGATTATTAACTCTAAAATAAACAGATAGCTAAAAAGTAAATTTGAGAAAAGCGTAGCGATTCAACTGAAAGAGTGGTCGTTACGCTTTTGCTTTTGATGTGGAAAAGGTCGTTTGCAGACATCCAAAAGCCACACAACGCAAGAGTTCAGTTACCACATCATTACTGCCGTAATGTGTGAACTTCCAGAATAAGCATCTGTTTTTCTGCGATTTGCGTAATTTTGCGTAGCTGTTGGTAACTCACGGTAAACTAATTTTGTCACCAAAAAAGAAGTGAGTTATGCGAAGTACATTCAAGGTCTTATTCTACGTGAAGAAAGGCAGTGCAAAGCCCAACGGCAACCTGCCACTGATGTGCCGCCTTACGGTGGACGGAGAGATTAAGCAGTTCAGTTGCAATGAGCGTTGGAATAGTGACCAAGAATATATTGAAACACTTAAAAATCGTGTATTTGAAGCAGTAAAGAAGTTGGTTGATGTTTTTGGAAATAATAATAAAGTGGGGCGTAAATACAAGAATGGGGAATTAAATACGAAATTTAATAGAGTACTACTTGAAGTTTTAGTTTTCTTTTTTGATAAAATAGAACATGGGAAGCTGACGATTGATAATAATTCAAAATTCAAAGATCTATATATAAAACTCTTTGAAGAAGATTTTGATTTTCAAGCTACTATTGATGGCTCAACGAAGAATATGGAAAACTATAAAATTCGATATTCAAGAATTCAAGATATTGTGTCAGAAGCCTATGGAATTCAAGGTAAAATAACGCCATTTGAATATGTCACAAAAAGAATTAGAAAATAAATTTAAAGAATTGGAGGATCATATACTTGAACTTGCAATCAAATATATAGCACCTCATACAAATCCTTTAGAGAACCCCGTGGATTATAATTTGGACGTACATTCTTTCTGTATTTTATGCCATGCTGCATTTGAAGAATTTTTAGAAGATGTTACATTGTATTCTGTTGATAAGATAGAAAGAGAATTTAATTCAAAACTTCGTAAATTTTCTTTTGCGACATTTTGCTTTTTGCATTTTGATGAGCATCCATTGTCCTTTAATGATGAGAAAAAATGGGATAATACGAAGCTGAATGATTATTTGTCTACGAGACTGCGTGAGCGTAAAAGTGAGTTAAGTAAATATGCGATACAAGATAACCATGGTATTGATGTAAAATATATGCGCAAACTTTTAACTCCAATAGGTATTGATGTCCCTCAAAATGCGCAGGAACTTGTTTCTTTGGTAATCTTGAAAAATATAAGAGGAATGTATGCCCATTCTTTCGCAAGAAATAAAAAAACATTGGCTCCTGAAGATGCGCAAAATGCAGTATTTGATGTTTTTTAATATGGTTGAGAAGATAAAAAACAAGGCATTAAGTATGTCTTATTATTTGATTTAAAGTTATAATGAAGAAAAAGAAGATACTTTTTGTGTGTCAGTATTTTTATCCTGAGACGTTCCGTGGCAATGATATCGCCTTTCATTTAGTGGAAGAAGGGCATGACGTACATGTGGTGACTGGCATACCAAATTATCCCAAAGGAACTTTTTTCCCAGGTTATGGGATGTTAAATAAACGACATGAAGTAATCAACGGAGTACGGGTGACACACCTGCCAATTATACCTCGTGGTGAAGACAATAAAATCATGTTGATGCTTAACTATTTCAGTTATTTGATAGTTGGATGGATATGGATGTTTTTTCATGCACTGTTTTTTAAGTATGACATAGTGTTCTGTCAGCAGCTATCGCCAGTGACAATGTCAAGTCCAGCGGTACTGTACAAGAAAATGCGACATGTGCCACTTTATACTTGGGTTCTTGATTTATGGCCCGAAAGTTTGGTTGCTGCAGGTGGTATTAACAATAAAGTTATTCTTGGATTTTTTAATTGGTTTGTGAAGAGTGAATACAAAAACTCAGATAAAATACTTACTTCTTCACGAAATTTCGATCAAAGCATCTTGCAATATGGTGATTATCGAGATAAGATAATTTACTTTCCACAGTGGAGTGACGGAACAGTCAATATACTAGATTCAGCTTTTTCTCTTCCAAAAGAATTACAGGAGCTTTCAAGCGAACATGATTTTATTATCATGTTTGCAGGTGCTGTAGGTGAGGCTCATGGTATGGAGTGTAATATGAAAGCTGCATTGAAAACTAAAGAGTATGGAAATATCAAATGGGTGATTGTTGGTGATGGACGTAAATTAGAATGGGTTCGTTCATTTGTGAGAGAATACGAGCTTAACGATACAGTGCTTACTCTTGGACGTTTCCCATCTGAAACTATGCCGATGTTTTTTGAAAGGGCGAATGTTATGCTTGTGTCTTTGACCGATTCACCATTATTTAATCTGTATTCTCCTGCTAAGATAGCTTCATATATGGCAGCTGAACGACCGATTGTTGCTGTACTAAATGGAGAAGGTGGTGAAGTTATAAAGAACGCAGATTGTGGTTGGAGTGTTTCTGCAGGTGATTCTGAAGAATTAGCAAAACTTGTAATTACGTTGTCGAAGATGAGTAGGTCAGAACTTCAAGAGAAAGGACGAAAAGGCCGGGAGTATTACGATAAATTTTTCACAAAAGAAGAATGTCTGAAAAAACTAGACAAGATAATGGGATTATAATAGTAATAATTAGAAATGAACACATACATTTTTATTTTTATTCTGCTTCTCATTGCAGAACTTCTCTATTTCCGTATTGCGGATAAATGCAACATTATCGACAAGCCCAACGAACGCTCATCACACTCTACGATTGTATTGCGTGGCGGAGGTATAATTTTCTTAATTGGTATATGGATTTGGACTGCCTTCTTTGGATTTCAATATCCCTGGTTTTTGGCAGGTCTGACACTTGTAGCAGGTATTAGCTTTGTTGATGATATCCATTCATTGCCGGACTCTGTAAGATTAATAACTCAGTTTGCAGCCGCCGTAATGGTATTCTATCAACTCGGCATATTGCATTGGTCAATGTGGTGGATAATACTGTTGGCGCTAATAGTATATGTAGGTGCCACGAATGTAATAAACTTCATGGATGGAATCAATGGTATCACAGCAGGATACTCTTTGGTTGTATTGGTTTCGTTGGCTCTAGTGAATATGAATGATATTTTTGTAGAACAGAGTTTGATCATATCAACGATTCTAGCTTCATTGGTGTTTTGTATTTTCAATTTTCGTCCGAAGGGTAAAGCGAAATGTTTTGCAGGGGATGTCGGCTCTATCAGCATCGCTTTTATCATACTGTTTCTGTTAGGTAATGTGATGATCAGGACAACGGATATTACTTGGCTGGTATTCTTGTTAGTATATGGTGTGGATGGCTGTATGACTATCGTACATCGTATTATGTTGCACGAGAACTTGGGTGAGGCCCATCGTAAGCATGCTTATCAGATTATGGCTAATGAATTAAAGATTGGACATGTAAAGGTGACATCTCTGTATATGATTATGCAGTTATTGATTTCTCTTGGATTTATCTATCTCTGTCCCAATACAGTGCTTGCTCATTGGCTGTATATGGTTACTATATTGGTTGTATTGGCTATTACTTACATCTTGTTTATGAAAAAATGCTACCATTTACATGAGGAATATCTCGCATCATTGAAAAAATAATAGTTATGGATTTTGATAAAGAATTTTTGGGAAAATTATTAGAACAGGCTATGGAGAATCCACGTTTACGTCAAAACTTCGACTTGCGTACTTCATCTGCCGATACCAGCCAACGTATGCTCAACGCTTTGCAGCCAGGAACAGAGGTGCCTATTCATCGACATGAAAAGACGGCAGAAACTGTAATATGTCTTGTTGGTAAATTAGAAGAAATCATCTATGAAGAAGTGAATGGATACGTTCATGAGGTAACTTCCTGTTGTGATGATATGATAAGACAAAAAAGTTTTAGAGAAGTTTCACGTCAAATACTATCTCCTGCAGAAGGTAAATTTGGTATCCAAATACCTGCAGGGGCATGGCATACAATAAATGTTATAGAACCTTCTGTTATATTTGAAGCAAAAGATGGGGCATATAGGAGAGATGATTGATAAAAATGATTGAGTTTTAATGAAGATAGAATAAAAAACAATAGAAAGAAATATATGAAGAGAATGAAACAACTAGGATATTACGTATTGGCAGCATTTTTGTTGACAGCTTGTCAGTCCTACAAAAAAGTACCTTACCTGCAGGATGCGGAAGTCGTACTGTATAGTACTCAGAACGAACAGTTGTATGATGCAAAAATTATGCCAAAAGACTTATTGACTATTGTAGTGTCATGTACCAGTCCTGAATTGGCGGCACCTTTCAACTTAACAGTGGCCACACAGAACAATGCCGCTTTGAACTATACAACTAGCCAGCCTGTCCTTCAACAGTACCTAGTGGATAACGACGGTAATATCAACTTCCCCGTATTGGGTGAACTTCATGTTGGTGGCCTAACCAAGAAGGCAACCGAACAAATGATCGTTGAAAAGTTGAAACCTTATATTACTGAAACTCCTATTGTAACAGTACGTATGGTAAATTATAAGATTTCTGTGATCGGAGAAGTTGCCCGTCCCGGTACATTCACGATTTCCAATGAAAAAGTGAATATCCTGGAAGCTTTGGCTATGGCAGGTGATATGACCGTCTACGGTCTGCGTGATGATGTAAAACTAATACGGGAGAATGCTAATGGCAAGCAGGAAATAATTCCATTGGATCTGAATAAAGCTGAGACAATCCTTTCCCCTTATTACTATCTGCAGCAGAATGATATCATATACGTTACTCCGAATAAGGCGAAAGCACGAAATTCAGACGTGGGAAATAGTACAAGCTTATGGTTCTCTGCTACTTCTATCCTTGTTTCTATTGCCAGCTTGTTGTTTAACATCTTGAAATAAAAAGAAAGAGTCATGAAAGAAGAAAATCAAAACGGGAAGGAACGCCAAATGGCTGAAGAACAAATAGATTTCCGGACATTGCTTTTTAAATATATTATTCATTGGCCTTGGTTTGTAGGGGCAGTGTTGCTCTGCCTTGTTGGTGCATGGTTTTATTTGCATTGGGCTACCCCCATTTATAATATTTCAGCCACCGTTCTAATAAAAGATGAGAAGAAGGGAGGAGGTTCGGGAGTTTCTTCGGAATTGGAGGATATGGGATTAACTGGTCTGATGACTTCTTCTAAGAATATTGATAACGAGTTGGAAGTTCTGCGTTCAAAAACGCTTGTAAAAGAAGTTGTTAATCAATTAAACCTGTATATAACTTATAAAGACGAGGATGAGTTTCCGGCTAAAAGTTTATACAAGACATCTCCGGTACAAGTAAGTTTGACACCTCAGGAGGCTGAGAAACTAAGTTCTCCGATGGTAGTGGAAATGATGCTGCAGCCTAAAGGAAGTATAGATGTGAATGTGACTGTTGGTGAGAAAGAATATCAGAAGCATTTTGAGAAACTGCCTGCTATCTTCCCGACTGATGAAGGTACATTGGCTTTCTTTCAAGATGTTGACTCGGTAACTTTGCAGGATGGCACGAAAGTACCTCGGTTAGAGAAGAACGTACGTCATATAACTGCGACTATCAACAAACCGATGAGAGTGGCAAAGGGGTATTGCAGCAGCTTGTCTATTGCGCCAACCTCCAAGACTACTTCTGTGGCTGTGATTTCATTAAAAAATTCCAGTTTGCAGTGTGGACAGGATTTTATCAACCAATTACTGGAGATGTATAATCGTAATACGAATAATGATAAAAACGAAATCGCCCAGAAGACTGCTGAGTTTATTGATGAACGTATTAGTATTATTTCAAAAGAACTGGGAAGTACAGAAGCGGATTTGGAAACCTTTAAGCGTGACGCGGGTATCACGGACTTGACGAGTGAAGCTCAGATAGCCTTAGCCGGTAATGCTGAATATGAAAAGAAGAGTGTGGAGAACCGTACTCAAATCAGTCTGGTGAATGACTTGCGTAAATACTTGAAAGGTAATGAATATGAAGTATTACCAAGTAATGTTGGTTTACAGGATGCTGCCTTGATTGGTGCGATTGAACGTTATAATGAAATGTTGGTGGAACGTAAACGTCTGCTACGTACATCAACAGAGAATAACCCGGCTATTGTGAATCTGGATACGAGTATTCGTGCTATGAAAGCTAATGTACAGGCTACTCTTGAAGGAACTTTGCAGGGGTTGATGATAACCAAGTCAAATCTGGACCGTGAGGCAAGCCGCTACTCTCGTCGTATCAGTAACGCTCCGGGGCAGGAACGTGCTTATGTAAGCATTGCCCGCCAGCAGGAAATTAAAGCAGGGTTGTATCTGATGTTGTTGCAGAAACGTGAAGAGAATGCAATTGCGTTAGCTGCTACTGCAAATAATGCGAAGATTATTGATGAAGCGATAGCTGATGATACTCCGGTATCTCCCAAACGCTCTATGATTTATTTAATTGCATTGGTGTTGGGTGTTGGGATTCCTGTTGGTATCATTTACCTGATTGAACTGACGAAATTCAAGATAGAAGGTCGTGCCGACGTAGAAAAATTGACGAGTGTTCCTATTATAGGTGATATTCCATTGACTGACGAAAAGAATGATAAGAATGGTTCTATTGCTGTCTTCGAGAACAAGAATAATCTGATGAGTGAAACCTTCCGTAATATTCGTACCAATCTTCAGTTTATGCTCGATAATGATCAGAAGGTTATCCTTGTAACCTCAACAGTCAGTGGAGAAGGAAAATCATTTGTTTCGGCAAACCTGGCTATCAGTCTTTCTCTTTTAGGAAAGAAGGTCGTGATTGTCGGACTCGATATTCGCAAGCCGGGACTGAATAAAGTATTCCATCTCTCCAATAAAGAGAAAGGCATTACTCAGTATCTTTCCAATCCTGAAACGGATCTAATGGAACTTGTTCAACCTTCTGATGTCAATAAGAATCTGTTTGTTCTTCCGGGTGGTGCTGTGCCTCCTAATCCAACGGAGTTGTTAGCTCGTAACGGTCTGGATAAAGCCATAGAAATCTTGAAGCAGAACTTCGACTATGTGATAATGGATACTGCCCCTATCGGTATGGTAACCGATACTTTATTGGTAGGTCGTGTGGCTGATTTGTCAGTATACGTATGTCGTGCCGACTATACTCATAAAGCCGAATATACATTGATCAATGAGTTGGCTATTGAGAAGAAGTTGTCTAAGCTTTGTACCGTAATCAACGGTGTGGACTTGAAAAAGAGAAAATACGGTTATTACTACGGTTACGGCAAGTACGGTAAGTACTACGGTTATGGTAAACGTTATGGCTACGGCTATGGATATGGAGAAAAGTGACAGATAAATCTGTGATATATGAAAAAGACGGTAGTCGAATATATCACAGATACGCTTGAAGATATTCCCAAGCAATCTCTTCAAACCAATAAAAGGCGTTTACATGCTTTTTTCTCAGAACAGGAAACAATAGAGAAGCGGGGGACACATTTTGTATTCAGGTATGCTTTCTATTCTGTTGAAAAATTACGAAGACCTACGAAACAAAGCCTCTTTAAAGAATATAATATGTTGTGTTCTGACTTGAAAAGCACTCCTTCTGGGGAAATATCGGATATGGAATATAAAGATGTTGTTTTATATGGTAATACTTCCTCTCCTGTAGTACAAGAACGATTGACTGAATATTTGGAACGGAATAATTCGTTAAAGATTCAATTGTCTTTTTGTGATGAAGAAACCTCAGAATGTAAAACAGGAGAAAATATTGCCTATGCAGAACTGCAGAAAGCATTGTTTTATTGTAAAAGGAAGAAGTATTTGCTTCTGTTCATTTCAGTTCGTGAGTTGATACAGGATATTCGCTTTTACGATCTGCTTAATGAATATCGTGTTGATTTCCGTTGTGTTGACTTTCCTTGGTTTTGCAGGGAGAATCTACAGTTGATAAAAGCAGTTATGTTATATGAGAAGCTATCTTCTTAAATAGTCTTTAAATAGCATATTGATCTGAATATTAGTATTATATGTTACATTTTATATTGAATTGCTATATGTAGGTCCCTAACTTCATACTACAAGATGAAGAACCCTACATTTTTCGTTGGTTAAGAAGAATACAGCGGTATATCTTAACCGGCACTTTCATATCGGTTTGATTTCCGATATGCTTTTTTTACCCCATATATCAACTGTCTGTGAAGATCGTTGATATATTTCTTATAAAATAATTACATTTAAAAGAATAGAGGTTGTGTCAAAAATACTGACACAACCTCTATTCTTTTATTAGCTTCGTGAAACTTGCAGCCCTTTGTCGGAAAGAGTCATATCAACAAAACGTGCTCGTGGATTAGGAGCATGCTCTGTCAGTATCCGTCGTATCTGTCCTGCGGCTTGCGGGTCTTTAGCTACCATATACAAATAACCGCCGCCTCCTGCACCGGGCAATTTATATCCTAATGTATAGTCTTTGATTGTCTCGATAATGGCTGCTACTGCCGGAGGGTTTGTGCCGCTGTCCAGCGCCTGGTTTTGTGCCCAGGTTTTATTAATCAGACTGGCGAAGTTCTCGAAATTACCACGTAGAATAGCCTCGCTCATGTCCGTTGCGTGTACTTTCATCTCGGCTAATAAGCTGAGGTGCGGACCGGAATTGAGGAACATGGAGCTGACGATTTCGGCTAATATTCCTTTCGCTGTACGGGTGATGCCTGTGTAGTAAAGCAAATGGCAGTCGCGATAGTCGGGATGGGTGAATAGTTGGTCGGGCAGCCAGCGTACTAAAGGATTCTGTTCGAAACCGGCTTCGGACTGAAGCAACTTGACACCGGGAAAAACACCGCCATATTGATCCTGCCAACCACCGCCGGTGGTCAGCAACTGCTCTAATGCCAATGTATAACTGCAAATATCGTTTCTATCCCATGCCAGTCCGCAGAAATCATTGATAGCTCCGAGAACGGTGGAAGCCAGAATGGAACTGGTTCCTAACCCCGAACCCGCAGGAATTGCCGCTAATAAGGTAATTTCGAGTCCTGCGCCGAAGGCTTTCAGATGTTCTTCCAGCGAAGCGTAGTTCTCGGCGGAAAATTCCGGTGCAAATCCGGCTAAAGTAAGGGCCGCTTTGGGAATAGAGAAAGGAGAACCGACTTTCTTGTAGTCTTGCAGTTCCTCATAGTTTTCTATGATTTCCACAGCACCCATATCAATGGAGCGAAGTACGATGTGATACTCTTTGCATGGTTTCACATATACTTGCAAGGGTGGCTGTCCGTTCAATTCGATAGCCAGGTTGACAACACTTCCTCCCGAATAGAGAGAGTAGGGAGGGGTATCTGTCCATCCTCCTGCCAGGTCGATGCGGACGGGGCTACGTCCCCATACAATCTGGTCTGAATATACATCGAGACGGGGCTGGTTCTTCCGGCTGGGCATAGCTCCCAATAATCCGTCGCGAAGAAGTTGGAATGCCGATTGTTCTTCTTCTTTATAGTTGCTGTCGCCGTGTAGCTTCATGATACGTCCCCGTAGCATCCGGTTGTGGATTCTGACCATTGGCGCGGCGTCTTCTTTTAATATGTCAGGCGTGGCTAAATCAAAGCGGACAAATTCTTTGGCAGCATCCTGCAAATCGAGTTGATAGAATACGCTCTTTTCGTAATTGTCGGCCAGCCCTTTCCAGTTGCTCCGGCGATAAGCGCTACGCTGCTCATACAGTCGTTTCAGATTCGCGCGTGCGGATATTTCGTCGGCAGAGACTTTTTCTGCTTTTAGCCAAAGTTGTTTTCCTTCTTCCAGTTGGGGTTCGGAGATCATCCAACGTATCAATATACCCAAATCTTCTACGGAAGCTGTTACCGGGAAAATGGAAGCAGACTGTAAATCGTCCGTGCGTCCATTTATGTCTTCCCAAGTAAGGGCTCTTTCCTGCATCCACTGTGAAAAAGGGATATTGAGATATGTGGTCGTTTCATTTTTCAATGCTCCTTTGAATACATCATCCAATCCGTAAGGACGTGCAACGAATGCGTTGTCGCCAAAAGGAACCACGTCAATACAGATACCGTCCGGCAGATTTATATTCCATTGGTTTTCGGGAACACCTGTGATTATCTGGCGTGATCCGAGATGCCAGCCTTCCCCTACATGGCTGTTTTCAATCCATAGGTTAGCGTTATCTGCACAGAGGGAGACTTGTGTACTGGAGTTCTGGATAAAGATTGCCGGATTCGGTTTTACTTTCCGGTGCATGATCTTTCTTTGGTCACGTACCTTGTCCTGTATGGCTAGCGTAGAAGAAATCAGTTCATGACTTGTACCGAAATGGTAAAATTCGCCGCCGGGTAACGGTAATATGGCTACGGATAGTTGGTTGACTTCTTCATCTTCCGTCTTGGGATGTTCTCCCAAAGCCAGCCCATAGTCGGAATATAAGTCATAGTAATTGATGTCATTCGTTCCTTCCTTGAGCGAGCGCTTCATTAAGACCTCTACGGCACGGTCACTTAAAATCCAGATGCCGATGTCCATTAGGAAAAGGTGTGTCTTGGATAAACCTTCCAATTCTTCCAGAGAGGGCTTCTGTAACATGAAGTCGAGTACTTCAGGGCTTTCCCGGTCGGAGACAAAAACTCCGTGATGAGTGGCCAGAGAAGGATTTACCCATAAGCCGTAGCATACGACGTCCACATTGGGAATGTCCTGCAAAGGTTTTTCCGAACGGATATATACATCTCCACTGGCTATCAATGTATTCATGCCGGCCGGCGCTTGCTGCATGATTCTTTCGTATAACGGGAGTTGCAAAGACAGCAGGTTCTGTCCCAGTCTTTGTCCTCTTTCCCAACTGAAGATCGGGATAGGGGTCAGTATCTTACCGGAAGGTCCGTAACTGGGTAAGCGGCGGCTTTGTCCTCCTGCATGAAGTAATATCCTTTTTTCGCGTCCTATCCAATCATTGAAAGACTCTTGTGGGGCAAATGCCTGGTGGCAGGCTTGCAAGAGCCAGGTTGTTCCGCCTCCGGAGCCAAGCTTGCTGCCTATGGGATCGGATGTACAAAACCATTCGTTATGATTAACTTCTTCCAGTTCGTGAAAACAGTGGATCAGGTTTGGGGGTAAAGATAATAACTTTTGCATGATAGAATCGTCGTTTGTTGGTTAGAATTTCTATAGATCAAGTCCATCCCAAGCTTCACAGAGCGCTTGCATGGACGGTAGTAATAAATCGGCTCCGGAGTCCAGCAATACCTGTCCGTCCAGAGGTCCCGTGTTCACAGCGATTGTGAAAATGCCGGCTTTGTGTCCGGCTTCCACCCCGAGAGGTGCGTTCTCCACTACCACCGCTTCATCGGCTTTCAGACCACCTTTTTTCAGGGCCATAAGATACGGTTCCGGGTTTGGCTTTCCGTATTTGACATCGAATGCCGTAACCATTAGTTCTTTGTGAAACATTCCCGGAAAGTTATGCTCCAACCGTTCGAGTAATGAAAGTTGTCCGGAACCTGTTACCACCATTGGAGTGAGTCCCTCACCTTTTACTTTTTGCAACAGTTCCCATGCGCCGGGCATACGTTCAGCTTCTGCATACGAGTTGAATAAGACACTTTTCTCCTGATATATACTTTCTATTTCTTCCTGCGTGGCCTCCCTTCCCAGTTCACGCTGAAATACAATATTAATAGTGGCAGCCCCTGTCCGTCCTTCGTGCATATAGGCTTCTTCACGGCTAAGAGTAAGCCCGTGTGATTTCATCACCTTATGCCAGGCTTCGGAATGATAGGGCATGGAATTAAAAAGCACGCCGTCCATATCGAACAGGACGGCTTTCAGTTTTTTCTTCATACTTTATAAATAGTGAACCATTATCTGTTTAGAGTTTAATCTTCTTATTTCGAAACATATACGAGGCAAAGATAACTATAAAAAATGAGAGATAAGACAAAACGGACGGATAGTTGCAAGCGGGCTCTTTGAGCAATAAAGTATCCAATTATTTGTCATTTAGAAGATTATGTGTATTTTTGTAGCATTATAAACTCAATGATAGCATGAAAAAGAGAGTATTATTGTTGCTACCTTTGTTTTTAGGTGCTTGTTCCGATAGTGGGGAGAGTCCTGTTATCACGATAGAAAGACTGTATGTAAATACTGGTCCGGACAGTGAGGATTCTAAAGGGGAAGACTATACTAATCAGAAAGATAATCTGCCGGCTTTAAAGGTAGGGGATAAGGTGAATGCTTTTTTGCTCTTGGATGGGAATGGAGCTGAACTTAAAACCTTTAAACTTCAGAATGACGAAGCGGTGAAAGCCGAACTTCGTTATGAAAAAGCCGAAGTCTCTACCGAAGGAAACCTGACGGATGAGGAAAAAGGTCAGTTACGTTTTAAGGACGGTGTGACGCAAACCAGGGTCATGGTGAAAGCTACTATTGAACATGTAGATAAGAACGGTGATGTGAAGTTGGCTTTCTATCTTTCCTCCAAGGCTGAATGTGAAGGCGCACAAGAGGAAATCGGCTTGAAAACCAAAGAGGTCGAAGCGGAAGATTAAGAACGGAATGTCGATAGACAACATAAAAAAGAAGCGGTCTTAATAAGGCCGCTTCTTTTTTATGTATAGATTCTATTACAATCTTGATTGGATCGCTTTGGATTCTTCCTCGTAACCCGGTTTGTTCAGCAACGCAAACATGTTCTTCTTGTATGCTTCTACACCCGGCTGGTTGAAAGGATTCACGCCCAGCAGATAACCGCTGATACCGCAAGCCTTTTCGAAGAAATAAAGCAGGCTACCGATATTGTATTCGCTCAATGAAGGAAGAACAATACGCATATTAGGTACGCCACCGTCTACGTGAGCCAATTGAGTTCCCAGTTCCGCCATTTTGTTCACTTCATCCACACGTTTGCCGGCTAGGAAATTCAGACCATCCAGGTTGGCTTCGTCAGAAGGAACTTCCAGTTTATGGTCTACCTTATCCAGTGAGATGACAGTTTCGAAGATAGAACGTTCACCTTCCTGAATCCATTGTCCCATAGAGTGAAGGTCGGTAGAGAAGTCTACTGATGCGGGGAAAATACCTTTGTTGTCCTTACCTTCTGATTCTCCGTAAAGCTGTTTCCACCATTCGCTTACATAATGCAGTTTCGGACAGAAGTTGACGAGGATTTCGATCTTCTTTCCGTTTCTGTACAGTTCATTACGGGTAGCAGCATAGATAGCAGCAGGGTTTTCTGCAAACGGAACGTCTGCGCCACATGCTTTTTCCATGTCGGCAGCGCCGGCAACCAGTTGCTCAATGTCGAACCCGGCAACAGCAATCGGCAGCAAACCGACCGGAGTCAGTACAGAAAAACGTCCGCCTACATTATCGGGGATGATGAATGTTTTGTAACCTTCCTTGTCGGCAGTAACACGTGCTGCACCTTTCTTGGCGTCTGTTACAGCTACGATTACCTGTTTTGCAGTTTCTTTGCCGCGTTGGTCTTCGCATTGTTTCTTCAACAGGCGGAAGGCAAGCGCAGTTTCGGTAGTAGTTCCCGATTTGGAGATATTGATAACACCGAATTTCTTGTCTTTCAGATACTCAGTCAGTTCGAATAGATAATCTTCGCTGATATTGTGTCCGGCATAAATCATGATCGGAGCTGTCTTTTTTTCCTGCAACCAAGTGAAGCTATTAGATAACGCCTCGATTACGGCACGTGCGCCCAGATAGCTACCGCCGATACCTGCAATGATCACTACTTCACAGTTGTCTCTCAATACCTTTGCGGTAGCGTTCAAGTCAGCCAAGTGTTCTTTGCTGATAGAAGAAGGCAAGTGCAGCCAGCCTAAAAAGTCGTTCCCTTTTCCAGTTCCTTTTTCCAGCATTTCCTGTGCGGCTTTTACCTCTGCTTCGTAGGCAGAAACCTTTTCTTTGGAGATAAATCCAAAAGTCTTTTCAATGTTCAAGCTAATCATATCTTTCTTGTTTAAAGGTTATCTAAAAGAATCAGTTAGTAATTTAATCTCGATCATAGGCGAGATACGTTCGTATAGAATGTTGTACACAGCGTCCAGTATCGGCATATTGACATGATGATGCTTGTTGATTTCCTTGATACACTTCGTACCGTAGTAACCTTCAGCGATCATTTCCATTTCAATCTGTGCGCTCTTTACGGAATATCCCTTACCGATCATTGTGCCGAATGTCCGGTTACGGCTGAAATTCGAATAGCCGGTCACCAGCAAGTCACCCAGATAAACAGATTCATCTACGTTTCTGTTCAACGGATGTACCGTATTCAGGAAACGGTTCATCTCCTGGATAGCGTTGGAAATCAGTACGGCCTGAAAGTTGTCGCCGTATTTCAGTCCGCTGCAAATACCGGCGGCGATAGCATATACGTTTTTGAGTACCGAACTGTACTCGATACCTGATACGTCGTCACTAACAGATGTTTTGATAAAGCTGCTTCCCAGTCGGCGCGCGAAGATACGTGCTTTGTCTTTGTCCGGGCAGGCGATGGTCAGATAAGAAAGGCGTTCCAAAGCTACTTCTTCTGCGTGGCAGGGACCTGCCAGTACAGCGATATTTTCGGGAGGAACACCGTATTCCTTGGTAAAGTATTCTGATACGATAACGTTGTCGTCGGGTACGATTCCTTTGATAGCGGTGATGATGAACTTATCCTTTATCTTGGTTTTCAGCTTTTTCAGGTGAGCTTTCAGATAAGGGGAAGGAGTGACGAAAATCAGCGTATCCGATTCTTTCACAACATCGTTGATGTTGGAACTGAAAGAGATACGCTTGGTATCGAATTTCACTCCTGTCAGATAAGCCGGATTGTGCCCCAATCTCTTGAAATCAGCGATGCGGTCATCGCGTCGCATATACCAATTGATAGAGTCTTCTTGAGCCAGACACATCTTCGCAATAGCTGTGGCCCAACTTCCACCGCCCATTATCGCTATCTTACCGGGTAATTTCATTTGTATGGATTTGGATGAAGAACTTATTTAATTTTCTGTATCCAATCAGTTACGTCGTTTACCGACGGGTTGGCCAGTTCTAATTTGTATTTCTTATTGATGCCGCAGATGTCCTGGTGTAGCTTCTGCGCATTGACATCTTTCATGTCTTCTACGGTGTTGTAGCCGGCTTTCTGAATAACAGGCACCCAGTCTTCTGCGATACCCAGTTCCATATATTTGGCGGCTGCGTCTTTCTTCACCACCTTTTCCGGGCGCATTTGCGGGAAGAATAACACTTCCTGAATGGTAGTCTGACCGGTCATTAACATAACCAGACGGTCGATACCGATGCCGATACCCGATGTAGGAGGCATACCATATTGTAAAGAACGCAGGAAGTCCTGGTCGATAATCATTGCTTCATCGTCACCCTTGTCAGCCAGACGCATCTGTTCTTTGAAGCGTTCTTCCTGGTCGATCGGGTCGTTCAATTCCGAGTAGGCGTTGGCAAGTTCCTTGCCGTTTACCATTAATTCGAAACGTTCGGTCAGTCCCGGTTTGGAACGGTGCATCTTGGTCAGCGGAGACATTTCAACCGGATAATCGGTGATGAAAGTCGGCTGGATATAAGTACCTTCGCAGAATTCGCCGAAGATTTCGTCAATCAACTTGCCCTTACCCATTGTGTCGTCGATTTCCTCCATTTTCAGTTCCTTGCAGACTTGGCGGATTTCTTCTTCGCTCTTGCCGTTCAGGTCGTAACCGGTCTTTTCCTTGATAGCGTCGAGGATAGGCAGACGGCGGTAAGGAGCTTTGAAGCTGATAGTCTTTCCGTCGACAACGCTTTCTGTACAGCCGTTTACAGCGATACAGATACGTTCCAGCAATTTCTCGGTGAAGTTCATCATCCAGTTGTAATCCTTGTACTGAACATAGAGTTCCATGCAGGTAAATTCCGGATTGTGGGTCTTGTCCATACCCTCGTTACGGAAGTTCTTGCCGATTTCATATACACCTTCAAAACCACCTACAATCAGTCGCTTCAGATAAAGTTCCGTTGCGATACGCAGGTAAAGGTCTATATCCAGCGAGTTATGGTGCGTAATGAACGGGCGGGCGCTTGCTCCACCGGCAATAGATTGTAGGATAGGCGTTTCCACTTCAGTGTATCCGGCTTCATCGAGAGCGTTACGCAGTGTTTTCACTACGGTGGCACGCTTCAGGAATGTCTCTTTCACACCGTCGTTTACCACCAGGTCTACATAACGTTGGCGATAACGGAGTTCGGGATCTTCAAAAGAGTCGTAAGCTACGCCGTCCTTGTATTTTACGATAGGAAGCGGTTTGATGGATTTTGCAAGTACGGTCAGCTTCTTTGCGTGAATACTGATTTCGCCCATTTGGGTGCGGAATACAAAGCCCTCGATACCGATAAAGTCACCTAAGTCGAGCAGGCGTTTGAATACAGCGTTGTATAGTTCCTTGTCTTCTCCCGGACAGATGTCGTCACGGGTGATGTACACCTGAATGCGACCTTTAGAGTCCTGTAATTCGATAAAAGAAGCTTTACCCATTACGCGGCGGCTCATGATACGTCCGGCTACAGAAACCTGGCGCGGCTCGTCCTCGTCCTTGAATTCAGCTTTAATATCTGTAGAGAAAGCATTGGTTACATACTCTGCTGCAGGGTATGGGTCGATACCCATTGCACGAAGCTCATTCAGGCTGTTGCGTCGAATGATTTCCTGTTCACTTAGTTCTAGTATATTCATTTCGTTACGTATTAACTCAATTTTGTGGGCAAAAATACGAAACTTTTCTCATATATCCCGTAATCTGTCTCTTTTTTGTATCTTTGCGCCCTCAAACTAATAGGTATGACAGGACAAAAGACACCCACTGCGTTGGGAACGGAAAAGATCGGGAAGCTTTTAATGCAGTATGCCATTCCGGCAATTATCGCCATGACGGCATCTTCTCTATATAATATGGTGGACAGTATTTTCATCGGTCACGGGGTAGGCGCAATGGCTATCTCCGGATTGGCGCTGACCTTTCCGCTGATGAATCTCGCTGCCGCTTTCGGCTCGCTGGTCGGTGTGGGAGCGGCTACATTGGTTTCGGTGAAACTGGGACAAAAAGATTACGACACCGCACAACGGGTACTCGGCAATGTGCTGGTACTGAATATTATCATCGGACTTGCCTTTACGGTTGTCACACTGATATTTCTCGACCCTATTCTTTATTTCTTCGGTGGTAGTGACGCCACGGTAGGCTATGCCCGTGATTATATGGTCGTTATCTTATTGGGTAACGTCGTCACTCACCTTTATTTAGGTCTGAATGCCGTACTCCGTTCGGCGGGGCATCCGCAGAAAGCGATGGTTGCCACGATTGCCACGGTGGTGATTAATACGATACTCGACCCTGTTTTTATCTATGGCTTCGGCTGGGGAATACAAGGGGCGGCAATCGCTACCATTACCGCACAGGTCATCGCATTGGCATGGCAGTTCAAGCTATTCTCTAACAAAGAAGAACTGTTGCACTTCCATAAAGGAATTTTCCGGTTGAAGAAGAAAATCGTAGTCGATTCTTTAGCAATCGGTATGGCGCCTTTCCTTATGAATCTGGCAGCCTGTTTCATCGTTATTCTTATCAATCAAGGTTTGCAGCATCACGGTGGTGACTTGGCTATCGGAGCGTTCGGTATTGTCAACCGATTGGTATTCCTCTTTGTCATGATTGTAATGGGACTGAACCAGGGTATGCAGCCGATCGCCGGTTACAACTATGGAGCCAAGCAATATCCGCGTGTGACAAAAGTCTTGAAAATAACTATTTATGCAGCAACCATTGTTACCACTACAGGCTTCCTGATGGGAATGTTTATTCCCCGGCTAGCAGTCTCGATTTTTACGACACACGAAGAACTGGTACGCATTTCTGCCAAAGGGCTGCGTATTGTTGTGATGTTCTTTCCTATTGTGGGTTTCCAAATGGTGACTTCCAACTTCTTCCAGAGTATCGGCATGGCGAGCAAGGCGATATTTTTGTCTGTCTCCCGCCAGGTTCTTATCCTGATACCTTGTCTGCTGATTCTTCCACAGTTCTACGGACAACTGGGAGTCTGGATAAGTATGCCGATTTCCGATCTTATAGCAAGCTTGATTGCCGGGACAATGCTTTGGTGGCAGTTCAAGCAATTCAGGAAAGTGTCTGTCTGACGGGCTTGTTGCGATACTCCTTGGGAGAGATGCCGACATACACCCTTCACTCATAGATGTATCTTCCGGAGTTATTATAACATAATTGAATGGCATCAGTGGCTCCATGTATCTTTTCGTTTCAAATGGGTTTCACTGCAAATTAATAAACAAATAGCTACAAATAACAAACTATTCCGGCTTTTTATCTCTGATAACCTACAAATAGAACAATATTTCGTCTATATCAACCTTTCTCCACTTGTTTGCTTGGGATACTTTTGTAATAACTAAATAACAAATGAAAATATGAGACGATTAAACTTCTTATTGACAGGACTTCTTGCAGTTTTGCTGGCGTCATGCAATCAGCGTGTGCAGAATATAGAAAATAAGCCGGCAGTGAAGATTGATACCGTACTTTCTGCTGACAAACAGACTGCCTTGCAGTTTCCCGGACGGGTGAAAGCGGCTCAGGACATAAGCCTGGCATTCCGGGTGAGCGGAACTATCCAGCGTATGTATGTGAATGACGGTGCTTATGTGCGCAAAGGACAACTGCTTGCCGAACTTGATCCTACAGATTATCAGATTCAACTGGATGCGGCGGAAGCCGAATACCAGCGTGTCAAGGCGGAAGCGGAGCGCGTAATGGCTCTTTATAAGGAAAATGTAACCACTCCCGACGCAAACGACAAAGCCGTGTACGGACTGAGGCAGATTACCGCCAAATACAACCATGCTAAGGACCAGTTGGAATATACCCGCCTGTATGCCCCTTTCAGCGGATATGTACAGAAACGCCTTTTCGACTCCCATGAGACGGTGGCTGCCGGAATGCCTGTCGTTTCCGTAATCAGCGAGGGAACGCCGGAAGTGGAGATTAATCTTCCGGCAGTGGAATATATCCGTCGCCGGCAGTTTACCCGCTATTATTGTACATTCGATGTATATCCGCAGCAGAGATATGTGCTGGATTTGATTAGCGTCACTCCCAAAGCGAATGCCAACCAGCTCTATACCATGCGCCTTCAATTGAAAAGCGGAGACAAGCAGGCGGTTCCTTCTCCTGGGATGAATACAATGGTCACTATCGAATGTGCTGAAGGGGAAATGCGTAACCTGTCCGTTCCCGGCGGAGCGATTCTCCGTCAGAACGGGAATACGGGTGTCTTTCTTTATAATCCGTCCGATAAAACGATTCGTCGTTGCGATGTGACCGTTACTCGCTTGCTTAGTGACGGCAGATGCCTTATAGTTTCGGACGAAGTGAAACCGGGTGACTTGATTGTTGTCTCGGGAGTGCATCATGTGAAAGATGGGCAACAGGTGGAACCTCTTCTTCCGGCTGCCGAAACGAATGTGGGAGGACTGCTATGATAGATATTAGTAAATGGGCATTTGAAAACAAGAAGTTAATCTACTTCCTGATTGCTGTATTGATTGTGGGCGGAGCTTATTCCAGCTACGAGATGAGTAAACTGGAAGACCCTGAAATAACGGTAAAGCTCGCCATGGTGGTTACTACCTATCCCGGTGCATCCGCGCATCAGGTGGAACTGGAAGTGACGGATGTACTCGAAAAGAATATCCGTTCTATGGGGAATATAGATAATGTGGAAAGCTATTCCTACAACGACCTCTCCCTGATTCAGGTAGAACTGAAAACGACTGTCAAGGAAACCGACGTGGAACAGTGCTGGGACTTGCTGCGCCGTAAGGTGGCGAACGCACAGGCGGAACTTCCTGAAGGTGCCAGCCCTTCTATCGTGAAAGATGATTTCGGTAATGTCTACGGAATGTTTTTTGCCTTGACGGGCGACGGACTTTCTGACAGGGAACTCTCCGACTATTCCGAATTAATCAAACGTGAAGTCAGCGAATTGGACGGTGTGGAACGCGTTGATTTATACGGCAATCGTCCGGAATGTATCAACATCTCCCTATTGCAAGACCGAATGGCCAACTTGGGTGTGAAACCTGCCGAAGTGCTTGCCACCCTGAACGGACAGAATAAAACAACCTATACCGGCTATTACGACAACGGTGACAGCCGTATCCGGGTCACGGTCAGCGATAAATTCAAGACGGTGGAAGACATCGGACGTATGCTGATTCAGGGACACGATGCCGACCAGCTGCGTCTGAGCGACATCGCCCGCATTGAAAAAGACTACGAAGACCCCACCCGTAACGAATTGTTCTATGACCGTCAGCGTGCCATGGGAATCATGGTTGCCGCCTCTCCCGATGCCGATATTATCAAAGTCGGCAAACGGGTGGAGCAGAAACTTGAACAACTGAAAGCCGAACGCCTGCCGGCAGGAATGGAATGCCACAAGGTATTCTATCAGCCCGAACGTGTCGGAAGTTCTTTGGGGACATTTATCCTGAATCTGATAGAATCCGTGATTATTGTAGTTGTCATCCTGATGATTGCAATGGGATTCAAGAGCGGGGTGATTATCGGTATCAGTCTGGTAGTGACAGTGTTCGGCACTTTCCTGTTTTTGTATTTTATGGACGGCACGATGCAGCGTGTATCTTTGGCATCCTTTGTCCTTGCCATGGGAATGTTGGTGGATAATGCGATTGTCATTATAGACGGTATTCTGGTCGATTTGAAAGCCGGAAAGAGCCGCATGGAAGCCATGACCGCTATCGGGCGGCAGACGGCAATGCCTCTGCTCGGCGCTACCCTGATTGCTATTATCGCTTTCCTTCCTATATTCATGTCTCCCGATACGGCAGGAGTCTACACGCGCGATTTGTTTATTGTGTTGGCGGTCTCCCTGCTGCTTAGTTGGGTACTCGCCTTGGTGCACGTCCCGTTAATGGCGAACCGGATTCTGCATCCGGACGTATCCGCAGCTACTGCCACTACCGGAAAGCGGGTGTACGAAGGAAAGATATATGCAGTGCTGCGCTCATTATTGAGATTCAGCCTGGCACATCGCTGGAGCTTTGTCTTTGCCATGATTGCCTTGGTGGTACTTTCGGGGTTTAGTTACCGGTTTATGAAGCAGGGTTTTTTCCCGGATATGGTCTACGACCAGCTATACATGGAATATAAACTTCCCGAAGGCATTAATTCCACACGGGTGGCACGCGACTTGGAAGAGATAGAGGCTTACTTGAAGAAACGTCCTGAAATCACGCACGTCATCACTTCTATCGGCGGGACGCCTGCCCGTTACAACTTGGTACGTAATATAGCCAACCCTTCTTTATCTTACGGTGAACTGATAATCGACTTTACTTCGCCCGATGCACTGGTCGACAACATGGCAGAGATTCAACAGTATCTTTCTTCCCATTATCCGGACGCCTATGTGAAGCTGAACCGCTATAACCTGATGTTCAAGAAATATCCTATCGAAGCGCAATTTACCGGGCCCGACCCTGCCGTGCTGCATCAACTGGCAGACAGTGCCCGGAAAATCATGGAAAATTGCCCGGACGTCTGTCTGATTACCACCGACTGGGAACCGCAGGTTCCCGTCCTGACGATTGAATACGATCAGCCTACAGCACGTGCTATCGGACTGAGCCGAAATGACGTGAGTCTTTCCCTGCTCACGGCTACGAGTGGTATCCCGATTGGTTCTTTCTACGAAGGAATTCATAAGGATAACATCTACCTGCGCTGTCTTGACGAACATGGAAAACCTATTGAGAATCTGGATAACACGCAGATATTTTCTTCCCTTCCTTCCCTCAACGGCTTGTTGACACAGGAGATGATGATGAAGCTGAAAACGGGAACACTCTCTAAAGAGGAACTTGTGGAAACTTTAATGGGAACTACTCCGCTGAAACAAATCAGCAAGCGGATAGACGTGGAATGGGAAGACCCGGTTGTCCCCCGCTATAACGGGCAACGTAGCCAGCGCGTGCAATGTTCCCCTGTTCCGGGCGTGGAAACGGAGAAAGCCCGGCAGTCTATTGCCGGGCAGATTGAACGGATTCCGCTTCCTGACGGCTACAAGCTGCAATGGCAAGGCGAAAGAAATGCCAGCACGAAATCCATGCAGTATTTGTTCAAGAACTTCCCGTTTGCTATCATCCTGATGATTTCTATCTTGATTATGCTGTTCAAGGATTATCGGAAGCCGGTTATCATCTTCTGCACGATTCCTTTGGTATTTGTCGGTGTGGTAGCTGTAATGCTGCTGACCGGAAAGACGTTCAACTTTGTTGCTATCGTCGGTACACTGGGACTTATCGGTATGATTATCAAAAACGGTATTGTGCTGATGGATGAAATTACCCTGCAAATCAGTCAGGGAGTGGAACCGGTAACGGCACTGATAGATAGTTCACAGAGCCGTCTCCGTCCTGTGATGATGGCATCGCTCACTACCATTCTGGGAATGATTCCATTGTTGCCGGATGCCATGTTCGGCTCATTGGCGGCTTCCATTATGGGCGGACTGTTGTTCGGTACGCTGATTACTTTATTGTTTATTCCTATTTTGTATGCACTATTCTTTCATATAAAAAAGACAGACAAATGAAAAAAGAGATTCTTTCAGCCATTGGAATAATAGCGGGCATATTGTTCGGCACAACGCTTTCTCTTTCCGCACAAGAGAAACTAAGCCTGAAACAATGCCGCGAAATGGCGTTGAAATACAATAAGGAAATGGCTGCTGCCGACCGGCAGACAGAAGCAGCGCGGTTGATGTCCCTCAGCTATAAAGCCAATTTTTTTCCGAACTTTACCGTTAACGGAACAGGGATTTACAGCACTGCCGATGGAAGTCTCGGCATTCCGGGCGGTAATCTCCCTGTTTTCATGCCCAACCCCACTACGGGAGAACTGGTATCCAGCGGTTTCGCCTATTTCCCCGGGTTGAACCTGGATTATAAAGTAGGAACCGTTTATTCCGGCGGCATACAAATGGAACAGCCTCTCTATATGGGCGGCAAAATTCGTGCGGCCTATAAAATGTCTTTGCTGGGTAAAGAGATGGCTCACCTGAACGAAGCGCTGACTACCTCGGAAGTTCTTCTGAATACGGACAAAGCTTACGTCCAACTAGTGAAAGCCAAAGAAATGAAGAAAGTGGCCGAGAAATATCACGCTTTATTGACAGAACTGTCCCGGAACGTGAAAAGTGCCCACCAACATGGCATGAAACCTCAGAATGACGTATTGAAAGTGCAAGTGAAGCTCAACGACAGCGAACTTTCTTTGCGTAAGGCAGACAATGCCCTTCGCCTTGCTTCCATGAATCTTTGCCATTACATCGGACGTCCCTTGACAACGCAAATTGATATTTCCGATGACTTCCCCGAAGTGGAACAGGAGTGGAAAATCCAGGTTTCCGATATTACCGCCCGTCCGGAATATGGAATACTGAACAAACAAGTTGCTATCGCTGAGCAGGAAGTGAAGCTGAACCGTAGTGAATTGCTCCCTCGTATCGGCGTCAGAGGCAGCTACGACTATCTTCACGGGCTGGAAATCAACGACGAAACATTTATGAAAAAAGGAGCTTTCTCCGTCTTTTTGAATGTCTCCGTCCCCCTGTTTCATTTTGGTGAACGTACCAATAAGGTAAAATCCGCCAAAGCGAAACTCGAACAAACCCGTCTTGAACAAGAAAATGCCAGTGAAAAGATGTTGCTGGAATTAATGCAGGCAGCCAATAACTTGGATGAGGCGCGTCTTGAAACGGAACTTTCCGATCGTTCACTGGAACAGGCGGAAGAAAATATGAAAGTCAGCGGCAAACAGTATGAGGTCGGACTGGAAACTCTCTCGGATTATTTGGAAGCGCAAATGCTCTGGCAACAGGCTTACCAGACACGTGTAGATGCTCATTTCCAATTGTATGTGAATTATATTGCTTATCTGAAAGCGGCGGGGCAACTGCATCCGACCGACTAATTGCTTCCTTCGAAAAAAGATAGTGTTTTTCTCAAAGTATTCTCACCGTGATGAGAAAAAGTTCTCATCACGGTGAGAACTTTTTCTCATAGTAATGAGTATTTATTCTCACTATGGTGAGAATAACCCTTTGTCAGAACATACCGGAACAGCGATTTACCAGTCGTATTTATCAATATACCGGTCAAATTCGGGTTTAGTCTTAATACCATGTTTCAAAAAGATAGCCGCAATCTGTTCTTGCTCGCAAGGATGTAGCAAGCGTTCTTTGTTGCGGATACGGTAATACATACTACGCCCCATTAACGTATACAGTTCTCTACGTATGGCAACAGCAGTAGAATATGATATATTGTCTAGCAAATGATCTATACCGGAAGCAAAGTGTGAAGTGCAGAATGGCTTGAAATAATCACATTTGTTTTCGTTTCCTGCTATGTGAAGTGGATTGACTGCCGTGTAATAAGGGATTTCTTGCGGAATAGATAATGTAGCTTGATAACGGAGACATTTGTTACGACGCGGACATTGTTTGTTGTTGCAGTATAGAAAAGTTTTGGGCACATCCTTGTAATTGATTTTTTCATTCATGGCTTTAATCGTTTGTATATGAGTTGTTGTTTCTTTCTGTTATTTTGTTTTGTATACAAAACAAAAGTGCCTATTTTTATATCCTGTATTGTAAAACAGTTAGGCTCTTGTAACCATTTTCTATTTATGTTCTGTTTATAGGAACAAAGGTAGCAATTATTTTGATATAAAGAAAAGTTTGAGACTATACTGATTTGATGCGCACCCTCATCTCCTGAGCGTCGAATGTCACTGATTCATTACGGAAAAGTCTTTCTATATGTCCGCTGGTTATCATTTCCGAAGTGGGCAAAGTGTACATATATGGGTTATCTATCAGCATGATAGAGTCACAAAGCGACAATGCGATGTCAAGGTCATGTGTGGAGAATAAGATACATTTGCCTTCTTCTTGTGCCAGCTTTTTCAGTAGCAGGCAGAGTTCATAACGATTGGGCAAGTCAAGAAAGGCAGTCGGCTCGTCGAGCAGGATAACCGGGGTGTCCTGCGCAAGCGCACGGGCAATCATAATTCGCTGGCATTCGCCGTCTGACATCTTATCCATTGTCTTTTCTGCATAACCGGACATGCCGACCAACTGAATGGCATTATCTACTATTTTCCGGTCTTCCGGTTGAAGCTGACCGAGCCAGTTTGTGTAGGGAGCACGCCCCAACGCTACCACATCCTTGCAGCGAAGATTGGCGATGCGCACTTTGTCGGTGGTTACGAAACTAATGCTCAGAGCTAATTTTTCCGGTTTCAGTGAAGCAATGTCTTTTCCTTGCAGATTGATTTCTCCCGATTGAGGACTTTCCAGTCCCATTATGGTACGCAGGAGAGTACTTTTTCCTGTTCCGTTGCGTCCTAGCAGTGCAACGAGTTGTCCGCCTGTGATTCGGGCGTTTACCGTTTTCAACAGCGTGCGCTGTCCGTATCCTAATGTCAGTTCCTTAAGTTCAATCATTTGAATCCATGCAAGTTTTTAGCTATTACCCATAAAATGACCGGAACACCGAGCAAGGCGGTGATACAGTTCACCGGAAGCAGGAATTTCTTGGCGATGATGTCGCAAAGAAGCATGCTGATAAGTCCCGTCAGCATAGTGCCGGGGACAAGTATCCGGTGGTCGGCGTTGTTGAACAGCAACCGTGTGACATGCGGCACTGCCAGCCCGATAAAACCTACCGGGCCGCAGAATGCGGTCACCGTTCCTGTCAGCAGCGCGGTGGAGATGAAGATGAGTGTACGTGAACGCTTGATATTCATTCCCATTGTCCGTGCATAGTTTTCTCCAAGAAGCAACAGGTTCAAAGGTTTGATGCAGACTATGGAAATGAGCAGTCCCAGGCATAACATCGGTGTCATGATTCCCAGTTGGGTGGTGGTGATGTGTCCGAGAGAACCCATTGACCAAAGCGTGAACATTTTTAATTGTTCGGCAGAACTCAGATATTGCAGTATCTGGATAATGGCGCCTGCCACATAACCTATCATGACTCCCATAATCAATACACCGAGGATATTTTTTACTTTCCGGCTGATAACGGCTACTCCCAGTAAAATGACAGCCGTTCCTATCCAACTGGAACCGACGATGCCCAATGACTGGAGCAGTGGAAATTCAGACCAGCCGAGCAGTGGAGCTCCCAATATAAACAAGGCAACCCCTAATCCTGCACCGGAACTTACTCCCAGCAAATAGGGATCCGCCAATGGATTTTGGAAAACTGTCTGCATCTGCAAACCGCTTACGGAGAGTGCCACGCCTATCAGTGCCGCCACTATTACCCGTATGAACCGGATAGAAAGAAGAATGTTGCGTGTCATTTCATCACATTCGCCTCCGGTGAGCACAGCCCATACCTTGGAGACAGGGATATACGTGTCTCCGGTTGCCATATCTATGACTAGCAATAGCAGGGCGATTATGCCTAGCGCGATAAATAAAAGTGCAGTATGTTTGCGGGGTTGTTTCATTTCAGACGCCTGTAATAATAAAGTGAATCGGATACAAGCTCCGGATGAAAAATATGAATCAAGTCGCGTAACACAACGTCGGGACGGACAACTGCCGATTCCCAATAATCGTTTCCGCCTGTCGGCGTCAACCGTAAGTTGTTGTTATAAACAGTCTTTTCGTTCACGGCTTTTGCGTCTGCGAATTTAGGGTTGACAGCTTTCAGCTCCTCAAGTGTAGTTGCCGAACCGACATTAATCCAGTAATCGGCTTTTTGTATCAGGCCATAGGCTGTTTCCAGTCCGATTGGGGTTGAACTGTTGGAACTGTTTTCTTTATAAATGTACTCTGCGCCTGCATCGGCAATCAGTCGTGCCATATAACTTTGGGTGGAAGGCATTACCCAACTGTCGTTCCACGGAGTGTTGAACATAACGGTAGGACGCTGGCTGACGGAATCCGTGAGGGCTTTCAGTGCGTAATAACGTTGGGGGATTTCCCGGAATATTTCTATTCCCTTTTCCCGTTTGTCTGTCAGTTCGGAAAGGACAATCATCCATTCGGCTTTGCCGAGCGGTGATTCTTCCAGATATTCCCCCATATATAGATAAGGTATGGAAAGTTCTTTCAGTTTGTCCGTTACAGCGGTTTGGGCGTCACCTATGCCATAGAGCAAGACTACGTCGGGCTTTAATCCAATCAGCAGTTCGTAGTTCATTTCAGGACCCATATCCTTGATTGAATCTTTGTGGGCAAGGATGTAGGGATTGGCGATATAATCAATGCCCGAAACTCCGACAATCCGGTTGACTTCTCCCAGTTCATCGAGCATGGCAACATAGGAAGAAGACATGCATACAATCTGTTTGGCTCCGGCAGGGATGATGGGACCGTTGAATCCGGCAGGCGCTTGCTCGCCGTTGCGTGTAACAAAATAAGACATTGTTACGTCGTTGGCGCCTTGCCACGGGTTGGTAATCTGTATAAGCGTACTGGCAGCGTTCTCAGCACCCAGGATTTTAAATCCCGAAGCGTATTCAGGGGTATATACATCTTGGTTGAATGCTTCCAGAGATGTATTATTACGGGTGATACAGCTTGCCAAAAAGAGCAGGCAAAGTAACGTGATAGTCGGAGCAGGAGATTTCACTTTTATAAGATGTTTAATTAGAAAAAAATAATAGTGGGTCCTTTCGAACGGCAAAGATAGGACTTAATTATTAGTTTGTTTTTATTTTAGTTGGATTTTTCTTTCGATTTGTTCCTATTTGTGTATCTTTGTCCCCAGAAATTTTGGTGTCACTTTTCCGATTCTACGGAAAGAGTGGTGAAAAGGGAATCAGGTGTAAATCCTGAACAGACCCGCTGCTGTAAGCTCCGCCAAAAGTTTTCCTACAATACTCAAATCCACTGTTCCGCTTTGGAGGAATGGGAAGGGCGTTAGGAAAATGGAGTAAGTCAGAAGACCTGCCAAAATTGAATTCTTGAAACTTTCCGGGATTAGAGTTTGAAGAGTGCAGTTTTTTATTCAAAATACATCTTTGATTGGTGATGTGAAGTTTCAGGAAGGAGGAATATGCCTTTTTGAGTGTTCCATTATGCGGGGAGAAGCACGTGTATATGTTTGAGTGTATGGAAAATTGCATCCTCACTGTAACCCTATGAAAGTTTATTATTTTAGATTTTCAACGGTTTGGCACAACCATTTGAGAAATAAACATTTAACGGAGCATTTGAGAAATAATAGTAACGAATTGGCAACCGTGCGATTTTCAGCGTTTTGCGGTGCTATGCTGTCAAATAACTCGTTTCTGATGCAAAGGTAAGGAAATATCCAATACATGCAATATTGAAGAATAAATAAAATACCGACTATTGGGTAAGTTTGTTTAATCTCATTACGATTGAAGTTTGGCTTCTGCCCATTTTGGCTGCTATATATTTCACACTTTTACCCTCATCATGCAATTTCAATAAAAATTGGTCTGCTCCTCTTGTCCATCTTTTATTGGCATTAGGGTGCTTTACGTAGTTTTCTTCTGAAACCCTTTCGGGATGTAAGAACTCATCTACAAATACAGAAGGGAAACGCTTGTCATATAGCACAAGGGTTTTCATCTTTGCCCTTGTTATTGCCACATAAAACAATCTACGCTCTTCTCCATATGGAAATTGGTCACTTTTAGTGAGTACATATTTAAGCACAGGGTCATCACTCACAAGAGAAGGGAAGCCATACGTATCTTTATTACATTGCAAAAGTATTACATAATCGGCTTCAAGACCTTTTGATTTATGTACGGTCAAAAACTCGATTTTTCGTTCTCCTATTACGTAAAAGAACCTATTACCCTCTTTAATGGATTGATACATAAAAGAAAGGTAATAATCATCAAATGAATAACGCCCCAACAAAAATATAGATTTATCTGATGGAATAGATGCCACAAGTTGTCCTATCGTATTGCAATAATCTCGCCTATCGTAAGAATAGAACTCCAACTCTGTTTTCATTTCAGAACTGAACGAGTGTATATCTTTTTGTATTTGGGCTTTATTGCGCTGTATGAAGTGAGAGGACAACGAAACCAAAGGTTCTCCAAATCTGTACGTAGTTTCAATTTTGTTTATCTCCGTTGCTCCAAAGTATTCGGGGAATTGATTAAAAAGAGCCATATCACTTCCCGAAAAACGATATATGGATTGCCAATCATCACCCACGCAATACAACTTTGCAGGTGGATTTCCGTCTCGTAATACTTTCAAGAAATTGTAGCGGTCAACTGATATATCTTGAAACTCGTCCACAATGATATAGTCATACTCGACAAGGTGCGAAGTACGACATATTTCCGTGGCTTGAAGAATCGCATCGGTAAAATCAATTTGATTACTATCGCTTAATGCACTTATATAGCGCTCATATACAGGTTGAAATATATTCTTGATAATAAAAACACTTCGCTCATCATCTGCATTCTTTGCTTGTTTCAGAACTTCTTTAACTGATTTACAACTTGATTTTACTAATGTCACGAAAGTAACAGCAAGTCGTATAAATGCCTTTTCTTGCTTACTACCTTTTGGTAAAACCAAATCATATAATTCTTCATCTGTTTTCTCTTGAATTGGTACACCTGCGTCATCTAATAATTTTCGGAGTTTCCCCCTTATATCAGAGTAATGGAAATCTGCACTTGATGTTACTAAAAGTTGAGTGCCAAATTTCTCATGAGCTGCTTTCTTCCAAGTTATACCATCATTATATTTTTGATTGGCTTCTTCGTATGTTATATTTTTGTCTTTTGCAAACCAAGCGGGCACAAGACTATGTTCATCAACTCCAAAATGTTCCAAATAGATGCGTTTGATTACTCCTGCTTGCTCAAAATATATTGAGAAATCGGGGCGATATTGAGAATGCATTTCATCTGCTAATTGATGTTCGTATGGCTCTTCATATCTGAATTTTACTCCAAGTGATGATAAGACAAAGCATATCTTTTGCTCCTGTTCACTTCTCACATATATAGCCCGACCATCCATATCGGGAAACATCGCTTTTAGCTGCACGTTTTTTTGTTCCGACAACTTTTCTCGCCTTTCATTCTTGCGCTGTTCCCAATCCGCTTCATTAGATTGGTAATCAATGAAATATTCTACTACGCTATTCTTAAAAGCCTTATTCTCTAATAGAGTGTGATAAATATCTATAAACAAAGAATCTGTATTATCGCAAATAGATGGCTTTGTACCTGTCGCTTTTCCGATAATATCAATGGCTAATTTGTGAAATGTATAACCTTTCAAGCCATCAGTAGCCATTCTTTCCGTAAGTTCGGCTGCTGCTTTGTTCGTGTAACTAATGAGTAAGATTCTATGAGGTACAATGCCTTTTATTTCTGTTAGATACTTGACTTTTCCAACAATAGAAGAGGTCTTTCCACTACCTGCGCTACTAACAACCAAGCAATTATCTTCTTCTGAAACGATTGAGCGTCTTTGCTGCTTATCCAATGGATATTTCAAACAATGGTCGAAAAATTCTTTATGTGTATTAAGTAAAGAATTTATAACCGCATCATTATGTTGCTCGACAATCTTATTGATATTTCCAAAGTCACGAATTAGGTTTGAGATTGCTACAGATGGAGTGATATTGAAGGCTTCAAGTCTCTTGACTAATGAATGCGCCTCTTGAAAATATGGTATATAATGATTTGTGAAATCCTTTTCTTGCGTTGCAGAGATTATCTTACATGAAAAAACATTATTAAGGTCGGTCGGAATATCAATAAATGTTTCGTTATTTAATGCCGACAATCTCTCTTTTGCTTGCTCATAATTGGATTTATTACTATAAGAAGATATGTGGTTTAACTTTTCTGAAAGTTCCTTGGACTTGTTTTTTAGGCGTATTCGTATTGTGACTATTGCAATAACAGAAATAGCAACAAGAGAAACCACAACTATAAGTAAAACCAACTGCATATCAGAGGATGATAACTATTTAAATTTTTCAATCCACCTATAATCATCCCCCTTGGTACTCCATTGGAATTTCCATATGTCACCTGTTCTATCATTTATGAGATAGTATTGATACATGCTTGTCAATGGTTGAATAGAGAATATACAATTTTCGTTATCAGATACTAATTCGTACTTGTTTATAGGTATGCAAAATAGATTATCTAAATCTTGTGTACTATATTGGACTTGCCATAGTCGTCCATTATACGAATCTAACAGTATGAAAGTCCACATGTTTTGGGTGGCAAACATCTGAAACCTATTAGTCCAATTTGAAGTTGTTTCTGGATATGCAAGAGAGAAGATATTGATTGGGGCAGCAAACATATAATCTTCACCTTTTACACTAAATTGAACTTGCCAATTTTTACCTGTATATGTATCAAGCATTATGAAAGTCCACATATTTTGTGTTTCATAAAGACGAAACCTACTTTCCTTATCCCCTGATATTTCTCTTGCACTGCAAACAATCCAAGACTGACCATCATCCTGAATTTGCTGTACTTCACCTGTCATCGTATTTAAACGAAGCTGGTTATGATAGTTTCGCGTATTATACATTTTATAAACTTGAGCATATGATGCCAACGTAATAACCATCAATGCAAACAATGCTATAAACTTCTTCATAATCTATTGTATTATTGGTTATTAATTGATTTTATTTTTCAGGGAATAAACTTGACAATGCTCGTCTGATAGCTTGGCGAATATCATCAGCTTCTGTTTCTCCTTGTCCCTCTGCTGTGCAAGAACATATCATTTCATTGGTTTTTGCAGAACTAAATTGTATGGTTACTTCTATTGTATAGCCTAAACCTCTGTTACGCCTACCACTCTCGCCATAATTGACGATTAAGGTTTCATTCGCTAATTCGGATTTGAGTTCAGGCAATATAATATACCCCTGTTTTATCAATATTCCTGCTATCACATCACTCGGATTAACACTTTTGGTTGTCGAAGAGCCATAGATACCATATTGACCTCCATATGTACCTCCTGTGCTTGATGTCAATTCCTTTGTCGGAGAAATGTATGCGTATTTATACATTTCAATAGGAGCATTCCTTACTATTACAGGTGTTCGAAGTGGTGCACACCCATTTGCTAATAGAATGGTGCAAATAACTAATAGCCAATTTTTAATTGCGTTCATACACTACACATTTATCCTCCAGCTTCCACAAAGGATGGGTTAAATCACGAAGCGTGGAACTGTATGCCACACTCTTACTTGAAGGTCGTAGGAAACCTTGGATACGGATGTAACAATAGCAGCCCACGCTATAGCGTGAGAACCACTATGCTATCCTTGTATCCAATTTGAAAATTTCCTACGTTTTCAAGTACAAGATAAGCATAACGCTTCTTCTTTTTTCTTATGTCTTGGAAAGAGTTGCCTCAATCACGGTACAAAAGTACAAAAAAATCCGTGATGTAACTTCAACTATCACGGATTTGTTATGATTTACAGCTTAATACTCCTATTTTGTTTCTTTGTAGGCATTCCCAACGCTTCCATAAACTCGTCTTTCTTGCGTCTGAACCAACTGACGTGCGAAATACCGTCTATGTTGAGTTCAAATTTTCCCTCCGTGTTCTGTTTGAGAGAACAAACTGCATTGTCTGTTTTGAAATGCCGGTTAAACTCACGGGAATATAGTTCACCTTTAATGGAAACATCCTTGAACGTGCATAGTTTTCTAATGACGATATCGCCAAAGTGCAGAGTGTCACGCAGGAACTTTATTGTCGGCATCAACTTCTCCACGTATGGGAAATAGCATTTGACAAAGTTCACGAACTCGGACAGCTTACTATTCTGTTGGTCGTATGTGCTTTTCATTTCCTGCATCTGTTTGGCTTGTTGTCGTTCCCGTTGTCGGGCTTCTTCTTCAAGTTCAATGATGCGGTTTTGTAGAGCTGTGTTCTCCCTCTCCAGTGTCTTGACCTTGTTACTCCCGAAAAGAGAGCCGACACTCTCGGCGATGTTGGCGGCTGCGGTCGTCGCCGCCCCTTTCAACCGCTCGGTCTGTATCTCCTTTTTCGCCCGTGCAAGTTCCTCTCGTGCCGTATCTTTCCGCTCCTGCAAATCCATCACCTCCGCTTTCAGTTCCTCTGTCTGACGCTTTATGTCACGGTAGTACTGCTGCGTGGAAACGTGCCTCGCTTCCGAACCGTCAATTCCCCTTTGCAGCCCGTATTTTACCATCGCTGCGGCATAGCTGTCCTGATAGGATTTCAGTTTCAGACGGCTCATGATGTCATCTGCACACAGCCTCACGCTGTCGGCAGGTTTCTTGCGGTAGCGTTTCTTCGCCTGCTCCTCCCGTTTCCTGCGCTTGCGCTCCCCCTTGACTATCGGGACGAGCGTGACGTGCATGTGTGGCGTTTTCTCGTCCATGTGCAGGTGAGCCGCCACGATGTTCTCTTTTCCGAACGTGTCGGCGAAGTATTTCAAGTTGTCAGCGCACCACTCGTCCAGCCGTCCCTCCCGTTGGATGCGCTCCATGTCCTCGGGCGTTGCCGACACGTTGATGCGGATTGCCCTGACTTGGTTGCTGCCGACTTTGCGTGTCAGCCCGGCTTCTTCCAGCCTCCTTTGGATAGCCGCCGAACGGTCTTTCACACCGTCGGGATACTCGATGAGTTTCCGATTGAGGTGTGTGCGTGTGGGGTCGGCGTTCCTCGGTATGATTGAACGCTCGATGTGGGCGGTCGTTCCGCTGTCGGAACCGTGCGCCTTTTCCATGTGTAAGACTACAAATCCCATATAAAATTCCTTTCTTTTTTAGCTTATGAAACAATGATTCTTCGTATCTTCGGGGACGGCAAAAAGCCGTTCCCGATGGGGTGTGCAGAGGGGCTTTCCCCTTGCCTTATTGGGGAATTTTCAGCGTTGCCTGCAATGCGGCTCGGAAAATTCCCTAATAAGCTACGGTATTTCCTGTCTGTAAATACCCGTGCGCCGTCCGTCCCTGCCTGCTTTGCTTTGCCCGCCTTGTTTACCAACTTTGCATACATGACAATGTGAACAGAGTGTCGGTAGTCCGTCAGCATTGCAGCCGTCACAAACTCCCCTTGTTGTTTTTTCCTTTCGTCGTCGGTTGCCGGGGCGGTCGTTTCCGTTTACGGAGGCTCTTTTGCGTGGGGCTGTCGGATGCAAGGTTCATGGGAAGAATACTACCCGAAGCATGAGGGTGGAGATTGTTCCCATGACGGCGCAGCCGCCTGACCTTGAAGCCGACGTAAAGCCCCATGCTACCTTTGCCTCTGAAAACGGAAATGGCTGCTCCAGTTGCAGCAAATGGGAACTCTCCCTATCCCATTTCCCAGCCGGGTTGATGACGGATGAAAATCCGATAATTTGATGAAACGGCATATAAACATCTGTATATTAGCGGTATGTATGCTCATCAACTTCTCATCAGAATACTCGCCAAAAGAGAAACGACACGGTAAGGCATACTTTCCGTTCATCGACAAATATCCGTTGATGAGAATTTGATGAACACATATATATCTTATAATCATATATTTACTATATGTATTCATCATTTCATCAGAATAACGGTGTATCTTCCGACGGAAACAGTCGCACATGTTTCGTGTATGGGTACGTACTAACAGCAATACGCACCCCCGAATGATGGCAGGAACAGACATATTTTCTCTTTTTGCCGGTACATCCTCTTTAACAAGGCATTGCGCAGCCTCTCCGCACCGCATGAGACGATACGGAATGCGAGTGCGACAAGCATTTCAAAACTGTAAACGTCCAGCCCGTAACCGTTCTCCAAACGCAGACAACGCTTCGTGTCGTACTCTTTCAGAACTCCGCTTTTGTAAACAGCTCTGATTCCTGCACGGACTGTCGGGGCAATTACCCCGAACAGCCCGACAAGTTCCGGCTCGGACATCCACACATTGGCTGTATCGGTCGGCATGATGATATTGCCGTGTTCGTCCATCGTGATGGTATTTCTTTTTTCTTTCATCGGTATTCGCTTTTAAGGTCGTTATTAAATGGCACGGCAGATGTTCTTCTCCATATCCTCCAACTTGTGCGACAAGGCTTCCATGTCCCGGCTTATCTTTTGGGCGGTGATTTTGGCGTATATCTGCGTGGTCTTGATGTTCGTGTGCCCCAACAGTCGGCTCACGGTTTCAATGGGTACACCGTTGGATAAAAGCACGGTCGTGGCGTTCGTATGCCTCGCAACATGATAGGTCAAGCGCACCTTGAAACCGCACTGCCTGCCTATCTCTTTTAGTATCTTGTTGCAGGTGGTATTGCTCGGCATGGGGAAAACATGACCGTCCCGTGTCATTCCCTTGTATTTCTCTATTATCCTTTGCGGAACGTCCAACAGACGGATGTTCGATTCCGTGTTCGTCTTCTTCCGCCGGGTAATAATCCATAGATTACCGTCGAAGAAGGTTTGCAGGCAGTCGGCGGTGAGGTTCCTCACATCGGAGTACGCCAGCCCCGTGAACACCGAAAAGACGAACAAGTCCCTTACGAGTTCATGCTGCCCGTTCTTCATCGGTGTATCTATAAGCGTCTGTATCTCCGCTTGGGTAAGGTAGCCCCTATCCACGCTTTCGGGAGAGTTGATATACCCGGCAAAGGGGTTGAACGGCAACCGCCCGTCATTCCTCGCTATCGAGATGATATGTTTCAGCACAATCATGTAGCCCCACACGGTATTGGTACGGCATTTCTTCTCCGTGCGTAGGAAATACTCGAAATCGTTGATGAAAGAGAGGTTCAATTCCTTGAGAGGAATATCCTCACGCTTGTAGGTATGAGGCAGGAACTCCCGAATGTGCTTGCAGACGGTCGCATAACGTTGGTATGTTCCCTGCGCCCTGCTGTGCCCCACTTTCTTGGCGAACTCGGCGTTGTGCTGCTCAAACAGCTTCAACAAGGTCTCCTGCTTGACACCGATACCGAGATAGGTGTCTTTGAGCTTGGCGGCGGTTACATACCCGTCCGTCTGCATAAGCTCCTGATAGCGGCGGTTCACGTCCACACGGATTTTATCGACGGTACGGTTGATTCGCTGCGCCTCGACGCTCTTGCCCGAGGCACGGCTGTTTTTCACGTCCCACAAGCGTGGGGGAACGTCCAGCTTGCAGCTGAACTGTTTAATCTCGCCGTCTACTGTAAGACGGCACATCAGGGGCAGGTTGCCGTTGGGCTTTGCGCTGCCTTTCTTCACGTAGAATAAGACTTTGAATGTACTTCGCATAACTCACACTTTTTTTGGTTACAAAATTAAGTTACAGTGAGTTACCAACAGATATGCAAACCTGCGCAAATCGCAGAAATAGAAGCGTTTAACCGAAAACTTTCATCCGTTACGGTAGTAATGGGGTGGTAACTGAACTCCTGCCGCATTTGGCTTCAAAGTGGCTTTCAGTTGCTTCCTTACCACACAAAAACGAAGCGTAACGAACACTGTTTCAGTGCCATTCGCTACGCTTCGCTCAAATTTGTCTTCTCGCCATGTGTTTATTTTAATTAATAAACAGGAGGATTATGTTCGGGCAGATTTATTTTAGGGTATTGGGGATAGGATGCTTTTTGAGTATGGCTTTATTGTTGTCAGCACAAAGCAAACTGGACAGTTTGCATCATCTTAATGAAGTAGTGGTTACTGCCAGAATTAATAAGGAGGTAATTCCGGTGCAATCTTTATCAGGGGATAAGTTGGAGAAACTGGCTGCACATTCGGTAGCGGACGCTATACGTTATTTTTCCGGAGTACAAATAAAAGATTATGGTGGAATAGGCGGGCTGAAGACCGTTAATATCCGAAGTATGGGAACGAATCATGTGGGAGTGTTTTATGACGGTATTGAACTGGGTAATGCGCAGAATGGAGTGATTGATTTGGGACGTTTCTCTTTGGATAATATGGAAGCTGTCACTTTATATAATGGTCAGAAAAGTGCCATTTTCCAACCGGCGAAAGATTTTGGTTCTGCAGGTTCTATTTATCTCCAGTCGAGAACACCCGTTTTTCGGGAGGATAGGGCTTATCATGTGAAAGCGACTTTTAAGACGGGCTCTTTCGGAGTTGTCAATCCTTCTTTGCTTTGGGAACAGAAACTGAGTGAGAATGTGAGTGCGTCACTTAGTACTGAATATATGTATACAACCGGAAAGTATAAATTTACTTATGCGGTGGATGGAGGATATGATACTACGGCAGTACGCCGTAATGGGGATGTCAATGCATTGCGTGCTGAGGGCGGCTTATATGGCAAGATAAAAAGTGGTTACTGGCGTACGAAAGCTTATTTTTATAATTCAGAACGTGGATATCCCGGTGCTGTTGTGCGGAATCGTTTCTCGCATGAGGATCGCCAATGGGATACAAATTTTTTTTTCCAATCTTCTTTCAAAAAAGATTTCGGTGATGTGTACAGTCTGTTGTTGAATGCCAAATACGCGTATGATTATCTGCATTATCTGGCAGATCCCCAAAAGGAGGAGGCTACCATGTATGTAAATAATACATATCGCCAACAGGAAGTTTACTTGTCAATGGCTAACAGGGTTACTCTTTTTCCTTTTTGGGATATAAATATTTCAGCGGACTACCAATGGAATAAGCTGAACGCTAATTTGACAGATTTTCCTTATCCCCGGAGAAATACGGCGCTGGTAGCGGCAGCTACCTCTTTACATTTTGAGCGTTTTAAGTTGCAGGCCAGTGTCTTGGGAACTTTTGTAAATGAGAACGTTGCTTCAGATACTACTTCGGCCGGGAATAAAATGGAATTTACTCCTACCGTTATCACTTCCTATAAACCTTTCAAGAATATTGATTTAAGTCTGCGTGCTTTTTACAAACGGATATTTCGTATGCCGACTTTGAACGATTTGTATTATACATTTATAGGGAATATAAAGCTGAAACCTGAGTATACTAATCAGTATAACCTAGGATTCACTTATCAGAAATTATCTTCCGGAACCTGGCTGCAAGCACTGAATGTGCAATTGGATGCGTATTATAATGAGGTGGAAAATAAAATAATAGCTACTCCTACCAATAATTTCTTTCGTTGGACAATGATTAATATGGGACTTGTTAAAATAAAAGGAGTGGATGTCGTTTTGCAAGGACTTTGGAAGTTTGGTAACGATTGGGTATTTGACAGCCGGTTATCATATACGTATCAGAAAGCACAGGATTTTACAGATAAGTCGGATAAAGATACGTATGGGGGGCAAATATCGTATATTCCCTGGCATAGTGGCTCGGCTATATTAAATGCCGGATATAAATCATGGGAATTGAATTATAGCTTTATATATACGGGAGAGCGCTATGACGTTTCGGCCAATACTCCGGAGAATTATCGTCTTCCTTGGTATACAAGTGATTTTTCTTTGGCAAAGAAATTCAGTTGGAGAAAGTATGATTTCAAGTTGACCTTGGAAGTAAACAATATTTTTAATCAACAATATGAGGTGGTGAGGTCTTATCCGATGCCCGGAACTAACTTTAAATTCATTTTAAACTTAACGATATGATTGTGAATAATATTCTTTCGCGTGTCTTGCTTGGTATATTAACAGGCTGTTGTTTGCTGGCTTGTCGGGGCGAGCTTCCGGTTCTACCTTCTGACGAGATAGATGTTGGCAAGGATCCTTTAGGGGGCGTCAGTATTAAAGGAATGTATCTTCTCAATGAAGGAAATATGGGAAGTAATAAGTGTACGCTTGATTTTTATGACAGCACTACCGGTAAGTATCATCGTAATATTTATGCCGAGCGGAATCCGTCCGTAGTGAAAGAACTGGGGGATGTTGGAAATGATTTGCAGATTTATGGAGATAAGCTGTATGCCGTAATCAATTGCTCGAATTTTATAGAGGTGATGGATGTGGAAACGGCACAACATCTGGGGCAAATAAATGTGACAAATTGCCGGTATATCACTTTTAATGATGGAAAGGCTTATGTAAGTTCTTATGCAGGCCCTGTCGGAATAGATCCCAATGCGCGTCCGGGAAAAGTGGTTGAAGTGGATACGACAAGTTTGGCTGTAACCCGTGAAGTGGTAGTCGGCTATCAACCGGAAGAAATGGTAATAAAAGATGGAAAACTTTATGTTGCCAATTCCGGCGGTTATCGTTTTCCGGACTATGACCGGACGGTATCGGTGATTGACTTGAAGACTTTTCAAGTTATTAAAACAATTGATGTAGCTATAAATCTTCACCGTATGAAACTGGATAGATACGGCCGTATATATGTGAGTTCGAGAGGAGATTATTATGGAACGGGATCGGATGTTTTTATTATAGATACTCAGACAGATCGTGTGACAGGAAATTTGGGAATTGCTGCCAGTGAAATGTGTTTGAGTGGAGATTCGATTTACATGACAAGTGTAGAATGGAGTTATGTGACGGAAAGTAATACTATTACTTACGCCCTCTATGACGTGAAACAAAATAAAATAGTATCCCGCAATTTTATTACTGATGGAACTGAAACAGAAATAACAATTCCGTATGGGATAGCTGTAAATCCCGAGACCAAAGAAATATTTGTAACGGATGCAAAAAGTTATGTTGTACCCGGTTATCTCTACTGTTTCAGTCCTGAAGGAAAGAAAAGATGGAAAGTCAGGGCGGGGGATATACCGGCTCATTTTGCTTTTACAACGAAAACATTTCAATAACTAATAATGAATAAAAATGGACAGGAAAATTTTAAGACTAGCATTAGTCATTGCAGTTTCTTTGTTTGTAGGAACTGTATTCACAGGATGTAATGATGGAGAAGATGCTTCGGAGCCTTACCTACTGAAAAAGGAAGACATCCGTGTGTCGCAACCGGAGGGTGGCTTTGCGGTTGTTGTTGATCAACTGTTGAAGGTACGGGTTGAAAGTGAGTCGGATGAAGGGATCTCTTATTTATGGTTGCTGGACGGCAGTGAAATTGCCCGGACAAAAGATTTGGAGTATATGTTTGAGGAGGTAGGAGAATACGAACTGATTTTACGTGCGTCACAAGGTGAGAATCATTATGATTATCTTTTTGCGGTCACAGTAACTTTTGATAATATCGAACCGGCTCCTGAAGGAGCAACGGCTTATATCACTAAAGTTCTTGATTTTGTTCCGGCCGTGGGACAATTTACTAATGCGTTGCCGACATATGACGAAGGAGACACACAAGAGGTTATGAACGAAAAAGTATTGGCAGCTATCGGTAACAATAAAAAGGGGATGATTTCTTTAGGAGGGTTCGGAGGATATGTCGTAGTAGGTTTTGACCATACAATAACTAATGTTACCGGAAAACGCGATTTCCGGGTACTTGGCAATGCTTTTTATTCTGCGGCCAATCCAGACTCTGATGCACCGGAGGGAGGAAGTTGTGAGCCGGGAGTGATCATGGTAGCTTATGATAAAAATCAGAATGGTATGCCGGATGAGGACGAATGGTATGAGATTGCCGGTAGTGCTCATGAAGACGCTGCACTGGAATTATGGTATGACAAGGCTGTAGCTGCGGGAAATGATGTGGAGACTTATCGAAACTATGAAATCACTTATTATCGTCCGGAAAAAGAACCGGAAACTTCGGAAGAAAGAGAGAAATATATCCGGTGGGAAGATAACCGGGGAAATTCGGGATATAAAGTGAAAAATACATTTCATAATCAGTGTTATTTTCCGGAATGGATAAAAGAAGATAAGATAACATTTAAAGGGACTTGTTTACCTCAAAATGCTGTTGATGAAAGTGGACAAGGTAATTATTTTGTTTTGTATAAGTTCCGTTATGGTTATGCTGATAATGAGGTGAACACTAAAGATGAGTCTGCTATTGATATAGATTGGGCAGTAAATTCAAAAGGTCAGAAGGTACATTTGCCGGGAATTGATTTCATAAAGATATATACCGGTGTCAATCAGGAAAATGGTTGGTTAGGTGAATGTTCTACTGAGATATCAGGGGTTGAGGATTTGCATGTTTTAGGAGTTGATATCGATACCCGCAAATAAGTTAAGAAATAATTGATAATAAGAATTTGAAATGAAAAGGTATTTTGTATTGGCAGTTGTTGCCTTGGGACTGGTTTTTACAGCATGTGATGAGGAGGAAAATTTGAACTCATCTGTATGGATCGGGAGTGAATCGGAAAGTAATGTGATTGCGCAGTTAGATACATTGTATCTGGATGCCCGGATTGAAAATCTGTCTGGGGCGATGAGATATTTGTGGACAGTAGACGGAAAGGAAGTTTCAACCGCTTCAACATATAAGTTTTCACAGCCTAAGACTGGAGAGTATGTTATAGGACTGGCGGTATCGGATGATAAGGGAGAAAACCTTCAAACGACTATGACAGCCAAGGTGGAAGGGCGGTTTGGCAAAGGTGCCTTTATTTTGAATGAAGGAAATATGGGGAATGAAACCGGAACTTTGACTTTTGTGGATTCAAAAGGCATAGCGGTAGATAGTGCATATTATCGGGTAAATCAAACTTTGCTTGGTAATGTCTGTCAAGACCTGTTTATCAGTGATAATAAGATGTATATACTTTCTCAAAATGGAGCCAAAAATGGTGGTGAAGGGCTGCTGACTATTGCGAATGCTACTAGTTTGGAGAAAGAAAAGGTTTATGATAATACTACTTTGTCCTGGCCGTCCAATTTGGCTGTAGTCGGAGAGAATCTTTATATTCGTGATAATAATGGAGTTTATATGCTGGATACTTCCACCGAAGTTCTGACTTTTGTTGAGGGGACGAAAGGCGCTTTGAAAAATCGTATGGCTGTGGTTGGAGACAAAGCTTTTGTGATGGGCAATAAGCAACTTTTTGTTATTCAAAACGGGACTGTTATACATACTGTTTCTTTTGAAAGCGCTTTATCCGGTGTTGCTAAAACATATGATGGAAATTTGTGGGTTTCATGTACAAAGCCTGCGAGTATTATAAAAGTCAGTCCGGTTGATTATAAGACTATTGATTCTCATACTTTGAATGTCAGTATTGGTGCCGGGTGGGGAGTTGCCCCTGCTTTTTCTGCTAAAGATGATATTATCTATTTCAGTAATGCCGGCTTTAAGCTATATCGGCATATTTTTTCTCAGAATGAGACGGAAGAAGTTGCTGATATAAAAGAGTATGTGGAGGATGCAGGGATCTATTATAATAGTTTGGGAGTTGATCCGGTGAGCGGGGAAGTTTATTTTGCCACTCTGAAAGGATATGCAGATTATAAAACCAATGATATTGCTATTTTTGATTTCAATAAAACACCGGCTTTACAGTTTGATATAAAAAATAAGAATAGTTTTCCGGCAGGAGTTTTCTTTACGGAGAATTTTAAGTGATCATGAGTTTCTAATTGATAGTTTTTGTTGATAGGGAGACTTCTTCCTCTATAAAAAGGATATTCTTCTCAAAGAGTATATTTTTATATGTGGAGGAAGTCTTTTTGTTAGTTTATATTGTGACCTTGTGTGATTGGAATGTAATTTGTTTTAATAAAATGAATAAAATAGTAAGCTTTCTAAAGAAACTCCTTAATTTTACATTGTTTACTAAGACTCAAACTAAAATATAGACTTATACTGCTATTGACATGAAAATTTGCAGACTGGGCGGATTACTTTTACTGTTATTTTGTATGCATACAATAGTGTATGCGCAACAGGTGAGGACTGTCAGGGGAAGGGTACAAATGCTGGAAACCGGAAGTGAAAGGAAACAATCTTTGCCTTCTGCCAGTATTGTCGTCTTGGAAAAGATGGACTCTGCTTTTGTAAAAGGTACGGCAAGTGACAAAAACGGTCGATTTACTCTAACTTATCAGCCACAGAAAAAGAAAGAATATCTGTTGAAGGTTTCATTTATGGGAATGCAGTCTTTCTACCGTGCATTGGGAGATTCCGTATCTATAAATGCGGGCACTATCGTACTGAGGGATGATGACCTTCAGATTGATGAGGTGGTAGTGACCGGAAAATTGAGGGAAGTGGTTATGGAAGGAGATACGACTGTTATCAATGCTTCTGCCTACAAAACTCCCGAAGGAGCTTATCTGGAAGACTTGGTGAAACGTATTCCCGGACTGGTGTATAACAAAAAAGACCATTCATTGACTTACAACGGTCAGCCTATCAGCGAAATTAATGTAAATGGGGAGTCTTTCTTTTCAGGAGATAAAAAGACCGCGCTTGAGAATCTGCCGGCAAACTTGATTAGCAAGTTAAAGGTGTACGACAAGAAATCAAAAGAGGAAGAATTTACAGGAATCAGTTCGGGAGAAAAGAAATATGTGCTTGACTTGCAAACCAAGGATGAACTGAATAAGACTTGGCTGACAAATGCGACGGTAGGGTATGGCAATAATAAGAAGAAGGATCTGGAGGCACAAGTGAATTATTTCCGTAAGAATGGGGAAAACCTGTCTTTTATAGCCCGTTCTACTAATAGATATCAGAACAGTACATACAAAGATAATATCAATAATTCGCTGGGATTGAATATGGCACATAAATTTGGCGGAAAGTTTTCTTTGAATGGCCATGTGAATTATAATCTTAACAGGAATGGGAATATATCTTCTATGTATCAGGAGCAGTATTTGACTGGTGGCAACCAATATTCGGCCTCTGCCAACGAAGGAAACTCTAAAGGACGGTCGGTCAATTCCAGCTTGATGGGAGAGTGGAAAGTAGATAAAAGCACGCGTGTCAACTTCAGTGGAAATTTCGGGTATACTCCTAATCAAAATGAAAGTAACAGTCAGAGTGCTTCTTTTGACGCTCCTCCCGGCGTAAACCATGAGAACTTGTTCAGTGATTTTGAGTCTGTTCCCCGGGATATAAAGGTGAACCGTAGTGAGAATCGGTCACGGTCGGAAAATGAATCCCACCGCTACCATTGGGCAATGGGAGTGATGAGACGCCTGAACGAAAAAGGAACAACTCTGGGACTGAATATTCAGAATTCCGATTCGTGGGGAAATAATGAAAGTTTCTCTCTTTCCGAGACTACCTATTTTCGCTTGAAGGATAAGAATGGGAATGACTCGGTACTTTATCGTAACCAGTATTTGAAGTCACCCCAGCGCAATAATTCCTGGAGGGTGGGACTTTCGTTTACTCAACCTGTCGGAAAGAAGGTACGTCTGCGGGTGGCATATAACTGGAGTACTCGGTATGAACGGAGTAACCGCGATACTTATGAATTGTCTTCCCTGGCGAGTTCGGATATTTACGGTGAGTTACCTTCCGGTTACGAGGCGGGGTATGTAGATAGTTTGAGCAACCGTAGCCACAGCCGCAGTAATGGGCACGACCTGAATGTAGAAGTCAACTATTCGGATAACACATGGATGTTTAACGCATCACTGGGGGTTACGCCGCAAAGTCGTACCATTGATCGGAAAGTAGGGAAACTTTATGCGGATACTGCCATGAATATGATTGATTTCCAACCTATGATATGGATGAGCTGGCGGAAGAAAGAGATGCGTGTCAGCCTGAATTATAACGGTAACACCCGGCAGCCTTCTTTGTCGGATTTGATGCCGTTGACGGATAATAGCAATCCGCTGTATATCACCCGTGGAAATCCTGACTTGAAGCAGATGTTTAGTCATAATATACGTCTGAATTTTCAGAACTCACCTAAAGGTATATCTGCAAACCTAGGCGGACAGGTGGAGCAAAACAGTGTTACACAAGTCATGATATATGACGTGCAGACCGGTGGACGCGAAACGTATCCGGTCAATATAAACGGTAATTGGAATTTGTTCGGAGGGGCTAGCTGGTGGAAACGTTTTGGACATTTCTCTTTAAGATTGGATATGTCCGGTAATCATAGTAACCGTGTAGGTATGATTAATGAAGATAAAAGCTTACAGCCGGAAAAGAGTACAACCCGTGATACCGGATTGAATTGTGAGGCACAGGCATCTTATCAACCTTCTTGGGGAGGCATTGACTTATCTACTTCCTGGAATTACCAATACTCGCTTAATTCTTTGAACGATAATGATACCTATACGCGTTATTATAATTTCGGTCTGAATGGTTATGTTGATTTTCCTTTCGGGTTGCAGTTGCGCACAGATGCTACGTATAATCTTCGTAGCGGAACGAATATTCAGAAAGGGGAAGATGATGAAATATTGTGGAATGCCGGTGCTACATGGCGTTTCCTGAAGAAGAAGGAAGCGGAATTGTCGGCTTATTGGGCGGATATTCTGGGAAAGAAAAAAAGTTATGGGCGTATGGCTACTTCTGATGGCTTTTATGAGTATCGTACGCAGGAAATAAAGGGATATTTCATCGTCACTTTTAAATATAACTTTCGTTTGATGATGTGAGTTTTAGAAAAAAGTCGTATGTTTGCTACACAACCATAAAATTAAGTTTACTATGAACGGTAATTATGTCATTAATATCGGTCGCCAACTAGGTAGCGGCGGAAAAGAAATAGGAGAGAAACTGGCTGCTCGTCTGGGCATTGACTTTTACGATAAAGAACTGATTAATCTGGCATCTGAGGAGAGCGGATTATGCAAAGAGTTTTTTGAGAAGGCGGACGAGAAAGCTTCGCAGGGAATTATCGGCGGATTATTTGGTATGCGTTTCCCCTTTATCAGTGAGGGAGCCATGCCTTGTAACAATTGTTTGAGTAATGATGCACTGTTCAAGGTACAGAGTGACGTTATCCGTCGTTTGGCGGCAGAAAAATCCTGTGTGTTTGTAGGGCGCTGTGCTGACTATATTTTAAGGGAACATCCCCGTTGTGCCAATGTTTTTATCTCGGCTTCCAAAGAAGACCGTATCATACGTCTTTGCCGGATTCATAATGTGAATGAAGAAGTGGCGGAAGAGATGATAGAGAAAGCCGATAAAAGACGTTCGGAATATTATAATTATTATAGTTATAAGACATGGGGAGCGGCAGCTACTTATCATCTGTGTATTGATTCGTCTTCTTTAGGGATTGAAGAAACAGTACGGTTTGTAGAAGAATTTGTGGCTAAGAAGTTACAATTAAGGTTTTGATTCGGAGAAACTGACTGGGTAGTAAATAAAATAAAGCCGGCTATTCCTCTTATGGAGTTAGCCGGCTTTATCATTTATATAAACTAAGCTTGATTTACATCATTGTCAGTAATATCATTTGTCCCGTCAGAATGCGGAGGAACATAGATAATGGATAAACAGTAGAGTAACCTACTGCCGGAGCATCTCCGGATGTTGTCTGATTGGCGTACGCCAATGCGGGAGGGTCGGTATTACTACCGGCAATCAATCCCATGAGGGTAAAATAGTTTACTTTATAATATAGTCTGGCGATAGCACCGATAATGAGTAACGGAATGACGGTAATTAAGAAACCACAACCTACATAAAGTAATCCATCACCCTCGACAACCGTTTGTACGAAGTTGGCGCCGGCATCTATACCTACACTGGCAAGGAACAGCACAATACCGATTTCACGAAGCATCAGGTTGGCGCTCATGGTGGTATAAGTCACCAGGTGGAGTTTATGACCGAAGCGTCCGATAAGGATTGCAACTACCAGCGGACCACCTGCCAGACCAAGTTTCAATGGTGTCGGCATACCGGGGAATGCGATAGGAAGACTACCCAAAAGGATACCCAGGAAAATACCTACGAAAATAGTTACGATATTCGGAGTATCCAAGCGCTTCAATTGATTACCTAAGACACCTGCTACACGCTCTACTGCATCCTGCTGGCCTACTACCATAACACGGTCGCCTACTTGCAGTATCAGGTTGGGATCAGCAAACAAGTCCATACCGGAACGATTGACACGGGTTACATTGACATCGTACATACTACGGAAGTGCATAGAACCCAGCGTCTTTCCGTTGATTTCCGGTTTGGTGACCAGGATACGGCGGGATACCATTGGGAGATCTTGTTTCTCCCAGTCTATATCTACTTCCTTACCGATGAATACGGTAATGGCGGGTGCATCTTCTTCAGAGCAGACGATAAATAGCTGGTCGCCTACATTGAAAATAGTCTCATGGTTCGGAATGCTTACGTGCCCTTCGTGACGAATGCGGGAGCAAACGAACTGACGTCCTAGAAATTCTTTAATCTCAATCAGTGTCTTTCCACTGATAGACTCGTTGCGTACCTCAAGGCTCAACATATGCGGCTTATGGTGTGCATCTCCGCTCTGCATTTTCAGGCTTTCTTCTTCTTTTGCCATATTGACACGGAAGATGTAGCGGATAGCGATGATAGAACCGATAATACCTACTACACCGAGCGGATAAGCACAGGCATAACCCAATGCGATCTGCGGGCCGTTGTAGCTCAACTGGTTCAGTGCTTCGTTGGCAGCACCAAGTCCCGGAGTGTTCGTTACAGCTCCGTAGAGAATACCTACCATCATCGGCAATTCAACACGACCGTTCCAAAGGTAATAGAGCCCCAATGCAACAGCAATATTTAACACTACGATGCCTACAGCCAACAGGTTCAATGTCATTCCCCCCTTTTTGAAAGAAGAGAAGAAAGACGGCCCCACCTGAAGACCGATACAGAATACGAACAAAATCAATCCGAACTCACGGATGAAATGTAGGATGTGTGTATCGGCCGTGAAGCCGAAATGTCCCATTAGGATGCCGGCAAACAAAACAAATGTGACGCCCAAAGATACACCGAATATCTTTATCTTACCGAGATACACGCCGGCTGCCACTACGAATGCGTAGAGGAACACGATGTGTGCCACGGAACTGGGGTCCCACAATAAACTTTGTAACCAATCCATAATTTAGTAGTTTTTATAATGTCTTTTCTAAAAACGGGTGCAAAATTAGTCATAACATTGGAGCTAATCAAATAAAAGAAGAACTAAAAATTGCGGGAAAGAAGAATTTCCATACAGATTCTATACAAAGTGGAGGTGTGCGAATTTTCTATAAAAAGAAGTTTCGTTTGAACTTATTAATTATATTTGCAAGTCGAACAACAGACATTTGGAAAGAGACAGATAAAAATAGAGACAATATTAATTCTTGTTTTAATTTTAGATAAACTATGGCAGACAAAAAAGAAAAACTCTTCTCAGACTTTTCTCCTGTCTCCACCGAACAATGGATGGAGAAGGTTACAGCCGACTTGAAAGGTGCTGATTTTGAGAAGAAGCTCGTTTGGAAGACGAACGAAGGATTCAAAGTGAAACCTTTCTACCGGATGGAGGACCTGGAAGGGTTGAAGACGACAGACGCACTTCCCGGAGAATTCCCTTATTTAAGAGGAACCAAGAAGGACAACAATGAATGGCTGGTACGTCAGGAAATCAAAGTGGAATGTCCTAAAGAGGCCAATGAGAAAGCACTGGATATCCTGAACAAAGGTGTCGATTCACTTTCTTTCCATGTAAAGGCAAAAGAACTCAATGCGGAATATCTTGAGACTCTGTTGAATGGTATTCAAGCTGAGTGTGTTGAACTGAACTTCTCTACTTGTCAGGGACACGTTGTTGAACTGGCTAATCTGCTGGTAGCTTATTTCCGGAAGAAGGATTATGATGTGAAGAAGCTGAAAGGCTCTATCAACTATGATTTCTTCAACAAAATGCTGACCCGCGGCAAGGAAAAGGGTGATATGGTGCAAACTGCTAAAGCACTGATTGAAGCTATCCAACCGCTTCCTTTCTACCGCGTACTGAATGTGAACGCATTATCGCTGAACAATGCCGGAGCTTATATTTCTCAGGAATTGGGGTATGCACTGGCTTGGGGTAATGAATACATGAGCCAACTGACCGATGCCGGTGTTCCTGCTGCTATAGTGGCTAAAAAAATCAAATTCAACTTCGGTATCAGTTCCAACTATTTCCTTGAAATTGCTAAATTCCGTGCAGCACGTCTGTTGTGGGCGAATATTGTAGCCTCTTACAATCCGGAATGTTTGCGCGACTGTGATAACAAAGGTGCTAACGGTGAATGTCGTTGCGCGGCAAAAATGGCGGTTCATGCCGAAACTTCCACTTTCAATCTGACTTTGTTTGATGCACACGTGAACCTGCTCCGTACACAGACTGAAGCGATGAGCGCTGCATTAGGTGGTGTGGATTCTATGACAGTGACTCCGTTTGACAAGACATATGAGACTCCGGATGAATTCTCCGAACGTCTGGCACGCAATCAACAACTGTTGTTGAAGGAAGAATCTCATTTCGATAAAGTAATTGACCCGGCTGCCGGCTCTTATTATATTGAAAACCTGACAATATCTATTGCACAGCAAGCATGGAACTTATTCCTGTCTGTAGAAGAAGCCGGTGGTTTCTATGTAGCATTGAAGGCGGGGACTGTTCAGGCTGCTGTCAACGAAAGTAATAAAGCCCGTCATAAAGCGGTGGCCCAACGTCGTGAAGTATTGCTGGGTACTAACCAATTCCCGAACTTCAATGAAAAGGCCGGAGATAAGCAACCGGTTGAAGCAAAATGCTGCTGTGGTGGAAAAGACCATACTTGTGAGAAAGATGTGGATACATTGGTATTCGACCGTGCTGCCAGCGAGTTTGAAGCATTGCGTCTCGAAACGGAAGCATCCGGCAAACGTCCGAAAGCATTCATGCTGACTATCGGTAATCTGGCTATGCGTCAGGCACGTGCACAGTACTCTTGCAACTTCCTGGCTTGTGCCGGTTATGAAGTGGTTGATAATCTCGGATTTGAAACGGTAGAAGCTGGAGTAGAAGCAGCTATGGCTGCCAAAGCTGATATTGTCGTAATCTGTTCAAGTGATGATGAATATGCGGAATATGCAATTCCTGCATTCAAGGCATTGGACGGCCGCGCTATGTTTATCGTTGCCGGTGCTCCTGCTTGTATGGACGAACTGAAAGCAGCAGGTATCGAAAACTTCATCCATGTCCGTGTCAACGTACTGGATACCTTGAAAGAGTTTAACGCCAAACTATTGAAGTAAGATGAGAAAAGATTTTAAAAACTTAGATATATATGCCGCATTTCAGCCTGCTAACGGTGCTGAATGGCAAAAGGCTAACGGTATCTCCGCTGACTGGAAAACGCCGGAACACATTGAAGTGAAGCCTGTTTATACAAAAGAAGACCTCGAAGGAATGGAGCACCTCGGCTATGCTGCCGGACTTCCGCCCTATCTGCGTGGTCCGTATTCAGTAATGTACACGCTTCGTCCTTGGACTATCCGCCAGTATGCCGGATTCTCCACTGCTGAAGAATCAAATGCTTTCTATCGCCGTAACCTGGCTTCCGGTCAGAAAGGTCTGTCGGTAGCATTCGACTTGGCTACTCATCGCGGTTATGACCCCGACCACGAACGTGTTGTGGGCGACGTAGGTAAGGCAGGTGTGTCTATCTGTTCCTTAGAGAACATGAAAGTCCTGTTCGATGGCATTCCTTTGAACAAGATGTCCGTGTCTATGACAATGAACGGTGCGGTACTTCCTATTATGGCATTCTATATCAATGCCGGACTGGAACAAGGTGCCAAACTGGAAGAAATGGCAGGTACAATCCAAAACGATATTCTGAAAGAGTTTATGGTGCGTAACACCTATATTTATCCGCCTGCATTCTCTATGAAGATTATTTCCGATATCTTCGAATATACTTCACAGAAGATGCCGAAATTCAATTCTATCTCTATCTCCGGTTACCACATGCAGGAAGCAGGTGCTACGGCGGATATCGAGTTGGCTTATACATTGGCTGACGGTTTGGAATATCTTCGTGCCGGAACTGCCGCAGGCATCGACATTGATGCGTTTGCTCCGCGTCTGTCTTTCTTCTGGGCAATCGGTACAAACCACTTTATGGAAATTGCCAAGATGCGTGCCGCACGTATGTTGTGGGCGAAGATTGTGAAACAGTTCAATCCGAAGAACCCGAAATCACTGGCATTGCGTACTCACTCACAGACTTCCGGTTGGTCACTGACCGAACAAGACCCGTTCAACAACGTGGGACGTACTTGTATCGAAGCTATGGCTGCCGCTTTGGGACATACTCAGTCTCTGCATACCAATGCATTGGATGAGGCTATCGCTCTTCCGACAGATTTCTCCGCACGTATTGCACGTAATACTCAGATTTATATTCAGGAAGAAACTTACATTTGTAAGAATGTTGACCCGTGGGGCGGTTCTTATTATGTAGAGTCTTTGACGAACGAATTGGCTCATAAGGCTTGGGAGCACATTCAGGAAATCGAAAAACTGGGTGGTATGGCGAAAGCTATCGAAACCGGCATTCCGAAGATGCGTATCGAAGAAGCTGCCGCACGTACACAGGCTCGTATCGACAGTGGTCAGCAGACTATTGTGGGTGTGAACAAGTACCGTCTGGATAAAGAAGCTCCGATTGATATTCTTGAAATTGATAATACTGCCGTTCGTCTTGAACAGATTGAAAACCTGAAACGTTTGAAAGAAGGACGCAACCAGGCTGAAGTGGACAAGACATTGGCTGCAATTACCGAATGTGTGAAGACCGGTAAGGGTAACTTGCTGGAACTGGCTGTGGAAGCGGCTCGTGTTCGTGCGACATTGGGTGAAATCTCATTTGCTTGCGAACAGATAGTAGGACGTTATAAAGCAATAATTAGAACTATATCAGGCGTGTATTCATCAGAAAGTAAAAACGACAGCGACTTCAAGCGTGCTTGTGAACTGGCTGAGAAGTTTGCGAAGAAAGAGGGGCGTCAACCTCGTATTATGGTTGCCAAAATGGGACAGGACGGTCACGACCGTGGTGCTAAAGTGGTAGCAACAGGTTATGCGGACTGTGGTTTCGACGTGGATATGGGACCTCTGTTCCAGACTCCTGCGGAAGCAGCTCGCGAAGCGGTAGAAAACGATGTTCATGTAGTAGGTGTTTCTTCACTGGCTGCCGGACACAAGACATTGGTTCCGCAGATTATCGAAGAGTTGAAGAAACTGGGACGTGAAGACATTGTAGTGATTGCCGGTGGCGTTATCCCTGCACAGGATTATGACTTCTTGTATAAGGCAGGTGTGGCCGCTATTTTCGGTCCGGGTACTCCGGTAGCGAAAGCTGCCTGTCAAATTCTGGAAATTCTTATGGATGAAGAATAATTGTAGTTGATATATCTAGATTAGAACGTTAACGAAGTGATTGTCTTTTATAATAGAGGCAATCACTTTTTTCTTATGATAGACTTTTTTTTATCTTCATGCGGTCAGTGAGAAATAATCATGTAACTTTGTAGACTGATAGTATAAAAACAAGAGGAGAAAGAATGATAGTTTGCATAGCCGAAAAGCCATCTGTTGCACGCGATATAGCCGAGGTACTCGGCGCTCATACAAGGAAAGAGGGATATATAGAAGGGAACGGATACCAGGTGACCTGGACATTCGGGCATCTCTGTACCTTGAAAGAACCGCATGAATACACACCCAATTGGAAATCGTGGAGCTTGGGTAGCTTGCCGATGATCCCCCCACGTTTCGGTATCAAACTGATTGGACATGACCCGGGTATTGAGAAACAGTTTCATATTATCGAACAGTTGATGCAGAATGCAGATGAGATTATCAATTGCGGTGATGCCGGTCAGGAAGGAGAATTGATTCAGCGCTGGGTGATGCAAAAGGCGGGTGCACGCTGTCCGGTGAGGCGTTTGTGGATTTCTTCTTTGACGGAAGAGGCTATTCGTGAAGGTTTTTCCAAGTTAAAAGATCAGTCTGATTTCCAATCGTTGTATGAGGCGGGACTTTCTCGTGCAATAGGTGACTGGCTGCTGGGAATGAACGCCACACGCTTATATACTATTAAATATGGTCAAAACAAACAGGTGCTTTCTATCGGACGTGTGCAGACACCTACTTTGGCATTGATTGTCAACCGTCAGTTGGAAATTGCCAATTTCCAACCCAAGCAATATTGGGAACTAAAAACAAACTATCGAGATACTACTTTCTCCGCACTTATCCGCAAAAGTGATGAAGAAATTGCGGCAGAAGAAGAAAAAAACGGTGGAAAAAAGAAAATAGACAATCCGGGTATCGATCCTATCGCCAATCGTGAAGAAGGTGAAGCCTTGGTACAACGTATCAAAGACCTTCCTTTTGTGGTAACCAGTGTTGGTAAGAAAGACGGAAAGGAATATGCTCCGCGTTTGTTTGACTTGACTTCCCTTCAGGTAGAGTGTAACAAGAAATTCGCCTATTCTGCCGATGAAACACTGAAACTGATCCAATCTCTTTATGAGAAGAAAGTAGCTACATATCCACGTGTTGATACCACTTTTCTGAGCGACGATATTTATCCGAAATGTCCTGGTATTCTGAAAGGGCTTCGTGATTACGAAGTATTGACTGCCCCGTTGAATGGTTCTACGTTGCCTAAATCAAAAAAGGTATTTGATAATTCGAAAGTGACGGACCACCACGCCATTATCCCTACCGGAGTTTATGCTCAAAACCTTACTGATATGGAACGTCGTGTCTATGACTTAATAGCGCGCCGTTTTATAGCAGTGTTCTATCCTGATTGTAAGATTTCGACTACTACCGTGATGGGTGAAGTGGATAAAATAGAATTTAAAGTCACCGGTAAGCAAATCTTAGAACCAGGCTGGCGTGTGGTATTCGCTAAAGATGTGAAAGACACTACTGAAGAAAAGGATGATGACGATGAAAATGTCCTTCCTGCCTTTGCAAAAGGGGAGAGTGGTCCTCACATCCCCGACTTGAATGAAAAATGGACGCAGCCGCCAAGACCTTTTACGGAAGCGACCTTGCTCCGGGCTATGGAAACCGCCGGAAAACTAGTCGATAATGATGAACTTCGCGATGCCTTGAAAGAGAATGGTATCGGTCGCCCATCTACCCGTGCCGCTATTATTGAAACGCTGTTCAAACGAAATTATATCCGCAAGGAGAGAAAGAATCTGATCGCTACACCGACAGGAGTAGAATTGGTGCAGCTAATCCACGAAGAACTTTTGAAATCAGCGGAGTTGACGGGTATTTGGGAAAAGAAGTTGCGTGAGATAGAAAAGAAAACATACGATGCTCGCCAATTTCTTGAAGAACTGAAACAAATGGTTTCGGAAATTGTAATGAGTGTACTTTCTGATAATACCAATCGTCGTATCACTATTCAAGATGCGGTAGCTGCCAAGACCGAAGAGAAGGCAAAGAAGGAACCTAAAAAACGTGAACGGAAAGTAAGTACGCCGCCGAAAGAGAAAAAAAAGAATTCCGAAGCAGGAGAATCAAAAGAGGCAAAAACAGAAGTATCACCGTCTCCTGTTGCTGCCCCTGTTTCTTCTCCGAATAATACTCCGGACTCATTAGTAGGACAACCCTGTCCGGTTTGTGGTAAGGGAATTATCATAAAAGGAAAAACAGCCTACGGGTGTTCGGAATGGAAAAATGGATGTACATACCGAAAAACATTTGAATAGTTTTAGTCTTATAAGGTTTAAGTAAAAGACGAGTTTCAGTTGTAGCCAATACTATTATTAAATTATAGTGTGTTGTTGTAAATTTCATCATAATAAGAAAAAAATGTCGCGATAAGGAAAAAAGTTCTCACTACAGTGAGAACTTTTTTTCATAATAGTGGAAGCATTTAGGGAAAATGTAACTAATTTCCGATATTTGTAATTATTAAGATTAAGATGTTCGCGTAATGTATATTGTTGGTATCCAAAAAGATAACGCTATTCTATGAAACTTTGATCGAGAAACTGAATCAAATGCTAAAAAATGCCTAAGTTCTACTTGAACTTAGGTAAAAGGTAATAAATAATAAAAAATAAGTACCTTAAATATTATTTGGATGTTTAAATGTACTTTCTCTGCTTTTATTTTTATATAGCCTTCTTGTGTCTTGTGCAAATATTTAATATTCTCGAATGCAAATATACAATATTTTATTATATAACAATATATACCTTAATTCCGCAACACTTTGATTTAACTTTATTTATAAGTTCCTGAGCAACAAAAAGTTGCTCAGGATTTTGCCATGTCAGATTTTTCACTTATCTTAGTGTTGCAAATCAAAACAAGCGTAAATCGTAACAAGACATGGCAAAGGTACAAATAAAATCTGAAAAACTCACACCTTTTGGAGGAATTTTTTCAATCATGGAGCAATTTGACTCCATGCTTTCACCTATTATCGACCAGACACTTGGTCAGAGATGCCGCAGTATCATCGGATACCAGTACAGCGAAATTATTCGTTCTCTGATGAGCGTATACTTCTGTGGCGGTTCATGCGTGGAGGATGTAACATCGCATCTGATGCGTCATCTCTCGTATCATCCGACCTTGCGCACATGCAGCTCTGATACCATCCTCAGAGCCATCAAGGAACTGACACAGGAAAACATCTCATATACTTCCGATAAGGGCAAGACCTATGATTTCAATACGGCAGACAAGCTCAACGCCTTGCTTATAAAAGCCTTGGTTTCCACTGGTGAACTGAATGAGGTGGAAACCTACGATGTTGATTTCGACCATCAGTTCCTTGAAACAGAGAAGTATGATGCAAAACCGACATACAAGAAGTTCCTCGGCTACAGACCTGGCGTATATGTCATCGGTGACATGATTGTCTATGTCGAGAACAGCGATGGCAACACAAATGTGCGCTTTTATCAGGCTGAGACCCACAAGAGATTCTTTGCCCTACTGGAAGCCAACAGCATCCGTGTGAATCGCTTCAGAGCCGACTGTGGTTCGTGCTCGAAGGAAATTGTCAGTGAGATAGAGAAGCATTGCACGCACTTCTACATCCGCGCCAACAGATGCAGTTCGCTCTACGATGACTTGTTTTCACTGAGGGGATGGAAGACGGAGGAAATCAACGGCATCCAGTTTGAACTCAATTCCATTCTTGTTGAGAAATGGGAAGGCAAGTGCTATCGTCTTGTCATTCAGAGACAAAAGCGCATGGATGGAGAGCTTGACTTGTGGGAAGGTGAATACACCTACAGATCCATTCTTACCAACGATTATGACTCATCAACAAGAGACATCGTCGAATTTTACAACAAGCGTGGGGGCAAAGAGCGTATATTCGATGATATGAACAACGGATTCGGCTGGAACAGGCTCCCCAAGTCGTTCATGTCAGAGAACACTGTATTCCTTCTGCTTACGGCATTGATACACAATTTCTATAAGACCATCATTAGCAAGCTTGACACCAAGGCTTTCGGGCTCAAGGAAACGAGTCGCATAAAGGCTTTTGTCTTCAGCTTCATCTCCGTACCTGCCAAGTGGATCATGACAGCAAGGCAATACGTGCTGAATATCTATACTGAAAACCGGGCTTATGCAAGACCTTTCAAAACTGGATTCGGATAAAGTCCGTTCCTTATGGTTTTAATCTGCGTATTGCCTCAAGTCGCATTGTGGGGTAAGGGGAAGGTATGCACAAATCGGACAAAATTCACGCTCATACTATCATGATGCATAGTGTTCAAGCTCTTTACTGCAATTGAGATTGCCATTGAGATTGCTTGCGGATTTTAGGATATAATAAATTGTTTTATTATTATTTTTTTTCTTTTGTGAACTTTGCCAGTGATTTTCATGCCTAAAATAGTCCATGACTATATTTCGATCTAATATATCTACCGTATTATTCAAGTGAGAGTAACACAGGGCTTTCTTTTTCAATTTATAACCTAAGTTCAAGTAGAACTTAGTAACAAGCAAAGGATATTCGACTAATTTTTTATTAACTAAATCAAGAAATGCTTATGAAAAGAAAACCTCCGCTTATCTTATGAATTATGAATTTTGGAAATGAAAATTCAAAAACAAAGGCAAACATGTTGATACTTCAAAGGAGTGTTAACAGGCTTATTCTCTAAAATTGATTCCAGTCAGGTCCCCAAAAAACTGATGGATTTCGATTAATCGTTAACCTTTGATCTTGGTTTAAAAGTTTATTTGATCTTCCTTTTATAGGATAAAAAACTGATAAACTATTAAATAGGATCATTAATTTAATAAATGAAATAATAGTAATGAGAAAAACATCTTTGGTAACTATTTTATTTGCAATGCTGATAACCTTTCTTTCAGCATGTAAAAGTGATTCAGAAGAAGGTGGCACAACAGGCAAACCTTATGATCCAAATCAACCGATTAAACTAACCTCTTTTTACCCTGAAAATGGGGGAATGGCAACGAAAGTTATTATTAATGGAGAGAATTTCGGAACTGATCTTTCGCAGATAAAAGTATTCTACAATGAAAAACAAGCGGCAGTGGTACGTTCCATAGGAACTAAAATTTATGTCATTACTCCCCGGCAACCGGGAGATAATTGCACTATTACAGTAGAAGTAGGTAAAGATAAAGCCAGTTTTGAACAGCAGTTCTCGTATAAGACACAGGTTACTGTAAGTACGATTACGGGAACGCCGCGAACGGAAGTAAATGCAGTTGACGGAACATTGGCGGCAGCTCAGTTCGGATTGACTCATTTTGTTTGCGTAGATCGTGAGAAAAATATATTTGTTTGCGAAAGGTCCAGTTATCGTTTACGCCAGATAAATGAGCAACAAAATATGGTAACTACATTAGCTACAAATATTACAGCTCCATTTATTCCAATGGTTGAAACAGAAGGGCAGAAAGTCTTTTTACCGCTTTGGGTACAAGGAGGTAATTTGTTACAATTTGATCCGGAAACACAATGGGCTAAAAAACAGGTGAAACCGCAGAATGTAACATTAGACCAATATATATCCGCTGCTGTTAATCCGGAAGATAAACTGGTGTATATAAAGGCATTAAATGGAAACTTGGCTAAAATGGATCCTAAGAGTAAGGAAGCAGAACTAGTTACTACGGGGCTGGATGCGGGTTGGACTTATGATGCTATCTGTTGTTTTGATAGTCTCGATCCGGATGTGCTCTATATTTGTTATCGGAGCAAGCATTGTATTTATCGCTATGAACTTTCTACCGGAAATTATGAATTGTATGCAGGAGCAAGAGAAGATTTTGGCTATGAGGACGGAAAACGTTTGAACGCACGATTTCATTTCCCTTCACAGATATGTTTCGACTTAGACGGAATCATGTATATTGCAGATTCCAGTAATCATTGTATTCGTTCGATTGACCGGGAAGGAGTAGTAAGTACTGTAATTGGTGTCCCGGGCAGAGCCGGCTATGTAGACGGTACGCCGGATGACGCTTTATTTGATGAGCCTTGGGGAGTAGCTGTGGATGAAGAAGGTACAATTTACATTGCAGATACTAAAAATAAGTGTATTAGAAAACTTGCTATTCAGTAACCTGTTTATCACTAATTCAACATGAGAAAATTATATATTATTCAAATTTTACTTTTATGCTGTTTGGGCGTCATGGCTCAAAAAGCGGGGAAATCGCTGACTATTTCGGGTATAGTTGTCGATAAGTCGTCCGATAAGGAACCGATTATTGGCGCTAATATATTCTTGAAAGACCGTCCGGGCGTAGGTACAACGACCGATTTGGATGGTAGATTTAAAGTTCAGGCACATAAAGGCGATGTACTGATCGTTAATTATATCGGATATGATAAGATAGAGTATTTCGTTACCGATAGCCAGACAAACCTGGTTCTTAAAATGACTCCTTCTGCTACTGCTTTGGACGAAGTAGTAGTGGTGGGTATGGGAACCCAGCGTAAAGTGAGCGTAGTAGGAGCTATCACAAGCGTGGATATTGGTGACCTTGCTGTTCCGGCCACTTCACTGAATAACTCTTTGGGAGGTAGAGTGCCGGGAGTTATTTCTATCCAGTCGAGTGGTGAACCGGGTAAAAATATCTCGGAATTTTGGGTTCGTGGTATAGGAACATTTGGTGCTAACAGTTCGGCTTTGGTATTGATTGACGGTTTGGAAGGCGATTTGAGTCAGGTCGATCCTGCTGACGTAGAGAGCTTTTCTGTTTTAAAAGATGCTTCTGCAACGGCAGTTTACGGTGTTCGTGGTGCTAACGGAGTAATTCTTGTAACGACCAAGCGGGGAACAGTAGAAAAACTCAAAATTACAGCCCGTGCCAATTTTACTATTTCACAGTTGAAGCGGTTACCTAAATATTTGAGAGCTTATGATTACGCCAAGCTGGCCAATGAAGCCAGAGTCGTTTCAGGAGAGAAAGAACTCTATTCTCCTATGGAAATGGATTTAATCCAATATCAATTGGACCCGGATTTGTATCCGGATGTAAACTGGCAAGACGAAATTCTGCACAAGACTTCTTTCCAGCAGACTTATTATGTAAGTGCACAGGGAGGTGGTAGTATTGCCCGTTATTTTGTGAGTATGGGTATGTCGAAAGAATCGGCAGCATATATTCAAGACCCTGACAGCCGTTACAAGGCAGACACAGGATACAACACATATAATTATCGAACCAATTTGGATATCAATGTTACTAAGTCAACTACCCTCTATTTGGGTTTGGACGGATTTATATCCAATAAAAAAGAGCCGGGAATGGCTAACACAGATTTACTTTGGAATGCTCAGTCAATGTTGACACCGTTGACTATTCCTACTAGGTTTTCAACAGGACAACTTCCGGCTTATGGTGTCAATGATGCCTATTCACCTTATGTAATGCTTAATCATACGGGAATGGCTACCCGCGAGACTTACAAAAATATGGTGACTCTCGCTCTGAATCAGGATTTGTCATTTCTTCTGAAAGGATTGAAAGTAAAAGTACAGGGCGCGTTGAATAGCGACGTATATTATGATGAGACTCGTTTTGTAATGCCGGAGATGTATTCGGCTATCGGGCGAACGACTTCCGGAGAACTTCAATTGGTAAAGAAAGTTGACGCTCAAGCAGCTACATTCAGTAAGAAATTGAATCATTGGCGTAAATATCATTTCGAGTTTACTGCCAATTACGAAAGGTTATTCAATGATAAACACAGGACAACAGCCTTGCTTTACTATTACATGAGTGACGAGAAGGCGACTAAAGACATCACTGACAGTATGAGCGCTATTCCCAAACGTTATCAGGGAGTATCCGGAAGAATTACTTATAGTTTTAAAGATACCTATTTCATTGATGCAAACTTCGGTTATACAGGTTCCGAAAACTTCGAGCCGGGTAAGCAATTCGGTTTCTTTCCTTCGGGAGCTATCGGTTGGGTACCGACAAACTATGATTTCATGCGGAAAGCGGTGCCTTGGCTGGATTTTCTTAAAATCCGTTTCTCGTATGGACAAGTAGGTAACGACCGTATTTCCAATAAACGCTTCCCTTATCTGACTATTATTAATTCTAATGCGGCTACGGGCTGGGGAAGCGATTCCAATGGTGTGAACGAGTCTATCGTAGGTGCTGACAATCTGGCTTGGGAGAAATCAACCAAAGCGGATGTGGGTATTGAAGCGAAATTCTTCAAAGAAAAACTCTCCTTAGTGGTCGATTATTTCAATGACCAGCGAAATGGTATTTTCCAGCAGAGAACTCAGGTTCCTGATTTCGCGGGTATTATCACCATGCCTTATGGTAATGTGGGAAAGATGCGTAGCTACGGAGCTGACGGAAATATTTCTTATTCGCAGGATATAGGCAAAGACTTCTCATTTACGATCAGAGGAAACTTTACCTATTCGAAGAATGATGTGCAGAACTGGGAACAGGCTGATCCAAAATATCCCTATCAGCAGATAAGCGGTATGCCGTATGGAGTGCAACGTGGTTACATAGCATTGGGATTGTTCAGAGATGACCAAGATGTGGAGAGCAGTCCGTCGCAGTTTGGAACTGTCCGTCCGGGTGATATTAAATATAAAGATGTGAATGGTGATGGACGTATAACGGAAGACGACCAAGTGCCGTTGGCCTACTCTAACTATCCGTTATTGATGTATGGATTCGGTGGAGAGTTCCGTTACAAATCGTTTACACTGGCTTGTCTGTTCAAAGGAACGGGAAATACAACCTATTTTAAAGTCGGTAATGGATATGAAATGGGATATGTTCCTTTCCATGGTGAAAAGACAGGTAATGTACCTGTGGAAGCCGGTGTTCAGGCAAATCGCTGGACTCCAGCCTGGTATTCAGGAGATCCCTCTACGGAAAACCCTAATGCAGCATTCCCTCGATTATCCTATGGTAAGAATGAAAATAATACTAAGAAATCTACTTTCTGGAAAGACAATGCGCGCTATTTACGTTTACAGGAAATTAGCTTAACCTATAACCTGAAGACCAAGGGATTTGTAAAAAGACTGGGTATACAGTCATTCGACTTTCAATTGGTGGGATATAATCTGGCAGTCTGGAGCGGTGTGAAAACAGTAGATCCGGAACAAGCACAGAAAATGGGGCGTGTTTATCCTATTCCTGCCCGTTACGCATTTCAAACCTATATCCATTTCTAAATATGCATGATATGAAATATTTTAAAAGATTAATGATAACGCTATGTACAGCGTTCTACTTTTGCCTGTCCTCCTGCAATTACTTGAATGTGGATGAGTATTTTGCTGATACATTGGGATACGATTCTATTTTTCAGAATAAAATGAATCTTCAGAAATATCTATGGGCTACGGCTGCTTTCTTCCCCGATGAGGGCGCTATCTGGGGTGGTGCTTATACACCGGGTGTTACCGGTTCGGATGAAGCCTTTGTGCAATGGAACACGGGCGAATTTCCCGGAGTAACATTTGTTTTGGGGCACACGACTCCCGATAACTTGGGAACGATGAATAACTGGGCACAGATGTATAAAATCATTCGTAAGGTTAATATTATTTTCAGTAGAATCAATGAATGTAAAGACCTTACAAATATAGAACAACGCGAGATTCTGGGCTATGCACATTTTATGAGAGGCTATGCTTATTATAATTTGCTTCAAAACTTTGGTCCTGTCGTTCTTGTGGGAGATGAGCCGATGAATACGAATGAATCTCCTGCATACTATAATAAGGAAAGAGCAACGTATGATGAATCAGTGGATTATATCTGTAACGAGTTGGAAATTGCTGCAAATTATATTCCTTTGCGGGTTACGGTATCTCAGTTCGGGCGTCCTACACGCGGAGCTGCGTATGCGCTGATTGCTCGCTTACGGTTGCAACAGGCAAGTCCTTTGTTCAATGGAGGAAGTGCAGCGAAAACGACTTTCGGAGGTTGGATACGTAAATCGGACAATGTTCCCTATGTTAGCCAGACTTATGACGAGCAACGTTGGGCGGTAGCTGCGCATGCTGCCAAACGGGTAATTGATATGGATATGTATGAGTTGCATACCGTAAAAAGTGACAAGTACACGCCGGAATTGCCGACCAATGTATCAGACGTAAACTATTATACGAAAACTTTCCCGGAAGGGGCTGTGGGGATTGATCCCTATAAGTCTTATAGCGATATGTTTACGGGCGAATCGACCGCTACTAAGAATCCGGAATATATATGGGGAAGAACATCCGGTAGTCTTCGTAGTTATACCCGGCACGCTTTTCCGGTGGGGCTAATGGGAGGATATAATGGAATGGCTGTCCCTCAGAAGTTTATTGATGCTTACTATATGGTTGATGGTAGAGATCGTACCAATTCGAGCGATGAATATCCATATCTGGAAGACGGATTCACTTCTGAAGTGAAGTCTTTCTCCGGATACCAGTTAAAGAGCGGTGTTTATAATATGTATATAAACCGTGAACCGCGCTTCTATGCATCGATTGGTTTTAGCGGTTGTTTCTGGCCTTGTGCTTCTACAAGTGAAGCTGTGAAGAAAAATGTCTATGTTTATTATTGGAAAGGAGCGAGTGGCTATGGGGCTTCCGGAAAGGATAAAGCGGTAGGTTCCGGTGACGCCAACAATTATCCGGTGACCGGGTATGTGATGAAGAAATATGTCCATAATGATGATGCTTGGAGTGGTACCGATGCAACCGTATTACCTAAATCATTCCCCATTATCCGTTATGCGGAAATATTACTTTCGTATGTAGAAGCATTGAATAATCTGACCGGATCTCATACGGTGACTTTCAGCGATGAAAGCACGGGTACTTATACTCGCGATATGAACGAAATGGCGAAATACTTTAATATGGTTCGCTATCGGGCGGGTTTGCCGGGCTTGACTACCGATGAGTTAAGTTCTGCTGATAAAATGTTTGACATCATTGTGAGAGAACGCATGATTGAGTTCCTTCACGAGAACAGACGTTTTTATGATGTCCGTCGTTGGGGTATTTATTTGGATACGGAAAAAGAACCGATTGTAGGTATGAATACGGACGGGTTTGAAGATGAATTTTTCCAAAGAACAACGGTCAATCATCTTTTTGCACGTACCAGAGTGGCCGATAAGAAAATGGTCTTCTTGCCTATTCCCCGTGCTGAATTGCGGAAAGTGCCATTAATGGATCAGAATCCGGGTTGGGATAATTAACGGGAACTATAAATTAAAATTTGATATGAGAATGAAATCAATAACAAAATATATGATGTATTGTGCCGTGTTAATGGGATTGACAGCGTGCAATGAAAATTCAATATTTGAAGGTGAGCTATACAAGAAGGTGGTGTATGTGTTGAGTGAAACGGACTTGACGTTTCCGGTCACTCATTCGCTGAATACTCCGGTTTCCGTTGGATATATAACCATTTATGCAGGTGGTACACGGGCTATTGACCAGGACGTGACCGTAACGTTGGAAAAAGATCCTGACTTGATTGATAAGTATAATCATGATAACTTTGACTTGGATGAGGATAAGTACGCGAAAGAACTGGATCCTTCCAGATATACGATTAAAAGTTATACTGCGGTGATGAAAGTTGGCGATCAGGACCCCTATGTAAAGTTGCCTATTGAAGTCAGGACCGAGGGATTGTCTCCCGATTCCACTTATCTGATTCCTTTACGGATTGCCAGTTGCACTCCTTATGAAGTGAATAAAGATAAGTCGCGGGTGTTGTATAAGGTGTATATTGAGAATGATTTTACCAGTCAGAAAAGTCCTTTGACATTATTTATGAGGGGCACTCAGCTGCGGGAAGATGATACAAAGCCTACACAGATATCAGCGAATAAGATTCTATATCCCTTGTCGAAACGGGGTGTGAGATTGAATGCCGGCATTGAAAACAGTGCCAATAAAGCAGAAGAGGAATTAATAAACAAGTCGAGCCTTATCATGGAAATCGGTGAGGAGGAACTGACTTATATCGATGGTACCAAATATAATACTCTTATACTAAAACCTTATAAATCAGAATTGATAGAGGTAGTACAATTACCCGGTACAACTGATGATGATGAAGCATTGTCTGTCCAGCAGGCAAACAGATACATCACCGTAGACGGAGTCACCCGTTTTTATCTTTCCTATAAATATCGTACACTGAAAACTGCTGCGACCAATGACGCACCTGCCGAATGGAACTCATGGATTGAGGTTTATGAGAACATGAAAGTTCCTACTGACGATTAAGCTTGTTTATAATGAACGATTAGTTTAAACAAGGTAAAGGCTTGTTCTTTTAAATCCCGTATATGTGATAGTTTGAGTATGCAAAACAACGTATACGGGATTTTTTATGTGTATGATTAGTGTAGAATATTTTTATTGGGCTACTCTCTTTTCCTCCGTGTTATCCTGAAAGGATATTACTAGCCGTAATCCGTAGTCAATGTCCCAACGCAGTGGATTGACTCCATAACGGTTGGTGATTTTGCAGTATTTGGCGATAGTATAATAACTTCCTCCGCGTAGCACTTTATGCAGATTAATCCCCTTCAGGTCAGGATCAATATTTCCGGTGAAAGGAACTTTTTTATCATACCAGTCCATGCACCATTCGTAGATGTTTCCGCTCATATCATAAAGTCCGAGTTCGTTGGGTTTTTTGGTTCCTATATCGTTGGATACATATGTGTTTTCATTGGAGTATTTTTCTTTAAACCAAGCGACTTGTGTCGGGTCATCGCTACCGGCATAAATGTAGTTTTGGGTATTCAAGCCTCCACGTGCGGCATATTCCCATTCTGCTTCGAACGGCAGACGGAAGGGGAGGCCGGATAACTGAGAGAGTTTTCGGGTGAATCGTTGAGTGTCATACCAGTTAACTTGATCTACGGGATAGTTACGTCTGTGTTGGTTGGAAGGATTCTCCCCCATAATGACGTACCATTCATCCTGACTTACCTCATAGCGGTTGATGAAAAAAGAGCCCACATTCACAGGATAATCGTTGTTTTCTCCGAGATTGGCTGTCCCTCCTTCTACGTAAACCATATTCCATAATATGTAACGTATCACTTCTTTTTGCTCATTACTAATGCCGGGCGACCAGCGTAGAGCTTTCTCTAACTGCGAAGGAAGCGCACCGACAATGGTTTTTTCTCTCCGGCATTTATCGCAAAATGCTTTCCATATCTTTTGTTTCTGTGCCATATTGGGTAATATAATACCCAGCAATAGAAGAAGGAATATTATAATCCGCTTAGTTTGTTTTCTTTCCATGATAGTTCTATGTTTATCTTTTTGACGATAGAAGATGAGAATAACTGCAATCATTAGTCTTAAATTTATTTAATATCTCTTTGGGAGTCTTCTTTGGACAAATCCCTTATTTTCATTAAAATCATCTTTATTTTCGGCAATAATCGTTATATATTTGTTATTATAGATAAGAGTATCAATTATTTAATTTGAAAAGAATATGAAAAAGAAACAGACAGGGGTTATATTGATGTTGGCTGCTCTCTCTTTGATGAGTATACAGCCGGTAGAGGCGTGTACACGTGCCGTTTACCTCGGCCCGGAACAGTTGGTGATAACGGGGCGTACAATGGACTGGAAAGAAGACATTATGTCGAATATCTATGTTTTCCCGCGTGGCATTCAGCGTGTTGGGCATAATAAGGAAAAAACGGTGAACTGGACTTCCAAGTATGGAAGTGTGATTGCAACCGGTTATGATATAGGAACTTGCGACGGTATGAATGAAAAGGGCTTGGTGGCTAGTCTACTTTTCTTGCCCGAATCTATTTATTCGCTTCCCGGTGATATCCGTCCGGCAATGGGAATCAGTATTTGGACGCAATACGTGCTTGATAACTTTGCCACTGTACGTGAGGTCGTTGATGAACTGAAAAAGGAGACTTTCCGGATTGACGCTCCCCGTATGCCGAATGGAGGACCGGAATCTACTTTGCACATGGCCATCACCGACGAAACAGGCAATACGGCTGTGCTGGAATATCTGGATGGAAAGTTAAGCATTCACGAAGGGAAAGAATATCAGGTAATGACAAATTCTCCCCGGTATGAATACCAGTTAGCTATCAACGATTACTGGAAAGAAGTCGGCGGATTGCAGATGTTGCCGGGAACGAACCGTTCGAGCGACCGTTTTGTCCGTGCCTCTTTCTACATTCATGCCATTCCGCAGACTGCCGATGCAAAAATTGCTGTTCCCAGTGTGCTGAGTGTGATGCGTAATGTTTCAGTTCCATTTGGCATTAATACTCCGGAGAAACCTCATATTTCTTCTACCCGTTGGCGTTCCGTCTCCGACCAGAAGAATAAGGTCTATTATTTTGAATCCACATTGACGCCGAATTTGTTTTGGCTTGATTTGAAAAAGATAGACTTTAGCCCGAAAGCCGGTATAAAGAAATTGTCTTTGACGAAGGGAGAGATTTATGCAGGAGATGCGGTGAAGGATTTGAAAGATAGTGAGTCATTTACGTTCCTTTTTGAGACTCCGCTCATGTAGTAGTTTCTTGTTATCTATAAAATAAAACGGTGGACAGATGCTTGATTGTAAGCCTGTCCGCCGTTTTGTTTATACCGTTTATAATAATGGTTCTTGTGTCCACTTTACCGTCTGGCATATTCCTGATGAAATTCGGCTACAGCTTCAATGCCTTTCCTGAAAATATCCAGTGAGAAGTTCTCATTCGGCGAATGGATAGCGTCTGATTCCAGACCGAATCCCATGAGTACGGTTTTCACTCCCAGTACCTGTTCAAAAGTAGAAATGATAGGAATGCTGCCGCCACGGCGTACTGCCAACGGCTTTTTTCCGAAAGCTATTTCAAAACCTTTTTCGGCTGCCTGATAGGCTGCAAGTGAAATCGGGCAGACATAACCTTGTCCGCCGTGCATCGGTGTTACTTTCACTTGAACTGTTTCTGGAGCAATACTGAGAATGTAATCAGTGAACATTTGCGAAATCTTATGATGATCCTGATGCGGAACCAGTCGGCAAGATACTTTGGCATAAGCCTTTGAAGGGAGCACGGTCTTTGAACCTTCTCCCGTATACCCGCCCCAAATGCCGCATACATCAAAAGACGGACGGCAGCTATTGCGTTCCAGTGTACTGTATCCTTTCTCTCCGAAAAGTTCTTTTACGCCGATTGCTTCCTTATACTTCTTTTCATCGAAAGGAATATGGGCTATCATTTCACGTTCAGCTTGCGGTACTTCTTCCACGTCATCGTAAAATCCGGGGACGGTGATTCTTCCGTCTGTATCCGTCACCTTACTGATTATCCGGCAAAGCACATTGATAGGATTGGCTACCGCACCTCCGAAGTGTCCGGAATGCAGGTCGCGGTTCGGTCCTGTTACTTCGATTTCCCAATAAGCCAGTCCGCGCAGGCCGGTGGTTAATGACGGAAGGTCGGCACCCAACATACTGGTATCCGAAACAAGGATAACGTCCGCTTTCAGCAACTCTTTATGTTCTTCACAGAATGCCTCTAGGCTGGGAGAACCGATTTCTTCTTCTCCTTCGAAGATAAACTTCACGTTATTCCTCAATAACCCGTTTTTAAGGAGATATTCGAAAGCCTTCACCTGGATGAAAGACTGTCCTTTGTCATCATCTGCTCCGCGTGCCCAGATATATCCGTCCCGTATTTCCGGTTCGAATGGTTGGCTTTTCCATAATTCGAGTGGTTCAGCAGGCATCACGTCATAGTGTGCGTAAACTAATACGGTTTTTGCGTCTGGGTCCACAATGTTCTGTGCAAAGACAATCGGATTGCCTTGGGAGGGCATTACCAATGCTTCATCCACTCCCGCTTCGAGTAATAACTGTGCCCAGCGTTCGGCACATGCCAGCATATCGTCATGATGTTCGGGCAGGGCGCTGATACTGGGAATACGGATGAGGCTGAACAAGTCCTCCATTATTTGAGGTTCGTTTGCTGCGATGTATTTCTGAATTTCGTTCATATAAAGATAATAATTAAAGCTGGGTGGCTTTGTCCAGCAAATAATAATCAAGTATAGTCATAGCGGCCATTGCTTCGACGATAGGCACGGCACGGGGCAGTACGCAGGCGTCATGGCGTCCACGGGCTTTCAGTGTTGTGTCGATTCCATCGATATTGACCGTTTCCTGTTCCATTAGCAGAGTGGCTATCGGTTTGAATACAACACGGAAGTAGATATCCTGTCCGTTGCTGAGTCCTCCTTGAATACCTCCGGAGTGGTTGGTATGTGTTTCAATCCGTCCGTTGTTATTGTAGAAAACATCGTTCTGTTCGGAACCTTTCATTTTCAGTCCTTTGAATCCTTCGCCATATTCGAATGCTTTGGCGGCATTGATACTTAACATAGCATTGCCCAGTGCAGCGTGCAACTTACCGAAAACGGGTTGCCCCAGTCCGATAGGACATCCTTTGATAACGCAGGTCAGCGTACCGCCGATTGTATCACCTTCGCCTTTTACTTTGTATATAAGGTCTGCCATTTCCTTTGCTTTGTCAGGGTCAGGGCAACGCACGTCGTTAGTTTCTATCAGGTCGAGGTTGTAATCTGAATAACTGCCTTCCAACTTGATAGCGCCTACTTGTGAGGTATAAGCGGTAATGCTGACTCCTAATTGACGAAGTGCCAGTTTAGCCAGCGCACCGGCCACCACACGCGAAATCGTTTCGCGTGCCGATGATCGCCCGCCGCCGCGATGATCGCGTATTCTGTATTTTACGGTGTAAGTGTAATCGGCGTGTGAAGGGCGGTATACGTTTTTCAGATTATTATAGTCGTTGGAATGTTGATTTTCATTCCATACGATGAAACCGATGGGACATCCGGTTGATTTTCCTTCAAAAATGCCGGAAAGGAACTCGACTTTATCAGCCTCCTTACGTGGGGTGGTCAGGATAGATTGTCCCGGACGGCGGCGATTCAACTCTTGTTGTACAAATTCTTCGTCGATAGTAATTCCGGAGGGAAATCCGTCAATTACTCCACCAACTCCTTTGCCATGAGACTCACCGAAACTTGTGAGTCGAAAGATATTGCCAAATGAATTAAACATAGTTGTGGCTTTTTTAAAATTACTCTATGCAAATATAACAAAGTTTTCGGTAAGAATGTTGCGATCTCAAAATATCTTCAAAAAACGAACCAAATTGAACCTTTTTTCTCCTTTTTAGTTTATAATTGACGATTATTTAATAACTAAACCAACAATGTATGAAAAAGAATCTATTGTATTTATGGGCATTAATCTGTTCAGTCGCTCTCTTTACAGCTTGTAGCAGTGATGATGATAATGATATAAGTGGTAATAATCCTCCTGAAGAAGAAGCAGTCGTTACAGCTCCTGATGTAGTGGGCACTTATTGGGGTAATCTGGATATATCAATGAAGCCGGATAATTCCGATCAGGAAACAGTGATTGGCAATGGGATAGCCAAGTTTATCACCATTTCCCAGGTCAGCGATACGGAAGTAAAAATGGAACTGAAAGAATTTGAATTGTTTCTCAACGGAACGATCATGAAGTTCGGCGATATTGTAATAGACAAATGTACGGTGAAAAAAGAGACTGACGCCTCGACTTTCACAGGTCAACAGAATTTGACTTTTTCGGGAGATGCTGCCGCTCTCGGCACTTGTGCCACCACAGTAGAAGGAACAGTGGAAAGTGGAGCTCTCACTATGAATATCAATGTAAAAGTAGCTACATTGCAACAGACCGTAAAGGTTACTTATTCCGGAGTGAAGCAGGTGGAAGAATCCGGTAACAACTAATTTTATCTCTGAATATATACTACTGCTTTTCCGCTTCCATATCTATGGATCATTCCTTTTTCGATGAAAGAGTTCAATTGGAGTATGGCATGTGTTTTGTTTACTCCGGTGATACTACAATAGTTAGTCCGGTTGATGCATAGGTGCTTTCGTCGGAAATCCAGTAGTAACTTCAGGCATTCTTCTTCCGATATATTCTTTTGGGAATGTAATTCAGCAATAGCTGTTACTTGTTTATTAAAACGCATATCCGAATCCGATATTGAGGTAAATCGGATACATTGCAAAAGTGATGGTATGAAAATCATTTTTAAAGATATTATTCAGTCCCCAGGTGAGATCAGCATATATATTAAGGTGTTTGAAGGCTCTCCATCCGGCACCTGCCTGTAATCCCCATTGGAAATGTCTCAAATCGTTCGAAAAGTCGTAAGTGGCAACCTTGTTGTCGGTAAACTCTACTTTAGGTCCCGTCGGGTTGTCTTCACGTAAATAACCGTCGTATACATGTCCCGAAAATTCTCTTGAAAGGATGTATGAGAAATAAGGACCGGCTTTTATGTTCCAGCGATTGTTCAGTTTATAAGTAGCCATTAGAGGAATGGTGAGTCCGGCAGTGTGTACTTTTGTTTTTACGCCTCCTGTCCATACGCCGCTGATTCTTTCGCCTCCCTGTCCCAGAATTTCCATACCGTAGTTCTTTACGGTGGCGTTGGTAGTCATTGCCTTATTTTCGAGCCGTAGTCCTACAATAACACCTAACTTGTTCTGAACGGCAAACCATTTTGTTACTTCTCCTCCGATACTGATAGCAAGTGTCGGATTGTAACCATCGATAGAGCGAATCTCCACCGGAAGAGGGAACGGAGCTGTGCCGCCAATACTGAATCCCGCTTTTATTTCGTATTCCAGTCCGTGAAGGGCGGAACGGATAAGGGTCTTGTTTCTATCGACCTGTGAATAGCCGGGTAGCGCTATTCCGATACAGGCAAGCAAACTAAATAGGTATGGATAATTTTTCATCTTCATTGTCGGTATAAAGTCGTTATGGTTTAATGGTCCAAGTTCGAGCGGTAAATCAATTCAGCTTCATCAATTAATAAGGTGCTTCCGATAGCTCCGTTGAAGTGGTCTCCTTCCAGACTGGATGTAAATACGATAGATATATTATATTTTCCCATTGTCAATTTCTCCTTGTCGATGAATTTTCCCGGAAGGGTTGTGAACGGGAGTTTAAAGTAAGTCCATTCGTCTGTTTCCTTGGCGTCTTTGATACGTGCCATAGAAACCAGGTTAGGACTAGTGAATGCATTCGTCCCATCGAGAGTGGGGACGGATACGCTCGTTTCGTACATGATAGCATATATATCGCATATATCATGTTTCCCTTCGACAGGTTTGCCGCCTTCGGTGAACTGGTCTCCCGCCTTGTATTTATAGTAACCTGCCAGATAAGTCGGCACGTGCCGGAAAGGAAGGCCGAACTTCGTTGCTTGCAGGGGATTGCTCATGGCATTGTTCACGTCGAATGAACCGATAAACAAGTTGCCGGCGGCAATAGGCATTCCGACCAATCCGCCAAAAAATCCGGTACTGCGTGTCACGAGCGAAAGGCATTTTCCATTTTTCCCGTTTGCTATTTGGAAAGTAGGGTAGTCGTCGGCTGTTTTAGCTACTCCGGTCATGGCGTAACCGGCGTTGCCGCTGGCCCATTCCATGATGACTTTATCATTTTCCCTTTCCACAAATATGTAGTATTTCTTTCCGCTGATGGTATCTTCGAAATTGTAAATTGTAGCAAGTTCCGTATCAATGACTGATATGGCATAAGTCTTTTTCCAAATTCCGTCAGCGGCTGTCACTTGATATTCCTGCGGCGAATTGAAATTGCGTTCTGTACCACTGGCGGGTGTGATCGTAGCTCCCGAAGTAAGTGTAAATTCCGGTGCAAGGGCGGAGATATTCGTTCCCGGAGTGACAAAGAGGGTTACGGAATTATTATTGATGATAGGACTAGTCGTCATTGTTATTCCCGGTAGCCGGCAACTTAGAATGTCTGCCTCTGCATTGGGAGCTTCGTCGCGAATGCAAGAAGATGTAACAATAACCAGCAGCAAATAGATAATCACGTGTTTTGCTTTCATTTTTCTACTTATTCTTTCAGTTAAAGTTTGGTTCTCACGAGGAGTAATAACAATATGGAAATTTATTTGTTCATTATTGAATGTATGATAAAAAAGAATTTCCTATTTTTGTAGGAACAAAACTAAAGAAGTGCATGATTGAATCTGAAAGACAGCAAATTATAGAGCTGATAAAAAAAGAAGTAATTCCGGCTATTGGGTGTACGGAACCTATTGCTGTGGCACTTTGTGTAGCCAAAGCAGCAGAGACATTGGGCGTGAAGCCCGAAAAAATTGAAGTGTTATTGAGTGCCAATATCTTAAAAAATGCAATGGGAGTAGGTATTCCCGGCACAGGCATGGTAGGACTTCCTATTGCCGTTGCTTTGGGTGCATTGATCGGTCGGTCAGCTTATCAACTGGAGGTGTTGAGAGACTGTACTCCGGAAGCGGTGGAACAGGGTAAACAATTTATTGCAGAAAAAAGAATTCGTATTTCTTTAAAGGAAGATATTACGGAAAAACTGTATATCGAAGTAATTTGTAAGTCCGGTGACAAAACTGCGAAAGCCGTGATTTCCGGCGGACATACTACCTTTATATATATAGCGATGAACGAAAATGTACTGCTCGACAAGCAGCAGGCTACCGCCGAGGAGGAAGAAGAAACCTCTCCCGAACTGAATCTTCGCAAAGTTTATGATTTTGCCCTGACAGCTCCTCTGGATGAAATACGCTTTATCCTCGATACAGCCCGCCTCAATAAAGCGGCAGCCGAACAAGCTTTTAAAGGCAACTACGGACACTCCCTCGGAAAGATGCTGCGTGGAACTTATGAACATAAAGTCATGGGTGACAGTGCTTTCTCCCATATTCTTTCTTATACTTCGGCTGCTTGTGATGCACGTATGGCAGGTGCAATGATCCCTGTAATGAGTAACTCAGGCAGTGGCAATCAGGGAATATCCGCCACACTTCCCGTTGTTGTCTTTGCCGAGGAGAATGGTAAGACAGAAGAAGAACTTATTCGTGCTTTAATGTTAAGTCACCTCACCGTAATTTATATCAAACAAAGTTTGGGACGTCTTTCTGCCCTGTGCGGTTGTGTGGTAGCTGCCACCGGCTCCAGTTGCGGGATTACGTGGCTGATGGGAGGAAACTACAACCAAGTAGCTTTCGCTGTCCAAAATATGATTGCCAATCTGACAGGAATGATTTGTGACGGGGCGAAGCCAAGCTGCGCTCTGAAAGTAACCACAGGAGTTTCAACAGCCGTATTATCAGCAATTATGGCAATGGAAGACCGTTGCGTGACTTCCGTTGAAGGAATTATCGACGAAGATGTAGATCAGAGTATCCGTAATCTAACAAGAATCGGTTCGCAAGCCATGAATGAGACGGATAAAATGGTGTTGGATATCATGACGCATAAGGGATGTTGAATGGAAAATTAGATCATTAGAAAAGAAGAATGGAGAATGAAACTGTATGAGTTCATTCTCCATTTCTTATTTATTTACCATTGGGTAATGGCGGTGAATTCTTACTTATGGCAGTGGCCGCCTTCGCAGCCACAGTCGTCGCCACATTCATTGTCACCACAGCCGCCACCGCAACTGTCGCATCCGCAACCGCAGCCTTCGCCACTCATCAATTTAATCAGTTCCTGAATTTCTTCGTTAGTAGCAGGACGGCTTTCGATGATTTCACCTTCAAAAATCAGGTCGGCACCGGCCAACGGGTGATTGAGGTCAACTACTACAACGTCCGGTTTGATTTCCACTACGCTGGCGTTCACACGCTGGCCATCGCCAGTCTGCAAAGGTACGATGTTACCTTCTTTGATGTGTTCGCTATCGAATTTACCGTCAATTTCGAAGATATGTTTCGGAAGGTCGATAACGTGTTGTTCGTCATATTGTCCGTATGCTTTATCTGCCGGAATGGTAAAATCGAATTTATCACCTTTGGCAAGAGAAGTTATCTGGTTTTCGAAGTCTTCGAGAGTTGTACCTAAGCCTGAAATGAATTGAAAAGGATGTTCAGCTTTTGCTTCTTCGAACAATTCTTTTTCTCCATCTTCCATTGTATATAGTTTGTATGCAACGGTAATGTACTTGTTTTCTGCTGTTTCCATTTGATATTTTTATTTCTAAATTAATAAATTCCTAAAAAGATAGGTGGGCAAAGATACGAATTATTTGCTTGCTCTCCGGTATGGGGAAGGTAAATTTCAGATTATTAAGTGCTTTTGTCAGAAAGACGGGAAGAAGTGTACGGTTGGATAATAGTTGCAAATTCAACTGTTAAGTGATAAAATAGAGAAATAATGCCGCTCTTATCTTACAATTTTTAGTTTTTGAGTGATTTTTTTCTTCGATTTGTTTGGAGATAATAAAAAAGCCCTTACCTTTGCATCACGAAAATAAAGAAAAGAAGATATGAATATGTTACATACATCTATTAACCTAGCAGTTTTGCATATTATTCGCGTCGTGGTGGTCCCATCAAGAGCGTGAGAAAGGTTTTGTGTTGTATGTGTTCGTACCATAAAAGATAGAATTTAGAGCCTTTCTCACTGATGTGAGAGAGGCTCTTTAATTAAAAGATAGATTGAAATGAAAAAGCAATTACGCAGTTCGTTTAGTACGCAAGGTCGTCGGATGGCGGGAGCCCGTGCATTGTGGGCAGCCAACGGTATGAAGAAGAATCAGATGGGAAAACCCATTATAGCGATCGTAAATTCATTCACACAGTTTGTTCCGGGGCATGTACATCTACATGAAATCGGTCAGCAGGTGAAGGCGGAAATTGAAAAGCTGGGATGCTTCGCTGCGGAGTTTAATACAATAGCTATCGATGATGGTATTGCTATGGGGCATGACGGAATGCTTTATTCACTTCCTTCACGTGACATCATTGCAGACAGCGTGGAATATATGGTCAATGCACATAAGGCGGATGCAATGGTATGTATCAGCAACTGTGATAAAATCACTCCGGGTATGTTAATGGCGGCTATGCGTCTGAATATTCCTACCGTGTTCGTATCAGGCGGGCCAATGGAAGCTGGCGAATGGAACGGTCAGCACCTCGATCTGATTGATGCGATGATTAAATCGGCCGATGAAAGCGTAAGCGATCAGGAAGTAGCGAATATCGAACAAAATGCTTGTCCTACTTGCGGATGTTGTTCCGGCATGTTTACTGCTAACTCTATGAACTGTCTCAATGAAGCAATCGGTTTGGCGTTGCCGGGCAACGGAACTATTGTAGCTACTCACGAAAACCGAACACAGCTTTTCAAAGATGCAGCCAAACTGATTGTAGAAAACGCTATGAAATACTATGAAGAAGGAGACGAGAGTATACTTCCCCGTAGCATTGCCACCCGGCAGGCATTCCTGAACGCTATGACATTGGATATAGCAATGGGAGGTTCCACCAATACGGTTCTTCACCTGTTGGCGGTAGCTCACGAAGCGGAAGTTGATTTTAAAATGGATGATATAGATATGCTTTCACGCAAAACTCCCTGTCTCTGCAAAGTAGCTCCGAATACACAGAAATATCATATTCAGGATGTAAACCGTGCCGGTGGTATCATCGCTATTATGGATGAACTGGCGAAAGCCGGTTTGGTGGATACTTCCGTTCGCCGGGTAGATGGAATGACGCTGGGGGAAGCTATCGACGAATATTCAATCACCAGCCCGAATGTGAGCGAAAAAGCAATCAGGAAATATTCGAGTGCAGCTGCAAATAAATTTAATCTTGTACTCGGTTCGCAAGGTATGTACTATAAAGAGTTGGATACAGACCGCACTAATGGGTGTATCCGTGATTTCGAACACGCTTATAGCAAAGATGGCGGACTGGCGGTATTGAAAGGAAACATAGCACAAGATGGTTGCGTAGTAAAAACAGCAGGTGTGGACGAAAGTATCTGGAAATTCACCGGACCTGCCAAAGTCTTTGATTCGCAAGAAGCAGCCTGTGAAGGTATCCTTGGGGGCCGAGTCGTCAGTGGCGACGTTGTCGTCATTACGCACGAAGGTCCGAAGGGTGGCCCCGGTATGCAGGAAATGTTGTATCCTACCTCTTATATAAAATCTCGTCACCTCGGCAAAGAATGTGCTTTGATTACCGATGGACGTTTCAGTGGTGGAACTTCCGGATTGAGTATCGGACATATATCTCCCGAAGCGGCTGCCGGAGGTAATATCGGAAAAATTGTAGACGGAGATATTATCGAAATTGACATTCCCGCCCGGACGATTAACGTGCGATTAACAGATGAAGAACTGGCTGCACGCCCGATGACTCCCGTCACTCGCGACCGTTACGTGCCAAAGAGTCTGAAAGCATACGCCAGCATGGTAAGTTCCGCCGATAAGGGAGCAGTGAGAATCATCGACTGATATTCATCTTCAATATAAATAAAGAATGAGTAAAGACTTAATAACAGGTGCGGAAGCATTGATGCGTTCCTTGGAACATCAGGGAGTGACTACTATCTTCGGTTATCCCGGAGGTTCTATCATGCCGGTATTCGATGCTTTGTACGATCATCAAAATACATTGAACCATATCTTGGTTCGCCACGAACAGGGAGCTGCTCATGCAGCGCAAGGTTTTGCCCGCGTATCGGGTGAGGTAGGTGTTTGTCTGGTGACAAGCGGTCCCGGAGCAACGAATACAATCACCGGTATTGCCGATGCAATGATAGACAGTACACCTATCGTAGTTATTGCCGGACAGGTAGGGACGGGTTTTCTCGGAACAGACGCTTTTCAGGAAGTCGACTTGGTAGGTATCACCCAGCCTATCGCTAAATGGAGTTATCAGATTCGCCGTGCAGAAGATGTAGCTTGGGCGGTGGCACGTGCATTCTATATTGCCCGTAGCGGTCGTCCCGGTCCGGTAGTATTGGACTTCGCCAAAGATGCACAGAATGCAAAGACAAAATACGAGCCGGCGAAGCTGGATTTTATACGTAGTTATGTTCCGGTGCCTGATACCGATGAAGATTCTGTGAAGGAAGCCGCCGAACTGATAAATAATGCCGAACGTCCGCTTGTATTGGTAGGACAGGGGGTAGAACTCGGAAATGCACAAAGTGAACTGAGAGCCTTTATTGAAAAAGCTGATATGCCTGCCGGATGTACATTGCTCGGACTTTCCGCTTTGCCTACCGATCATCCTTTGAATAAAGGTATGCTGGGAATGCATGGTAATTTAGGTCCGAACATCAATACCAACAAATGTGATGTCCTGATTGCTGTCGGTATGCGTTTTGATGACCGCGTGACAGGTAATCTGGCTACTTATGCCAAACAGGCAAAAGTAATCCATTTTGATATAGATCCTGCGGAAGTAAATAAAAACGTGAAAGTAGATATCGCTGTTCTGGGAGATTGCAAAAATACATTAGCTGCCGTAACCGGATTACTAAAAGAGAACAAGCATACCGAATGGAACGATAGTTTTAAAGAATATGAGAAGGTGGAGGAAGAAAAAGTAATTCGTCCCGAACTTTATCCGGCTACGGATTCACTGACCATGGGCGAAGTAGCACGTGCCGTAAGTGAGGCAACCCACCATGAAGCAGTATTGGTGACGGATGTCGGTCAGAACCAGATGATATCTGCTCGTTACTTTAAATATTCGAAAGAACGCAGTATTATTACTTCCGGAGGGCTTGGAACAATGGGGTTCGGACTTCCCGCAGCTATCGGAGCCACTTTCGGTGCACCGGAGCGTACCGTCTGCGTGTTTATGGGAGACGGCGGACTTCAAATGAATATCCAGGAACTCGGAACTATCATGGAACAGAAAGCTCCGGTGAAAATCATCTGCCTGAATAATAACTTCCTCGGAAACGTGCGCCAGTGGCAGGCTATGTTCTTCAACCGCCGTTATTCATTTACTCCGATGTTGAATCCGGACTACATGAAAATAGCTTCCGCATATGACATTCCTTCCAAACGTGTCTATTCCCGTGAAGAATTGAAAGTGGCTATCGATGAAATGCTGGCAACGGACGGACCGTTCCTGCTTGAAGCCTGCGTAATAGAAGAAGGCAACGTATTGCCGATGACTCCTCCGGGCGGTTCGGTGAATCAAATGTTGTTGGAATGTTAGGGGAAGTTGAGAGTTCGTATTTAAAATTTAAAGTTATGAGTGATAAAACATTATATACAATCATTGTTCATTCTGAGAATATTGCCGGATTGCTGAATCAGGTGACGGCTGTATTTACCCGTCGGCAGATCAATATCGAAAGTTTGAATGTTTCTGCTTCATCTATCAAAGGTGTGCATAAATATACAATCACAGCTTGGACAGATAAGGACACTATTGAGAAGGTAGTGAAACAGATAGAGAAGAAAATCGACGTGATTCAGGCGCATTACTTCACGGAAGATGAAATATATTTCCATGAAATCGCATTATATAAGGTGTCTACTCCTGCTTTTCAGGAGAATCCGGAAGCGTCCAAGTTAATCCGTCGATACAATGCTCGTATAGTGGAAGTAAACCCGGTGTTTTCCATTGTTGAGAAGAACGGGATGAGTGAAGATATAACCTCGCTTTACGGTGAACTCCGGGTATTGAATTGTGTTTTGCAGTTTGTTCGTTCGGGGCGTGTGGCGATTACCACCAGTTGTTTTGAACGGGTGAATGAGTTCCTCGACGGACGGGAGGCAAAATATAACGAAAGTAAAAACCTGCAGGAATAATGAGTGAAGAAAATAAAATAGGAACTTATCAGTTTGTGGCGGAACCTTTCCATGTAGACTTTAACGGTCGCCTGACTATGGGGGTGTTGGGAAATCATCTACTGAATTGTGCAGGTTTTCATGCAAGTGACCGTGGCTTTGGTATTGCGACACTGAACGAAGATAACTACACATGGGTGCTCTCGCGCCTGGCTGTAGAATTAGACGAAATGCCTTATCAATACGAGAACTTCTCGGTTCAGACATGGGTGGAAAATGTCTATCGTCTGTTTACTGACCGTAATTTCTCTATTATTGATAAAGATGGGAAAAAGATCGGATACGCACGTTCCGTATGGGCAATGATTAGTCTCAATACCCGCAAACCGGCAGATTTGCTGACCTTACACGGAGGAAGTATCGTAGACTACGTATGTGACGAACCTTGCCCTATTGAAAAACCTTCGCGCATCAAAGTGACGAGCGACCGGCCGGTAGCTACCCTGACGGCAAAGTACAGTGACATTGACATTAACGGTCATGTAAATAGTATCCGCTATATCGAGCATATCCTCGATTTGTTTCCGATTGACTTGTACAAGACGAAACGAATCCGCCGCTTTGAAATGGCATACGTAGCCGAAAGTTATTTCGGTGATGAACTCTCTTTTTTCTGCGACGAGGCTAATTCAAACGAGTTTCATGTAGAAGTGAAGAAAAACGGTAGTGAAGTCGTTTGCCGTTCGAAAGTGATATTTGAATAACATAGAATATAAAATCAATTAATAACGGGTGGCGTAAGTCCCCAAAACTAAAAACAAAAAAGAAAATGGCACAGTTGAATTTTGGCGGTACTATTGAAAATGTAGTAATCCGTGACGAATTTCCTTTGGAAAAGGCTCGTGAAGTATTGAAAGATGAAACAATCGCTGTAATCGGTTATGGTGTACAAGGTCCCGGTCAGGCATTGAACCTGCGTGATAACGGTTTCAATGTTATCGTTGGTCAACGTCCGGGAAAAACATATGATAAAGCAGTAGCAGACGGCTGGGTTCCGGGCGAGACTTTGTTCGGCATTGAAGAAGCTTGCGAGAAAGGTACTATCGTAATGTGTCTGTTGTCTGACGCAGCAGTAATGTCTGTATGGCCTACTATCAAGCCTTATCTGACTGCAGGAAAAGCTCTTTATTTCTCTCATGGTTTTGCTATCACTTGGAACGATCGTACAGGTGTAGTTCCTCCTGCTGATATCGATGTAATCATGGTCGCACCTAAAGGATCAGGTACTTCATTGCGTACTATGTTTCTCGAAGGTCGTGGTCTGAACTCTTCTTACGCTATCTATCAGGATGCTACGGGCAAAGCTTATGAAAAGACAATCGCTTTGGGCATTGGTATCGGTTCTGGTTATCTGTTCGAAACAACTTTCCAACGAGAAGCTACTTCCGATTTGACAGGTGAACGTGGTTCGCTAATGGGTGCAATCCAAGGTTTGCTGTTGGCACAATACGAAGTATTACGTGAAAACGGTCACACTCCTTCTGAAGCATTCAACGAAACAGTGGAAGAACTGACTCAGTCCTTGATGCCGTTGTTTGCAAAGAACGGTATGGACTGGATGTACGCTAATTGCTCTACTACTGCTCAACGTGGTGCCCTCGACTGGATGGGGCCCTTCCACGATGCTATCAAACCGGTAGTTGAAAAGTTGTATCACAGCGTTAAGACTGGTAACGAAGCACAGATTTCTATTGATTCCAACTCTAAACCGGATTATCGTGAGAAACTGGAAGTGGAACTGAAAGCATTGCGCGAAAGCGAGATGTGGCAGACTGCTGTAACAGTACGCAAACTTCGCCCTGAAAATAACTAATCAGATTGAATATATATGTCGTAAGAAGACGGGAAGAAACACTCTTTCCGTCTTTTTTTCAAAATATCCCCGTCTTTATAGAGAAATAATGCAAGTTTGTTGTTATCTTTGTGGCAACAAAATAAAACAAGTTGCAATAATGAAGAACTACTATAAAAATGAAATACCGGAATAAGAACGTAAAATATATATATTTCCTATATCCCAATATCTGTTTATAAGTGTCTGTTAGACCAACAGTTCTTTGCTGGTAAGAAAAAGCCGATTGATAGAATATCTCGAATTTTTAATTCCAAGACTTGAGTCTGATGTGGCGAAAGATAAAAAGGGTATATAAGACAGAAAACATTGTTTGTTTTGTTTGTGTTAAAAAAGTTCTTTCTCGTGAGAAAAGGGGCTTTGATAAAAAGAGGATTACTCATAATCCTCTTTTTTTATGAATGACATCAATCTCTTATAAAAAGGATGCTTGGTAAGTGTGACAGCATCTCCGAGAATGACCAGTTTCATACGGGCACGGGTGATAGCCACGTTCATCCTCCTCAGGTCGTTCAGAAATCCTATTTGTCCGTCCTCGTTTGCACGAACAAGGCTGATAAAGATAACATCCCGTTCTTGTCCTTGAAAGCCGTCTACTGTGTTGACCGTGATAAGGCTACGGAAAGGACGTAGAAAGCTGCTTACTTTAATTTTACTCCTTAGATATTGTACTTGTGCTTTATAAGGCGAAATCAATCCGAAATCAATCTTTTCGTCCAATATTCTTGCTTTTCCGATCCGGTTGATGTATGCCTCCAATTCCTGGAGAAGCAGGTTGGCTTCCTGTTTATTGATGCGTCCGAAACTCTCACCTACAAATTCCTCGTGAAAATCCATTTCAGAGGTATCTATCCAGTTCATAGGCGTGTCGAAATCGAGAATGCTCCGGTAACGCACTTCCGGTGCAGCTTCCAATTCTCCGTGGTAAAACCATTCGGAAGGAAAACGCATGATTGATTCGTGCATTCGGTATTGCATTTTGAGCAGTGAGACAGCAGAAGGTTTCTTATGTACCACTTTCTCCATTAGTGTGTGATCCAGTCCCCTACGGGCGGCTTCGATACATTTGATAGTAGGAGGGAGTTGACAGTGGTCTCCGGCAAGAATCACTCGGTCAGCTTTGCGAATGGCAATCCAGCAGGCTGCTTCGAGTGCTTGGGCAGCTTCATCTATAAACAGGGTAGGGAAACGTCGGCCGTTGAGTAGGCGGTGGTTACTACTGACCAATGTTGAAGCAATTACACGGGCACTGTCGAAAAGGTCGGTGTTAATTTGTATTTCCAGTTCAGTAGCACGGTCACGGAGGCGGCTCATGCGGCTGCGCATACCCTCCCGTTCGGAATAACTACCTTTGCGCATCCGGCTGCCCGTTTCACGGATTGATTTTCGGATTCCCCAAAGCTCGGGATAGGCGGGATGGCTTTCGAAACGGCGCTCGTAAGTAAATGATAACATTTTATCATTTACTCGTGTAGGGTTGCCGATGCGGAGAACTGGTACGCCACGGTCTACCAGTTTTTCACTTATCCAGTCTACAGCAGTGTTGCTTTGAGCGCAGACAAGTACTTGCGGTTCCCGGTGCAGCGTTTCATAAATCGCTTCGACGAGCGTGGTTGTTTTTCCTGTTCCCGGAGGGCCGTGGACAATGGCGACATCACGCGTGCATAATACTTTGTTGACGGCTGTCTCCTGTGTACTGTTCAGCCATGGAAAACGGACAGGGTATAATTCACGGAATCCGGGATTTTGCGTTCCCAGCAAGATATCACGCAGTTCTGAGAGGCGGTTACCTTTGGCTCGGATTGCATCTTCTAATGCTTCGAACATTGTCCGGTAGGATGTTTCATCAAAATAAAGTTGTATACCTAATGAACTGTCCGCTTGTAACTCTATAACTGCCCCTGCACCGGGTAAAACCACTACCATTCTTTCTTCGTCTGCGTAACTGACGGTAGCAATAAAATTCATATATTTCACTTTTCCATCGAAAGACTGGTGGAAAAAACAGACGGGGCGACCAAACTCGAAAGAGTGTTCTATCTCTTTATTTTCGGTCCGTGTAATATCTATTACAAGTTGATTCAGAGAATTGTAGTAGCTTCGACCGGGAGAGACGGGATACCAGCACAGACCGCGTTTCACTTTACGGGCAATACCCATTGTTTCGGTTTGTCGCTTGAATTCCTCTTTCTCGTATTCATACTCCATGCGTAGCAGGAGTTGCTGGTACTGAAGGTCGGAGACCGGGCTTTTCGAATTATTATTCATAATAGGTGCAAAGGTAACGAATCTTCTTTTTGGATAGAAAAAATATTTCATTTTGTTAAACAATCCTCGAACCCCGTTCGTTATTTTAATAGATAGACTAAAAAAACAAAAAGTAATATGGTATATGATATGACTATGCTAGAAGCATTCTACAGAGCCTATAAAGGGAAAGTAGAACATGTGCGGAGGATCTTGAAACGCCCCCTGACGTTAGCCGAGAAAATTCTGTATGCGCATCTTTATGATGCCGCCGATGTGAAAGACTACAAGAGAGGAGAAGACTACGTAAACTTTCGTCCTGACCGCGTGGCTATGCAGGATGCAACTGCCCAAATGGCTTTGCTCCAATTTATGAATGCGGGCAAGGAAAAGGTGGCTGTGCCTTCTACCGTACACTGTGACCACTTGATACAGGCTTATAAGGGCGCAAAAGAGGATATACTTACTGCGACTAAAACAAACGAAGAAGTGTATGATTTCCTCCGCGACGTATCCTCCCGTTATGGCATTGGTTTTTGGAAACCGGGAGCGGGTATCATTCACCAGGTAGTACTCGAGAACTATGCTTTTCCTGGCGGCATGATGGTAGGAACAGACTCACATACACCTAATGCCGGTGGTTTGGGTATGGTGGCTATCGGTGTAGGCGGTGCAGACGCCGTAGACGTAATGACAGGTATGGAGTGGGAATTGAAAATGCCGAAAATTATAGGTGTTCATTTGACCGGAAAACTAAGCGGCTGGACATCTCCGAAAGATGTTATTTTGAAGCTGGCAGGAATATTGACCGTAAAGGGAGGCACTAATGCAATCATTGAATATTTCGGTCCGGGAACCGAATCACTTTCCGCTACCGGAAAAGCTACTATCTGTAATATGGGAGCGGAAGTAGGAGCTACTACTTCACTTTTCCCTTTCGACGGGCGTATGGTGACTTATTTACGAGCTACCGGAAGAGATCGTATTGTCGATTTGGCAGAGTCTGTGGAAGCTGATCTCCGTGCCGACGAAGTTGTGACGGATGAACCTTTAAAATATTACGACCGTGTCATTGAAATCGACTTGTCCGAACTTGAACCTTATATTAATGGACCTTTCACGCCGGATGCGGCTACTCCTATCTCCGAGTTTGCGGAAAAAGTATTGTTGAACGGTTATCCTCGTAAAATGGAAGTCGGACTGATTGGTTCGTGTACTAACTCCTCTTATCAGGATTTGAGTCGTGCTGCTTCTTTGGCAAAACAGGTAGCGGAAAAGAACCTGAGTGTTGCTTCTCCGTTGATTGTAAATCCGGGCTCAGAACAGATTCGCGCTACCGCCGAAAGAGACGGAATGATTGAGACTTTTGAACAGATCGGTGCAACGATTATGGCAAATGCCTGTGGTCCTTGCATTGGTCAGTGGAAACGTCATACCGATGACCCGACACGGAAAAATTCAATCGTGACTTCCTTTAACCGTAACTTTGCCAAGCGTGCGGATGGTAATCCGAATACTTATGCCTTTGTTGCTTCTCCTGAATTGACAATGGCACTGACTATTGCCGGCGACCTCTGTTTCAACCCTTTGAAGGACAGATTAGTCAATCATGACGGTGAGAAAGTGAAACTATCCGAACCTGTGGGAGACGAACTCCCGATGAGAGGATTTACGCCGGGTAATGTCGGATATATCGCGCCGGGTGGAGCTAAAACGGAAATCAAGGTGAAGTCGGACTCACAGCGCCTGCAACTTTTAACACCTTTTCCCGCTTGGGACGGGACTGATTTGCTTAATATGCCTCTGTTGATAAAAGCCCAAGGTAAATGTACAACCGACCATATTTCTATGGCGGGACCATGGCTCCGTTTCCGTGGTCATTTGGAAAATATCTCGGATAATATGTTAATGGGAGCTGTCAATGTCTTCAATGGCGAAACGAACAAGGTCTGGAACCGTTCTACAAATACTTATGGAACAGTCTCCGGAACGGCAAAGATGTATAAGTCCGAAGGGATTTCTTCTATTGTAGTCGCTGAAGAAAACTATGGAGAAGGTTCCAGTCGTGAACACGCAGCGATGGAGCCGCGCTTTCTGAATGTCCGTGTGATCCTAGCCAAGAGTTTCGCCCGTATTCACGAAACGAATCTGAAGAAGCAAGGAATGCTTGCCATTACTTTTGTTGACAAGGCGGATTATGATAAAATTCAGGAACACGATGTGCTTTCCGTCACTGGTTTGGTAGACTTTATGCCGGGACATAATCTGACAGTCGTTCTTCACCACGAAGACGGAACAAAAGAAAGTTTTGAAGTGCAACATACATACAACGAACAACAGATAGGCTGGTTCCGTGCTGGTTCCGCCTTGAATGCGAGATAAAATTGAAGTAAATCTTTTTAAAACTGTTATTTATAAAGAAAAAAGAAATGAGCAAAATAACCATACAAAAAGATAGTACGCTATTAGTGCCTGATGTGCCTACCGTACCTTACATTACAGGAGACGGGGTAGGGGCTGAGGTGACTCCTTCCATGCAGATTATAGTAGATGCAGCCGTTCGGAAAGCTTATGGGGGTAAACGTCATATTGAATGGCTGGAAGTGCCGGCTGGAGAACGTGCTTTCAATGAAACAGGTTCGTGGCTTCCGGAAGAAACGATGCAGGCATTTCAGGAATATCTGGTAGGAATCAAAGGTCCGTTAACTACACCTGTTGGCGGTGGAATCCGTTCGTTGAATGTTGCTTTGCGGCAGACACTTGATTTATATGTCTGCCTTCGTCCTGTTCGTTGGTATCAGGGAGTACAGTCTCCGGTGAAAGCTCCCGAGAAGGTAAATATGTGTGTGTTTCGTGAGAATACGGAAGATATTTATGCAGGTATTGAGTGGGAAGCAGGTACTCCGGAGGCAAAGAAGTTTTATAAGTTTTTGAAAGATGAAATGGGTGTGACGAAAGTCCGTTTTCCCGAAACGTCTTCTTTCGGTGTGAAACCTGTTTCACGCGAAGGTACGGAACGTCTTGTGCGTGCTGCATGTCAATATGCGCTCGATCATCATCTGCCTTCCGTGACATTGGTACATAAGGGAAACATTATGAAATATACTGAAGGAGGATTTAAAAAGTGGGGTTATGAGTTGGCGCAACGTGAGTTTGGTGACGCTTTGGCGGACGGCAGGCTAGTGATAAAGGACTGCATTGCCGACGCATTTTTGCAAAATACACTGCTCATTCCCGAAGAATATTCGGTAATAGCCACTTTGAACCTGAACGGAGATTATGTTTCTGACCAGTTGGCTGCAATGGTAGGTGGCATAGGCATTGCTCCGGGAGCAAATATCAATTATAAAACCGGCCATGCTATCTTTGAGGCAACGCATGGGACTGCTCCTAACATTGCAGGTAAAAACGTTGTGAATCCTTGTTCGATCATTCTTTCGGCAGTGATGATGCTCGGATATTTCGGTTGGACGGAAGCTGCCGCTCTTATCGAAAAAGCTCTTGAAAATAGTTTTCTGGAAGCCCGTGCCACTCATGATCTTGCCCGTTTTATGCCGAATGGAACCTCTCTCTCAACCACAGATTTCACCCGTGAAATAGTGGAAAGAATCGAAAAATAAGAATAATGATTAAAAACATACGAATATGAAGAAAGAGTACCTGATTTACAAGCTGTCCGAAGAAATGAAGGAAGCTACCCGGATTGACACAGCATTGTTCCCCAAGTTCGACGTGAAACGCGGGCTACGTAATGAAGATGGCACAGGTGTACTGGTAGGTCTGACCAGAATTGGTAATGTAGTAGGCTACGAACGTATTCCGGGCGGCGGACTGAAACCGATTCCCGGCAAACTGTTCTATCGCGGTTATGATGTGGAAGATATTTCTCATGCAATCATCAAAGAGAAACGTTTCGGTTTTGAGGAAGTGGCGTACCTGTTACTTTCCGGTCGTCTGCCGGACAAGGAGGAACTAGCTTCATTCTGCGAACTGATTAATGATAATATGGCACTGGAGCAGAAAACGAAGATGAATATCATCGAGTTGGAAGGTAACAACATTATGAACATCCTTGCACGCAGCGTACTCGAAATGTATCGCTTCGATCCGGATGCGGACGACACTTCCCGTGATAACCTGATGCGTCAAAGTATCGACCTTATTTCAAAATTCCCTACCATTATTGCTTATGCTTATAATATGCTGCGTCATGCTACTTTCGGACGTTCGCTGCATATCCGACATCCGCAGGAGAAACTCTCTATCGCTGAAAACTTCCTGTATATGCTGAAAAAAGACTATACCGAACTGGATGCACGTACTCTTGACCTGCTTCTGATTCTTCAGGCAGAACACGGTGGTGGTAATAACTCGACTTTTACTGTCCGTGTCACTTCTTCTACCGGAACAGATACTTACTCGGCCATTGCCGCAGGTATCGGTTCTCTGAAAGGCCCGCTTCACGGAGGTGCAAATATTCAGGTTGCTGATATGTTCCATCATTTGCAGGAGAACATCAAGGACTGGACAAATGTTGATGAGATTGACACCTACTTTACTCGTATGCTGAATAAAGAGGTTTATAATAAGACCGGATTGATTTATGGTATTGGTCATGCCGTTTACACGATTTCCGACCCGCGTGCACTTTTACTAAAAGAATTGGCACGTGATCTGGCACGTGAAAAAGGCAAGGAACGTGAGTTTGCCTTCCTCGAACTTTTGGAAGAACGGGCGATCGCGACTTTCGGACGCATCAAGAATAACGGCAAGACAGTATCGAGCAACATTGACTTCTATTCGGGCTTTGTGTATGAAATGATCGGATTGCCGCAGGAAATCTTCACTCCTTTGTTTGCAATGGCACGTATCGTAGGCTGGTGTGCCCACCGCAATGAAGAATTGAACTTCGAAGGCAAACGTATTATCCGTCCGGCTTATAAGAACGTGCTTGATGATCTGGCTTATATCCCAATAAAGAAACGCTGACAGGAAACAATCCTTTTATTGAATAGATAAGTGTAGTCCCCAGGTGTATATTCCGATCATTTCCGGAGGTATGCCTGGGGATAAGTGTTTTTTAGAGAAAACTTTCTGTGTGTCATCGAGTTTTTATTTAAGGAGTTTTGCATTGCAATTTTCCTCTTTTTTGTTACTTTTGCACATTGTAAAAGAATATCTGTATGACTATGAATGCATTTAATCTGTTTTTGGGCATAATGAGCCTGATCGCTCTGATTGTTTTTATTGCCCTTTACTTTGTGAAAGCCGGATATGGTATTTTTCGTACCGCTTCGTGGGGTGTGGCTATTTCCAATAAGTTGGCTTGGATATTAATGGAGGCCCCTGTATTTTTAGTTATGTGTTGGATGTGGGTGCATTCGGAACGCCGTTTTGATCCCGTCATACTGATGTTCTTCATATTCTTCCAGATTCATTATTTCCAGCGTGCATTCGTTTTTCCTTTATTGCTGACCGGAAAGAGTAAAATGCCGTTAGCTATTATGTCAATGGGCATTCTTTTTAATTTGTTGAACGGATATATGCAAGGACAATGGATATTTCATCTTGCGCCTGAAGGAATGTACGGCATTGATTGGTTTATGTCACCATGGTTTATTCTCGGAACTCTGCTTTTTTTTACTGGTATGCTGGTGAACTGGCACTCGGATTATATCATCCGGCATTTGCGAAAGCCGGGAGATACCCGCCATTATCTGCCTCAAAAAGGGATGTACCGCTACGTTACTTCCGCCAATTACTTCGGCGAAATAGTAGAGTGGGCAGGCTGGGCGATACTCACTTGTTCACTTTCCGGACTTGTGTTTCTTTGGTGGACGATCGCTAACCTTGTCCCGCGTGCCAACGCAATCTGGCACCGTTACCGCGAGGAATTCGGTGATGAGGTGGGAAATAGGAAACGGGTATTCCCTTTTCTGTATTAAGGCTATCTTTTGACAAAATATATCATACTACTATGAAATCAAAGTTATTTACCCCGGTCACTTTTGGACCTTTGACACTTCGCAACCGGACCATTCGTTCGGCAGCTTTTGAAAGTATGTGTCCGGGAAACGCCCCTTCACAAATGTTGTTGGATTATCACCGTTCGGTAGCCGCAGGCGGGGTTGGCATGACGACGGTTGCTTATGCTGCCGTGACACAAAGCGGGCTTTCTTTTGACCGCCAATTATGGTTACGACCTTCCATAATTCCCGGTTTACGCGAAGTGACCGACGCCATACACGATGAGGGTGCCGCAGCAGGTATACAAATCGGTCATTGTGGTAATATGTCCCACAAGAACATTTGTGGAGTAACTCCTATCTCTGCTTCTTCCGGTTTCAATCTTTACTCTCCGACCTTTGTGCGCGGAATGAGGAAAGAAGAACTTCCTGAAATGGCGCGTGCTTATGGAAAGGCTGTCAATCTGGCTAGAGAAGCTGGTTTCGACGCTGTTGAGGTTCACGCCGGACATGGATATCTGATTAGCCAGTTCCTTTCCCCTTACACGAATCACCGGAAGGATGAATACGGAGGTTCGTTGGAAAACCGGATGCGTTTTATGGATATAGTGATGAAAGAAGTGATGAAAGCTGCCGGTAGCGATATGGCGGTTCTTGTGAAAATGAATATGCGCGACGGTTTCAAAGGTGGAATGGAGTCGGAGGAAACGATACAAGTAGCCCGACGCCTGCTCGAACTGGGTGCTCACGGGCTGGTATTGAGCGGTGGTTTCGTCAGTCGTGCGCCGATGTATGTGATGCGAGGGGCGATGCCTATCCGTTCTATGGCTTATTATATGAATTGCTGGTGGCTGAAATATGGCATTCGGATGTTCGGAAAATGGATGATTCCGACTGTTCCTTTCAAAGAGGCATATTTTCTCGAAGATGCGCTGAAGTTCCGTGAGGCCCTTCCGGGTGCTCCGTTAATTTATGTAGGCGGCCTTGTTTCTCGTGAGAAAATTGATGAAGTGCTGGATGCCGGCTTTGATGCTGTTCAAATGGCACGTGCCCTGCTGAATGAACCGGGATTTGTGAACCGTATGGCACGTGAAGACCGTGCACGTTGTAATTGCGGGCATAGCAATTATTGCATTGGCCGTATGTACACGATCGAAATGGCTTGTCATAAACATTTGAATGAAGAACTGCCTCCTTGTCTGCAAAAGGAGATTGAAAAATTGGAAAAACAATGAATGAAGTGAAATGGGCGATCATTACCGGAGCTGACGGAGGCATGGGAACGGAGATAACCCGTGCCGTGGCCACAGCCGGCTATCATGTCATAATGGCTTGTTATAACCCGCAAAAAGCGGAAAACGTGTGCCAACGTTTAATGAAAGAAACCGGAAATCCGAATTTGGAAGTACTCGCTATTGATCTGTCTTCGATGCACTCCGTAGCCTCTTTTACTGATCGGATTTTGGAACGTAAACTTTCCATTTCCTTGTTGATGAATAATGCCGGGACAATGGAAACCGGATTTTCTATTACGAACGATGGATTTGAACGGACGGTCAGTGTAAATTATGTTGGTCCTTACCTGCTGACTCGTAAATTAGTTCCGACTATGGCATCCGGAGCACGTATTGTAAATATGGTTTCGTGTACGTATGCAATCGGCCGTCTTGATTTTCCTGATTTCTTTCACAGGGGGAAAACGGGAAACTTTTGGAGAATACCTGTTTATAGTAACACAAAATTGGCTTTGTTATTATTTACTTTCGAACTATCCGAACAACTTCGGGAGAAAGGAATCACTGTCAATGCTGCCGATCCGGGAATTGTCTCTACTGATATCATCACGATGCATAAGTGGTTCGACCCTCTGACAGATATATTCTTCCGTCCTTTTATTCGTAAGCCGAAGAAAGGAGCTTCTACGGCAATTGGTCTGTTGCTGGACAAAAAAGAAGCCGGTGTGACAGGGCAACTCTATGTCAATAATCACCGGAAAAGCTTATCCGATAAGTATGTGAACCATGTACAGAAAGAGCAGTTGTGGGAAATAACGGAGCGTTTGCTGGCGCAATGGTTGGAGTAGGATTTTTTTCTCTTTTTATTTAATTTATCTAGTAATTACTTATATATAGGTATTGTGTATATCTATATGTTTAGTTTTTGTTGTCTAATTTTTACCAATAGATAGGGATTGTTTTGCACTCCTGTTTCTGCTTACCTTTGCATCGCTTTTAAAGTAAATGAATAGGTATAAAGTAAAAAGGAGATGATTAATAAATGTTTTTTGGTTTTTCTAGTATTCTTATTTTCTGTATCAGCATATTCACAGCACGAGCGTCATTATACTAGTATGATTTCGGGCAGAGTGATATCTACAGAAAAGGAGGTCGTAGATTTTGCGACGGTCTATCTGAAAGGAACGAACTATGGCAGTTATACGGACGAAAAGGGAATTTATCACTTGAAAACTGTGGAAGGTGAATATATACTTGTCGTTTCGGCTGTAGGTTATCAAACAGTAGAAAAGAAGGTTAAATTAGCTAAAGGAGAAAGGATACAGGTCAATGTCACCATTGCACCGAAAGTGAAAGAGTTGGGAGAGGTCGTAGTAACAACTTCCGGAGTTGGCCGGGTAAATAAGTCAGCCTTTAATGCGGTAGCCGTTGACGCGAAGAAGTTGCATAACAGTACACAGACTTTAGCCGGCGCACTGACTAAGGTGCCGGGGGTAAAACTCCGTGAGTCAGGCGGAGTAGGATCGGATATGCAGTTGTATATTGACGGTTTTAGCGGGCGGCATGTGAAAATCTTTATTGACGGAATACCGCAAGAAGGGGCCGGTGCTGCATTCGATTTGAATAATGTTCCTATTAATTATGCAGATCGCATAGAGGTGTACAAAGGTGTGGTTCCCGTAGGATTCGGTACGGATGCTATCGGGGGAGTGATTAATATTGTCACTAACAAACAACCCGGGAAGTGGTTTCTGGATGCTTCTTATTCTTACGGTTCATTTAACACTCATAAGTCATACGTACGTTTCGGACAAATATTCAAGAATGGTTTTATGTATGAAGTGAACGCTTTTCAGAACTTTTCGGATAATGATTATTATGTAGATACGTATGTACGTGACTTTGAAATCAGAGAAGATGGAAGTGTGCGTTTTCCGCCACTCGACAAAAGTAAGATTTACCATCTGAAACGCTTCAATGACCAATACCATAATGAAGCTGTGATTGGAAAAATCGGTGTGGTTGGAAAAAAATGGGCGGACAGATTGGCTCTGAGCTTCAATTATTCCTATTTCTATAAAGAGATACAAACTGGTGTTTATCAAGATGTCGTGTTCGGTGAAAAATTCCGCAAAGGACATTCATTGGCCCCTTCGTTGGAATACTACAAAAAGAACTTATTCGTGAAGAATTTGGATTTACTGCTGACTGCCAATTATAACCATAACCTCACTAATAATGTCGATACCGCTTCACGGGCTTACAACTGGCGTGGTGAGTTTTACGAAAGGGGTAGCCGGGGAGAACAGTCTTATCAGAATAGTGAATCTAAAAACAAGAACTGGAATGGAACGCTGAGGATGAATTATCATATCGGAGAGGCGCATACGTTTACTTTTAGCCATGTGGTAAGTGATTTTGAACGTACAAGCCGCTCTATCATAGGTGCTTCTTCCAAATTTACGGATTTTAGTATTCCTAAAATTACGCGTAAGAATGTCAGCGGTCTTTCTTATCGCCTGATGCCGTCGGACAAATGGAATATTTCGGCATTTGCCAAGCATTACCGGCAATACAACAAAGGTCCGGTGTCACAGAATACGGATGGCATAGGTAATTATATAAATTTATCCAATACGGTAAGTGCTTTCGGATACGGTGCTGCGGGTACATATTTTTTATGGAAAGATTTTCAGGTGAAACTTTCTTATGAAAAGGCTTTTCGGCTTCCTACTACAGACGAACTGTTTGGTGATGAAGACTTGGAAGCCGGTAAAGTAAATCTGAAGCCGGAGAAAAGTGATAATCTGAATCTGAGTTTCAGCTATAATTATCAGTTTGGCAAACACGGGGTGTATGCCGAGGCCGGCTTGATATATCGGGATACGAAAGATTACATAAAAAGAGGATTGGATGTATTGGGGGGAACAAGTTACGGATACTATGAGAATCATGGGCATGTGAGGACTAAAGGATATAATTTATCGCTGCTTTATAGCTTCTCGCACTGGTTCGATGTAGGCGGTACATTTAATTGTATTGATACCCGTGACTATGAAAAGTACCTGGCAGGCACCTCTTTGCAGGAAAGTATGCATTACAAGGTGCGTATGCCGAATCTCCCTTATCGTTACGCCAATATAAATGCTAATTTCCATTGGAATGACCTGTTTATTAAGGGAAATGTACTGACGATAGGCTATGATAGCTACTGGCAACACGATTTCCCTCTTTATTGGGAGAATATCGGCGATAAAGATTCAAAAAACATGGTGCCGGAACAGTTTTCTCATAATTTATCCTTGTCCTATACAATGAAGAACGGACGCTATAACGTATCATTTGAATGTCAGAATTTCACGGATGCGCAACTGTTTGACAATTTCAGCCTACAAAAGGCTGGACGTGCATTTTATGGAAAGTTCAGAGTGTTTTTCGGTAGATAATAAGATTAAGTTTTTAGTATAAATCAATAATAAAGAATATATGAAGAAGAAGTTTTTGCAGTGTGTGTTTGCGGCGGCCTTTTGTTTGAGTGGTGGTGTGTTTGTTGCATCTTGCGATGATGTTGATAATCCGGTGGATAACCCTTCGACTGACGGAGAAACAGCCTATGTAGTGGCTGCTACAGTTGGTGAAGCAAGTTATTTGGTGGCAGTTAGTTCTCTTGATGAAGGAACAGTATCAACAAAAGGAAAAGGTACCGAAGTGATTGGCGGTACGTATTGGGTATATAAAGGGTTGGATTATGTATTTGCTTTAGTTTATAATAAAGGTGGTGCCGGTACGGGAGCTTCTTATTATTTGGGAGCAGATGGTAAAATGAAAGAAAAATATACATATACCTTTAATCGTATCACATCGTATGGAACATGGGGAGACAAGGTGGTGACTGTTTCTACCGGAGACTCAAGTCAGAAAGACGATGAGCAGAATGTAGCTCAGGCTTTGTTGTTTAATTATCTGGACGCAACTGACGGTTCGCAAGAAGAAGGCACATTGATCGCCGAAAATTTCTTGGGTAATGGTGAAAAAGTTACTTGGGCAGGATTGGTAGAAGCTAATAATAAAATTTATACTTCTGTCATTCCGATGGGTATGAGTAAGTACGGTATTAAGGCATGGCCGGACAAAGTAACCGACCAAGAACTTATCACTAAAGCTGATGGCGGTAGTGGTAGTGGTGCTTATACGGCTGGCGTAATTCCTTCCACACAATATCCGGACAATGCTTATGTAGCAATTTATAGTGGTACTAACTTCAACGGGACACCCGTGATTGCTACGACTGATAAAATCGGTTATGCATGTGGTCGTATGCGTTCACAATATTATCAGACCATTTGGGCCGCTGATAATGGCGATGTGTATGTGTTCTCTCCCGGATATGGGCGTACGGCAGTTTCATCTTCTGATTTGAAGAAAGTGACAGGAAAGAAACCCTCAGGCGTAATGCGTATCAAAGCGGGTGCAACGGATTTCGATCCGGATTACTATGTGAACTTTGAAGAGATAGGCACTAAACATCCTATTTTCCGTTGCTGGCACATCTCTGAAGATTACTTCCTGCTTCAATTGTATAAAAAAGGAGCGGATGATATGATTCATGGCGGTACAAGTGCGGATGTCAGCGAGCTGGCTATTTTTAAGGCAGAAGATAGGACGATTATTCCTGTTACGGGTTTGCCTGCTGAAGGAAAGTTTGGCGGCGAGCCTTATGGAGAAAATGGCTATGCTTATATGGCTGTTACTGTGACTACTGGTGAACACCCTGCTTTCTATAAAATTGATACCAAAACGGGTAAGGCTGTGAAAGGTTTGACGGTAGAGGCTGACGCTATCACTACAGTAGGTAAGATGAAATATCCTTCAAAGTAACAAATACCTGTTAAATAGAAAAATAGTTCTTTTTAGATGAAAGCCTGCCGAGCGGAAAGCTTTGCAGGCTTTTTCAAGAAATAGTAGTAATAAATAGATTATGAAAAAAATATTTGAAAAGATACATTTGTGGCTTTCTGTCCCTTTCGGATTGATAATCACCCTTATTTGTTTTTCCGGTGCTATGTTGGTATTCGAGGATGAGGTGAATGAGTTGTTCCGCCACGAACTTTATTATGTGGAAACAGTGGGAGAAGTCCCACTCCCTATCGAACAGTTGCTTGAAAAGGTGACAGCTACATTGCCCGACAGTGTTTCTGTGACTAGTGTCAGCATTTCTTCCGATTCCGAGCGTGCTTATCAGGTTAACCTTTCCAAACCACGTCGTGCGTCATTATATGTAGACCAATATACGGGTGAAGTAAAAGGGAAAAGTGAGCGTAGCGGCTTTTTTATGTTTATGTTTCGGATGCACCGTTGGTTGCTGGATAGTATGAATCCGGGTAATGAAGGGATCTTTTGGGGAAAGATGATTGTGGGTGTCAGCACGCTATTATTCGTTTTTGTGCTGATTTCAGGAATTGCTATCTGGTGGCCACGTACACGTAAGACACTGAAGAACAGTCTGAAAATATCAACAAAAAAAGGTTGGAAGAGGTTCTGGTATGATCTGCACGTAGCGGGAGGAATGTATTCCTTAATCTTTCTTTTAGCTATGTCGTTGACGGGGCTGACATGGTCTTTCCCGTGGTATCGGGCCGCTTTCTATAAAGTGTTCGGTGTGGAAGTGCAACAACGGGCTGCTTATGGGCAGGAGCGGAAAGGTGGTTCTCAAAAGGGAGATACCGAGCTGGCTTTGCGTGATGGAAGAAAAGAAGGGAATAAGGAACATTCGGAAAACGGTCACAATTATATACACTCTGTCACTTCACCTTTCGTCTATTGGCAAGAAGTTTACGATAAGCTAAGCCGCCAGAATCCGGAATATAAACAAATCAGTGTTGCTTCCGGTACGGCGAGCGTCTCTTTCAACCGTTTCGGAAATCAGCGTGCAGCTGACCGTTATTCTTTCAACACTGATAATGGTGAATTTACAGAAACAAATCTTTATCAACATCAGGATAAATCAGGAAAAATTCGTGGTTGGATTTACTCTGTACATGTTGGCAACTGGGGAGGAATGTTGACTCGGATTCTTACCTTTATTACTGCTTTGATTGGTGCCTCATTGCCGTTGACCGGTTATTATTTATGGGTAAAAAAACTTATGAATAAGAGAAAACGTGAGAAAGCTATTTCTTTATCTTCCGTTGAGGCGAGAAAAATAGCATAAAGTGGCCATACGAAAAGTCTGGATATTGAATGATAAAAAAGAGCGGTGGATGAATTGGAAAAAACAATTGTCCACCGCTCTCTATTTTATACTAATATAAAAAAGAATCCTTAAGAAGAATGAGTTAGATAGAAAGCTCTTTCAATACATTGACAAGATCTCTCTTAATAGGCTTGTCGTTCTTGATAGCCTTGCTGAACGGCACGTAAACGATTTCATCATGTTCGATTCCGATCATAACGTTGCGCTGGTCCTCCATGATTGCGTCGATCGCTGCCGCACCCAGACGGCTTGCCAGAATACGGTCATGAGCCGTAGGGCTACCACCACGCTGCAAGTGTCCCAAGATAGTTACGCGCACATCGTATTGCGGATATTCATTTTTTACACGTTCAGCATAATGCATGGCACCTCCGGTCAGTTCACTTTCGGCCACTAATACGATACTGCTGTTCTTTGATTTGCGGAATCCGTTCTTGATAAATTCTTCCAGTTGGTCGACTTCCGTACTGAATTCCGGAATAATGGCAGCTTCTGCTCCTGAAGCAATTGCTCCGTTCAAGGCGAGGAAACCTGCATCACGTCCCATGACTTCGACGAAGAACAGGCGCTCATGTGAAGTGGCTGTGTCGCGAATTTTGTCCACTGCATCCAGAATCGTATTCAATGCGGTATCATATCCGATGGTCGTATCTGTACCGTAGAGGTCGTTGTCAATAGTTCCCGGAAGTCCGATACACGGAACATCAAATTCCTGTGCAAAGATACGGGCACCTGTCAGCGAACCGTCACCACCGATGATAACCAAGGCATCGATGCCCTCTCTTTTCATATTATCGTAAGCCAACTGACGGCCTTCCGGAGTAGTAAACTCCTTACAACGAGCTGTTTTCAGAATCGTTCCACCCAGTTGGATGATATTACTTACATTCTGACTTTTGAACTCTTTGATTTCGCCTGTTACCAGACCTTTGTATCCTCTGTATATACCTTTAACTTGTAATCCATTATAAATAGCTGCTCGTGTCACTGCGCGGATAGCTGCGTTCATCCCCGGAGCATCACCTCCGGAAGTCAAAATACCGATACACTTAACTGTTCCCATAACTTAAATATTTGTTTGACGTGGCAAATGTACAATAAAAAGTTGAAAGCGATGTTCCGGAAGTTCTTTTTCATGTGAAGAAAACATTAAAAATACTCAAATTGGTCTTTCTTACTTTCTTTTTATTCTTTTGTGGCAAGAAAACTGTAAGAATATTGACACATTGTCGCTCTCTAAAATCTTCTTCTTCGGATTGCTTCTGATTAAAAACTAAGATATTAATGCTTGAATGTGTTTGTATATTTTCTCCATTAACCATTTGGGAGTAGAAGTTGCTCCACATACCCCGATAGATGTTACATTTTGAATGAGCGAAGGATCAATCTCCTCCTCATTATCTATCAGATGAGAGTTGGGGTTTACCTTCAAACATTCTTCAAACAGCATTTTTCCGTTCGAACTTTTCTTGCCACTGACGAAAAATATCAAATCGTGCGACGCTGCAAACTCCCGTAGCTTGGGCATACGGTTGGCAACCTGGCGACAGATCGTGTCATAATATTCAAAAGTGGTTTCCGGCGAAATGTTCTGTTTGATGTATTCTACAATTTCCTGAAACTCATCCAATGACTTCGTGGTCTGGGAAAAAAGCCGGATACTCTTACTCAAATCCAGTTTTTTCGCTTCTTCCGCTTTTTCGATGACGATCGCTTTTCCGTCCGTCTGTCCTACCAGCCCCAACACTTCGGCATGACCCGTTTTGCCGTATATGACGATTTGTTTCTCCGGATGTTCGTTTTCCAGAAATTCCTGTTTGATTCGTTTCTGTAATCTGAGCACTACCGGGCAAGTTGCATCAATAATTTCTATATTGTTTTCGCGGGCAATAATGTAAGTCTCCGGCGGTTCCCCATGTGCGCGAAGCAACACCTTGGCATTCCGTAACTTCTTGAATTCCTCGTGGTTAATAGTGATTAGTCCCATTGTTTTCAGCCTGTCTACCTCCCGGCTGTTGTGTACGATATCTCCAAGGCAATAGAGCGTTTCACCCTTTGCCAGTTCCTCCTCTGCTTTGTGAATGGCCGTCACCACACCGAAACAGAATCCGGAACCTTCGTCTATTTCTACTTTAATCATAAAATTTGATTTGAGAGTGATAAGGGGATTCCTACTGAAAACTAGTTGGTAACTTTATTAAATTGATCAAACAGCCATTCTTTCTGTTGTGCAATGGTCAGATCCGTATTATCCAGCAGCAAGGCGTCATCCGCTTTGCGTAACGGACTGACATCACGGTGCTGGTCGATGTAATCCCGTTGTTTCACATTCTCCAGAATTTCGTCGAAACTGGCTTCCTGTCCTTTCGCTTTCAGTTCGTCATAGCGGCGCCGGGCACGGATTTCCGGCGTAGCTGTCACGAATATTTTCAGTTCGGCATTTGGGAAAACTGTTGTTCCGATATCGCGTCCGTCCATTACAATTCCTTTTTTAGCTCCCATAGACTGCTGTTGGGCTACCATTTCTTTGCGTACAAAGTCGAGTGCACTGATCGGACTGACCTTGGAAGACACGCTCATCGAGCGTATCTTATCTTCCACATTAACATCGTTGAGATAGGTTTCGGGGCGTCCTTCCTTGTTCAGTCGGAAAGAGATATGAATATTCCCGATTTCTTTTTTCAGTTTCTCCGTATCGATGATGTCGCCGTCGAAAATACCATTCTCTATGCTGTATAAGGTAACCGCGCGATACATGGCCCCGCTGTCAATGTAAATATACCCCACTTCACGCGCTAAATCCTTTGCCATAGTACTTTTCCCGCAAGAGGAAAAGCCGTCAATTGCTATTGTTATCTTTTTCATATTCAGTTCATCTGATTTGTCCGCCAAAGATACGTTTATTTTGAAAATCAGCCATGCGTTTCCCCTATAAAAGCAGTGGAATAAGTCTGAAAGAATTAAAAAAGTTAAAAAGTCGGATAAAAAGAGGAGGAGAGAAGAAGGGTTATCTGAAAATGTACTATATTTGCCCAGAGACACATAGATAGACACTTTTTTTATTAATCATTATATTAATTATTTTTATGGAAGTTAAAAAATCACCCAAAGCCGACCTGGAAGGCAGAAAGTCTACATGGTTGCTCGTTGGTTACGTGGTAGTATTAGCTTTCATGTTCGTGGCGTTCGAATGGACCCAGCGTGACGTGAAGATTGATACAAGCCAGGCAGTAGCTGACCTTGTGTTTGAAGAGGAAATCATTCCTATTACCGAAACTCCTGAACAACAGGCTCCACCACCACCTGAAGCTCCGAAAGTGGCTGAATTGCTGGAGATCGTCGACGATAAAGCCGAAATTGATGAAACAACAACCATTATCAATGAAGATAATGCTGCTCCGGTAGAAGTAAAATATGTACCGGTACAGGTTGTTGAAGAAGAGCCGGAAGAACAGACTATCTTTGAAGTTGTAGAGAACATGCCGGACTTCCCTGGCGGACAAGCAGCTTTGATGCAGTATTTGGCTAAGAACATCAAATATCCTACTATCGCACAGGAAAACGGAACTCAAGGACGTGTAATCGTACAGTTCGTTGTCAACAGAGACGGTAGTATCGTAGATGCGAAAGTGGTACGTAGCGTTGATCCGTATCTGGATAAAGAAGCTCTCCGCGTGATTAACACCATGCCGAAATGGAAACCTGGTATGCAGCGTGGAAAACCGGTACGTGTTAAATTTACGGTTCCTGTAATGTTCAGATTGCAGTAATTTGTATACACTATAAATTAAGAGGCTGCTTTCGGCAGCCTCTTTTTATTCATTAATCTTTCTAATTCATCATGTTTACAGCTTCTCAACTACTCGATAAGATAAATAATTATATTTCTGAAATTCAGTTTACCCGGGAACCGAAAGGACTTTATGAACCGATTGAATACATCCTTTCACTGGGAGGGAAGCGGATACGACCAGTATTAATGTTGATGGCATATAACCTGTATCGGGAGGATGTTGCTTCTATATATGACCCTGCCGCTGCCATTGAAGTATATCATAATCACACTTTGTTACATGATGATTTAATGGACCGCTCAGATATGCGCCGGGGAAAACCGACCGTGCATAAAGTATGGAATGATAATACCGCTATTCTGTCGGGAGACGCCATGCTTATTCTAGCATTCCGCCTGATGACGGCTGCTCCGTCGGAGCACTTGAAGGAGGTCATGGAATTATTCGGTCTGACTACATTGGAGATTTGTGAGGGGCAACAGCTGGATATGGAATTTGAGTCTCGTGATAACGTCACGGAAGACGAATATATCGAAATGATACGCCTCAAAACGGCCGTGTTGCTTGCCGGCAGTTTGAAGATTGGTGCAATTCTGGCAGGAGCGACTGCCGAAGATGCTGAAAATCTATATAATTTTGGTATGCAGATAGGAGTTGCATTCCAGTTGCAGGATGATTTGCTTGATGTCTATGGTGACCCGGAAGTGTTCGGGAAGAAAATAGGCGGAGATATTCTTTGTAACAAAAAGACGTATATGTTGATAAAAGCTTTGAACCGCGCGGACGAAAAGCAACGGGAAGAATTGGACCGTTGGCTGAATGCGGACGATTGTCAGCCTGCCGAAAAAATAGAAGCGGTGACCGGACTGTATAATCAGTTGAATATACGTAATGTTTGCGAAAATAAAATGCGTGAATACTACACAAGTGCTATGGAAAGTCTGGCAGCAGTTGCTGTAGCCGAGGAACGGAAAAAAGAATTAAAGAACCTGGTGAAGCTGTTGATGTACCGTGAAATGTAGCTAAGTTCTTGAATAATATGCCATATAGAAGACTACCAAATACAGACCAAGCCAGAGTTCGGGCGCTGAAAGCAGCGGTCGAAAAGGGCGATTTGTATAGTGTCCGTGATTTGGCTATTTCATTGAAAACATTGTTCGAAGCACGCAATTTCCTGCAAAGGTTTGAAGCGGCGCAGATTTACTATACACAGTGTTATGACAATCAGGCGAAGGCCAGCCGCAAACATCAGGCTAATGTAAAAACGGCCCGTCTGTATATTTCCCACTTTATTCAGGTACTCAACCTAGCTGTACTGCGGGATGAAATTAAAACATCGCATAAAAATATGTACGGGTTGCCCGAAGCGAATGTAGTGCCCGACCTCTTGAGCGAAGCCGCTTTGGTGGAGTGGGGAAAGAAAATAATCGAAGGCGAACAGCAACGGACTGCCCAAGGTGGCATACCCATTTACAATCCGACCATTGCGCGCGTGAAAGTGCATTACGACATATTCCTTGACAGCTATGAACGGCAGAAAAACCTTCAGGCACTAACCAATCGCAGCTTGGAAGAACTCGCTTCCATGCGTGGTCGTGCCGACGAATTAATTCTGGACATCTGGAATCAGGTGGAAACTAAATATCAGGACGTCACTCCGAATGAAGTCCGACTGGATAAATGCCGTGATTACGGATTGATCTATTATTACCGTTCCAGCGAAAAAGTAAAAGAAGAAAACGAACTGACATGCTGATAGATACCCATTCTCATCTTTTTTTAGAAGAATTTTCCGAAGATTTGCCACAGGTAATGGAACGTGCACGGAAAGCAGGCGTTTCCCATATTTTCATGCCCAATATTGACAGTATGACAATCGAACCAATGTTGTCTGTCTGCGCCGATTATCCGGACCTTTGTTATCCGATGATCGGTCTGCATCCGACTTCGGTCAACGAGACGTACGAGCGGGAACTGGCAATTGTACGTGAACGTCTGTCGGCCCCGAACAACTTCGTGGCAATCGGCGAAATAGGACTGGACCTTTATTGGGATAAAACCTTCCTGAACGAGCAACTGTTTGTCCTTGAAAAGCAGATCGAGTGGGCGCTTGAATACAATTTTCCTATTGTTATTCATTCCAGGGAGGCGTTCGATTATATATATAAGGTAATGAAAACCTATAAAAACACCCCATTGACCGGTATTTTTCATAGTTTCACCGGGACGCCTGATGAGGCGGCGAAGTTGTTGGAGTTTGAAGGGTTTATGCTGGGTATTAACGGAGTGGTCACTTTTAAAAAGTCAACTTTGCCGGACACTTTGCGGACAGTTCCCTTGGAGCGTATTGTGCTCGAAACCGATTCCCCCTATCTGACTCCCGTCCCAAATCGCGGAAAAAGGAATGAGAGCGCCAATGTGCGGGACACCTTTCTGAAAATAGCTGAGATTTATCAGATGAATCCGGAGTACGTTGCACAAGTCACTACCGAAAACGCGCTAAAAGTGTTTGTAATCCGCAAATAAGCTCCGAAAGGTTTTAAATTATATTAATTTGCAGTATTTATTCAAGATAAAAAACGGATAATGCTTTATGAAAAGAAAAAAAAGGATACATTTGTAGCTGAAAATGCGGGAAACCCATTGGGAGAGATGCTCGAGTGGTTGAAGAGGCACGCCTGGAAAGCGTGTATACGCCAAAAGTGTATCCGGGGTTCGAATCCCCGTCTCTCCGCGTAATGAAAAGAGAAATGTGAAGTAAATACAATAAATAATAATCAATTAATTAATCTTAAAAATTAGACACACAATGAAAAAGTTATTTGCAATTGTTGCTGTGATTGGGGCCTTTACATTTGGCTCAATTCAACTTGCTCAGGCTCAAGACGCTCCTGCAGCAGAACAAACTGAACAACAAGCTGCTCCTGCTGCTGAAGCTACTACAGCTGCTGCTCCTGCTGCAGAAGAAGGTGGTATTCACAAGGAAATCAAAGTTAAATTCATCGAAGGTACTGCATCTTTCATGAGTTTGGTAGCAATCGCTTTGGTGATTGGTTTGGCATTCTGTATCGAACGTATCATCTATTTGAGCTTGGCTGAAATCAACACAAAGAAATTCATGGCATCTATCGAAGCTGCTTTGGAAAAAGGAGATGTTGAAGCTGCTAAAGACATTGCCCGTAACACTAGAGGTCCTGTTGCTTCTATCTACTACCAAGGTCTGATGAGAATCGATCAAGGTATCGATGTAGTTGAGAAGTCAGTTGTATCTTACGGTGGCGTACAGGCTGGTTACCTTGAAAAAGGATGTTCTTGGATCACACTGTTTATCGCAATGGCTCCGTCACTCGGATTCTTGGGTACTGTAATCGGTATGGTGCAGGCATTTGATAAAATCCAGCAGGTAGGTGATATCTCTCCGACGGTTGTAGCAGGTGGTATGAAAGTCGCTTTGATCACAACTATCTTCGGTTTGATCGTTGCTTTGATTCTTCAGGTATTCTACAACTACGTACTTTCTAAGATTGAAGCTCTTACAAGCGAAATGGAAGATTCTTCTATCTCTTTGCTTGACATGGTAATCAAATATGATCTGAAATACAAAAAATAATTTGAAATGAGTAAGTTAACATATAAGGCATCGTACTACGCACTGTATGCGATGTTTGCCATTATCCTCATCGTAATGGGTATCTTCTTCTTTGGAGGAGACGCTACGGGCGATGCAGTGATTCCGGGAGTAGATCCCGAAATGTGGCAGCCGGCTCAAACAGACGCCTTACTCTATTTGATGTATGCTTTGTTTGGTATCGCTATCGCAGCTACTGTGATTGCTGCCGTATTCCAATTTGGTGCAGCTTTAAAAGATAATCCGGCTTCTGCTATCAAATCTTTGCTTGGTTTGGTTCTTTTGGTTGTTGTTTTAATTATAGCTTGGGCTATGGGTAGCGGTACGCCGATGAATATCCCGGGTTATGAAGGTACAGATAACGTTTATTTCTGGCTGAAACTGACTGATATGTTCCTTTATTCTATTTACATTTTGTTGTTTGTGACTGTTGTTGCAATCATTGTGAGTGGTATAAAGAAAAAATTATCGTAATCAATTGAGGATACTCGATTAAATAAGTAATTAAAATGGCAAAAGGAAAAAGAAAAGTTCCTGATATTAACTCAAGTTCTACGGCGGATATCGCTTTCTTGTTGCTGATCTTCTTCTTGATTACGACATCAATGGATACGGACCGTGGTTTGGCAAGACTTTTGCCTCCACCACCCGAAGAACAGAATGATGATACTACCGATAAGATTAAAGAACGTAACATCCTGCAGGTTTATCTGAATAAAGATGATGCTTTGATGTGCGGAAATGATTATATCGGAGTTGATCAGTTGAGACAGAAAGCCAAAGAATTTATTGCTAACGTTAATAACGCAGAGAACATGCCGGAAAAGACACAAAAGAATGTGGAATTCTTCGGTACATATATGGTTAATGACAAGCACGTAATTTCTTTGCAGAACGACCGTGGATCTTCTTATCAGGCATATATTAGTGTGCAGAACGAATTGGTGGCTGCATATAATGAATTGAGAGACGAGTTAGCAACAGAAAAATTCGGAGTTAAATACTCGGAGTTGAGTGACGAACAGCAAAAGGCAGTTCGTGAAATCTATCCGCAACGAATTTCTGAAGCAGAACCTAAAAAATACGGAGAAAAAAAGTAGTAAGTAATGGGAAAATTTAATAAGACTGGTAAACGTGAAATGCCGGCTTTGAATACTTCTTCATTGCCTGACCTTATCTTTACCTTGTTGTTCTTCTTTATGATTGTAACAACAATGCGTGAGGTAACATTAAAGGTGCAGTTTACACTTCCGCAAGGTACTGAACTCGAAAAACTGGAGAAGAAATCATTGGTGACATTCATTTATGTGGGCGAACCGACTCAGGAATATCGTGCGAAAATGGGTACTGAAAGCCGTATTCAGCTCAACGACAGCTATGCTGAAGTGGGCGAAGTACAGGACTTCATCTTCCAGGAACGTGCTAGTATGAGTGAGGGTGACGCTGCCAAAATGACTGTGTCTCTGAAAGTAGACCAGAAGACTAAAATGGGTATTGTTACTGACGTAAAAAATGCTCTTAGAAAGTCATACGCTTTGAAGATTAACTACTCAGCTACTAAACGTGGTGAGAAATAAATAGTTAATTTGATATATAAAAAAGGAGGGCTTCCAATTCTGAATTGGAAGCCCTCCTTTTTTTATTGGAAACAGTTTTTTTATTTGTATATTTAGATTCTTCTTCAAATTTGGTGGTCATTTAACCAGTCGGTGCTATCTCCATTCCCCTCCTTCGGGAAGGAGGGGTGGCTGAAAGCCGGGGTGGTAGGTGGATACACAATGCTGATAATAACCGACTTACGCATTCACCTACCACCTCCCCCTACGGGTACTCCTCCTTCCTGAAGGAGGAGAGTGGTGGATACTATCAATTATCAAATTGTTATTTTTCCAATCAACCTTACCACTAAAATTGAAGAAGAATATATATTTATAAAGCGACTCCGGTCAATCTCTTAACCGGAGTCTTACTGATTTTTACTTTGATTTGTTTTACTTTACTTTGATTTGCTTTGATTTGCTTTGATTTTACTCCTTTACCCCGTAAACAACAGTGTGGAGCTTATGTCTTATATCTTCGTAATCCTTTTCCGGATTCAAGTCACCGTACACCATTAAATACATCGGAAGAAAATCATCTCCGGGCTTGTAGGGCGGCTGATAATAGTCATTTTTCCACAAGGTGAATCCTTGACGCTCATAGAAACAAATACGGCGTTTTGCCATTTCCTCTACGGGGCGTTCTACTTCCAGTACGATAGGCAATTGCAGGTGGTTGCACAAGTATTCCAACGTCCGTTTCCCGTATCCGCCGTTGCGCAGGGCGGGATTGGTGGCGAAGTGTTCTACATAGTAGAAGCGGTCGAAATCCCAGTACGTGATGAACCCAATAGGCAGGTCATCATCAAAGATGATATTATTATGAAAGTTGCCCGTCCGGTCGGTATACTCGCGTAACTCTTCCAATTGACGGTATTCTTCCGGTGGAAATGCATCAACGAGGAGTTCTTCCATAAACTTGTAATGTTGTAAATCCGATGTGCTGATCGGTTGAAGCTTAATCATAAAGGCTTGGGTTTTTAAGTTTGACAAACGTTATTTCTTTATGGCACATAAAATTCGATAATCCGGCGGATTGCGCGTTGGCAGACCGGGCAAAATTCGGGATGCTCATTGGTTTTCATGCGGCAGTTGTACGCCGGGCGATAAATACCTTTGAATGAATAACCACCTCCTTCATACACGCCTACCGGGTAATTCTTTTGTTGGGCAACCAGAGTAGGTACCGGTATGTGTGGAGGGAGCATATCTTCCCATTTGGAGGCGAAGTTCACCCGTGTTGTGATATTCTGTTCCCACGGTTCCACATCCAGCGGATAAGTGTCGGTCATCGTATCATCCTCGTAAAAATACTCGTCCGCGAGTCCACCGAAACTGTGTCCGAACTCATGGACGACCACCGGTTTGAACATGGGATGATGCGCAGTGGTCAGCGTGTAGGAATTGTAGATTCCTCCTCCGCCGTATACATCCGTGTTGGCGAGGATAATAATATGCTCATAGGGGATTCCCGCCAGCGCATTGTGGATCGATTTCACCCGGCTGGTAGTCAGATAACGTTCGGAATAGAACGTGTCGAAATGCGAGTGGACGGCAGTTTGCTTCCATTGGTCTGCACGGGGGACACTTACGCCGCTGTCGGTAGACGGGCTGGCTACGGCGACGATATTGAATTTCTGTTTCATCGACCGGAACGGTTCGTGTGAGAACAAGCTTTCGCAGGTACGTTGCGCATCCTGATAGAAAACATCCATTTCCTTTTCCGTATATCCTTCGGCGAGAATGGCGACATCAATGCAGTCTTTCTCGCTGCCGCTTTGCAACATATAACGATGCGGGGTGACGTGCGATGTGCCGCGTTTGTGGATTAAAATATCCTCGGGCGATACAATATGTTTGAAGTTTGCCATAACATCCTTACGGGGCGAATATAACGTAATTTCTACTTCTACCGTTTTCTTGGGAAAAGGCAGGAGAAACGTATTTTCGAATCCTTTGGCGGTTGTCCGGGCTTCATCGGTCGACAGCCATTCCTGAAACAGTGAAGAAAAGGATGTTTTATAAATACATTGTCCGGTGGCAACGTCTTTCACGATAATTTGCCCGTTTCCCGCCAAGGGAAGTTCGGATAAATGGTGTTGTCGTCCGGCCCAGGAAGGCAGTTGTGAGAGTTCGTCCAGATAGATCGCCTGACGGTTGGCGTCTCCGGTGAAAATGTAATCCACTCGTAGTGTTTTATCTTGAAAAAAGTCCGCAAAATTTTGCGCGTAGCTTGTCAGAGTGGCAAGGAAAAAAAGCAGTGTACAGCAAAATTGTTTCATATAAATAGTATATTTATGTTTTCCACAAAGGTACAAACTATTGTTGACTTATCCGCTTTCTGCAAATAAAAGTAATAAATTATAGTATTTGTTGCCGGAAAATCGCTAACTTTGCATAAAAGATTCGTCGATTAAAACAATTTGATTCAAATATGGGACATCATCAATTAGATAGTTTAGATGAGCAGATTCTGAAGTTAATAGCCGGCAATGCGCGTATTCCTTTTCTGGAAGTAGCGAGAGCTTGTAACGTTTCCGGCGCGGCCATTCATCAGCGCATTCAGAAGCTGACTAATCTCGGTATATTAAAGGGTTCGGAATATGTGATCGACCCTGAAAAGATAGGATATGAGACTTGCGCTTATATCGGCATTTATCTGAAGGACCCCGAGTCCTTTGATTCGGTGACAAAAGCCTTGGAAGCGATTCCGGAAGTGGTAGAATGTCATTTCACCACCGGAAAATATGATATGTTTATCAAGATTTATGCTAAGAACAACCACCATTTGCTGAGCATTATCCACGATAAGCTGCAACCGTTGGGGTTGGCGCGTACCGAAACGCTAATCTCCTTCCACGAAGCCATTAAACGGCAGATGCCGATTATGGTCGACGTAGAAGACGAAGATTAATAAGTTGTAATAATTGTTTTTTACGCTTTTACGTAATCAACAAATGCATACGAGCAGAGATGTTTCTCATCCGCAGGATGAGCTTCTCTGTTTTTTTCGTGCCATACGGCGGGCGAGATTTCGGGGAAAAAGGCGTCAGCCTCCGGTGCGGTGTTGTCTATTTCCGTCAGGCAAAGTTCGTCGGCAAAGGGAAGCGCCTGTTGGTAGACACTTGCGCCGCCGATGATATATACGTGTTCATCCTCCTTGCAACTTTGCAGAGCCGCTTCGAGTGAAGGGAATACTTCCGCTCCCGGACATTCCGCAGCCGGATTTGAAGACAGAACGACATTCCTGCGGTTGGGCAGGGCGCCTTTGGGGAGTGATTCGAAAGTTTTTCTTCCCATAACAATCGTATTTCCCGTGGTCAGTGCTTTGAAACGTTTCAAGTCGTTGGGCAACCAGAAAAGGAGTTTGTTCTCGAATCCGATAGCCATGCGGCGGTCTACGGCCGCTATAATAGATATTTTACTCATACAGATTAAGTTCGTTTGATATTCTTCCGTCTGCATCGTGCCGGGGTCAGACTGCTACCACACCTGCGATGTGCGGATGCGGGTCATAATTCACCAGTTCGAAATCCTCGAATTTGAAATCGAAGATACTTTTCACATCCGGGTTGATTTTCATCTGCGGCAACGGACGCGGTTCGCGGGACAGTTGCAGTTTGACCTGTTCCAGATGATTCAGATAGATATGTGCGTCACCGAATGTATGAACGAAGTCTCCGGCCTTCAATCCCGTCACCTGCGCTACCATTTGCAGCAACAGTGCGTATGAAGCAATGTTGAAAGGCACGCCGAGGAAAATGTCGGCGCTGCGTTGGTAAAGTTGGAGGCTCAGTCGTCCGTCCGCTACGTAGAACTGGAAAAACGCATGACAGGGAGGGAGGTTCATGTTATTCAAATCCGCTACGTTCCATGCGCTGACAATAATCCGGCGTGAGTCCGGATTTTGTTTGATCGTCTCTATCGCTTCGCTGATCTGGTCGATGAATCCGCCGTTGTAGTCGGGCCACGAACGCCATTGGTAGCCGTAGATATGTCCCAGATCACCGTTTTCGTCCGCCCATTCGTTCCAGATGCGGACACCGTGTTCTTGCAGGTATTTCACGTTCGTGTCTCCTTGGAGGAACCACAGCAATTCATATATGATTGATTTCAGATGTAATTTCTTGGTGGTGAGACAGGGAAAGCCGTCGTCGAGGTTGAAGCGCATTTGGTGACCGAACACGCTGATCGTTCCGGTACCGGTGCGGTCGCTTTTCTCCGTGCCTTCAGTCAACACACGGTTCAGTAAATCGAGATATTGTTTCATAATGAGCCTTAATTCCGCAACACTTTGATTTAACTTTATTTATAAGTTCCTGAGCAACAAAAAGTTGCTCAGGATTTTGCCATGTCAGATTTTTCACTTATCTTAGTGTTGCAAATCAAAACAAGCGTAAATCGTAACAAGACATGGCAAAGGTACAAATAAAATCTGAAAAACTCACACCTTTTGGAGGAATTTTTTCAATCATGGAGCAATTTGACTCCATGCTTTCACCTATTATCGACCAGACACTTGGTCAGAGATGCCGCAGTATCATCGGATACCAGTACAGCGAAATTATTCGTTCTCTGATGAGCGTATACTTCTGTGGCGGTTCATGCGTGGAGGATGTAACATCGCATCTGATGCGTCATCTCTCGTATCATCCGACCTTGCGCACATGCAGCTCTGATACCATCCTCAGAGCCATCAAGGAACTGACACAGGAAAACATCTCATATACTTCCGATAAGGGCAAGACCTATGATTTCAATACGGCAGACAAGCTCAACGCCTTGCTTATAAAAGCCTTGGTTTCCACTGGTGAACTGAATGAGGTGGAAACCTACGATGTTGATTTCGACCATCAGTTCCTTGAAACAGAGAAGTATGATGCAAAACCGACATACAAGAAGTTCCTCGGCTACAGACCTGGCGTATATGTCATCGGTGACATGATTGTCTATGTCGAGAACAGCGATGGCAACACAAATGTGCGCTTTTATCAGGCTGAGACCCACAAGAGATTCTTTGCCCTACTGGAAGCCAACAGCATCCGTGTGAATCGCTTCAGAGCCGACTGTGGTTCGTGCTCGAAGGAAATTGTCAGTGAGATAGAGAAGCATTGCACGCACTTCTACATCCGCGCCAACAGATGCAGTTCGCTCTACGATGACTTGTTTTCACTGAGGGGATGGAAGACGGAGGAAATCAACGGCATCCAGTTTGAACTCAATTCCATTCTTGTTGAGAAATGGGAAGGCAAGTGCTATCGTCTTGTCATTCAGAGACAAAAGCGCATGGATGGAGAGCTTGACTTGTGGGAAGGTGAATACACCTACAGATCCATTCTTACCAACGATTATGACTCATCAACAAGAGACATCGTCGAATTTTACAACAAGCGTGGGGGCAAAGAGCGTATATTCGATGATATGAACAACGGATTCGGCTGGAACAGGCTCCCCAAGTCGTTCATGTCAGAGAACACTGTATTCCTTCTGCTTACGGCATTGATACACAATTTCTATAAGACCATCATTAGCAAGCTTGACACCAAGGCTTTCGGGCTCAAGGAAACGAGTCGCATAAAGGCTTTTGTCTTCAGCTTCATCTCCGTACCTGCCAAGTGGATCATGACAGCAAGGCAATACGTGCTGAATATCTATACTGAAAACCGGGCTTATGCAAGACCTTTCAAAACTGGATTCGGATAAAGTCCGTTCCTTATGGTTTTAATCTGCGTATTGCCTCAAGTCGCATTGTGGGGTAAGGGGAAGGTATGCACAAATCGGACAAAATTCACGCTCATACTATCATGATGCATAGTGTTCAAGCTCTTTACTGCAATTGAGATTGCCATTGAGATTGCTTGCGGATTTTAGGATGAGTAAATTATCAAAGCGTTAATGCATTTGCAAGGCTGTGCTTAAAAGTCGGTATCCTCTCCAATCCCCTCTTTCGGGAAGGAGGAGAGTTTGGGATACTATTGGCTTTTTAGTCATCCTCTTTGTGCAAAATTACAAAAATGGCGTGAATAAATTAGCAAACCAGCCGACGAACTTCTTCCATGGCGAGCGCTTTTTCCAAAATTCCGGTGTCAACTGTGTGCAGTGCTCGATGTCGTTGCGGAACATGGTGTTCAGTTCCGCCGTTGTCTTCTTGTCGAAGATGAAAGCGTTCGTCTCGTAGTCGTAACGGAGGCTGCGGCTGTTCAGGTTGGCGGTGCCGACGGTGCAGAACAAGTCGTCGATCATCATTATTTTAGAATGGTGGAATCCTCCGTTGTACATATAAACTGTTGCCCCCCGTTTCATCAACTTATGCAACTTGTAAAGTGCGGCATCCGGCGTGAAAGGGATGTCGGAGGCGGACGAAACCATAATTGTTACGTTCACTCCCCGGTCGATTGTCCGGTTGAGCGCTTTTTTGATAGAAGAAGTCGGCACGAAATAAGGATTGACGATATGTACGTTTTTTTGTGCCGAGTAGATCGACATGGCGTATGCATGGCTCAGCATACGGCTGTTTTTCTTCGGAGTGCGGTCTACGATAGCGACAACGATATTTGTACTGTCTTCATGTTGAGGGAAATAAATTTCCCCACCGATGTTCTGCTTGGTTTCCTTGTTCCAGATTGTAAGGAAAATTTCCTGCAAATCGTTCACCGCATCGCCTTCAATGCGCATGTGCATATCGCGCCATGTACCGATTTTGGGTAGTCCATTGATGTAATAGTCGGCGATGTTCATGCCGCCGGTATAAGCAATTTCTCCGTCGATTACGACAATCTTCCGGTGGTCGCGGTGGGCGGCGTGGTTGATATAAGGGAAAGTGAACGGGTCGAACTTGACGATTTCAATCCCTTGTTCACGGATTTTCTTGAGATGTCTTTTTTTGAGCGGCTGGTTGTTCGACCAGTTGCCGAAAGCGTCGAACATTGCCCGCACTTCGACACCTTCTTTTACTTTTTCGGCGAGAAGGGCGAATAAGGCGTTGGCGATAGAGTCGTTTCGGAAGTTGAAATATTCCAGATGCACGTGGTGCTTGGCCTGACGGATTGCTTCAAACAAGTCGATAAACATTTCCCGCCCGCTTTTCAGCAGTTTCACTTTATTATTATCGGAGATAGGTATACCCGATTCCTCTAAAAAATGCAGTACAAGGGAATCACTCGTGAGTCCGATAGAATCCCGGGGTTGGGTCATCAAACTGTCGATGACGCTTGCCTGGGCACGCAATAAAGGCAGGAACAGGAATAAAATGAATATACGTAATTTCAAAACTTTTCTCTCTATTTTAGTTTACAGAGCAACAAAGATACAACATCTATGTTTGGGCTAATCGGGGACAAAGGGTAGATTTATTATTGTTTAACACTCGGATAGCTTTATTAGTAAGGGAAAAATTAAGAGGAAAATAATGGGGACTGATTAAACAGTCGATAGTATCATCTTAACATTTCCGTACCGCCTATGCCAATGAAGCTACTTTTCTCGCAGCCATAAACAGTAGCACTACACTTGCGATAATGATTGATTTCGGGTCGAGACTTGTTGTTCCATGATTAATCATGCCGATGAATACCTCCCGAATCGTTCCCCATGCAGCTTCCGGTCCACCTAAGGAGACGAAAAGTACGGCTCCCACAGCCATGACGAAGGCGTTCCAATTGCGTGCCAGCCGATTGCTGCGGTCGGGTAGGTGGTGCATGACACGGCGGCTGAATCCCCTGTCCGCTATCTCCTGCCTGTTTTCGGTAAAGAAGTCGCGCAAGAGTTTATCATTGTCTATTTCTGTCATAACCATTTTGTTTTAAGTACGTTGCTAATTTATCTTTTCCACGCGACAGGTGGCTTTTCACCGTTCCTGCCGGTATTCCGGTAATACCTGCGATCTTGTCAATGCTTAAATCTTCCATATAAAACAAGGTGATGCAGGTTCGTTCCACATCTTTTAGCGTTTTGAGCGACTGGTAGACATCCATTTTCTGCCCGACGTTTTCTTGTTCGGTACTGTTAATGGCATCTATTTCCGTTGTGTCCAAGCCGGCCATTTCTTTCCGGCTGCGAATATAATCATAAAAAACATTATAGGCAATGCGGTAGAGCCACGTTGAGAAACTCGATAGGTTGTGGAAAGAAGAGAGATTGGTATATGCCTTGATGAATGTATCCTGCGCCAAATCGTCACTCAATTCGCTGTCGCCGCAAGTCAGGTTGAGAAAGAACCGCCGCACGGGCGACTGGTATTTCTTCACTAACTGGTCGAAGGCCCTAGTGTTTTTGAACACTACGACCTGTGCGACTAGCGATATATCGTTGATTTGGCTCATTTATTTTCGTCGCTCTTTTCTCCGTTTCTTTCTTCCTGCTGCGTTGCCGAAGGGGCGGCTGCATCGAAATTGTTTCCGGTGGGGGGATCGTTTCGGGTACCGAAATTGTTTCCGGCAGCAGAATTGTTCCGGGTGTCGATGTCTCTTTTCCGGGAAACGTTCATCCGGAAAGGATCAATATCATCTGTTTTCTGTTGTTTGCTGCCTATTATCCATTGGCCGATGCCCATAAACATGATAAGCAGTCCGATTGCTCCGATTCCGAACTCTCCGGTGATCGCCCAGAGGAAGATGAAAAGTCCAATCCCTGTAAAGGTGTTTTTGATGCCTTGTGAGCGTTGGTCGGCCGGCCGGTTTTCGCGGATAAAGTTTTCCGGCAGCGGTTGTCCGGCTGCAATGGCCTGTTCGGCAAGGCGGTAACGGGCTTTCCGGTTCTTGTAGCGGAAGAAAAAGATTACAAACAAGATAAATACGGGCAGTCCGAAGACGGCGACGATTGCGATAATAGAGATCAGGATCCCTCCGCTGATCGTGTCGCTGAGGTTGCCGAAGGGAAGGTCGTTGTCATCCGATTCGAAGGTAAAACCAACTTTTCCGTGGCTGCTTCCGGAGGAGCTGACACTGTTTGCGTCCTTGCCCGCCGTTGTATCTACACCGATCACCGTCACTGTTGTGTTGGATTCATCCGCCTTGGTGTCTGTCTTTTTCGAAAGGGTCACTTTCACATTTTCGGTAGAATCCTTCTCAATGCTACTCTGTTTTTGTGCATTAATTACTGTCGAAGTGGTGAATGCGAGCAATAATGCTATTAGAATTTGTTTCATATTTGTTATTTTTTAATTTGTTTCTTTGTCTGTTAGACGCAGTTAGTATCCGAGAAAGTTGCAAAGAGACGAAATATTTTTGATATTTGCGCAAATTAATAAATGAAAATGAATTTACCCGCTTCTTTTACAGAATATACCCGCGCTTTGTTGGGCGTCGAAGAATACGAAAAACTGGTTTCCGCCTTGCAGCAGGAACCTCCCGTGAGCATTAGGCTGAATCGGTTGAAAGTTCATCGGTTGAAAGTGGAAAATGCTCTATCGGTTCAACCTCCTTGGTCTTCGGAGGGAATCTACCTCGACGAACGGCTCACTTTTACATTCGACCCGTTGTTTCATGCAGGGTGTTATTATGTGCAGGAGGCTTCTTCGATGTTCGTGGAACAGGTGCTCCGGCAGCATGTCACGAAGCCGGTGGTGATGCTCGACCTTTGTGCCGCTCCGGGAGGGAAATCGACCCATGCTCGTAGTGTGTTGCCCGAAGGTAGTTTGCTGGTTGCCAACGAGGTAATCCGGAACCGGTCGCAGATTTTGGCGGAGAACCTGACGAAATGGGGACATCCGGATGTGGTGGTTACGAATAACGACCCGGCTGATTTTTCGGCTTTGCCTTCTTTCTTTGACGTTATTCTGACAGATGTGCCTTGCTCCGGCGAAGGGATGTTCCGTAAAGATCCGGTGGCCGTTGAAGAATGGAGTCCGGAGAATGTGGAAATTTGCTGGCAACGGCAACGGAGGATTATTGCGGACGTTTGGCCGAGTCTGAAGCCCGGAGGCATTCTTATATACAGTACCTGTACATATAACACGAAAGAGGACGAAGAAAATGTCCGTTGGATTCAGCAGGAATTTGGGGCGGAATCGTTGGCGGTAGATATTCGGGAAGAGTGGAATATCACAGGAAATCTGCTGTGCGGCGAATCGGCTTCCGTATATCACTTTTTCCCGCATAAGACGAAGGGTGAAGGCTTTTTCTTGTCCGTACTCCGCAAACCGGAAACGGCAGGGGAGGACAGTTATGCCGATTATTATTCGTTTCCGAAAGGAAAATCCGCCGGAAAAAAAGGTAAGAAAGGTGGGGGAGCCTCTTCTTCGCCTGTCTCCAAGGAAAACATGGCAACGGCCGGAAAATGGCTGAATGATGAGTGTGCCGGAAAGTACGTCTTGTCGGCAGAAGGTGCTGAAATACACGCGTTTCCTCAGCAATGCGTAGCCGAACTGGCTGCCATGAAACAACATTTGCGGGTGGTGCAGGCAGGCGTTTCGGTTGGCGAGGTGAAAGGAAAAGATCTGATTCCCGCCCATGCCTTGGCCATGAGTGCCCTTCTTCTGCGGCAGGATGTTTTTGCAACCGAGGCGGTGAGTTATGAACAAGCAATCGCTTATTTGCGGAAAGAGGCTGTCACTTTGCCGGCGACAGCCCCTCGCGGGTATGTTTTGCTCACTTATCGAAATATTCCTCTGGGTTTTGTGAAGAATATCGGCAACCGGGCTAATAATCTTTATCCGCAGGAATGGCGTATCCGTAGCGGGTATTTGCCGGAAAAGATCCGCGTGTTGTAAAGGCCGGATAAGGTCTACAACTTACTTTTGTAAATCCGTGCCATTGCTTTCTGATATTGGTTTTCGAGTTGCAGATAGTTCTGGTGGCTCTGGTAGATGACAGATACTTCTACGAAATACTCTATCATGCTGATTTGTCCTCCGGTGAGTGCCTGTTTCAGCAATGCCAAGTCCTGTTGCGACCGGAACGTCTTTTTATATTCTTCCATGGAGTTATGCAGTGCTTTGGCTTCACGATAGAGCTGTGACAATTCGGATTCAACTTGCAACGTGGCATTTTCTTTTTGCAGGTCGATGTTCAAAGCTTGTGCTTTCGCAATCTTCACCTTGTTCCGGTTTTCGAAAAGAGGGAAAGAGAAGCCGACTACTACCCCGTTGAAAGGTGTGCCCGTTTCTGTGTTCCGGCGATATCCCAGTTCCAGTTTCGGCAACCACTGCGATTTGTTGACCGCTATTTGTTTCCGGGCAACGAGGCTTTCGTTGCCGAGCGCCATGAGGGTACGGTCGGCAGAGAGCACTTCCGATTTCAAGATCTGGTAATCGGAGGGAAAAGGAGTGAGGGGATACCGGTTTTCTTCAAAGACCACCGGGATATTGCCGTTCAGCGTATTCAGTTCCTGCATTTTGTTGCGGAGCGCCGTTTCGTTGAGTGAGGCTTCTGTGCGGACGTTCAGTAATTCCAGATTGATTTTGTTCGTCTCGAGGGCGTTGGCGTCTCCGGTTTGGAGACGTTTGGCATACATTTCAGCGAGTACTTCCGCGTTGCGGAGCCTTTCTTCGAGAATTTGTTTCTGCTGGCGGAGCATGATAATGTCCAGACAGACTTCTTTCGCCTGCAACAGTTTGTCCTGACGGAATACGTCCGCCTGGCTGTCGTAAGCCCCTGCCTTCAACCGGTTCAGTTTATTGCGCGTGGCATACAGGCTGGGGAAGTCGAAACTCTGCGAAACGACGAGTTCGCCGATTGTTTCGTTTTTGTCCTTTGCTCCCCAGAGGTGAGCGTAGGACAAGGTAGGATCGGGCAGGTTGTTGTCCGTTTTGGATTCCAGTTTCTGCGAGGTAATCAGTTGGGCGTTCGCCTGCAACTCCTTGTTGTTCGTTTCTATATTTTTTAATACCTGTTCTATGCTGTTCTGTGCCTGCACCCCCCCCGTCAGGGTGAAGAGTGCAGTGGCAGCAAAAGAACTTATAATGATAATCCGTTTCATACTTTTTCTTTTATTTGTTTCTTCTATTACGTCTGGCTGATGATTAGCAGGGTGTCGCGAGGGATTCTTGCTCCGGTGCAGCGTCGGTAGACCGGCGGTGCATCATCAGGTAAACAATCGGAACGATGAAACCGTTCAGGAACGTAGAGGTTAAAAGTCCGCCCAAGATAACTTTGGCCATTGGACTTTGAATTTCGTTTCCGGGCAAGTCGCCGCCGAGCGCCAGCGGGATCAGTGCCAGTGCCGACGAAAGCGCTGTCATAAGAATCGGGTTCAGACGGTCGAGCGAGCCTTGCATGACACTGTCGTATACGTTCAGTCCTTCCTCTTTTTGGAGGTGGTTATAGTGGCTGATAAGCAACATACCGTTTCTGGTCGCAATGCCGAACAGGGAGATAAACCCGATAATTGCCGGAATGCTGACCTCACCCGTCGTGATGACCAGTGCGAAAACACCGCCGATCAGTGCAAGCGGCAGGTTCAACAAGATAACGCCGGATTCCTTCACGCTGCGGAACTCGTTGTAAAGCAGCAGGAAGATGACAACAATGCTGATGAATGACGTCAGCGCCAATGTCCGGCTGGCGGCTTGTTCGCTTTCAAACTGTCCGCCGTATTCGATGTGATAGCCTTCGGGGAGCTGTATAGACGTATCGATACGCTTTTGGATGTCGTTTACCACACTTCGGAGGTCACGGTCCGCCACGTTGGCGGAAATCACGATTTTGCGCTTCACGTTTTCGCGGTTGATCGTGTTCGGTCCCATGGCCGAAACCACTTCCGCCACGTAGTTCAGAGGCACTTTGCGGCCGTCGTTGGTGTCTACCATTAAGTTGCGGATTTTCTCCATTTCGTCCCGTGCGTCATCCTTCACTTTTACGATGAGATCGAAGCTCTTTCCCTGTTCATAAACCTGCGAGATCACTTTTCCTGCAAGGGCAACGTTGACATATTCCGAGAATTCCGGCAAGGTAATCCCGAACTTGGCAAGCATCTCCCGTTTCGGTTGAATCTTCAATTGCGGACGCTCGATCTGCTGCTCCACGTTGAGGTCGGCAATGCCCGGTATATCTCCGATAGCGTCCTTTATCCGGTTGCCGAGTGAGAACATCTTGTTCAAGTCATCGCCGAAAAGTTTGATGGCGATGTTTGCCTTTGTACCGGACAACATGGCATCGATTCGGTGGCTGATAGGCTGACCGATTTCTATATTTGCACCGGTGATCGTTCCTAGTTTCTCGCGCACTTCGGCAACGAGCTCGTTGCGCGGACGGTCTTTCAGCTCGAACGGAGCTTCGATTTCCGAGACGTTCACGCCAAGCGCGTGCTCGTCCAGTTCGGCACGCCCCGTCTTACGGGCTACCGTCTGTATCTCTGGAATTGTCAGCAGCAGTTCCTCGGCACGATGTCCCATTTTGTTGCTTTCTTCCAACGAAATGCCCGGCAGCGAACTGATGTTGATTGTGAACGAGCCCTCATTGAAAGAAGGCAGGAAGCTGCGTCCGAGAGTGAAGAACACACCGAGAGCGACCACAAACAGTCCGATTGTACTTCCCAAAGTCACCCGTTTGTGGGCCAGTACCCAAGTCAGTGCCTTCCCGTAAATCCCTTTCATCCAACGGGCTACGAATGACTCTTTCAGTTCCTTGTTCGTCTTGTTACTGCCCAGCAGATACGAGCAAAGTACCGGGGTCAGCGTCAGCGCAACAACCGTCGAAGCGAACAACGCCACGATAAACGCAATGCCCAGCGGGACCAACATTCTTCCTTCCATTCCGCTCAGGAAGAACAGGGGGACAAAACTGACTACAATAATCAACGTCGAATTAAGGATAGGCATACGAACTTCCTTCGAGGCGTTGAATACCACCTCCAGTGTACTGAGCCGTTCGGCCTCCGGTTTCTGCCGGTTCTCCCGCAGGCGCTTGTACACGTTTTCGACGTCCACGATCGCGTCGTCCACCAGTGAACCGATAGCAATGGCCATACCACCGAGACTCATTGTGTTGATAGTCAATCCCATATAGTGCAGCGTAAGAATGGAGACGAGCAGTGAGATAGGCAGTGTCACCAGCGAGATCACCGTTGTACGTACATTTGCCAGGAACAGGAACAGGACGATCACCACGAAAATACCGCCTTCAAAAAGCGACTTCTTCACGTTGCCGATCGAACTTTCGATGAAACGGCTTTGGCGGAAAATGTCAGTAGACACTTTCACGTCGGCAGGCAGGTTCTTTTGGAGGTCTTTCAGAGAGGCTTCCAGTTTGTCGGTCAGTTCGAGGGTACTAGTGGCAGGCTGTTTGGTGACTGTCATTAGTACGGCAGGTTTGCCGCGTTCGGAAGCGGTTCCCAGTTTCGGAGCTTTGGGGCCGATTTTCACGTCGGCGATGTCCTCCAGTGTGACGGGGAAAGTGTTTACTGTTTTTACGACTGCTTTGCCTAGCTCCTCGACCTTCGGGGTAGAAAGTACCCCACGCACGATATATTCATTTCCGAACTCGTAAAGTACGCCACCGTTGGCGTTTAAGTTCATGTCTTGGGTGACAGCCATTATTTCACCCATTGAAACGCTGTAGTGGCGCATCCGTTCCGGGTCCAGTTGAATCTGGTATTCTTTGATGTCTCCGCCCAACACGGCTACTTGTGCCACCCCTCCGGTGGACAGCAGGCGCGGGCGAATCGTCCAGTCCGCAATCGTGCGGAGGTCGAGCATGGAGGTCGAGTCGGCGGTCAGACCGACAATCAGCATTTCGCCCAGGATAGAAGATTGCGGGCCCAGCGTCGGCTTGCCCACGTTGACGGGGAGGGATTCACTGACTACCGCCAGTTTCTCGCTGACAATCTGGCGGGCGAGGTAGATGTCTGTTCCCCAGTCAAATTCCACCCAGACAACGGAGAAGCCGTTGGTGGACGAAGAACGGACACGGCGTACACCGGTAGCACCGTTTACGGCTGTTTCGACAGGAAAGGTAACGAGTTGTTCCACTTCCTCGGCTGCCATACCGTTGGCTTCGGTCATGATAACCACCGTCGGGGCGTTGAGGTCGGGGAAGACGTCAACTTCGGTATTCATGGCAGTGTAGGTACCCGCGATGAGCAGGAGGAAAGCCGCGCAGAGTACGACCAACCTGTTATGCAGGGAGTAATGTATAATTTTGTTAAGCATGATAATTCATCAATTGAGTGATAAAAAATGAGATAGATGCACCGCAAAGCAATCCGGCTGCGGCGCCTTGCCGCTTAGTGTTCGTGGCTGTGTGCGGGAATTGCGTTGCTGGCGCTTGCCAGACGAACCTGATAAGCTCCTTCCGTCACTACGCGGTCGCCCGGTTTTATTCCGGTGAGGATTTGCACATTTTTGCCGTTGTCGGCGCCTAAAGTCACTTCTTGCTTTTTGTATCCCTCTTCGTCAAGTTGCAGATATACAAAGTAGATTCCCTGTTCCTCGGTCAGTGCCGTGCGGGGAAGGGAAAGGACATTCTCCAGTTGGGAGGAAAGCAGGTAGACCTCTACGAACGAACCGGCTATGATGTCGCCTTTGTTGTCAAATTCAAAAGTTACGGGGACATAGAAAGAGTTGTCTCCCGCTGTTTTGCCGAACGAGAGAAGCCGGCCGTTCAATGCTCCCAATTCATATACCTTATTATTATATGGTGTCCGGAAATTGGCGGAATTAATTGTGCGGAGATACGGGTAATACTTTTCCGACACTTCGGCACGGAGGAACAGACGGCGGTTCTGTGTCACGCTGACCAATGGCTGGCCAATTGTGACATAATCCCCTTCTTTCACCAGAATACTTTTCACGTAGCCGGCGATAGGAGCGGTAATGTTCTGTCCGATTGCCGAATGGTTCTTTGCGAGCGCCTCATAGCTGATGCGGGCATTCTCGTAATTCTGCTCTGCCTGTGCAAAATCCTTGTCGGATACGATTTTGTTTTTGACAAGCGCTTTCATTCGTTCGTATTCTTTCTTCGACACTTCGTAAGCGATGCGGGCACGTTGCACCGGGTCGCCGTCTGCGATGTTGTGCGAGGAAATGGTCACTAGCGGAGTGCCGCTGCCTACACTCATACCTTCCGTCACCTTTCCGCGGAATGAGACAACACCTGCCACAGTGGCTACCGCGACGGATTCGTCGCCTTGTGCAGCCAATACCTGTCCGCTGGTCTTGATTACTTGTTGGAAAGGGGCGGGTTCTACAATGCTTACTTTTACTCCGGCAGCATCGGCTTTCGCTTTCGGGAGGATGATTTCGTCGCTGTGGGCGGCTTCGGCAGTTTCATCGTGTCCGGCAGCAGTGCCTTGGTGATTGTCGGCCGCATCATGTTTATGATCGCCGTTGCATTCTCCTTCTGTTCCATGGGTGTGTCCTTCCGCTTCATGGTCGTGACCTTCCGCTTCATGGTTGTGTTCATCGTTGTTGTGTGTGACGGTACTATGGCCATGTCCTTCATGACCTTGTGTATTCTTGTTATTGCAGGCTCCTAAAGCGAATAAACCCAGGATTCCCATAAAAATAAGTTTTTTCATAAATGATATTTTCCTACTAAAATTTACTGTTTTTACGTTACAAAGATAGGGTGACGCGGATGCAACAAGTTTGCATTCACGTTGGTCTTACGCGAAAACAGAATAGGGAGGGGCGCGGAGAGAGGTGGTACGGGGGATGTTCGTCCCGTGCAGCGAGTCTCGGTAGACGTAATAGTTCTTGACCCGTCTCTCTTGTGGTTTTAGCAGATGTTCGATGATTCCGTCCGTGAACAGGGTGGCGATGAACACGTAGTCCGGTCCGCTATCTGTGTGGAAGGAAGGAATGGGAGAGTGGAAGCGCGTCATACATTCGCTGCTGCAACATGAGTCGCTTGCCGGATGATGATGATGTTTGGGACATTGCTGTTCTACGGGCAAGTCCTGTTTCATGCAAATCGCTCCGTTGGGGTGGTGATGATGAGGAATAACGGCTGCCGTCAACATGATAATGTTGATAAAAAGCAGCAATGTTACTATATATCGTTTCTTCCTTTTCATCCTTTCTTTTGGATATGTATCGGCTTCAGCTTGATTATTTGAACGTTACAAAGATACAAAAACTTTTTCTCCGTTAAAAGCCGATAACATCTTTTATTATTTGTTCTTCTTCGGGAAGAAAGAGAAAGAGATACTACCGGCTATAAAGGGATACTACCGGCAATTTTATTTCTTTTCCAGTTCTTGCAGCGAATCCATTTTCTTTTTTTCAAGGAACTCGTAGATGCCGCAAAGATGTTCCGTCACTTTCTGATTGCCAAACTCATACACCTTTGAAACCAGTCCGTCGAGGAAGTCACGGTCGTGGGAGACAACGATCAGAGTGCCGTCGAAGTCGAGTAGCGCCTGTTTCAGAATATCTTTGGTTTTCATGTCAAGGTGATTCGTGGGCTCATCGAGAATGAGGAGATTGACCGGTTCCAGCAACAATTTAATCATTGCCAGACGTGTCCGTTCCCCGCCCGAAAGCACTTTCACCTTCTTCATTGATTCCTCCGGTCCGCCAAACATAAACGCACCCAGCAAATCACGGATTTTGTTCCGGATTTCACCTTTCGCCACATCGTCAATCGTCTGGAAAACCGTCAGGTTTTCGTCCATGAGCGAAGCCTGGTTTTGTGCAAAATATCCTATTTGTACGTTATGCCCCAGCGTCAGTGTCCCCTCGTGTTCGATTTCCTTCATGATACACTTCACGAGCGTAGATTTACCCTCGCCGTTCTTCCCGACAAAGGCAACCTTGTCCCCGCGTTCCACCGTCAGGTTTGCGTTGCGGAACACCACGTGATTGCCATACGTTTTGCCGGCACCTTCCATAATCACCGGATAACTTCCCGAACGGGGCGAAGGCGGAAATTTCAACCGCAAAGCGGAAGTATCTTCCTCATCTACCTCCAGCAGTTCCAGCTTTTCCAGCATCTTGACACGGCTCTGCACTTGCAACGTCTTCGAATACGTTCCTTTGAAGCGTTCGATGAACTCTTTTGTCTCAGCGATAAATTTCTGCTGCTCGTCATAAGCCTTCTGTTGCTGTTCGCGACGTTCTTTGCGCAAGGTCAGATATTGGGAGTAATTCACTTTATAATCGTAGATACGTCCCATTGTCACTTCAATAGTGCGGGTGGTGATGTTGTCCACAAACTTGCGGTCGTGGCTGATGACAATCACCGCTTTGCCGTTGTTGATCAGAAAATCTTCGAGCCATTGGATAGATTCGATGTCGAGGTGGTTCGTCGGCTCGTCGAGCAGGAGCACGTCCGGTTTCTGCAACAGCAGCTTTGCCAGCTCGATGCGCATCCGCCAGCCGCCGCTGAAATCGCTCGTCTGCCGTTGGAAATCCTCGCGGGTGAACCCGAGGCCGAGCAGCGACTTTTCCACATCTTCCTCGTAGTTGGTGGCATCGATCGAATAGAACTTCTCGCTTAAGGCGGAAACCTCCTCAATGAGAGCCATATAACTGTCGCTTTCGTAGTCCGTCCGCGTTTCCAGCTCTTTATTCAGACGGTCGATCTGCGCCTCCATTTCGTGCAGGTGAGCAAAGGCCTGCGCCGTTTCGTCAAACACTGTCCGTCCGTCTTCCGTCATCAAATGTTGGGGCAGGTAGGCCACAACGCAGTCTTTGGGTGCGGAAACCTTGCCGCGCGTCGGTTGCCGTACACCTGCCAGAATTTTGAGCAGCGTACTCTTACCCGCACCGTTTTTTCCCATAAGGGCGATACGGTCTTTTTCATTAATAACGAAAGAAATATCACTAAATAAGGTCGTGCCGCCAAATTCCACGGCCAGTCCGTCAACAGAAATCATATTATTCTTTTATTTTGAGGCGCAAAGATAGCGAAATATATGAATATTTTTTATACCTTGCGGGCTGAAAAGAGATATTAACCAAAAATGACAAATAAAAAAAGCAATATAATAACAATATGGAAAGTGAACAAACGAGTGTACTGAGACCCCTCATTTTAGTGGCTGAGGACGACGACAGCAACTTTAAATTGATTAAAGCTATCATAGGTAAAAAATGTGATATCGAATGGGCGAAGAACGGCGAAGAAATGGTGCAGTTGTTTCAAGAACACCAATATAGAGCGAGTGCCATACTAATGGATATCAAAATGCCGTTGATGAACGGGCTGGAGGCTACGAAGATTATTCGTGAGTCGAATACGGAAATCCCCATTATCATGCAGACAGCTTATGCTTTCAGCTCCGACAAGGAAAACGCGATGAAGGCGGGAGCTACCGAAGTGTTGGTGAAACCGATCACTTTGAGTATTCTCCGTACCACCCTAAGTAAATACTTACCCGACTTGCAATGGTAGAATAGATACTTAAAAAGAATAAATAGGGTAGAACTGCGGGACCGGTACCGTTTAGTAGAAATAGGGTATCACAAGGCGCACTTGAAAAATGAAATAGGCGGACTTTACGGTCGGTCTATTTTTTGTTCTTCCCGTTTATTTTTTTTCGTTCCCGTTTATTGTTAGAGTTTTGTTTCATTATAGGGGTGGATTATTAGAGTTCTTTTTTCATACAGGGGGCAACTATGGGATTTTTTGATTCTTCTTCAAATTTGGTGGTAAAATTAATTGAGAAAATAATAATTTGATAGTCGATAGTATTCTCCATTCTCCTCCTTCGGGAAGGAGGAGTCCCCGTAGGGGGAGGTGGTAGGTGAATGCGTAAGTCTGTTATTATCAGCATTGTGTATCCACCTACCACCCCGGCTTTCAGCCACCCCTCCTTCCCCGAAGGAGGGGAATGGAGATACCACCGACTGGCTAAATAACCACCAAATTTGAAGAAGAACCGATTTTTTCATAGCACAGGGGGCTTCGGAACGTTGAGGTGATTGCGGTTGCACCCGCGTCACCTTCCTCTCACCAGTTTCTTCAATGTCCCGTTGTAGGTGTTCTCAAATTCCGTCGGATGATTAAGGGCCCAGAGGATGTAATCTCCCGGTTCGTTTTTTTTGAGCAGGGTGGGGCGGTATTCGTTGCTGAGAATCTTCCATAAAGTGCCTCCCGGTCCGCCCAGTTCTTTGCGTCGGGCGAGGGCGGTGATTGCGTTCACGGTCTGTTCTTTCCGGATGCCGATTGTTTGAAGGTTCATGTGCAGGAGAGTTTCGGAGCTGCCTCCGGCGGTTACTCCTTGGGGGGGAATGCTGTTTCTTCCGTTATCTCTTTGGGGATTCCCTTTTTCTCCGGAAGGATTCTCTATTACTTCAGGATAAGTTCCCTTTTCTTCAGAATAACATTCTTTTATTTCAGAAGAATTTCCGAAATTTCCAAAAGACAAACCACTTACAACGACAGGCGGAGCCTGAAAAACGCCGTTTGACGGCACGGGCGGCATTTCATTCTCTGTCTCTTTTCCGGCTTTCCGCCTATTCTCTGTCTCTTTGTCTTTTTCTATCTCTTTCTCTCTATCTCTATCTCTTTCCGCTTTGGTTTCAGTTCCCCTATCTCTTTCCTTCTCCGTTTCCTGTTTACCTTTGGTGTCTGTTTCCTCTTTTGTTTGTGGGATTGTTGTAGCAATTTCGGGAGATTTTGCTGCATTAATTCCTGTTTTTGTAGCATAGATATCATTTACTGCTGTATCACTGACAGTTCCGTTTCCGGTTCCCGCTCGGTTTCCGTTTCTATTTTCGTTTCTATTTTCGTTTTCACTTTTTGCTATGCTGTTTTCCTTTCCGTATTCGTCCTTTTGTTGTTCCGTTTCTCCGTCCGTGATTAGCCAGAAATGTTCCAACGGTAATTTGTATTTTCTCCGGCTGTCGGTGATAATTTTGTGATATTGTTCCTGAATAACTTGTGAAGTGAGTACGCTATACACCTTATATATATGAGGGTCGAATAATCCCACCGCCAGACAGTCGTCGATAATGGCCTGCATTTCCGCCTCCTCGCAACAGGCTTCCTGTGCAACGTCGAACAATGTGTCCTGATTCCACGGGACATAATACCCTTTTTCTTTGTAGATGAGGCAGAACAGTGAAGTGAGCGCGGCAATCCCTGCTGCGTGGTGACGGCTGGAGATACGTCGCACCTTTCTGTCTTGCAGGAAATTGACGTCGAGTGGAAAATAATCTAAACCGGATTTGGAAATACGGGCCATTTGGATTGAATTAAAAATTAATGATTAGTTCGGGTTTCGTGGGTGCGGCACCCTGAATTTCATCGCAGAGGACACCGATGTGTACGACTCAGTTCAGAATCCCTCTTTCTGAACATCGAAGCACGGACAGGCTTTCATGTACTCGTTGGGCGAGATAACGCCGTCGCCGTTGAGGTCGGGGCTGGTGTCACGGTGTCCGAGCACCTGCTTCACACCGGGGAAGACAAGCCGTAGCGCCTTCACCAGTCGGATGAGTGCGGTGCGTTGCGCGTCGGTGCGTGTATCGGCGGGGCGACCGTCCTTGTCCAGTCCGCCGACATAGCAGATGCCGATTGCCCGTTTGTTCCACCCCATGCAATGTGCGCCGTCGAGGGTGACGTCTCTTCCGGGTTCGATTGTTCCGTCGAGGCGGATGACATAGTGGTAACCGATCGTCCAGAATCCGCGGGCACGGTGCCAGCTTTCGATGTCGGCGGCGGTGATGTCCTGTTCCGCACGGGTGGCGGAACAGTGAATGATAATAGCGTCTTTCATCTTGAAAATCTCCTTTCTTTTGTTTATTTTAAATTGCTGATAATTAAGTGAATGCCTTTCTCCCTTCGGACGCTCCGGTAGCTGAACCCCAGCGCGGCGGCCTCTTCGGCGGACAGGAGCCGGTAATATTGCCGGGTGACGGAGTGGCGGACGGGGGTGCAGTCGGGAGGAATGGGCAGATAAGGCAGGTGCCACCGCCGCATCGTATGCAGCCGTACCCGTTCGGGATGCGTGAGTTTCAGTTGCAACCAGCTGTATTGTGCGCTGTTCAGTTTTTCCTCTTTCACCATTGACCTCATGGAAGGGTACGGGTGGAGGATCGTCCCGCTTTCGTCCGTCACGGCGCAGGGAATGGAGCGCGGCACGTTAACGGGACGAAGCCCGGTGCGGATAGCGTGCATCAAGTTGTCGTAGGCGTCGCACCATTCGAGGTTGGACACATGATTGTTGAGCGTATTTCCGTCGAGGTGGTTCACTTGCGGGAGTTTTTTCGGGTTGGGGATAAACGTTTCCGCTACCAGTCGGTGCACATAGCGCGCGGCATGAATCCCTTTCTGATAGATGTATATAGCCTCATAACCATTGTGGAGGAGACTGCTGCTCAATATCTTTTTTTGAGGTTTCTTCAGGCTCATGATCCGCCCGTGGTCCGACACCATATAATCATTGTTTTCTTTGATAAATCTCCAGTTTTCCATACTTGATGTTGTTTATAATGTTAATAAAATTATGCTTTGTTAAAAATAGTCCTCCTCCGCCGGATGCGGAAAGAGAAACGGCGTTTCCTGTCTTCATAAAACGGCGTTTCGTGCACACAGAAACGGCGCAGACTGTATGTGTTAAACGGCGTGGTCTGCAATCGTTGCGCGGCGGGGGCGGAGTGCCGGCGTGTCATCGTCCGGCAGCGGTTCGAGGCGTTCGGCGCAGTGGACGAGGAATTCCAGTTCCTCCCGGCAGCCTTCGATCGCCTCGTAGAGCGAATCTACGTTGTATTGTCGGCAGAGCCTTTCCCACTCTTTGCGTTCTTCGGGCGTCCTCATTCGGCACGGAGGAAATTTTCGGCGTGGAATGTCCGCCAGCCTTTGGCTTCGAGGTCGTAGTAGACGACGAACGTGTTTTCCGGCCGTGGCGTATACGGGCGGTGGAAACAATGTTCGTATCCGGTGAGCGTTCCTACGGCGTGACGGATGCTTCCGTCCTGCTTGGTATAATAAAAACTGACGCTAGCTAAGTACATTTTGCGAATTAAAACGTCTATCTGATGCGCAACGACAAGTGCCTCGCGTTTGTCCATGCCATTGTTTTGACGAATAACGGCGGCCCGCTTCATGAGTCGTATCCGCCGGAGGGAATGATTTTTTTTAATTTCGGTCATTATATTCAATTATTTTTCATTGATTTCGTCGGTAAAGGTAGAGGAAGGGTAACACATAAAGGGTTCATGTTTGAGTTATTTTAGGAGATAAAGTAAGAAAGTGTCACGCGTGACGCATAATGTTAAAAATAATATCCGATATTTGTCGGCATTATTTACGAAATATTAATTATGATGACAAAACAATTATCTAGTGAAACAGTTGATACTGTGGACAATGGAGCTAAAACAAGTGTTGAAAATGTAGTTGAAAACGCAGCTAAAAGTAAAGTGGAAACGGGTACAAACAAGCATGAGAGGAATCGGAGAAGATCTAGTGATTTCGACGAAGAAGACTGGCAGGAAAAAGGAAAAGTAATCGACGAGGTGAAAATTTGTTCTTATGAGAACAATTACAAAGAGGTTTATTTTGCCAAACAAACAGACACCTCCATATCAACGGTCAGACGTATATTCTCGTTCAGAACGCAGAAAACGGCGGCTAGCTGGTCGTCGATTTTCAAACTGGTCAAGTGTCTTTCCAATGAGTGTGTCAACGCCAACCATTTGGTCGTTCTCTTGGGAACGATGCTGCTTTATCTGGTCGGAAACGCCGCAAAGGTACATTTCTATCTCGAAGGGAATAGAAAGTTTTTTATCGAAATTAAGTTCAAAAAGGATGTGACGGTATTTAAAAAGGGAGAGAAGGAACCTGTGGGCGACAATGAACGCAGAAATATTGATGATGAGTTCAAATAAGATAAGTACTGTGAGAACTTGGTATAATCTTCTGCCGGGAAAACGCTTGTTGATGCCGGTTTACTCGTTCGCAAATCCGTACTTTGTGAAATGAAGATATTCCCGACCCGGAGATGAACAGCCGTTCTATCCGGGTTGGGAATATTGTTTTTGGTTAAAAATGGTACGTGATATGGCTGCGCAGGACGCTTGCCGAGGGCAGCACTTTCTGGTTCACGTTGCCTTATGTGTCCCGAATATGAGTATATCAATCTCGATGTGGGTTCGTCCGGTACCGGAGAGCTTTCTAAGGCTCTCCCAAAAATCGAAAGAACAGCCCGACTTGTGCAGGAGTCAACAGGATTGCTTTTCCGGTATATCCCGAACGGGCGAGTGCCGCTTGCAGTTCCGTGTTTTTGGCAATCCAGCTGCGGAGCGTCCGGCGGGCAGAGGCAGGCTGGATGTGGGGCAGGTAGAGGGCGGCCAGTTGACTTTTACTGTATGCTTGTATGCGGGCGGAGGTTGTTTTCTCTTCCGGAATTGAAGTTTCTGTGGTAGTTGTTTTCATTGTTACTGCTTTTTTATTGGATTATTCGTTTCGGTTATAAAGGTACGTGATTTTTTGTTGTCTGGTACTTCTTTGTACAGAAGTACTTACAGGCAGTATTTGTGCGAAACGGTTTGAACTTGCTCTCTCCCGTCACGACTTGTCACATCGTGTCTCCCGACTTTCTTTGGCCCGTTTACTTTTGTCGGCGTAATCGGTTACAGAGACAATTGATCCATTAATCATTAAAAAGAAAGGAAAACAGTAGTATGCCATTAATTTACAAACCTTACCAGGCAACGCTTGCCAACAAAGAAGGACAGAAACTCTTTTATCCCCGCCTGGTGAAAATCGGGAGAACGGTCAACACGCAGAAAATGGCGGAATTGATTGCCGAAAAGGCTTCGTTGACGGCGGGCGACGTGCACAACGTGATTCGGAATCTGATGTCCGTGATGCGCGAACAGTTGCTCAATAGCCGCACAGTGCGTCTCGAAGGATTGGGAACATTCACTATGGTTGCCAAAGCCTGCGGAAAAGGCGTGGAACAGGAAAGCAAAGTCAGCAGCTCGCAAATCGTTTCGCTGCGCTGTCAGTTCACGCCGGAGTACACCCGGTCTGCCGGAAACACGACCCGCGCACTGACTGCCGGAGTGGAATTTGTACACGTCAAAGACGTAGCAGCCGGTCTGATTGCCGACGGTGATACGGAAAATCCGGGCGGCGATGACAAACCCGGTGGCGGAAACACACCCGGTGGCGGTGGCGTAACGCCGGACCCGTCTGTCTAAACGAATTATTAACCTTAAAAAAAGAAAAAGATGAAACTATTTCTTGAAAAACTGCTTGATATTCTCGAAGCGCTTCTGCGCTTCCGTCGCCGGAGAAACGGAAAGACGGAGAAGGACTAGCAGCCGGCAGAAAAAAAGAGAGACCGGCAGGAAAAAAGAAAGAAAAGTATGACGTAAAACGAAAACGTGCCACCCGCACGTAGTTCCACCAAGCGAAAGCGGGCAGGTGGAACGGACAAAAAAAGAGGGTGACTAAAAGTCAAGAGTATCTGAAAACTTCCGACTGTTTAGTCACCCTCTGCCTGTTTTTGGGTTTATCTCTCATTGTACATCTATGGTTCCCCAACCTAAAAATGACTTAGTAATTCTGCACTTTGAATAAACCCTCTTTTGTGTGTTTTTATATATTTCATCGTAACATCTCTGTCTGAGACTTCTGTAACATTTCCGTCTGACTTTTACGGCATTTCCGTTTCCACTTGGAATTTCCGGCTTACTTTCATCAGGTTGATTGTATAAGTCACCACGTTCTGTGCCTCCTGAACCATTGTCAGATAAACCATGCTGACCCGGATACTGCCCGCCTGACTTTGGATGCGCTGCAACTCCTTGCGTTTCAGCAACGAAAGCTGTCCGTTGAGGTCGTTGGCACGGCGGACTTCTTCTTCCATATCGTTGTATTCATTATTCTCCATTTTCTTGCGACATTGCTGAATCAGGTAAGTAATGTCCTCGGACACATCGCTGAATTCTCCTTTTTGGATAGCGTCCAGCGGGTTGAAGTTATTGTCGATATGCTCCAGACACGGTTCGCAAAGGCGGGAAATGCTATACACCAGTTCGCTGGCAAAGTCGTTGCCCTGATAGTAGTACAGCCCTTTTTCGAGCACGGTGTTGTTGTCGAGGCGGCACATGGCTACCGTTCCCGTGCGCTTCATCTGCTTGACAAGTTGTTTCTCGAACTTTGTGGAACCCATGGCACGGCGCAGTCCCCGCAAGTTTTCGTGGATAAACGAGGTGACGGTCAACTCGAAGTTCGTCTCTGCGTATTCGAGAACTTTACAAAGCTCTTCGCGGGTATGTTTGCGCATCAGTTGCAACGCTTCTTCGCTGTCCGATGTTTGCATCAGTTGTTTGAGAGTTTCGTTGCCTTGTTCTTTTGCTTTGCGTTTCTTATACATCACCTGGCTGCGTATCAGGATGAATGCTGCCAGAGCGATGAGGGCAATGATTGAAATATTTCCACCGAAATGCAGCACGAGGGCGACGAAGAAACAGATCGTGAAGGCAGCTCCGGCAGTGATAAACCAACCGCCGATGACGCTCAGTACGCCTGTGATACGGTAAACGGCTGAGTCACGTCCCCAGGCACGGTCGGCGAGCGAAGTACCCATGGCTACCATGAAAGTGACGTAAGTGGTGGACAGCGGGAGTTTCAGCGAAGTTCCCAGTGCGATGAGCAGGCCGGCAAGGACAAGGTTCACGGAGGCGCGGACGAGGTCGAAAGCACCTCCGTCGGCGATGATCGCTTCGTCTTTTCGGAAGCGGGTGTCCAGCCATTTCTTGGTGCTGTCCGGGGTGATGCGTGAGATGCCGTTGGCAAGTGTCATGCTGAAACGGACGATTGTACGGGCTATCGGGGTGCTTCCGAAGGTTTCTTCGCCTTCGTCCTGACGGGAGAGGTCGACGGAAGTTTTGATTACCGCGTGTGCCTTCTTGGAGGTGCAAAGTGCGTAGACCATGATAGCGCCGGCGCCGATGAGGAAGTACCACGGAGTTTTGGCGGGGCCGAGCAGTGAGGTCATCAGAAATCCGTCCGGATTGCCGTTGCCGTTGGCCGTGAAATCCATGAAGGACGAGAAACCTGCGAGGGGAACGCCGATGAAGTTCACAAGGTCATTGCCGGCAAAGGCGAGGGCGAGGGCGAAAGTACCCATGAGTACTACTACTTTGAAGACATTGATTTTCAGCCAGTGAAGGATCTGCATTAGTATGGTGAAGAATACGAAGAACACACTGATAAGCATCCAAGTGTTGTCCTGTATCCATTGCTTGTTTTCGGGGGTCATGAAGGAACTGTCTTTCAGTCCTTTGATGAGCATGAAATAGATTATGGAGGTGGCGGCCACGCCTCCGAACAGTGCAATGCTGTATTTCATCTTTTTCGTGTAGTTGAACGTGAAGATGACACGGGCCAGCCATTGGACGAGCATACCGAAAAAAAAGGCGATTGCCACGGATACGAATATCGCCATGATGACGGAAAGGGCTTTGTCGGTGTTTATCAGGTCGCCCAACCCGAGGGTGTCGCTGTTACTGACTTTGATGAGGGAGAGGGCGAAGGTTCCTCCCAGCAGCTCGAAGACGAGGGATACGGTGGTGGAGGTAGGCATTCCCATTGAATTGAATACGTCCAGCAGGACAACGTCGGTGAGCATGACGGCAAGCAGGATACACATGATTTCTGCAAAGTAGAAGTGCTCGGGTTGGTAGATGCCGTGCCGGGCAATGTCCATCATGCCGTTAGAGAGCGATGCTCCGATGAATATGCCGATGCCTGCAATAAACAGGATGGTCTTGAAGGAGGCCGCCTTGGCACCTACCGCCGAATTGAGGAAGTTAACCGCATCGTTACTCACACCGACGATCAGGTCGAATACGGCTAGTACGAAGAGGAAAATGATAATGCATAAATAAATTGTCTCCATAAATGTGTGTATGTTATTTCCGCCTGCAAAGGACGGAGTTTGAGGTTGCAGGGGGATGTCATACTTGTTACATTTGTGTTACAACTTTCTTTCTTTTGTCTTGAAACAAAAGAAAGAGACAGAGAAACAAACAAAAAAAATTTGGTTATAAGGTGAATTGGTAAAATAATGACTTGACAGTTTATAGTCGGTAGTATTTCCATTCTCCTCCTTCGGGAAGGAGGAGTCCCCGTAGGGGGAGGTGGTAGGTGAATGCGTAAGTCTGTTATTATCAGCATTGTGTATCCACCTACCACCCCGGCTTTCAGCCACCCCTCCTTCCCGAAGGAGGGGAATGGAGATACCACCGACTGGCTAAATTACCACCAAACTTGAAGAAAAATCCGCTCCGTTACGGAAGCTCGCTTGACGGATAAAAAAGTAGTCCGGGGAAACTATGCGGGTGGGTGCGGCATGGGGCGTTATATGTGTTATAGTTATATAGGGTTATATAGAGTTATGTGGGATTATGTGGGAGCAGGCTGTTTTTTAGTTGCTCGTAAAAATTATATTGTGCGCGGACGCTTGGGGTACCGGGCGTTCTTTTCTTGAATACGTTTTGCAGTTGGGCGTCTACCCAGCAGGCTTTTTGGTTGTCGGCCAGTTGGATGTTCAGCATTTCTATCAGGCTGGCACGTAGGTCGGGGTCGAGTATCGGGGTGACTGCTTCGATACGCCGGTAGAGGTTGCGGCGCATCCAGTCGGGGGAACCCATGAATACTTTCGGGTGGTGGTTGTTGCCGAAGTACCAGATGCGGGCGTGTTCCAGAAAACTGTCGACAATACGGGTGACACGGATGTTACGACTGTATGACTGCCCGGGGATGAGACAGCAGATGCCACGGACGATGAGGTCGATCTGAACGCCGTGTTCGGAGGCGTTATAGAGGCGGTTAATCATTGCAGGGTCTTGGAGGGCGTTCATCTTGAGGATGATACGTCCACCCTTGCCTTGGTCGGCAAGTTCTATTTCACGGTCGATGAGGCGGTTCAGTTCGGGGATGAGGTTGAAACGGGCGACAAGGAGAGTCGTGAATTTGGGGTCTTCTTTACCTTGCAGGGTGCGGAAGAGGTTGTATAGGTCGTTCACGATTTCCTTGCGGCAGGTGAACAGGCCGCAGTCGGCGTAGAGGGTGGCAGTCTTCTCGTTGAAATTGCCGGTGCTGATATAAGCGTAGCTGGGGAGCTTCTCGCCGTTCTGTCCGCGACGGCGGACGAGGGCTACCTTGGCATGCACTTTCAGTCCCGGGATACTATATATTATCTTTATGCCGGCGGCTTGCATCATTTCGGCGGTGGCAAGGTTGTTCTCTTCATCGAAGCGGGCTTTCAGCTCAACGAATACGGTTACTTTCTTGCCGTTTTGGGCGGCGGCTATCAGGGTGTTGATAACGGCGGAGTTTTCTGCCACACGGTATTGTGTGACCATGATTTCCCGCGTTTCCGGGTTATGAACGGCTTCATAAAGGAAATGGATGAAGTGTTCGAAGGAATGATACGGATAATATAAGAGCAGGTCCTTCCGGGCGACGTAGTTGAAAATGGATTCTTTCTCGTCGAGGACGGTTAGCTTCATCGGCTTTGGCTTCTCAAGGCTGTGGAGCGACTTGTTCGGGTTGGGGAGGTGACGCAGGTCTTCCAGATTCAGATGCTTGTCGCCGGGGACAAGCTCGTCACGCTGGATGCGGAAGGCGTCCACCAGAAAATCGAGGAAGTCTTGCGGCATGGCGCGGTCGTAGACGAAGCGGCAGACGTCGCCGATCTTGCGTTTCTTTACTTTTTTCTTCAGTTGGGCTACAAGGTCGGCGCTGCTGGCGGTGTCGTCAATCAGGATGTCAGCGTCGCGGGAGATCTTGATGCAGTAGCTGGAGTCGACGTCGTAGCCGGGGAAGATCAGGTTTAAGTTCGCCTTGATGATGTCTTCGGTGAACATCAGATAATGGTCTTTCTCATGTGCGGGAAGTTCGATGAAACGGGGTACTTTGGCATAAGGCTGTTTCATGACGAAGTAATACGGCTGCTGCCGTTGCTCTGTCTCATTCTCTTTTTTCGGATAAACTCGTATGGCCAGATAGAGGCGGTTGTCCCGGAGGAAAGAGACGATTTTGTCCTTCGATACCGGTACGGGTTGCAGGTAAGGGAAGATTTCTTCCCGGAAAAAATCTTTGATAAATTGTTGGTGGAACGGCTCCACGTGTCTGTCCTGATAGAAAATGATATGGTTTCTACGTAGGGCGGGGAGTATTTTCTGTTCGTAGATGTGCACACGGTCGTCCAGCTGCCGGGTGACTTCCCGGTTGATTTCCTCTACCAGTTCACGGGCAGATTGTACGGTTTCTTCATCGCTTTCCGTCGCTCCGGAAGCCACTGCTTTATGGTCGGCCACCCGGATTTTGTAAAACTCCTCCAGATTGGAAGAGTAGATTGAGATGAAGTTAATCCGCTCGTAGAGCGGCAAATGTTCATCCGTTGCCTCCAACAATACGCGGTAATTGAATGAGAGCCAACTGATATCTCGCTTGAAATAATTATATTTGCTTTCCATGTACTTTAAGATTTTTCCAAATATAGTATCTTTGCGGGATTAAACAAAGAAAATTATGACAAGAATAGGATTATTATCAGATACTCACGCTTACTGGGACGAGAAATACCTGGAATATTTTGAACCGTGCGATGAAATCTGGCACGCGGGCGATATCGGTTCGTTGGAAGTAGCGGAAAAATTGGCGGCTTTCCGGCCGTTACGGGCAGTCTACGGGAATATTGATGGGCAGGAAATCCGGAAGTTGTTTCCGCAGGTGAACCGTTTTACGGTGGACGGTGCGGAAGTACTCATAAAACACATCGGAGGCTATCCGGGAAAGTACGATCCTTCCATTGTCGGAAGCCTGATGACGCGGCCGCCGAAACTCTTTATCAGCGGGCACTCTCATATATTAAAGGTGAAATATGACAAAACGTTGGATATGTTGCACATCAACCCGGGAGCGGCGGGAATGTCCGGATTTCATAAAGTACGTACATTGGTGCGGTTTGTCATTGACGAAGGAGCGTTCAAGGATTTGGAAGTTATCGAGCTGGCGGATAAATAACTTCGCATTATTTTTGTCATTTCGGATTTCTTTCCGACCTTTGCAGCCAGTGAATGAATAACAAAGACGAACATGAAAGGAATTATTCTGGCCGGTGGAAGTGCTACCCGCCTCTATCCGCTATCTAAGGCGATTTCTAAACAGATCATGCCTGTGTACGACAAGCCGATGATTTATTATCCGTTGTCTACACTGATGTTGGCGGGAATACGCGAAGTATTGGTTATCTCTACTCCACGTGACTTGCCGATGTTCCGCGATCTGCTGGGAACAGGTGAAGAACTGGGAATGTCCTTCTCTTATCAGGTGCAGGAGCAACCCAACGGTCTGGCACAGGCTTTCGTATTGGGAGCCGATTTCCTGAACGGTGAACCGGGATGTCTGATTTTGGGCGATAATATGTTCTACGGCCAGGGATTTTCCGCCATGCTCCGCCGTGCTGCCAGTGTGGAGAAAGGAGCTTGCATATTCGGTTATTACGTGAAAGATCCCCGCGCTTACGGTGTGGTGGAATTTGACGAGACGGGCAAAGTCGTTTCCCTGGAAGAGAAACCTGCCGTTCCGAAAAGCAATTATGCCGTTCCCGGATTGTATTTCTATGACGCTACCGTGACGGAAAAGGCTGCCGCCCTCCGTCCTTCCGCCCGTGGAGAATATGAAATAACGGACTTAAACCGCCTCTATCTGGAAGAAGACACGCTGAAAGTGGAACTTTTCGGACGTGGATTTGCATGGCTCGATACCGGTAACTGTGACAGTTTGCTGGAAGCCTCCAACTTTGTTGCCACCATTCAGAACCGTCAAGGTTTTTATGTCAGTTGCATCGAAGAAATCGCATGGCGTCAGGGCTGGATTCCGACGGAACAGCTGCTTCTGCTCGGCCGGCAACTCGAAAAGACGGAATACGGCAAATACCTTATTGAACTGGCAAAACAATCCTAAAATCAACATAATAAGAAATATATGAAAACTTATCTGGTGACCGGTGCCGCAGGATTTATCGGCGCAAACTACATTAAGTATATTCTGGCAAAACATAGCGACGTGAAGGTCGTGATTCTGGATGCTTTGACGTATGCAGGAAATTTGGGAACCATTGCCAAGGATATCGACAATGAACGCTGCTTTTTTATCAAGGGAGATATTTGCAGCCGCGAAGTAGTAGACGGTCTGTTTGCTGAGTATCGCTTCGATTACGTGGTGAATTTCGCTGCCGAAAGCCATGTGGACCGTAGCATTGAAAACCCGCAGTTGTTCTTGATTACTAATATTCTCGGCACGCAGAACTTGTTGGACTGTGCACGCCGCGCGTGGGTAATGGGCAAGGACGAACAGGGCTACCCGACTTGGAGGAAAGGTGTGCGCTATCATCAGGTTTCTACCGACGAAGTGTATGGCTCTCTGGGTGCTGAAGGGTTTTTCACGGAGGCTACGCCGCTTTGTCCGCATAGCCCGTACAGCGCTTCCAAGACTAGCGCGGATATGGTCGTTATGGCCTATCACGACACTTATAAAATGCCGGTTACGATTACCCGTTGCTCAAATAACTACGGCCCGTATCATTTCCCGGAAAAACTGATTCCATTGATTATCAAGAATATCCTTGAAGGTAAACATCTGCCTGTCTACGGCGACGGAAGTAACGTGCGTGACTGGTTGTATGTGGAAGATCATTGCAAGGCGATTGACCTCGTTGTGCGCGAAGGCAAAGAGGGAGAGGTCTACAACGTAGGTGGACACAACGAAAAGACAAACCTCGAAATTGTGAAACTGACTATCTCGACCATTCACCGCTTGATGACGGAACATCCCGAATATCGCCAAATGCTTAAAAAGAAAGTGAAAGGTGAAAACGGAGAAATCTCAATCGACTGGATTAACGAGGATTTGATTACTTTTGTCAAAGACCGTCTCGGACACGACCAGCGTTACGCAATCGACCCGACCAAAATTACCAATGCCTTAGGTTGGTATCCCGAAACGAAATTCGAAGTCGGCATTGTGAAGACTATCGAATGGTACTTGAATAACCAGCCGTGGGTGGAAGAAGTAACTAGCGGAGATTATCAAGGCTATTACGAAAAAATGTACGGGAAATAGGGGAAGATGAGATAGTAGGAGATTGATAATAGGGGAAGATAAGACAGTAAGAGATTGATAATAGAGGAAGATAAGATAGTAGGAGAAAATAAGATAATAGAGGATTGATAATAGGAGATAGAAAAAGAACGTTAGAAAAAAGAAGGTTTTTCTTTAGATATAATTATAATGTGCATTTAACAAGTCGGTGGTAACTCCATTCCCCTCCTTCCGGGAAGGAGGGGTGGCTGAAAGCCGGGGTGGTAGGTGCGCCTATTTGTTTTAATAATAGACTCATGTACTCACCTACCACCTCCCCCTACGGGGACTCCTCCTTCCCGAAGGAGGAGAGTATTGGATACTATCGACTATGAACTGTTGAATTATTTTTCCCTAATTTATCTTGTCGTCAAATTTGACAAAGAACCCATAAGAAAACACTTGTGTCGCTAAATAATAAGTCACTAATAACGTGTAATAAGTCACTAATAACGTATAATAAGTCGTTAATAACGTATAACTGTTAATGTCTTGTCTTGTTAATAATGCTAACCCGGTAATTTTCACTTTCAACTTTCAACTTTCAACCTAATAATAGCCCTAACGACAAAAGGACTCCCATGAGCAGCATATTACGCGACGTTTCACCTAATATGTTGTTTAGTTTTTTACCATTATATATACGTACCATTTTTTTCCATGTGAAGAAGTGGGGGATCAGATAAAGTTGCGGAAGCAGTCCCGCATAAAAATGTCCTTCACTCAAGAACCGGAGACAGAGCAAGGACGCTGTTATTCCCAGTGCCAGATAAAAATAGCGTCCGAACTTCTCACCGAAACGGACGATAATGGTTTGTTTTCCGCTTCGTGCATCCGCTTCGCGGTCGCGGTAATTATTGACAACAAGTAAAGTGTCAATGAGCAGTCCGCAAACGAGTGAGGCTACGGTAACATCCGGCGTCCATGTTAGCGCTTGCACATAGTAGGTTCCACCTACGGGGACAAAACCGAAAAAAATGATTACTAAAACATCTCCCCAACCGTTGTAGGATAGGGGATAAGGTCCGGTTGTATAGAGAAAAGCAAAAAGTACACAGAGAACGCCGACGATAATCAGCTCCCACCCCGCATAGAAAAGCAGCGTGCAACCGATGAGGCAGGCAAGGGTAACCGTGACGATGATTCCCGTTTTCATTGCCTGAAGAGAAATCCAACCTTGCGCACAGGCGCGTTCAGGCCCCAGGCGGTCTTCCCTGTCCGTCCCTTTGAGGAAGTCAAAAAGGTCATTGATAAAGTTGGCGGCAATCTGCATCAGGCTGGCGAACACGCAACAGATTAGTGCAGGTAACCATTCAAAATGCCCGTCCATGGCAGCAAGTGCAGTACCTATTAAAACGGGAGTAACTGCACCTGTCAGAGTCTTGGGGCGTGCCGCTAATATCCATGCTTGCAGTGAGTTACGCTTTATTTCTTTCATGCTTTAATATATTATAGAGAGTTTTGACGGACAAAGATAGATGATTTTTCGTATCTTTGCACCCCCGAAATACTTCAAATTAAGAGAAAATGAAGAAAATAATTTATCCCGTTATCTTGTTGACACTGCTTTCGCTGGCCTCTTGTAAGTCGAAGAAAAATATGGTGTCCACTTTGCCTTCGCCTGTTTTAAATACAGATTCCGTTCATGCGGATACCGCTGCCACTGTCCCGGCAGATGTTTTTGCGCCGGATCATGCCGGACTCAAAGAGCTGGATGTCTCGAAAGAAAAGAAAAGTGAACCGGCAAAGAAACAAACCATTGCCGGAACCGAATCTGTTGATCGTGTACTTCGTGAAGCCAAAATCACTTCATCAACCGAAAGTGTGTCATCCGCTTATACAGGTGTCGACCGTGTCGTGAAATATGATTTCACTCACCGGGATGTTCCCGAAGCTTTTGAAGGTTTCCGCATCGCCTTCGTCTCCGATTTGCATTATAAAAGCCTGTTGAAAGAACAAGGACTGAACAACCTTGTCCGTCTGTTGATTGCCCAAAAGGCCGATGTCCTGCTAATGGGAGGTGACTATCAGGAAGGTTGCGAATATGTGGAACCTTTGTTCGCTGCCCTTTCCCGTGTGAAAACGCCCATGGGGACATACGGCGTGATGGGAAACAATGATTACGAACGCTGTCACGACGAAATTGTCCGTACAATGAAACATTATGGGATGAGGGTGTTGGAACATGAGGTAGATACTCTTCGGAAAGACGACCAGCAGATCATTATCGCAGGCGTACGCAATCCTTTCGACTTGACACACAACGGCGTGTCGCCTACATTGGCACTCTCTCCCAAAGATTTTGTCATATTATTGGTACATACACCGGACTATATCGAAGATGTTTCAGTGGCTAACACCGACCTTGCTCTGGCCGGGCATACCCACGGCGGACAAGTCCGTGTCTTTGGAGTCGCCCCGGTGTTAAATTCTCATTACGGAAACCGCTTCTTAACCGGGCTGGCCTACAACACCGCAAAAATTCCCCTTATTATAACAAACGGAATCGGCACTTCACAACTCCCGATTCGCATTGGTGCACCGGCAGAAGTGGTAATGATAACGCTTCATCGGTTGGCGGAGTAGTATTGTAAATTTGTTTTTATATATTCCCAAGCTGCCGGATGCAGAAAATACCGTATATCTTTTCCTGTGTCCAGTGCTTTGCGAATAAATGTAGAACTGATCTCGAATACAGGTGAATGGACGAGGCGTACAGTTTCCGGCAATTCATCTTCTTTTACGGGGTAGTTGGGGCGGGGATAAATCAGAATGTTGTTCTCTTTTAGGATACGCTCCCACTGATACCAACGGTCGAAACGCGCCCAGTTGTCAGAGCCGATAATGAAATAGAAGTCCCGTTCGGGATAAGCAGCGCGTAGCTTTTCCAATGTATGCACGCTGTAAGAGGGACGTGGCAGGTGAAACTCGAAATCCGAAGCTTGAAAATGCGGATAACCGTTGATAGATAACTCCACCAATTTAAGACGCAGCCCGTCACTCCATAATTCGGACTGCGTTTTTAAGGGATTCTGTGGGCTGACCATAAACCAGATTTCGTCCAACCCTTCGTATTCGCAAAGATAATTGGCCAAGGCAAGATGTCCGATATGAATCGGGTTGAATGAGCCGCTAAAGATTCCGGTTTTATGTTTCTTCATTTGTATCTTTCTGTCTGGCAAAAGACAATTAACTAGGCCTCCAAAAACTTTTTAATTACTTTCAAAGCTTCCGCCTTAGCCGTCTCCAGATCGTCATTAACGATCACGCAATCGAACTGCGGAGCAAAGCTCAACTCATATTCCGCCTTGGCGATGCGGCTTTCGATTACTTCCGGCGCATCTGTGCCGCGACCTTCCAGTCGGCAGCGCAGTTCATCTACCGAAGGCGGTTGGATAAATACCGACAATGCACGGTCACCGTAAAACTTCTTGATGTTGCATCCGCCTACTACATCTACATCAAACACCACATTCTGACCTTCTTTTAACTGTTTTTCCACCTGTTCTTTCAGTGTGCCGTAGTAACGGTCTTTATACACCTCCTCGTACTCCAGAAACTCATTGTTCTCGATACGGCAACGAAACTCCTCCGGAGTGAGAAAGAAATACTCAACCCCGTGTTGCTCCGTTCCGCGCGGCGGGCGGCTTGTTGCGGAAATAGAAAACGCAAGATTCAAATGCTGTGTCAGTAGATAGTTGATGATAGTAGATTTGCCCGAGCCTGACGGGGCGGAGAAAATAATTAATTTACCTGTCATGTGATTCTTTCTATTTGAAATTACATTACATTCAGTACCTGTTCCTTGATCTGTTCCAGTTCATCCTTCATCTGGACAACAATCTTCTGCATTTCCGCATGATTGGACTTGCTACCTAATGTGTTGATTTCCCGGCCCATTTCCTGTGCGATAAATCCGAGCTTTTTCCCCTGTCCGTTACCGCTTTCCATAGTACTAATAAAATACTTCAGATGATTGCCAAGGCGTTGTTTTTCTTCGTTTACATCCAATTTTTCGATATAATAAATCAATTCCTGTTCCAGACGGTTCTTGTCATAATCTACGCTCAACGTCTTTTCGAGTGCGTCCGTGATGCGTTCTTTCACCTTTTCTACCCGTTCTTTCTCATAAGGAGCGATCTTTTCGAGCAACAGCGAGATATTCGCAATCTTTTCGCGGAACTTCTTTTCCAGTGCGGCACCTTCCTGTTTGCGGAAATCTACCAGATGATTAATCGCTTCAAGCACCGTGGCGTGCACTACTTTCCATTCCTCTTCCGATAATTCCTGGATTTCCGTTTTCGTCATCACGTCCGGCATACGGAGCAACGTTTGAAACCAATCCGTAGGGACAGGAATGCCGATGTTTTCCGAGATAGCCTGAATCTGTTTGTAATATCCTTCCACCAATGCCTGGTTGATAGGTGTTGCACTCTCGGCGCCCTCTTTTTTCTCGATCCACAGGCTGAAATCTACTTTTCCGCGCTCCAGAACCTTGGAAATCTCGTTACGGATTTCTATTTCTTTTTCACGATAAGCCGGGGCGATGCGAGTGGATAAATCCATTGCCTTGCTGTTGAGCGACTTGATTTCTACGTTTATTTTCTTTTCTGGAAGTTCGGCAGTAGCTTTGCCGTAACCTGTCATTGACTGTATCATATTTTTAAAGTTTTGCGCAAAACTACACGAATATTTTAAGAATTGGAAATAATCATGTAATTTTATATTTATATCTGATTATCAGAGACTTATATATCGCTTTTAATGCTGGCTCATATCTGTCCTAATAAACTAGTCGCAAATATAACTATTTTCAATGATACATCTAAAAATAGCTGCAATAAAAAACTTTGATTGCAGAAAAATCAGGGAAACAGGCGGGAAATTATAAGCATGTTTTAATTGTCTGATATCTGAAAATATATGTCTTTTTTGTTAAAAACAAACATCTTGATTACGATGTTTTCTAAACATAATTATTTTAAGATATAACATGAAACTACTTAATTTGTCTGAGCACCGCTCTTGCTTTAATTATCAGCTTAATTTTGCAAGTGGGTTTACTCGATATAAATTGGCTGCACAAGAATGTGGGCAAGTTGATAATGACAGCTGTTTTTGTATTTTATTCCTGTTGAAAGGAGAATTGTTAGTTGATATAGGGCAGGAACATCATATTTCTCTTCTCAGAAACAGAATGCTCCTTATTCCACAGCGGGAGGAGAACCGGATTAAAAGTGTTGTACCGGCAGAATGTCTTTTATTGTTTTGGAACAAACAGATAACGGCTTGTGACAAAATGTATTTTGATTCTATTTCCCGTGACAAGTTGGGAGAGAGGGATAACTGTATTCTTCTAATTCGCAAACCGCTGCTTCACGTGTTAAGGCAGTTGCTTATTTATCTGGATGCAGGATTATTATGTAGGCATATGCATATTCTCAAACAACAGGAAATAATACTTGTATTGAGGGGATTTTATACCAAGCCCGAGCTTGCTTCCTTCTTTTCAGGAACATCCGGAGTAGGAAGAAAATTTGAAGATTTTGTGCTGGAAAATTATCGGAAAGTGAAATCTGTGAAAGAATTTGCCAGTTTGTGTTGTGTGTCAGAACGCTCTTTCAACCGCAAGTTCCAAGATTGTTTTAACCAGAGCCCCTATCAATGGATGCAGGAACGGAAGGCTGAGATTGTTCGTGAGAAAGTCTGTGATCCGGATGTTGCTTTCCGGGAAATAGCCATGGAATTTGGATTTAGTTCTCCCGCCCATCTCACCTGCTATTGTAAAAGACTGTTTGGGCTAACTCCGACAGAATTGCGGAGCGAAAGCAAAAAAGATAAAATTTGACCGTATGATAAATACCTGTCTTTTTTAATACAATATTAAGCAATATGGAATCTTCTATTCAAAAAGTAAGCAAGAAGGAAAAGACTTTTATTTCTCTTCGTGCACATGGCTTGTCGGTATATTGTTTCCGTCTTTATAAGGATCTTGTCAAAATGATGTCTATGTATGTAAGGGATGAAAAGAGGCAGGATATTTTTTATTCCCTGATGACAGGGACTGATATATCCGATCTGTCCTACAGGTATAATCTTTCCATACGAGAATTAATTTTCATGTATGAGGAAGGCGTAAGGGAAGTAAGTCGTTATTGGGAAAGTCTGGTTCAAGAACAGCAAAGGCTTCAATCAGTCCATCTCCGGTGTAGAAACTATAAGGCTGTTTTACACAGGAACAATGTTGTTTGCGGACAATTTAAAGTCTTTGTTCCACTCAAAGAATATGATATACCTGCGGAATGTGTGGATAAACTTTCCACTCCTTTGGAATATTTGGAGATACAACCGAGAATCTTACGGAACCTTAGGAGGTATAATATCTATCTGTTGGAGGACCTGTTGCGGTTTATCAAGAAAAATGGTTTTGACGCATTGGGCAAATTACATGGTGTAGGCAAGCGGTCCTGTGAAGATTTATATCTAATCTTAAAAGATAAAGATATTTTGACGAGTAAAGATACTTGTTATCTGTTTCGTTATATTCTTATATAGAATAGATATTTTGCATTGCTTTACATTTGATTGACCGGCTTTTTTGACTTCACATTGGGTTCTGTGAGTATGATACATTTACACAATAATGACATTTTTTCTAAAATAGTCATGCATCTGTTAATTTCTGTCTTTTTTGTATAATGCCAATGCGATAGCAGCGCAGTACTTTTGCAACATCAAAAAAACGAGAAACAGAGTATTAATAATAATGATAAAAATCTTTAGTATGAAGAGGACTATTTTTCTTTTCTTTTTATTTTTTTGCACCCATTCTTTTGCACAGAAGGTGGCAATAAAAAATAATTTGGCGTATGATGCCCTGAAGACTCCGAATCTTTCTCTTGAGTTTTCAATGGGGCGGAAATGGACGCTTGACACCCAAGTGGGGATGAATTTCTTTTTCTACACGCAGGATGCTACCTCCTCCCGGTATAAAACAAAGAAGGCTAGTCACTGGTTGGTACAGCCTGAACTACGTTACTGGACGTGTGATGTTTTCAATGGTTGGTTCTTCGGGTTACACGCGCATGGAGGGCAGATGAACATCGGTGGCATTGATGTACCTTTTGTTCTTCAAAAGGGAGACGGGAAAATGAAGGAGCACCGTTATGAAGGATATTTTTGGGGTGGTGGTCTGAGTGCCGGCTATCAGTGGGTCGTTTCCAATCGTTTCAATATAGAGGCCTCCTTGGGCATCGGTTATGTACATACCCGTTATGATAAGTACAAGTGTACTACCTGCGGAAAAAAGGAGGGGAAGGGGGATGCTGATTATATCGGTCCCACCAGAGCGGCGATTTCCATTATTTATATGTTGAAATAGTCTTCTTACGTACCCGGATTTTTTATTTTTTATGCAAAAAAAGTATATCATGAAACCGTTACAATATTATAAGAAACAAATTTTTATTATGGGCTGCCTGGGAATGTTTCCCATGTTGGTTTTTGCCCAGGAAACTTTATCGTCAGCTAATGGTCTGCACGGGGATTATTCCGGAAGCCGTGTAGAGAGAAGCGCGGACGGGGATAAATTGGATATAGAATTTTCGATAGGGCTTGTCGAAAAGTTGAAAAGCCAGCAAATGATGTATATTTCTCCCCGTTTTGTTTCAGTGGATGGAAAAAAAAGCGTGGAACTGCAATATATGATATTCAGGGAATCGGATAAAGCCTGAAATGAAAAAAAGAGCCAAACAAGTGCAAATATAGCCGTTGATATACTGTGTTTTATGCGGTATCAGATTCGGGAACAACTTTTTAATTTGTCTTAATCCGTTGCAAGTTTTTTCGGGATATATGGGAACATTTACGGGAATTTATTATACCTTTGCCGCATAACCGAAAAAACAACGCAGATGAAAGTTACCGTCTATCTGAAAAAGTGCTCCCCAGACACCTCGAACATCTGTTTCCGGGTACGGGAGAAGAACGTGGACATAAAGGTCGTTTCCCCACTTGAAGTGCAGGACAAGTACTGGGACACCGACAGCCTATGTTACAGGCGAACGACGGCTGTGCCTGCCGCCGAGCAGAAACGTTTGCCGGAACAGATCGCCGCCATCATCGAGCGGGCTGAGAAGACCTTCTCGGACAAGGCGGACAGCCGGTGGATGAGACAGGTCATCGAGGATGTGCTGTACCCAGCCCGGGCATTCGAGCGGGACCACTCGAACCTTCTCGCCCGTGTCCACGAGTATTTGGAGAAGTTCGACGGTGCGGAGAGGACGAAGGAGCATATCGTCCGTTTCGAGCGCAAGATGACCCGCTACCACGACTACCGCCGGAAGATACTGGGCGAGGCGGACTTCACCCTCTTCGTGGAAACCGTCACGCTGGAGCAGATGAACGCTTTCCGGGATTATGTGGTGAACGAACATCTGCTGCGGCAGGAATATCCAGACTTCTACGCTCCCCGCACGCTCATCAACCACCGTCCCAGGTCACTCTCCGGCACGACCGTCATCAACACCATGAACCTGTTCTGCACCTTCCTGCACTGGTGCAAGAAGATGAAGTATTCCGACAACGAGGTCTATGTGCTTTACGGCTGCAAGGAGCCGACCTACGGCGACCCGTTCTTCCTCACTTCCGAAGAGAGGAACATCCTCTACGATGCGGACTTGAGCGACAACCCGAAGCTGGCCGTAATCCGGGACATCTTCGTGTTCCACTGCTATGTCGGCTGCCGCGTGGGTGACCTTTACCGTCTCACGAGGGACAACATCAAGGACGGCTTTCTGGAATACATGCCGCAGAAGACAAAAAAGTGCCAGGCAAAGACCGTCAGGGTGCCGCTGCACGAGAAGGCGTTGAAGATACTGGAACGGTATGATGCGGGTGCCGACAGGCTGTTCCCGTTCAGGCAGATACACACCTACAACCTCGGCATACGGGAACTGCTGAAACGCTGCGGCATAGACCGTATGGTGACCATCCTTGACACGCACGGCTACAACACCGTGCAGAAACCCTTGTACGAGGTGGCCACCAGCCACACGGCACGCAAGACCTTCGTGGGCAACCTTTACAGGCAGGTTCCCGACCCAAATCTCATCGCCTCCATGTCTGGGCACGTGGAGGGCAGCCGGGCGTTCAGCCGCTACCGTACGATAGACGATGACATGAAGCGCAGGCTTGTGGAAATGATAGACTAAATCGGAAAGGAGGATATATATGAAAGTGACCGCATTCATCCGGAAGACCGCCGCCAAGAACAACATCACGGACCAGGCACGTGTCTATTTCCGTGTACGTGACATCGGCGGCGTGGACATCAAGGCAGCGAGCGAACTGTCCATCAACCCCAACCACTGGAGCCCGGAACGGCAGGGCTACAAGCCCCGCGTGGCACTGGTGTCGGAGGAGAAGAAGATGGCCTTCGACAAGGACGTGCAGCAGATTACCCACCTCATCACGAAAGAGTACCACCGTGGCGTGGACGGCAACTGGCTCAAGGGGCTGATAGAGGAATACCACCATCCCAACATCAACGCGAGGGGCGGCAACAAGGCCGACGAGTACCTGCTCTCGTACCAGATACGGAAATACATCGACGAGACCCCGCTTGCGGACGAAAGCCGCAAGCACCACCTCGACAATCTCAACAAGGTGCTGCGCTACGAGCGTTTCCGGCACGAGGTGTTGCACCAGAGAGGCTTCCGCCTGTGCATAGACACCGTAACGGCTGACGACATCCGGGACTTCAAGCTGTGGATGCAGGAGGAACACAAATATGTGGCCATGTATCCCGTATTCTATCGGAACGAGAAACTTCGCGATGTGGGGCAGAGGCGTTCCGAGAACAGCATGTCTGGATCGCTCTACCGCATCCGCACCGTTGTCAAGTGGTGCATCAAGCGCGGGCTGACAAGGAACAACCCTTTCGACCAGTACCAGATTGCCCGTCCGATGTACGGTGACCCCTTTTACCTGACCCTCGAAGAGCGGGACAAGGTGTACTATGCCGACCTGAGCGGCATGGGACCGACCTACCCGGTCTATCGCGACATCTTCATGTTCCAGTGCCTGATAGGATGCCGCGTGAGCGACCTGAACAGGCTGACCAAGGCCAACATCGTGGACGGCTTCGTGGAGTATATCCCGCAGAAGACGAAGATGGAACATGCCAATACAGTGCGTGTGCCGCTCAACCAAAAGGCACGGGACATACTGGAACGCTACAAGGATCTGGAGAACGCTCTGCTCCCCCGGTTCTCGCATTTTGGCTACAACAAGAAGATAAAGGAGATACTCAAGTACGTGGGCATCGACCGAAAGGTCATAGTCCTCGACCCCAAGACAAGGGAGGATGTGGCAAGACCTTTATACGAGGTCGCATCTACCCATACGGCACGCAAGACCTTCATTGGCAATCTATACAGACAGGTCAAGGACCCGAACCTGATTGCCTCCATGTCGGGACATTCGGAGGGCAGCCGGGCTTTCGCGCGGTACCGCAAGATTGACGACGAGATGAAGAAGGAGCTGGTAAACCTTCTGGACTGACAGTCTCTCTTTTCCACTTATCCTTTTATATCAACCTGTAATAATACAATATGAATATGGACGGGCAGAAACAGACATACGAACAGTTCAAGGCGGACATCTTCCAGTGGAAGGACACGCACAGGGAGGAATACCGCCGCTTTGCGAAAATGATGGCGGACGGTAACGAGATGCAGTACCTCGCCGTATGCCGTGCCATATTCAAACAGCTGCCCGGAATCAAAAAGGAATGGCAGATGTCATGGTGCGACGACAGCACGGACGCTTTCAGGAACATCGGCCTGCATTTCAAGGATAACGCTGTACCGGGGCAGATCGTGGAGCTGTACAGGAAACAAAGGGAAGAGGATGCAACCACTCCTCCGTCTTCCTTCTGGGGCAAGGTCAAGTCCTTTTTTAGAGACATGTCCGGGCATGTCACTCTATCTGCTCCACTTGTATTGAGCTGGCTGTATTACGGCAAGAGTTTCGAGGCAATGGTGGACATGGTTAGCAGGCAGGCGGGACATCCCAAGGCGGGGAATGCCGAGCGGATGGGCTGTTCCATTGTCGTTCGCCAGATTATCGAAGTGTCCATAAAGAACGGCTTCCGCACAAAGGAGGACTGGGACAAACATTTCGCCATGAAAGGCGCAATCGAGAAAGGCAGCATCGGAGAATGGGCATTGCAGTCCGTAAAGGACGGGATGGGTGATAGTGATGCCGATACCGGAAATAACTCGACAGAAGCGGCAGACTCCGGCAACGGCACGGCACCGCAGACACAGCGGACAGCAGGAAAGAAGAAGATACAGGAACGGCCTCTCGCGGATTATCTCAAATGCGAAAAGAAGGAGGCTGTCATGCAATGTATCCGCTGTTTCGTGTCCATCAACACGAGCGCAGTCCATCAGGCACTCCCGTTCTATGTGCTGAAAGACCTGCAGCTGGTGGCCGGGATGCACGCCGCGAAGGAGTACAGCGTGGGCATGTCGTTGCAGTTTCCCGACCTTCCCTCCCTGAAAAGCGAGAGCGCCATACGCCAGGCGGTCGGCTTCCTGAAGACGGCAAAGCATGTCATCAAGGACGGGAAAGACCAGATGGCATTTCTTATCGAGAGCGACGAGAACCGGGAACTGTTCCGGTCACTGGCGCAGGAAATCAATGAAATTATCGCTAATGATGAAGCAGGGACTATCGCCGGATAAGGCAAAATAAGCCGTTTTACATGGTCATGCAGACTTGAATGGTCATGACAATTCAAGACAAGGCATTATATATCAATCCGTTTCAATTCGCATATACTTTTGCACCGTCAACCTTTTCCCGAAGGTCGGCGGTGCTTCTCTTTTATAAGCCATCGGAAGCGGGGCATCAGGGAATTTTTGAAGATGGTCATCACAAAATTCAAAAACCGATATTTATGATAACCATAGAAAGTCTGGTCGAACAGGGCGCGAACGTGAAGCTGGAAGTCACGCCCACCGACCTTAAGATGTTTGCCGAATCCATCGTGCAGCGCACGATAGCGGCCCGGCAGGAAGAGCTGGATGCGGAGATGCAGCGTGCGGCGGAAGAGACGTGGCTCAACACGAAACAGGTCCGTGAACTGCTCAACGTGTGCGACGGCACGCTCAACCTTTGGGCGAAGCGCGGCTACCTCGTCCCTGTCAAGGTAGGCAACAAGAACATGTATGCCAAGTCCGACATACGCCGCATACAGACGGGAGGGAAATCCGAGAGTGTGACATCCTATTGCAAGAAGAAAAATGGCTGACATGACAAACATCCGGCTCGAACTGTGCAACCGGATCCGCATGGAGGCGGAACATATCAATGATACCGATTTCCCGTTGGAAGTTTTCCCGCAGACGATGCAGTCCGTCATCCTTGACATGGCCCGGTACGAGAACTACAAGGCCGAGTTCATAGCGACGGCCATGCTGTCGGCTGTGTCAGCGGCATTGGGCGGCACCTACCGTATCCGCATCAAGGGCGAGTGGCAAAGCAACGCCGCCCTTTACATCATCCTCGTGGGCAGGCCGGGACTGGGCAAGACACCGCCGCTGGAGGCGGCATACCGTCCCATACGGAAACACGACTATGCCCTGTTCAAGGCGTATGAGACGGAACTGGAGGTATGGAAAGCCGCCGGGGAAAACGGGAAGAAGCCCGTGCTGCGGCGTACCGTCGTGTCCGACTTCACCCCCGAATCGCTCCTGCTGACACACAACAACAATCCCCGCAGCGTGGCCATCCTGGTGGACGAGATCATGGGCATGTTCAACTCCGCCAACCGCTACACCAACGGACAGCTCATCGAGCAGCTGCTCACGGCATGGAGCGGCGGGGCGCTGGACGTGACAAGGGTGAGCAGTACAATACCGATCCACATAGAACAGCCGTGCATCAATATCGTCGGAACTACTCAAACCAAGCGTGTACATGAACTGCTGACGAAAGGTTTCGAGGATAACGGACTGCTCGACCGCTTCCTGTTCGTGCTGCCCAAGTCTTGGAAAATGTCGAAATGGACTGATTGGGATGATGGCGGAGTGGACAGGGCGGCTCTGCCGGCGGCACGATGGGAGCAGATACTTTCAAAGGTTCTTGCCCTTGACTATGACATCGGGGAGGAAGAAAGGATGCCCCATGTGCTGTCCATGGACAGGGAGGCTAAAGAGTATTTCTACTCATGGTGGAACAGGAAGGTGGAACGCATCAACCTGATAGAGGACGATGCCGAGGTGGACAGCCGTGAGATGAAGCACCCGGCGCAGGTGGCACGGCTGGCTCTGCTCATGCAGGTGCTGCGGTATGCATCCGGCGAGGGCAACCTGCAGTCTGTGGACACGGCATCGGTAAAGGCCGCCATCCGGCTGAACGGCTATTTCGAGGACTCATACCGCCGCATCCGCTCCTTCGTGGCGGAGGACATGTGCGAGGAACCGCCCAAGGTACTGCTGTCATTGCTGCCGGATACATTCGATACGAAGACGGCCATCGCCATTGGAAAGGAACTGCAGAATGTCAGCGAGCGCACGGTGATGAACTACCTCAAGGAGCTGTGCCGGAGCAGGCTGCTGAGGAAAGCCAAGACCGGGCATTACGAGAAAATTATATATGATAAATCTGGCGAATCTGATGAGAGCGGCAATGAATTATCAACCCTGGACTGCAACGGATGAAGCCCTGTTGCAGCCTGCAGTCTTTGCAGTCTTGCAGTTTCTGGGTGCCGGAAAAGGAAAATTCCTGCAAGACTGCAAGAACTGCAACTGCAAATAGAGGTTTTCATTTGCAGGAATCCACAAAAAGAACATCATGAACGGATACAGATTCCATCTACAGAAATACCGTCTGGGCAGCAAGACCGTCTGTCCGGAGTGCGGCAGGAAAGCCTGCTTCACCCGTTATATCGACGAGGCGGGAGAGATTTCCTTCCCCGGCAATGTGGGCAAGTGCGACCACATCAACAGTTGCGGCTACCACTATACGCCCAAAGAATATTTCCGGGACAATCCTACCGTCAAAGAGAGGTTGGACGGACACGAAAGGGATGGCCGGGCAAGGTCGGCAGTGAGGACAGTACCGGAACAGGAGCCAAAAATATCCTTTCTTCCCTCTGATTGGGTGGAGCAGTCCATGCGCAGATACGACATCAACCCTTTGTACCGGTACTTCTCCAAAGTGGCGGGCAAGGAGGACACCGGCAGGCTGTTCCGCCTTTACAGGGTAGGCACGTCAAGGATGTGGGGCGGAGCCACCGTATTCTGGCAGATAGACCGGAACGGCAATGTGCGTGCCGGCAAGATTATGGGCTACAATGCAGAGACCGGGCACCGGGTCAAGGAACCTTTTAACCAAGTCAGCTGGGTGCATTCGGTAAGGAAGGTGCAGGACTTCCGCATGAAGCAATGCCTGTTCGGAGAGCACCTGCTGTCGGACACTTCCTCCACCATATCCTCCAAGCCTGTAGCCATTGTCGAGAGCGAGAAGACGGCACTGGTAGCTGCCCATTTCATACCTGACTTCATCTGGCTTGCCACCGGAGGAATGCACGGGTGCTTCAACAGCGAGGCCATGCAGGTATTGGGCGGTCGGGAGGTCATCCTCTTTCCCGACCTTAAGGCGACAGAGGAATGGAGGCAACGGCTGCCGATGCTGGGATCCGTCTGCAGGCGTGCCACCTGCTCCGACCTGTTGGAGAAGATTGCGACCGACGGACAGCGCAGTCAGGGACTGGACATAGCCGACTTCCTGCTGATGGAGGACACGCCGCAGATGATCCTTGCGAGAATGATAGAACGCAATCCCGTGTTGCAGACCTTCATCGATACCTTCGGACTTGAACTGGTGGATGCTGGGAGGGCGGAATGACGTGAAAGCAGCGGACAGCTCGCTGTCCTATGAAAAAGGGGTTGTAAAATCCCGTAGCCTATTAGGGCATTTTCACCGCCTCTGCTCCGCGTCCGGCAATCAAAAAGCCCATAGGCCGAAAGATGTTGTTCAGAAGCCAGGTATATGCCTCCGACAATAGGACGGGATTTTACAACAGAAACAACAATCATAAAACGAAAGGATATGAGTAATACACAATACGCGGTCTGTCACCTGCAGCGTGGCAGCGGCAATGACAGCGGAATGTCATGCCATATAGAAAGGAAAGATGCCAAGGGGAAGAAATATGTCCCGGACAATGCAGATGCAGGCAGGACGCATCTCAACCGGGAGCTGGTCAGGTTTCCGGAAGGAGTGTCCAACCGCACCGAGGCGATACAGCACCGCATCGACACCGCCGGGTTGCGCCGCAAGGTCGGCAAGAACCAGACAAAAGCCATCCGTGTCATCCTGACCGGAACACATGAACAGATGATGGAGATTGCCAATGGCGGCAGGCTGGACAGTTGGATTGATGCCAACCTCAAATGGCTAAGGGAGACTTTTGGAAACGAGAACCTTGTATCGTGCGTGCTGCACATGGACGAGAAAACGCCACACCTGCACGCCACCGTCGTTCCCATTGTCGCCGGGGAGCGCGTCCGCAGGAAGCGGGAGGGCGAGAGGAAGTATGAAACGAAATCCGGTCCCCGTCTGTCTGCAGACGATGTGATGCGGCGCACCAAACTGCATGAATACCAGAACAGCTATGCAGCGGCCATGGAACCATTCGGGCTGCAACGGGGTATCGTCGGTTCCACGGCAAAGCATCAGGCCAACTCGGATTATTACAGGCAGCAGGTAATCCGGTACGAGGAGGACATTGCCAAGTTGCAGGCAGATGTGGAGAAGGCACAGGAGGGCAGGAACACCATCCTCTCGTGGTTCGGCAAGGGCGACCTTGCCAAAGCAAAAAAGGAACTCTCGGACAAGGACGAAGAGATTGCCGGACTCAACAAGCGGCTCAAGGAGCTTCAGGCGGAAAAGGCGCGGTTGCAGGAGCGGCATAAGTTGGAAATAGGGAAACTGCGGGACGGTTACCAGAAAGAGATAGAGACAGCCATCCGCAGGGCGGAAACCGCCGAGCGTCAGTCAAAAGAGAAAGATGCCGTCATAGAAAGGCAACGGAAACAGATAGACCGACTTGACCGCAAGGCAAACCCCCAGCGTTACAGCCTCTCGTCCGGTGCCGAACTGGTGCGTCTCAATGTTCCCAATTACCGGAATCCGTCGCTCCATATTTGGACACGGGTCGGAGAGGAACTTTTTGAGGACACCAAGTTCCAGATAGACTATGATGTGGCACAAAGGCATTTCAACGGCCAGATCACGGACGAGGAGTTTGTCAATGCTGTTTTCGAACCGCAGGAACAGGTAAGCGGGAAGCAGGCGGAACTATTGGGGGCAGCTTTCACCCTTGCCGTCGGTGGCCCGGCACAGAATCATGTCGGTACCGGCGGTGGTGACTCTTCTTCTGAATTACCGTGGAATGATAACATAGCAAAGAGACATACCGCAGCAAAACGAAGATAGTTGATTGATAGTAAACATATTTATTGTAGATTCTTATCCGTGCTTGCAAGCCTTTTCAATATTTTATGTACTTTTGTAGTCAAAAACTGACAATTCTTCACCGGAAAAGTCAGCGAAAAATGATGACTATTTAGTTTACAAAAATAATTTTTTTTGCAATGGGTGGACTTTTAGCATTCAGAGTAGGAAATTTTGATACAACTGCAGAGCGTGAGCAGTTTCGGTTTCTCTGTGAGCGACTTAAAGCTCACTATGAGGATTCGAATGAATTCTGTGTGTTCGCAGGCAACTATAATATTGGATGCGAGTTAGATGCTCTCTTTATAAAGACAATACTTCGGTAAATTTTTACCGGAAAATTAAAAGTTAAACAATAGAACCGGCAGAAGTCGGTTCAAAAACACTAAAGAGGTCATTGAACTGTTGTCAAAAACGAATGGTTAAGCATAAAGAAATGTGCTGAAAGAAGTGCTAACCTGTTGATAATAAAGGGAAAAGAGTATTGCATAATTCGTTATTTTTTAGTAAATTAGAAGTTTCTCAACTCTTCTGATTATGACTAAAGAAACACTCCTTATGCAATACCAATCTGAGTGCCTGTCGGCTCTCAAATCAGTCGTGAATATACAAAAACCTTTTGAAAAAACGTTCATGGATGCAATGAAATTATTCATGGCCATTCCAGATCGTATAAACTTCCTCCAGTTGGGCAGGTATGGACGTTTTTCGGAACAGACCTACCGTAATCTTTTTGAGAATGAGACATTCGACTGGTTTGCGTTCAACGATTCTATCATCAGCAAGCATCTCACAGGTAGAAGAAAAGCCATCGCCATCGATCCTTCCTATATCCCCAAATCAGGCAAGAAGACACCTTGGATTGGTTACTTCTGGTCAGGCTGTGCAGGGGATTATAAACGAGGATTGGAAATCTTGGGCATCGGAGTCATTGACATCGACAACCACGAATGCATGACTTTAGGTTCCATTCAGACGCCGGATTGCAAGACCTTGGATAACATGGGCAAGAATCTGGTTGACTGGTACAGCAGCTATCTAATCAGTAGAAAAGACAAGCTACAGAGCCTATCCAAAACAGTGGTTGCAGACGCATTCTTTTCCAAGGAAACATTCATAACGCCTATGTGTGAGAGCGATTTCCATATCATCAGCCGCTTCAGGAACGATGTAATCCTGTACTATCCGACATTGGAAAAGAAAACAGGAAAACGGGGCCATCCCAAGTGGTTTGACGGCAGAATTGACTTTGCCAAATTGGATTTGACCCGGTGCAAGGAATACGAGGTGAACAAAGGAAAGCTATACGGATTGAGGGTATATGCAAAAGCTCTCAAAAGGTATGTTTCCTTAACCATCTGGTATCCGATGGACGGGAGGACAGACAAGTGGCAGCTCTATTTCTCTACAGACGATTCCATGGATGGACGCGAAGTGCTGGATTATTACAGGACCAGATTCCTATTGGAATTTTGCTTTAGAGATGGAAAGCAGCATGCAGGAATCACCAACTGCCAGTCAACTGACTTCAGAAAGTTGGATTTTCACTTCAATGCATCGCTTGCTGCTGTCAACTTGGCCAAAGCGGCATGCAAGAGGCTCGGAATAGCCTATTCCATATCCTCTTGCAAGTCATTCATACACAATGCTTATATGCTTGAACGATTTATTTGCGTGTTCGGGATTAAACCGGACATGCAAGTTATTGACAAACTTTTCAAAGAACTCATTTTATTTACTGCCATAGCCGCTTAGGCTTGGCGATTTTTTAACGAACTATTGTAAAGAAAGACGCTATTATTTCTATAGAATTCAAAAATTATGGGGGTAAAGTTGTTGCCAATGAAAATGGAGAATGGACATGCAATGGTAAAATTATTAAGGGAGGCTCGAGAAAAACAGTCCTCCAACAAGCACGAATAAACCATTCGATAGTTAAGAAAGAACTTAAAGTCTTGGGGGTTGAAAAGAATCAAATCAAGGATGTCCCCCATCTTATTATATTTCATCAACCTATTGAATTGGAAAACAATTTAAGTGCCACCAACAAGTCTTGGCTTCACATTACTGATAGTGAACATTTCATTGAAAAGTTGGATGACATCACTTGTCCTCATACCGACCTTGATCCACTCGGAATTGTTAATCTTACGGAAACTCTCAACCTAAATCCCTTCTACCTGACGGAATTCAGCAATGCTACTTATGATAAACCAGTAGAGCCAATTGAGAAAATAGAGTTGTTCGAAGATATAAAGAAGTACGAGCCCCACACTGAAGAGAAGGAAAAAGAGGACGTGCCAAACTTTGAATCTTTTGTAATCGAAGACGAAAATAGTATAGTACTTTTGAATTTTGTAAAAAAGGTAATAAAATCATCGCTTAAGCTCGATAATTTTACTGTCATGGTGCTTGATGGCAAAAGGGCATCTTCATCTTTTGCTGCATACGGAATAAAATTAACTCGAGAATATGTTGTGATAATAAGTGCAGATGGCATAGACGAATATTGTTCAAAACTAACAAGATTCACTAATCATGATGTTAAAGCCGTTTTGCCTTCTACAATCTTTTGGGAAGAAGGTAAGGAACTTGTAGTTGAAGATGACAGCTCGTTTAGTGTTGTCGAAGAGCATCAATCAAAAGAACTATCAAATACTAATTCGAACGTTTCTTTCCGGAAGTCAAAGACAATCCTGCCACATTGGCTTGACAAAAAGATCTTCAACGACCACCGAGCTATTTATGCCCCAGAACATGAACGTTATGAGTATAATCTTGATCTCAACGAAGAAGAACTTAAAGTCTATCTTGGTACTTACTTTCCTCGCAGTTATGCAGAGATGTTTTGTGTTGTTGATAATCTTATGCAAAATAAACATCTGAAGGAAATGTTGGAACGGGATAAGATTAACGTATTGGATTGCGGTTGCGGTACAGGTGGTGAAATTCTCGGCTTTATTACAGCAATTGGAAAGCATTTAACACATGCAAAAATAAACATCACAGCAATAGACGGTAATGATGGTGCTTTAGTCATACTCAAGGATTTGATAGAGAGTAATCCAAATAAAAAAGTACAAGTCGAACTGAGTATATTAAACCAGACGTTAAACAATGGTGAAGACGTGGAAAATCTTGCATTCGGCGAGAAAAATTTTCATTTCATCCTTTGTGATAAGATTGTTTGTGAGTTGATTTCGAAAGAAGTGCTACCAATCAATGCATACGCAATAATGGCAAAGAAGCTTGCGACCTATCTTCATGAAAACGGTTTGCTGATAATGCTTGATGTAACAACTAAAGACGAACATTCAGGATATTTCTATCCTCAGTTAATGAATAGCTCAATAAATGACTATGTTCGTGAAAGCAGAACCATAGAGACGCTTCTGCCGTTGTCATGCGCTTGTTATTACGAGTGTAGAGACCTTTGTTTTATGCAGCAAACATTTAGCGTAAGTCACTCCCATAAATCAAATGACGAAAGCCGAGTGTGTTATCGAGTGCTATGTAGGAAACCTCTTAAAACAACTATCATGCAAGAGATAGAAATAGAAAACTTTGCCCATGTCATACACCCCACTAAATATAAGCAAAATGACGATTCGGCGATTTGCAGCCGATCTAAGAACAATAAAATAACAATTGATAGTTTCAACATAAATCTATAAATTTAATCATGGCTAAAAGAAGTTTTTACGTTAAAGACTCAGAACTTGATGATTATCAAGTAAAGGTAATCAACAAGAAGACGGACAATTCATACATAGTTAAGGGTTGTGCTGGTAGCGGAAAGTCCATTCTTGCCTTGTGGAAGGCAAAACAAATACAGGATGAGCACAAGGGCACCTATCTTTACATTGTGTTCACTAAAGCACTCATGCAATATATGGCTGATGGCATTTCACAGGTGGGCATTCCACAACGGAATGTTGACTATCATTGGCATTGGCAGAATAAAGCTGGATGTCCAAGTGCCGATTACATCATTGTGGACGAAGCGCAAGATTTTTCGAAAGAGGATATTGAACTATTCCGTTCAAAAGCAAGGAAAGCATTATTGTTGTATGGCGATTCAGCTCAACAACTTTATACTTTTATTAAAGATAAGCAAACTGTTTCAATGGAGGATATACAGTATTTTACAAAGTTCCCTGTTGAACAACTTGTGTTCAATCACCGATTACCAAAAAAAATAGCTCGTTTTGCTCAATATCTAAATTCGGAAAGTGATGAACTTGAAGAACGTTGCACTGAAGAGGGTGTTGAAAAACCAAAGATCATCAAATACAATAACATTACAGAACAGTATGACGCTATCATTTCGCTTATTCAAAACAAAAATATGGAGGATGTCGGTATTCTGTTTAGACACAATGATGAGGTAGAACACGCATATGAATATTTCAAGAATCATGGTGTAAACGTTGAAGCTAAGTTTGGAACGTTTATGGATCTGGATTTTTCTTCGGACAATCCAAAGATGATGACATACCATAGTTCAAAAGGGCTTCAATTTGAACACGTTTTTATTCCCGAATGTACTGTTGAGGATGATGATAACCGGAATCCATTGTATGTGGCAGTAACGAGAACCTATCGTGCTTTGTATATCATGCACTCAGGCAATCTTTCCAGTCTTTTTGATGATATTCCTACTTCACTTTATGATACGAGTCTTGCAAGTGGTTCAAAATTAACATTATAAGGCTTATTAACTCCTAAAAAACAAGGATAATTATGAGATTATATATACCAACCTGTACTCTGAATTTCAATAATATATTGTCTTCTGAGTCAATTTCGCCCTTAGGATTTTACGCAAGACGTGGTTTTGGTAACAAACGCTTCTATCCTGTTTTCGCGAACGACAAGGAGCAAGTAATTTTATTGTATAGCAAATATCCAAGGTTCAAAGTTGAAGAAAATGACCTTGAAAACTATCCTATGGTTATCGAGATAGAATCTGAAGATTATAAAGAAGGATTCTTTGAAAAGGCTAAGGAACATGATGGAGTAGATACCTATCTCTGCTATCATACCATTAACCTCAACCCTTTCCATTGTCGTATTTATTTCAATAGTTATCAAGAGCGTCAGGGAGTCCTGGTAAAGGCAGAACAAAGTCTTGAGAATAAGTTCTATAAACTTTACGATGCCAATATCAATGTTAAACCAGAGGAGAAAAAAACATTTTTGGGTGTTGCCAAAGACCTATTCACTCAATCTGAAAAAGATGATTTCTTATGGAACTCTTCATATGCAAATTGCAAGATAAAGGATGAATCTATAGATGTTGGTAGAGACGTTCTGCTAGACAAAATTAAAGGTTTCATTTATTGCTACCTAATAGGTGCTAATAGTTCGGTCAGCAACGAGATTGGCAGATTGAAAGCTTTATCGCGAAAACTTCGTAACACACTTTCTGCTGTTGTAAATTCTCCTGATAAAAGACCTACTCAAGCACAAGACGATGCTATCTTGAATGGAATCAGAGAATTTAACGAAATCTATTCCTCAATGGATGAAGATACTATTTGGAACAAAAATTTGTTAGAGTTAAAATTGTCAGACAATCCTCAAGGCCTTTCTGCAAAAGATGCCAAGAATCTTTTGCAACATTGGGGTGTTTATGACACATTCTGTAACAAACTTCATCTTCGTAGAGTTTATGATGCAAACGATTTGTGGAGTTGTTTAGAGTATGCTTCCCCAGAGGCGTTTACTCGTGTCACAGACAGTATGAATAGAGCTGTTCGTAAATTGGAAGCAAAAGAAAATGCTCAACGTGAGAAGTATGCTATTGAGTCATTGCTGAATGTTGATGATGATCTTTCTTTGCATATTTTGGACACATCTTACCAAAGTTCTTTCTACAGGGAACTTATTTGCTCCCAATTTAAGGCAGAGTACAAATCTGTAATGGAAAAGAATGGTGTAGAGGAGCCTTTGGCACAAGCATATAATGGAGGTATGATTCTAAAGAATATGCTTGGAGATAAATGGGACTCAAATCCTGCATCTGCTTATGTTGGAGCATTACTTAATCATTTTCAGGAGAACACCGCCTTTGATCTATTTGCTATTGATAATGATGTACTTTCATCATTTGCTGCATTCTGTCAAAAGGGTGATAACATTGACCGTTTGGTAGAGTACCTTGTACAAACGGGATTCTGTAATTATAAATTAGCTTATGGCATTTATGGTGCCACAAGAGGTTTTGCGTCTCTGCCTAAGACCTTTACATCCATACTGATTAATGGCAATAAGGATTATTATCAGTCATTTGCAAGTAATGTTTGGCGAATGCTTAATGGAGTAGAAATAAAAGATGCTGTCTTGCCAAAAACGAGCACGAATGCTTCGGTTATTGTGGAAAGTCAGTTGGGATCAAAGATCATTGAGAATATAAATAATGTAGAGTCAAAAGTTGTTGGGGTGGTAAATAAGGATGTTGAATTTGAAAATGCCGTACAAAGTCCTAAAACTTTCATGTATATATTAGAAAACATTCCTAATTTTACACGCACAAAAGCATATAAGAATCTTCTTCAAGCAAATTTTGCGGGAGATATTGGAGATTATACTCCAGAAGAATTCAAAGAAAAAATATATCAAACAATCGGGCAGAAGGATCTGAAGGCTCAGAAAGACAAAATTGATATTGCAATTAAATTAGAAGCAAAGCGACAGGATCCCGAGGCTTTCTTATGTATACTTGATAACTACTTTCCAGATCAGTCATCTAATGCATACAAGAAAATTGCCGCCCTTATAAAGACTAATGGCATTTCAACTTCTAAGCTATCTACGCAAACTCCCGTAACAGAGAATAGATTTACTATTTCTGGCGCTTCAGAAGGACAACGTAAGCTCCGTCCTGTCAATGCGACTTCAGCTAATTTTGTTGATGATATCAATGCCAGTAATTTCATATTGTCTAGATCTTATCTTCCAAAAGAAGTTCGTGATGTCTTAGCAAAAAAAATAATCTCTTTCCAGAAGGATTATGCTCCCAATGGTTATTATTATGGTCGGGAAGATAGTCCTCGAACAAATAATAATACGATAAAGCATTTTATCAATAAATGTACATTTACAAAAGGAAATAATCCTTCATGGATACCTTCAACAATGGAGAATAAGGCTTTGTTAGAAAGACTTAAACAAGAATTATACGATAGATATGCCAACAGATAAGATACTTATCACGAACGATGCTGGCGAGCAAGTTGAAGCTACTGCCCCTGTTATCATTTCAGCAAGTCGTTCTACAGATATACCAGCTTTTTATGCCAAATGGTTCTTCAATCGCTTGGCTAAAGGTTATTGCGCTTGGTACAATCCTTTTAACCAGCAAAAAATGTATATCTCTTTCAAGAATTGCAAAGTGATAGTATTTTGGACAAAGAATCCAAAACCTATTCTACCTTATTTGCATATCCTTGATGAAATGAGAATACACTATTATTTCCAAGTTACATTGAATGATTATGTTAATGAAAGATTTGAACCTAATGTGGCATCTGTTGAAGAAAGAGTCGAAACATTTAGGCAATTATCTCAAATGATAGGTAAAGAGAGAGTGATATGGAGATTTGATCCACTTATAATCACATTATCTATAAGTCCAAGAGAATTGCTTAAAAGAATATGGAATGTTGGCAATAAACTGAAAGGATATACTGATAAGCTGGTTTTCAGTTTTATAGATGTAAAAGCATATCGAAAAGTTCAAAATAATCTCGTAAAAGAAACCACATTCTTTACGAAAGAGGATGTTGAAAATGCAGAAGCAAACCATGCTCAGCGAATAGAAATTGTTGAAGGTCTTCAGAAAATCCGATTCATTTGGGAAGAACAAGGATGGAATGTTGAAATGGCAACTTGTGCTGAAGATATAGATTTAGAGTCCTATGGCATAGAACATAATCGTTGTATTGATGGAGAACTCATGAAAGGCATATTCTCTGATGACAAGGAATTAGTTTATTATCTTCATACATTGAAATGGCCGGAAAGAGATATGTTTGGAGAACTTCCGCCAATCCCGCAGAAGACGAAAAATGTAAAAGATTCCGGTCAGCGCAAGGTTTGCGGATGTATGGTGAGTAAAGATATTGGAATGTATAATACTTGTCGCCATTTCTGTGTCTACTGCTATGCCAATACAAGTAAAGAATGCGTCATCCGAAATGCTGAGAAACATAATGATGAAAGTGAAAGTATAATTGGATAATTATGCAAGAGTCAGAAATACAACAATATCTCCTTCGCAACTATCCACAGGAAAATGCACACTGCGAGTGGAAGGAGTTTAAGAATTTGAAGAACTCATTCTGCGGGGACGAAAAAGATGATGTCATCTCGTATGTGTCTGCCATTGCCAATATGGAAGGTGGACACTTGGTGATTGGTGTGCACGACAAAACATTGGATATTGTCGGAACGGACACATACAATTATGATAGGCAGAAGGCGATACTGCGACTGACAGAAAGATGCGTAAATCTTTCAACAGAAGGTCTAGATATAGATGAGTTTGTCACAGATGATACCAACCGTAAAGTATGGGTTATCCATATTCCTAAACATCTACCTAAGCGACCTGTGTTTGCCCATAATAAGGCGTGGCAGCGAATTGAGGATTCTCTCGTAGAGATGACTGCTGAACGTATGAGCGCAATTCTTGATGAACCTATTTTCAGCGAGACGGATTGGTCGGCACAAATTGTAGCCGATGCAATGATTGAGGATCTTGATGAAGTCGCTATAGCCAAAGCTCGTATGATGTTCAAGAAAGTACACAGTCGAATACCTGAAGCCGAAGTAAATGCATGGACAGTGGAAACATTCTTGAGCAAGTGCGGCATAATGAAGAACGGAGGAATCACTCGTGCGGCAATCATTCTTCTAGGTAAATACGAATCTGCGTTCAAGTTACGTCCGGCGGTTGCACAAGTGACTTGGACAAGACGGGATGAAAAGCAGGAGGTTGTGGATTACGAACACTTCACCGTGCCATTTATATTAACCGTAGATGAGATTTTGTCAAAAATTGAAAATCTGACAATGCGTGAAATGCCGGGAGGCACGCTCTTCCCTGACACTATGAAGCAATACGATGACTATACCATCCGCGAAGCTCTTCATAACTGCATTGCGCATCAAGACTATACGATGCAACAGAGAATCAATTTCGTGGAAAATCCAACTTACCTTTATTACTCCAATGCAGGGAGTTTCATTCCTGGCACGTTGGAGAATGCTTTAACGAATGAAGAACCTCAAGCATATTTCCGCAATGAATGTCTTTGCAGGGCAATGGTTGATTTCAATATGATAGATACAGTAAGTAGAGGTATAAAGAAGATGTTCAATGAGCAGTGGCGTCGTCACTTCCCAATGCCTGATTATGAAATTGACGCCAAAAACAGAAAAGTATCGGTACGCATTTATGGCAATGAGATAAATGAACAGTATACCAACTTGCTCAAAACAAACAAATCATTGACCTTGTGGGATTGCATATCATTAGATGCCATCCAAAAGGGCAGAACCATTCACGAGGACATTGCACAGGATTTATTGAACAGAGGACTTATTGAAGGCGAAGCCCCTAATTATACAATCTCTTTAGGGATTGCAAAAGCTACTCGACAACTGCAAGGTTACACTAAGCAAAAAGGACTTGATAAGGAAAAAATCAAACAGATGATTTTGCAGTATCTTAAGAATGCCGGTACAGATGGAGCCAAGCGTGATAGCATTTATGAGTACGTCAAAGACGTAATGCCGCAAGTCAAGACACATGAACAGCAATTGAGACTATTAGGGGATATACTTAGTGCGTTAAGTACCGATAAACTTATTTATCCGAAAGGACGAACATGGTTTTTGAAAGAATAGTTATAACGGAAGATTATGACGGTTTATCCCAATTATAGCGGAAATTATAACGGATTCCGTCATATTATAGCGGATAATGAAATCCGATTAAGTCATGTCAAATTCGTAAAATGAAGAAGTATGTTATTAGGAGAAAGAATAAAAGAGTTAAGAGAACAGCATGGAGTGCTGCAAAGACAATTGGCTGCTCTGCTTGAGATAGATACTCCGATGTTCAGCAAAATAGAGCGCGGAGACAGACGAGCTAAACGAACACAAGTGATACAATTGGCAGAATATTTCAAGGTAGATAAGAATGAACTTCTCACTCTGTGGTTAGCAGACAAAGTATTAGATGCGGTAGAGGATGAAGACGAATTAAAACACAATGCGATAGAGGTTGCACAGAAAAAAATAGGCTAACATTTACAATTATCGGGAACTATATGGTATCATAACTATATAGTTCCCGATAAATATATTTGGTTTTCAACACAATAACAAATAATCATCGGCTCAAGTGTGGAACTGGAACCTGTATGCATTTCCGGCCGAAGGAGGTATAAGGTTGTTAAACGTCGCAAGACCCTGCATAATGTGAAGAGTGACCAGCTTGGCTACGGTGAGGTGCATTCCGTCAAGGAGCTGAAAGAAACACCCTTGACATTCAAAAGCAGTTTCCCTTTTGAAAGTTGGATGGCAGATGGTCATCTTGTTGTGGATGAAAAGTTATATGGTTGTGCCGAATGTGGTATGAGTAAGAACGATGGTATTGCATTGCAAGCCGGTATTCCGCTCTTTGGAGCGAAAGATTATGCCTACGATTTTATCGAACCGGAAAAGGTGCTGGTCAAGTGCTACAAGGATTCTTTTGATTGTAAAGTGACTTTTCCCGTGGCACAACACGATCTTCGCAAGACCTTTGCGGATAACCGTCAGGAGCTTGCCGGACTCGGCCAATTTGTATCTGAAAACTTATTGATTAAAGGGGCGGAGCTAAAGGATGTGTATATAAAAGGTTACGCTTCTCCCGAAGGAGATTTTAATTATAACAAATCCCTTGCGCAAAGACGGACTCAAACCCTTTCAAATTATATTTCCAGTCAATATCCCGCCCTCAAGAAAGCACCGGTTTATCGTACCGAAGGGGTTGGGGAAGACTGGGAAGGTCTTAAGGCAGCAGTCAGTGGTTCCACTCTTTCCAATAAGGACAAAATCCTTTTTATCATTGAACATAACTCAAATGATACGGAACGTGAGTCGGCTATCCGTGAGTTAGATAATGATAAGACTTACCATATTCTTTTGGAAGAGTTTTACCCGGCTCTGCGGCGTACAACATTCAGTCTCAGCTTTGATGTAAGGCCTTATACGTCGGAGGAACTCCCCGGAGTTTTTGAGACCAAGCCTGAATGTCTTAGCCTGTACGAAATGTACCAGCTGGCTGGATTGTATGCTTCCCGGGGGGAGAATCCTCTGCCGGTATATAAGAAGGCATACGAGCAGTTTCCGGGGGACATTGTGGCGGTTTTGAATTATGCCAATGCCTTGTTGAAATATGGCAAGGATGCGGACGGTGCGTTGCAGGTATTGGAAGTGGTAAGAGAAGACAGTCGTGTTCTGTTCCCAATGGCAATTGCCTATGATATGAAAGGTGATTGGAGGAAGGCAGAGAAACTGTTGGAAGAGGCAGCGGCTCGGGGATGTAACCGTGCGAAAGCATTCAAGGCTGTAAGGGTAAATGAATAAATCGTGGGTTGCGGATGTAACTCAGTTATATATTGTATTAGTAATTTCAATTTAAAACAATTCAAATTATGAAAGTGATGAAGTATTTTGCAGTGGCTTCGCTGGCGTTGTTTGCTGCATGTAACAATGAAGAAAATCTGGTTGTACCGGAGGGTGCTAATCAGCCGGTTGATGTGATGATGTCAGTAGCATTGCCCGGTCCCGGTACACGTGCCGCCATGGGCGATTTGCAGAACACTGCCAACAATGGTGATCCGGCAACGGTTGAAAAACTGCATGTGTACTTGTTAAAGGGAGATGATATTGTCTTTGCGAAGGAGTTTACGAAGGGGTCTGATGATTTTACTAAGTTGACTTCATCTACCGCCGTGGGAGCTGGTGAAGCGACAGGAGGTTATAAATTCCTTAACGTGGACAAAGGCGCAACAAAAGCTCTTGTTATTGCAAACCCTCAAGGTGCATTGGTTGAGAACAAGCCCGTGTCTGATGTTAGCAAACAACTGTTGAAGGCTAAAATTAATGAAGTGATCTATGCAGGTTCCAAAGAACTTACCACTGTTGGTGCCGAATCTTATGGCGTTGATCCCCAACAGGATAAGCGTACCGTCAAGAAAGCGGAACTCACCTTGGCTGCCAGTATGAACCGTTTCCAAGTGACTGGAACCAAATTTATCAAAGTTACTTGGAAAGACGGAAAAAAGGCCGAGGCGGAACAGTGGTGCAAGACATGGCTGGGTAAGGCTGAAAACAACGGAAAAACCAGTGCTGATGCATGGACGGCTTTTAAGGCTGCTGCCGATGGCTTCAATAACGAAGTGTGGGATGGTAAGTCTGACCTTAGCAAGAAAGCCGCTTTGAGCAAATGGTTGCAGGTTGTTGACGTGACCTCTGCAAACCAGGGTATCCTGATGAACCGTTTCAGCAGAACACTTTCTATTCCTGCACTTACAGTAGAAGAAGAAGCAAACTGGTTCTGGGCCAAGACTTATGCAGGTGACAGATATGATTTTACCAATGGAACATTCAAACCTGATGGCAAGACAGACCTGTCCGATGTATCTTCCTACTTTACAGCAACTGCTTTTGATTTCGGAGCAGGTAAAAAAGCTGCGGCATTTAACTTCTTCTCAAATGGAATTACCGGTTACGGAAAGACTAACAATGCTCCAAAACTCGCTTTCGTTTTCAAAACAGGTGATGCAGGCGTATCTGTAGACAGACGTTTTGTAGTTATATCCGGTTATGCGAAGACAGAAGGTGCAACAGACGGTACGACTGATGTTCCGGCCGGTAAGGGTGGTTACCTGATCAATCTGAATCTTAGCACATTGAACAACGGACAGGGTATCCTGGTGGATACAGATCCGACTATTCCGGAAGGAGTGACTCCAGAACCAGGTGGTCAGGAAGATTTGGAAGATGAAAATGTGAATGTTATTGTTCGTGTTCAAGTACAAGCTTGGACTGCTGTGAACGTCTTCCCTATCCTTTAACAGATAGGAGAGTAATAGTCACTTGCCGGAGCGGTTCTCCCGTGTTGGCTCTGACAGGTCAATACCGGAATCCGCCTGACTTTTGGGGAGGGGAAAGGTTATCTCCTCCCTTTTTTATTATTCCCGGGAGAAGTATACGTTATCTCTTCCGGGGAAGTTATCTGCATTGATTTATAATAATTAGTATAAAGTATGAACATAAGATACATACCCACTTGGCTGGGGCTGCTACTCACTTTATACCTCGTGACCGCCTGTGATCGGGTATATGACGATTTGAGCGGCTGTCTTGGCAACACGATTGTCTTTTCTTATCTGGCTGATGACAATCAGGAACATTTACAGGAATATGTGGATGGTATTGATGTCTTTATTTTTGATGCCAAAGGCGAAGTTCTTATAGAAAAGCATCATCTGGAGAGAGAACGGCTGCTTTCACCACTGGAGGTCACGCTTCCGGAAGGGGATTATAAAGTGGTGGCCGTAGGCAACGCTTTGACAGAAACGATTATCGGTAAAGAGGACAGCTACAAAGGTTCGTCGGTTTCCCGCCCCGAACTAATGGAAAAGGACGGACGAGCATCCGGTACGTTTGACAGGTTATACCTGGGAGAAACAGCTATTACATCTAAAGTTATGAACGAGTCCCGTGACGTAGTTCGCCTTTATTCCCAGCATGTGAAAATCCATGCGGTAGTCCTTTCTGATGATGATAACAATTCGCAGACCTGGTTTGAGCAGAACAAGGAGGCAGGTTTTCGCCTGACAATGGAATCACTTTCCGCACGTTTCTATCTTTCCGGACAGCGGGCTGGTGAAACTTCTTTTGACCTTCCGTTTATCGCAGGCGAGGAGAATGATCGCTTCGTGCTTGACTTCAATACCCTGCGCTTTGATGACAAGGACCCGCTAATGATCCGTCTTATGCAGGGTGACAAGGTTCTTTGTACTGTAAATGTGGCACAATATATCGCACAATATCCCGAGCAGATACGGATAACGGGACGGCAAGAAGCGGTTCTTCCACTGTTTTTCCGCCAGAATCCCCTCTCACTGAGTATAAGTGTAAAACCATGGGAAGCTGTTGATGTGGTTCCTATAACTGATTGATTAATGTTATGTTGAAAAATATTAAATATATTCGTATGATGAAGGCTGTGAGGTACTCTATGATAACGATGTCACTGGTCCTTTGCTTTATTTCGGTATCCTGCCGAAATGAAGATACTGTTTCGGAACAGTTTTTCGATGAGGATGCTGTGACTGTCAGACTAAATCTTACAACCAGAGGTGTTGAAACCGGTGACAGCGATCTGCTGGATGTATTTTCCTCTGATCCTTCTCAGTGGTTTAAGACCGGTACTCTGTTTCCTCAGGCTCCCGCCCAGCCAAGGATAGCACTTATGATCTTTAACAGAGATTTGAATCGGTATGTGTATAATCAACTGCTTCCCTTCAATTCAACCGGGGTGGACGGACAATATCAGATCAATATACGTATTCCTAAGGGGGAAACCGAGTTTTATGCATTGTATGCTCCTAACCAGACAGGAAAGGATCTACCTTATTATACTCCTGAAGGCAATCTTCAGAATAAGATTCCATGGGACTTCCTGGGAACTGGTACGGAGGAAATCTCCAAAGAGGAATTTGCAGGTGCTGCTTTTCCTGCTATTATTAAGGAACAGCAGGATGGAAGTTTGGGATTACCTGTGAATAATCCTTATGACGGTGTAACTCCTTCTCCAGCAGATGAAAAGATTATTGACTGGAAAGGAACTTCTGTTGTCGCTTGGGCAGATTTGCCCGGCGTGTCTAACAGACTACATTTGAGTTTGCTTTCGGGGAAAACGGTGGCATCTGTTCTGCCTGCATCAGGAAAGCTGGCGCAAGAGATAACAGTTCCCCTATTCCGTGATTTTGCCCGTATCAGAGTATATCTGGCAAGCGCACCCCGTTACGGTCAGGTTACGTATAATTACCAAAGGATTTCCTTTTTGAACTTTCCTGTATTGATGTCTCCCTCTTTCAGGGAAAATGATTCCGAGAAAACTCAGTTGGCTGCCTCCACCCCAGGAACAGGAAAGGCTATGGAACATACAGGTACATATTCTTATGGGGTAAAAAATGAAGGAGCACAATTGACTGTATACGAGGCTCCCCTTACTGCCGAGGGAGAGATTGATTATGTGGCAATGGAAGCTCGATTATACGAACAGTTTGTTGTGCCCCAGTATCTGGCCCCTTATATTCCGGAAAGTAATTTCTGGCAGAAAAAGCAAAATCACCCGAAAATACAGTTGACATTGGATTATTTTACAGGAGGAGATGAATCACAAACAAAAACGAGGACTTTCCTGCTTGATGTTGGTGAGGAGACTTCTCCCGGAGTATATTCCGGTCCTATTTATCCGAATCGGGATTATAAAGTATTCATAGTCCTGCCGGAATCTTCAGATAAAGAGATTATTTACCGGGTTGAGCCTTGGAATAGTAAAGAGGTAGATCTTCCTCCATTCCAATGATGTATACGAGAATTTATTACGATAATTTTTATTATTTATGAAACGATACAAGCTGAAAATAACTTATTTTATTCTGCTGTTACTACTCCTCTTTGCATCCTGTACGGATGAAGAAATCTTTCAAGGGAGCGGTGTCACGGAGGGAGTTCCCACGACGGTGGATATAAGTGTCGGTACGGCAGCTAATACGGCCAAGACACGTTCCGCCTTACTGGAAAGTGAAGAGAGAAAAATTTATAACCTTTATCTGTGGGTTTTCAATTCTTCCGGTAACGTGGAATGCTCACGTGAGTATTCAAGAGCCGACCTTATTCAGGCTGCAACTGATCTTACAACATCCACAGGTGAAGTGGATGCAGATGCGCCCACCAGCATGGGATTGTTGAAAAATATCAGTCTTACCACAGGGAAAAAGACACTGTTTCTTCTGGCAAACTATAAATCGGATGCTGACGGGTTGTTTCATGTGGAGCCTGAAGTATTAAACGGGATTTCAAAATATTCAGACCTGGAAAAAGTAAGAGCGGCCATGACTGTTCATACCCTGTTTCGTCCGAATGGTAACTTATTGATGTCGCTAACCCAAACAGTAACGGTTTCTACCGCTACAAAACAAATCGAAGTCTCCTTGAAACGCTCGGAAGCCAAAATCACATTGAACCTGCAAACAATTGCCGGACTCACTTTTGAGCCTGGAACATATCGTCTTGGTAATGTGCCGGGATCGACCTTCATTGCGGAACATGCAAAAGGAACCGATCAGACTGCTTCATGGGATGCTGACGGGGTGGACAAAAAATCATACTGGGTTTCGGAATATTTCCAGTTCGAGGGTGATGCCGACAATATTACCACTTCATTCTACATGCCCGAAAACCGAAAGATCGCGAAGAAGGCTATTTCTCCGGCTTCCCCCGGTTATAATGTGGAAAGGAAGGGATATGATCTGAGACAGAAGCAACTGAAGTCTCCCGTTGCAGGTGCAACTGACAAACCTAATCTGCAAAACGGTGAGACGGAATATGCCCCGGATCTGGCTCCCTATATTGAATTTACAGGTGAGTTACGTCAGAATCTTGCAACCGGTGATACTCCTACCGAGCGTTTCGGAAGGGTGACCTACCGCATTTATCTGGGATATACGGCGGAAAACGATCCGGCCAATGATTATGATATAGAACGTAACGTACATTATACCTATAATGTGACCATTAAAGGCATGAATGATCTGGTTGTAGAAGCAAAATCGGACAAGGCGAAAGAGGAGGAACCCGCTCCCGGAGTAGAGGGGCTGGTGTATGACGCACACCGGTCATTCAATTTTGACTGTCATTATGAACAGGGACTGATGCGTTTTAAGAAAGATGAACTTGCTATCTTCAATCCGGACGGTACTCTGAAAGATGATGCCATGATTTCTTTTGCCATACGCACACCGTTCTGTGATAAGATTATCTCTTATACGAAAGCGGAATTGGAACAGTTGAAGAATAACAATTATATTCCTTCTAAAGAAAAAAAGGCTGATACGAACTGGCTCAAATTCTATATCCATCCAAGCACTCTGGCCGACAATGGAAACGAGGATATGCAATATTTCTCCGATACGGGTGCCAATCTGCTTTCGCTGGAGCAGTTCCTTTACAGGCTGATGAATGATCCTGATTATGTATTCAATGCGGCTTCGGGACTTTGTAAAGTAACTGTTTATGCCAATGAATATTTCTACGAACAAAATCCTATGCAGGAGAACGCTCCCAAGGATAAAAATTTGTGGAAAACCTTTGCCAATTCCCCGGATCGTACGTTTGATTTGCTGGTGAACACGTCGCATGAAATTTCTCCTGACGGACAGTCACGTTATCATCAAGCTATTGTAACCATTCGGCAGATGTCCATAAAAACGGTGTTTGTCAACAGTCCTGACGGTATGCGCGTTTGGGGAGTGGAGAATGTGAATGAAACCCCTGATTTGGATTGGTCTGTAAGAGATCCCAGTGAACCGGATGCTTTTTATAATAAATACTATTCCAATGGTTGGGCAAACACATGGTCTTTGATGAGCAGACGTACGGGAGGATTAGATGAAACCGATAATATAATGCCTGATCCGATGTTGAGAGGAAAAGAGAAAACTTTATGGCAAGTTATGACAAAAGTCAATAATGCGAGGTTGACACTAAGTAAGGATCACACCAACCTGGCTATGAAGTATTATCATGCTACATACGCCTGCTTCACCCCGTTCCTGAGAAACAGGGACAACAACCGTGACGGACAGATGCAGGCAAATGAAATGCAATGGTATATTCCTTCTATTTGTGAAGCAAACATGTTGTATGTAGCAGAGCGGGTATTGCCGTTAAAGAGCAGGCTTGTCGGGCACGCTCCGTCGGATAATGCTACAGCATTATTTACCTCAAGAGCTTTCATGGGAAGTACCAACTTGACATTGAACAGCCCTAATGCCATTATCTTTGTAGAAGAATCGCATAGTATGACCCCTTTATATAATTTTGATTACCAGAAAACGGCAAGTCCCGGAGAAAGAACTCCTTTTTCAGATGTGAGACTGATCAGGGATTTGGGAATCTTGGAAACCTCGGAGGATCATAGTTATCATCTTGATGAAATAGGTAAGGAACTCAGCAAGACACTGGTCAACAAATGGACAGAGCATGAGTATCTGATTTTCAGGGCTGACAATTTACCTGCTAATACTACCAGGGCCTCAAGAGCTATTTATGAACTTCCGGCACATAATGAGACTTCACAGATTAATACGATTTATCACAAAGGGTTCGAAGTTGCCCAATATATTGCGAATACGATAGACAAGCCGAAGGATTTGAAGAATCCTAACAGGAGCAGTGAATACTACTACGAAACCTGGACTACCTTGATGAGCGATATAGAGAAAGGAAACTCTCCGTGTGCTTATTATTATCAGAAACCGGATAAGAGTGATTTGGGGACATGGCGCTTGCCTAATGAGGCTGAACTGATGATAATGGCCGGCAGTTTGTTTGACTGGGATGACCGGGAGAAACCTAAAGTCTATGACTTTGGTGGAAATTTATCTTCTTTGAATATGAAAGATGGACAGGTAATCCATTCTCGGACAGGATTTTCTAAACGGGATATGAACGGAGGAAGATCATTTAGTGCCGGCTATCAGATGTATTTTGATGGTTATCTCAGATTCGTCACGACTGTGGACACGCAGTGGGGAGGCGATAAAGACAGGCTTGTCAATGACAAAAAAGGATACGTGCGTTGCGTAAGGGATCTTGAATAAAGATTCTTTTACCTGTTGGACTTATGCCGAAGAAAAGATAGATATTTCTTTTTCTTCGGCATTTTTTTATCTCAATGTTCGGGACATACTTTTACTCCTGTCGGCAATTTAACCTGCTTTTGGTTTATGTGTACTATCAAATAACTATTAGTCAGCCTCTCACTTTTTAACTGATGAGTATTGAAATTAGTTTTACAATTTTATTGATAAAGACTTCTCTTGTCATCACCTCATTCTTTGAATCGGTTCTTTCATTTGGTGCTTCAAATCCGTCCTTTTGGACTGAATATGATACTTTGTATAGATTAGAAGTGCTCTTATACCCCTTCTGAGAATATCTACGCAAATATTAGGTAGTTTCCGACAAATCATGTAAATTTGCGACAATTTAATAAGCTGATTTTTATGTCGTGTATACTGAATATTGAAACCTCTACCTCTGTTTGCTCGGTAGCGGCCAGTCAAGACGGACAGACGATTTTTGTGAAAGAAGACTTGAAAGGCCCTTCACACGCCGTGTCGTTAGGAGTTTTTGTAGATGAAGCGTTGTCGTTCATTGATAGTCATGCCATACCGTTGGACGCCGTTGCGGTAAGCTGCGGACCGGGTTCGTACACCGGACTTCGGATAGGAGTGTCAATGGCAAAAGGTGTTTGTTACGGGCGGAATATCCCGTTGATCGCTATCCCTACACCGGAGGTTTTAAGTGTTCCTGTGTTGTTGCACCATGATTTGCCGGAAGACGCATTGCTCTGCCCGATGATTGACGCACGCCGCATGGAAGTATATGCAGCCGTTTATGACCGCGCCCTGAACGTGAAGCGGGCTATTGCCGCAGATATTGTGGACGAAAATTCCTATCTGGAATATCTGAATGAGCACCCGGTTTACTTTTTCGGAAACGGAGCCGCCAAATGCCGTGAGAAAATCACGCATCCCAACGCACATTTCATCGACGGCATTCACCCGTTGGCGAAGATGATGTTCCCGTTGGCAGAGAAAGCGGTGGCGACAGAAGATTATAAAGACGTGGCTTATTTCGAACCTTTCTACCTGAAAGAATTCGTAGCTTCCATGCCGAAGAAACTATTATAAGCCGTGTCCGTTATGAATAAATATACATTATCCATTAAAGATTTATCCAGTAAAGAGATGCAATACAATACCCAACAGAAAAGAATGCCGCTTCCCGAATATGGGCGGAGTATTCAGAACATGGTAGATTATGCGTTGACCATTCAAGATCGTGCAGAGCGTCAGCGTTGTGCCAACACCATTATCAATATAATGGGGAATATGTTTCCCCACCTGCGTGATGTACCCGATTTCAAGCATAAGTTGTGGGATCACCTCGCTATTATGTCCGGTTTTGAACTCGATATTGACTATCCTTACGAGATCATCCGCAAGGACAACCTCGTCACCCGTCCGGATCATATCCCTTACAACACTACCCGTATGCGTTACCGTCACTACGGACATACACTGGAAGTGCTGATTAAGAAAGCGATCGAGTTTCCCGAAGGAAACGAAAAACGCAACTTGATTGCTTTGATCTGCAACCACATGAAGAAAGACTACATGGCGTGGAACAAGGACACGGTGGACGATAAGAAAATTGCCGAAGACCTGTACGAACTTTCCGACGGAAAGCTCCAGATGACCGATGATATTGTCCGTCTAATGGCAGAACGTCTCAACCAGAATTACCGTCCGAAGACGAACTATACCAACAATCGTCAGAATAACCAGCGGAGAAACTACCGTCAGAATAACCAGGACAGATAATTCTCTTTTTTGGAATCGTAAACAATTAAAATTCAATCAATGGCTTCATTTGTAATCGAAGGAGGACATCGGCTAAGCGGGGAAATTCATCCGCAAGGCGCCAAAAACGAAGTTTTGCAGATAATCTGTGCCACGTTGCTGACTGCCGAAGAAGTGACGGTGGACAACATACCTGACATCTTGGATGTCAACAACCTGATCCAGCTGATGCGGGAAATGGGTGTGACGGTTTCAAAGAAAGGCATTGACTCATATAGCTTTAAAGCAGAAAACGTCGATCTGGCTTACCTGGAAAGCGACGAATTTCTGAAGAAATGTTCCAGCCTCCGTGGCTCAGTGATGTTGATCGGCCCCATGGTTGCCCGTTTCGGAAAAGCGTTAATATCGAAACCGGGCGGAGATAAAATCGGCCGACGCCGTCTGGATACTCACTTTTTGGGCATTCAGAACTTGGGTGCGGACTTCCGTTATGACGAAGGACGCGGCATTTACGAAATCACCGCCGACAGGTTGCAAGGCAATTATATGCTGCTGGACGAAGCCTCCGTCACCGGAACGGCGAACATTGTAATGGCAGCCGTACTAGCCAAAGGAACTACCACTATTTACAACGCTGCCTGCGAGCCTTACCTGCAACAACTGTGCCGGATGCTGAACCGCATGGGTGCCCGGATCAGCGGTATAGCTTCCAACCTTCTGACGATTGAAGGCGTGGAAGAACTGCACGGCACACAGCACACCGTATTGCCCGATATGATTGAAGTCGGTAGCTTTATTGGTATGGCAGCGATGACCAAAAGCGAAATAACCATTAAAAACGTCTCCTACGAAAATCTGGGCATTATTCCCGAGAGTTTCCGTCGTCTGGGCATTAAGCTCGAGCAGAGGGGAGACGATATTTACGTTCCCGCACAGGAGGTCTACGAGATAGAATCTTTCATTGACGGCTCTATCATGACGATAGCCGACGCACCGTGGCCGGGACTGACTCCCGACTTGCTCAGCGTAATGCTTGTCGTTGCCACGCAAGCCAAAGGGAGCGTGCTTATTCATCAAAAGATGTTCGAAAGCCGTCTGTTCTTTGTGGACAAACTGATCGACATGGGTGCGCAGATCATTCTTTGCGACCCGCATCGTGCCGTAGTTATCGGACATAACCATGGGTTCAAGTTGCGCGGCGCACGCCTCACCTCTCCGGATATCCGTGCCGGTATCGCCCTGCTGATAGCCGCCATGAGTGCGGAAGGAACCAGTACGATCAGTAATATCGAGCAGATAGACCGTGGTTATCAAAACATAGAAGGACGCCTGAACGCTATCGGAGCCAGAATCACTCGAATATGATAAAGAAAGAAGAAGTATATAAAATAGGACTATTCAACAAGCCGCACGGCATACACGGCGAGTTGCAGTTTACCTTCACGGACGATATTTTCGACCGGGTGGACTGTGATTATCTGGTATGCCTGCTCGACGGGATTTTCGTTCCTTTCTTTATGGAGGAATACCGTTTCCGTTCGGATTCCACCGCTTTGGTGAAGCTCGAAGGGGTGGACACGGCCGAACGTGCCCGTATGTTTACCAACGTCGAGGTTTACTTTCCGATGAAGCATGCGGAAGAAGCCGGTGAAGGAGAATTGTCGTGGGAATTTTTTGTCGGTTTCCGTATGGAAGACGTGCACCACGGGATGTTGGGAGAAGTGGTAGATGTGGATACCGCCACGGTTAACACGCTTTTTATCGTTGAAAGAGAAGGGGAAGAATTGCTTGTTCCCGCGCAGGAAGAATTTATCCGGGGGATAGACCAGCAACAGAAACTCATCACAGTGGAACTTCCCGAAGGTTTGTTGAATTTGGACGAACTGGAGGAGGAAGAATAAGTAATCAGAATAAAGTTAAAGTACTAAAGCGTAATCGCTTATAATTTAGAATAAACGAAATGCCGAAGAAAAGACGAAGCAGAGCTTTCTGGAAAAATTTCAAGTTCAAGTATAAACTAACGGTTGTTAATGAGAATACACTTGAAGAAATTGTAGGGCTTCGTGTGTCAAAACTGAATGGCCTTTCGGTGCTGCTTAGTGTGCTGGCGGTGCTTTTCCTGATTGCGGCCTGCATCATTGCTTTCACCCCTTTGCGGAATTATCTTCCGGGATATATGAACAGTGAGGTCCGCACGCAGATTGTGGACAATGCCTTACGGGTAGACTCCCTGCAACAGATACTCAACAAGCAGAACCTCTACATTATGAATATTCAGGATATTTTCAGTGGAAAAGTGGCGATAGACAGCGTGCAGACGCTCGACTCGCTGACCGCCGCCCGTGAAGACACACTAATGGAACGCACGAAACGCGAAGAAGAATTCCGCCGTCAGTACGAAGAGAATGAAAAATATAACCTTACCACGGTCACTTCCCAACCGGATGTGAACGGACTGATTTTATATCGTCCCACACGCGGAATGGTTTCCGACCATTTCAATGCGGAAAAGAAACATTTCGGAACCGATATAGCCGCCAATCCCAATGAAAGTGTGTTGGCTACTATGGACGGAACGGTCATTCTAAGCACTTATACCGCCGAAACAGGCTATCTGATAGGTGTACAGCATAATCAGGATTTGATTTCGATTTACAAACATTGTGGTTCCCTGCTGAAGAAAGAGGGCGAACGTGTGAAAGGCGGCGAAGCCATTGCTTTGGTGGGCAATAGCGGCACACTTAGCACCGGTCCGCACCTGCATTTCGAACTTTGGTATAAGGGACATCCCATTAATCCGGAGAAATACATTGTATTTTAATGATGAGTATAGAGAATAATAAAAAGAAGAAACAAATAGCTATTCTGGGCTCTACCGGTTCTATCGGCACACAGGCATTGCAGGTGATTGAAGAACACCCGGACCTGTACGAGCCTTATGCCCTGACAGCCAACAACCGGGTGGAACTGTTGATTGCGCAGGCAAGAAAATTCCAGCCGGAAGTCGTTGTGATTGCCAACGAAGCAAAGTATGCCGAACTGAAGGAAGCATTGAGCGACCTGCCTATTAAAGTGTATGCAGGTACTGAGGCTATTTGCCAGATTGTGGAAGCCGGACCGATTGACATGGTGCTTACTGCCATGGTCGGATATGCCGGGTTGAAACCGACCATGAACGCTATCCGTGCCCGCAAGGCTATTGCTCTCGCCAATAAAGAGACGCTGGTCGTGGCGGGTGAGTTGATAAACCAGTTGGCACAGCAATACCGCACCCCGATTTTGCCGGTAGATTCTGAACACTCGGCCGTCTTTCAGTGTTTAGCGGGAGAAGTAGGCAATCCGATTGAAAAAGTGATTCTGACAGCTTCGGGCGGTCCTTTTCGCACGTATACGTTGGAACAACTGAAAACCGTGACCAAGACACAAGCCCTGAAACATCCTAACTGGGAAATGGGCGCAAAGATAACGATTGATTCTGCTTCCATGATGAACAAAGGCTTTGAAGTAATTGAAGCCAAGTGGTTGTTTGGCGTTCAGCCCGGCCAGATAGAAGTGGTCGTACATCCGCAGTCGGTCATTCATTCAATGGTTCAGTTTGAGGACGGTGCCGTGAAGGCGCAGCTCGGTATGCCGGATATGCGTTTGCCCATTCAGTACGCGTTCTCTTATCCCGACCGTATCAGCGCTTCTTTTGAACGGCTCGACTTTGCAAAATGTACCAACCTGACTTTCGAACAACCCGACACGAAGCGTTTCCGCAACCTCTCTCTGGCTTACGAAGCGATGTATCGGGGCGGAAATATGCCTTGTATTGTCAATGCCGCAAACGAGGTGGTGGTCGCCTCTTTCCTGAAAGACGGCATCAGCTTTCTCGGCATGAGTGATGTGATAGAGAAAACAATGGAGCAAGCCGCTTTCGTGGCGAATCCGAGTTATGAGGACTATGTAGCGACCGACGAAGAAGCAAGAAGAATTGCTTCCGAGCTTGTGCGCCGGCAAAATCCTCAGAAATAATTTGTAATTAGTAATTTGTAAATAATAAACATGGAAACATTTTTGATTCGTGCCCTGCAATTGATAATGAGCCTTTCGTTGCTCGTCATCATTCATGAAGGCGGGCATTTCTTATTTGCCCGTTTGTTCAAAGTGCGGGTGGAAAAATTCTGCTTATTCTTCGACCCTTGGTTCACTTTGTTCAAGTTCAAACCAAAGAAAAGCGAAACAGAATATGCTGTCGGGTGGTTGCCGTTGGGTGGCTATGTCAAGATAGCCGGTATGATTGACGAATCAATGGATACCGAACAGATGAAACAACCCGAACAGCCGTGGGAGTTCCGTTCCAAGCCGGCCTGGCAACGTCTGCTGATCATGGTGGGCGGTGTGTTGTTCAATTTCCTGTTGGCGTTGTTCATCTACTCAATGATTCTTTTCGCGTGGGGCGACCAATATATAAAAGTACAGGAAGCTCCCCTCGGTATGGATTTTAACGAAACAGCCAAGTCCGTAGGTTTCAAAGACGGAGACGTGTTGCTCTCTGCCGACGGTGTTCCTTTCGAACGTTATGACGGTGATATGTTGAGCCAGATTGCCGATGCACGCGAAGTCAGTGTGTTGCGTGACGGTGCAAAGGCTTCCGTTTATATTCCCGATGATATGATGCAACGTCTGTTGGCGGACAGTATCCGCTTCGCCTCTTTCCGTTTCCCGTATGTCGTAGACAGTGTAATGGTGAACTCGCCTGCCGCGCAAGCCGGTATCCAGCCGGGGGATAGTATTATCGCCTTGAATGGAACTCCGATTTCTTTCTCCGATTTCAAACAAGCCATGGCGGAGCGCAAAAAGAATGCTGCGACTCTCCTTAAAGACAGCATAGACCCCCGCTTCATCACCTTGGCTTATGTGCGTGGCGGCGTGACGGATACATTGAGTATGCGTGTCGATTCTGCCTATCTAATGGGAGTAACCGCCTGCCTTGTCACCGACCGCCTTCTTCCAATGGTGAAAAAGCAATATGCCTTCCTGGAGTCTTTCCCTGCAGGCGTCTCTCTTGGTGTGAAAACGCTGAAAGGCTATGTGGGCAATATGAAATACCTGTTCTCTAAAGAAGGAGCGAAGCAGTTGGGCGGTTTCGGAACGATCGGCAGTATCTTCCCGGCTACGTGGGACTGGCACCAGTTCTGGTACATGACAGCTTTCCTGTCTATCATCCTTGCTTTCATGAATATTCTGCCTATCCCTGCGTTGGACGGTGGCCATGTTCTTTTCCTTATTTACGAGATGATAGCCCGCCGCAAACCGAGTGACAAGTTTATGGAGTATGCCCAGATGACCGGTATGATTTTACTTTTCGGTCTGCTTATTTGGGCAAACTTTAATGATATTTTGAGGTTTTTCTTCTAAACTCTACTCTGACACGGTAGTTGTCAGATTGGCAATCTCATTAAAACGGGATGATCGGTATTTGGTGTGGATGTTAGCGCATGAGTATGCTGCATTGTGTTGATATTCAATGAAATGGAATACGTGATTCCTGTGATGCAAGAACGGCGTTTTAACATTGTGTTAAAACGCCGTTCTTGCATGCAGAAATGCCCTGGTCTGCATACAAGAAACGGCGTTTCCTCTTTTTCTTCCGTTTGTAATCAGTCATGACTGTTAAATTGTTAACATTTTCTTTTCCCGCTCCAAGTCAGTTTCGTCCAGTTTTGGGGAGGGAACAGTACACGTTTTGATGTAATCTCCTTCCCGGCAGGTATAATTATAATATGCCTCCAGTTCCGGTGTCAGTTCCGCTTTCGGGACCAGTTTGCTCTCCATTTCCAAGAAAGTCCGGATGTCCGTGCTGTCCGACTGTTTCACTAATACGATGCGTCGGGCAATGGGGTTGTGGTTATAGTCCAGACAAAGGTACAGCCCTTTCAGCATAGTGGGAAATTCGTAATGCGGCAGTTGCAGGTAAATGGTGACCAAAGCAAACTGGGGCAGATCCCGTTCGTTGAACATCAGGTATGAGTTTTGGTGATTACTGATAATTCCACTTCCCCAATGAACAGATTTATAAGCGTTTATCATACCCATTTTCACATATTCACTGTTTTCGGAAGCGCAAATCATGTAAGGTTCGATTTTCAGGCTGTCCGTAGAGGAGGAGAGACTGTAACTGAGATAAGTGCCGCTGTAATTGAAAACATCTTGTACGGATTCTTTCATTTCCTTTTCCAGCAGCTTGATGAATGAGTTACCGCTGTCCGCTTCATTCTGTTGTTCCGGTTCCATTTCCTGCAGTAGTATTCTCATCGAGCTTACATTATTTAATAAGCGTTTTTTCGACACATTGTTCACTAGTGCCAGCGCGTCGTCCAATGCCTCGTCCGGTGTGCGGGTTTTCAGCAGGTCGATGTAGGCAGGCAGTACGCTGGAGTATAAGGCGGACAATACGCTTGGTGCCATATCTACACGGTCGGCAATTTCTTTCATCTTTACGCCATTGTTGCGCAGGTATTCTATTCTTTTGTAAATATCGGTCAGTTCATCCATGATTCTTGAGGTTGCAAATTGAATTTCGTTGCAAAGGAATGACTAATGTATTATGATTTTGTTGCATGAATATTACATTAATATTTCACTCTGTCCGAAAAGAAAAATATACGATATGATTCATTGAAATTCATTTTTTCACTCGTCCCGGTGTCCTACATTTGCACCGGAAACAAAAAAATGACGCTATATGAATTTCAAAGAAAAACTGTCGCCTTCGGCTCAAAAAAAACTTTCTGATTTACTTTTTATCTTCTATGTGGGAGGTGCGGCGCTGTTGTCTTACTCACTGGTGTATGCGCTTCGCAAGCCATTCACCGCTGCTACATTCGACGGCATGGAACTGTTCGGCATGGATTATAAAGTGGCAACAAGCATCATTCAGATATTCGGGTACATGGTATCCAAGTTTATCGGAATCAAACTTATTTCTGAACTGAAGAGAGAGGGCCGCCTGAAATTCATTCTTGTCTCCATTGGGGTTGCCGAGCTCTCTTTAGTTCTTTTCGGATGTCTGCCTCGTCCGTTCAATGTGCTGGCGTTGTTCTTCAACGGGCTGGCGTTGGGTTGTATGTGGGGCGTTATCTTCAGCTTCCTCGAAGGCCGGCGGGTGACGGACTTACTCGCTTCCCTTTTCGGGCTGAGTATTGCGGTGAGTAGTGGTACGGCAAAGTCGATCGGGCTTTTCGTAGTCGATATCTTGAATGTCAGCGAGTTTTGGATGCCTGCGTTGATTGGTGCGGTAGCGCTGCCTCTGTTGGCGGGGCTGGGATACATTCTCGACCACCTACCCAAGCCGACTGCCGAAGATAAAGCGTTGCGTGTGGAGCGTGTCACGTTGGACAGACAACAACGTTGGGAACTTTTCCGCAACTTTGCCCCTGTGCTGACGTTACTTTTCTTTGCCAATCTCTTTCTCACTGTCCTGCAAGATGTCAAGGAAGACTTTCTTGTGAAGATTATAGATGTGAATGCCGCCGGTCTTTCCTCTTGGGTATTTGCCAAAGTAGACGGTGTTGTGACGTTGATTATTCTGGCTGTTTTTGCCACTCTTGCATTAGTGAAAAGTCATATCAAAGTTCTTTCGACCTTGCTGACGCTGGTCATTGCAGGTGCGGTAACTCTCAGTTTCGTCGCTTTCAATTACGATAGCTTGCAACTTTCTCCGTTGGTGTGGTTGTTTATTCAGAGCCTTTGCCTCTACTTTTCCTATCTTAGTTTTCAGACAATTTTCTTCGACCGTTTTATAGCCTGTTTCCGGATTAGGGGAAATGTGGGTTTCTTCATCGCAATGGTTGATTCTATCGGCTATACGGGAACGGTATTGGTGTTGGTATTTAAAGAATGTTTCAATCCGAATCTGGACTGGCTCGAATTTTACAATACAATGGCGGGCACGGTGGGAATCGTTTGCTGTACGGCGTTTACAGTTTCCTTGTTCTACCTGATGCAGCGCTACCGGAAAGGCAAGCGGAAGGAAATACGTGAAAAGGCAACTTCTTGTCCGGTTCCTTCCCTTGCATCTTCTTATTGAAAAGATAAATCATAAATAAATTAATTATATATAGGAAACAAGAATGAAAAAGATTAAATGTGTAATTATGGATTGGGCCGGTACAGCCGTCGATTACGGATGTTTTGCCCCGGTGGCAGCTTTTATCGAAGCATTTGCCGAAAAAGGACTGATTATAGATGTGGTGCAGACCCGCAAACCAATGGGGTTACCAAAGATTCAGCATATTCGCGAGTTGCTGTCGATGCCCGAGGTGAATGAACAGTTTGCTACGCGTTATCAGCGTGCCTGGACGGAGGAAGATGTGGTGGAATTGAACCGTCTTTTTGAAAAACATCTGTTTGCCTCGCTCGAAAATTACACAGACCCTATTCCGGGCGTGATTCCGACACTGGAGAAACTGCGTGCCGAAGGTCTGAAAATCGGCTCTACTACCGGATATACCCGCGAAATGATGAATGTTGTTCTTCCTGCTGCGCAGGCAAAAGGGTATCGGGTGGATTACTGTGCTACTCCGAACTTACTTCCCGCCGGACGTCCGGCTCCTTACATGATTTTTGAAAACCTGATAAAGCTGGGTGTCGACAGTCTTGATGCCGTAGTAAAAGTTGGGGACACGATTGCCGACATCAAAGAGGGAGTCAACGCAAAGGTTTGCAGTGTGGGAGTTGTTCTCGGAAGTAACGAAATGGCTCTCACCGAGGCCGAAACAAAGGCCATGCCGGCTGCCGAACTTGAAGCTCGCATCGCTGATGTGAAGGAACGTATGTTTGCTGCAGGTGCCTCTTATGTGATTCTTTCCATGGAGGAACTGCCTGCATTGATCGAAAGAATGAACGCTGACAGATGATAAGCGGAACGGTAACCGCTTCTGTACTTTTTATAACAATATATCGCAAAGAAACTTTATTCCAGCACTGTGCTGGTAAAAAAATGTATCATTATGAAACCATATTTATTATTAACTCCCGGTCCTCTGACCACGTCTGAAACAGTAAAAGAAACCATGATGACTGACTGGTGTACATGGGACGAAGATTATAACCTCGGCATTGTTCAGGAATTGCGCAAAGATCTGGTGAGCATTGCCACAAAGAATATTAAAGATTATACTTCTGTACTTTTGCAGGGAAGCGGGACCTATTGCGTGGAAGCTGTACTTGGCGCCACTATCACTCCGAAAGACAAACTTCTGATTTGCAGCAACGGCGCTTACGGAGACCGCATGGGTAATATTGCCGAATATTATCACCTCGATTATGATATGCTTGCTTTTGAAGAAACAGAGCAGGTATCTGTGGAATACGTAGACGACTATTTGAGCAATAATTCCGATGTCACTCATGTGGCTTTTGTACATTGTGAAACGACTACGGGAATTTTGAACCCTATCAAAGAGTTGTCCCACATTGTCAAAATGCATGGCAAGAAACTGATTGTTGACTGCATGAGCAGCTTCGGAGGAATTCCGTTGGATGTAAACGAATTAGGAATTGACTTTCTTATCAGCAGTTCCAACAAATGTATTCAAGGCGTACCCGGATTCGGGTTTATCATTGCCCGCCGTTCGGAATTGATGCGTTGCAAGGGGGTGGCCCGCTCTCTTTCTCTGGACATCTACGACCAATGGGAAACTATGGAAAAAGGGCATGGAAAATGGCGCTTCACTTCTCCTACTCATGTAGTCCGCGCTTTCAAACAGGCGCTGGCCGAACTTCTCGAAGAAGGAGGGGTAGAAGCACGTTACCAGCGTTATTGCGAAAATCATCGTATATTAGTAGAAGGGATGCGTTCTCTCGGTTTTCAAACTTTGCTCGACGACGCTATTCAGTCACCGATTATCACTTCTTTCCTTTACCCGCATAAGGATTTTGACTTTAAGGCTTTCTATCTGGCACTGAAAAGCAAAGGGTTCGTCATCTATCCGGGCAAAATCTCAAAAGCCGACACTTTCCGTATCGGAAACATCGGTGACGTATATCCGGAGGATTTCCGCCGGTTGGTAGAGGTGATTCGTGAAACGGAATATTGATTTTTTTGCTGCGAGGCCGGTAGAAGGTCAGTAGTAGCCCACCTATCGTGCCGGCCTCAATTTATGAATTGTTTTTTAATGTAGAAGGTTGCGAAAGTCTCAAACTACTAACGATTGCCGCTACCACTGCAAATATGCTTCCTACTATCAGGCAGACCGCCGTGCTTTTACCTGGAATAACGAAACTGAAAAGTAATGCGACGAGCGTAGTTCCCGATGTCTGTCCCAACAGGCGTGCCATACCCAGCATTCCGCTTGCTCCTCCCGAACGTTTCGTCGGAGCAGAAGAAATAATTGTACTGTTGTTCGGTGTCTGAAAAAGCCCGAAACCTGCACCACATAGCATCAGCCGTAGGATTAAGCTGATATCGGAGGACTCGGCAGTCAGGCCGGACAGGGAGAAAAGCCCCACGGCAAACAGCACCATACCGACGCTTCCTAATATTCCCGGATGAATCCGTTCCACCAGGTATCCCGCCAAAGGAGCAGTGACGAGGGTCGCCAACGGCCACGGGGTTAGCAGGAGTCCTGTCATAACTTCACTGTGTCCCAAGGTGTTTTGCAGGAAAAAGGGTAAAGAAACCATTGCCGACATTTGCGCGATAAACGAACAAATGGAGGTCAGGATAGACAGTCGGAAAATAGGGATACGTAATAGGTCCAAGGGTAGTAACGGAGTGGTTTGGCTGAGTTGACGGCGCACGTAATAAGTACCCACCACCACGAGAACAATTAATTGGATGAAAAGAAAATCCATTTTTTCGTGATGTGCGAATCCGTCCAGCGTGTAAATCAGTAATCCGAAAGTAATAGCATTGGCTATGGCACTGATCGTATCGAACTTTCGTTTCGTGCGTTCTTCTTGTCTCGGTAAATGCTTCATACCCAGCACTAATGCCGTAATTCCCAAGGGTACGTTGATCGCGAACAGCCAGTGCCAACTGGCAATGGAAAGAATCCCGCTGGCTACGGAAGGTCCTGCGGCGGCAGAGATCGCTACTACCATGGCATTAATTCCCATTCCGCGTCCGAGCTGGCTTTTCGGATAAATATATCGTAACTGCGCCGTGTTCACACTTGTAATAGCCGAAGCGCTGAATCCTTGAAAAATGCGGGCGATCGTCAATGTCCAGAATGAATCGGACAGGGCGCAAATCAGTGAAGTGATACAGAATAACCCAATCCCCGAAAGATATACTTTTCGATAACCGATAATCTCCCCCAAAGCGGAAAAAGACAACAGAGAAACAACGATTGCCAACTGGTAGCCGTTGATAATCCAGGTAGTCACGGCGGGGGAAGTCCCGAAATCGTGCGAAAGGGTGGGGAGTACGATGTTAATAATGTTAACGTCCAATACTGACATACAAAGAGCGAATCCGACGGAGATTACCGCCCAGATACGTCTGGGCATTGGTAGTCCGTCGGTTTCGTCCGTTGGAGCAGGATTTACTGATTGTATCATAAAAACTTATTCTTGTAGAATTTTCTTTTTTCTGTAAAAGTAAACAAAACAGCGCTTTACGTGTTTTCGTTTTCTTAAAAAAATAAGTTTTTTTAGTGCAGCCGGTGGTGCTGTCCGGGATGCCGGGGAGACTTTGTCTTTAGTGCCGGCAACCGTCTGTTTTTATGGTTGAAAACGGTCTGATAATTTTAGGATTCGTTGATTACTACTTCCACGAAATTCCAGATAAGGAGAGAAAAGATCCTGTTCGAAACGTCCGTCTACCAATACGTTTATATAAGGAAGAACCGCATTCAGTCGGGGTTGTTCCCGGATTTCTTCATACGTATATCCTGTGTAACACCATATATTCATTTCTGTTTCCTCTTTCACTCTTTTGACAAGCGCCAGAAATTCTTCCGGGTAGAACAAGGGATCCCCCCCGGAGAAAGTGACTCCATCCAGTAAAGGATTCGCTTTGATTTCCCGGATAATCGATTGTATCTTTTCTTCCGTAAGTTCTTCACCTGCGTTCGGATTCCAACTTTCCGGGTTATGACAACCGGGACAGTGATGGGAACATCCGGCAAGATAAATGGAATACCGTATCCCTTCACCGTCAACGATTGTTTCCGGATAAGTTCCTAACAAGCGGAGAGTTGAAAGTTGAGAGTCAAGAGTTGTCATTGTAAATTAGGATATGAAAATATAAGTAAAGTTCTCAACTCTCAATTTTTACAAGTGTTTTACGCGATCTTTTTCTTCCGCCCGTTTAGCGGAGTTCCACGAACTTAAGTCACCTGTCAGGTAGCCGGTGATGCGGCGCATCCGGAGAATACTTTCACTCTGGCATACGGGGCATTTGTCGAAAATCACCCCTTTGTAGCCGCAGTTATGGCAGGTGTCTACCGGATGATTGATAGAGCCGTAACCGATACCCTCGTCGTGCATCACCTTTACTATTTTGGCAATGGCACGTACATTTTTCTGTGCTTCTCCGTCCAGTTCCACATATGTGATGTGTCCGCCACGGGTAATAGCGTGGAAAGGAGCTTCGCATTTGATTTTTTCAACAATACTGATAGGCTCTTTCACGTCTACGTGGAATGAGTTGACATAATAGTCCCTGTCCGTTACTCCCGGAATTTTACCGAATTTCCGGCGGTCCATTTTGGTGAAACGTCCGGAAAGACCTTCGGCGGGAGTAGCCAGTACAGAATAGTTCAGGTTATATTTCGCTTTATATTCATCCGCTACCTTGTTCATTTCCGTTACGGCCTCGTACAATGTGTCCCATGCCTTTTGGCTATGCCCGTGGCCTTCTCCGTAAAGAGCAACCATTGCGTTGTGCCCGCCGATGAATCCGATTCCCAGCGTACCGCTACGCAGCACGTCACCTACCTGTTCGTTTGGGTTCAGTGTGCCGCCGCCTTTCCATACATCATTTCCCATCATAAAGGGGAACTGGCGTGCAAGGGCTGTACGCTGATATTGATAACGTTCGTAAAGCTGGTCGGCCACTAAAGTAGCCGTGTTACGTACCGATTCCATGAAAATCTCCTTCGCTTTCTGTTCGATAGCGTCTTTGTTGCGTTCGTCCTCTATCAGATTTTCAGCTTTGATACGAGCTTCGATAGCCAGTCGGGGCATATTTAGTGTTGTGAATGAAAGGTTGCCGCGTCCTAAAGACGATTTCTCTCCGGCTACGTTTTCAAACACACGAGTGCGGCAACCCATTGTTGCCAGCTCGTAAATATAACGTTTCGGGTCGTCTGCTTTCCATTTTTCGTTCTTGTTGAAAGGAGTATCGAGGAACATGAAATTTGGAAAAAGAGCTTTCGATGTCGTCTGGCAGGCTTTCAGCAGCAGGTCGAAATTAGGAGCTTCGTAAGTTGCTTTCATGGCCTCTTCGATGCTTTCCATTTTCATAGCCTTCTCATAGTCCTTTTCCGAATAAGAAACTCCGTCTTTCACTTTGAAGATCTGAATCGGGAATACGGGTACTTCACCACGGGTTCCCAACCCTTCAATCGTGGCCTTCAGTAGCTCCTCAATCACCATGCGGCCTTCAGCGGAAGTATCCGTGCCGTAGTTGATAGAGCTGAATACCACCTGGTTACCACCACGAGAATGCATCGTGTTCAGGTTGTGTATAAATCCTTCCATTGCCTGATGCGTATCTTTCCGTGTCTGTTGGTATGCCTTTTCTATGATGCGTGCCAAGTGCTCTTTGTCAATATTGATTTGCAGGGCTATCAGGGCGATGCGTAACGTTTCCCGTTCCCGTTCACCGGATTGGATAGACGGCAGATATTCTTTAATCAGTGTGCGGATCGCTTTTTCATCGGCCTGTATACCGTTTTCCATGGCCACATAGAAATTGATGAAAGAAGATAAATGCTTGCGGAATGACTTGGCCACACCCTTTGCCATGAAAAAGTCGAAGGCGGGAATTGCCTGTCCGCCGTGCTGCTCGTTCTGGTTTGTCTGGAAGATGATCGTAGCCAGAGTTGCATAACTTTGAATGCTTTGTGGGGTGCGGATACTGCCGTTTTTGGTACGGAAACCGCGTTCGAACAAATCATCCATGTCATATTGGATACAAGTCGTCGTTTTTGTCGGATAATAATCCAAGTCATGAATATGAATGTCTCCCAGTTGGTGAGCTTCGGCAAAACGCTTCGGCAACAGGTATTTATAAGTATAATCTTTGGTTACTTCCGATGCAAATGTCATCATCTGTCCGGCAGGTGTATGGCTGCTCATATTGGCGTTGCTTAGGTTTACATCGTTCTTGTCGATAGCGACAATACCATCCATGACGTGCTTCATCTGGGTTTTCTTGTCTCGTTCCGTATTCCGCCATTCACGGTAGATGATGTACTTTTTGGCGACCTCCGGCCGTACCTTCATCAATGCTTTTTCTACTAAGTCCTGGATTTCCTCTACGGTAATCGTAGGGGTGGCAAACTGGCTGATTACATTCATCGTGATATCAGCAATTAATTGCTGTTCATCCTGAATGCCTGTCGCACTGAATGCCTTGCTGATTGCATTCTTAATCTTGCTGATAGAGAAATCTTCTCTTTTACCATCACGTTTGATGATACAAATTTCCGCGTAGTTCATAACTTTAACTCCCGAAAGTGTTAGACATTAATAATATGGTTGATTTGTTCCGGCAGGTCTTCTGACTTATCTCTCCCTCGCAACGCCTTCCCACATCAGCCGATGCAGTGACATAGTGTGCGGATTCACAGAGAATTACAGCAGCGGGTACTGTCGCCGATTTGCACAGCGTTCCCTCATTGACTAAACCTCTTTTTAGTTCCGAAACCGGATACAAAAATAAGTGATAATCTAATATCCCGGTTACCTTTTAACATTAAATTTCGGGAAACTTTTCTTTCTTGCTGATACAGAAACTTTTCCGTTTTGGAAAACTTTTTTCTGAATTTAACTCGTGAAGTGTTCTCTTTTTGCCTGTTTCTTTTCTCGAAACCGGACATGATTCGGTGTGTTTTCCTTTATTTGGGCTGCAAAGGTGCGAAATTATTTTCTTATGTTCCGTACAAAAATAAAAAATATCTTCTTTGTCTTATTCCGCCGTTATTATTTCTACATCATATCCGATGAACAGCTCGCTTTCAATCGCTCCGGTGATTGCCTTCACTTGTTCCTCCAAAGAAGAGTCAATGTAATGAAAACGAGTATCAGGGATAAAGTTGCCGTTTTCGGTAAGAACCGGTCCATCTTTCGCCATGGTCGCAATTTCGCATGCTATACGTTCTTTCGCTTCCCGGTTGATAATTGAATCCGACCATTGCAGATTCTTTATCAGATGATTTTTTCCGGTTCATGATCTTACATTCTCGATGATTTTAAATATGTATAACAACCGGATGAGGATGTTTGGTTCAATCTTGCTTTTTGATAATCGAATAACTGTCTTCTGTCTTTTTAGTTAATTTTTAAATTTAATTCCGTTAATTGTTAACGGTTGCCTGTATTCTATTAAACCATGTTATAAGATGCCCTACTTTGCCTTGAAAATTTGGAGATATGCAGAAAGTCCGTATCTTTGCAATGTGTTTTTCATAGTATTAGATTTAAGGTTAACAAAAAGGATTGGCTGTCTGGGATAGATAGCCTTTTTTTTGTCTGTATGTCTACAATCGTTATGTCTCCCTCTATAATATCAGCCAGATAGCTATGATGTGCCCGATACTTCCTCCCAAGCAGAACAGATGAAAGGTGGCGTGCATATAAGGCTTGCGCAATGAATAGAATACGGCACCTGTAATATAAGATACGCCTCCTCCTATCAGCCACCAGAAAGCCGGGGTGGCATTCAGCAATGCCAGATGATCCATTAAAGGCTTCATAGCGACCAAAATACTGGTTCCCATGGCCACATAACAGCACGTTTCCAGATTACTGTGTTCTTTCAGCTTTTTGAAACTCAAAATGAAACCGGCGATAGCCGACAGCCAGACGAAGGCGAAAATACCCCAGCCCCAACCGCCCGCCTGACGCAAAACGAGTAATGTGAAGGGTGTGTATGTGCCCGCTATGTGAAGATAAATGGCTCCGTGGTCGAATTTGCGGAGTAGCTCTTTCGTTTTGCCCGGACGCGTACCGTGATACCACGTAGAACTGATATAGGATGAAAGCATTCCTGTCAAATAAACAGAAATACAAGCCACTGCCCATTGCGGTTCGGCATTTTCGGTTGCTTTCACTAGCAAGAAGTAACCTGCGATAACTCCAAGCAGTATGCCTGCTCCGTGACTGAGCGTGTTTGCCCATTCTTCTCCGTTGCTGTATCTTTTGTTTTTCAATGTTTCTTACGTACTTTGTTGAAGTTACAAAGATACTTTATTTTCTGTAAGTAGTCATCTTATTCTTTTTTTAATATGATTTTTCCATTGTACTGTTCCGCCACTTGTTTACGGAAATCGAGGAAAGCGGTATATTCGCCGGGCTTGTATACCCCTTTACGCATAAACAGTTGATGAACAATATATATCTTATTGTCTTTTGTATAGATACTGGAATGAAAGTTCCCGAATTTACTTTTTAGATCGATTGGTTTGGGAAGTCCTTCCACGATATATCCGTCAGGTAGTTTGATGCAGATACTATCAGTGTCCGAATACCCGTAGTTAATATGGATAGGATATTTCCGGCTGATGGCACGAGGTACACTGAATCCTTTTTTAAATATGTTAGTCGGGATGAACAGCCGGTTTCCTGTTTTGTAACCGTATTGCTGGCTGCTTGCCGTATAACTGAAAGTGATAGATGGATTCGCTTCCTTACATTCTTTGATTTGCAGGCGAAGGATGTCGGCTTGCGAGAGGTTGAGGGTCGAACGGATGTGGTCTTTCTGTTTGTTAGGTTCCAAATAAACGATTCCTGCCTCATTTTCGTACTGGAATAATCGGGATATTTCGTTCACTTCTATTTGTGTTTCTGCCGTAGGTGATAGGGTGATAGTAGCTATGATGTGCTGTGTGTTCAATGAATCGGGATACGTGGGCAGACGATGTATGCTGCCACCGGCGGGTTCGATAAGCAATGCGTCATGTCCGGCAATGCCTTGGTGGATATAGCCGAAGGGAAGCGATGGATCGGTACATTCCAGCCACAGAGTGTCCTTGGGGAGAGGTACTTGCAGAATGACGTGATTCATCTGGTTGGCGCTGGAGAAATCAGGCAACAGGCGTTCGTTGGTAGTGCTTATCACCGTATAAGTAGAAGGTATGCCTATTTCTTTCAGCATGGCACGGGTGTAATTGGAAAGTCCTTTACAATCGCCAAATCCGGTGCGGCAGACATCGGATGCTGCGATAGGCTGCAATCCTCCGATACCTAGCTGTATACTGACGTAGCGGGTAGTTTTTGCCAGATAGTCATAAATTGCCTTTACTTTTTCGCGGTCGGTAGAGCAGTGAGCAGTCAGTCCGTGTAACTTGTTGCGGAAAGGTTCGGTGAGTTCGTCGCGTCCGTCGAGTAGTTTGTATTGCCATTCTCCGTATTTTTGCCAAGTACTCATGTCCCCTTCCGATTTGTCATATTTGAAAGCGGAAGGAGCGAAATAAATCCGTGGAAACAATTTTGCGAAATCGGGACCGAACGGCTCTTTCTGTATCGGCAGCAGTTTCGAAGCGGTAACTTCAATCACTTGCTGCCCGTCCGTACCGGTCGACTTTGTCACTTGGATATTTTTTCCTCCAGTGTTTAGCTCGCGGTACCTGCATTCTTGTCCGGCAGGCAATTCGATCCGGTATGTCGCTTGTTCCACTCCTTGCTGAAAGTCTGTTTGCGGAAGGAAGGACTGGTAGCCGATAAGCCCGTTATTACATTTTATTTCCCGTTCATATTTTACGGTGAAGGGGAAAGAGGGGAAGTTACATTCGTAATAATAGGCATAGTCATCTGTGCTTAACGAGGAACTATATTCGCTCTTTTGCAGTTCCGATTTTTTTATCTTTCGGACGCTTTGACCGGATGCGTTAAGTATTTCTCCCGAGAACTTCTGTAAGGAACGGAACATATCGCATTCACAGACGAAGTGTGCAGCATTCAGTCCTTTACGGTTAAGAATGAGAATCGTGCGGCTTTCTTTTTCGATAGATTGCGTCATTGATTTGCAGAGGACTTCCGTCCGCGAATCCGTTATAATAGAAGTGGCGTCTTTTGAAAGGTCTTGTGCCTGTACAGACATGATAGAACCGAGGTAGAGACCGAATAATAATCCGATGATTTTCATTGCTGATTTTTTCATTATCAGAATATTGAATGATTTTTCTTATATTTTTTTGAGTACTATCAACGTGTGATTCTTCTCAATGATTTTTGTCCACATATCTTGCAGTTGTTTATAATGTTCAGGAAGGAATATATATTCTTTGAGGTGGAATCTGTAGCTGACCAGGATCGTATTCCCTTGTTTTTGAACCATATATCTGCATTGCAGATGATCCCCCTCTGCTCGGATAAATTGCGATTGGGGTAGTTCTTCCACTTCATAGCCTTCGGGAAGGGCCAATTTGCATAATAATGTGAATTTATACGGATATGGAAATTCGACAGGAAGCACTCGGTCGGTCTGAATAAATGGATTGGTCTCCAGTTGCGGGAAAAGCATCGGATTGATGTAGAGGTGATCACCTACCTGTTCGGTTTGTATGGTGAAGTCGAGTTCCTCTTTTATCGTACCCGGATCGTTTTCCGTATGTTCCATTTTTAGGTTGGTGACGGTTAGCCTGTCTTTCGGGGTAATTTCGGTTGTCGGGTCTGGAACGATACTGTCTTGTTCTTGTTGTCTCTTTTTCTGGTATTCCACCGCTTCCTGTCCGTGCAAGACTGTACTGCGGTGTCCTTTAATTAGGTTACCTTCTAATTTAGCTTTAATGTTCATAAAGCTTGTGTTTTCTGTGAGCATCATTAAGTCTACCCATTTGTTCTCCTCCTTTTCTGTTGGCGAAAGTATGCGTGCTTGGTTAACAGACAAGTCGGGCGGCAGAATGTTAAGAGAAGGAATATCCATTGAACTGTCCAAAAAGACGTATTTTTCTTTGTCCGTATCGTAAACGGCGATAACGAAGGTATTAAGCTTTTGCAGAGACGGGAAATTATGAGGCAACATTCCTGCTGAACGGCGGCTTAAAACAACAGGGTAGGCTTTCAGCCCGAAGTCTTTAAGGATGCTGATTAGGATAAAATTCAGATCAGCATTGCTGCCGCTTCCTTTTTGAATTACTTTTTCGAGGTCTTTGCTATAAAGATTATATCTTCCGTTCCAAGCCAGTTTCTTTTTTAGCAGACGGAATGAGTGGATGATTCTTTCCTCAAAATTCATTTTGCTGGTAAAAATCTCTTTGGTCTCCGGGCGGAACGGGTTGATGAAAGAGAGGAACACGCCGAATTGTGTATTCTCCGGCTTAATCAGTTGTTTATCTACATCTTCCCATTTCTGGCTATATGGTTCGTATTCTTTGCCGGGGAAGTTGGTACCTTGTAGGTCAAAACTTATTTGTACTTTATAATCTTCCGGACACCAGCAATAGGGTTCGTCCTGACGGATAGCTGGGAGGTTCTGAGAAATGAATGTCGTTTCTTGTGCCAGGATAGTGAAATCTTTGTTGATTCCTGCCGTTCCACCTTCACGTGCCGTTGCGTGAAGGGCAGATTCTTTTTGTTTCATTTGTATGTAGTCTTTTCCCCGAAGTTCGATGTTGTAGATGAATACATTGGGAATTGTGATTTTGTATTGGTTGTATAGCATGGGCAGTTCTTCTTGCATCATCCAGTTATCTATGTGGATGAAGTAGTCGGAGTAGAGCTTGTAGTGATATTCGATAATAGTCCCCTCCTTGACAGCGGGTAGGGAGAATTTAAGAATTTTGTATCGGTTGTCAATCCGTTCGAAAGATATGGATTCGCGTTTCATAGGTGTTTTTACACATTTCCCGTTTTCCATGTTATAAGAGCAACCTTCTACTTCGCTGGCCCTTTCTTCTCCTTCCTCTTTATCCGTAGGGGCATAAAACGGGACAGAAACATCGGCGTATGCCGTTCCCTGTGGCTTCAGGATTTTTATGCGTATCCAGTGTTCTGTTATCAGTTGAAAACCATCGTGGTAGGTAAAGTTGCTCTGCCCCTGGTGGAACAGATAGAGGGCTGTGGCAGTAGTATCCGGAGTATAAGTGGTGAACAAGAGTTCTTCTTTGGAGGGTTTACCGTATTTCAGACTGGGAGTGATTACTGTTGCGGCTTGTTGCGGGTAAATGGGTGACAAAAGCTGTAACAGGAGTGTAAATAGAATGAATAGCTTTTTCATAATCTTGTGCGTGTTTTTAGTATTCGGACAAAGATAAAAAAAATAGAGAAAGATTAACAGTCTTTCTCTATTTTTTTTATCTGTTATGCGGATCATGTTTTATACCAGATGTCCGATCCATTCTTCGCGGTCACCCGGAAGGAGGTCGATCACCGGAATTTCCACCATTGTGTAGCAACCCGGTTGCTGCTTCATGGAAGCACGTGCTACGCATACCAGTACTTGTGCAGTCAGTGCAGGGTTGTTGATGCGCATATTAAATTCAAATAGCTGATTCTGGGTTTTGCCCGATACGCCTTTGCGGGTGAGGTTTACTCCGTGTCCCATGTCGAGAAGGGCGTCCACGCTCGGAACCTGTTTCACGTGTGTTTCGTCATTCACGAAATAAGGATCTGCTTTGATAGCTGCGGATACTTCTTCAAATTTGTATCCGTCTTTCAGCTCGATATATACCATGCGACGGTGGATTCCCGTACCCGTAGGGATAGTCATAGACAGGGCGGCTTTCACTCCGTCAATGGCTTTCACGGCTACTGTATGTCCCATACTCATTCCCGGACCGAAGTTGGTATAAGTGATCCCTTTCGGAGCAATGGCTTCGAGCATAGTACGTACGATAGAGTCGCTTCCCGGGTCCCAGCCTGCGGAGATGATAGATACGGCTTTGTGTTCTTTGGCCGTAGCATCCAGTGTGCGTCGTAAGTCAACGATACCGGTGTGGATGTCGAAGCTGTCTACGGTGTTGATTCCCATAGCCAGATATTCTTTTGCATATTTCTCAACGCTGCGGGTCGGAGTACAAAGGATGGCAACTTCTACGTCTTCCAACTCTTTTATATCCTTTACAACTGCATAATTTGCCAACTCTTCCGGTTTATTCTCGGCTCCTGCACGACGAACTACTCCGGCTATTTCGAAATCTGGTGCGGCTTGAAGCGCCTCAAGTACATAATGACCAATGTTGCCATAACCAACGATGGCAGCTCTTACTTTTTTCATCCTTTTATTGGTTTTAGTGAACAAATTTCTTTCTTTTGCTTGCAAAAATAAACATTTTACTAGTAGCTTTGGTTCGTTAGCTTAATTATTTTTAATTTTTTCACTAGTAATGAATATATTTGTTGCGAACGTCAAACTAGATGAACAGAAATAACGTAATTCTTTAATTAGTGTGCTATCATCTCATTGAAAAAACTCTGTGTCCTCTATGTCCTCTGTGGTGAAATTGTTTTATCTTTGTTCCCATTATGATAGAATATGTTAGAGGCGAGCTTGCCGAACTCAGTCCGGCAACCGCAGTGATAGACTGTAATGGGGTGGGGTATGCCGCCAATATATCTCTGAATACCTATTCGGCTATTCAGGGGAAGAAAACTTGTAAATTATTTATTTATGAAGCTATCCGTGAAGACGCTTACGTGCTTTACGGATTTGCCGACAAACAGGAACGGGAGATTTTTCTATTATTGATTTCTGTGTCGGGGATTGGAGGAAATACGGCACGAATGATTCTTTCTGCTCTTTCTCCATCAGAGTTGGTCAGTGTAATCAGTGCTGAAAACGCGAATCTCCTGAAGACGGTGAAAGGTATCGGGCTGAAAACTGCACAGCGTCTCATTGTCGAACTGAAAGATAAGATAAAGACGGTAGGAATGGCTGCCGTAGGCGGAACAACATCCGCCGGAATGTTGTTGCAGTCTGCCAATGCCGAAGTGCAGGAAGAAGCGGTGGCTGCGTTGACAATGTTGGGTTTTGCTGCCGCACCTTCACAGAAGGTTGTTCTGGCTGTTTTAAAGGAAGAACCGGAAGCTCCGGTAGAAAAGGTGATTAAACTGGCTTTGAAGAGATTATGAAGCAACGGAAAATTTATATGAAAACATGGCTGGAGGCTCATCGTCGTGTAAAGGTGGTAGCTACGGACCAGTGGTATCTTGATTTTGTCAATGAATTACTGCCTTTGGTGGCAGAATCTAGTTTATACTGGGAGACTGCGGAGGAAGATCAACAGCAGGTTGCTTTAATACTAGCTTTGTATTTGGAAGACTGTGTGGCTGACGGGGGAAACTGGAGACAATTTATCCGTTGGCATCAGAAAAGTTACGGACGTTACCTTCCTTTTTATTCGTTGACGGACGAATATCTGCCTGACGAGATAAATCGTGAGGATGTCGCTTTTCTTTTATGGGCTGTCAATTCTCCGGTAGGTGACTCTTTCGATGGAGTGGAAAATCCGTTGGATGAAGATTTGTTGAAGTTTGCGGATGTAATCTATAACCGCTTGGATGCTGTTTTTGAAGAGGCTCTTATCAGTGAGAATCTGGCTGTGGACTGGATAATGGAAACGGAATTGATGCAGAAAAAACGGGAGCCGTTGCCTACTGCCGTACCCGGTGAAAAGTTACCTACGAATGTCGAACGCTTTTTGGAGGCAAGCAAGGGAGAGGCATTAATGTTCTTTGATTCTTATGAGGCATTGAAAGTCTTTTTTGTGCAAGCACTGAAATGGGAGGACGAAGAGGATTCTCTTTTACCTGATTTGAAGGAGTTTGATAACTTTGTGTTATATGCCAATCCGAAAGGTCTGTTGATAGGGCCGGATGTTGCTTCTTATTTTGCAGATAAGCATAATCCGCTTTATAGTGCTGAAGAAGCGGAGGAGGAAGCGTACGAACTGTTTTGTGAAGAAGGCTTGTGTCCATTCGATTTGTTGAAATATGCTATGGAACATGACTTATTGCCGGAGGCCCAGTTCCCGTTTGAGAATGGAAAGGCTCTGCTTCACGAGAATTGGGATTTTGTGGCCCGTTGGTACTTGGGAGAGTATTACGAAGGGGAGTAAATTAGTATAAATACCGAGAAGAGTATGGTAATCAAAAAAAGTAATAATCCCTTTGCCGAAAAGGCAAAACCCGGAGTCGGAAAGAAAAAAACTTCGGGAAAAAGAGTCGGGAAGTCGAAACAGGAAAAGGCTAATAATCAGTTGAACAGAAGGGTGAAATAAAATAATTCTAATATGAAAAACAAGTATCTTTTATCTTTATTATGGGTGATAGTAAGCGGATTTGGAATCTTGATGGCACAAGAAATAGCTATCATTCCGCAACCGGCTCATTTGATCGTGAAAAATGAAAGTTTTAAATTCGGTAAGCAGCTCAAAGTCTGTATCGCTTCTTATCGGGGTGATAGCGTTACTCTTGTTTTCGATTCATTTAAAGATGATTTCCAAAAGGCTACGGGCATAAAAGTTACGTCTGTGCGTAGTGAGGCTAAGGCTGGAATCGTTTTAAGTGTGAATCAAACGCTTGCACCGGAGGCTTATAAGTTGGATGTTTCGCCAAAACAGATTCGTATTGAAGCTGCGCGCCCTGCCGGGTTTTATTATGCACTTCAAACATTGAAGCAGTTAATCTCCCGTCATGTAATGGCAGGGGTGGCAGTAGGCGGCCGGCAGGAGTGGAGTATTCCGACCGTAGAAATAGAAGATGTTCCCCGTTTCGAATGGAGGGGCTTTATGCTGGACGAGGGCAGGCACTTTTTCGGAAAAGATGAGGTAAAACGGGTGATTGATATCATGTCTACTTATAAAATGAATCGTTTTCATTGGCATTTGACTGAAGATCAGGGCTGGAGAATAGAAATAAAGAAGTATCCCAAGTTGACGGAAGTAGGTGCTTGGCGGAATAGCAAAGTTTTGGCGTATGGCGATGTGAAAACGGACGGGCAGCGTTATGGAGGATTTTATACCCAGAATGACATCAAAGAAATTGTAGCTTACGCCAAAACTAAATTTGTGGAGATTATTCCTGAAATAGATATCCCCGGACATTCCCAGGCTGCTGTTGCCGCTTATCCGGAGTTTCTGGCTTGTGATCCTGAAAATATGCATGAGGTGTGGCTACGGCAAGGCATTTCGACGGATGTTATCAATGTAGCTAATCCTCAAGCCATGCAATTTGCCAGGGATGTAATTGATGAACTTATCGACCTGTTTCCATTCCGTTATATTCACTTGGGCGGTGATGAATGTCCTACTAATAAATGGCAGAAAAACGAAGAGTGTCAGTCCTTACTAAAAGAAATGGGCTCTACTAATTTTAGAGATTTACAGATTTATTTCTATAAACAACTAAAAGATTATATGGCCACGAAACCTGCCAACCAACAACGACGACTGGTGTTTTGGAATGAAGTACTCCACGGAAATACTGCGCTCCTAGGTAATGACATCACCATTATGGCATGGATAGGGGCTGATGCTGCGGCTCAAAATGCAGCAAAACAAGGTATGAGTACAATTTTAAGCCCACAAATTCCTTATTATATAAACAGGAGGCAATCTGATCTCCCTACGGAACCTATGTCGCAGGGACATGGTACCGAGACGGTGGAAGCCGTTTATAATTATCAGCCGATGAAGGGAGTGGAGGCAGACTTGCAACCTTATTATAGCGGTGTGCAGGCTAACTTTTGGACTGAATGGGTGGTTGATTCTTCTGTACTTGAATATCTGATGTTACCTCGTCTTGCGGCTGTTGCGGAAGCCGGATGGACTCCACAGGAGAAAAGGGATTATGTAAGTTTTAAGGAACGGATTCGTAAGGATGCCGTATTGTATGATCTCAAAGGGTGGAATTACGGCAAACATATAATGAAGTGATTTGCCTGGTATTTTTAAGTATGTGTTCTTAAAAATGAAATAAGGAGGAGCCGGAGATTTTTATTATCCTCCGGCTCCTCCTTATTTTAGAATTACAGTTTATGATAGGCTGTTGACTATTGCTCTGTTGCAGTTTCCTGTGCTTTCCGTTCTTTCTTTTTATTGATGAACTCGATTTTCAGATTCGCAGCTTCCTGTTCTTTCTTGATTTGCTGCATTGCCGAAAGGATCTGTGATAATTGGTAGATATTTGCTGCTGCCTGACGGTCAGTGGGGCTCATGGTCGTTTTGTAAATACGGTCGCCGAGATATTCAATCCGGATATTCTTGTCTTTATTGAGATTCAGAAATTCGATTACGCTTCCGTCTTCTCCGAGTTTATAGTCCGCTTTTTCTATCTTTTCGTTCATATCGACTGTCTCATAACTATCCTTGGATGTAGGAGTTTCTGCAAAACTGCCGTCAGGAGCAATTACTTTGACACCGACGTGATGAATGTTATTACTGCCACAATAAATAGAAGTCATACTCATGATACCTTGTTCATTTACCTGAAAGCGTAGATATGAACGGTGCAGATTCTTTTCAACGGTTTGGGTAGGCCACAGATAATTTCCTATTTGCTGGTACTCCGCATCTTTCTCCAGCGTGAATTTGTCTTTGATTGCATCAAATTCCTGTTGTTTTACTTGCAGGGCACTGTCCAGATACGCAAGTGTTTTTTGTTGTGCTTTCGTCTCAACATCCAGCATTAGTTCCTGACCGGCTTTACGCGCTTCGAATGCTTTCGGATACAAAATTTTGATACTGTCGATTTGAGACTTTGCTTCTTCGTAGTCGCCACGTTCATAAGCGGCTTTAGCAATCACCAGTTTCTCGTTCGCTTTTTTTTCAATGCTATTTCCGCAAGCTGTCAGCACTAATGTGCCGCAAAAGAGGTAAATCAGTTTTTTTATCATACTGTATATATTTTATTGTTCATCATCCTTCGTTTACTTTATTAGCGACAAAAATACAAATATATCCCTTATTTTTGTAATTTTGCCCCCTCAAAACTTATAACTAAAAGGAATGATAGAGTTGACTCAAGAGGAATTGAAGCAGCATTTCAGCGAACCAATCTTCGGACAAATAGCCGAAACTGCCGATGCACTGGGCTTAGAGTGCTATGTGGTAGGTGGTTACGTTCGCGATATTTTTCTGCAACGTCCCTCTAAAGATATAGATGTAGTAGTTGTAGGCAGTGGAATTGCTATGGCAGAAGCACTTGGAAAACGTCTGGGACGTGGTGCTCATGTCTCTGTTTTCAAGAATTTCGGAACGGCACAAGTAAAATATAAAGGCACGGAAGTAGAATTTGTAGGAGCCCGCAAAGAGTCATATCATCGGGATTCACGAAAACCTATCGTGGAAGACGGAACACTGGAAGATGATCAGAACCGTCGTGATTTTACGATTAATGCTCTTGCCGTTTGCCTGAATAAAGCACGTTTTGGGGAACTGGTAGATCCGTTTGGCGGTATGGAAGATATGAAGGAGAAGACGATTCGTACTCCTCTTGATCCAGATATTACGTTTAGTGATGATCCGTTACGTATGATGCGCTGTATCCGTTTCGCTACGCAACTGAATTTTTACATTGATGATGACACTTTTGAATCGCTTTGCCGTAATAGGGAACGGATCAACATCATATCCCGTGAGCGTATTGCAGATGAATTGAATAAGATAATTCTTTCGCCTGTTCCTTCAAAGGGCTTTATTGACTTGGAGCGTAGTGGGTTGTTGTCGTTAATCTTTCCCGAACTGGCTGCTTTGCAGGGGGTAGAAACACGGAATGGCCGTTCGCATAAGGATAACTTTTATCATACGTTGGAAGTACTTGATAATATCAGCAAGAAAACGGATAATCTTTGGCTGCGTTGGGCTGCCTTGTTGCATGATATTGCCAAACCTGCCACTAAACGTTGGGAACCAAAAGCTGGCTGGACGTTCCATAACCATAATTTCATCGGTGAAAAAATGGTTCCGAATATTTTCCGTAAGATGAAGTTGCCGATGAATGAGAAGATGAAGTATGTACAGAAAATGGTTAGTCTGCACATGAGACCAATCGTGATTGCGGATGACGTGGTGACAGATTCGGCTGTTCGTCGTCTGCTTTTTGAGGCGGGAGATGATATTGATGATTTGATGACTTTGTGTGAAGCGGATATTACTTCAAAGAATATGGAGCGTAAGCAACGTTTCTTGAATAATTTCCAGTTGGTTCGTCAGAAATTGAAAGACTTGGAGGAGAAAGACCGGATTCGTAATTTTCAGCCTCCGGTAAGTGGGGAGGAAATCATGGAAACCTTCGGTTTGCAGCCTTGCCGTGAAGTCGGGGCTTTGAAAAGTGCGATTAAAGATGCTATATTGGATGGAGTTATCCCGAATGAATATGAGGCCGCTCATGCCTTTATGTTGGAAAGAGCTGCGAAAATGGGATTGAAACCACTTGACTAATTGGCGGTTGTTTTTACTATTTATATAAGTCTAAATCTGTATAAACAAGAAAACAGTGAACACTGTATGGAGTAGATTCATTAAGTGTTCACTGTTTTCTTGTTTTGTTGATCCGGTTACTGCTTAGGCAGTGTCACAGAAAAATATGGGTTAGGTATGCGTTGTTCAAATATAACTTTTTTCAACTTTTCTACGATATCCGGATGTTGGAGTGCTACATCGTTGTCTTCGTGAATATCTGTCTTTAGGTTATATAGGAACGGCTTTCCTTTTTTAACGATTAATTTCCAATCATCCATGCGCACTGCTATCTGGTTGGTTTCGTTAAATTCCCAATACAGGAAGTCATGTTGTTTCTGTTTTTTCTTGCCAAGCAAGGTCGGTGCGAAAGAAATTCCGTCGAAATAGTCAACTTCTTTTTCTTTATTACGGTATTTCTTTTCATAATTTTTGATGCCGGCCACATCACAGAAAGTAGGCATTAAATCATAGAAAGCGCAGATGTGGTCATTGACTTTGCCTGCCGGTACGTGTCCCGGCCAACGGGCAATGAATGGAATGCGAATTCCTCCCTCGTGGCATTGGCGTTTCAGTCCGCGCAATTTTCCGTCTCTACCGAAGAAAGTAGGGTCGGCTCCTCCTTCTTCGTGAGGCCCGTTGTCGCTGGAGAAGATAACTAATGTGTTTTCATCCAATCCTTTTTCTTTCAATTTCTTCAAAACTTCCCCTACATAATAGTCCAGGCGGGTAATCATGGCGGCAAATTGAGCGTGTGTATGGGTGATAGCATTGTATCTTGAACCTTCGCTTCCTTTGTAAACCTTATCCGGATCGAATTTTGCTTTATACTCGTTTAAGATCGAATCTTCCGGTTGCACCAGTTCTGCGTGAGGCAAAGTGTAGGTAAATATGCCGAAGAAAGGCTGTTTGGTATCCTGTTGGTCCAGCCATTCCATTGCTTTCTCGTGAATCATGTCGGCAGAATATTGCGAGCGTTTCTGATATTCAGGACCGTACATCGGGTATTTGATGTTTTCGTCCATTACTATACGTACTACTCCTGTATCGCCCAGAGCTTTACTATATCGGTTTAAGAAATTAGGGTAGTAGAGGTGAGCTTGGAATTGGCAAATGTAACCATAATATTCATCTATGCCGCGTTTGTCCGGAGTAGAGCAAGATCCTTCGTAACCTCCGGCCCATTTACCGAACATACCGGTGGTATATCCGTTGTCTTTCATAATTTCCGGTAGGATAACGTGATCCGGATCATAAGGATGTTGTCCCACTACCGAATATTCTTTGTTGTTTCCGTACATGATAATGGGTGAATTTCCCCAATACTCTTTGTTTCCGCGTACTTCACAGTGACCTGTATGTTGTCCTGTCATAAATGAAGCTCTGGAAGGTGCGCTGACCGGGCTGCCTGCATACGCTTGTGTGAAGCGCATTCCTTCGCTTGCCATAGCGTCTATATGGGGAGTGCGTATGAATGGCTGGCCGTAGCATCCTAAGTCGCCATATCCCATGTCGTCACAGAGGATAAATATAATGTTGGGTTTGGAATCCTTTTTCTGTCCGTTGGCGGAGAGAGTGAAAAGGAGTAATGTGCCGCTTATTAATGATATAGATTTGTAATTCATAATGTTACGTAATTAAATGTTGTATGGGTTGTTTAAATTATTTGCCGATAAGGTCTTTTCCTTCGCGTACACCCTGAAGGATAGTTTGTAGCTCTGCCACTTTTTCTGGCATTTGAGAAGCATAATTAGTTACTTCTTTCACTTCTTCCATTTTATACAGTTGCGGTTCTTTTGAGTTACCGGTTTCGATTTTCGGTCCCCACTGGATCATTTTCGGTCCCCCATTCGGTTCGATATATTTCCAATCTTTTGTGCGGACAGATAGTGTATGATTGGAAGCTTGTTCGATTACCCACGGACGGTCTTTCTTTTCTTTGCCTAGCCAGCTTCCCAGGAAGTTGTAACTATCAGGTGCAGTGCCTTTGGGCATAACAGCTCCGGTCAGAGAAGCCAGTGAAGCTAACCAATCGACCTGAGAAACCAACAAATCCGATGTTTTACCTTTTTTCACTTCTTTCGGCCAGCTTAAGATAGCCGGGATACGGGTCCCTCCTTCAAATGCACTATATTTATTACCTCTTAATGGTCCTGCAGGGCTGTGTCCGTTAAGGAGTTCTTCCGCCTTATCATCATATCCGTCGTCAACTACCGGGCCGTTGTCACTTGAAAGAATAATTAATGTGTTTTCTCTCAAGCCTAGTTTTTCAAGTGTATTCAGAATTTCACCGACACAATAGTCGAATTGTACAATGGCGTCACCTCTCAGTCCCATTGGGTTCTTTCCTCTAAAACGGTCATGGGGGAAACGAGGAACGTGTACATCATTTGTTGCAAAATAAAGGAAGAAAGGTTTATCCTTATTTTCTTCAATAAACTGAATGGCATGTGTTGTCAGAGAGTCAGCAATGTTTTCGTCTTTCCAAAGAGCTTTACCTCCACCTTTCATAAAGCCGATGCGGGAAATGCCATTGACGATAGACATATCGTGTCCGTGACTAGGTTTCAGGTTATAAAGCATTTCCGGATTGCTCTTTCCGGTAGGTTCACCTTCAAAATTTCTTTGATAGCTTACTTCGATAGGTGCACTAGGATCGTAGTTGGCTACTTTCCCGTTTTCAATGTATACGCAAGGTACACGGTCAGCGGTAGCTGCCATAATGTAATGGTAGTCAAATCCTAAGTCTCCCAATGCACATGGCAGTGGAGCGTTCCAATCTTGTGTACCGGCTTTGTCTCCTAATCCCAAGTGCCATTTTCCGATAGCTCCGGTAGCATAACCGGTACTTTTGAACATATCCGCCATGGTATATTGTTCGGGACGGATAATCATGCCGGCATTTCCGGCAGCTACGTCTGTTCCTTTTTTGCGCCAAGCATATTCTCCTGTCAGCATGGAATAACGGGAAGGGGTACTGGTTGCAGCGGTGGCGTGGGCATTAGTAAAGCGAATACCTGATTTTGCTAATCTGTTGACATTGGGAGTTTGTACGTTTTTAGCTCCGTAACATTCCAAATCTCCATAACCGAGATCGTCGGCATAGATAAACACAACGTTGGGTGTTTTTGCTTTTTCGGGGGTGGTTTGTTTGGGGGCTTTGTCTGCGGCTGTGGCCACACAGGCAGCAGAAGATAAAAGGGTAAAAAGCAAAGGTTGTTTCATTGTTTTATTAAATTTATATTGATTAAGGTGTTTAATTTTTTATTGTCCATGTGTTTTTAAGACGCTAATATAGTATATTTAATCATTGAAAGCAACTTTATTCTCATTCTTTAAAAAAATAGAGAGTAAAGTTGCTTTATATTAATACCCCGGAAGTTGTTTTTTGGCATTAATTGATATATCCCGGATTTGTCAGTATATTTTTTGAATATAAACTATTTCAATTCAATAATTTCTTCGTTACAGTTCGTCAGTTTTTCTATTCTTTCGTTCGTTACTACCCAAGAGTTTTCTATTCCTACCGGACCTATACCCGGAAGAACGATTTTAGGCTCAAGAGCAAAGACCATTCCCGGTTCCAGTTCTTGTTTCATGCGGGGAGCTAACACGGGTGCCTCGTTGATTTCGAGTCCGATACCGTGACCGATAAATTTGGCCTGCTGTTGCGTGCCCATAAATTTATCTGCAAATCCGGCAGCAGTCACCATTTCTATGGCAGTGTTGTAAAGGGTTTCGCAAGGAATACCCGGCTTGGCGATAGAAGCGATTTTTTCCTGAATATTCAGGCAGACCTGATGAGCAGCATACGCTTCCTCCGGTAATTTCCCAATAGAGAATACACGGCTCATGTCACCCATGTATCCATTGAAGTTGCCGCCTAAGTCAATCATTACACTTTGGGCTTCTTTCAGTGGGGTTTTATTCGCCCCTCCCGGCAGGGCAGGGTCGAGGCCTTGGCCACCTAAAGCAAAGTCGTATGGAGAGGGGTATCCGGCATTGTCTCCGGTCAGCACGCTACCCATGAAGATTTCCATGCTACGTCCGAAAACGCGGAAGATTCCCAAATTGCCTTGCAGACGCATCAGACGTTCGATTTCGATAGAAAATTCGATGTCCGTCATGCCGGGGCGGTATACGCTGGGGATTTGTTCGTAGGCTTTGGCGTGAGCAATGCCCGAACGACGGAACATTTCAATTTCAATGGCAGTTTTTACACTACGTGCCTGGCGGATTAACGGAGTGCCGTTGACTACTTCCGTTTCAGGAAACAAGCTTGCCAACCGGCAATATTCCGAGTAAGGGAGTTCGTCACCTTCCAACATTAACTTGGCAGGCATGGGCAATCCTTTTTCTTTTAGCAAATCTACAATTTGTTCTGGTTTGCGGATTGAGAATGAATGTTCTCCTGTGATATTGTTGGGACGTTTAAAAAACAGTAAAGCAGGTGAGTGTAGTGGGAGATAGAGATAACCACTGACTACGCAACCATACGTGTAAATTAAATTAGCATTACAAGTAATAAGTGCGGCGTCAATGCCCTGTAACGCCATCAGACTGCGAATCTTATCGCGGCGAAGTTTTAATTCGGGTTGTAGCATTTTATATTTGTTACATGATTAATAATTACACAATTGCTAATAGTAAATCATTAATTGTGAGTTGTTTACTGTGAACAACAAATTCATAATCTATTATTTACCTTATTATGCCACAAAGATAATTAATTCCATTGAAAATAATGTTAATCTCAAAAAAATAGCGCTACCCGCGTCCTGTCACAGGAGGCGAGTAGCGCAAAACCACAAATACAAATACAACTAAACAAAGTCTTTTTAAATAACGCCTTGTCCCATCATTGCGTGAGCTACTTTCATAAATCCGGCAATATTAGCACCCTTCACATAATTAATATATCCGTCGGGTTCTGTGCCGTATTTCACGCATTGGGCATGGATGCCGTGCATGATCGCATGAAGCTTTTCATCTACTTCGGCAGCGCTCCAGCTCAGGTGCATTGCGTTTTGAGACATTTCCAGGCCGGAAGTGGCAACACCGCCGGCATTGACTGCCTTACCCGGAGCATACATCGTTTTATGTTCGATAAATAAATCGATTGCTTCGGGAGTACATCCCATGTTAGAAATTTCTCCGACACAAAGTACGTCATTTTTTATGAGATTTTGTGCATCTTCTCCATTTAATTCGTTTTGAGTTGCGCATGGAAGTGCAATGTCTGCTTTTACTTCCCACGGGCGTTTGCCTTCTACGAATGTAGCATTCGGATATTGTTCAGCGTAAGGAGCTACAATGTCATTACCCGAAGAACGCAACTCGAGCATATAGTCTATCTTTTCGCCGCTGATTCCGTCCGGGTCGTAGATGTATCCATCCGGGCCCGAGATTGTGATAACTTTTGCACCCAACTCGGTAGCTTTCGTAGCTGCTCCCCAGGCTACATTACCAAAACCGGAGATGGCAACGGTCTTACCTTTAATATCAATTCCTTTTGTCTGCAACATTTGATTGACAAAATATAAACCACCGAAACCGGTAGCTTCGGGACGAATCAGCGAACCGCCAAATTCCAGTCCTTTACCGGTAAATGTTCCGGTAAATTCGCGGGTCAGCTTTTTGTACATACCGAACATATAACCTACTTCACGTCCGCCCACGCCAATGTCACCGGCAGGCACATCCATATCCGGACCTAAATGGCGCCACAATTCCAACATAAATGCCTGGCAGAAACGCATAATTTCAGCATCGCTCTTTCCACGTGGAGAGAAGTCCGAACCACCTTTACCTCCGCCCATAGGCAGGGTAGTCAGCGCGTTTTTGAACGTCTGTTCGAATCCGAGGAATTTAAGGATGGAAAGATTGACCGAAGCATGGAAACGAATACCACCTTTGTACGGACCAATCGCATTGTTGAATTGTACGCGATAGCCGAGATTTGTTTGAACTTCTCCTTTATCGTCTACCCAAGTGATACGGAAAGTAAAAATACGGTCTGGTTCTACCAATCTTTCGATGATTTTGGCTTTTTCAAATTCAGGATGTTGATTGTAGATGTCTTCGATAGAAAGAAGTACTTCCTTCACTGCTTGAAGATATTCAGACTCACCGGGATGTTTTGCCTCCAAAGAGGACATGATTTTCTGGATGTTCATAATAGTATGTTTTTAAAAAGGTTGTTCTGATAAAATGTCAACTAACTATACTGCAAATATAGGAAAAGTTTTCAAATGTGATTGATTTTATGGCTATATTTTGATTAAATAATGATAAAATGATAGAGTTGGGGATACTAGCTATGGAGCTTATAGTATTCGCACATTAATAATGCTACTTTTTTCATGTGAATAAAAAAAATCGAGGATAAACTTAATGTTACAAATCTACAAAATAATAAGAGATAAGCAAGTAAACTTTATAAAGAAGATGATAGAAAATGAGATTTAAAAAATTAACTTTGCAAACCGGATTTTGGAAACATGATGATTTGGAATAAGAAAGGAGAATAATTTTATGCTCAGTAAATATAAATTAAACCAGCTTTACTTCAAAGATACGCAGTTCGCCAACCTGATGACCAGGCGGATTTTCAACGTGTTGTTAATAGCCAACCCTTATGACGCTTTCATGTTGGAAGATGACGGACGTATTGATGAAAAGATATTCAATGAATACACCTCTTTGTCCTTACGTTATCCGCCGCGTTTCTCACAAGTATCTACGGAGGAAGAGGCTTTGACGCAATTGGAGAATATGTCGTTCGACCTGGTGATTTGTATGCCGAGTACGGGTGATAATGACAGTTTCGACATCGGTCGTCACATTAAAGAGAAATATGAGCATATTCCTATTGTCATTCTGACTCCTTTCAGCCATGGTATTACAAAGAGGATTATCAACGAAGATCTGAGTGCGTTCGAATACGTATTCTGCTGGCTGGGTAATACGGATTTGTTGGTTTCTATCATTAAGTTAATGGAGGATAAGATGAATCTGGAACATGATGTGCAGGAAGTCGGTGTACAGTTGATTCTTTTGGTGGAAGACGGTATCCGTTTCTATTCCTCCATTCTTCCCAACTTGTATAAATTCGTGCTAAAGCAAAGCCAGGAATTTTCTACCGAGGCGTTGAATGCGCATCAGCGTACACTCCGTATGCGTGGACGTCCTAAAATCGTTCTGGCACGCACGTATCAAGAGGCAATGGAGGTCTATCGTAAATATCAGAACAATATATTAGGTGTTATCACAGACGTACGTTTCCCGAAAGTGGAGCGTGGCGAAAAAGACGGTCTGGCGGGTATTAAGTTATGCGCTGAGATACGTAAGAATGATCCGTTTGTACCGTTGATTATCCAGTCTTCCGAATCAGAGAACGCTTCGTATGCAGCAAAGTATGGCGCTAGTTTTATCGACAAGAACTCCAAGAAAATGGACGTCGACCTGCGGCGTATCGTTTCTGATAACTTTGGTTTCGGCGACTTTGTGTTCCGTAATCCGGAGACAGGGGAGGAGATTGCCCGTGTACGTAATCTGAAAGAATTGCAGAATATCCTGTTCGCTGTGCCTGCCGAGTCTTTCTTGTATCATATTAGCCGGAATCATGTGTCACGCTGGCTTTATTCACGCGCCATGTTCCCGGTGGCAGAGTTTTTGAAACCTATTACATGGAGCAGCCTTCAGGACGTGGATGCGCATCGCCGGATTATCTTTGAAGCGATTGTGAAATACCGTAAAATGAAGAATCAGGGAGTGGTTGCCGTCTTTAAACGTGACCGTTTCGACCGTTATTCCAACTTTGCCCGTATCGGTGACGGTTCGTTGGGAGGAAAGGGACGCGGTTTGGCTTTTATAGATAATATGGTGAAACGTTATCCCGAATTTGAAGAGTTTGAGAATGCCCGTGTTGCCATTCCTAAGACAGTGGTGCTTTGTACGGACGTATTCGATGAATTTATGGACATTAACAATCTGTATCAGATTGCGCTTTCGGATGCGGATGATGATACGATATTGCGATATTTCCTGAAAGCAAAATTGCCGGACAGACTGGTAGAGGACTTCTTTACTTTCTTTGATGTGGTGAAATCGCCTATTGCTATCCGTTCTTCTTCTTTGTTGGAAGATTCTCACTATCAGCCGTTTGCCGGAATCTATAACACTTATATGATTCCTTATCTGGACGATCGGTATGAGATGTTGCGTATGCTTTCCGATGCAATCAAAGGCGTTTATGCTTCCGTTTATTTTCGGGATAGTAAAGCCTATATGCAGGCTACATCGAATGTGATCGATCAGGAAAAAATGGCCGTTATTTTGCAGGAAGTAGTCGGCAATCAGTATGGTGACCGTTATTATCCATCCATGTCCGGTGTGGCGCGTTCGCTGAATTATTATCCGTTGGGTGATGAAAAAGCGGAGGAAGGAACCGTCAATCTGGCACTGGGATTGGGAAAATATATTGTAGACGGCGGTATGACGCTTCGTTTCTCTCCTTATCACCCCAATCAGGTGTTACAGACCAGCGAAATGGAAATAGCTCTGAAAGAAACTCAGACCCGCTTCTATGCCTTGGATTTGAAGAATGCAGGGCATGATTTCTCTATCGACGATGGCTTCAATTTGTTGAAACTTCATGTGAAAGAGGCGGAAAACGATGGAGCTTTGCGGTATATTGCTTCTACATACGATCCTTACGATCAGGTTATCCGTGACGGTTTGTATCCGGGCGGACGCAAGGTGATTACGTTTGCAAACATTCTGCAACATGATGTATTCCCGTTGCCTCGGATTCTTCAATTAGTGCTGAAGTATGGCGAACAGGAAATGCGCCGTCCGGTTGAAATTGAGTTTGCGGCTACCATGAGTCGCGAACAGGATAAGACAGGCACATTTTATTTGTTACAGATCCGGCCGATTGTGGATAGTAAGGAAATGTTGGACGAAGATTTGAATGAGATACGGGATGAGGACGTTATCCTTCGTTCTTATAATTCGTTGGGACATGGCATTATGAACGAAATTCACGATATTGTCTATGTAAAGACTGAGGGTTACAGTGCTTCGAACAATCAGGCTATTGCTTGGGAAATAGAAAAAATCAACCGGCAGTTCCTGAATGAAGGTAAGAATTATGTACTTGTCGGTCCGGGACGTTGGGGAAGCAGCGATACATGGTTGGGTATTCCGGTGAAATGGCCGCATATTTCTGCTGCCCGTGTGATAGTGGAAGCCGGTTTGACTAATTACCGCGTAGATCCGAGTCAAGGCACACACTTCTTCCAGAACCTGACTTCTTTCGGAGTAGGCTATTTCACTATCAACGCTTTTATGAATGACGGTGTTTACAATCAGGATTTCCTTAATGCCCAACCGGCGGTAGACGAAACGAAATTCTTGCGTCATGTCCGTTTTGAGAAGCCGATGATAGTCAAGATGGACGGAAAGAAAAAACTGGGTGTCGTTTTAAGGCCGGAAAATTAAGTGATTCTGTTAATTAAGACCGATGTTGTTTATCCGCTATTCCTATATGCTAATGGACTCATGCCAACATATCGTTTGAAGTATTTGCCGAAGAATGATGTGTTGGCGAAATTGAGTGAGTTGGAAATTTCCTGGATGGGGATATTGGTCGATTTCAGTTGTGATTTGGCATCCATAATTACCATGTGTGAGATGATTTCGACACAGGTGTTTCCTGTCACTTTCTTTACAGTAGTACAGAGGTGAATATTTGATATTTTGAGTTTCTCGGCATACCATGCTACATTGCGCGTCTTATTGTAATTTTGTATCACCAGTTGAGTGAAGTTTTTGTAGATTAACTCGCTTTTAGACGAATACTCTTTCGTGTTTTGTAGCTGGTTGTTATACATGGCAGCTATTCCGGTATGTATATTATTATACAAGTGCGGAGTAATTCCTTTGCGGGTTGATTCGTCGAAAAAATCATATAGCTTTATCAAGAATTGAAAGTATTCTGCCAGTAGTTTGGCTCCTTCCGGCTTTAATGAAATAACCGGTCGGCCTATCGTTATAAATAGGGTGTTGATAGCCGAAGGAAGTAAATTGGCTTGCTCTATGTATTTTGATGAGAAGCCTCCGAAATAAAGTATCGGTTCTTCATTGACACTGTGTATCTGAAGAATACTTCCGGGCATAATTGTAACGAAGTCATTAGCCCGTACTGTTATGCGATTTAGATTGACCGAGGCTTCGATTTCTCCCTCCATGCATAGCACGAATATTTCCGATTTCAGTCGGCAAGGAAAGTTGGTATATAAACTAAGCAATGCCTTGTTTACTCCTGTACCTATGAGCCATTCTTCGGGTAAATCTATTTTGGGTAGTTCTTTCATTTCTCACACTTTTTACTTTATACAAAGATATATGGATTATGATTAATGAGCTGTTTTTCTTTTCAAAAATTATAATTTTGACTCGTAAAACGGTATCTTATAAGATATTTTAGGCGCTTTTCTTTAAAAATAGAACAGAAACAAGAAAAATAGACCTTGCAGGTGTGTGAAAATAATAGTTACTTTGCGCCTGTGAAATTTTGGCATTTGTGTGCGATGGGAATATCACGCATTTGCTTTTATTAATTAAAAAGAGAATTTAGAAATGAACAAGAGATTATTTTATTATCTGTTTGCTGTATTGTGTACAGTGACATTGTTTACATCTTGTAGTGATGACGATGGTGATGATACTCCGACAGTTATTCCTATTGAGCAAGAGATAGCAGGTGATTATAAAGGGACAATGGATGTATATTATGTTGGCGTGCCAGATCCAATAGCTTCCGGTTTATCCCAAAAAGTCTATGTAACTAAGGCTTCTGATACTGCTGTTAAATTAGAATTGAGAGATTTTGTTTTCTTTTTAGGTAGTGAGGAACTTAATCTTGGTACTATTGCTGTGGAAAACTGTCCTGTAACGGTAGAAGGTACTTCTTATAAGTTTTCTGGTAATCAAAAGATGACTCTTTTAGTAGGAGACTGTGATGTAGCGGTTTCCGGTACTATTGGTAGTGGAAATCTTGCAATGATTGTCGACGTTAAAGTTGGTGGTGGAACATTGCAGGTTAAGGTTGATTATAAGGGAACTAAGTTGGCTGGAACAGAAAGTACTGAGGCTAAAATTTTGAGTTTTACTTTTGATAAATCTGTTGAAGCTAATGCTGTCGTTTTTTCAGAACCAATAGTCAATGAAGAAGACGGGACTATTGTTTTTGAGGTTTTAAAAGATGTAACAACAGATGATTTGAAGAAATTGGTGCCTACTATTGAAGTTTCTGCTAAAGCAACTGTAACACCTGCAAGTGGTGCAACTGTGGATTTTTCTTCAAATAAGGCTATTTTTACTGTCGTAGCTGAAGATGGAAGTTCTAAAATTTATACGGCTTCTATTTCAGGACGTGCTTTTGTAGTTAGTTATGATTTTGAAGAGTGGGATCCTGTTACACATAAACCGATGTTGGGGAATGAGGAAACCTTTACTACTCCAACAGGATGGTGTACAAGTAATTATGGCATAGTAGAAATGGGAATGTTTAAACCTATGTTAGGAGTAAGTGGTTGGTTAGTTACTGAAGAAAGTGAAGGTCATAATGGTAAGAGTGCATTACTTAGAACTATAAATTCCAAAGGTGGTGTTGGAGGTTTGATACCTACAATAACAACAGGCTCTCTATTTCTAGGGACATGGAGTACTAATGCGGGTAATACTCTGAATAGTACAAAATTTGGTAATCAATTTAATAATTCTTTAGGAAGACCAGTTGCAGTAAAGGGATGGTATAAATATGAATCAGGTAAGGATTTCTATACATGTGAATCAGATGCAACTGATAAAGCTACCATAGATGTATCTAAAGGTGAATATGCTGATCAATATTCTATAAAGGTATCTTTATATACTACAGAAGAATATGATGAGACTGGTTTTTCAGATTATCTGACAGGAGAATCTGGTGATAATAATTTTTATACTTCTAGTCGTGTTGTAGCAAAAGGAGGAGTTGAAGGAGGAAGTACTGACGGACAATGGAAAGAATTTACTATAACTTTAGATTATGGTGACGCAGAGTTTGATATAAATCAGAAATATCGTTTTGCTATTGTTTGTTCATCTAGTAAAGAAGGAGATAAATTTTGGGGAGCTCCAGAGAGTAAATTATGGGTAGATGATATAGAAGTAATATATAAAAAATAAATCAATTCATATCTTATAAAAAAAGCCGGAATGTAGAATGCATTCCGGCTTTTTTTATAAGATAATGTGTACCCTATCGGCACGGCTTTTTCATTTAAGCTTTGAATTAGTCGTTCGATTCCCCCATCCATGCCAATGCGGCATGAGAGGAATTCCCGTTATTGATAATCACTGATTTACGAATATCTCAAATCTGAATTTTTCTCCTTTTTGAGCCAGAAAATGCAACACGTTAGTGAAGCTTACTGATAGCCCCTTATTATCTCAGCCGTGCATGAATAGTCTGCTTTTCTTCTGAAATACTTGACAAACGACTTTTTATTTTGTATCTTTGAAGAAATAAAAGTGATAAACAGCATGATAAATATAAGAAAAATAGATACATAAACAACATTCCGACTGATATATTTTAGTATCAGGATAGATATGATATAGGGTAATAGTCTAACGATTATTGCCCTATTTTGTTTATATTTTTACTTTAAACATTTAATCCATTTCCGAAAAACGGGAAAAATAGTTTTTAATAAATTCGGATACCGTTTATAATAAACTATCCAAAAGTTTATTATAAACAGAAATCAAGTTTATTAATAGCGGAATAGCTGGTTGTAAAAATAGAGAAAACTGTATTATAGAATAGAGGAGCATCGAAAAGTGCATTCGTTTACGAAGTAATATAAGATAACATTTTTCATTTCTTCCAAATATGCAGATAATTCAAACCATCAACACAAGGAGATAGTATCCCGTCAAAAATGAACGATAAGAAGAAACACCTAAGGCGGTGTTTCCGCATCGCTGCGCAGTAGGATTTTTACTACAATAACAAGCGATGAACAATATTTCTTAAATGAAAAAGCCGTGCCCTATCGGGGCAAATATCTCCTTTCTTCTCTTTTATTAGAAAAATAAACTTTATTTTTGTATGTCTAAAAAAGAAATAATGAGATTATGAAATACTTAGATCCAAAGGCGGACTTGACTTTTAAACGTGTATTTGGTGAGCATCCCGATTTAGTGATGAGCTTGCTTAACGCCTTGCTTCCCATTTCTGTCGGTCAGGAGATTACTGATATTGAATATCTTCCTGCCGAAATTGTGCCGGATAATCCATTGCGTAAAAACAGCATTGTGGACGTGCGTTGCAAGGATAAGTTCGGAAGGCAGTAGTTTATTGCTGAGATGCAGATGATCTGGTCTCTGGAATTCAAGCAGCGTGTATTGCTCAATGCTTCCAAAGCATACGTACGCCAAATCAATTCGGGCGAGTAATATGAACTGCTTCAACCTGTGTATTCGCTCAATCTAGTGAACGAAATGTTTGAATCTGAATTACCGGTTTTCTATCACTATTATCGTCTGGTTCATGAAGAGAATACCGATAGAGTGATTGATGGCCTGCATTTGATATTCGTAGAACTACCCAAGTTCAGCCCGCATACATATAGTGAAAAGAAGATGCAAGTGTTGTGGTTACGCTATCTGACCGAAATCAACGAAAACACTCGCGAAGTGCCCGAAGATTTGATAGATAATCCGGAAGTGAAAAAAGCTATTAATGCATTGGAGGAATCAGCTTTTACCGATGCGCAACTGCTGGGATATGAAAATTTTTGGGACATTATCAGCGTGGAAAAGACGTTGTATAACAGTGCGGAACGCAGAGGATTGAAAAAAGTATCGAGCAAGAGAAGTTTGAAGTTGCCCGAAAAATGAAGTCGGACGGATTAGCGGTTGATTTCATATCCAAATACACAGGACTGTCTCTTGATGAAATCAAAGAGTTATAGGCTGCAAAAGCAATGTTGCAAACTATTATAGCATTTCATTCGTCTCCGTACGGTAATGAGTGAAATTATAAATATATTCCTTTCCTACTGAATAATTTTTTCTGTTGGAGGTTTTCTTTTGTTAAATTAAATATAGCTTCCTTTCGCTTGAAAACTAAACTAAAAAGAGGCTGTCTCAAAATAGAATTGCTAAAGCAAAAATCTTATAGATTGAAACTTAAAAGTAAAAAATCTCCTGGTTTTAGCCATATCATTAAGATAGATGAAAGCTAAAACAGGAGATTTTTATATCGTAACTTATAGATTATAAGTAAGTCTATCCAATTTTTCTATTTTGAGACAGCCTCTTTTTGTATACTCTCTTAAAATAATATTTCGGTTTTACATAGGAGATTCCCTGTGTACTTATCTTTAGAATGCATATCCAAATCCTATATTCAAATAAATAGGATACATAGCAAACGAAATTGTAGTAAAGTCTTTCTTGAAAATATCGTTTAGTCCCCATGTTAGGTCAGCGTACACATTTAGGTGTTTATAGGCTTTCCACTCTCCGCCTAGCTGTAATCCCCATTGAAATTTGCGTAGACTGCTAGAGAAATCATAAGTTGCTATATTATCACCCTCGAAATTAACGCGGCTACCAGTAGCATCCGGGGAGCGGAGATGGCCCTCGTAAACATGTCCAGAGAAATCACCATCCATCATATATGATAGATAAGGCCCCGCAACCAATTTCCAGCGATCACTGATTTTGTAGTTGGCTAATATGGGTATTGTCAAAAGAGACATTTTGACTTTAGTCTTGACTCCTCCTGTCCAAAGTCCTTCTACTTTTCCGCCTATGTCGTTGAATATTTCCATACCATAGTTTTTCACTAGAGCCTCGGTAGTCATGTTTTTGTTAGCAAGACGTACTCCTAAACTAACTCCCCATTTCTTTTGGACATCTATCCATTTTGTTACATTACCTTCCAGAGTAATAGCAAGTCCGGGAGAATAGCTTTCGATGCTTCTGATTTCTTCGGGAAGGGGAAGAGGAGATGTCCCACCAATATTTACACCTGCTTTGAATTGATAGTCTAGTCCATGAAGAGAAGACCATAGTAGTCCTTTGTGTTCGGACGATTGTGCATTGATTTGGCTGATACTGCAAAAAAGGATAACAATACTAGCCAATATATATTTATTCATATATAAATTACTTTTTAAGTTATTATTCGTTGTCTTCTTTACACTGAATAGTTACCTCGTCTATCCACAAAGTACTTCCTACTGAACCTTTAAATTCTGCTCCATTTATGCTGGAAGAGAATACAACAGCGAGTTTGTATTTACCTTCCTTGAGAGCTGATTCATCTATTGCTTTTTTATATTCAAAAGGTAATTCAAACTGTTTCCACTCACTCGTCTTTTCTATTGACGGGATTCTTGCAAGAGCTATAATCTTATTGGAATTTAGGGAATTATATCCATCAAGGAAATCTTCCACATCGTCAGCTTCGTATAAGACGGCATATATATCACCTTTATCCTTTCCTTCCATTGAAGGATCTATTATAGGCTTTCGGTTTTCATCAGTGCCCGAAATATAAACAGTGCCAGGTTGAAATTTATAATATCCTTTTAATGTTTTTGGATGTTTGAAAAATGGGAATCCGAATTTTGTAGCAGCTTTGGCATCTCTTAATGCATCTTTTACTATGAATGTACCGATGAAAAGGTTACCTGCTGCAATTGGCATCTTAACTTTTTCGCCAAAATCTCCTGTACTCTTTGTCTCTAGTCGAATACCTTTACCTATATAACCTTCAGTTTGTAAAGTTGGGTAATCAAAGGGGGACTTTGCCATACCGGTAAGTTTGAAGCCCGGATTTCCACTCGCCCATTGGAGCGTTTCTCCTTGTTGCTGATTAAATTCATAAAGTTCATGGTAATCGGAACTTCCATCTACTAAGTTTTCGAAATGGAAATTTGTAGGAAGTTCAGATTTGATTACAGTAATGGTATAGACAGCTTCAGTTGTTTCACTTTCAGATGTAACTCTGAACTTACGTTGATACTGTTCCAATGTTTGTTCTGGAGTAATGGGGATCTGTGAAGTAGAAAAGTCATATTTGGGAGGAGCATCATTTGCTATTGCATTAACAGGTTCTATACTAGCTCCGTCTGGTAATGTGAATTTAATTTCTAATGCAGATAAGTCTGTAGACTTAGATACATAAATAGAAGCTGTTTTACTACTAGGGTTAATAGTGGATAATTGGATGTTAGTACCGCTGCATCCGTCTATAGCTGCTTCGACATTCAAAGCTTCATCTTGGATGCAGGAAACCATTGTCAGACATAAGACTATTCCGGCTGATACATTTCTTAGTTTCATCTGTTTATTCAGAATTAATGGATTATTCGTATGCAAAGGTAGATAAAAGAGTTGAATATCAATTGACATTGAATGTTAAAAGAAAAAATGGGGTTGTGAGAATGATATGGCAACTTCCGTTCTGTATGCAGGATTTGTTTTATAACATGTATGTCGCTGTTTGATGAACAATTCGAAATTTTTCATGGAGTCTCTGTATTCTATCGGGAAAATCCTGTCATTTCCCATATAACCGTTCAGTTCGTAACCTTTTGCGGAACCATACTTTGAGACTGTATAAAAAAACTCCCACTTTTCCCTTAGGAAAGCGGGAGTTTTTAATAAACTATAGCTTACTTATATCTTATGGGCTGATTATACGATACCTTGTGCCATCATTGCTTTTGCAACCTTCATAAATCCGGCTACGTTAGCACCTTTCACATAGTTTACATATCCGTCGGCTTCAGTACCATACTGAACGCAAGCTTCGTGGATATTCTTCATAATGCTTTTCAGTTTCTCGTCAACTTCTTCTGCACTCCAACTCAGTTTGATAGAGTTCTGAGTCATTTCAAGACCTGATACAGATACACCACCAGCATTAGCCGCTTTACCCGGAGCATAAAGAATCTTAGCATCCTGAAATACTTTGATTGCTTCCGGAGTAGAAGGCATGTTAGCACCTTCGGAAACTGCAATTACACCGTTGGCAACCAATGTCTTGGCATCGTCGCCGTTAAGTTCGTTCTGAGTGGCAGAAGGCAGGGCGATATCTGCTTTTTCGCCCCAAGGACGAGCTCCTTCTACATATTTGCAACCATATTTCTCTGCATATTCGCGGATACGACCACGGTAGAGGTTTTTCAGTTCCATGATATAATCCAGCTTTTCGCGGTCGATACCATCCGGATCATAGATGTAACCGTCAGAGTCGGACATGGTCAGCACTTTGCCACCCAGTTCAAGAACTTTTTCTGCTGTGTATTGAGCAACGTTACCGGAACCGGAAATCAGGCAAGTCTTGCCTTTCAAGTCAGTACCCTTAGTTTTCAGCATTTCCATTAAGAAATAGATGTTACCGTAACCGGTAGCTTCCGGGCGAATCAATGAACCACCAAATTCGCGTCCTTTACCGGTAAATGTTCCGGTGAATTCATGAGTCAGTTTCTTGTACATACCAAACATGAAACCTACTTCACGACCACCAACACCGATGTCACCGGCAGGAACGTCAGTCTCAGGACCCACGTGACGCCATAATTCAAGCATGAAAGCCTGTACGAAACGCATTACTTCCATATTTGACTTACCGCGCGGAGAGAAGTCGGAACCACCTTTACCGCCACCCATAGGCAGGGTAGTCAGTGAGTTTTTGAATGTTTGTTCAAAGGCAAGGAACTTCAAGATAGAAAGGTTTACAGATGCATGGAAACGGATACCGCCTTTGTACGGGCCAATCGCGTTGTTATGCTGAACACGGTAACCCATGTTCGTCTGAATGTTACCTTTGTCGTCCATCCAAGTCACGCGGAACTGATATACTCTATCAGGAATACACAGACGTTCGATCAAGTTTACTTTATCAAACTCCGGGTGTTTGTTGTATTCTTCTTCAATCGTAGAAAGTACTTCTTCTACTGCTTGATGATACTCCGGTTCATTGGGAAATCTTCTTTTCAGATCGTCTAATACCTTTGCTGCATTCATAATCTTTTTTTCTTTTATTGGTTGTTTAAAATTCGATTATCTATTTCTCTTATGCGGTTGCAAAAGTAAAGATAAAAATTGAACTAACAAACATTTTATAAAGAAAAATGCGATAAAACATCAAATTTGATATTTTATCGCATTAAAAGCAGAAAAAAAGATATTTATTTATTCTTTTTGATCGACTTATAGACAGGAATAAAGACTAATGCTGCCGAAATGACAAGCATTACTACTGTCATTCCGTCAATTCGTTCGGCTTTTGTAAGAACCAAATAGCAAAGAGCCAGCCAAAGTAGACTGATACAAACTATTTGTGATTTTGATAACGGCCTTCTCATTTGCTTTCCTTTTTCTTCTTGTCTACGATAGCATCAATCACGGCTACGGCGGTGATATTGACGATGTCGCGAACAGAGCTTTCGAAGTCGGTGAAATGGATAGGCTTGTTCAATCCCATTTGGATAGGCCCGATAAATTCTGTGTCAGGGTCCATTGCTTGCAGCAATTTGTATCCGGCATTTGCAGAACTCAAGTTCGGGAAAATCAGTGTGTTCACATCTTTACCTTTCAGACGGGTGAACGGATACTTAGCGTCGCGCAACTCACGGTTCATGGCAAAGTTGACCTGCATTTCACCGTCGATAGCCAGTTCGGGATATTCTTCCTGCATATATGACACCGCTTCGTGCACTTTGACAGGGCTACCTGCGGTGTCGGCGCCGAAGTTGGAGTATGACAACATCGAAATGACCGGTGTATGATTGAAGAAGCGGACTGTTTTGTCAGACAGTTTGGCGATATCAATCAATGTGCTTGTATCCGGGTGGCGGTTAATCAATGTATCTGCCAGGAAGTAAGTGCCTTTCTTAGAGTTCAGGATATGCATGGTTCCGAAATGTTTGAATCCCGGTTGGATGCCGATTACTTCTTTGGCAACTTTGATCGTGTTGCTATATCTCGTATAAAGTCCCGTGATAAACGCGTCGGCATCTCCGGTTTCAACCATCATCATACCGAAATAGTTGCGTTCGAACATCTTGTCGTTGGCTTCTTCGTAAGTAAAGCCTTCGCGTGAACGTTTCTCTGCCAGAATGCGTGCATAACGTTCGCGGCGTTCCGATTCGTCCGGGTGGCGGAGGTTGACGATTTCGATACCTTCGAGGCTGAGGTCGAGTTCTTCCGCCAGTTTGCCGATTGCTTCGTCGTTTCCTAATAAGATAGGATGGCAGATACCTTCGGCTTTCGCTTCAACGGCGGCTTTCAGCATATTCGGGTGAATGCCTTCGGCAAACACTACACGTTGCGGGTGGCGGCGGGCGGTGTCATACAGTTGGCGGGTCAGTTTGGATTCATATCCCATAAGTTCGCGCAAGTGTACGCAATAAGCGTCCCAATCCTTGATATCGGTACGTGCCACTCCGCTTTCCATAGCAGCTCTTGCCACGGCACAGGAAACTTCGGTGATGAGGCGTGGGTCTACCGGTTTCGGGATGAAATATTCCGGCCCGAAAGAAAGATTGTTCACGTGGTATGCTGCATTCACGACGTCGGGTACAGGCTGTTTTGCCAGATTGGCAATAGCGTGTACGGCGGCGATTTTCATTTCTTCGTTGATCGCCTTGGCATGCGTATCCAGAGCACCGCGGAAGATGTACGGGAAACCGATTACATTGTTAATCTGGTTCGGATAGTCGGAACGTCCGGTTGCCATTAATACGTCAGGGCGTGCTGCCATAGCGTCTTCGTAAGAGATTTCCGGTGTCGGGTTTGCCAGTGCAAATACGATAGGCATTGGAGCCATGCTGCGCACCATGTCCTGACTCAGCACATTTCCTTTTGACAGTCCGAGGAATACATCTGCACCTTTGATTGCTTCTTCCAATGTATGGATATCCGTGCGGTCGGTTGCAAAATATCTTTTCTGTTCATTCAGATCGGTACGCGCCTTGCTGATTACGCCTTTACTGTCCAGCATGACGATGTTTTCGAGACGTGCGCCCAGTGATACATATAATTTAGTACAAGATACGGCAGAGGCACCTGCACCGTTCACGACGATTTTTACATCTTCGATTTTCTTTCCGGCCACTTGCAGGGCATTCACCAGTCCGGCACTGGAGATGATAGCCGTTCCGTGCTGGTCGTCGTGCATGACGGGAATGTCCAGTTCTTCTTTCAGGCGGCGTTCGATTTCGAAACATTCGGGAGCTTTGATGTCTTCTAGGTTGATGCCGCCGAAAGTAGGAGCGATAGCTTTCACTGCTGCAATGAATTTTTCCGGATCTTTCTCATCCACTTCAATATCGAACACGTCGATACCTGCATAAATTTTGAAAAGCAGTCCTTTACCTTCCATTACGGGTTTGCCGCTCAATGCGCCTATGTCACCCAGTCCGAGCACAGCTGTACCATTGGAGATAACGGCAACAAGATTGCCTTTAGCTGTATATTTATACGCATCTTGCGGATTCTTCTCTATTTCAAGACAAGGCTCTGCCACACCGGGAGAGTATGCAAGTGATAAGTCGGTTTGTGTACTGTAAGGTTTGGTAGGAACTACCTCGATCTTACCGGGTTTGCCCTGTGAGTGATAGAGCAAAGCGGCTTCTTTGGTTATTTTAGCCATGGTATCTGTATTTTTATTAATAAGTTATCATTTGGCTGCAAATGTAGGAATAAAAGTTTGAATCTGTCGTCTTTCGGAGATAATTTCTATTAATTTTATAGCAAAATGACTAAAATAATGAGTCGATATGTAATTTGACTGTAATTGTGTCCTGTTTCTGAAAGAAGCACGGTTGATACTTAAACAGCCGTGCTTCTAATTCTATTACTTATTCTTTTTCGGATGGTGTATGTGTGGTGCGCCAAAATGTATTTTTTACATCACGTGCCACTTCTTTCCAGCTTGGCATGCTTTTCAACGAACGGCGCACCGGGAAATCATAAAGCAGCAACAGCAGGAATAAGAAGATACAGGCATAAGCCACCCAGCCATAAATCTGCTTGATGCTCACTTCCATCATCTGACTGATAAACTCTTCCATGTAATGGCCGAGATTGAACGGACTGCTGCTGAATGATACATGGTCGATTGCCGCCCCGTAGCGTGTCAGGTTATCAGGAACGTAATAAGCCAGTCCTTGTGCATAGATCGCGCAACCCAATACACCGCCGACTACCATGTGAAGCATATTGAATACACTTAACGATTGGAAAAAATGTTGGAAAGTCATGATTTCTTCCAGGCAGACCATAAAGGTGGCGCTTAATACCGCATAGGCGAATCCCCGGCATATTGTCGGAAGATAAAGCTGTGAGATGTGAATATCAGTAGAGATTGTCAGATAGAACCCTATCAGATAGCCGATAAGCCCTAAGAAACCGACAATGATAAGACGTACATAATTATAGTGTTTGATATGCATCCACCAATAAGAGAATACGCAGCCGATTACTATACCGATAATAGCAAACCACGCCAATTGCACGCTTACCAGCTCCTCATACTTCATCACTTCCTCATAAAAAACTTCTTCCAATACATGCTCGGTTGCCAGAAATGCTTCCACTAGTGTGATTAGTCCCAATAAAGGTAAGAGGTAGCGGTAACTCCACATTTTAGGCTCTAAGAACGGGTGACGGATAGTCAGCATGCGCCAGATGCAAAAAAACAGGGTTATCAGGATAGCTACCGACAACTGACGGATAACCGGACTGTTCCACCAGTCATACCAGTCACCGTAGTTGAAGAGGAAAGCTATCTCGGCCAGCAATGCCGCCCATAACGCTGCCCCCAGCCAGTCAATGCCGAACAACGGAAACTTGCGCATAAACCGGAAATGCTTTACGCAAATGGTCTGTATCAACAGGACTATTATCATCAATCCTGCAATGAAAAGATTCATATATGTCCAGTGATAATGATACATCAGATAAGTCGTTATCAGGTCGGACAACTGGATGCTTCCCAAGACGATGATGTGAAGCCAGGGAAAGAAAACGGTAAAATCCCGTTTGGGCGTCATCCACAACTGAATGTTGGACATACATTCAAAGGTTCCCTGGATTTTGCACATGCCTTCGATGAAACATATCAACCACAATAGCGGAAGGAAAGTAATATGCGGAGCAATCAGGTTACAGACCAATACCCCCAATGCAGCCGATGTGAGCAACGTCTTATTTGTAAAACGGAACTTCATGCGGAACAGCAAGGGGAAGTAGATAGCCATACCTGCGAGATTGGCGTACATACACATCAATATATCCTCACGCATCAACGCCATTCCCCCGATCATCTGGTTCAATGCTCCCAAATAGACCCCGCCCGAAAGTTGGAAAGTAACGGCAATGAACAGATAAATCCACGGTTGTATCTTCCGCGGTACGAAGCTACGGAACATGGGCATCACGAAAGGGCCATTTAAAACAGGTGCTCCCATACGTTAATATTTCACCTCACATTCTACATTGAAACCGGCACGCAAGCGTTTTAAATCTTCCGGCTTGTTTCCTTTCAGGCTGATGCGGACGGGGATTCGTTGTTCTACCTTTACAAAGTTCCCGGTTGCATTGTCCTGCGGAATCATTGAGAAAGCCGCTCCCGTAGCATCGGAAATGGATTCGACGATACCTTTGAAAGTGACGCCCGGCACTGCATCTGCTGTCATTTCCACATCTGCGCCTTCTCTGATATTGGAAAGCTGGGTTTCACGATAATTGGCGATTACCCACAAATCGCTGCTGTCTACAATATCCACCATGGTCTGTCCCGGTTGAACCAATTGACCCTCCAGAATCTCTTTCTTTCCTGTGGTACCGTCACACGGGGCGATGATAATCGTATAGGAAAGATTCAGACGGGCAAGCTCTAAAGCTGCTTCTGCCAGGCGGACACCTGCTTCGTTCTGTCCTAGGCGATGTGTCTGTTCGCTTTTCACTAAAGACGTAGATTGTTTGGCACGCGATACCTGTTCGTAACGGGCTTTGGCTGTTTCATAAGCTGTGTGCACATTATCATATTGTTGCTTCGTCACAGCATCTTCCTGCAATAACTTTTCAAAACGGTTCAGTTCACGTTGGGCATTTTCCATTTGTACACGTACTTCTTCAATACTTGCGTCACTTACGCTCAGATTGTTTTGGGTAGTGGCAATGCCTATGGTCGTTGCCTGCCGTCCCGCAGTGGCATTGGCCAAATCCGCTTCCGCCTGTGCTACACGAAGACGGAATTCCGCATCTTCAATAATAACGAGCGTATCACCTTTTCGTACCTGCTGATATTCTTCAAAGCATATCTTCTTGATAAATCCCGGTACACGGGTATTAATAGGTGTGATATGTTGTTTCACCTGTGCATTGTCGGTATATTCGATGTTTCCCAAATGAATGAACCGGGAACAAACATAAGTGGCACCACCAATGAGAAAACAAAGAATCAGAATGTTGTATATAATCTTTTGAGTCTTTCTAGCTATCATAATCTGTTCTATTTAAAAGGGTATGAGTAATTGATTTTCAATTAAAGGGTATGTGTGATATATTTCATTTTATAGAAACTGTAAACCACGTTGATACGTGCGTTGACCAGACCGAGGTCTGCGCTTAATTTCATGTTGCTGGCATCGAGCATGTCGGTAAGTAATGCAAGGTCATTCTTATAGCGATTACTGGTTACGTCGTAATTCTGATTGGCAAGCTCCACGCTTTTCTCTTGTGTGCGAAGGTCGGTAAATGAGGTCAGGAAATTGACATAATTAGCTTGGACACCGTTCTCTATCTGTTCCTGCGCTAGTGAATATTCTTCCTGTGCCTTACGCATATTCAGTTTTGCCTGGCGTACTTTCTTGTTGTTCTTGAACAGTGATGAAAGATTGTATTTGATTCCTACCCCTACATACCAGTAATTGAAGTTATTATCCAGCACGGGGACTTCAATAGTGATAGGCCCGTCCAGATGCTCACCGGCTACGAGAGCTATTTTCGGAAGAAGTTCCGAGCGTTCCAGTTTGACTTTCTGTTCGCTCATCTTCATTGCCAGTTGTGCTTGCTGCAAACCGACATTGCTCTGCGAAGCCAGTAGTTGCCAGTCGTTTTCCGCCAGAGCCTTCACTTCTTCGTCCAGTAGGGTGGAGTCGGGGATGATTTCCGTTCCGGCAGGAAGATGCAGCGTAGTCACCAGTTGGTGATTCATTATTTTGCATGCATCTTGTACTTTGGCTAATTGCAGTTTCAATGTCTCTTTTTGTAACTCATAACGGGTGATGTCATTTTTCAGAGCTGTTCCTTGTGTGCGTCGGGCTTCCATATTGCGAATCACCTGTTCTGTCAAATCGAGGTTCTTCTGCAACACTTGTACCTGGTTATTCAACTTATATAAATCCAGGTAGTAGCCGGTCAGAAGAAAACGTATCTCCTGCCGGTTCTTCTGCCAGTCCAGCGCAGCCATTTGCTGACTGAGTTCTGCTAAAGTAATACTGCTGCTGATAGCACCGCCTGCATAAATGACCTGTTGTGCTTCCAGCGCAAAGTTATTACCAAAATGAGGCATTGGAATGTTCTGCCCGTTCTTGAAGTCACGGTCCCACAGATACCCGTCACCCAAATAACTGAAAGAGAGCGATGCGCTGATGTCCGGCAAACGTTGTGACTTGGCAGCTTTCAAAGCCTCATCGGTAACTTCCTTCTCGGTTTTATACGTTTGAATACTCTGACTGTTCTCGTCTGCCAGACGGAACATCTCGTTAATGCCCAAAACTTTCCTGGTAAGTGTTTGGGCAAATGAACCCTGACTACATAGTACTACGCATAGCGGTACTATGAGCCATCTTTTTTTGCTCATAAAATAAAAAAGAAATTTAGTTGATAATGATAAATATATGTTCCTATATCATGCCGCCTCCAAAGAAGGGAAGCCGGCATTTCGCATCGTGGCGAGTAGTTCTTATAGAAATAATCAAATCTGCACTGCTACACCCCAACCGTGGAAGTCATGCATTTTGTTCTCGTAGCGAATGGAAATTTGATAATACTTTAGTTTCATCTTGATACTTGCTTTTCTAATTCGGTTTGCAAAATTATGGAAAAAAACAGGTAAGTTGTGACCTTGTATATACGGAAATATAATGTTTTTTAACGATTTCTGTTCGGAGATTCATGTAGGAGACACGGATAAAAGATCTAAGAGATACAGGTGGAATATATTCCCTGTATCATCATTTCGGTAGATCGGAGCAGTACTTATTTCCTGCTTGTCGAAATAACGGTAACACTTATCATAAACAAGTGGCGAACTGCTTCACCGAGATTCAGATTCGAAACAGGAGATAAGGTTTTTCTCAAAGTATTCTCACTATGATGAGAAAAAAATCTCATCATAGTGAGAACTTTTTCTCATAGTAATAAGTATTTTTTCTCATAAGGGTGAGAATACTTCCTTGTCAGAGCATACTGGAACGGCATATTTTATTGCAATTTATTGTAAGGATAATAAAAAGAGACTGAACTCAAAACGGAATTGAGCCAGTCTCTTCTTTATGATGTAATACTGTAATAATCAGTTTTTATGCATTCAGCGCCTGTTCGATATCTGCGATAATATCATCCGCATTTTCGATACCTACCGACAGACGAATCAAGTCCGGGCGTACCCCTGCTTCCATAAGCTGTTCGTCCGACAACTGGCGGTGAGTATGGCTTGCCGGGTGAAGCACACAGCTACGTGCATCTGCTACGTGAGTGACGATAGCTATGAATTCCAGTGAATCCATAAACTTGATAGATACGTCACGTCCGCCTTTCAGACCGAAGGAGATAACTCCGCAAGAACCGTTCGGCATATATTTCTGTGCTAAAGTGTAATATTTATTATCCGGCAGTCCGCAGTAGTTTACCCAAGCTACTTTCTCGTTCTTGGACAGATATTCGGCGACTTTCTGTGCGTTGCCGCAATGTTGAGGCATGCGTAAGTGAAGCGTTTCAAGTCCCAGGTTCAGTAAGAATGCGTTTTGGGGGCTTTGGATGCTGCCGAGGTCACGCATTAACTGTGCAGTGGCTTTAGTGATATAAGCACCTTTGCCGAAAGCTTTTGTGTAAGTCAGCCCGTGATAAGATTCGTCCGGCGTGCAAAGTCCGGGGAATTTATCGGCATGAGCGTCCCAGTCGAAGTTACCGCTATCTACGATACAACCGCCTACGCTGGTAGCGTGTCCGTCCATATATTTGGTAGTGGAGTGAACAACGATATCTGCTCCCCATTCGAACGGGCGGCAGTTAATCGGAGTCGGGAAAGTATTGTCAACAATCAAAGGGACACCGTGGCTGTGCGCGATACGGGCAAACTTCTCAATATCCAGCACTTCGAGGGAAGGATTGGAAATTGTTTCACCGAACAATGCTTTCGTATTCGGACGGAAAGCTGCGGAAATTTCTTCTTCGCCGGCATCCGGATTGACGAAAGTAACCTCAATACCGAGTTTTTTCATTGTCACTCCGAACAGGTTGAAAGTACCACCATAGATAGCGGAAGAACAAACGAAATGGTCACCTGCCTGGCAAATATTGAAGATAGCGTAGAAGTTGGCAGCCTGACCGCTGGAAGTCAGCATGGCGGCCACACCACCTTCGAGGGCGGCAATCTTAGCGGCCACAGCGTCATTCGTCGGGTTCTGCAGGCGGGTATAGAAATAACCGCTGTCTTCCAAATCGAAAAGACGTGCCATTTGCTCGCTGGTATCGTATTTGAAAGTTGTACTTTGATAGATGGGCAATACGCGTGGTTCGCCCTTTTTAGGCGTCCACCCTGCCTGTACGCACAGGGTTTCGGGCTTGAATTGTTTTGCCATAATGTTATCGGGTTTTAATGATTTATTTCAAAAAATGTTTTAATGGCGCAAAAGTAGGGAAAATAATTGTATTTTTGCCCTGTTTATGAGTGAAATGATACTCACGTGAAGGAGATAATTGTGTAGATATGAAAAATAAACTCTATATTCTTTTATTCTTAATTTTTCTTTTCTCGGGTACGGCACTTTGGGCGCAGCAGAGGGCTACTCCGAAGTCGGGAGAAGGCATCTCGTCTTTTCTGTTGAGGCACAACCGTTCTCCGAAGAAGTACTACGATGACTTTATCGAACTGAACAAGAAGAAACTGGGAAAGAATAATGTGCTGAAAGTGGGCGTGACTTATGTCATTCCGCCGGTAAAGAAATCATCGGGAACTTCTGCCGGGAATACAGAGGCTAAAAATACAACAGCTAAAGGTACAGGAACCCAGCAGAGGTCTTCCAAAGCTAAAACGACTAAAATAGGAACCACTATCAAAGAACCTTTGTTCGGAAAGGAACTGGCAAATGTCAAAGTCACTTCCAACCGCCTTGCAGGTGCTTGCTTTTATGTCGTCAGCGGACATGGCGGACCCGATCCCGGAGCTATCGGACGGGTAGGGAAGCACGAACTTCACGAAGACGAATATGCTTACGACATCGCTCTTCGCCTGGCACGTAACCTGATGCAGGAAGGGGCGGAAGTTCATATCATCATTCAAGATGCCAAAGACGGTATTCGAGACGATTCGTACCTGTCGAACAGCAAACGGGAGACTTGCATGGGCGATGTGATCCCGTTGAATCAGGTACAACGTCTTCAGCAACGTTGTAACAAGATAAATGCCCTTTACCAGAAAGACCGTAAGAATTATTCCTACTGCCGGGCAATCTTCATCCATGTAGACAGCCGTAGCAAGGGAAAGCAGACTGATGTTTTTTTCTATCATTCAAACAAAAAAGCGGTTAGCAAGCGCTTGGCGAATAATATGAAAGACACATTCGAATCAAAGTACGGCAAGCACCAGCCGAACCGGGGATTCTCCGGAACAGTGAGCGGACGCAATTTGTATGTGCTTTCGCATACTACTCCCGCTTCTGTTTTCGTGGAGCTGGGCAATATCCAAAATTCTTTTGACCAGCGCCGTCTGGTGATAAATTCCAATCGTCAAGCATTGGCAAAATGGCTAATGGAGGGCTTTCTGAAAGATTATAAAGAGAAAAAATAAATATAAAACATCTTTTTCGTGAACAAAACCGAAATAGGAATGTTTTATATATGCAAATCGCCTGATGACTACTTGTAGGTATGCGAGTATATATGAGTCGGTGAATATGCCTCCCCGGCATAACAGGAAGATTGCATAGTAGTTTTGTCGTGTTTTATTTTGTGTTTGTGTTGTGACGGTGCTGCGATGTGAATCGGGGTACCGTTTTTATGTATGTGACAGAAAGAAATTGTAAATGGCTGCATTAAAAAAAGAATAAGCACGAAACCATAATTTATTCCGGCTTCGTGCTCACTCTTTACTTATATACTGCAATCAGGCAGTACTATTTCCATTCGCTGTGCTGTTCCAACATCGGGTTTGTATCAATCTCACTTTGCGGAATAGGCCATACCAAATCTTGTGCTCCACGTAGATTATTGCGTTCGACTGCTCCGAAGCCATAGAATGACTTGTCTTCCTGCATACGTTTCTGAGCATTCTCAAAATCTTTCCAGCGATAAAGGTCGGCAAAGCGTAAATCTTCGAAGGCCAGTTCCACACGGCGCTCATGGCGTACAATGGCGCGTAGTTCATCTTGTTCCAGATTAGTTCCTTCTACCTCTTCTACAGCAGGCATACCTACGCGGTCGCGGACTTCATTGATATACTTGGTAATTTCCGCTTGGGAGTAACCGCCTTTTTCAATCATAGCTTCAGAGAGTGACAATAGTACCTCTGCATAGCGGATGACATAGAAATCTAAGCTACCGTCATATTCGTTTGCCGTATTTTCGGGAGTAAACCATTTACGGATACAGCATGTGGAGCTGGCAGGTAAGTTGTTAGTGTACAACTTTCCGTTCCATTCCATTCCCGGAAGCATCAATGTTGCCTTCATACGAGGGTCGCGGTTCTCATAACGTCCCATATCCGGATTCTCTTTTGTATGAGCTCCTTTGTCAAGGCTACCCTTAAATAAAGGAGACTTGTCAATAGGTAATCCATCCGTGCAATAAAAATCATCGCATAAATTCATTGATCCTTCGATGGCATTCATCGGAGCAGACCAGCAAACTCCAAAGCAATTACCTTCACCCAGTCCCGGGCCTTTGTAGTGAACACTCAGTAATACTTCACCAGCTGTTTCATTGGCTTCCTTGAATAAGTCTGCAAAGTTAGCTGCCGGGTCGCTGCCGTCTCCCGATTTGAAAAGTTGTATTTTACCAACAACGTTTTTGTAGGCATTTATAGCCTCGTCCCAATGCTGGTTGAAAAGGGCTATCCGTCCCATAATAGCGTAGGCTGCTTCTTGAGTCAGACGTCCTGTCTGTGCTTTTCCTATCACGGGGATCTTAGGAATCCATATTTTCAGATCTTCCAATAAAGAAGAGATAATCTGGCTGCGCTCCGTTTTGGGTGCTTGGGCTTCTGACAGAGTGAGAGGTTTTGTCAGATAGGGTACATCGCGGAAAACAGAAGTCAGATTGCAATACATCAGGGCGCGCAATGCTATTGCTTCAGCTTTGTATGCTTCTATTTTTTCTTGTTCCATTGGTATGCGTTCTACGTTTTCCACTAACATATTGCATCGCTTGATAACTTCATAATTGGCGTTCCAGTACATTGAAAAACATTCATCGGTGGTAGCCGAGGTACATTGTGAAATGGAACTACCTAGCATCCAGTTACCCCATGTGTGGTCACCATTGTCTGTGCTGGTTTCGCGTCCCAGAAATCCGAATTTCCAGCCGTCAATGTTGTCGTCATATAAGTTTTGGCTTTGCATGGCGTCGTAGCAAGCGGTCAGTGCCATCAATGCATCCGATTCGGTTTGCCAATAGGTCGTTTGGGAAGGCTGGTTCGGAGAATCTGTCTGTAGAAAACTGTCCGAACATGCGCTGGCAGATAATAACATTCCGGATAATAGTAAAACTCTGCATATATTTTTTGTATTCTTAATCATAATATTTGTCCTCCTTGTAATTAGAATTGAATGTTTAATCCAAATGAATAAGTACGCATATTGGGATGTACGTCATTTCTTGTATCACCCGATGACTTTTCCGGATCCCAGTTCTTCAACGGTGTGAACGTCAATAGATTACTTCCGGCAAAGTAAACACGGATGCTGGAAATACCAACTTTGGCAAGTTCGGCCTGGCGGAAAGTATAGCCGAATTCCAGATTCTTCAGACGTAGGTAATCTGATTTTTCAAGCCAGAATGAAGAATAAGAATCGTTCATGGTGTTACCTAGTGCAGGCATGGGAGCATTTATGTTGTCAGCCGAATAACGGTTCACCCAACGGCTCGTGAGGTTGCCTCGAATGTCGGTAGAAGTCTCCCAACTGTAACGATAGATACCTCCCACCCCTTGCCAGAAAGTAGACAAATCGAAGTTTTTCCAAGATGCGCCCAGGTTGAAACTATAAGAGTATTTCGGGAATGGATTACCTATAATATCGCGATCTTCAGGAGTAATATTACCATTGTCATCAAGGTCGGCGTACATGATATCGCCCAATTTGGGAGCCACACCGTTTTGTTTGATAACTTCACCCTTCGAGTTGGTACGTTGCAAGTCGGCTTCCGTACGATAGATGCCTATTGCTTTATATCCGAAATAAGCGCCAATAGGGTTGCCGATACGGTTGATTATATTGCCGTCAATTTTTTCCTCCAATTCACCCATTTCAAGGATTTCATTCTTTACACGTGATAGGTTGAAACCGGCGTTCCAAGCCCAGTCACCTCTACTGTCGGAATAATTTACAGTCCATTCCCAACCGCGGTTACGGACTGCACCCACATTCTGATAAGGAGCGGAGAGAGAACCCAGGAAAATGCCGGGCATAGCCAGTTGCATCAAGATATCGGAAGTTTTCTTGTCGAACCATTCAAAGGTGGTTTGTATTCTGTTGTTGAAGAATCCAAGGTCGAGAGCTATGTTTACAGAGCGGGTTGTTTCCCATTTAATGTTTTCATTGGGGACGGATGTCTGTACCATACCTGCCTGCTTGTCTGCACCTTGGTCGAAGAAGTAATTTCCGCTTGCACCCAAAGTAGCTGCATAAGCGTAGTTACCAATTTCCTGATTACCTAATTTACCCCATGACAGACGTAACTTTCCGAGAGAGAAGTTTCTGTAGTCTTTCATAAACCCTTCGTTCGAGAATACCCATCCTGCAGACAATGAAGGGAATGTGGCATAACGATTGGCTTTGGGCATACGTGAGGACCCGTCATGACGAATATTGAATTCGAATAAATACCGGTCATCATAACTGTAGTTTACACGGCCGAAGAATGATTGGAGCTTATATTCTTCTGATTCCCCCGTTGCTCCCGGATTGATTGTACCTCCTTTGAGCTCATAAATATTCTCGGTTGGGAAACCCTGTATGGATGCTGTTGTTTTGTAGAAACGTGAACCGATGACCGAATGCCCCAACAGTACATTGATATTGTGTTTGTCGAATTGCTTGTTATAAGTCAGCAAGTTTTCATTTGTCCATGTTGCGTTGCGGTACCAATAATCCTCTTCCTTATTAGTCTCTCCTGCTGCCTTTACAATGTTTCCGTCTGCATCATAGCGGGCAGGAGATTTGGGAGTGTAAGACTTAGTCGCATTCAGGTCGAAAGCATAAGCAAGACTTGTTTGGAACTTCAATCCTTCCCATAGTTCAATACCGGCAAACGCCTTACCGTTGAAACGCCAATATTCGTTGCTGCGATGTCCTAAGGACATCAACTCTACAGGGTTTTTCACCATTTCGGCGCTCATTGACGAACCGTCTACATAGCCATAATGTCCGTTGGAGTACATCACCGGTACGGTGGGGCGAGTGAACCAAGATACGAAACGCATGATACCGCCTTCGCCCGAAGGAGCAACAGCGGGAGCCGTCACGTTGTTTTTGTTACCGGACAAGTTCAGCCCGAATGTGAAACGTTTGTAGCGGGTGTCAAGGTTTGAACGAAAAGAGAAACGCTCTACACCTGTTTTTACCATGATACCATCTTGGTTTGAATAAGCTACCGAGGCCATGAAGTGCGTATTTTCGCTACCACCTGATACGGACAAATGATGCTGGTGCATACTGGCATTGCGCAATACGGCGTCCAACCAATTGGTGTTTGCATAATGATCGGGATCCGAACCATCTTTCAGTTTTTGTAGAGCTTCCGGTGAGAAAGTGTCAGGGTTCACTTCGTTTCTCATAAGAGCCCAGTTATAACTGTCTACATAGTCGGGAACGATACCCGGAGTCTGTAATGTATAGCTTCCCGAGTAGGATACTTTCACTCTACTTGAGGCCTGTCCTCGTTTGGTAGTAATTAAGATAACGCCATTGGCGGCACGTACACCATAGATAGCTGCAGATGCTGCGTCTTTCAATACAGAGATATTGTCGATATCTGCAGAGGGGATTTCGGAAATTTGTGAAAGACTGCCTTCCACGCCGTCAATCAATACCATCGGGTTGTTGTTACCAAAAGTACCGATACCACGGATTCTTATTTCCGGATTGTCATTACCGGCCTGTGCACCGTTTTGAGTCAGTACCAGACCCGGAAGACGACCTTGCAACAAAGTAGCTGTATTGGCTACCGGGATGTCCTGGATATCCTTGGATGACACAGAAGCCACGGAACCTGTTAGATTCACTTTCTTTTGGGTGGCATATCCCACCACGACCACTTCGTCGAGTTTCTTGGAGTCTTCTTCCAAAGTAACCTTAAAATTATTTTTGTTTCCTATTGGGAGGATGACATCCTTATATCCTAAGAAGCTAACGACCAACGTCTGTGAAGGTTGTGCCTTCAACTGAAAAGCACCGTCCATGTCGGTGATAGTTCCTTGTGTCGTACCTTGAATCACTACACTGGCTCCGATAATAGGTTCGCCTGATACATCGTACACTTTACCTATCACTGTGTTTTCCTGTGCATATACTGCGAAAGAGAGCAGTATAAGAACGCCCGCTAAGAAAATGCGGAAAAAGTTTTGTTTTTGTCCGTTCATAAATTTAAAGTTTAAGCAAGTTAATAAGTTCTTTATTATCTATTTTCTTGTAACTAAGAATACTTTTATCGTTTTATTTCCATTGGTAATGGCGTACCCAGTCTACTTCCATCTCTACGGGTAAGTCGGCCGGATCTACCGTACCGACCCAACTTCCTCCTAACTGCATATCGATTAGCAAATATTGCGGGATATTAAAAGGAAACTGTCCTTCTTGTTCGGTTTCAATTCGAGGATAAACAAAGTTTCGTTTTCCGTTGACATGGAATACAAGACTGTCCGGCCAAAAATCCACTCCATATACATTGAAGTCTTCGGGATTAATGGGAATAGTGTTTCCGTGTTTCGGGTTGTTTTCTATTCCTAGTGTATAGGTATAGTGCGAGTGTACGGTTTGGTAGACAATAGAGTCATGGTTCAGACGTTCCATAATGTCCACTTCTCCTCCCATAGGCCATGAGTATTTGTCTGTTTCATAAGGCAATGTCCATATAGCAGGCCATGCTCCCTTTGCTCCGTGTAGTCTGGCACGTACTTCGATACGTCCTCCGTGGAAAGCACGTTTGTCTTTGGTCCATAATCCTCCGGTCAGGTATTGGGCTGCGTCTGCCTCTGTATTGTCATTGACGATTCCTTTCAAGATTAAAAGGCCGTTACGCATTTCATAACAACGGTCGTCAAAAGACTGGGTGTTTTGCCAATCAGGTTTGCCGCGAGGTATGCGGCTCCATACACTAGTGTCGGGCTCTGCACCGTCAAAGTTGTCTTCCCACACCAATTCCCATTTGGGAGTATGAGTGCAAGCAAATATGCTACATGCTGATAACAATAAAAGTATAACCTTTTTCATACGCTTAAATTTTGGTTCATAGAATTTACTTTAAAAATTAACATTGCAAACGTATTCTATTTCTTTTATAAATGACTCAGGAATCGTATAATTCGAGTCAAATCTTGTCTAAATAGGATGCTTTTGATGATTTTTTTTAGAAAAGGCCTCTCTTTTTTAATGGATAGTTGCTGAAAAAATGAGGTGCAGATTTTTAGTGATGAGAAAAAAATGTATTTTTGCAGAAAATGAATTTATAATGTACCGTACCTTAATCATAATATTATTTCTGCTGGCAGGGGTAAAACTGCTTTCTTCTGAACACTGCGTTAATTACTCATTCACCCAACTCTCCATAGAGCAAGGACTTTCTCAATCCACTGCCCAATCTATCTTATTGGACCATAAAGGTACTTTATGGATAGGTACCAAAAGCGGATTGAATAGCTATACTCAGGAAGGGATAAAGACTTACCTTCATCACTCGGGAGATCCTCATTCTCTTCCGAGTAACTATATTAATCATTTGACAGAGGATTCTTTAGGGAATTTCTGGATAGCGACTTCAAAGGGACTAGCTCTGTATGATGATGAACAAGACCAGTTTAACACTGTTAATTCCTCCATTATTTATTCATCTGTGGGGGTTGAAGGTGGTATGTGGTTTGGTAGCGAGAATGCCATTCATTGTTATGATTACAAAAGCAAAGAACTAAAAACGATTCATATCGAAAAAGAAGAAGGCAAAGGCATTAATCTGGTGGATTATAGGATTCAGAAAATGCTTTATTTGGAAGATGGCAAGATTCTGATAGGTACCCGAAAGAAAGGAATCTATTTATATGACTGTCGCATCCGGCAATTCACCCTTTTGATTCCAAGCAGTCAGAATCTGTTGACATCGTTATACGTAACAGCAGACCATCACATTTATACCGCTTTTTATGGAGATGGATTTTACTGTTATGACCGGACAGGAAAAATGCTGAAGCATTACACAAAAGAAAATTCCGGGTTGAAAAACAATTATGTGTTGGATATGGCGGAATATAATGGTAATATATGGCTGGCAACAGATGGGAGCGGAATCAATTTATTTACTCCCCGAACCTTTCAGTTTTCGCAATTACAACACATAGTGGGGGACTATTCTTCCTTACCGGTCAATTCCATAACCTTGTTGTACAAGGACATGAAAGATAATTTATGGGCTGGAAGTGTGCGTGGAGGGATATTCAGTATTAAAGAAACGTATATAAAGACTTATAAAGAAGCTATCTTGAACAATACCAACGGCCTTAGCGAGCAATCTGTGATTAGCCTTTATGAAGAAAAGGACGGCAAAGTATGGATTGGAACGGATGGAGGAGGAATTAATCTGTATGATCCGTCTACTGACAAGTTTATCCATTTCCCCTCTACTTATGGTGATAAAGTTGTTTCTATTGCCGAAGTGTCTGAGACTGAGTTAATGGTGTCTTTATATACCAAAGGAATTTTCCTGTTCAATAAGAAAACACATAAATACCGTCCTTTTACTATCGTTGACGAAGAAACTAATAAGAAAGAATGTTTTTACGGTTATCTCCCTCTGGCTAATCAGGTGGCGGACGGTAAGATATACATAATCAGTTGCGGCACTTATGTATACCACACGCATGACCATACATTTTCGAGGATGCAAACTGACCGTGATTATGATTTTTCCAATGATGCACTTTGCCTGTCATACTCCAATGATAGGTTTTCTCTGTTAAAGTGTGCTCATCAGGCCTTTTGGGTCGATCAGAAAAGTGATAGTATCCGGCTGTTGTTTGAGTTGGAGAAAGATGAACTTATTACTTCCATGTCTTACGATAACAATCGTATGATATGGACCAGCACTAACAAAGGACTTGGATTTTTTGATCTGGAAAGTCAAAAGTATCACCGTATCCGTACCAGACTTTTCAATGGTATTTCTTACCTTATTGCTGACGGAAAAGGACGTTTATGGATTTGTGCCCAAAATCATTTATATTCTTATATCATTAAAGAGAATAGATTTATTCTTTGGAACAGTTCGGATGGTTTCCCGCCTAACGAAATTTTGTTTGCGTACCAAAAGCAATCCAATAGGGATTATATTTATTTAGGAGGTTCAGAAGGATTAGTTAAAATTAATACGGATATTCCTTATACCGAAACTCAAATTCCGGAAATATATCTGTCCGAAATTCTTTTTAATGGTAGCCCTTCTTTGAAGAAGGTAAAGGAAAATACAATAAAAATACCATGGAATTATAATTCTCTTTCTGTTCACTTCCGGATCAAGAACAGAGATGTGTTTCAGAAATACCTATTACAATATACTATTGAAGGCAGAGGTAAGCAGTCTATTGAAACTTATGATCCGGTGTTGAACTTGTCTTCTTTGTCGGCAGGCAATTATTCAATATGGGTTTCGTGTAATACAAAGAATGGAAACCGAACTCCGTCTAAACAATTGATACATATTATCGTCACTCCTCCTTGGTATAAAACAGTTTGGTTTATTGGTGTAGCCGCTGTGTTGTTTATTATTATGACTGCAAGCATAGGTTATATTCATTATCGTCGGAAAGAACGCAATATGAAAGGTAATGTAAACTATTTCCTGCAAGCCGTATTAAACGATATGCTCAGTAGTAAAGAAGAAAAACAGCGAGGTGAAGAAGATAACTGTGCAGAAACTCCTTTGTCTGATATCTCATCAAAAGAGGATGATAGCCGACTGGAGGAAACTGGGCAACAAACTCAAGCGAAAAACAGCAAGGAAGATGAAGAATTTCTCAATAAACTCAATATGCTTATCCATGAGAACATGGCGGGTGGAGAACTTTCTATTAAATTCCTGACGGACAAGTTGGCTATGAGCAGAGCTTCTTTATATAATAAGGTGAAGTTCCTGACCGGTTTGGGAGTTAATGATTATATTAATCGGTTGCGTATTGAGAAGTCGGTTTTTCTGCTTACAAATACTAATATGAACATTAATGAAATATCCTATGAGGTCGGTTTTTCTTATCCTCGGTATTTTAGTACTTCCTTTAAGCAGATCAAGGGAATGACACCTACCCGATTTAAGGAGGAGAATAAGAAGAACTGATTACTGTTTTGTGCTGTCTTTGTTTGTTGGAATAAAGAGGTGTGGTTGCTGTTTTCCTTGTTAAAATCCCGTTCCTGCCTCATTTTCTTTAAACTTCTGTGAACAAAATCCGGATTAGTCTGTTTTTTATTATGCAAATCGCCTGATAAAGCTTCTTATGGGTATGTGAATATAGATAAGTCAAGCAAGATATGCCTCCCCGGCATAACAGGAAGATTGCATAGTAGTTTTGTCGTGTTTTATTTTGTGTTTGTGTTGTGACGGTGCTGCGATGTGAATCGAGGTACCGTTTTTTATTATGGATAGGTATAACCGGAGATTATCCGGTATAAAAAAATACTGTGAACCGGTTTGATGAAAAATGGCTTCCTTTGCAGAGTAATAAACAGAGTAATAAATTCAGTATCACTAAAATCTAGTAATTTATGTTCAACGAAAAAAGAAGCAGCATGTTGCACGGTGTCTTGTTGATAGCACTGTTCTCTTGTGCGGCGTTTTACATTGGTGAGATGTCTTTCGTGAGAAGTCTCTCTTTCAGTCCGATGATTGTAGGTATCATTTTGGGTATGCTCTATGCTAACAGCTTGCGGAATAATCTTCCCGAAACTTGGGTGCCGGGCATACAGTTCTGTTCGAAAAAGATTCTGCGTATCGGTATTATCCTCTATGGTTTCAGATTGACTTTTCAGGATGTGCTGGCTATCGGATTGCCTGCTATGTTGATTGATGTTATTATTGTGGTGGTGACTATTTGTGGTGGTATTTATCTCGGTAAGTTATTGAAAATGGACAGGGGTATTGCGTTGCTCACTTCTATCGGAAGTGGTATTTGCGGGGCTGCCGCCATTCTCGGTGCGGAGTCTACTATTAAAGCAAAACCTTATAAGACGGCAGTGTCCGTTTCTACCGTGGTAATCTTCGGTACTATCTCTATGTTTTTATATCCTTTCCTCTACCGTAATGGAATTTGTGCGCTCACTCCCGACCAAATGGGAATCTATACAGGCTCTACTCTTCATGAAGTGGCTCATGTGGTGGGAGCGGGTGACGCAATGGGAAACGGTATTTCGGATTCGGCAATAATAGTGAAGATGATTCGGGTGATGATGCTGGTTCCGGTGCTTTTGATTACTACTTATATGGTGGCAAGAGCGAGAAAGAAACAAGTACAGAAAGGGCAGAAATTTCAGAAGATTGCCATTCCCTGGTTTGCAATCGGCTTTATGGGAGTTATCGCTTTTAACTCTTTTGATTTGCTGCCTGCGCAGTTGGTTGCGGGGATCAATACACTGGATACTTTCCTGCTGACAATGGCTATGACTGCACTTGGGACAGAAACAAGCATTGACAAGTTCAGAAAAGCGGGGGCGAAACCTTTTGTCCTGGCATTTCTTCTTTATATTTGGCTGGTAGTAGGCGGTTATTTCCTGGTGAAGTATCTCACTCCTTATTTAATGTAATAAAAAAACGGACTTACGTAGACTCTCAGAATGACATTCTTCAGAATTTGTGTAAGTCCGTTTTTGGTGGTGGTACTTTGACAAGTACCTATCTAGTTGTTATAAGGGCATATTTCCATGCTTTTTAGGTGGATTCGTCTGCATCTTGTTTTCTGTCATTTCCAATGCCTGAATCAGACGTTTACGGGTTTGTCTCGGATAGATGATTTCGTCGATGAATCCCAGCTCGGCAGCCTGATACGGAGTGGCGAACTTTTCCTTGTAGGCTTCCAGTTCTTTCGCCTTAGTCTCTGCATCCGCTTTGCGGAACAGGATATTTACCGCGCCTTCTGCCCCCATTACTGCGATTTCCGCACTTGGATAGGCAAAGTTTACGTCTGCGCCTGTCTGCTTGGAGTTCATCACAATGTATGCACCGCCGTAAGCCTTACGGGTGATAACGGTCAGTTTGGGAACGGTAGCTTCCGCGAATGCATAAACGATTTTCGCGCCGTGGCGGATGATACCGTTATTTTCCTGCGTGTATCCCGGAAGGAAGCCCGGAACATCTTCGAAAGTAATCAACGGAATGTTGAAACAGTCGCAGAAACGGATGAAACGGCTCGCCTTGTCGCTGGCATCAATATCGAGCACTCCGGCAAGGTAGGCAGGCTGATTGGCGACGATACCTACCGAACGACCTGCCAGACGTGCAAAACCAATGAGGATATTCTTGGCAAAATTCGGCATAACTTCAAAGAAATAGCCGTTGTCTACCACTCGCTCGATGATATCTTTCATATCATAAGGAACATTCGGGTCTGCCGGAACGATAGTGTCCAAAACGGCATCTTCACGGTTGGTTTCATCCGTGCAGTTCTGCTTTTTAGTTTCGTCCATATTATTCTGCGGCAGGAACGAAAGCAGTTCGCGGATACTCATCAACAATTCTTCTTCGGTGTTACACATAAAATGAGTCACTCCGCTTTTGCTGCTGTGAGTCATGGCACCACCCAGTTCTTCCTTGCTTACTTCCTCGTGGATAACGGTCTTCACTACGTCAGGCCCCGTCACAAACATGTGGCTCTTTTCTTTCACCATAAAGATAAAGTCCGTGAGGGCGGGAGAGTAGCAGGCACCACCGGCACAGGGACCGAGAATGGCGGAGATTTGAGGAATCACGCCGCTTGCCATTGTGTTCTGATAAAAAATGTCGGCATATCCCGAAAGGCTTTCAATACCTTCCTGTATGCGTGCACCGCCTGAATCGTTCAATGCGATAATCGGAGCACCGTTCTTTAAAGCCAACTGTTGCACCTTCACAATCTTTTTCGCGTTGGAAGCGGACAGTGAACCGCCGCAAACGGTGAAGTCATAGGCGTAAACGAATACCTGGCGACCGTCAATCTTTCCGTAGCCGGATACGATACCGTCTCCCGGAATCTTGTTCTTGTCCATGCCGTAGTTAGTGCAACGGTGAACCATTAGTTTGTCCAGTTCAACAAATGTCCCTTTATCGAGCAACATCTCGATACGTTCGCGTGCAGTCATCTTGCCGCTTTCGTGTTGTTTCTCTATCTTCTCAACGCCCCCGCCGAGGGAAGCGATGCGGTCACGTTCCCGGAACGTGGCATATGCTTTGTTTATTTCTTCCATGATGCAATCCGTTTTTTAGTGTTATGCAATCGGTTCTAATGTTATTAATGTCTGGTCACCGGTGATGTTATCGCCTTCCTGAACCAGAATTTCTTTGATACGGCAATCCGAAGTCACTTTATAGTTGCTCTGCATCTTCATGGCTTCGATAACGATAGCGGTGTCTCCCGCTTTTACTTCCTGTCCTGCCGTTACGGGAATTTTTACTACTTTTCCCGGCATGGGAGAAGTGATGCGGTCGTTCTGTTCGTCCTCACCTTTTTTGCGCATACGCAGGTACTTCGCTTGGCTGTCTACGATTTCAACATTGAAACTGCTGTAATGCGTGTTCACTTTATAGCTTTTCCCGTTCTCCTTGCGGATGAGCTGCGCGTTTGCGCTGCGACCGTCCATAAGGATGTTGCAGGTTCCGTTTTCTGCCATTACCACGTCCGCTTCAAACGGCTTTCCGTCAATGGTAAGTACCACTTTATTATCTTCCTTGCTGACCAGTTCCACTTCGGCCACCCGGTCACCTATATGAATTTCCATAATTAACTGCTTTTTTTAATTAGATACGAAGTACGCCTTTATGCAATCCGAATTCTTTCCATTTGCTGATAGGACGGTTGTCGGTAGCGTCGCCGCTGTTCTCTTCAAGATTCATCAGATAATCCATGTAGGCGGCAATCAGTGCAATATTCTCGGCACGTTCGCTGGTTCGCATGATACACTGATGCAGGTGTTCGCCGTTCTTGGCGATGAATCCGGTATCATAATGACCTTCTACGAAATCGGGCGTATCCATAATAGCACGCAGGTAACTGATATTATTCTTGACTCCGGTCAGCTTGTACTCATGAAGCACACGACGCATCCGTTCGATAGCATATTCGCGGTTAGTTGCCCACACAATCAGTTTGCCAATCATCGGGTCATAATAGATCGGAATCTCGTATCCTTCGTACACATAACTGTCGATACGCACTCCGATACCGTTCGGTTCTGTAATCTGCTTGATGATTCCCGGACTCGGCATGAAATTCATTTCTGTATCTTCGGCACAGATACGGCATTCGATAGCGTGTCCGCGCTGTTTGATATCTTCCTGTTTCAGTTGGAGAACCTGTCCGTCGGCTACCTTAATCTGCTCTTTTACGAGGTCTACACCGATTACTTCTTCCGTAATGGGATGTTCCACTTGCAGGCGGGTATTCATTTCGAGGAAGTAATAGTTGCGGTGCTTGTCTACCAGGAACTCGATCGTTCCCGCACCGATATAATTGACGGCTTTGGCGGCAGCCACCGCTTTTTCTCCCATATCTTTCCGCAATTCCGGAGTGACGAAAACCGAAGGAGTTTCTTCCACAATCTTCTGATTGCGGCGTTGCACGGAACATTCGCGTTCGCAAAGGTGAATTACGTTTCCGTGTTTGTCACCCAGAATCTGAAACTCGATGTGATGGGGCTCTTCCACGAACTTCTCCAGATAAACTGTATCGTCACCGAAAGAAGAAAGAGATTCGCTTTTGGCAGTTGTATAGGCCTCTTCCACTTCTTCTGCGCTGTGGATAAGGCGCATCCCTTTTCCACCGCCACCCATAGAGGCTTTCAGCATCACCGGATAACCGATTTTATTGCAAAGCTCCACAGCTTCTTCCACACTTTTCAGGTTTTCTTGTGTGCCGGGCACAACGGGCACTCCGGCTTCAATCATTTTGATGCGGGCGGAAATCTTGTCGCCCATTGCTTCCATTGTTTCCGGATTGGGACCGATAAAGATAATGCCTTCTTCCTGACAGCGTCGTGCAAAAGCCGCATTCTCGGACAGGAATCCATATCCCGGATGAATGGCGTCTGCGTGGTTCGCTTTCGCCACTTCGATGATTTTTTCTATATTCAGATAACTCTCTTTAGATGCGGCGGGACCTACACAATATGCTTCGTCTGCGTAGAGCACATGCTTTGCAGTCCGGTCTGCCTCGGAAAATATCGCGATACTCGTTATTTCCATCTCCCGGCAGGAGCGCATCACCCTCACGGCTATCTCACCGCGATTGGCTACTAAGATTCTTTTTATCATACTTTTCTAAATTAAGTACATACTTATTTTGTGTCTTCCCACCTTGCGGACATACTCCACCTGATGAAAACACAGTATTTTCCTGATTTGGGGCTTAACAAACGATGTCCTTTCTCCTAATCCACGAGGCGAAAGAACGTTTTACGTGAAGTGGCAGGTCTTCTGACTGACTCTTGTCTTATTTGCCTTCCCGATAGAACATCAGTGGCGTCAAATTAGTTCATTTATAAGACATTGAACTGAGCTTCACAGCAGCGGGACTGTTCGGGATTTGCACCCGATTCCCTATTAATCGTCGTCCGTTGGCTACGGATTCCGAACCATTTCGGCGGCAAAGATAAATAAATTTTGAATAGAGTGTTCTCTTTTTGCACGAAAGTTGCTTTTTTGTGCAATGGACGCTTGTTCGGATATCAGAAACGAAATAAGGTAAATGTAAGTGGATTTAATAGTTAAATCTGTGTGTATTATTGTTTACCCTTTAAACTTTCTTTCTTTTCGCATTGTTGAAGTAGCAATTATTAATCAAACAGTAATCAATTATGAAAGAGAAGAAAGTAGCCCGTGAAGAACGGAATCAAGAGAAGCTGGCTAATGCCGATTGGGTAATGGCGGAATTTTATGCAACATGGTGTCCTCATTGCCAGCGTATGAAACCTGTTGTTGAGGAATTTAAGAAATTAATGGAAGGCACGATCGAAGTGGTGGAAGTAGATGTAGACCAGGAAACTGCCCTTACGGATTTCTACACCATTGAAGCAACGCCTACATTTATCCTTTTAAGAAAAGGACAACAACTTTGGCGGCAATCCGGCGAACTGACTTTGGAAAGACTGGAAAGAGCCGTGAAGGGATTCAAATCTTGAAAAAGTATTAATAAAACAAGTACTATTTCTCAGAAAGTTTTAAATCATGTTATGAAACATACTTTTTTATTTGGATAATTTGCAGATAACCGGAAAGTCCGTATCTTTGTAATGTGTTTTTCATAGTATTAGATTTAAGGTTAACAAAGGTTGGAGCAAGGCGTTGCTCCTTTTTTTATGTTCGTACCTCACTTCCCACTAAATAATATTGATTTAATAAAAAAACAAGTTACCATGAACATCGACTTTATCACGCTTACCAAAGACAATATAGAAAAAGAACATATCTGCTGCGCTTTCTCGGATAAGAAATGTCAGGAAAGTTATAACCTGAAAAAGGAATGGCTGAAGAGGCAATTTGAAAACGGGTATGTTTTTCGTCGTTTGAATGAGCGTGCGAAAGTATTTATCGAATATGGTCCGGCCGAAAACGGATGGGTTCCTGTGAAGGCTGATAATTATCTGTTGATAAACTGCTTTTGGGTAGCCGGGCAATATAAAGGAAAAGGGTATGCGAAAGCTCTGCTCCAAACTGCGATAGATGATGCCTTGCAGCAAGGCAAGGACGGTTTGGTGACTGTGGTAGGAACAAAGAAGTTTCATTTTATGAGTGATACCAAATGGCTGTTGAGACAAGGATTTGTTGCTTGCGAACAGCTTCCGACTGGATTTAGTCTGTTAGTGAAGAAATTGAATGTTGATGCTCCGAATCCGACGTTTAATGAATCTGCACGAACAGGAGAGTGCCCTGATAAAAAGGGTATCACTGTTTATTTCTCCAACCGTTGTCCGTTTGCAGAATTTCATGTGATGAGTTCTTTGAAGGAAACCGCCGCCAAAAGAAATCTTCCTTTGACGATTATAAAACTGGAGACAATGGAGCAGGTACAGGCTGCACCTACTCCGGCTACGATATTCAGCTTGTTTTATGAAGGAAAGTTTGTCACAACGGATATCAGTGCTTGTATGGATAGCCGTTTTGATAAAGCGATAGCAGGGAAATAAGCTAATTCAGTCTCAATTCATACAGACATGCCTGTACTTCTTCCGGACTACCGGTATGTTTACCTTCGTCGTCGGATAGCTTGATACATTCCCGCCATTCCTGATTGACGTTCATCTTGCATTGTGTCAGTTTCATAACGATGTTTGAAGGTTCGAATCCGGTATCATTGGTGAGATTTGTCCCGATGCCGAAGGAACAACGGATTTTGTTCCTGCAATATTCCTGAATCTCCAGTGCTTTTGTGAAATCGAGGGCATTGCTGAAAACGATAGTCTTGGTAGTCGCGTCAATTCCCAGTTCTTTGTAACGGGATATCAGACTGTCTATAAACCTGAATTCATTGCCGGAATCGCAGCGGACACCGTCAAACAGTTTCGCCTGTTTGCGGCTGAGATTGCTGAGGAAGATACCGGAAGTATAAGTATCGGATAAGGCAATGCCCAAATCACCGTCATAAACATTCACCCAGTTTTCGAGCGCCATGTAGTTGGCGTGTTTATATCCGAATTGCGCTCCATGAAACATGAACCACTCATGCGGGTGAGTACCCATCATTTTCATGTCGTACTTCATTGCAAAATAGCAGTTGGAAGTGCCTGTGCAATACTGCGCCGTTTCTTTTAATTTTCTGATAACCGTTTCCTGTACATGGACAGAAAATCTCCGCCGCGTACCGAACTCCGAGAAACGTAACCGATGTTGATTGGACAGTTCTACTTTCTCCGATAATTTGCATAAGATTTCGTCCATATCGGCTACATTGCCGAAGAACTGGTTCTTTATTTCGGATACAATGGCAAGTAAAGGTACTTCATACAGGGTAGCTTTATAGAGGAAATCACTGACTTCGATGTGAAGATGATGTGCTTCGTCCAAATGTATCTTGATTTTATCCGGATGAAAGCGGAAAGATGACAGCCATTCCCAATAAACTCTCGGAAGGAACCGGCAATTTCGTGTCATGTATTCCAGTTCTTCTTCTGTAAGTCTCAATCGGCTTAGCTTATCAATTTCATTTTTAAGTCTTTCCAGAAATTCTTCAGTATATTCAGTCTCATTTCTATCATGGAAGCTGAATTTCCCCATTGCATAGGGAAATAGTTTGATATAAGCGTACGATGTGGTAAACTTATAGAGATCTGTATCCAGTAGCGTTCTAACAATCATGTCGTCCGTTCTTTATATTAAAAACGTTGTAAAGTTAGTATTTGTTGAACGAAACTATTGTTTGATTGTCGATATTTCTTTCTTTTAATGATATTTGTTATCTGTCTGTTGGTATACATTGTGATGAAGGATAACAGAATAAAGATGAATGTTGGCTTTTTCATAATGAGTATAATGTAGATTAATATATGCTGTTCGGATACCGTCAAACGCTATGCTTGTGCCACCCCATTGTCACAACAGTGCCAACGTGCTGTCACAACTGTGACATAGGCATGGCACGACTGTGCCAACGGGGTGGTAGAAGTGTGGCACAGCAAAGTTTAATTTTGATGATATATGTAATCCTGTTATTGGATATATATCATTATGTTTTTAATGATATGTAGTGCAGTTGTGGGTAAAGAAGTGTCCTCTGTTATATTTCCGTAGCTTCCCTCCGGGCTGCTATATCCGATTGACTTAGCTGCAAATACCTTATCACCGGAAGTTAAAATCATCTCTGCTGCATAGACGGGGCAGGCTGTCCGTTTGTACTTAACTACTTGAGGCGTGCGATGTACCGTTCGATATTGTTTTATGATAATTCCACGGTTGGATTATGGGTGGTCAGTCCGCCGTCTACGACGATTGTTTGTCCGGTGATATACCGGGCGTCATTCGAGGCGAGAAAGGCAATGGTAGCTGCCACATCTTCCGGTTCACCCAAATAAGGCGTGGCGCATTGTCCCAAAAAGATGTTGCGGACGTCCTCATTCAGATTATCCAGAGCGGCGGGAGTCAGTATCAGTCCGGGTGCTACGGCGTTGCAACGGATATTCTTCTTGCCCAGTTGGGTGGCGATATATTTAGTCAGGTTGATGACACCTGCTTTGCTGGCTCCGTATAAAGTTCCGTTGGCGTCGGCAGTCATTCCGCTGATAGATGCCACGTTTACGATATTTCCGCCGCCGTGCGCCACCATGATAGGAATCACTTGTTGGGAGAGATACATGGTGCAGCAGAGGTTCAGGTGAAATACTTCATCGAAGTAGTTAATATCCAGTTTCTCGATACCCAAGTCACGTTTTGGGTCGGTTCCGCCTACGTTGTTAATCAATATGTCCACTTGTCTGTACTCTTTCATTGCAAAGTCAATCAGCTCTTTGCAGCTTTGCAGTTCGGTAGCGGAGAAATAAATGGGACGTACGTCAGCCCCCGATTGAGTGAGTTCGGCAGCAAGTTGCTCCGCTTTTTCTTTGGAGTGGTCGGCAATGACTACTTTACCGCCTTCAGAAACAATGCGGCGTGTGGTTGCTTCGCCAATGCCGCCGGCAGCACCGGTGATGATGACTGCCTTATTTTCGAATCTATTCATATAATGAGAATTTGATGGTTACCTTCTATCCTAAACAAGCGGGTGGAGGATTTGTTACTTACCTTAAACTCTCTTTAATAAGATTCGATAACCAGTTTGAAAACTTTTGCATCTCTCTTAGTTTTTCGCTCCTATATATTTAAGAAAACTGTTAAATGTTAACGTTGTTCTGTTTATATGTTAATCGGATTCCGATTCTATTAAACCATGTTATAAGATACCCCGTTTTGCCCGATAAATTTGGAGATAAGCCGAAAGTCCGTATCTTTGTACTGTGTTTTTCATAGTATTAGATTTAAGGTTAACAAAAGATTGGCTGTCTGGGATAGATAGCCTTTTTTTATGCCCTTAAATTTGAGCGAACATTGAAAATAACGAGTGTTGGTTATTCTTCAGGCTTTTCGTTTACCGGATTGTGAATGAATATGTTAAATGTTAACGTGTAAAGTCTGAAATGTTAATGCGATTCGGCGAGTATTAAACCGTGTTATATTATTGCTTGTTTGGGAGCTGAAATTTGCTATTTATGTGGAAGTTAGTACCTTTGTACTGTGTTTTTTTCATAAGTATTAGATTTAAGGTTAACAAAAGATTGGTTGCTCGCGATGAGTAGCCATTTTTTGTTTTTATACCTTTTTGATTGTTTATTCCTTAATCATTGTCGATAATATCTGGGACTTTCCTGTTCTTTTTTAACTTATCCGATATGTATTGTTTGGTTATAACAAAAAACGATTTTTATTGTTATAGTACGAAAGACTTAATAAACTGAACATTATGAAGAAAAGAATCTTATTGTTAGGGGCACTTGTTGGTGCTTTCTTGCTGGCTTCTTGTTCGGGAGGGAACAAGAAGCAGGTTGCGTCCTCGGCTACTCCTGAAGAGTTGGACGACGCCAGTAAAGTGATAAACTATTATCATACATCACTCATTGTTTTGAGGCATGTAGCTAATGCAAAAGATATAAATGCGGTATTGGGATATATGGAGCAGACAGGAAAAGTGCCCGAAGTAGCTCCGATTGCGCCGCCGGAAGTCTCGGTCAGGGATACTGCGGAACTGATGAATCCGGGTGTCTACTTCAATGATGAAGTCCGTCAGAATCTGATACAGAATTACAGGGGATTATTTACTTCGAGAGCACAGTTCTACGCTAACTTTGATAAATTCCTGTCTTACCGGAAGGATAACAAAAAGGCGGAAACCACTAAACTTTTGAAAGAGAACTATCAATTGAGCATAGCGATGTCCGAATACAAACAAGTGATTTTCGATATATTAAGCCCTCTGACTGAACAGGCGGAAAAGGAACTTCTCGCCGACGAGCCGTTGAAAGACCAGATAATGGCTATGCGTAAAATGTCGGGCACCGTACAAAGCATCATGAACCTCTACTCCCGTAAACACGTAATGGACGGTATGCGGATTGACGTGAAAATGGCAGAATTGAAAAAGGAACTGGAAGCCGCAAAGAAACTTCCTGCCGTTACCGGTTATGACGAAGAATTGAAAAACTATCAGAGTTTCCTCTCTTCCGTAGAATCCTTTATGAAGGATATGCAGAAAGCCAGAGATAAAGGCGCTTACTCGGACGCAGATTACAATGCAATGTCCGATGCCTACGAATACGGGCTTTCCGTTATCTAAAGAAAAAGTTTCCTGCTATCCTGCCACCATTGGCACGATAGCGGGAATTATTGTTAATAATATTTATATCCTATATAAATCAGCTGCAGTCTTGAATTCGTTCAAGACTTTTTTATTTTCTTTCCCATAACTTTGCTGCCATAAGACTAAACTATTTTATGAAATAGGAAAAGATAACCAAACCCTGTATGTTATGAAGAATCTGCAATTAACTAAACTAGGCTTTTTACTTTTTCTCGTCCTGTTGTGTGGATGTAGTGACAACTTTGTTATTGACACTCCTGCCGAGGCGGGTAACTCTTACGAGTCCGATGTCCATGTCCTGAATAAATTCGTAGATATCAGCGAACCGGGTCAGAAGTATTACATTAATCCGAACAAGAAAAGCACCGTTCTGTCTTACATCACGAATTCCGACCTTGAAGAACTGAACGCAGTGAATTCCCTAAGTGCATCGAGGTACGAAAAAAGTCTGTTCCGGCTGAATGAAAAAATTTCGCAAGCTATTTCTTCTCATACGGTGGACTATGTAGTGATGTGTACAAGTAGCCAGATATTCGTAGACCGGATTAATGATGATTCACCTATCGAACTGAAAAGTGCCGGTTTCACAACTCTGTCGGATAATCTGGTCGTTTCCTTACTGGATATTTCATCAGAGGAAATGTCTTCAAGAGAAATTTATTCGGGGAATCTGGTGCAGACGGGACTCGAACTGAATCCGTCTCTGTATGCGAGGGATCACTGGATATTCCGCATACGATGTGAGGTGGGCGAACCGACAGATAGAAAAACGGCCTGGGTGCTTTTCTGCGGAGTTGGTTATTTCAGTGCCGCTTCTTTCAATTGGCTTGCGCTCGATTCTTATGATAACCGGGTTTCTTGGAACTTCACCGGCGAAAGCATGTTGGACGAAACTATGCCTTCAATCGCGCAAATGGTTTTCTTTAAATAAAAGAATGTCCCATTTTTACAATACATTCAAATTATCACTCCTGTTTCCGAGGAGAGGAAGATTATCTGTATGTCGTAATTCTCATTCATCGGGAATGGAATGAGTAGGTTAATGCAGGTGTGCCAAGACGAAACGGCACACCTGCATTTTATTCTTCTTACTTCATTTTATTCCACGGGAATATAAATCTCCGTCAGCAACTCTTCGGGAGCCGTTTTGCACGGGTCGTTCAGATAACGTTCGGCACTGGCTTCGTCGCGCAACGTACATTCCATTTCAGGCAGATATTTTCCGTAAATAGTATCATACACTGCTTGCAGATTGTCATACGACCCTTTATAAAGGAAAATGGCATAACGTCCGGCAGGAAGCGTCTTGAATCCTACATCGCCTTTAGGCGCTACCTGAACAGGCATTACCATGCATACATCTGTACGCAACTTCTCGGCAGGTGTCACTTTGGGGTCGTTGTGATAGATGCAAAGCGGGCTGAAATCCCCTATTGGCAGGTTTTGTTCTTTGACAAACTGCCACAACCGTCCCCAGGTGCCGCCATAATCATTCAGTTTGTAGTCGCCGGACAGGCGGATATAAATCACATTTCTTGCAGGTACATTTTTAATCTCACTTTTCAGTTCCAATTCCGGTCTGATAATCGCTGGTTTCATAATTACAAAGTTTTTATTGTTTCGATACTCTAAAGGTGAAATCCCATAAAACTGCCTGAATACTTTCGACAATGAAGAGGGGGACGAATATCCGATGCGATAGGCAATATCGGCAATCGGGATATCCGAGTAACGGAGCAGGCGTGCGGCAGCTTCTGTCCGCGTCCGGACAATAAACGTACCAATCGGTTCACCGAGAAATGCTTTCATTATCCGGTGAAAGTAAAAAGGAGAGAAATTAGAAACCTTGGCCAGCGATTTTAAATCAATCTCTTCTCCTAAATGCTGATTGATATATTCCACTACGACATTTACGCACTTTTGATACTCTTCTTTCGTTGTTTTCTTCTGTTGCATAACTTCTTTTGGTATTTCACTTTGCAAAGGTATTGGTAAAAAAGGGAACAGACTTGTCCGATATTGCTTATTTGTAGAATATCTATTTGTTGACGATGCTTTTCTATTTCTTCGTTTGATAATTTATTTTAATATTTCGTGTATTTAAGTATGGTATAAATGTATATAAAATGACCATATTTTTAACCGTTTGCGGTGATATGGATTTTAATGTTTTAAATAATGTCAAAACCTGAAATAAAAAACGCTCTTTTGGTTATAATCTATTACTAAAATCGCTATATTGTAACCAAATTATTAAATAAATAATAGCCATGGATAAAAGAATAGTAGGGACGAACGCCGGAAAGGTCTGGTGTGCCCTAAAGGAAATTGGTGAAATTTCAATACCAGAATTGGCGAGAAGATTAAACCTTAGCGTAGAGAGTACAGCATTGGCTGCTGGTTGGCTGGCAAGAGAGAACAAAATTTGTATTCAACGAAAAAATGGATTGATTGCTTTATCCGATGAAAGCGCCTTTCCTTTCAGTTTTGGATAGTATGGATTTTGTAAATGAACGTCATTGAAGTTTTATTAGCTTGTTGGTAATAAAATGTCAATACGTATGGATAAAAGTGAAAAGAAAAAATACCGGGGAGTGGATAAATCTGCTCCCCGGTATTTTTTTCGGGTCAGGCTGCGCACTGGTTGCCGAAGAATTGTCTGGACAGTGAGTTGATAAGCTTGTTTTTATCTGTGGTGTGCACAGATAACGTGAAGCAGTGGTCGCTTCCCCCATAAGAAATGAGAGATACGGGAATGTCCTTGATAGTGTCCATGATGTGGCTTTCTACCTGGGTGCGTTTCCAGTGAAGTGAGCCGATGATGTGTATCACGGACATATTTTCGTCTATGACCATTTCGGCATACTTATGCAGTTCCCTTTGGACTATTCGCAGGGTATCACTGCTGGCTGTCAGCATCATGGAGATAGATACGTTGGATGAGGCCATTGAAACGACGTTTATTTGATATTTGTTGATGACTTCCAGTAGTTTCCCCATTAGCAGATAGCCGGGCAATACGTTTAATGACGTAAAGCGTACAAAGGTGGCCGAGTCCTGCGAAAGTATTGCTTTGACACTGTCTCCTGTGTCATGAGAGGAGATATAGAGCCGTTCGGTTGTCAGGTCGTGGATATCTGTCAGGCGGATAGCCATGTTGGAGCGTGCCGCAAGGGTGATGCAGTCTGTGTAGAGTAGGTAAACTCCGCTGTTAATCAGTTGTTCGGCTTCCGTATAGGTCAGTGAGTGCTGCTCTCTCCGGCAGTTCCGGTTTGCATAGATATGATTGATTTGGGTGGATAAGACTATTTCGTCCGCTTGAAAAATGGTAGCGAGTACTGTTGCGTAGTAGTCGTTACGCCTTTCGCTCATGAAGTCTATTTCACCATATACATTCTTACAGATAGAGAGCGGGGCGACAAAAATGTCGAAATCTTGGTTTTCGTCAATATATTGACGGACAGTTTCCTGGATATAGGGGATATCCGGTTTTCTTTCCAGGTTGATTTGCATAAATTTACCGGTATCCAGCGTTTGGGCATGAAATCCCTGTTGGCGCAAGCTGTAAGTGAATAAATCACTGGACAGTCCGTATATTTCAGCTTTTATTGTTTTATCAATCAGTAAATCAGCTTTGTCCTCTACCAATGCATGTATCTTCTTTATGCACTCTCGGATACGGATTTTCATATCCTGATTCAATTGCGGTTCTGTGATGAGATGATTGGTCAGGCTATAACAATATTCTTCGATAGCATTAACTGTGGTATGAGAAGCTTCGTCTTCTTCGTGGAACCAACTGGCGGAGATAGCCTGCATCCATTCTTGCAACTGTGTCAATACAGGAAGTACGGCCACATAAGGGTGTTCCTGCCGGATACAGTTGATAACTTGCTTGATATCATCTTCATCTTTAATTTTTTCAAATTTGCAAACTTTCATCGTTGTCTGATTATTTATCGATTGTTACTCTTTTCAAAATGATATGCCTTTTTTCAAAAGGGAATGATTGGATAGCATCATTCTTTTGCTTTGGAATAGGGTATATCTTTATAAATCAATTTATTAATCTTGTAATTAATACCTTTAAAGTATTTCCTTACTATAAATAATCTGCCAATACCGTACCACATTGGGATATGAAGTAAGATTTGCTATCTTTGTAGCGTAATTGTAATTGATTGATAAACCAACGATATTCATCTATTTATGAAACTCTGTATATAGCTGCACTCAACGAATAGCATACTTTTTTAATAAGGCTATTCAGCTATCCGGCAGGCAACTTTCCGTCTGCCGTAAAGTTCTTAAATTGGGTTATGCCGTGGGACTTTCATTGATAGTTCTGTTTGCACTTTCAATACTAGATACATTCTCAAAATGACTGAAGATATAAAGAATAAACTTTTGATGTGTGCGGAGATTTACCATTGCGCAGACTTTATTACAAGCGACCCGGTACAATTCCCTCATCGCTATACGCTGAAACAGGATATTGAAATCAGTGGCTTGCTGACCGCGATTATGAGTTTCGGCAATCGCAAACAGATATTGAAGAAAGCAGACGAACTGCACAGGCTGATGGGAGATTCGCCTTATCAGTATGTGCTGTCCCGCCAGTGGGAGGTCGATTTCCCTTCGGGAGTAACCAATAGCTTTTATCGTATGCTGTCATATGCCGACTTTTATGGATACTTCCGGCGATTATATGCAGCCTATACACAGTTTGAAAGCTTGGAAGAAACTTTGAATGCGTACTCAGGAATACCTATGGAAAAGTTGTGCTCATTCCTTGAAGTATCCGCTAAAAGTCCTCAAAAGAAACTCAATATGTTTTTGCGTTGGATGATTCGCCGGGATTCGGCAGTTGATTTTGGAATTTGGAAGAGCTTTGACCGCAAAGAACTGATTGTTCCTTTGGATACACACGTCTGCCGGGTAGCCCATTATTTCAAGTTGACGGATACAGAAACCTTCTCTTTGAAAAATGCCCGTCAGATAACGGCAGCATTGGCTGAGGTTTTCCCGGATGACCCTTGCCTGGGCGATTTCGCCTTGTTCGGCTTAGGGGTGAATGGGGAGATTTAATACATGACCTGATAAAATGAAATTTTCGATTATAACCGGAAAAGTTGACATAAAACCAACTTTTTCCGGTTATAATCGAAAAATCAGAGAATTATTAAAATGCTGTTATTTTGTTTGTGAAATCCTTCCAACCATTTGCATTCTTGTATTTCTCCACAGATTCGGCAGGAACACGAATGACTGTGATATCGTCCGGAAATCCGTACCATACTTTTTCAAATACCTGTGGAGGTGTTATCCCTTCTACCATTACTTCCTTAATACCTGTATTATTGAAAGCTGAAAAATTAATCTGTGTGACGTTTGCCGGAATGGTTAATTGAGTCACTTTTCTATTACCGCCCAATAGTCCTTGTCCTAATATCCGGATACTTTTAGAAATTTCGAAGCGAGTTAATTTCGGACATCCTTCAAGGCAATAGGGGTGAATCATCGCTTCGGGATTTTCATTGAGAACAGTTCCGTAGGTGGTCACTTCCGTCAATTCCGGGCAGTAATAGAAAGCCCTTTGCGCTATGGTTGTAACACCATTCGGTAATTTCACAGTGGTAATGCCACTTTCCCGGAATGCTTCCAACCCGATTGTTCTTACATTCTCCGGAATCTCAATCGTTTTCAATTGAGACGTCTTAAGGAATGCCTGTGCTCCGATTTCTTTCAGGGTCGCAGGCAGCAGCACCTCTTCAACGCCCGCATATACAAAAGTGCTGGCAGGAAGTTTGGTGAGTTTCGTCTGGCTTAGATCTGCTTTTTTCAAGTTCCGGCAATAGTAGAAAATATTTTCCTCAAGTTGTTCCAGAGTCGTCGGGAATACAACTTCCTGAACGGTTGAATTGAAGAAAGCCATATCTCCGATAGATTGCAGCCCTTCGTTGAGCACCACCTTGTTTATTTGACTACCTCTGAAAGCAGCTTTTGGAATTGACTTCACACTATTGGGAAGTATGATTTCATTATGCCCTTTTAATACTTCCGTCAATACTCCATTTTCTACACGGACAGGAGAAATCTGCACGGAGAAACTTTTCTGTTTACCCTCTATCGTTATGGTTACTTCCTGTTTATCAACAGGGGCAGATGATGAGAAACCACTGATCTGTTCCGGGGTAACCTTCACAGGTCGTTGTTTCCCGTCATCATACTTGCCTGTCACGTTAAGGCCGGTTAAGTCTATATTCTCTCCTAATGCATAAATCGTTTTTGCAGGTAATTGTTCTATGGAGAAATCCTCTAGTAAAGCTCCTACGGGTTCAGCAGGATTTTCTGCCGAAGGTGAATCTTTCTTATATTCGTCATTTTCGGTGCTGCAACTTAGTAATATTGCTCCCAGAACCATTTGCAGGCAAAGTGCTGTAATTATATAAGGTCTAGTTTGTTTCATATGATAAAAGTTTAGTTAGGGAATTGGGTTAAACGTATGTCTACCTTTACGACTTTTCCGGCTTCTACGGTTTTGCCGGAAGACCATATCTGGTAGTTGTCAGGGCCACCCCCTTCTTGTACCACGAATGTCAGGAACCGTTGCGACTGCGTTGTGAACCATTCCTCTCGTGGCAATACAAAGGTTACTATGCCACTTTCGTTTGTCTGGGCAATTACAGTTGGCAAGGTTAAATTATCTTTTTCAAAAATCTTATAATCCTTTTCATTATACATTTTTACGGGAACGCCCGTTGCTATTTTTCCATTCTCATCATAAACGGCTACCACTACTTTTGCTTCTTTCATTTCTTCGTTTCCTTTTTCGCATGCTACCATGAAAAGCATGACGCTTAATAGAATAACAATCTTCTTCATTATCTTTTCTTTTTTTCTAATTTTTCGAATACGAAAGTAGTAAGATTGCATCAAAATCGGGTTATGATGCAATCTTATAAATCTAACACTCAGACTTAAATTGTTTTGATATTCAATGAGTTGTAAAAAATGTATCCTAAGATTTCTAACACAGGTCTAACACCTATCCGAAAAGTGCTAAAAACAACTCTTTATTGGCTGTTTCTGCCGATTTGATACGTGATTTGAGCCGTGACTTACGAGCATATACATTCGCTACCGTATCTTTCATAAACAAACTGATTACTTGTGGCGAGAAACCTACAAAAATATAACAAAGCAGCCGTATGTCGGCTTCTTTCATTGACGGAAAATCATTCCGCAGCTTCTCCATAGCATTATCATGGCAGGTATTTACGATAAGTTCCAGCTCTTGCAACAGTTCATTGTTCTCTGCAAAATCGGTGATAATCTGTTTCACTTCGTGGAACATGGCAGCCTGTTGTGATGCACTATTCTCACGTTCATAGTAAGTCTTTCCCAGTTTGTCAATGATGTCAAAGCGTGAAGCTATCAAACCTTTTAAATGGCTTTCCGCATTGCGCTGTCCTTCCATGTGTTCCGTCAGGGTTTTGTATTGGAAATTGGCTTCTTCCGCCAATAGCAGGTAGTGGTCGGTACGTTCCCGTTGCAGGCGCAGACGTTGACGGATGATATAGTATGCTACCCCTAATATCAGAAAAATTACGCTTGCTACGGCAATCTCCCAGATAGTACGGTTCTTCATCCGGTATTCGGCAAAATTGGAGCGTTCCTTGAAATAGTCACGTTCCACCATACCAGCGGAGAATTGCATATTCGAGCGTGTCAGAGAGTCAGTCAGATAGATATAATGATGTATCTTCTCAGTTGCTTTCTCGAAGTTTCTGGCCTGCGCTTCAATCCGATAAGCGGTGTATTGCAGGTCTGCGATGTCACGAATATCGGTAGAATGTGCTTCTGCAAGTGCCAGATAGTAGCGTGCGCTGTCTATACGGTTTTTCAGTAGATTCGCATCTACTAATGTATGATATCCGTAGAGCGTATCTTGCCGGGCAGAAAGTTCGATACGTTGCAGCAGGTCATGAGGAATTTGTTTCTTGCCTGACACTACATAGAGAGAAGCAAGATTGGTGAGACTGGCTTTGGCTAACTTATCGAACTTGTGTTCATCGGCCAAATCGAGTGCGGCAGAATAGAGCCGCATGGCTTTCTCCATATCTTTCGAATTGAAAGTTGCGGCTGCCATATCGAGAGTTGCTTCTGTTTCTTCGCGAGTGTTATCAGACTGCCGGAAGTTATTGCGAGCTTCACGAAAATAATGATAAGCCCGGCTATAGTTCATCTGGTCATAATACACTTCACCGATTTGACTGTATAAAAGCCCCGCATAATAAGGCTCATTGGTATCTTTCAGTTTCTCTTCAACTTTCAGATAAAGGCGTAACGCTCCCGGCTTGTCTCCTGCACGCAGTTTGACTTTTCCCCAATAATAAAGAGTCTTGCATTGACGGCGTAAATCTTTGGGATGATGTTTGTAATACTCCCAAGCCCGACGAATCAGCGAATCATTTGTTGCTTTGATATGATTCTTGTCTAAAGCCTCTGAATAAAGCAACGCATACCTGGCCTGTTCAGCTTGGCTACCTTCCGATTTGAGTTGTTGTAATATTGTTAAGGCACTATCCGGCTTATTTTGTATCAGTGCTTCCGCCTCGTCAAGCCGGGAAATCTGTTCTCTGTTATAACATCCTGTAAAAAAGAGAATTGCTAATAGTTCGAGTATAATTCTGCATTTCATGCTGTGAATGTAATAAAAATATTTCGAGTTTAGTATGGAATCGTCATATCTTTATTGTTCTTATGTTGTTTAACTTTACAACGGTAGGAAAATATGTAAGTTTGGAAGAAGCCTTGAATACATATTCACGGTTACCTATTACGAGCTATGCTTTGCCGTTACGGTCTTGCTTCAAAACTTGATGTCGGCTGGTGACACGTATATATTGTTGCCTGGCATTGAGTATACGGAAACTGTAAATGTTGGAATAGTCGTTTCGCTGTTTGAGGGCAGATTGAGCCCGTTTCAACATGGTGTAATCAATGTCAGTAGCAAAAAGGCATTGCTTGGCCCACATTCTTCCCGGGTAATATCGTTTGATTTATTCATGGTGAATGTTTTGAACGTTGATAGTATATTTTGAGAAGATATTTATTTACCAATCAATTTCTTCTATTCCCTTACTACGCAAAAAAGCATTGGCTTTGCTGAAGTGTTTGCAACCGAAGAAACCATATTCGGCAGAACGGGGAGAAGGATGAACGCTGGTCAGTACCAGATGTTTGCTAGTATCTATCAAAGATAGTTTCTCTTTCGCATAATTTCCCCAAAGCATAAATATCAAATTCTCTCGCTTTTCACTAAGTTTCCTGATAACTGCGTCTGTGAAGATTTCCCAGCCCATATTTCGATGAGAACCGGTTTCGTGCGCTCGTACGGTAAGAACAGAGTTTAGCGGGAATACGCCTTGGGCAACCCAGCGATCCAGGTTACCGGAAGCAGGAATTGGTTTTCCCAGGTCTTGATGTATCTCTTTGAATATGTTGTTTAGTGAACCGGGGATAGCTACTCCCTCAGGTACAGAAAAACAGACTCCGTAATATTGTCCGGGATTGGGATAAGGGTCTTGTCCAAGGATAACTACTTTTACTTTTTCGAAGGGACAGGAATTGAATATATGAAAAATCTGATGTCCGAGAGGGAGGACGTGTGCCCGTTTATATTCATCTTTGACGAATGTAACCAACTTTTCGAAGTATGGTTTATCAAATTCTTCTTGTAATTGCTGTTTCTAACTTTGTTCTATTCTGACATTCATGAGGTGCCCCTTAATAAGTTATACAAAGACAAAAGTAGATATATTGCGAGAGAATATCAAGAATGAGAGACGAAATTGTGTATTTCACCGATTTAGGGTGAATGGTGTGCTAATAAATGATAATTATCGTCTTTCTTCCGAAAAAGAATGAATATAAACGTATTTTTCTGATTTATTACATTATCTTTGTTCCCAGAGTTTGAGTTACGAATTATTATTGTGTAGTTCTTCTTTTTAATATATTATTAGCAAGTAGTCCTCTTCTGTAATTATCCTCCTCACTCCAAAATAGTATTTATTTTAATAAAATTTTTAGATGAACATTTACATTTCAGGTTTAAGTTATGGCACAAATGATGCTGACTTAACAAATTTATTTGCAGAGTTTGGAGAAGTATCTTCTGCTAAGGTTATTTTTGATAGAGAATCTGGTAGATCCAGAGGATTTGCTTTCGTAGAAATGCCGAATGATACAGAAGGACAAAAAGCAATTGACGAATTGAATGGCGTTGAATATGACCAGAAGGTTATTTCAGTAAGCGTTGCACGCCCTCGCACTGAAAGACCGTCTCACGGTGGTGGTCGTGGTGGTTATAATAACTCCAGAAGATATTAATACCCGGATAAAAGCAGAAGATTCTGTCTTCTGCTTTTATATATAAATTATTTCCGTTTCATGATTCATCGGGAAATCCCTTTTACAGAGAGTTCGAAAAATCATTTTACATTTAAGTTCTGCTAATTCTGCCTCTTTTGTGTGCAATATCGGAAATTTCTAGTTCTGCACTTTCCATTCTGAAAATAGATTTATTAGACTTTTTTGTAATACAAGCAAGCCTCTGGAAAAAAGAGCAAAGTTTAATAAGTATAATCACAAGTCTATATCAATATTGACTTCGTCGTGAACATTTATATAAGATATGTTTCTGACGGTTTACTTTCAGATATAGCAAAAACAACATTTATGACATTTAAAGAATTAAATATAACCGAGCCGATTTTAAAAGCAATCAAAGAAAAAGGATATACAGTACCGACCCCAATTCAAGAAAAAGCGATTCCTGCCGCATTGGCAAAAAGAGATATATTAGGTTGTGCGCAGACTGGTACAGGAAAGACGGCTTCATTTGCCATTCCTATCATACAACATTTGCAAGTCGTGAGCAAGGAATCTGTCAAGCGTCAGGGTATCAAAGCCTTGATATTGACACCTACCCGTGAACTTGCCCTGCAAATCAGTGAATGCATTGACGATTATTCAAAATATACCCGTGTTCGCCACGGAGTGATCTTCGGTGGTGTAAATCAACGTCCGCAGGTTGATATGTTACGCAAGGGAATTGATATTCTGGTAGCTACTCCGGGACGTCTACTTGATTTGATGAATCAGGGACATATACATCTGGATACTATTCAGTATTTTGTATTGGATGAGGCTGACCGTATGCTTGACATGGGATTTATCCATGATATTAAGCGAATATTGCCGAAACTTCCGAAAGAAAAGCAAACCTTGTTCTTCTCGGCAACAATGCCTGACACCATTGTTACTTTAACCAAATCTCTGTTGAAGAATCCGGTGAAGATTTACATAACACCGAAATCGTCTACTGTGGACTCTATCAATCAGGTTGTGTACTTCGTAGAGAAGAAAGAGAAAAGTCAATTATTAATTTCAATTTTGCAAAAAGCAGAAGATCAATCGGTACTTATCTTCTCGCGTACGAAGCATAATGCCGATAAGATTGTTAAGATATTAGGTAAGGCTGGGATCGGTAGTCAGGCTATACACGGAAATAAGAGTCAGGCGGCAAGACAGTCCGCATTGGGTAATTTTAAGTCGGGGAAAACCCGGGTTATGGTTGCTACTGATATTGCTTCCAGAGGAATCGATATAAGTGAGTTGCCTATGGTTATTAATTATGATCTCCCGGATGTTCCCGAGACGTATGTACATCGTATCGGTCGTACAGGAAGAGCAGGAAATACAGGGACAGCACTTACATTCTGTTCGCAGGAAGAACGTAAACTGGTTAATGATATTCAGAAGTTGACCGGTAAGAAACTCAATAAGGCTAATTTCACTTTTTGAAATTAGCCTCTTACATTATTCATTAAAAATAAGTATAAATTAAATATGATTTCTATGGCAAAATCCATGACAGTAGGTAAACGTGAAAATGAAAAGAAAAGACTCGCTAAACGAGAGGAAAAATTAAAGAAGAAAGAAAGCAAAAAATTGTCGGGAAAAGCGAATAGCTTTGAAGATATGATTGCTTATGTAGATGAGAACGGAATGATAACTTCCACTCCTCCAACGGAAGATATTAAAAAAGAGGAAATAAATCCCGATGAAATAATCATTGCAACTCCCAAAAAGGAAGAGGAAGAACCGGCTATCTTAAGAGGAAGGGTTGAATTTTTTAATGAGGCTAGGGGATTTGGCTTTATTAAAGATCTTAACGGTGTTGAAAAGTATTTCTTCCATGTAAATAATGTTGTTGGCAATATTGTAGAAAACAACATTGTGACATTTGATCTTGAGCGTGGTACGAAAGGTATGAATGCAGTTAATATCTGTCTTGAAAAGCAATAATCCGTTATTAAAGTTTTATTTTGTAATTCGTATAAAGCGGACATGAAAATAAGATCTTTGGGCAATACAAGTTTTGATCTGATATTCGAAACATTTAATAAGGCTTTTGCTGCCTATGATACTCGAGATCAGGAACAGTGTGAAAATATCTAATATGCCCAACGAAATTAGATCTGTATCTATCGGAGCGTTCGATATGATAGCTGATTTCTGGGATTTAGGGGAATGTTACTGTTGGAAGACGTTTTTCTGACTGATCCCCTTCATCCCACTATTTTGCTATTCTTGGAAAATAAAAATCCCTGAACTTCTTTGAAATTCAGGGATTTACATCGTTCTTCTTTTCTTTAAAGTGGTGCCACCAGGAATCGAACCGGGGACACAAGGATTTTCAGTCCTTTGCTCTACCAACTGAGCTATGGCACCTTGCTTGATTGCGGTTGCAAAGGTAGTGAAACTTTTGGAATCTGCAAGGCTTCCGGTAATAAAAAACACTGATAAAAAGTTAGTCTGCTTATTATCAGTGTTATATGAATTGAAAATATTTTTGCTGTTAACCGGAATATTCTATTTATCCTCCTTTAGCGGATTCCAACCTTGGGCTTTCAGTTCGAACTCTTGTCCGTCACGGGTTATCAAGGCACAGCCAAGTTCTGGTTTGGTGATATGTCCGATGAGGCGGATACCCTCCATTTGCGAAACTTTTTCGTGGTCGGCGATAGGTACGGTGAAAAGAAGCTCGTAGTCTTCGCCTCCGTTCATGGCACAAGTTGTTAGGTTCATGTTAAACTCTTCGGCCATGACAGCAGTCTGGTAATCAATGGGGATGTGCTCCTCGTATACGCGACAGCCGGTATTACTCTGTTTGCAGATATGCATTAATTCGGATGATAAGCCATCGGAGATGTCCATCATTGAAGTCGGGATGATATTGGCGGCAGCAAGTTTCTCAATGATATCTTTACGGGCTTCCGGCTTAAGTTGGCGTTCCAGTAGATACTCCTTGCCGGAGAAATCCGGTTGGACATCTTTTTCGCCTTTCAGTACAACCTTTTCACGTTCAAGAAGTTGTAGCCCCATATAGGCGGCACCTAGATCCCCGCTGACACAAATCAGGTCGGTTTCTTTGGCTCCATTGCGGTAGACCACTTTATCTTTGTCTGCGTCGCCGATACAAGTAATGCTGATAGCAAGTCCTGTAAGGGAAGAAGTCGTATCACCTCCTACGATATCAACATTATATTGTTGGCAGGCCAGACGGATACCGGCATAAAGATCATCCATGTCCTCTACGCTGAACCGTTTGGAAAGGGCGATAGAAACCGTGATCTGCCGGGGAGTACCGTTCATGGCATAAATGTCGGAAAAGTTGACTACGGCAGCTTTGTATCCCAGATGTTTCAAGGGGACATAAGTCAGGTCGAAATGTACACCCTCCATTAGTAAGTCGGTAGTCACCAATACTTGCTTCTCTGAAGGGTAAGAGAGGACAGCAGCGTCGTCACCTACTCCGTATTTACTGGATTCGTTTTCTAATTTAATTCCCTCGGTGAGGTGGTCAATCAGACCGAACTCACCAAGAGTAGCTATTTCAGTTCTCATAAATCGATTTTAATGTTTAGGCACGGTTGATAAGTTCACGCATGATAGTTGTCATTTTCGGTTGGGCGGCATCGGCTGCTTTCTGGACTTCTTCGTGCGTTACTTCCACGATCTTTCCCTCTACTCCTAAATCTGTGATAACAGAAATACCGAATACCTTAATTCCGCAATGATTGGCAACAATCACTTCGGGAACGGTAGACATACCTACGGCATCGGCACCTAGAATATGGAATAATTTATATTCAGCCGGAGTTTCGAAAGTAGGGCCTTGTGTACCGATGTAAACTCCGTGCTGAACCTTGATGCCTTTTTCTTCGGCAATTTCGTCCGCCTTGCGGATCAGTTCTTTGCTATATGCTTCACTCATATCCGGAAAACGGGGACCGTAAGGGATATTCTTTCCGCGTAGCGGATGTTCGGGGAAGTAGTTGATATGGTCAGTGATAATCATCAGGTCACCGATTTCAAAATCTGCATTCGTCCCGCCACTGGCATTGGATACAAACAAGGTTTTGATACCCAGTTCACGCATCACACGTACGGGGAAAGTAACCTCTTTCATTGAATAACCCTCATAATAGTGAAAACGGCCTTGCATTGCCATAATATCCTTATTGCCCAATTTACCGAAAATCAGCTTGCCGCTATGACCTTCGACGGTAGATATCGGGAAGTTAGGAATATCCGAATACTTTATTTCATACTTCTCGGTGATTTCGTTTGCCAAACTGCCAAGACCTGTGCCAAGGATAATGGCTGTTTCAGGACTGGTGTGCATCTTTCCTTTCAGGTAAGCTGCGGTTTCTTGTATTTTCTCTAACATAGTCAATAATATGTTGGTTAAATTTATCTTGTTGGTTCTGTAATATTTCTATTTCAATAGGCAGAGCATAGATGAACGGTTTTAATTCCGCATCCAAGTCCGGATGATTGATCAGGCGTGTGGCGTCTTTCTCGGTAGTGATAATCAACCGCCGTTTACCTTTTAACTTGTTGAATCGTTCCCTTATCTGTTGCATATCCTTATGGGTGAAGTCATGGTGATCGCCGAATGAAAGCAAGTCTATTTGCTTCGTACAATCTCCCAGTCTTTCGAGTATAGGGGCAGGAGAGGCAATACCTGTGATTAACAGGATATCAGTATCAGTCAGTAAAGATAACGCAATGCCGCCCTCGTTCGAAAATACGGGTTGCAAGTTACCATACCGGAACGACGAGAAGAATAGCCGCTGATACGGATAAAGGTTCAGCCGTTTCGTGATAATGTTATAATCAATCGGTTTGATATCCTGCGGACATTTAGTGACAATGACAATCTGCGCCCGGTTCTTCCCGCTGACGGGCTCGCGTAAACGTCCGGCCGGAAGTAAGGTGTCATCGCAGAAAAGACGGTGATAATCAGTCAGCAGAATGTTTAATCCCGCTTTTACGTGACGGTGTTGGAAGGCATCGTCGAGCAGGATAACGTCTGTCGAAGGCTCTTTCAGTTTGAGTAGCTTTTCTATTCCGTGGCAACGTTTTTCGTCAACAGCCAGTGTGACGGAAGAGAACTTTGTATACATCTGGTAAGGTTCATCTCCAATTGTTTTTGCCGTACATTGGGGAGTGGCGAGCACATAGCCTTTAGTACGTCGTTTGTACCCCCGGCTGAGGACGGCCACCTGATATTTATCATGAAGTAACTTTATCAGATATTCAGCGTGCGGGGTTTTGCCTGTACCTCCTACGGCAAGGTTGCCGACACAAATAACGGGAACATCGAAACTCTTCGACCGGAAGATTCCCCAGTCAAAGAGCTTGTTTCTCATCACTACCACTGCTCCGTATATCCATGAGACAGGGTATAGCCACTTATGTATCTTGATAAAGTGTTCGTCCATGCAGTACAGGTTATTTTATATTCAGTTCAAATGGGACGCGTGCCTGAATCATGGATTTTTCTTGCAGATTCTTCAACAGATCAAACTGACGGTAGTATTCGCCCAATTTGCTTTTCAGCAATTGTGCTTCTACGTAATTTGTCGGTTTAGTTTCAAACAGAGAGGAGAAAAAATCCTGTTTCGCCGGATAGGAGATAACAGTATAATTTTCAATATCCGCTTTGGCTACGGCGATATCCAATGCTTTGTCAATACCTCCGCTCGTCCACCAGACCCAGTTCCTTGGCGGCTTCACCGGTCCACACACGACCTTCGGCGATCTTCTCGATAGCTTCTTTAGTCATGTGGCGTCCTTCGGCGCAACGGCCGATAAATGTATTGTATCCTTCGGTTATCGTCATTTGCAGCAATGCTTTTTCTCCTTCATTGAAAGGACGCATGATATTTCCGAAATCCGAATATTTATTTGTTTTTACTACATCGTAAGTCAAACCGATTTTGTCTGTCAGCCCTTTTACATTCGGTACCATACCGAAAATACCGATAGAACCGGTCAATGTTGTTGGTTCCGCCACAATCGTATCAGCCGCACATGAGATGTAGTAACCACCTGAAGCGGCATAATCGCTCATGGAGACAATAACCGGCTTTTTAGTTTTCAGCTCCTTTACGGCGTGCCAGATTTGTTCGGAAGCAAAAGCGCTTCCGCCCGGAGAGTTAACTCGAAGCACGACTGCCTTCACATCATCATTGTCTTTCAGTTTGCGAAGGTCGCGGCTCACTTTGGAACCTACTATACCTTCATCAGAAGCAGATGAACCGGCATAATCGGTAATTTCTCCGGAAGCATAATAAACAGCTACGATATTGCCACTCTTATCCTTCGGTACATTTTTCCTCACATTGACCATATCGCTCAAGCCAAGCATAGGCAATTGATCGTCCTTGCCTATTTCTACCAGCTCTTTTAGATAGTTACGCACATCATTTCGGTAAATCAGCGTATCAGCCAATCCGCATTTTACACTTTCCTCTGCCGGATAGAACATTAGCATACGGTCGGCATAGGCATTCAATGAATCTACCGGGATATAGCGTGAATTGGATACACCTTCAGTCACTTGTCTCCAAATAGAATTGATATAAGCAGTCACTTGTTCCCGGTTGGCGGGGCTCATCTCGGTAGAAATAAACGGTTCCACTGCCGATTTGTATGTTCCTACCTTGAAGATTTGCATTTCTACACCAATTTTTTGCAGCAAATCTTTGTAGAAGACAGGAGCAGCGGCAATGCCACGCCACTCTATCATCCCTTTAGGATTGAGCAGCACTTTGTCGGCTACGCTGGAAAGATAATAAAGTCCCTGGGTGTAAGAGTCTCCATAAGCAATGATAAACTTTCCGCTTTCCTTGAAATCAAGTAGTGCATTACGGATCTCCTGTAAAGAAGCGTATGACGTTCCCAATGAAGAGGCCTGCAAGTAAATTCCTTTAATATTTTCATTCTCTTTTGCTTTTTTGATAGAAGAGAGGATATCGTCCAGACCGTATATATTGGAATCGTCACTGAATAATTGTGATAGAATGTCCAATGGATTCTCTTGCGTGCGTTCGACCAACGTTCCGTTCAGATCGAGCATCATTACCGAATTCTTTTTTACTATTGTCTCCGTATCCGAAGCAGACATGATACCGAACAAGGTCACCATGCTGACAATAAATAATACGATACTTGACAGGATAATACCGGTTACTGTTGCAAGTGTAAATTTCAAGAAATCTTTCATTATGCTTATTGTTTTTTTGAGCCAGCTTATTATTAAGCTAACAAAGATAAATAATTGAGTTGTATTTATCCAATAAGTCGCAAGATTTTTTGTTTTATCACAGTGGAACGATAGATTGCCTTTGGAAATAAACGAATCGTACGGATGTCATGAGAGGGATTTTTTTTATCTTTGTCGCTGTCATTATGCGACATTAATTTAACATTATATTTACTATGAAAAGAAGAATCCCTCTTATGGCTGCTGCTTTGGCAGGTTTATTTTTCTATTCTTCCTGTTCTCCGACAGAAAAAGCGGAAACAAAAGATTATACCCGATACGTTAATACATTCATCGGTGCGGCCGATAATGGGCATACCTTTCCGGGGGCTTGTTATCCTTTCGGAATGATCCAGAGCAGCCCTGTGACGGGTGCAGTCGGCTGGCGCTATTGTTCCGAGTATACCTATCAGGATTCTCTGATTTGGGGATTCACGCAGACGCATCTGAATGGAACAGGATGTATGGACTTGGGTGATATTCTGGTAATGCCTGTTACCGGTACACGTACCCGTGCCTGGGACGCTTATCGCAGTCATTTCCCGAAAGATAAAGAAGCGGCTGCGCCGGGTTACTATACTGTGGAACTTTCCGATCCGCAGGTGAAAGCGGAACTGACGGCTTCTATCCATGCTGCCCTGCATCGATATACCTACAACAAAGCAGACTCCGCTTCTCTGCTGATAGATCTTCAGCATGGTCCTGCCTGGAGGGAAGAACAATATCATTCACACGTGAAGAGTTGTGAGGTGAATTGGGAAGACGCCCAAACGCTGACCGGACATGTCAATAATGCCGTATGGGTGAATCAGGATTATTTCTTTGTGATAAAATTTAATCGTCCTGTTGCAGACTCGCTTTACCTTCCGATGGGAGAGACGGAGAAAGGGAAACGCATTGTTGCTACTTTCGACATACAGCCGGGAGACGAGTTGATGATGAAAGTGGCCCTTTCCACTACGAGCGTAGCCGGAGCCAAGAAGAACTTGGAAGCGGAAATTCCTGCCTGGGACTTTGACGGAGTGAGAGACGCTGCGCATAATGAATGGAATAGTTATCTGAGCCGTATCGAAATAGAGGGTACCGATGATGAAAAGACAAACTTCTATACCAGTTTCTATCATGCTTTGATTCAACCGAATGAGATTTCGGATGTCGATGGTATGTATCGTAACGCTGCCGACTCCGTTGTGAAAGCGGGAACGGGGACTTTTTATTCTACGTTCTCTTTGTGGGATACTTATCGTGCCGCTCATCCTTTCTATACATTGATAATTCCCGAACGTGTCGACGGTTTTGTTAATTCGTTGATAGAACAAGGTGAAGTGCAGGGATTCCTGCCTATCTGGGCATTATGGGGAAAGGAGAACTACTGTATGATAGGTAATCATGGGGTTTCTGTGATTGCCGAGGCCTATCGTAAGGGATTCCGTGGCTTTGACGCGGAGCGTGCTTTCAATATTATAAAGAAGACGCAGACTGTTTCACATCCGTTGAAGTCAAACTGGGAAGTATATACGAAATACGGCTATTTCCCGACCGACCTGATAAAAGCCGAATCGGTGTCTTCCACATTAGAGTCGGTATATGACGATTATGCTGCTGCCGACATGGCACGCCGTATGGGAAAAGAAGAAGATGCGGCGTACTTTGCAAAACGTGCCGATTATTATAAGAACCTCTTTGATACTGAAACCCAGTTTATGCGTCCGCGCAAAGCAGATGGAACATGGAAGGCTCCGTTTAATCCGAGTGCTTTGGGACATTCGGAAAGTATAGGGGGAGATTATACGGAGGGAAATGCATGGCAATATACCTGGCACGTGCAACATGACGTCCCGGGATTAATCCGGCTCTTTGGTGGTGAAAAACCTTTCCTGAATAAATTGGATTCTTTGTTTACCGTTACTTTGGAAGGTGAAGGTCTGGCTGATGTAACAGGATTGATCGGACAATATGCTCACGGCAACGAACCGAGTCATCACGTAACTTATTTATATGCATTAGCCGGTCGTCCGGAGCGTACACAAGAGTTAATCCGTGAGATTTTCGATACTCAATACCGAAACAAACCTGACGGACTTTGCGGAAATGACGATTGTGGTCAGATGTCTGCATGGTATATGTTGAGTGCAATGGGATTTTATCCGGTGAATCCGGTGAGTGGCGAGTATGTATTCGGGGCGCCCCAGTTGCCTGAAATGGTATTGCATTTGGCTGGTGGCAAGACTTTTACTATTATCGCAGAGAACCTGTCGAAAGAGCATAAGTATGTGGATAGCATTACTTTGAATGGTGAACCTTATACGAAGAATACTATCTCTCATGAAGATATTGTCAAGGGAGGAACATTGGTTTATAAGATGAAATAATTCTCAAAGTATTCTCACCGTGATGAGAAAAAATTCTCATTATGGTGAGAACTTTTTCTCATAGCGATAAGAATTTATTCTCACTGTGGTGAGAATAATCCCTTTATTTCTTTAGAAAATTTGTAATTTTTCATATAATTGTTTTTTATTGAATAACGATCTCATTAAGTAGAAACCAGCCTTTTTTTTCTTGCTTGTCTTTGATTGCCAGTTTAATTCCCGGCTGTTGGTCTTTTGTTTGGTCGATGATAGCTATAGCCCATTGATAAGTACCTTTCGGAATATCCGTGAAAGTAACCGGATAAGTATAAGAATGCACTGTGTTATGCAACCAGTCCGAAGGTTCTGCGTTGTCGTCTACCCATGTTTGCACTAGATTCCCTTGTAGGTCAAACAATGCAAAAGCCGGTTTATATTTATAATTCCAGTTGGGTATATTGTTAGGTAGATAACCATTTCCTGTATTTTTCCATTCGTGTGAAATGAGGACTGTCGATTTGGCTTTGGCACGGACTGGCAATGATACGCTGCATGGATGTATCCGGTATCCTCCTTGGATAATAAACTTTTCTACCAGGTCATTTGCCCGTTCGGTCCACCCTTTTGTTTCGGGGAGCTCTCTTAAATCCAACGTATTGAAATGTCCTTCAATGGCGTGTTGGAAGGTCTGTTTGTATACATCTCTCCATGTATTCATCCGATAACGTGTATCCGAGGTGAATGGAGTGCAATCATCGGTGGAACATCCCCAGTAACAGGATTCTCCGACAAGAAGTGTCTTTCCATACATATCCGCGACGATCCTCCTTTCTTCATCACTGAACCACATGCTTCCCAATCCGTCTCGTCTCATGCCATATCCTTTTCCGTCAATTGCAATTCGTTTTTCGGTGTCGAAACCGATTTGGCTGCCGAAGGGGAGCGTAAGAAGCACATTTTTGAAGTGAGTGGAATAGAGGGTTGTGAACCAGTCGAACACTTGCTCGAATTTGTTTTGGTCTTGCAGGATCACATGGTGACATTCTCCCCACCAACCAAGACTATATCCGTCTACAAAGTCTACAATATCCGGATTATCATATTCCTTGGCAAAGGCTTCGACAAACTTTTCCAGTTTTTCCTGAAAAATCGGATCATCCGGATAAGGTGTCCAAAGATCACCTTTCAATCCTTTTACGGTATATCCTTTTGCTCCGGCACGGCGTACGTAGTCAGGAGTTCCGGTACGCAGGTTATCCTGTCCGTTGTTGTAAATACGGAAACAGAGTTTCAATCCACGGTCTAAGGCACCCTGTATCAGTTTTTTGTAATTTTCATCATACAGCCAGGCGTATTTGCCTTCTTCCGGTTCCATGTCCGACCACCTCCAACGTACATAAAAGAAAGAAGCGTATTGACGGGCTGCCTCGTCTTGGGCAGCCCAGTAAATATTCGCGTTTTGTACTTCATCATTAGCGTCATCATATACTCCCCAACCCATACAAGGGTTGCGAAGCAATGATACGGTGTCTTCCTGCAACTCTACCTTTTGACAGGCGTGTGAGCAGCTTGTAAGGATCACGGAGATAAGTGCAAATAGATATAAATGTATATGTTTCATGCTTTATCGGTTCATTTATTTAATTGTCATCTCACTGATAAACGTCCATCCATCCTTCTTCTCCTTATCTTTGATACCGATATTGATACCCGGTTGGTTATCTTTGGTCTTGTCGACAATAGCTACCGCCCATTGGTAATTGCCTCTGGAAATACCGTCGAGGGAAACCTCGTAAGTATAGTTTCTCCGTTGGTTAGACAACCATTGCGAAGGTTCGGCATCCTCGTCAATCCATGATTTTACCAGTTTGCCGCTCTCGTCGAACAAGGCAAAGGCCGGTTTGTACTTATAGTTCCAATTCTTCATGTTATTCGGCAAGTAACCATATCCGGTGTTTCTCCATGAGTGGGAGATAGATACGGTTTGGCCTGCTGAGGCTTCATAAGGCATGATTACATAAGTAGGATATACTCTGTATCCGCCGTTCAGAACAAATTTGCGGACAAGTTCCGGTGCCAGTCCCGTCCAGCCCTTTGTTTCGGTAATCGTCCTTAGGTCGAGTGTATTGAAATGATAAGTCTGGGCATGGTCGAAACTCTGATTATATACATCCTTCCATGATTTGAAGGAATATTTTGTGTCATTTTTGAAAGGTTCGTAAGCAGCCGTATATCCTCCCCAGTAAGCACATTCGCCCACCATTAAAACTTTTCCATACATCTCGTTCGCTACTTTCTCGTCATTTTCAGTAAACCACATACTTCCCAGACCGTCTCTGCGCAATCCATACCCTTTTTGGTCGATAGCGATTTCTTTTTCCGTATTGAATCCGATTTCGCTATTATAAGGTAATACCAGAATGATATTCTTGAAGTTCTTGGAATACATCGTTGTAAACCAGTCGAAAGTCTCTTTCTTCTTGTCAGAATTCAGGTACTTGATATGTGAGCCTTCGCCCCACCAGCCTAAAGAGTGCCCGTCGATAAAATCTACGATATCCGGGTTATCATACTCTTTGGCGAATGCTGCGACAAACTTTTCATATTTCTGCTGAAAGATAGGGTCGTCGGCATAAGGAGTCCATAGTTTGGCGTTATTTTGTCCTTCGACTTCATATCCTTGGGCACCTGCGGCACGGACATATTCGGGAGTACCTTGGCGGATGTTGTCCTGTCCGTTGTCATAGATACGGAAACATAACTTCAATCCCCGGTCGAGCGCTCCTTGAATCAGCTTTTTATAGTTCTCGTCGTAGATCCAGGCATATTTTCCTTCCTCCGGTTCCATTTCCGACCAACGCCAGCGTATATAGAAGAAAGATGCATAGTTACGTGCAGCTTCATCTTGTGCAGCCCAATACTCTTCTGCGTTGGCTACATTGCCGACTGCATCGTCATAAAGTCCCCAACCCATGCAGGGATTACGTAGCAGACCACTTCTGTCTTGTTGCAGGTCAATAGCTTTTGAACCTTTGGGTATGCCGTTCTGACCGGATTCCGAATCGGAATCGGAACATCCGGCAAATAGCGTCAGACAACACGCCAGTAATATTTGAAAGTAATATCTTTTCATAATGATTCATGTTTTATTAGTTATTCTGCATAGATATAGCGCATGACGGTTCCTTTAGCCCAGGATACCCATAATGTTTCGCTGTTGTCATGGATTAAAGCTCGCCAGGGATCGTTCCAGGTTGCAGGATCGCCCAAGTCGGCGGCCATAAAGTAGAATTTTTCCTGAGCCAGTTCGATTGCGTTCCTATCCAAGTTCCATGTACCTGCTGAAGTAAAGCTCAGTCCCCATTCATTCAAATGTTCCTGACCGGTAGGATCTTTATAATAATAGACAGGATCTTTAAGAACATTATACCCGCCATTCTTTCCGGCTTCAGAGAATAAATAATTCCATTCCGCTTCGGTCGGTATTCTCCAGCCTTTCGGGATAATCCGGTCGCGAATCACAAAACTGTAATAGGTACCGATTGCTTTGATCCAGTCTTCTCCAAGGGATTCGGGAGCATATCTGTAATATTCGGCTTCGATTTCCGTTCCATCCGGGTATTTGGTAGTATTCAGATTTTGGGCTGTCCACACTTGCGAAGTTCCGTCGGAGAATGTCACGCGGACTACGGGATAAGTGATCGTCTCATCTCCACGTTTGTCAACCAAACGCATCATGTCGTTTGTGTATAATGTGTTGGCGACACGCGAAATAAGTGACTGATCTGCATTGTTACGTACATTCCAATAAATAGTATTGGTCCGGTAACGCTTGATAGACAGTTTTTCGATTGTCTGTTCCATTTCTTCGTGGGTGATCGATATATTTCCTGTTCCTTTGGTCGGCAGTTCTACGAAGTTGTCCATTTCCGGATCTAAAGAAAGAAGTACCGTACACTCTGTATCATTACCGATTCCTGAAGCATCCCATTCAAATTTTATTTTGGTTTGTGTAGCGTCTGCCAACAAAGTGGCTGTCGACATATCTTCAGGAGCAAGCAAGATACTTTTCATTCGTCTGGCTTGTAGCGTACGAACTTCTGATGCGGCGGCAGTCTGGTTATTTTTATCTTTTACAGTCCAGTAAATGAGTCTTTCATTTCCGGATTTAATATCTAACTTGGAAAGTAATTGGTTGATAACCAGTGCTGATATATTGCAATTTTTTCCTGTCCCTGCTTCTACGGTAACTTGTTTCACAAGGTCCTTGGTAGTGCTGAATATCAGTACGGAACCTTGTTCCGAAGCCTTATCCCAAGTAAACTCGTATGAATCTTTACTTTCATCATTTAAGTCCATAGTTGCTCCTTCGGCGGGAGAACTCAGATATATGCCCGACATTGGAATTGTGATGTCGGTCTTATAATCATCTTCGCAACCGGCGAACATTAGTAGTCCGATGATGCTATAAATTAACTTTTTCATGTTTTTTTCTTTTCAGTGATTAATAACCGGGGTTCTGTTTGATTATTCCCTGACCTTCGTCAATAATATCTTGTGGAATAGGGAAGCGGTAACGGTCTTCATCCACAAGCGTTTGTTTACCCATTGATTGAGCCTTCTTCTTGATAGCTTCCACAAATAATCCATAGCGGATCAGGTCTTGGCGGCGGTTTCCTTCGAAATATAACTCCCAACCTCTTTCGTCCAATACAGCTTTCAGAAATTTGTCCACACTGTTCAAATCTTGCAGGCTGTATCCTTTGCCCGGAAGCGAGCGGGTACGCACTTCATTAAGCAAATCAACAGCTTCCTGCGTTACGGCATTCTTGTTGCGTACAATAGCCTCTGCTGTCAAAGTGAGCACATCGGCATACCGGTAGATAATCCAGTCTATTTGTGAATCTTCTCCCGTACAATCCGGATCAAATTCATATTTCAATGGAACTGCTCCTAAATATAATTGAGCGGAAGGATCCGGTCTGTCATTCTTTTCATTATGTACCACTCCGTCTTTACTGGTATATTCGTATGCAATCGTCAGCAAACGTCTGTCTGCCGGATCAAAGGTCTGCATAAAATCCCATGAGATTTTATATCCGTTCCATTTGGTCATTTTATCCAGATAAGAAGTGAAATTATAGTCGTTGGGTAATACATGAGGTTGCCATTTATGTTCCTGGTATCCTTTGGCACATTGGCAAGCCCAGATAATTTCCGGGTTCTTCTCATTTGCCAGCGTGAATATATCTTTGTATTCGGGCACAAGTTCGAAACCATATTCAGGTTTCATCAGTTCGCGTCCCTCTGCTTCCGCCTTGTCCCATTGCTTGGTCAGCATATAGAGTTTTAGCAAAACAGTATGTGCCAATCCGGCTGTAAAACGACCATAGTTCTTATCTCCCTTTTTGTAGTTGGCAGGCAGTACTTTGCTTGCTTCTGTAAGTTCAGTCTCGATATATGTCTGCATTTCTTCCTCGCTGAGTCGGGGGAGAATTTTCTCAGCCATAGGATTCTTGAGTGTTTCCAGGTCGGCAATGGGGATTGGACCGTAGAAATCATAGAGAAGGTATGCCAGCCACCCCCTGCCCATACGAAGTTCGGCGATGTATTGCTGTTTGAGGGCATCGTCCATTTCAATATCGTTCAACCGGTCGATAGTCAGAGTCATTTTACTGATATCGTTTACATAGGCGTAGCTCTCAACAGTCAGCCAGCTACCGGAACCGGATATCTTGAGGGTGTTCCAGTTGGCATAGTTGATGTGGTCCCAACCCCAGTTGCACATTCCGTAATCGCCTGCTTCGTCGCTGACGATTTGTATGCCTGTTGCTATATTGAACAGACCTCCATAGCCACTATTTTTAAAGGTGGCGTATGCGGCAGACGTTGTGATAGCGTCAGCGTCTTCTGCCGTTTTGGGGAAGATACTGGTGTTGATATCACCATAGTTCTCGGAGACGAGTTCACACGAAGCGTTTAGTCCTGCGATGAGGCAGCTTCCGAGAGCAAGATATATAAGTTTTGTAATTCTTTTCATGTTCAATTCTTTTTAGGTTTATTTAGAATGAAATATCTACTCCGATACTAAAACTAGTGACGTTGGGATATGCATTCGTGTTACTGTCCGTTTCCGGATCTTGGCCTTTCCAGTTGGTCCATACACATGGATTGTTGATGTCAGCATACACTCGCAGTCGGTTACAGATACTTTTACTGATTGGCACGGTGTAGCCTAATGTGATATTTCTGATACGCAGGAATGAAATTTTCTGGAGAAACAGATCACCGGTACCATAAGCCGACTCGATGAAGCTGGGGCGTGTACTTGTCTGGTTGTCCGAACTCCAGGCATCCTTGAAAGAGACAGGTACATTCTGTCCCAGTTTGATGCGGTTTCCGTAAGATCCCCAGGCGTCGTAATAACTGTTTGCTCCGGCAATTTTACCTACCTGTCCATACATATATATATTAAGGTCGAAATTCTTATAAGAAAAATTGTTGTTGAAACCGAAAATGAATTTGGGGTCATTGCGTCCGATTAAGACCATATCTTCCTCATTCAGTTTATCATCTCCATTTATATTCTTGAGTTTCACTTGTCCGGGAAGAAGTTGCGGCTGGTGGGCGGGGGCTTCCTCACCAGGTTGTAACAGTCCGTCGGCTACATAGGCAAAGACTCCGCGAATCGGGTCTTGTTCCTTCTGATAGGCAGCAGGTTTCCAGTTCGGATCTCGTTCTTTCCAACGGTCGTTATACGTTGAGAAAGTTAAATCAGTACTCCATGTAAACTGTTTAGTCTGTATATTTTGCGTGTTCAGAGTCAGTTCCACACCGTTACTTTGAGTCGAACCAATGTTGGCTGCAATGGTTTTCACTTCATTATAATGGGGAATCGTTTTGTTCTTCACCAGCAAATCGGAGATCGTACGCTGGAAATATTCGGCAGTCAGGTTAATCCGGTTGTTGAAAAATCCCAAGTCCAGACCGATATTAAATTCGGTTGTCGTTTCCCATGTCAGGTTCGGGTTACCTAATTGTGATACATAGATACCTACGTGCTGTGAATCACCGAATTGGCTGCCATACCACGGGTCTGCTCCATAATAGTCGAGAGCTCCGTTGCCTACATTATAATTACCGGTTTGTCCCCAACTTAAGCGTAGTTTACCATTCGAAAGAAAGTCAGAGGAAGAACTCTTGATAAATTTTTCTTCGGAGAAGCGCCAGCCGGCGGATACGGAAGGGAAATAACCCCATTGATGTCCTTTGGCAAAGTTGGAGGCGCCGTCGGCACGAATGGTGGCAGTGAGCAGGTATTTTTCTTTCCACGAATAATTGAAACGTCCGAAGTAAGAACTCAAGCTGCTTACCGAAGCGTACGAACCTACCGGCGGTCGACTATAGTTTCCTGCTCCCAGATTATTGTACAGGAATGAATCATTGATAAAATCTTGATTACCTGCACTCATTCCTTCGGTGTTGAACTTCTGATAGGAATAACCGAAAAGAACATTGAAACTATGTTCACCAAATATTTTTTGATAATTGGCTGTCAAATCCATTAAATAGTCGTTGTTATCTTCCTGGGCTAAATATGCCTGACCGTTGACTGCCGCCCCGTATTGAGTGGTTTTCGGAAGATAAGTTTTTCGTTTCTGATATTTTCGGTCGATACCCAAATTGGCTTTTAGTTTCAGTCCCTTGATGGGTTCCACTTCTATATAAGCCGAACCCAACAATCGTTCCTTTACAGTTTTATCATTAATTTCGAGGAGAGACACCGGGTTCGGGAGTTGAGGCATCTGAGGATTGGTCGAATAATTTCCTTTTTCATCTCTGACGGGAACAGTCGGGTTGAAAGCAACAGCAGCAGTAATGATACCGGAATTTTCATTCTCGCCGTTTCCCAAAGGTACATTATCGTAGTTATTACGGCTAATATTGAAAGACAATCCGGCCTTTACGTACTTGGAAATCTGCTGGTCCAGATTTATTTTTGCAGTGAAGCGCTCCATGTCATTATTTTTCACTACACCGGAGTGGTTGAGGTAGTTGATAGAAGCCATATATTTCGTTTTTTCCGTTCCGCCGTTTATAGAAACATTATGCTGGTGCATAAGTCCGGTACGTGTGATTTCGTCAAACCAAGGAACTGTCGGCGCGTTGAGTATCTGGTCGTTCGAGTATCTGGGCTTAAAGTCCGCCGCATCATCATTCGGAATCATATAATCCTCGTAAATGCCTTCTCCTTTTTCTTTCAGCCATAGCTCGTGATAATATCGGTTGGTCTGATACATATAGTCCTGCCCGTTCAACATCTTGAATGAGTTTTTCATTCTTTGCACAGAGACATTGGCTGAGTAGTTGACGCTTGCTTTTCCTTCTTTTCCCCGTTTGGTAGTAACGATAATCACACCGTGTCCGGCCCTTGCACCGTAGATAGCGGTAGAGCTGGCGTCTTTCAGAACCTCTATCGACTCAATGTCATTCGGATTGATAGATTCGAGAATATTATCGGTTTGCCCCGCTTCGTAACGATTGCCCGAACCAAGCGTAGAACTGGAAGAAACGGGAAAACCGTCAATGATGATAAGCGGATCGTTCCCGGCGCCGACAGAGGCTGCTCCACGTATATTGAAACTACTGCCGCCGCCTACCTGTGCACTCGTCTGCACTACTTGCAGACCTGCTGCTTTTCCGGCTAACGCATGGCTGACCGTCGTGAAGGTCTGCACGGGAGTTTCATCCATTTTGATAGAAGAAATGGCACCGGTCAGGTCTCTTTTCTTCATCGTTCCGTACCCTACAACGACAACTTCATCCAACGCCTGCGCGTCTTCTTTCATTGAGATAGCCAGATGCGTTTTGTTTCTGGTATTCACTTCCTGCGTCAGATATCCCAAGTAAGATATTTGTACGCTACTACCTTCGTCGACAGTGAGCTGAAACTTTCCGTCAATATCGGAGATAGTCCCATTTGTACCATTTTTTTCTTTGATATTGGCACCGATGATCGGTTCCCCGTAATTGTCTGTGATGATTCCGCTGATTGTACTTTTTTTCTTCTGTTGTGTGGCTTGGTTACTTTTCTTTTTTATAATGATGTCTTTACCTTGAACTGTATAACTAACATTTTGTCCTATTAAAATCTGTTCCACTACCTTCTCTATGGGTAGGTTCCTTGCTGTTACCGTAATAATCTTCTGGGTATTCAGATCGCTTGCCGCAAATGTAAATGAATATCCATTTTGCTTCTGTATGGTTTCAATGGCCTGTTTTACAGTCACGTTCTTCAACTGCATACTGATATGCTGTGCAAATGAGTTCAGATGAAGACATAACATGAGCAGGACCATGAAAAAAAACTTTTTCTTAGTTTTCATAAGTCAATGAATAAATAATTGATAAATAGGATGAGAAGTTTAGGATTTTATTTATATTTGCCTAAGCTTTCATCGATAAAGTCACTGAGGCTTTTAAGACAGAAAGTTAAAAGGAGGTCAGGGGTTGGAAAGGAACCTGACCTTTTTTTATTTCTATCTGGGAGAGTAAAATCATGTTTTTTCAAAGTTGCTTTTCATATTCTTTTAAGTTTTCAAAGGTTTAACATTCAGTCTCATTCAGGAAGTGTGATCACAATATTTTTTCCCTCAATGATATAAGTCATTTTATCGGTAGATGATAGTACATCCATAATTTCCCGGATACTCTGTTCCCTTCTGCGGAAATTACCATAGAAACGGACGGAGTTTAGAGCAGCGTCTGCAATAGTGATTTTTATGTTGTAGCTTCTTTCTAGTTCCTTCACAATATCGGGGAGCAGCGCTTCGTCGAAATAGAGACGGTCGTTTGTCCATTCGGCACTGTAAGCAGCTTTAGTACTTGAAATCAATAATTTTCCGGTCTTCTTGTCTAATAGGGCTTGCTGATCCGGGTGAAGTATCGTTTCCTTTTGTTGGGTGCTGAGAGCCACTTTACCTTCGAGCAAACAAACTTTCGCTTCCAGATCATCCTGATAATTTCTGAAATTGAATTTGGTTCCTAATACCTTTACGTCCAGTTCATCAGTATGTACTTTAAAAGGAATATGTTTATTCTTGGTTACTTCGAAATAAGCTTCTCCGGTAAGATTCAGTGCCCGTTCGTTGATACCGAAGTCTTGCGCATAACTCATCTTCGAACCGGCATTGAGCCAGACCAGCGTCCCGTCCGGAAGATATAATTTGGTTTTTGAGCCGTATGGGGCTTCAATGGAAATTTGGGTTAACTGCTTGCGGATAACACTCTTTCCTGTCTGGAAAGCAATCGTTCCGCAAATAAAGACAATGATAGTCATCGCGGCAGCATACATCCATGGGCGAAGTTGGAAAGCCTTGCGTTTATTGATACCTTGTTGGGTAGTTTCTCCGGTTCGTCTCAGGAATAGTTGATAAGCTCTGTCTTTGTTGAAGCTATGAACATCGTCTGCCTCATTCGAGGCGGCTATCCATACCTCCTGTATATCGGAGAAATATTTTCTGTTTTCTTCCGAGGCATTCAGCCATTCTTGAAATGATTGCATTTCTTCCGGTGTCAGGCTATTGGTCAGATATCCGGTAATCCAATCGTGGACTGTGTCTGTATGTAGTGATTGTTCATCCATAAATAATGATTGCCTTTATATATACTACAGTTTTTTAGAATAAGAGGGTAGGGTAAAAAGCGAGAAAAATGCATAAAAAAGTTCCAAATTCTTTCTTGAGTACTACTAATGCGTTCTTTATGTGATATTTAACCGTATTGACGGAGATGCCAAGTTCCTGAGAAATTTCTTCGTAGCTCATCTCTCGGAAGCGGCTCATCATAAATACCTGCTTGCAGACAGGGGGAAGTTTTTGAATCACTTCCTGAATTTTATGTTCCAGTTCTTTCTTTATTAGCGTCCCTAGAGGTTGCTGATTGTCTGGGATGATATTTTGCAGTTGGATTCCTGCCCGTTCCATAACAGAAAAACGGATTTCCACTTCTTGTTGTTTGAGAGCCAGATAATTCAGGCATTTATTACGTACGGCTATAATTAAGTAATTACGTAGAGGAGGAACAAGTTCCAGATTCTCCCTAATCTCCCATAAGTGAAAAATAACATCACTGACTATACTTTCTGCTTGTATTTTATCCTTCAGCATATAATAACTAAGTTTGCAGAGAGCAACATAATGATAGTCATACAAATACTTGTATGCCTCGTTGTCTCCTGCCTTTAGCTTTTTTATTATGATTTTTTCATCAACTGGATTCATAGTGTGCTTTTTCATCTCTGCAATATTCGGATAATATATTGAAAGATGCAAATTAATTGGAGGAAAAATACTCTCTCCCCATTTTCATTTATGATATATTCTTCCACAAACTAAAAACTGAGGATATGAAAAATTAATGATGATTACTGATTGAAATATGAATACATTTATATCTTGTATTTTAATTAATTTTTTCATATTTTTGCAGGGTATTTTTGAATATTTGTGAAAGACATGAATGGTTTTGTAAAAATGGGAAGATGTTTGTTTTTTGTGCTTCTTCTCATAAGTAGTACTGTAAGTAAAGGGCAGATTTATAAGTATATAGGTCTGGAGGACGGTTTGAATAACCAAAAAATATACCATATCCAAAAGGACCAACGGGGCTATATGTGGTTTCTGACTCAGGAGGGGATAGACCGTTATGATGGCAAACATATCAAGCATTACAACTTTTCAGACGACAGTATGAAACTGGATTCACGTATTGCCTTAAACTGGCTCTACATGGACAGCGAAAATGTATTATGGGTAATCGGTCAGAAAGGTCGTATTTTCAGGTACGATTTGCAACATGATAAATTCGAACTGGCTTATGTGCATCCGGAGTTGATTAGAAATAAGTCGCAGGCATTTCTGAATTACGGTTATTTGGACAAGAGTGACCGTATATGGTTATGCTGTAAAGATAGTATTATCTGGTATAATATTCGTACCGGAACAACGACACATATGCCGGCGCCGGCTATTGGTGAAATAACTACCATTGAACAGGCGGATGGTAACCATTTTTTTATTGGTACGGGAAGCGGTCTGTTTCGTGCCGGAATAGGAGATGGGAGTTTGAAACTGCTATCCGATGAAACGGTGGAAAGTATCAGTACACCAGTGCATGAACTCTATTATCATGTCGTCTCAAAACAACTGTTTATAGGAAGCTACAAAGAGGGTGTACTTATATATGACATGGAGGGGACAGGGAAAATCATTCCTTGTCAATCACCCAATAATGTAGAGATAAACCAGATAGTTGCTTTGAACGCTCATGAGCTTTTGGTAGCTACGGGTGGAAAAGGTGTATATAAACTGGATGTGAATACCTATATGAGTGAGCCCTATATAACTGCCAATTATAGTAGTTATAACGGGATGAACGGAAACAATATCAATGATATCTATGTAGATGAAGAAGAACGTATCTGGCTTGCCAATTATCCTACCGGTATTACCGTTCGTAACAACCGTTATGGAAGTTATGACTTGATAAGGCATTCTCTTGGCAATAGCCGCTCACTGGTGAACGATCAGGTTCATGATGTATTGGAGGACAGTGATGGCGACCTTTGGTTTGCAACCAGTAACGGTATCAGTATCTATCAGACTGATACAAAAGAATGGCGTTCTTTTTTCAGTTCTTTTGATCCGGTACCTGATGATGAAAATCACATTTTCTTAGCGTTGTGTGAAGTCTCTCCCGGTGTGATATGGGCGGGCGGTTTTACATCAGGTATTTACAAGATAGAAAAGAAGAAGGGGTTTAAGATAAGTTACCTTTCTCCTGCTGCTATTGCAGGGGTACGGCCCGATCAATATATTTTTGACATAAAAAAAGACTCGGGCGGTGATATATGGTCCGGAGGGTATTATCATTTGAAACGCATCAATCTTGAGACTAAAAGTGTGCGTTTATATCCGGGAGTAAACTCTATCACTACCATTCAGGAGAAGGATTCCCGGCAGATGTGGATTGGTACCCGAATGGGGCTCTATCTGCTTGACAAACAATCCGGAGTTTACAGGTATATTGACCTGCCTGTTGAATCTCTCTATATATGCGCATTATACCAAAGAGAAGACGGAATTTTGTATATTGGTACCCGTGGAGCCGGACTTCTTGTTTATGACATTAATAAGAAGAACTTTATTCATCAGTACCGAAGTGACAACTGTGCACTGATCTCCGATAATATTTATACAATTCTTCCGCGTCAGGACGGGAGTCTCCTGATGGGTACGGAAAATGGCATAACGATTTATTCACCTGAGGAGCACTTCTTTCGTAACTGGACACGGGAACAAGGATTGATGAGTGTTAATTTTAATGCAGGCTCTGCTACGACCTATAACAAAAGTGCGCTTGTTTTCGGGGGAAATGACGGTGCTGTCAAATTTCCAACAGACATACAGATACCGGAGCCACATTATTCGCGTTTGCTATTGCGTGATTTTATGATAGCTTATCATCCTGTTTACCCGGGTGATGAAGGATCACCTTTGGAAAAGGATATTGACGAAACTGACCGGCTGGAACTAGCTTACGGACAAAACACGTTTTCTCTTGATGTAGCTTCTATCAACTATGATTATCCTTCCAATATTCTTTTTTCATGGAAAATCGATGGTTATCATAAAGAGTGGAGCCGTCCGAGTCAGGATAACCGGATTATCATCAGAAATCTGCCTCCCGGCAGTTATACATTACAAATTCGTGCCGTATCCAATGAAGAAAAATATAAGACTTATGAGACAAGAAGCATTCAGATTATTATAACGCCTCCTGTATGGGCCAGTGTATGGGCTATGGTGGGATATGTAATTCTGTTGGTGTTGGTTATGGGTATTATATTCCGTATCATCATGTTGCATAAACAGAAGAAGGTGTCGGACGAAAAAACACGGTTCTTCATTAATACGGCACACGACATACGTACACCGTTAACATTGATAAAAGCTCCATTGGAGGAAGTCTTGGAAAATCGCATGGGGGCTGAACAGGCACTACCTCATATAAATATGGCTCTTAAAAATGTGAATACATTACTTCAGTTGACAACCAACCTGATAAATTTCGAACGGATAGATGTCTACTCTTCCACTCTTTATGTTTCTGAGTATGAGTTGAATACTTATATGAATGATGTTTGCGCCACTTTCCGCAAATATGCCGAGATGAAGCATGTCAGGTTTGTTTATGAAAGCAATTTTGACTATTTGAGTGTGTGGTTTGATAGTGACAAAATGGGCTCTATTCTGAAGAATATTCTCTCAAATGCATTGAAATATACACCTGAAGACGGTAGTGTGTGTATTTACGCTTCCGAGGAAGGAAATAGTTGGAGTATTGAGGTGAAAGATACGGGAATCGGTATTCCAACGTGTGAACAGAAGAAATTGTTCAGAAGCTATTTTCGGGGTAGTAATGTCGTTAATCTGAAGGTGACAGGTAGCGGAATCGGACTGATGCTGGTATACAAACTGGTTAAGTTACATAAAGGTAAGATTCAGATTCAGAGTGCTGAAAATCAAGGAACTTGTGTACGGATTACTTTTCCGAAAGGAAATAGCCATTTCCATAAAGCAAAATTTATCTCTCCCAAAACACCGGATGAACGTTTGGAGACTATTGTAACAGGTGATACGCCGGGATTGCCGGATATGGAGATATCCCGGATCAACAGTTCCTTGCAGCGTATTTTGATAGTGGAGGATAATGATGATTTGCGTAATTATCTGGTGGATATGCTTCGGACGGGTTATAATATCCAGTCCTGTCCGAATGGAAAGGAGGCTCTTATTATAATCCGGGAATTTAATCCGGATCTCGTCATATCCGATATAATGATGCCTGAGATGGGTGGAGATGAACTTTGTGCAACTATAAAGGGGGATCTTGAGATGTCTCATATTCCGGTTGTTTTGCTGACTGCGCTGGGGGATGAGAAACATATGCTCGAAGGATTGGAAATCGGAGCGGATGCTTATATTACCAAACCTTTTAGTGTGGGGATACTCAAAGCAACGATTAAGAACATACTAACAAATCGTGCTTTGCTCCGCCGGGTTTATAATAGTATCGAAGATGAAGAACCGAATTTTCCGGTTAATTGCACTAATACCTTAGACTGGAAATTCATTGCTTCTGTCAAGGAATGTATAGAGAAGAACATGGGGGATTCGGACTTTAATGTGGAAATGCTCAGCAACCTGCATTATATGAGTCGTACGAGCTTCTTCAACAAACTCAAGGCATTGACCGGCTATGCTCCGGCTGATTATATCCGGCTGATACGTTTGCAACATGCTGCACAGTTGCTGAAGCAGGGTGAATATACAATAACGGAGATTGCCGACAAGGTCGGATTCTCGGATGCGAAATATTTCCGTGAGGTATTTAAAAAGTATTATGGAGTAAGTCCGAGTAAGTATGTAGAGGCGGAGAAGATACATTCTCAGTCTTCAGAGCAAGACTGACTAGTAAAAAGCCCTGTAAGAATGATTGGTTCTCACAGGGCTTTTTCTATGTCTTAATTTTATGGAAAAGGGGTACTTAAATTTATAACATCTTATTAGAACCAAGTATAATCAACATGGTATATCCAAGTATCAGTCCGATAATTCCCATGATTATACCGACTTTCTCCATATCCTTTTGTTGAATCATGCCTGTGGCATGTGCCAAAGCGTTGGGCGGAGTACTGATAGGCAATATCATTGCTAATGATGAACCGATTGCCACTCCGATCAATAAAGTTTCTACACCTCCCAGCGAAGACAGGTTCTCACGCATACTGCTTCCCGCAATGGCAAGAATGGGAACGAGCAATGCGGCAGTCGCCGTGTGTGAGATGAAGTTTGCCATGGCGTAACAAATCAGTCCGGAGCCGACAATCATTAATACAGGAGGCCATGTGTTGAATGGGATTGCTTCGATCATGTGTTTGGCGAGTCCGGTTTCCTGTAAGGCAACCCCTAGTGCGAAGCCGCCGGCTACCATCCAGAGTACGCTCCAGCTGATTTCTTCCAGGTCGCGTTTGGTGATAACTCCTGTTATACAGAATACGGCTACCGGAATCATGGCTACCACGTTGGAGTTAACTCCTGTCACCTTGTCGAACATCCATAATACGACCGTGATGGCGAAAGTAATATAAACTACGACCGAACGCCAGTCCTTTTTTGCTTCGCCTTCAATTTGTAATTCAATATTCTTTTGTTTGAAAGGGAACAACCGCAAAAGAATAAACCATGCAATAAACAGTACGATAATGGTGTAAGGCAGCATAAAACTCATCCATTCTCCGAAGCCGATATTCAAGTTCAACCCTTCCGGATCATTCAGGTATTTTAGTGCAATGGCGTTGGGTGGCGTACCGATAGGAGTTCCCATACCGCCTACATTAGCAGCTACGGGAATGGCCATGGCCAGACCGATTTTTCCTTTGCCGTCTGCCGGAAGTGCCTTTAATACAGGGGTGAGGAAAGTGAGCATCATGGCAGCTGTAGCCGTGTTGCTGAGGAACATTGAAAATGCAGCCGTAACAAGAATGAATCCTAATAATACATAGCGTGATTGTGTTCCGAAGGGGCGTAACATGACACGTGCCAACAATACGTCCAGACCGCTTTTGGTCGCAGCAATGGCAAGTATGAATCCACCGATAAATAACATGATGATAGGATCGGCAAAGCAGTGCATAATGGACTTATATTTAACTGTCTGTCCCAATTCTCCTGCTGGAATATCTTGAGTGAGGAACCATAAACTGCTGTCGGAAACGGTAAGTAATAGTAATACGACAATCAGTACGGAAGTAGTCCATGCAGGGACAGCTTCGAAAACCCACATAAGTGTGGCAAAAATAAAGATAGAAATCAGTCTTTGTTCTATAACGGTTAACCCTTCTATACCAAATGTGTCGATAGGGAGGAGCCATAGAATAAGGGAAATGGTAATAGCTACGGTTAACTTAATACATCTGGCCACTGTCTGATTCTTTGCCAACCGTCTGGCTTTCTTTAAATCCTGATAAGCTTCCACTAGATGGAAGCCATGAAAAATCTTGTACATAATATTAGTTTAAGATAAAATTAAAAAACGGTGCAAAAATAGCTTTTTATTCTATATGTCATAATTTAGCGAGAAAGTTTTTTCAAAGCCTTTCCTATTAAAATGTTTTTAAGGGAGTATTATAGTAGGGTGCTAATTTATTATTTTTATTTTTGTACCGTTCTTTTGTTGATTTGATAATAACTATAATTAAAACCATGAAAAAACTGACAGTCTTACTAATGTGTGTATGTTGTGTATTTACTGCACAGGCACAAAAGCAATTTACTCTGAATTCTCCGGGCGGGAATCTGCAAACTACTATTACCATAGGCGATCAACTGACTTACGATATTACTTGTGACGGACGGCAGATTCTGGCTCCCTCGCCGATAGCCATGTCGTTGGACAACGGAGAAGTATGGGGTGAGAAAGCGAAATTGTCCGGTACTTCCCGGAAAAGTGTTGATCGTATGGTGTCTTCTCCCTTCTATCGTGCCAATGAATTGAGAGATCATTATAATGAACTGACATTGCGGTTTAAAAAAGACTGGAATGTGGAATTTCGAGCATACGATGACGGAATCGTTTATCGCTTTGTTAGTCGGGCTAAAAAGCCTTTCAATGTGCTGGATGAGATTGTTGACTATCAGTTCCCGTTTGATGCGGTTGCTTCCGTGCCTTATGTGAATAGAGGAAAGGACGGTGATTATGAATCTCAGTTCTTCAACTCTTTTGAAAATACATATGTTACAAATAATCTGTCTAAACAAAATAAGAAGCGTTTGATGTTTCTGCCGTTAGTGGTGGAAGCCGGTGATGGGGTTAAGATTTGTATTACCGAGTCCGATCTGGAGAATTATCCGGGGCTTTTCTTGTCTGCTGCTAAAGGTGAAAATCGGTTGAGCGGCAAATTTGCTCCATATCCGAAGCGTACTGTTCAGGGCGGACATAACAAACTTCAGATGTTGGTGGCAGAACGCGAGGATTATATAGCAAAGGTGGATAAGCCCAGAAGTTTCCCATGGCGCATGGCTATTGTGACTACTTCCGATAAAGACTTGGCGTCAAGTAATCTGAGCTATTTGCTGGCTGCGCCTTCACGCTTGTCGGATCTTTCATGGATCAAACCCGGCAAAGTGGCTTGGGATTGGTGGAACGCATGGAACTTGGATAGTGTCGATTTCGCTACCGGAGTGAATAATGCTACTTATAAAGCATATATTGATTTTGCTTCGTCAAAGGGTATAGAATATGTGATACTTGATGAAGGTTGGGCGGTCAATCTGAAGGCGGACCTGATGCAGGTGGTGAAAGATATTGATTTGAAAGAGTTGGTAGATTATGCCGCTGACAGAAATGTAGGTATCATTCTTTGGGCAGGTTATTATGCTTTCGAACGTGATATGGAGAATGTCTGCCGTCATTATGCTGCAATGGGGGTGAAAGGCTTCAAAGTCGACTTCATGGACCGTGACGATCAGGAAATGACCGCATTCAACTACCGGGCCGCCGAGACTTGTGCTAAATATAAGATGATCCTCGATTTGCACGGCACACACAAACCGGCAGGTCTGAACCGTACTTATCCGAATGTGTTGAACTTCGAAGGGGTAAACGGACTGGAGCAGATGAAGTGGAGCCCGGCTTCACTCGATCAGGTGAAATATGATGTGATGATTCCTTTTATTCGTCAGGTTTCCGGTCCTATGGACTATACACAGGGCGCGATGAGGAATGCTTCGAAAGGTAATTATTATCCTTGCAATTCAGAACCGATGAGCCAGGGGACACGTTGCCGGCAGTTGGCTTTGTATGTGGTGTTCGAGTCACCTTTCAATATGTTATGTGATAACCCGAGCAACTATATGCGCGAGCCGGAATCAACAGATTTCATAGCTGCCATTCCGACTGTATGGGATGAAAGCATTGTGCTTGACGGTAAAATGGGAGAGTACATTGTCACTGCACGCCGGAAAGGGGATGTCTGGTATATAGGCGGAATTACTGATTGGACGGCCAGGGATATCGAAGTCGATTGTTCTTTTTTGGGAGATAAGGCATATAACGCCACTTTATTTAAAGACGGAGTCAATGCTCACCGTGTCGGACGTGACTATAAACGGGAATCTTTCTCTGTAAAGAAGGATAGCAAGTTGAAAATTCATCTGGCTCCCGGAGGAGGTTTTGCACTTCAAATAAAATAGCCGTTTTAAGGTATAATAAAAAGCTATGTCATAGGTATGGTTTGAAACTGATTCGGTGCTGCATCAGGGCTTTGATACAGCACCGAATTTTCTTTGTTACGATAATGCCGCAATGGCTGTACCTATCAGATTCGCATTATTCATACTTTTTATATCAACTGTAACATCTTTCAAACCGAACAAGTCGAAAAGCTCCTTTAATTCCTCTGTAACAATACTGTGATAATTCTTATCTTTTCTGTTCTCACTCCAGAAAAGACTGCCTTCAGCCACCAGGCAAATCCTACGTATATCTTTATTGTATGATTTCAACAACATGACAAGCCCTGTAATTGAAGCGGCCACCAACTGTGCCGATCTGGTATATATCCATTGCGCCACTTGTACATATACATCCTTGTATATATCCGGATAGTTCATGATAGCGGTAAGTTTTTGCGCATCAAATTTTTCTTCAAATTCTTCTAAAGGAAAAGTTGCTTTTAAAATATCTCCCAGATACATACCGGATACTGCTTTCTCGAAACGTTGTTTTCTGGGGTTACCGGAAATTACATCGACTGTATTATCCACTCCGGTAAGAAATGGCGGATGAAAATTCCCGGATTCCAAATTGACGGGAATCATGCCTTGAATATTATCCGCTGGATTCAGCTTTTTTATTTTGTCGGCTGGGATGAAAGTAGCCATATTAGTGCCTGTTCCTACAATCAGTCCTATATATGCGTCATAACTGTTGTCTGTAAGTCCTGCAAATAAACTGGCTACGGTGTCATTCAATACTTTTATATCCGTAAACTTGATTTTATTCTTTTCATTCAGGTAGTTGAGTAGGGGATTCCCGATATATTTTCCAATCATCTCTTTGATGTCAACTCCCTTTGTCCAGCGCAGCAGTTTTGCATCCCCGCCGGGCACGGATTCGGTCGGATAAGAAAAGCAATAGCCGATAGGCATTTCCTCCTCCCGTTTTATTCCGGTGATCATATCTGCCAACTCTTTAAATAATTCCTCTTGGGTATACCCCAGCGATTTCATGATCGACATATCTTTCTTCCAACCATTGTTGGGATGAATGTCCGGTACCGATTTGCTGAAATCAACGAGTGCTACCCGATAATTGGTTCCTCCGAGATCAAGCACAAGTGATTTACCGTTGATATTGTCAGCCTTCGGAGTAATAAAGGTAGGAATGCATTGGATTTCAGCGTTTTCAGTGTTCAATCCTTTTTCTACTTTTTCTTTAAATGAACGGGCTATTGCTTTGAGCTGTTCATTATCTAACTTAAAAATATTTTTCTCCATGATATTGACTTTTTAATCTATATAATATGTTTATGTATGAATAACAACTAAAGCTTTGTTTTGCTTCTCTCTTTTTTATTTAGTAACTATTCTTATTCTCTCTCACCAACTTCCTCCACCTCTGAAACGCCCTCATCAAGGTTTCTTCCTGTATCACTTCTTCCATTTCATAATGTTCCACAAAGAGATACATCGACTTTTTATACATTATTCTTATTATTATAAAACAACATTGGAATTTAGATTGGATTTCTTGGTATGGACATAGTGAAATGTGTTTTTTGGCTTATGATGAATCAAAAAATAATCAATATAAACCTTTTTTTTCCTATGGTTTGACGGAAAATGTTGATGGACATTTGGTAGGAACATCATTTCATAATTTTGATATGCCGCTTATTAGGTATGATACAGGGGATTTGATTGCTTCTGAAAATAGAAAAGGGCAATTAATGGAAGCATTTTCAATTACACAAGGAAGGAATGCCAACGCTTTATCCGATTCATATCTCATATTCTCATGTTTTTTGTATAACTAATTTATTCTCAATTAATTAATTTATGAGAAATAAAAAGGGACAGAGTTATTTCTCATAGTTTTTCTGTTGTTTTCCCTCATAATCGATTCATTTCTCATAGCCTCCTCTCCTGTTCTTTCTTCTCTCTACTCCATATTTTTCTCCTGCCTTGTGCTTTTCCCCTATCCTCTTTTTTGTTCCACTCCGGTGGCCGGGCTTTTTCACTCCGGTGGCCGGTTCTTTCCACTGAAGTTCCCTGTCCTGTTCATTGTAGTGGAACGAACAGCATGTCTTTTCGATTATCCGTTATTCTCCTCCTTCCGGAAGGATGATTCGCCTCAGGGGTAGGTGGTATGTAAATGTCGGAATGGGTAATTCCCCGCTTTTTATATCCGGCCTGTTTTTTTTAGTACCGAATAAATCTGCCTGCATTACTTGTTTCTTTGTTTAGTGCTTTTCTCCCTCGTTTAAATATAATAATGTGTATAGTTTTGTATTCTTCCCTTCGTAGCTTCTTGTATAGAAACGGCGGTTTTCTTCAACCTGCCTATCAATCAGCAAGTTAGTCAGATTATAAAAAAATAATCAGAAAAAAGAGTGATATATATTTGTTTTGTATCCTGAAAGGGAGTACTTTTGCACCCGCTTTCCGAGAGAAGAAAGCCTTGATGAAAATGACTTAGTGACAAAGCGCAGGACTGCTTGACTCAAGAACAAAAAAACTTCCGAAAAGTTTTGGAATATAAATAAAAAAGTTCTTATCTTTGCAGTCCGATTCGCAAAGAAAAGGTGTTTTGCTTGTTCTTCTTTCTATTTATTCTTTCCCTTTCGCATAGAGAGTCTGAGAAACGGATAAAAAGAAAAACTGAAAAAACTTCCGAAAAAGTTTGGTAGTTAAAAATAAACCTCTTACCTTTGCACCCGCTTTTGAAACGGAAGCGACAAGTTCTTTGAAATATTGATAAACAATACAAGTAGTACAAGAAAAGATAGAACCGTCAATACAATCTGTTATTTATGTTTATATATATGTAATAGATACAGGTATTTAGAATGAAGTCAATAAATTGTACGGCATCCTGAACAGAGCTATAATCGGCACATGCCGATTAAAAGATACTTTTACAATGAAGAGTTTGATCCTGGCTCAGGATGAACGCTAGCTACAGGCTTAACACATGCAAGTCGAGGGGCATCAGTTTGGTTTGCTTGCAAACCAAAGCTGGCGACCGGCGCACGGGTGAGTAACACGTATCCAACCTGCCTCATACTCGGGGATAGCCTTTCGAAAGAAAGATTAATATCCGATAGCATATATTTCCCGCATGGGTTTTATATTAAAGAAATTCGGTATGAGATGGGGATGCGTTCCATTAGTTTGTTGGGGGGGTAACGGCCCACCAAGACTACGATGGATAGGGGTTCTGAGAGGAAGGTCCCCCACATTGGAACTGAGACACGGTCCAAACTCCTACGGGAGGCAGCAGTGAGGAATATTGGTCAATGGACGCGAGTCTGAACCAGCCAAGTAGCGTGAAGGATGACTGCCCTATGGGTTGTAAACTTCTTTTATATGGGAATAAAGTTGTCCACGTGTGGATTTTTGTATGTACCATATGAATAAGGATCGGCTAACTCCGTGCCAGCAGCCGCGGTAATACGGAGGATCCGAGCGTTATCCGGATTTATTGGGTTTAAAGGGAGCGTAGGCGGATTGTTAAGTCAGTTGTGAAAGTTTGCGGCTCAACCGTAAAATTGCAGTTGATACTGGCAGTCTTGAGTGCAGTAGAGGTGGGCGGAATTCGTGGTGTAGCGGTGAAATGCTTAGATATCACGAAGAACTCCGATTGCGAAGGCAGCTCACTGGAGTGTAACTGACGCTGATGCTCGAAAGTGTGGGTATCAAACAGGATTAGATACCCTGGTAGTCCACACAGTAAACGATGAATACTCGCTGTTTGCGATATACAGTAAGCGGCCAAGCGAAAGCATTAAGTATTCCACCTGGGGAGTACGCCGGCAACGGTGAAACTCAAAGGAATTGACGGGGGCCCGCACAAGCGGAGGAACATGTGGTTTAATTCGATGATACGCGAGGAACCTTACCCGGGCTTAAATTGCAAATGAATTATGGGGAAACCCATACGCCGCAAGGCATTTGTGAAGGTGCTGCATGGTTGTCGTCAGCTCGTGCCGTGAGGTGTCGGCTTAAGTGCCATAACGAGCGCAACCCTTATCTTCAGTTACTAACAGGTCATGCTGAGGACTCTGGAGAGACTGCCGTCGTAAGATGTGAGGAAGGTGGGGATGACGTCAAATCAGCACGGCCCTTACGTCCGGGGCTACACACGTGTTACAATGGGGGGTACAGAAGGCCGCTACCTGGTGACAGGATGCCAATCCCAAAAACCTCTCTCAGTTCGGATCGAAGTCTGCAACCCGACTTCGTGAAGCTGGATTCGCTAGTAATCGCGCATCAGCCATGGCGCGGTGAATACGTTCCCGGGCCTTGTACACACCGCCCGTCAAGCCATGAAAGCCGGGGGTACCTGAAGTACGTAACCGCAAGGAGCGTCCTAGGGTAAAACTGGTAATTGGGGCTAAGTCGTAACAAGGTAGCCGTACCGGAAGGTGCGGCTGGAACACCTCCTTTCTGGAGCGATGTCGTTACAATGACTTCATGGTTCATTTCCTTTAGGGGAATATTGAACCGGGTTCTGTTCAGATTGTACTACTGGTACTTGTTTATTTATAAAATATAGATCAACCATCTATAGTAATATAGATAGAGATAAACAAGAGAAAACAGAAGCCGAGTCTAAAGACAGACACGGTTGAACTAGTCCTATAGCTCAGTTGGTTAGAGCGCTACACTGATAATGTAGAGGTCGGCAGTTCAACTCTGCCTGGGACTACTCCGAAACGACTCTTACGGGGGATTAGCTCAGCTGGCTAGAGCATCTGCCTTGCACGCAGAGGGTCAACGGTTCGAATCCGTTATTCTCCACATCCCCAGCAATGGGAAACGATCTTTGACATGATGTACAAAAAGTAAAATAAAAGTAAAGAGCTAAAAGTATATATCAAACCGTACTCTCTCCGATATTTCCCATTTCAGTAATGGATAGTTTTCGGAGCAGTCAGTTTGAAAGAAAGTAAGCAAGGGCGCATGGCGGATGCCTTGGCTCTCGGAGGCGATGAAGGACGTGATAAGCTGCGATAAGCTTCGGGTAGGTGCAAATAACCTTTGATCCGAAGATTTCCGAATGGGACAACCCGACATTCTGAAGGAATGTCATCCTGCTTGGCAGGAGGCTAACGCAGGGAACTGAAACATCTTAGTACCTGTAGGAAAAGAAAATAATAATGATTCCCCAAGTAGTGGCGAGCGAACGGGGATTAGCCCAAACCAATGTTGTTACGGCAATATTGGGGTTGTAGGACCACGTTGTCGCAAGACATTCAGTGAGAAGAATTCTTTGGAAAATGAAACCATAGACGGTGATAGTCCGGTATTCGAAGCTGAACGAAGCGTAGTGGTATCCTGAGTAGCGCGGGACACGAGGAATCTTGCGTGAACCAGCCGGGACCATCCGGTAAGGCTAAATACTCCCGAGAGACCGATAGCGAACCAGTACTGTGAAGGAAAGGTGAAAAGCACTTCGAATAGAAGAGTGAAATAGTCCCTGAAACCATGCGCCTACAAGCGGTCGGAGCAGCTTATGCTGTGACGGCGTGCCTTTTGCATAATGAACCTACGAGTTACTTTTTCCGGCAAGGTTAAGGATCTAGAGATCCGTAGCCGAAGCGAAAGCGAGTCTGAACAGGGCGATAAGTCGGAAGGAGTAGACGCGAAACCAAGTGATCTACCCTTGGCCAGGTTGAAGGTTAGGTAACACTAACTGGAGGACCGAACCGATAAGCGTTGAAAAGCTTCCGGATGAGCTGAGGGTGGGGGTGAAAGGCTAATCAAACTTGGAGATAGCTCGTACTCCCCGAAATGCATTTAGGTGCAGCCTTGTGAGTTACTAATGTGAGGTAGAGCGACTGATAAGATGCGAGGGCTTCACCGCCTATCAAGTCTTGATAAACTCCGAATGCGCATTAGTTCTATCACAGGAGTGAGGGCATGGGTGCTAAGGTCCATGTCCTAAAGGAGAAGAATCCGGACCATCAGCTAAGGTCCCGAAATAGATACTAAGTTGAACTAACGAAGTCAGATTGCTAAGACAGCTAGGATGTTGGCTTGGAAGCAGCCATTCATTTAAAGAGTGCGTAACAGCTCACTAGTCGAGGAGTTTGGCGTGGATAATAATCGGGCATCAAGTATCTTACCGAAGCTATGGGATCATTAATGATCGGTAGGGGAGCATTCCACTCCGCGTCGAAGGTGAAGCGTGAGCTTTGCTGGAGCGTGTGGAAAAGCAAATGTAGGTATAAGTAACGATAAAGGGGGTGAGAAACCCCCTCGCCGAAAGACTAAGGTTTCCTGATCAACGCTAATCGGATCAGGGTTAGTCGGGTCCTAAGGCTCAGCCGAACGGTGAGGCCGATGGCAGAACAGGTTAATATTCCTGTACTACCTTAAGGAGTGACGTGGAGACGGAGTCGTGACAACGCCGCGGACTGACGGAATAGTCCGTTGAAGGGTGTAGATGTTGATTGTGGCAGGCAAATCCACCACGAGAGTCGAACCTGATAGTATACCAATTCCTTCGGGAAACGGTAATAGTGCGTGTAAACATACTCCCGAGAAAATCCGCTAAACTTAATCCTTGAGGTACCCGTACCGCAAACGGACACACGTAGTCGGGTTGAATATACTAAGGCGCTTGAGTGATTCACGGTTAAGGAACTAGGCAAATTGACCCTGTAACTTCGGGATAAAGGGTCCCAACGAGAGTTGGGCGCAGAGAATAGGTCCAGGCAACTGTTTAACAAAAACACAGGGCTGTGCCAAATTGAAAGATCACGTATACAGCCTGACACCTGCCCGGTGCTGGAAGGTTAAGAGGAGATGTCATCGCAAGAGAAGCATTGAATTGAAGCCCCAGTAAACGGCGGCCGTAACTATAACGGTCCTAAGGTAGCGAAATTCCTTGTCGGGTAAGTTCCGACCTGCACGAATGGTGTAATGATCTGGACACTGTCTCAACCGTGAGCTCAGTGAAATTGTAGTATCGGTGAAGATGCCGATTACCCGCGATGGGACGAAAAGACCCCGTGAACCTTTACTATAGCTTAACATTGAATTTGGGTAATTGATGTGTAGGATAGGCCGGAGACTTTGAAGCGCAGACGCCAGTTTGTGTGGAGTCGCTGTTGAAATACGGCCCTTTGATTATTTGAGTTCTAACCCGTTGTAACGGGGACACTGTTTGGTGGGTAGTTTGACTGGGGTGGTCGCCTCCAAAAGTGTAACGGAGGCTTCTAAAGGTGCCCTCAGGACGATTGGTAACCGTCCGTAGAGTGTAATGGCATAAGGGCGCTTGACTGGGAGACATACAAGTCGATCAGGTAGGAAACTAGAGCATAGTGATCCGGTGTTTCCGCATGGAAGGGACATCGCTCAAAGGATAAAAGGTACTCCGGGGATAACAGGCTGATCCCTCCCAAGAGCTCATATCGACGGAGGGGTTTGGCACCTCGATGTCGGCTCGTCACATCCTGGGGCTGGAGAAGGTCCCAAGGGTTGGGCTGTTCGCCCATTAAAGTGGCACGCGAGCTGGGTTCAGAACGTCGTGAGACAGTTCGGTCTCTATCTATCGTGGGCGTATGAAATTTGCGTGGCTCTGACACTAGTACGAGAGGACCGTGTTGGACTGACCTCTGGTTTACCAGTTGTGCCGCCAGGTGCATTGCTGGGTATCTAAGTCGGGATTGGATAAGTGCTGAAAGCATCTAAGTACGAAGCCAGCCACAAGATTAGATTTCTTAGGGTCGTCAAAGACGATGACGTTGATAGGATGCAGGTGTACAGGTGGTAACATCATAGCCGAGCATTACTAATTGCCCGTCCACTTTCTTTCTGCGGGACGGTTGTTATATACGTTTAGCTTGTCAAATGTCTTTCATTTTACTTTTCGTCATGTCATAACCTTTTTCAGGTGGTTATAGCACGAGGGTTCCACCTCTTCCCATTCCGAACAGAGAAGTTAAGCCTCGTCACGCCGATGGTACTGCGTAACAGTGGGAGAGTAGGTAGCCGCCGTTTTTTATGAAGCCCCTTCAGTAGAAATACCGGAGGGGCTTCGTCTGTTTTGGTAGTCTGGGAAATTTATGCTATATTTGTCACCGACAATTATTTTATTCAACGTTTAAAGCAAATTTAAAGAGTATGAAAACGAAACTATTTTTAGCTGCTGTTGCAGTAACATTTTCCTTTGCAATGATGTCTTGTGCAGGTAACAAAACTAATAATGCTGCTACTGAAGGCGAAGAAACAACTGTAGAAACAGTAGAAGCTGCTGCCGTTGTTGAAGAAGCTGATTCTTGCTGCCAGGCTAAAGATTCTTGCGCTACTGCTTGCGACAAGAAAGCAGACTGTGCAGAAAAGAAAGAATGCTGCAATAAGAAGTAATCTATTGACTTAGAACGATAACGAAAGAGGGGACGAAGTGTATAAGACACGACGTTCCCTTTTTCTGTTTAATGGAACTTACCTCTATAAGTGATACATTATTTATAAAATTTGCCTTTAACTTATGAAATGAAGTTTTTTATGATAAAAAAGTAACGTATTATTTGGTGGTAAAGAAATTATCTATACCTTTGCACCGTCAAACTAATAAAAGAGACAAAAGATGAATCAGATGTTTATACATATTCTACTATGCGGTATTATTATTCTACTATCAAGGGTTAGTGGAAGTGAGTGCTACGCGTAAATGTGTATAATAAAGATATACGAAAGCCTTTCTCACTTCCATGTGTGAAAGGCTTTTTTAATGCTAATAATTATATAATATAAATAGAAGATGGACAATAGGTTATTTATTTTTGATACCACCCTTCGCGATGGTGAACAGGTTCCGGGATGTCAGTTGAATACAGTAGAAAAGATTCAAGTTGCGAAGGCATTGGAAGCTTTGGGAGTAGACGTGATTGAAGCAGGATTCCCAATTTCAAGTCCGGGTGATTTTAATTCTGTGATTGAGATTTCTAAAGCGGTGACCTGGCCTACTATTTGTGCCTTGACCCGTGCTGTTCAAAAGGATATTGATGTAGCTGTAGACGCATTGAAGTTTGCTAAGCACAAACGGATTCATACAGGTATCGGAACTTCTGATTCGCATATCAAATACAAATTCAATTCGAACCGTGAAGAAATTATCGAACGTGCGGTAGCTGCTGTAAAATATGCGCGTCGTTTTGTGGATGATGTGGAATTTTATGCAGAAGATGCAGGCCGTACGGATAATGAATATCTGGCACGTGTGGTAGAAGCTGTTATTAAAGCCGGTGCTACGGTGGTGAACATTCCGGATACGACCGGTTACTGTTTGCCTTCTGAATATGGTGCCAAGATTAAATACCTGATTGACCATGTAGACGGTATTGATAATGCAATTATCTCTACTCATTGCCACAACGATTTGGGTATGGCAACTGCAAACACTATAGCAGGTGTCTTGAACGGTGCCCGTCAGGTGGAAGTTACAATTAACGGTATCGGTGAACGTGCCGGTAACACTGCACTCGAAGAAATCGCTATGATTATCAAGAGTCATCACGAAATCGATATCCAGACAAATATCAATACCCAGAAGATTTATCCGACAAGCCGCATGGTATCCAGTTTGATGAATATGCCGGTACAGCCGAATAAGGCGATTGTCGGACGGAATGCTTTTGCACACTCTTCCGGTATCCATCAGGACGGTGTCTTGAAGAATGTACAGACCTATGAGATTATTGATCCGCACGATGTGGGTATCGATGATAACTCTATCGTATTGACTGCCCGTAGCGGACGTGCTGCATTGAAGAACCGCCTGAATATCTTGGGTGTTAATTTGGAACAGGATAAGCTGGATAAGGTTTACGAAGAATTCCTGAAACTGGCTGATAAGAAGAAAGATATCAACGACGATGATATACTGGTATTGGCAGGTGCCGACCGCAGTGTGAATCATCGCATCAAGTTGGATTATTTGCAGGTGACAAGTGGTGTCGGTGTACGTTCGGTAGCCAGTCTCGGATTGAATATCTCAGGTGAGAAGTTTGAAGCTTGTGCCAGTGGTAATGGTCCGGTGGACGCTGCTATCAAAGCATTGAAGAAGATTGTTGACCGCCACATGACACTGAAAGAATTTACTATTCAGGCTATCAGCAAGGGAAGTGATGACGTAGGTAAAGTTCACATGCAGGTGGAATACGATAACCAGATATATTATGGTTTCGGAGCTAATACGGATATTATCGCCGCTTCGGTAGAAGCCTATATTGACTGTATCAACAAGTTCAAATCATAAGATAGAGACTGAGGTCATATCTCAGCATTACAGGGATTGACTAAATTTGTAAATAGTAATTAGTAAAATAGTAAATAGACAGATGAATACATTATTTGATAAGATATGGGACGCCCATGTGGTGACTACCGTGGAAGACGGCCCGACACAGCTTTATATAGATCGGTTATATTGCCATGAAGTGACCAGTCCCCAGGCTTTTGCAGGACTGCGTGAACGTGGGATCAAAGTGTTGCGTCCGGAAAAGGTATTCTGTATGCCCGACCATAATACACCGACACATGATCAGGACAAGCCGATTGAAGATCCGGTTTCCAAGACACAGGTCGATACACTTACGAAAAATGCCAAGGATTTCGGATTGACGCACTTTGGCATGATGCATCCAAAGAATGGTATTATTCACGTAGTAGGTCCCGAACGTGGCTTGACTTTGCCGGGAATGACAATCGTGTGCGGTGATTCACACACTTCTACTCACGGTGCTATGGGAGCAATCGCTTTCGGTATCGGAACCAGTGAGGTGGAAATGGTGCTAGCATCGCAATGTATTCTCCAGTCGCGGCCGAAAACAATGCGTATCACAGTGGACGGTGAACTGGGCAAAGGAGTGACTGCAAAAGATGTGGCGCTTTATATGATGTCTAAGATGACTACAAGCGGTGCTACCGGATACTTTGTAGAATATGCCGGCTCGGCTATCCGTAATCTGACTATGGAAGGACGCCTTACTCTCTGTAACCTTTCTATCGAAATGGGTGCACGTGGTGGTATGGTGGCTCCGGACGAAGTGACTTTTGAATATATCAAGGGGCGTGAAAGTGCTCCGCAAGGGGAGGCGTGGGACAAAGCTTTGGAATATTGGAAGACGTTGAAGAGCGATGATGATGCCGTATTTGACAAAGAAGTGCGTTTCGATGCAGCTGATATTGAACCGATGATTACCTACGGAACGAATCCGGGAATGGGGATGGGGATCACCCGGCATATTCCTACTACTGAAGGAATGAGTGAAACAGCACAGGTTTCTTTCAAGAAGTCACTGGATTATATGGGCTTTCAACCGGGCGAATCTTTGTTGGGCAAGAAGATTGATTATGTGTTCCTCGGTGCTTGTACAAACGGCCGTATCGAAGATTTCCGTGCGTTTGCCTCTATTGTGAAAGGACGTAAGAAAGCGGAAAACGTGATAGCATGGCTGGTTCCGGGTTCATGGATGGTAGATGCGCAGATTCGGAAGGAAGGAATAGACAAGATATTGACGGAAGCCGGTTTTGCAATCCGCCAACCGGGATGTTCTGCTTGTCTGGCGATGAATGATGATAAGATTCCTGCCGGAAAATATTCCGTATCTACCAGTAACCGTAACTTTGAAGGGCGTCAGGGACCCGGTGCACGCACTTTGCTTGCCAGTCCGCTGGTAGCTGCTGCCGCAGCGGTGACAGGGGTGATTACCGATCCGAGAGAATTAATGTAATTGACAATCGAGAAATTGCAAATCTTAAAATAGTAGACAAAGATGGCTAAGACAAAATTTAATATAATAACAAGTACTTGTGTACCTCTCCCTTTAGAAAATGTAGATACTGACCAGATTATTCCGGCCCGTTTCCTGAAAGCAACGACTCGTGAAGAAAAGTTCTTCGGCGATAATCTGTTTCGTGACTGGCGTTATAATGCCGACGGTTCACTGAATGAAGAATTTGTGCTGAACAATCCTACTTATGGGGGACAGGTGTTGGTGGCAGGGAAGAACTTCGGTTCCGGTTCGAGCCGCGAGCATGCTGCCTGGGCTATTGCGGGTTATGGTTTCCGGGTGGTAGTCTCCAGTTTCTTTGCAGATATTCACAAGAATAACGAGTTGAATAACTTCGTGCTTCCGGTAGTCGTTACAGAAGGATTTCTTCAGGAATTGTTCGACTCTATCTATGCTGACCCGAAAATGGAAGTGGAGGTGAATCTTCCCGAACAGACCATTACTAACAAGGCTACAGGCAAGAGTGAACATTTTGAAATCAACGCTTATAAGAAACTTTGTCTGATGAACGGACTGGATGATATAGATTTCTTGCTAAGCAATAAAAATAAAATCGAAGAATGGGAAAACAAGGCGTCAAAATAGAGATCATGGACACAACGCTCCGTGACGGTGAACAGACCAGCGGAGTATCTTTTGTGCCTCATGAAAAACTAATGATTGCCCGTTTGCTGTTGGAGGATTTAAAAGTAGACCGGGTAGAGGTTGCTTCGGCGCGTGTGTCGGACGGTGAGTTTGAAGCCGTGAAGATGATCTGCGACTGGGCAGCCCGCCGCAATCTGCTTCATAAAGTGGAAGTGCTGGGATTTGTAGACGGCCATACTTCGGTGGACTGGATACAGCATACCGGTTGCCGCGTCATCAACCTGCTTTGCAAAGGTTCGCTGAAACACTGTACGCAGCAATTGAAGAAAAGTCCCGAAGAACATATTGAGGATATCATCAATGTGGTGCGCTATGCCGATGAACAGGATATTGCTGTCAATGTCTATCTGGAGGATTGGAGCAACGGAATGAAGGACTCTCCCGAATATGTATTTCAACTCATGGAGGGATTGAAGCATACCAGTATCAAACGTTATATGCTGCCTGACACTTTGGGTATCCTGAATCCGTTGCAAGTAATTGAATATATGCGGAAGATGAAGAAGCATTATCCGAATATGCACTTCGATTTCCATGCCCACAATGACTATGATCTGGCGGTGAGCAATGTGCTGGCTGCCGTGTTGAGCGGTGCCAAAGGATTGCACACAACGATCAACGGACTAGGCGAACGCGCGGGTAATGCTCCTCTTTCAAGTGTGCAGGCTATTCTGAAAGACCACTTCAATGCAGTGACCAATATTGATGAGAGCCGCCTGAATGATGTCAGTCGGGTGGTAGAATCATATTCGGGTATTGTCATTCCTGCCAATAAGCCGATTGTGGGGGAGAATGTCTTTACGCAGGTTGCCGGAGTTCATGCTGACGGTGATAATAAGAATAACCTGTATTGCAATGACCTGTTGCCCGAACGGTTCGGAAGAAAGCGGGAGTATGCGTTAGGAAAGACCAGCGGCAAGGCGAACATCCGTAAGAATCTGGAGGACCTCGGTCTGGAACTGGACGAGGACTCTATGCGTAAGGTGACGGAGCGTATCATCGAATTGGGGGATAAGAAAGAATTGGTGACCCAGGAAGATTTGCCGTATATCGTTTCCGATGTGTTGAAGCATGGTGCGATAGGTGAGAAGGTCAGACTGAAAAGTTACTTTGTCAATCTGGCTCATGGCTTGAAACCAATGGCGACGCTGAAAATAGAAATCAATGGCAAGGAGTACGAGGAAAGTTCGAGCGGTGACGGTCAGTATGATGCATTTGTGCGTGCTTTGCGTAAGATATATAAGGTGACACTGGGACGTAAATTCCCGATGCTGACCAATTATACGGTAACAATTCCTCCGGGCGGACGCACGGACGCTTTTGTACAGACAGTAATCATGTGGAGTTATGAGGACTGTGCTTTCCGTACGCGCGGACTGGATGCGGACCAGACCGAGGCTGCCATTAAGGCAACCGTGAAAATGCTGAATATCATTGAAGATGAATATGAGAAAGAGTAGCTGAGAATCAGCTTGTCCGAAGAATGTTTTATAAGTATATATAAATAGAAGAATTAACGATTATGGATTTTAAAATTGCTGTATTAGCAGGCGACGGTATCGGACCGGAGATCTCTGTGCAAGGTGTAGAGGTGATGAGTGCCGTTTGCGAGAAGTTTGGTCACAAAGTAAGTTACGAATATGCAATCTGTGGCGCGAATGCCATTGACGAGGTAGGAGATCCGTTTCCGGAAGAAACATATCAGGCTTGTAAGAACGCGGATGCAGTCTTGTTCTCTGCTGTCGGCGACCCGAAGTTTGACAATGATCCTACTGCCAAAGTCCGTCCGGAACAGGGATTACTGGCAATGCGTAAGAAGTTGGGACTTTTCGCTAACATCCGTCCCGTACAGACATTCAAATGCTTGATTCACAAATCACCGTTGCGTGCGGAACTGGTAGAAAATGCAGATTTCATCTGTATCCGCGAACTGACCGGAGGTATGTACTTCGGCGAGAAATATCAGGATAACGACAAGGCCTATGACACTAACTATTATACCCGTCCGGAAATCGAACGTATCCTGAAAGTAGCTTTCGAATATGCAATGAAGCGCAGAAAACACTTGACCGTGGTAGATAAGGCGAATGTCCTTGCTTCTTCCCGCCTGTGGCGTCAGATTGCACAGGAAATGGCCCCTCAGTATCCGGAAGTGACGACTGATTATATGTTTGTGGATAATGCTGCGATGAAGATGATTCAGGAGCCGGCTTTCTTTGACGTAATGGTAACGGAAAATACATTCGGTGATATTCTGACCGATGAAGGTTCTGTAATCAGTGGTTCTATGGGATTACTTCCGTCGGCCTCTACAGGGGAAAGTACTCCGGTGTTCGAACCGATTCACGGTTCATGGCCGCAGGCTAAAGGGCTGAATATTGCTAATCCGTTGGCACAGATTCTTTCCGTAGCTATGTTGTTCGAGTATTTCGACCTTAAAGAAGAAGGAGCGTTGATTCGTAAAGCAGTAGACGCTTCTCTGGACGAGAATGTACGTACACCTGAAATCCAAGTTGCCGGTGGTGCCAAATACGGAACCAAAGAAGTGGGACAATGGATTGTAGATTACATTAGAAAAGCTTGATAAAAAGAATAATTGTATCAGGCGCTAATATCCCTTTATCGGGTAACCCCTTCATATAAGAAAGCCTGACAACTTTTCCCGGTTGTCAGGCTTTTCTTTATATATTTCGGATTGTTTTTTGTTTCTACCAGCTTTTGATTGTAGAGTAAATAATGATGCCGAGTACTGTCAGGAAGCCTACATACATAGTGACCGATGTTTGTCTGATAGTATTTCTTCTTACACGGGAAGGCTTTTGCAGGTAAGAAGCTATTTTATGGGCAATCGTACAGAACAGCCAGCCGCCGAACCCTCCGATGATGCCTCCTACAATTAAGTCTCCGGGGTAATGTACGCCCAAGTATATGCGCGTGTAACAATTGAGAACTGCCCAGGTTATGATGAAAACACTTAACCAGCGTTTACGGAACAGGAATACTACATACATGGCAAGGCCGAAAGAGTTGGCGGCATGACAGGAAGGAAAACCGTAACTTCCTCCGCGATAGCCGTTTACGATATGCACCAGGTCTACAATCGGATTTTCCGGATTGGCAGGACGCAGACGTGCCACGACCGGACGGATGATACTGCTGCACATCTGGTCGGCAAAGGTTATGGTAAGCGCGATCGCAGCCACATAGCACAGGACTACCTTCCAATGGAAATTGATTAGCAATATGTATAATATGGTAGCGTACATCGGTACCCATATAATTTTCCCCGTGAAAGCACTCATAAAATAGTCCCAAAAGGGGGAATGTATGCCGTTGAAGAACAGGAAGACATTGGTGTCCACTTCCGAAAGGAAATTGATAATTTCGGTATTTATCATCAGTCTTTATTGTTATATTTTTGAATGTTGCAAATATACAATAAAGAAGAAGATATTGTTCTATACCGCTTAATAAATAATCTGTATTTCTGTTATTCTAACGTTTGGCCAGGTCGTCATAGAGCTTTTGCAAGAAAGCTTTTCCCTTTTCCAAATTTGCTCCTTTCTCCGTTCCTTCGTCAAGTTGTACGGTGTTGGCATCCAAATTATATACCAATTGATTTTCGGGAGTCACCATACCGAAGTAGTTCGGGCGGGTGAAATATCCGAAATGAGGAGATGACGGATTCAGGATATCCTTGCTGAAAGTAAATTCATCGTGTGGCAGTCCCAGTTGTGAAAGCAGGGTGGCGGCAATGTCAATCTGCGAGGCATAAGTATCTATCACATGCGGTTCCTTTATCGCGCCTCCAATTAAAATAAGAGGGATTGTTTGTCCGTCCAGTGGATTCTCGATCGGATATGGATAGGCTCCTTGATGATCGGGAACGAGTACAAATACTGTATTTTTCCACTGTGGGAGTTCCTGGTATTGTTTGATGAAGTCGCCTACGCAACTGTCGGCATAAGCGAATGCATTGAGAACCTTGTCATCCAGCCGGTGAAACGGAACTTCAAAAGGTTCGTGGCTGCTTGAAGTCTGGACAAGTTTCAGGAACGGTTCCTGTTGCTTTTCCTCTTTCATGTCTTTCAGCAGACGCTGGAATAATACGTGGTCTTGTGCCCCCCACTTGCCGGTACGTTCGGACAAAGGGAAATCCTTGTCGCAAATAATCTTTCCGATACCGGAAGATACCAGGTAAGAGCGCATATTCGTAAAGTCCGCATCTCCGCCGTAATAATATTCAAGGTTGTATCCGGCGTTTTTCAAGCTGCGCGGGATCGAAGGAAGTTTGTCCGTCTTTTCGGGATATTTCATAATGCTGGTGCTCGGCTGTCCGGGATATCCGCTGATGATAGACGCCAGACCACGGTCGGTACGGAAGCTGTTGGCATAGAAGTTACTGAATAAGATACCTTCTTTGGCAAATTTATCCATATTGACAGCTACATTCGGCTGCCCACCGAAAGTTTCCATCAGGTGTGTGGAGAAACTTTCAAGAATGATAAAGACGATATTCGGGCGTTGGGTATTCAGGAGTTGCGGGATACTGTCGGCCGGTGTGGCGGGTTTGTCCACCATTTCCGCAAATAGCTTGTCGGCTGTGTTAGGGTCCATGAAACGATACTGCTTCTCGAAGTTATTCTGATGCGTAGCAGAGTACATGAAACTGAATGCCGGATTAATGGCGGCATGGTTCATCAGTTGGTCGGAGCTGAAATATACTTTGCTTAAGTTCATGGTCGATACGGTGAAACCGCCGCGGATAGGGATGAAAAGCGCTGCCGTCAGTAATAATAATGCGAGGGAGACATTTTGCCGGCGATAAGGTATCTTCATGGGGTTCTTCTCGCGGATCAGTACGTAGTAGAAAATGCAGTATAAAATACCGGCGTAAATCAGCATGGCTACTATCCCCAGCAGTACGAACCAAAAGCTGACACTTGCCATGGCGTCCTTGGGAGAGGAGAAGAAATAGAAAATCGGAGTGGCGTCCAGGCGGAATCCCCAAAAGCCGTACAATCCCAGGTCGACGATAAAGATGCAAGCCATGATGAAAGCAATCAGTCCGAAGTAGACTTGGCGGATACGGCGGAGCACGGATGAATCGGTCCAGGCGGAGGCGATGAGCAGCAGGCCCGGAATAGCGGTCAGATATCCCGCCAGTGATAAATCCAAGGGAAGTCCGTGCCACATGACCCGGAAATAGTCTCCGAGAGACGCGTTGATATATAATTCACGGTAATAAACCATGAAGATAGGTTTCTGAAGTGCAAATAAGAGGACAAACAAAAAATAAGTCGTGAGAAATTGTATGATTCTCTTTTTCATATCTGTAAACTTAAAAAGATTGAACGGATACAAAGTTACTATACTTTTCCTTATCTTTCTCATGATGTGATATAAAACATACCTTTTTTTCTCTATCTTTGTCGTACAAGTGACATAAAATGTAATAAAATGGCAAAGATAGTAAAGAAACTAACCGATCTGGTAGGTAATACTCCTCTAATGGAACTTTCCGGTTATTGCGGGAAATATGGTATGGAACAAAATATTATCGCCAAGCTGGAAGCATTCAATCCGGCAGGGAGTGTGAAGGACCGGGTGGCTCTTTCGATGATTGAAGACGCCGAAGCTCGCGGAGTTCTGAAACCCGGTGCGACGATTATCGAACCCACAAGTGGAAATACCGGTGTCGGGCTGGCAATGGTGTCTACTATAAAAGGTTATCATCTCATATTGACTATGCCCGAAACGATGAGCCTGGAACGGAGGAATCTGTTGAAGGCACTCGGTGCACAAATCGTATTGACGGACGGACTGGGAGGCATGGCAGCGTCTATCGCTAAAGCGGAGGAACTGCGTGACAGTATTCCCGGTTCGGTGATTTTACAGCAATTCGAGAATCCGGCCAATGCCGCCGTTCACGAACGGACGACAGGCGAGGAAATATGGAAAGATACGGACGGCGAAGTCGCGGCTTTTGTGGCGGGAGTTGGTACGGGAGGAACGATTTGCGGTGTAGCCCGTGCATTGAAGAAGCATAATCCGAAAATTCATATTGTAGCCGTGGAACCGGCAGCATCTCCGGTTCTGGAAGGAGGAGAGGCGGCTCCGCATCGTATTCAGGGGATTGGTGCCAATTTTATTCCGAAACTTTATGATGCGTCTGTGGTGGACGAAGTAATAAGCGTGCCCGATGATGAAGCGATTCGTGCGGGACGTGAATTGGCGGCAACCGAAGGTTTGCTCGCCGGGATTTCTTCGGGAGCGGCAGTATATGCGGCCCGTTTGTTGGCGGGACGTCCCGAATTCAAGAACAAAAAAATCGTAGCGTTGTTACCTGACACGGGAGAGCGTTATTTGTCAACAGAGTTGTTCGCATTTGATGCGTATCCGTTGGACTAAGTTATTCATTAAACCTGAACCGTATGGTAAGAATTATTATAGCGTTGCTGTTCTGCTTTCCGGTTGCGTTGAGTGCGCAAACCTATCAGCAGTTGTCCGAGAAAGCGATAGAGTGTATTGAGAAGGACAGTTTTCACCGGGCGGAAGAACTGTTGCTCCAGGCATTGAAACTGGAACCGAAGAATGCGAAAAATGCGTTGCTCTTTTCCAATCTGGGCTTGGTGCAGCGTCGTCTGGGCGAGTATGACAAGGCACTCGAATCCTATTCTTTTGCATTGAACTTCGCTCCGTTGGCAGTCCCGATTCTGCTCGACCGTGCCGCTATCTACATGGAAACGGGGCGGACGGACCGTGCTTATACCGACTATTGCCGAGTGCTTGATGAAGACAAGCAGAATAAAGAGGCTTTGCTGATGCGTGCCTATATCTATATCCTCCGTAGAGATTATCCTGCTGCACGGATTGATTATAACCGTTTGCTGGAACTTGACCCGCAGAGTTACAGCGGCCGCCTCGGACTGGCTACTCTGGAACAGAAAGAGGAGAAATTCCGTGAGTCGCTCGACATCCTGAATAAGATGATCGTAGAGACTCCGGAGGACGCTACGCTCTACGTTGCCCGCGCCGATGTGGAACGGGAAATGAAGCATGAAGACCTGGCACTGGTCGATTTGGAAGAAGCTATTCGCCTGAATGCTTCTTTGGCTGACGCATATTTGTTGCGCGGTAACATTTACCTGATGCAGAAAAAGAAAGCGCTGGCGAAAGCCGATTTTGAGAAAGCTATTTCTTTGGGCGTACCGCCTGCCGATCTGCACGAACAACTTCAGCAATGTAAGTAATGTGCAGTTTATGCCAAATGCCTTTTGAAAGTAAACGGATGAAAATAATGCCTTAAAAACTTGACTTTGGCTTTTGGATATAGTATCTTTGTATAAGTAATAATAAGATATCATTTGATTTTAATTGAGATAGAATAGGGGGGCGATTGCCTCCCTATTTTTGTATCTGCCCGTTTCTACTCTGCCGGATAGAGCCTCTGTTTCTCCTTATCAGAGCCTCTATTTTATAGAAACGGAGGCTCTGTTTACCGGAAATAGAGGCTCTGTTTAAACCGTTCACAAGGCACCTCATTACCTTTTACCCCTAGGCAGACCGTTGCTCGTCTTCCTTCTTATGCCTATACACCCCGGAGATGAGGGGGAGAACAGATGAGAGGAGCTGATTCCTTCACTGTCCTTTCGTTTCCTCCCCTTCCTTGTTAATAATATGTAAACTTGCTCTTGACAAGAAATGGATTTTTTTCAACGGATTGTCAGACGAACTGCCGAATCAGATTTACGAAGTCCTTTCCGTATTTTTTCTTTTTGTATTCACCGATACCACTGATCGAACCGAATTCTTCAATGGTGGTGGGGCGGGAAATACAAAGCAAATGTAATACTTTGTCTGACAGAACAATGTAAGCGGGAAGTGCTTCCTGGTCGGCAAGCTGCTTTCTTAATCCGCGCAACGCTTCAAACAGATCTTCGCTTTCTGTCCCCGGCAAACCGAGTGGTAGTTCTTTTGTAACCACTATTTTTTTCTTTTTCCCTTTGCTTGTTGAAACTTCTTCACGATGAATGACGACGAGCATGGCTTTTGTTCTTCCGAATAAAATATCGCTTCCGCTTGGCGTAATTTTGAGATGATTGTTCTCATTATACGCAATTTCGAAATAACCGAGTTGCAGCATTTGAAGCAGGTAATCCTGCCAGTCGCGTGGTGGAATCTCCCGTCCGGCACCGAAAGTCTTTAGTTCCTGATACCCTTTTCCGGTCACTTCCGCCGAATAACTTCCACGAAGAATGTCAATCAATACGCCTGTACCGATCTGCTGTTCAGTGCGTGCAATGGCGCTCAATGCCTTTTGTACAATGACAGTCCCGTCGAACCGTTGCGGAGGGTTCTTGCAGACGTCACAATTACCGCAGTCCTCCGTCGCCGTTTCACCGAAATAGCTCAATAAGATTCTTCTCCGGCAGATATCGGCTTCTGCGTACTGTTGCATCCGTTGGAGCTTTTCCAGGTTAATGCTTTGCTGGTTGCTTTCCGTGGCAAACTTGGTCAGTAGGATCAGGTCGCCCAGCGAATAGAACAGAACCGTGTCGCTCGGCAACCCATCACGTCCGGCACGCCCGATCTCCTGATAAAAACTTTCGATACTTTTGGGCAGATTATAATGAATGACCCAACGCACATTTGATTTGTCGATTCCCATACCAAAAGCAATCGTGGCGCATACCACCTGAATGCGGTCGTTGATAAAATCATCCTGTGTCTCGTCCCGTTTCTGTGCGGACAATCCGGCATGATAGACTCCGCACCGGATTCCCTGCTTTTGCAACATCTGCGCCACAGTCTCCGTTTTGCTCCGGCTCATACAGTAAATAATCCCGCTTTCTCCGCTGTGTCGGTTGATAAACTCCAGAATCGCCTTGTTCTTTTCTTTTGCCTGAAAGCCTCGTTTGACAGTCAGGCTGATGTTCGGCCGGTCGAAAGAAGAAATAAAGGTACGGGGGTGAACCAGATGCAGTTGGCGGACAATGTCTTCGCGGGTGATTTTATCCGCAGTAGCGGTTAATGCAACGATCGGTACTTGCGGGAATTGTTGGTGGAGCATTCCCATTTGCGTATATTCCGGACGGAAGTCGTGTCCCCATTGGGAAATGCAATGAGCCTCGTCAATAGCGAACAGTGAGATATGCATATCCCGCAGGAGATAGTCTTTTTCTGCCAGCAACTTTTCCGGTGATATATAAAGCAGTTTCAGGCGGCCTTCGATACAGGCGCGGCGCAGGTTGGCGTTTTCCGTTTCATCGTTGCTGCTGTTCAGCGCTCCGGCGGCAATGCCGTTGGCCTGCAATGCTTCCACCTGGTCCTTCATCAGTGAAATGAGGGGAGAAACCACGACAGCCGTGCCTTCGCAAAGCAGTGCCGGCAGTTGGTAACAGATGGACTTTCCTCCGCCGGTGGGCATTAATACCAGTGCATCCTGCCTGCTCATAATATGACGGATAATTTCTTCTTGCAAGGGACGGAAACTATCGTAACCGAAATATGTTTTTAGAGTTTCTCTCATTGACGATTATTTAAATTTGCTGCAAAGGTACGTTTTTCTTTCACAACTTGCGTTATGTATAGATTTCAGTTTCTAAGATGAATTATATAAAGGTTAAAGTTTCTTATTAATCAAACCAAATCTCTCTTTTTCAAGGTTTTTGATTGTTTATTTAGAAAAAAAATGCACAAAATAATTGTGTGTTTAAAAAAAAAGTAAGACATTTGTAACATCTAAGGTTGCAAATGAGCAATTATTAACAAAAAGAACAAACCCTAACCAGTTAATTCAATGAGTGATTTAGAGAACAAAAAAACGGAGGAAACTCCTAAAAAACGTCCCTACAATTTGAGGGAAAAGAAAGAAAAGAAGGCTGCTTACAGGTCTTTAATCAGACCGGAATTGGCAGATGAGTTGTATGACAAGATATTGAATATCATTGTTGTACAGAAAAAGTACAAGGATCCTGACTATTCAGCAAAGGATTTGGCGAAAGAATTGAAAACGAATACTCGTTATCTTTCTGCAGTAGTTAACTCTCGCTTTGGCATGAACTATTCTTGTCTGTTAAATGAATACAGAGTAAAAGATGCTTTGCATTTATTGACGGATAAACGTTATGCCGACAAAAATGTGGAAGAAATTAGCGCTATGGTTGGCTTTGCAAATCGTCAATCTTTTTACGCTGCATTTTACAAAAACATAGGTGAGACTCCTAACGGTTATCGCAAAAGACATTTGGAAGATAAAAAGTAATTGCGCTTTCCGAAACTGACCAAAAGGAATTACCTCTGAATGAAAGATTTTGGAGATAATTCCTTTTCTCATTTTAATGAATCAATATCAGCATTATGAAAAAACATCTTATTTCAATGGCGGTGACCGCTGCGCTTTTATCATCGTGCGGAGGAGCCAAAACAACAACTGCTGAGGCAGATAAATTTGATTATACAGTGGAACAATTTGCAGACTTACAGATATTACGTTATAAGGTTCCCGGATTTGAGGAACTGACGCTGAAACAAAAAGAACTGATTTACTACCTGACAGAGGCTGCTCTGGAAGGACGGGACATCTTATTCGATCAAAATGGAAAGTATAATTTGAGAATCCGCAGGATGCTCGAAGCAGTATATACGAACTATCAGGGAGATAAAACTACTCCCGACTTCAAGAATATGGAAGTTTACCTCAAAAGGGTATGGTTCTCCAATGGTATTCACCACCACTACGGTACAGAGAAATTTGTGCCCAACTTCTCGCAGGATTTTCTGAAACAGGCCGTGCTTGGCATTGACGCCCAATTGCTTCCGTTATCAGACGGACAGACTGCCGAACAACTTTGCGCTGAACTGTTCCCCGTGATTTTCGACCCGGCTATCATGCCGAAGCGGGTGAATCAGGCTGACGGTGAAGACCTTGTGCTGACCTCCGCCTGCAACTACTACGACGGAGTGACGCAGAAGGAAGCCGAAGACTTCTACAATGCAATGAAAGACCCGAAGGACGAGACTCCGGTGTCGTATGGCTTGAACAGTCGTCTGGTGAAAGAGAATGGAAAGTTGGAGGAAAAGGTATGGAAAGTAGGCGGACTTTATACGCAGGCGATTGAGAAGATTGTCTACTGGTTGAAGAAAGCGGAAACTGTTGCTGAGAATGAGGCGCAGAAAGCGGTTATCAGCAAGTTGATCCGGTTCTATGAAACGGGTAACTTGAAGGACTTTGACGAGTATGCAATTCTTTGGGTGAAGGACCTTGATTCGCGGATTGACTTTGTGAACGGGTTTACCGAAAGTTATGGCGACCCGCTGGGCATGAAAGCCAGTTGGGAATCGTTGGTTAATTTCAAGGATATCGAATCTACTCACCGCACGGAAATTATCAGCAGTAATGCCCAGTGGTTTGAAGACCATTCTCCGGTGGACAAAGCTTTCAAGAAAGATGAAGTGAAAGGTGTATCGGCTAAAGTAATCACTGCCGCTATCCTTGCCGGTGATCTTTATCCGGCGACAGCGATTGGTATCAACCTTCCGAATGCTAACTGGATTCGTGCGCATCACGGATCTAAATCCGTGACTATCGGAAATATTACCGATGCTTATAACAAAGCTGCTCATGGCAATGGATTCAACGAAGAATTTGTATACAGCGACGCGGAAATAAAACTGATTGATACTTATGCCGATCTGACGGACGAGCTTCATACGGATTTGCACGAATGCCTTGGACACGGTTCCGGCAAATTGCTTCCGGGAGTGGACCCTGATGCTTTGAAGGCTTATGGTTCTACGATCGAAGAAGCCCGTGCCGATTTGTTCGGACTTTATTATGTAGCCGACCCGAAACTGGTGGAACTGAAACTCCTTTCTTCTCCCGATGCTTATAAGGCTCAATATTATACTTATTTAATGAACGGGTTAATGACACAGTTGGTACGCATCGAACCGGGAAATACTGTTGAGGAGGCTCATATGCGTAACCGTCAGTTGATTGCCCGTTGGGTGTTTGAGAAAGGTGCTGCCGATAAAGTGGTCGAAATGGTGAAGAAAGACGGAAAGACGTATGTCGTAATCAATGACTACCAGAAAGTGCGTGAACTTTTCGGCGAACTGCTGGCTGAAATCCAACGTATCAAGTCGACCGGTGACTTTGAGGGTGCGCGTGCATTGGTAGAAAATTATGCTGTGAAAGTAGATCCGGTTCTTCACGCTGAAGTATTGGAACGTTACAAGAAACTGAATCTGGCTCCTTACAAAGGTTTTGTGAATCCGAAATACGAACTGGTGACGGATGATAATGGAAATATTACGGATGTCACTGTGGATTATAGTGAAGGTTATGTAGAGCAAATGTTGCGTTACAGCAAGGATTACTCTCCATTGCCTTCGGTAAACAACTAATCGGAATATGGATATTAAAGAACAATTAAAAGATATCAAAACACAGCTCCGTCTCTCTATGAACGGGGCTGTGTCCCAAAGTATGCGTGAGAAAGGGCTGCTCTACAAACTCAATTTCGGTGTAGAACTGCCCCGTATCAAGATGATTGCCGAAGGCTATGAGAAGAATCATGACCTGGCGCAAGCCTTGTGGAAAGAAAATATTCGCGAGTGTAAGATCATGGCTGCCATGCTTCAACCGATTGATACCTTTTATCCGGAGATTGCGGACATCTGGGTAGAGGATATTCAAAATATCGAAATAGCCGAGTTGACTTGCATGAATCTTTTTCAGCATTTGCCGTATGCCCCTGCCAAATCTCTTCACTGGATTGCGGATGAACAGGAATATGTGCAAACCTGTGGTTTCCTGACTGCCGCCCGTCTCCTGATGAAGAAAGGTGATATGACGGAACGGGCCTCAGGCGAATTGCTCGACCAGGCAATCTGTGCAGTTCATTCCGAGAGTTATCACGTGCGTAATGCGGCGTTGCTGGTGATCCGCAAGTATATGCAGCATAACGAGGAACACGCTTTTCAGGTGTGCCGGTTGGTAGAAGGAATGGCCGATTCTGAGGTAGAAGCGGAACAGATACTTTATAATATGGTGAAAGAAGAGGCTGCAGATTTATAATATAATAAGACTATGATTGTATAAGGTGATAGGGGGACGGACTTGACCATAACTTTATCACCTTATTATTTAATAACAGATAACATTGTATTTTCTTTTAGAGGAATTTCTTTTGCTTTCCGCAAAAAAGGCTTAACTTTGTTCGCGCTAATTTTGGCTGATAATGGAAACTCAAAATGTGAAAGATACAGTAAGGCAGATATTTACGGAATATCTCACGGCGAACGGGCATCGTAAGACTCCTGAACGCTACGCCATACTCGATACTATCTATTCTATTGACGGCCATTTCGATATAGATATGCTCTATTCGCGGATGATGGACCAGGAGAATTTCCGGGTGAGCCGGGCGACTCTCTACAATACTATTATCCTTCTTATCAATGCGCGGCTGGTTATCAAGCACCAGTTCGGCACTTCCTCCCAATACGAAAAATCATATAATCGCGAGACACATCATCACCAGATATGTACTCAGTGCGGTAAAGTGACCGAGTTTCAGAACGAGGAGTTGCAGCATGCCATTGAAAATACAAAATTAAGCCGCTTTCAACTTTCGCATTACTCCTTATATATATATGGTATATGCAGCAAGTGCGACAGAGCTAACAAACGGAAAAAAGTAAATAACAACAATAAAAAAGAAAAATGAAAGTAGATGTTCTATTAGGATTACAATGGGGCGACGAAGGTAAAGGAAAAGTAGTCGACGTATTAACACCTAAGTACGATGTGGTTGCTCGTTTCCAGGGCGGCCCGAATGCCGGTCACACACTTGAGTTTGAAGGACAGAAGTATGTGCTTCGTTCTATCCCTTCCGGTATTTTTCAGGGAAACAAGGTAAACATCATCGGTAATGGTGTGGTACTTGACCCGGCACTGTTTAAGGCAGAAGCAGAAGCGCTTGAAGCATCAGGGCATCCGCTGAAAGAACGTTTGCACATCTCAAAGAAAGCGCATCTCATTCTTCCGACACACCGTATCCTGGACGCTGCTTACGAAGCTGCCAAAGGAGATGCCAAAGTGGGAACTACCGGTAAGGGGATCGGTCCTACATATACGGATAAAGTAAGCCGTAACGGTGTCCGTGTAGGTGATATCCTTCATAATTTCGATCAGAAATACGCTGCTGCAAAGGCTCGTCACGAACAAATCCTGAAAAGCCTGAACTACGAATATGATCTTGCTGAACTGGAAAAGGCATGGTTGGAAGGTATCGAATATCTGAAACAGTTCCATTTTGTAGATAGCGAACATGAAGTAAACAATCTGTTGAAGGACGGAAAGAGTGTTCTTTGTGAAGGTGCACAAGGTACTATGCTTGATATCGACTTCGGTTCGTATCCGTTTGTTACTTCTTCCAATACAGTTTGTGCCGGTGCCTGCACCGGATTGGGCGTAGCTCCCAACCGTATCGGAGAAGTTTACGGTATCTTCAAAGCATATTGTACTCGCGTAGGAGCAGGTCCTTTCCCGACTGAACTGTTTGATGAAACAGGAGACAAGATGTGTACGCTGGGACATGAGTTCGGTTCGGTTACAGGTCGTAAGCGTCGTTGCGGTTGGATTGACCTCGTTGCGTTGAAATATTCCGTTATGATAAACGGGGTTACCAAATTGATTATGATGAAGAGCGATGTGCTCGATACTTTCGAAACAATCAAGGCTTGTGTTGCTTACAAAGTTAACGGTGAGGAAATTGATTACTTCCCATACGACATCACTGAAGGGGTGGAACCTGTATATGCAGAACTTCCGGGCTGGCAGACGGACATGACGAAGATGCAGAGCGAAGATGAATTCCCCGAAGAATTCAACGCATATCTGACTTTCCTCGAAGAACAACTTGGCGTACAAATCAAGATTGTATCCGTAGGACCGGACAGAGCGCAGACTATCGAACGTTATACGGAAGAATAACATTTGTTCTATTATATTTTGGGAAGGCGGAGATTGGACAAACTCCGCCTTTCTTGTTCAAATCTTTGTTGCTTAGTATGGACACAAATAATAAATGCCTTATGAAAACACGTTTTATTTCTTTTCTTTTATTACTCGCCATGAGTTGTGGGGCTTTTGCCCAGTCTTCCTATCAGCCGACAGAAGAAAACTTGAAAGCACGGGAAGAGTTTCAGGATAATAAGTTTGGTATTTTCCTTCATTGGGGACTGTATGCAATGCTTGCTACCGGTGAATGGACTATGACAAACATAAATCTGAATTATAAAGAGTATGCCAAACTGGCAGGTGGATTTTATCCATCCAAGTTTGATGCGGATAAGTGGGTGCAGTCTATCAAGGCTTCGGGAGCCAGATATATCTGTTTCACGACCCGTCACCACGAGGGTTTCTCGATGTTTGATACCAAATATTCGGATTATAATGTGGTGAAAGCTACTCCTTTCAAAAGAGACATTGTGAAGGAGCTTGCTGCTGCCTGTGCCAAACATGGAATCAAACTTCATTTCTACTATTCGCATCTCGACTGGGTGCGTGAAGACTATCCCTGGGGACGAACAGGGCGTGGAACGGGGCGGCCGGATTCAAAAGGAAACTGGAAAAGCTATTATCAATTTATGAATAACCAGTTGACGGAATTGCTTACAAACTACGGTCCCGTAGGTGCTATCTGGTTCGACGGCTGGTGGGATCAGGATCAGAATAAAGACTTTGATTGGGAATTGCCCGAACAGTATGCTTTGATTCATAAGCTCCAACCGGGGTGTCTGGTCGGAAATAATCATCATCAGACGCCTTTTGCCGGTGAGGATATTCAAATCTTCGAACGTGACCTGCCGGGTGAGAATACGGCAGGGCTCTCCGGACAGGATGTAAGTCACCTGCCGCTGGAAACTTGTGAAACGATGAATGGGATGTGGGGGTATAAGATTACCGACCAGAACTATAAGTCTACCAAAACATTGATTCATTATCTGGTGAAGGCTGCCGGCAAGAATGCCAATCTTCTGATGAACATCGGTCCTCAACCTGACGGAGAACTTCCTGCAGTGGCAGTACAACGTTTGCAAGAGATGGGCGAGTGGATGAAACAATACGGAGAGACAATCTATGGAACACGTGGCGGTGTGGTTGCGCCTCACGATTGGGGAGTGACTACACAGAAAGGGAACAAACTCTATGTGCATATTCTGGATTTGAAAGATAAAGCATTATTCCTGCCTTTGACAGATAAGAAAGTGAAGAAGGCGGTTGTATTTAAAGATCAGTCTCCGGTTCGCCTTACCAAAACGAAAGCGGGCGTTCTGCTGGAATTTGCGGAAGTCCCGAAAGATATTGACTATGTGGTAGAACTTACGATTGACTAATTTTTAGCTAATTCTTCATAAAAGCACGGGGAAACTATTCTGACATTGATAGTTTCCCCGTATTTTTGGCAAACAATTTGTTTATAGATATAGAGTAATAATTAAAACGAAAAGTATATGATGTCTTATTGGGTATTATTTATTGGAATTGCCGTAGTAAGTTGGCTGGTGCAGATGAATTTGCAGAACAAATTCAAGAAGTACTCCAAGATCCCTACCGGCAATGGCATGACAGGACGCGACGTGGCTTTGAAGATGTTGCATGACAATGGAATTTATGATGTACAAGTAACACATACTCCGGGACGATTGACCGACCACTACAATCCTGCAAATAAAACAGTGAATTTGAGTGAAGGTGTGTATGAAAGTAACAGTATCATGGCGGCTGCCGTAGCTGCACACGAATGTGGGCACGCTGTTCAGCACGCACGTATGTATGCGCCGTTGAAAATGCGTAGCGCATTGGTCCCGGTAGTGAGCTTTGCGTCTTCTATCATGACATGGGTGTTGTTGGGAGGTATTTTATTGCTGAATACATTCCCTCAGTTATTGTTGGCAGGTATTATATTGTTTGCCATGACTACATTGTTCAGCTTTATCACCTTGCCGGTGGAAATCAATGCAAGTAAGCGTGCACTCGTTTGGCTGAGTTCATCCGGGATCACCAACTCGTATAATCACAGACAAGCTGAAGATGCACTTCGTTCCGCTGCATACACTTATGTAGTAGCTGCGTTGGGTTCATTGGCTACGTTGATTTACTACATTATGATCTTCATGGGTAGAAGAGACTAAAAACTTCTCCATAAAATATAAAAGAGTGCCTTCTTAGTCCGCATTAGGATTCTGGAAGGCACTCTTTTGTTTGTCATACGTTATCATATATTCGGGTTTTGCACAACTTAGGGTAGAATGTTGACGATTTTTTCAGATATATGCAAGTGTTGCTCGGAAATTTGCAGTAAATTTGCGCAATTAAAATTATAAACAGTAATATTATGGCAGCAAAACCAAGTATTCCTAAAGGAACTCGTGACTTCTCGCCGGTAGAAATGGCGAAGCGTAATTATATATTTAATACGATTCGTGACGTATATCATCTTTATGGTTTCCAGCAGATAGAAACTCCATCTATGGAAATGCTTTCTACACTCATGGGAAAGTATGGAGATGAAGGCGACAAACTTCTTTTTAAGATTCAGAACTCGGGAGATTATTTTTCCGGTATCACTGACGAGGAATTGTTGAGCCGTAATGCAGCAAAGTTGGCAAGCAAATTCTGTGAGAAAGGATTGCGTTATGACTTGACTGTACCTTTTGCCCGTTATGTAGTGATGCACCGTGACGAAATCACGTTCCCTTTCAAACGCTATCAGATTCAGCCGGTATGGCGTGCCGACCGCCCGCAGAAAGGGCGTTATCGTGAGTTTTATCAATGTGATGCGGATGTGGTAGGTAGTGATTCGTTGCTGAACGAGGTAGAACTGATGCAGATTGTTGATACTGTATTCAGCCGTTTCGGTATTTGTGTATGCATCAAGATTAATAATCGTAAGATTCTTTCCGGTATTGCCGAGATTATCGGTGAAGCTGATAAGATTGTCGATATAACCGTAGCCATAGATAAGCTGGATAAGATCGGTCTGGACAACGTGAATGCCGAACTGAAAGAGAAAGGGATCAGTGATGAGGCTATTGCCAAATTGCAGCCTATTATTCTTCTTAACGGCACGAATGCGGAGAAACTGGGTACATTGAAAGAAGTGTTGTCAGCCAGTGAAGTAGGATTGAAGGGAGTGGAGGAAAGTGAGTTTATTCTGAATACATTGGAAACAATGGGGCTGAAGAATGAAATTGAACTTGACCTGACATTGGCCCGCGGATTGAACTACTATACAGGGGCTATTTTTGAAGTGAAGGCGTTGGACGTACAAATCGGCAGTATCACAGGCGGTGGACGCTATGACAATCTGACCGGAGTATTCGGTATGTCGGGGGTATCCGGTGTCGGTATCTCTTTCGGTGCAGACCGTATCTTCGATGTGTTGAACCAGCTCGAACTTTATCCGAAAGAAGCTGTGAACGGAACAGAAGTGTTATTCATCAATTTCGGTGAAAAGGAAGCGGCTTTCTCTATGGGTGTTTTGGCAAAAGTGCGTGCAGCAGGTATCCGTGCCGAAATCTTCCCGGATGCCTCCAAGATGAAAAAACAAATGAGCTATGCCAATGCGAAGAATATTCCGTTTGTCGCTATCGTAGGTGAAAACGAGATGAATGAGGGCAAAGTTATGCTGAAGAATATGGAGACAGGAGAACAGAATCTTCTTTCGGCAGAAGAATTGATTGCTGCTGTAAAGAGATAAAAGAACATTGATTATAAAAAGATAAGGTGCCGTTGACATTCGATCAGCGGCACCTTATTATTTGGGAATAGTACTCCTGTTTACCGGGAGTTACAAATGACGTTCGGGATACATCTCATTCCACCATTCCGGGCGATCCTGCAACCAGCGTGCAAACCATGCCATAATAGAATTGTGCCATTTGATACGCTTGTCGTAATCTGAAATAAAATGATTCTCACCGTCTACTGTGATGAATTCAACAGTCTTTCCTAATATCTTCAAGGCATTGAAAAGCTGTATACTTTCACCTATGGGTACATTGGTATCTACGGTTCCGTGCAACAATAGCAATGGAGTGTTGATCTTGTCAGCATTGAATAAAGAGCCTTGTTTGGTAAACAGATCCGGGTTTTTCCAGGGGTAGCTGTCGGCAGCGGCAATCGCATTGTATGAATAGCCCCAGTAACCTTCTCCCCAATAGCTGGTCACATCGCTGATACCTGCATGAGACACGGCAGCGGCAAAGATGTCAGTTTGAGTTTGCAGATACTGCGTCATGAATCCTCCGTAGGAAGCACCGAGACATCCGATTCGTTTTTCGTCTACAAACGGGTGTTCCTTGCAGAACTGTTTTGTTCCTTCAATAATATCGTCAGCAGTACGTTTTCCCCACGCGTTGACGTGGCGTGCAGAAAATTCCTGTCCGAAACCGATAGTACCGCTAGGCTGAATCACATACACTACATAGTCGCGTGAAGCGAACAGTTGGGCACAATACGGATTACTGATGCCACGTGTCGTAGGAGTGGTTCCGCCATAGTAATAAACAAGCATCGGATACTTCTTATTCGGGTCGAAGTTGGGCGGCAGACACATCTTTCCGGTGATTATCGTTCCGTCCGAGGCCGTAAAGTTCCACGGTTCGGTTTTACCTAATTCTATCTGGTCGAGAATTGGCTTCAATGGGTCGGCCAGTAACCGGGAAGTTTTTTTCTTCATGTCATACAGATAGGCAACTCCGGCATTATGGTCGGATTGACCGATATAAGCAGCGATTCCCGGATTATATTCCGATAAGGTGAAAGCACTGGTAACATCCGTTTCCAGGTTCAACTTCTCAAAACTGTTGTTTTTGGGCGAGTAGCGATAGATGTTCTTGCAGTCGCCATCGTCCGTATTGAAATAAATACATCCGTCCCCGCGATTCCATTGCAGAGGGCTGACAGTCGGGTTGAAGTCTTTAGTAATCGGCTGTATCTTGCGGGTAGCCAGGTCCATGATAAATGCCTGTGTGTCGAAATCATTGGCAATAGGATGATTACCGCAATTCTTTCCGATTCCGCCGAAGGCCTCGGGACTTGCTGTAAGCAATAACTGCTTGCCGTCCGGTGAATAGCTGGCACCTCCCAGGAAGCGTTCGTCGTGGAAAAGAGTGTCAACCTTCAACGTTTCCAGATCTACCAGGTAGAGAGAAGACAGAGAGAACGGACGTTGAGTGATGTTTTCTTTCGATGTACTATATATCATAAATTTCCCATCGGGAGAAATATCCTGTAAGTAAGTGCTATGGTTACCATAAGTCAACCGTTCGGAAACACCGTTGGCTATGTTATATTTAGCCAGGAAGCTTCGTCCGCGAGTGTTGGGAATACGGTCTGCCGGGCTGACGATACGGCGGAGAGCACCTTGTTCTTTTTCTCCTTCTTCTCTGGGGTAATAGATCAGGAAGTCTTCGTTGGGCGACCATGTAAAGCTCTGTTCGGGAATCCCTTTCAAGAGAGTTTCTTCGTTCAGTGTAGCAGGGTCGAGCGTGATAACGTCATTTCCGCTAAGCGCTGTTACGGTATAATAGAGTTTGTCGCTTTTGGGCATCCAACGCATACCGTCTCTTGCATTATCCAAAAGAACCTTTCCGGTTTTCAGTTCCGTGAGCTGACAGTATGTACGCGAGCGTTTGGCAGCATGGTTGTTCCAATAACGGGTCAGCAGGTATTTTCCACTCGGAGAGATCGCAACGGAGATAACACGGTTGCCGTACACTGTATTATCCAGTGAAAAACGCTTCTTTGCATTCGGATCTAGTGTGCAGGCGATATCCTTGAATTTATTGTCCTTGATAAACTCGCATTTCAGGGTAGGAGCAGCTTTGTCTTCTGCGGTGGAAAGCAATTTGATTGTGATTTCATAATCTCTTTCCGGTTCCAGAGTAAGAGCTATATCCCGAGAGGAGGCAGAACTGATACTATCTTCGGCGGCGTCCTTTGTCTGCTTGGAAACTTCGTCGATAAAGACTTCCCAGCGGACGGGAGAAGTAACTTTCAATTTTCCTTTCAGGAAACGTTCCGCCCTGATCTGTGTTTTAAGTACATAAATCTTGCTGTTTTTGTCAGCCTTATCCAATGTTAGATACCCTGCCGTGTCAACGGTCAGTGATTGCAGGGGCGCATCAGGGAGGTCGAGTACTACCGGAGTTTTAAGCAACATCTTGGTTGAATGCTTTTCTCCTTTCGGGTTGATACTGTCGTTCATGATAGGTGTACGAACCTCAATAGCGTCGCGGACTTTGTATTGTGTCACTCTTTCCTGCGCCTGGAGAGTGAGTCCGGTCAACAGAAAAATGGCTAAAGCCACTTCTTTCTTTTTCATGTGTTGTGTATTAAATTAAATAATATGATTAATTAGGTAGCAAATGTAAACTTAATGTTCTTAGTATACAACCAAAACAGCTCTTTTTTTAGTATTCAATCCGATCTAATATCCCATTGAGGAAAGCAATGGCTACTCCATAGTTTGTCATGGGAATATTTTGCTTTCGGGCTAACTCGATACGGCTGAGTACATATTTACGGTTGAACATACATGCCCCACAGTGAATCACTAAAGAATAAGGTGTCAGGTCTTGTGGAAAGTCTGTTCCGCCCACGATGTCTATTTGCAGTTTCTCACCGATACGTTTTCTCAGTAAGCGGGGAAGTTTCACCCGCCCGATATCCTCGGAAAGAGGGGCATGGGTACAGGCTTCGGCTATTAGCACACGTGATGATTCGGTCAGCATCTCAATAGCGGCCGCACTTTTCACATAATAATGAATATCTCCCTTATATCCGGCGAAAAGCACAGAAAAGGACGTAAGTTTGCTCTCTTCCGGTTTTTGCTCGTAGACTGTTTTGAAAACCTGCGAATCCGTAATAATCAATTTGGGAGGATGAGCAAGGGCGTGTAATGTTTCCGGCAACTTGTCGGTGGTACAGGTGACAATCAGACATTTCTTGTCCAGCAATTCACGAATCGTCTGTACTTGCGGCAGGATGAGCCGGCCTTTGGGAGCCTGTATGTCCTGTGGCATTACGAGAAGTACGAGGTCATTCTCTGCGACTAACGTTCCGGTGATACTTTGCTGGCCGAAATTCGGAGGGAGTTTTTCCAGTATAGTCCGGCGGATCTGTTCGATCCCTGTTTTCTCTTTTGCACTGATTAGGACAGGAGTATCTCCGAAACTTTCTCTGACTTTGATAGCCAACGCCTGTGAATCTTTCCGTATATCTGTTTTGTTTATCAGCAGAATCGTCGGAATCCCTTTAGCCTTTAACTGTTCCAGCCAGTAAAGTTCTTCTGTAAAATCGGGCTCCTTTGTCTCCTTTGAAAGCTCGGCAGACGTATCGCCTCCACAAAATAAGATAGCCATATCTGTTTTCTCTACCGCTTTCCATGTGCGTTCAATACGCATTCGCCCAAGTTCGCCTTCATCGTCGAATCCCGGTGTATCGATAAACAAGCACGGTCCGATCCCATGAATTTCCATGGCTTTCGCTACCGGGTCGGTGGTTGTTCCTGGAGTATCCGAGACGAGCGCAGTGTCCTGTCCTGTCAAAGCGTTGATAAGAGAAGACTTGCCACTGTTTCGTCTGCCGAAAAGAGCTATGTGAAGCCTGTTGGCGTTAGGGGTATCTGTTAAACTCATAATCGAAAATCTCTTTTGCCTTCGGCGATTGCTTTTAAGTTACGTATGGCGATTTCTCTGATTTTGGGATTCGGAATATGTTCCGTTTCCTTTTCAATCAGTTTCAGCCCTTTTTTCCGGGTGTCTTCGGAGGCATAATCTTCCAGATACTCTTTCAGTGTCATTAAGGCATTCGGGGCACAGCAGTTTGCTATCTGTCCGGATTTGACGAGCGACATGAAACGGTCGCCCGTTCTTCCTTCGCGGTAACAGGCAGTACAGAAGCTGGGGATATGCCCGAGATCGAGCAGCCAGTTGACAACCTCGTCCAGTGTCCGTGTGTCACTGACATCGAACTGTGCGGAATTGTTCTCCGGCAGTTCTCTTTCCGCATACCCTCCGACACTGGTACGCGAACCGCCGCTGATTTGTGAAATGCCCAGTTCGAGGACCTTCTTGCGTGACTCCTGTGATTCGCGGGTCGAAATAATCATTCCGGTATATGGAACGGCTATCCGGATAACGGCTACAATCTTGCTGAATATCTCGTCCGAGATAGCATTGGGGAAATCCCCTGCATCAATATCATCTGCCGAGCAGATGCGCGGAACGCTGATCGTATGCGGACCTACGCCGAATCTGGCTTCCAGATGTTCGGCGTGCATCAGCAGTCCGGTAAAGTCATAACGGTATGTATTCAGTCCGAAGAGAACGCCTACCCCTACATCGTCAATACCCCCTTCCATAGCACGGTCCATGGCTTCCGTGTGGTAGGCATAGTTGCTTTTCGGTCCGGTGGGGTGGAGGGCTTCGTAGTTTTCTTTATGATAAGTCTCCTGAAACAAGATATAAGTGCCGATACCTGCCTCTTTCAACCGGCGGTAGTTTTCTACCGTAGTGGCTGCAATATTTACGTTCACCCGGCGGATAGCCCCGTTTTTATGTTTGATACCGTAAATCGTCCGGATAGATTCCAGAATATATTCTATCGGATTCAGGGTGGGATGTTCTCCTGCTTCGAGTGCCAGGCGCTTGTGCCCCATATCCTGTAAGGCAATCACTTCCTGACGGATCTCTTCTTGTGTCAGTTTCTTGCGGGCAATCGTTTTGTTCTTGGCATGATACGGGCAGTAGGTACAGCCGTTGACGCAATAGTTCGAGAGGTACAGCGGTGCAAACATTACGATACGGTTGCCGTAAAACTTTTGTTTGATTTCTTTGGCGAGATGAAAGATGTGTTCTATCAGATCGGGCTGGTCACATTCCAATAGGACGGCTGCTTCCCGATGTGTCAGTCCTTTACATAGAGCAGCTTTTTCAATCAGTTGTTCAATCAGTGCACGATTGTCTTTGTTGGTCCGTGCATATTCCAGTGTTTCCAGAATTTCTTCATGGTGGATGAATTCTTCTGCTTCAGGTGAATCTACTTTGTATGTCATAATCTATTCTAAACTTCTAAGTTCCAACTAACTGACTTCTAACTGTCAACCGTTTTAAAATCTCCTCTGGAGAAAGAAATCTCGTAGCCGATGTTATGTAATTGTTGTTGCAATATCCTGATTCCTTCTGCCGATTCAGCTCCGAGGGAGGCTTTGTTATTATATAAGGTATACTTTTTCCGTTCCTCCTGTGGCGACAGATTGGGCATGACTACATTTGCTCCTGCCAATATCCCCCGTTCCCGTCCGTCGGGAGTCAGTGTAGCCAGAGCTGTTGTCGATGGAATCAGTGCCGATGGGTGCATCAGGCGGAAGATAGACAATAAGAGCAGTGTCTGTTCGAGCGTTCCGCTGGAATATCGGGCAAAAGGCGTATTCTGATGAGGCAGAAAAGGACCGATGCCGATCATTTCAGGACGGAGTTTTTCGATAAACAGAATGTCTTGAATCAGATGTTCTACAGTCTGTCCCGGACTACCGACCATAATTCCCGTTCCGGTTTGATACCCTGTTTCTTTTAAGTTTTGCAGGCATTGCAGGCGTTGCTTGCCGGACATTCCGGCAGGGTGCAGTTGGCTGTAATGCGTCGCGTCGTAAGTTTCGTGCCGTAACAGGTAGCGATTGGCTCCGGCGTGAAAGAAACGTTCATACGCTTCGCGTGACTTTTCGCCGAGTGATAGCGTAATGGCACAGTCCGGATAATGCCGCCGTATGGCGGCAACGATTGTCTCTATGCGGTCGTCCGTCAGTGCAGGATCTTCTCCCCCTTGCAGGACAAAAGTCCGGAATCCCAGTGCGTATCCTTGTTTGCAGCAATTCAGAATACTTTCCGGACTCAGCCGGTAACGTGCTACGTGCGGATTACCTTTCCGGATGCCGCAGTAATAGCAGTTGTTCCGGCAGCAATTACTTATTTCAATTAGTCCACGGATATAAATCCGGTTTCCGAAATGCCGGAGGCTGACCTCCCGTGCCTGTTCGTTAATGATTCGCAGGGAGTCCGCGTCACATCCGGTCAACAGTTGTCGGAATTCTTCGGGTCGAAGAGTTCTTTCCTGCCGTAGTTTATCTATCCATTGTTTCATAGCTCTCTTTTCGTTTGAGCAGCTCTTGTGCCAGTTGGCGACGTCCCGAAACAATGTCATTGTGCGTGCTCGGTCCGGTGATACAACCACCTTCGCAAGCCATGACTTCAATAAATTGTCCGGCTGCCTTTCCGGTCTTGGCACAGGCACGCAGCAGGGCTATGTTCTTCTTATTGATATCCGACACTTGGATCGCGTTTATCTTTTCCGCTTCTTCTTTCAGGTATGCTTTGACAGCTCCCATTACACCGCCGGCTTGTGCGAAACCGTGTGCTTCGCGGACGGAAGTATGCAATATGGAGAAAGCCTGTGTCTGCTCCAGTTGGATGTCCAACCCGTCAAGAATGGAACCCACCTCTTCGAATGTCAGGATATAATCTACGGCCTCGTCGCGGCGCACCTCTTTACGTTTGGCTACACATGGACCTACGAATACGATTTTTGCATCCGGGTGCTTCTCCTTGGCGATCCGTGCCGTGTAATACATCGGCGAACCGGTGGTGGAAACGTATGGTTTCATCCCCGGAATATGTTTTTCTACCAGTTCGATGTAAGAAGGGCAGCAGGAAGTAGTCATGAAACTTTGTCCTTTTTCCAACTTCTCCAGTAACTCGTGTGCTTCGTTGCTGGTAGTCGACATTGCTCCTTCGGCCACTTCAATCACATCGGTAAATCCTATTTCTTTAAAAGCTCCATATACTTGTTCGATCGAAGTCTTGAACTGCCCGAGGATAGACGGAGCAATAATAGCCACCATTTTCTCTCCTTTACGGATTCGTTGCAAAACGTCGAATGTCTGTGAAATCTCGAAGATAGCACCGAACGGACAAGCATTCATGCACTTTCCGCAATATATACATTTGCTTTCGTCGATATGCTCTATTCCGTGTTCATCTTTACTGATAGCTTTCACCGGACAGGATTCTTCGCAAGGCACAGGAATATAGACGATGGCATGATACGGGCAACTCTTATGACAGATACCGCAACTGATACACGTCTCATGGTCGATCATTGCCTGACCGTTTTTCTTGAAACGTATGGCATCTTTGGGGCAGTTCATATAGCAACTACGGGCCACACATCCGCGACAAAGGTTGGTTATTTCATAATTAATCTGTATGCAGGAAGAACACGCTTCGTCAATGACGCACATTATATTTTCTTTATCCGGTTCGGGACGGCTCAATGCTTGCTGCGCATATTCGGAGAGAGGAGTTACTTCGTCATGTTCGTCTGTCATGTCCAGTCCCATTAGGGGGAACATCTTGTATCTCCACACGGCTCGTTCTTTGTGTACACAACAGCGTCCCAGAGGCTTTGACTTGCGTGGGCTCAATTCAATAGGTAGCCGGTCTATTTTTTCTACTAACTGGTCGTTTTTCCAGAGTCTTACAAGGTCAGCCAGTAACTTGTGCCGGACAATCATAATGTTATTCGTAAATGCCATATTGTAATTAAGGGGTTGTTAGCGGATGCAAAGATACGAACACTATTTCAATATTTAAGCTTTTTGAAACATTCTTGTAAATTTTTTGTAGCCTTTCTGCGTTATCTTTGCAGTAGGTAAAATTAAGAGGAGGAAGAGGTATGAATAGCAGCATTTTAGAACAAAGAAACCGTTTCGCTTTGATTGGTGTACTAATGACTATTGTCAGCCTGATGTTTTTATTCTATATGGGAAGTTCTTTGGTCAGTTCGACTAAGAAATATCTGGAACAGATCCGGATGATAGAGATAACTTGTGTGGACGAATAAAAGAGAAAGCTGTAAAGCAGGATATCCGGAGGAAATCATTACTTTTGCCGGAAGAAAACAAGAAACCTTATGGAAGAGAAAAACAAAGCATGGAAAACGGTGAGCAGCAAATACCTGTTCCGCCGCCCGTGGCTGACCGTTCGTTGTGAAGATATGTTGCTTCCCAATGGAAATCATATCCCCGAATATTATATTCTTGAATATCCCGACTGGGTAAACACGATTGCCATAACCAAAGAAGGCAAATTTGTATTTGTCCGCCAATACCGTCCCGGCATCGGCCGGACTTGTTATGAACTTTGTGCCGGTGTGTGTGAAAAGGAAGACGCTTCGCCATTGGTATCCGCCCAACGCGAATTATGGGAAGAAACCGGCTACGGAAATGGCAACTGGCAGGAATATATGGTGATTTCCGCCAATCCGAGCACTCACACCAATCTGACGTATTGCTTCCTTGCAACCGATGTGGAACTCATCGACCACCAACATCTGGAAGCTACCGAAGATCTTTCCGTGCATCTGCTCACCTTGGAAGAGGTGAAACGGCTGCTGGATAACAACGAAATCATGCAAGCGCTGAACGCTGCTCCGCTATGGAAGTATATAGCTAGTTTATAGCTTTCGCATACATACATTCCCTTCACACATAATCAGGAGGTTTGGGCTGCAAAGTTCAGACCTCCTTGTTTGTTTTCCTGGAGACATATAGATAAGTCTCACTTCATCCTTTGCAAACTTCCTCTATATAGAGCGTAAAGTTGCTCTTGCTTTATCATAATCTATAAACGAAACTTCCGTTTATAAAAACGCAAGTTTCGTTTATATAATCAAAGCCTTCATTTATAAAAACGCAACTTCCGTTTTAAGTCTGAAACGGGGCGGAAAGAACTTTGTGGTAAAGGGAAGGGAAGTTTGCGCCCTACGGGGAGTAACTTCTTTGTTAATACTATGAAGGTAGGGTAGTGGTAGCTCTCTCTTTTTGCCATAAGAGGTGAACTGTCAGTCATTTTGTCAGTCAATTTCTGCCAAACAATCATTCTTTTGCTTTGGCACGCTTTTCGCAATGTCTTTAACGGTTCGCCTGCAGAACAGGCGGGTGACAATTAATATTATAATGTATAACTAAAATATAATAAGTAACTATGAACATTAAACCATTAGCAGACAGAGTGCTTATCCTCCCTGCACCTGCAGAAGAAAAAACAATTGGTGGTATCATTATTCCTGATACAGCAAAAGAAAAACCTTTGAAAGGTGAAGTTGTGGCAGTAGGTCACGGTACGAAAGATGAAGAAATGGTATTGAAAGTAGGCGATACAGTTCTTTATGGTAAATATGCCGGAACAGAACTTGAAGTCGAAGGTACTAAATACCTTATCATGCGTCAGAGCGATGTTCTCGCTGTTTTGGGTTAATAAATGTAGTAAATAATCAATCATTAAATTGTAAATATCATTATGGCAAAAGAAATATTATTCAATATTGACGCCCGTGACCAATTGAAAAAAGGTGTCGATGCTTTGGCAAATGCAGTAAAAGTAACTCTTGGTCCGAAAGGACGTAACGTTATCATCGAAAAGAAATTCGGTGCTCCGCACATCACAAAAGACGGTGTGACAGTAGCAAAAGAAATCGAACTGGCAGACGCTTACCAGAATACAGGTGCACAACTAGTGAAGGAAGTTGCTTCCAAGACTGGTGATGATGCAGGTGACGGTACAACAACTGCAACCGTTCTCGCTCAGGCTATCGTAGCTGAAGGATTGAAGAACGTGACTGCCGGTGCTAGCCCAATGGATATCAAACGTGGTATCGACAAGGCTGTTGCCAAAGTGGTAGAATCAATCAAATCGCAAGCAGAAACAGTAGGTGACAACTACGACAAGATTGAACAAGTGGCTACCATATCTGCAAACAATGATCCGGTGATCGGTAAATTGATTGCTGATGCAATGCGTAAGGTTTCTAAAGACGGTGTTATCACTATCGAAGAAGCAAAAGGTACTGACACTACAATCGGTGTAGTAGAAGGTATGCAGTTCGACCGTGGTTATCTGTCAGCTTACTTTGTGACAAATACAGAGAAGATGGAATGTGAAATGGAGAAACCTTACATTCTGATCTACGACAAGAAGATTTCTAACCTGAAAGATTTCTTGCCTATCCTCGAACCGGCTGTACAGACTGGTCGTCCTCTGTTGGTTATTGCAGAAGATGTAGATAGCGAAGCATTGACTACTTTGGTAGTAAACCGTCTGCGTTCTCAGTTGAAGATTTGTGCTGTGAAGGCTCCGGGCTTTGGCGACCGTCGCAAAGAAATGCTGGAAGATATCGCTATCCTGACAGGTGGTGTGGTTATCAGCGAAGAAAAAGGATTGAAACTGGAACAGGCTACTATCGAAATGTTGGGTACTGCCGATAAGGTAACAGTTTCTAAAGATTATACTACAATCGTAAACGGTGCCGGTGCAAAAGAAAACATCAAGGAACGTTGCGACCAGATCAAAGCTCAAATCGTTGCTACTAAATCAGACTACGACCGTGAAAAATTGCAGGAACGTCTGGCTAAGTTGTCAGGTGGTGTAGCTGTTCTTTACGTAGGTGCTGCTTCTGAAGTAGAAATGAAGGAAAAGAAAGACCGAGTAGACGATGCATTGCGTGCAACTCGTGCTGCTATCGAAGAAGGTATTATCCCGGGTGGTGGCGTAGCTTATATCCGTGCTATCGATTCTCTCGAAGGCTTGACGGGTGACAATGCTGACGAAACAACAGGTATCGGTATTATCAAACGTGCTATTGAAGAACCGCTTCGCGAAATTGTAGCAAATGCCGGTAAAGAAGGTGCGGTAGTTGTTCAGAAAGTACGTGAAGGTAAAGGCGACTTTGGGTACAATGCCCGTACGGATGTTTACGAAAACCTACACGCTGCCGGTGTAGTAGATCCTGCTAAGGTTGCTCGTGTAGCTTTGGAAAATGCAGCTTCTATCGCTGGTATGTTCCTGACTACCGAATGTGTCATTGTAGAAAAGAAGGAAGACAAACCTGAAATGCCAATGGGCGCTCCCGGAATGGGAGGAATGGGTGGAATGATGTAATTCCGGTTTCCTATTAGAGAATATAAAGAAAGAAGAACCGCTTTCCCTGATAAAGGGAAGGTGGTTCTTTTTTTTGTGTTCCCAAAACATCTCATTCTCCGATTTGTTCGGTTATTGGAATACTTGTATATTTATTGTCTAATTTATTAATAAAATCGTGAGATGTCAAAAGTATTAGGATTTATGAAGCAAGTGGCCCGTGGGCTGCAAGTGGAGGGAAACTTTGGAACTGCTCATGTCTATCGTAGCAGTCTCAATGCCATTATTGCTTATCGTGGGAAAGATGATTTTGCCTTCAATGAGGTAACTTCAGAGTGGTTAAAAGGGTTCGAAGTTTATCTTCGTAGTCGTGGGTGTAGCTGGAATACGGTTTCTACCTATCTTCGTACCTTTCGTGCCGTTTACAATCGTGCCGTCGATCTTCATCGGGCACCATACGTTCCGCATCTGTTCCGTTCGGTGTATACGGGCACTCGTGCCGATCATAAACGTGCCCTATGTGACGACGATATGAAGAAAGTGTTTTGTAAATTGTCGCAGTCTTCGGGTGTATCTCCGAATATGCGCCGTGCACAGGAACTGTTTATTCTTATGTTCTCGCTCCGTGGTATACCGTTTGTTGATCTTGCTTATCTGCGCAAGAGTGATTTGCGTGATAATGTAATCACGTATCGTCGGCGTAAAACAGGCCGTCCCCTGTCGGTGACGTTGACTCCGGAAGCAATGATTCTGGTAAAGAAATACATGAACCGTGATTCTTCTTCTCCTTATCTCTTTCCTTTTTTGGAAAGCCGTGAAGGAACGAAAGAGGCGTATCGTGAATATCAGTTGGCGTTGCG